>JGI12316J15310_10000019_pt4 | contig 474100 bp, 413 predicted proteins | sample MarCyaLeptolynsp_FD_15310 | JGI IMG/M metagenome (IMG submission 15310) | reverse complement strand
GGCAGGTCCTTCGGACGGTCGGGCTGCGGGATATACGCATCCACCTGTTCCATCAGCTCGACGATCGTGTTCGCCCCGATCTCCGCGTCCCGGCTTTCAAGCGCCGCAAGCGCAGAGCCCTTCACGATCGGAATATCGTCGCCCGGGAAGTCATACGAAGACAGAAGCTCGCGAACCTCGAGCTCGACAAGCTCAAGCAGTTCCTCGTCGTCAACCTGGTCGACCTTGTTCAGATACACGACGATCGCCGGCACACCGACCTGGCGCGCCAGCAGGATATGCTCCCGCGTCTGCGGCATCGGGCCGTCCGCCGCGTTCACGACCAGGATCGCACCGTCCATCTGCGCAGCACCCGTGATCATGTTCTTCACGTAGTCGGCATGGCCAGGGCAATCGACATGCGCGTAGTGACGGTTACCCGTCTCATATTCCACATGCGCCGTGTTGATCGTGATGCCGCGCTCCTTCTCCTCAGGAGCCTTGTCGATCTCAGCATAATCCGTGAAATCGGCGCCGCCGCCTTCCGCAAGCACCTTCGTGATCGCCGCCGTCAGCGTCGTCTTGCCATGGTCGACATGACCAATCGTGCCAATGTTGCAATGCGGCTTCGTTCGCTCAAACTTCTCTTTCGACATCGCCTACTTCTTTCTACTGGTTAGCCTGCGGATGTTCCGTCTTCCCGTTGGCCGCGCTTCGCGGCAGCCCTATATAATGTCACTCTCTAATTCTTCAGCCCGTCACGCGTGCCGTGCGCATAAATTGGAGCGGACGGCGGGAATCGAACCCGCATCTCCAGCTTGGAAGGCTGGGGTAATAAGCCATTATACGACGTCCGCACATCTCGATTCGGACCCGCTACCTCTTTGCCTCATTCACCGGATTTGCTGTCCAATCTCGCCCAATCAAAACACGCCCGCCGGACCAGTGGTGGAGGGGGTTGGATTCGAACCAACGTAGGCATAGCCAACGGGTTTACAGCCCGTCCCTTTTAACCACTCAGGCACCCCTCCGGCCCCGCGCGTTTTTACCGCGACGGCGGAGTGCGCATAATCGTGATTTACCACTGAATGTCAACGCCCAAACCGCAATCCGAGTAGCACAAAACACGCCGCCCCCGCATCTTTCGCCAAATCGGCGCCGATGCGCGAGTTGCGTATCTGTGACTTAAGAAATACTAAGGTTGGTCATGGGAAAAATCAAGGCAGCGCGCGGAAAGCGCCCCGCGGCGGGAAAGCGCCGCCGCGGTCCCCGGGGGAACGCGGCCGGGCATTGGCTCTATGGCCACCATGCGGTGGCCGCGGCCCTCAAAAACCCGGATCGGCAGATCAGCCGGCTGCTTGCGACCTCCCAAGCGGCCGAACGCCTCCGGGCGGAATGCCCGGAGGCCAAACCGGAGACCGCCGAGCGCGGTCTGATCGAGTCCTTGGTGCCGGAAGGGGCCGTCCATCAGGGCGTGGCCCTCCAAGCCTCCCCTCTCCCTGCGCCGGCCTTGGAGGACGTGGCCGTCTCCGTTTCCGGATCCGGATTGCTTCTCGTGCTGGACCAGGTCACCGATCCCCAGAATGTCGGCGCGATCCTGCGCAGCGCCGCCGCCTTCGGCGCGCGTGCCCTGATCATGCCGGAACGGCACGCCCCGCCGGTGACCGGCGCCCTCGCCAAGGCGGCGAGCGGCGCGCTGGAACACGTCCCGCTGGTGACGGTGACCAATCTCGACCGCGGCCTGAAAACCCTCAAACAGGCGGATTTCTGGATTCTCGGGCTCGACGCGGAGGCCGACACCTCGATCGCCGACACGACGATCGACGGTAAACTGGTGCTCGTTCTCGGCGCGGAAGGGTCCGGCCTCCGGCGCCTGACCGCGGAGCGCTGCGATCTCCTCTTGCGGCTGCCGATGACCGGCCCGATCCCCAGCCTGAACGTCTCGGCCGCCGCGGCCGTCGCCCTGTATGCCCTGTCCGTCCGCCTCAACGCGTAAGGAATGCCATGTCCGCCGACGATAGATGTTACGTCACCCACCTGGAATGCAGCGCCACAGGGGAAAAGCATGATGCCGATACCCTTCAGACGTATTCCCGGGCGGGCAAGCCGCTATTGGTGCGCTACGACCTGGATGGGGTAAAGGCGCGCCTGACGAAGCAACGGCTGGCGGACCGGCCGGCGGAGATGTGGCGCTACCGGGAACTGCTACCGATGCGCAGCGCCTCGGACGTCATCAGCCTGGGCGAGCCGATGACACCGCTGATCCCCCTGCCCGGCATGGCCCGACAGCTCGGCGGCGGCGAGATCCTGGTCAAGGACGAGGGCCGCATGCCGACCGGCAGCTTCAAGGCGCGCGGCCTCGCCGTCTGCGTCGCCATGCTAAAATCCTTCGGCGTGACCCGGGCCGCGATGCCGACCGCCGGAAACGCGGGTGCCGCCCTCGCCGCCTATTGCAGCCGCGCCGGGATCGAGACCTTCGTCTTCTGCCCGGAAGACGCGCCGGAGGTGACGGTCCGCGAGATCGCCCTGCAGGGCGCCAAGACCTGGCGGGTCAACGGCCTGATCAACCATTGCGGCGCCATCGTGGCCGACGGAACCGAAGAGATGGGCTGGTACGACGTCTCGACCCTGAAGGAGCCGTACCGGATCGAAGGCAAGAAGACGATGGGCCTCGAAATCGCCGAGCAGCTCGGCTGGGACGTGCCCGACGTGATCTTCTACCCGACCGGCGGCGGGACCGGCCTGATCGGCATGTGGAAGGCGTTCGAGGAACTGGCCGCCCTCGGCCTGATCGGCGAGAAACGGCCGCGCATGGTCGCCGTCCAATCGACCCGCTGCGGCCCCTTGGTGAAGGCCTTCGACGACGGCCATACCGAGGTCGTGGAACCCTGGGACCCCGTAACCACCAACCTGCATGGCGTGCGCGTGCCGAAACCCTTCGGCGATTTCCTCTGCCTCCAGGTGATGCGCGACAGCGGCGGGTTCGGGTCGGCGGTCGACGACGAGGAGGTCGCCGAGGCCCGGCTCGAGGTGGCGCGGCACGACGGCGTGCATCTCGGCCCGGAAGGCACCGCCTGCTTCGTCGCCTATCGACAGGAGCTGAAGCGCGGCCGGATCAATCCGAAGGACCGTGTCGTCCTGTTCAACTGCGCCAGCGGCCTTAAGTCGGAAATGCCGCCGATGACCCGTCATTTGGACCGGCACGCGAAGATCGACTTTAAGAGTCTCTAAAACCCTGCCGTTCTAGTCTGCCCGCCAATCCGATCCGGTCCCGTATGAAGGGCTGGACAGGCCGGGGCCGCCGGAGTAGAGGATGGCCCGTCAACGATGATGCCAGTGCCCGTGTAGCTCAGTTGGTAGAGCAGGGGTTTTGTAAACCTCAGGTCGGGAGTTCGAGTCTCTCCGCGGGCACCATCCTCCAATCCGAAAAACAGAGGCAAGCGCCGACCGCTCAGACTTGGCCGGCACGGACCAATCGACCGGGCAACGCACCCGTATGCTCGCCATTCTCGAAGACCGACTCTCCGGCAACGAGGGTGGCGACGTAGCCGTCCACCCCCTGCACTAGGCGCTGACCGCCCGCCGGCAAATCCTGCACGAGACGGGGTGCCTGTATCTTCAGGCCCGCGTGGTCGATCACGTTGATATCGGCCCGCAAGCCCGGCGCCAGCCGTCCCCGGTCGGACAGTCCGAAGAAATCCGCCGTCTCCGACGTCTGGGCCTTCACGACCGTTTCCAGCGGGATACGCGGTCCGCGGCTGCGGTCGCGCGCCCAGTGGGTCAGCAGATAGGTGGGCATGCTGGCGTCGACGACCGATCCGCAATGCGCGCCGCCATCGCTCAGCGCCGACAAGGTCGCCGGGTCCATCAGCAACTCGCGGGTCGAGTCGAGGTTGCCGTCCACGTAGTTCGATACCGGGCAATAGAGGAATCGGTCGAGCCCCTCGACGATGTAGTCGTAGGCGACTTCCTCGGCGGTCCGGTTGCTGTGCGCCGCGATGGTCTCGACGCAGCGTTCCTCGGACGGCTCGTAGTCCACGTCCGGGCCGAAGGTGTACATCCGGTGCCACATCGTTATCGCGCGTACCCGCGACGGCGATAGCCGGTCCATCGCCGCATCCGAATCGCCCGACAGGAGAATGCGTTCGCGGACGGACGGGTCGCGCATGCGCGCGAGCCGCTCTTCGGGCGGCAAATCCCGTAGGTCCTGAAACGCCTCGCGGGCGGAAAACGGTGTCAGCGTCGCGCCGACCCCGAGCAGGACGCCGACCGGACGGCACGCGACCTGGGCCGCCACCGGCGCACCCGCCTGCCGCGCCGCATGGATGCCGTCGAGCAGGCGCCGCCAACGTCCGGGGTCGCGGGCGCCATGAACGATGAGGAACCAGACGGGCCGGCCGGTCTCACGGGCGAGGTCCGCTACCCAGGCAAGCTCCCCCTCTTCGTCGTCGAAATCGCTATTCATCCCGAAGGCGCCGTAGTCGAACTTTGCCAGGCAGGAACCGATGCCGATCAACTCGTCGACCTCGGAATAGCGGCCCGGGACGAAGTCGCCGGTCAGGGTCTTGTGGGAGTCTGTGCGCGACGTGGTGAAGCCGAAGGCGCCGGCGGCCATGGCTTCCTCGGTCAGGTCCCGCATCGCCGCGATGTCGTCGGCGGTAGCCGGTTCGCGCCGGATGGCGCGCTCGCCCATGACGTAAACGCGGAGTGGGTTGTGTGCGATCTGCGCCGCGACGTCGATCGTGCGCGGCTGGCGCTCCAAGGCGTCGAGGAATTCCGGAAAACTCTCCCAGTCGTAGCGAACCCCCTCGGCCAATGCCGTGCCGGGAATCTCCTCGATCGCCTCCATGAGATCGATGAGTTCCTGATGATCCTCCCGGCGCACCGGCGCGAATCCGACGCCGCAGTTGCCGAACATGGCCGTCGTCACGCCGTGCCAGGACGACGGGGCGAGGATCGGATCCCAGGTTGCCTGCCCATCGTAATGCGTGTGCACGTCGACCCATCCGGGGGCGACCAACAGACCGTCGGCATCGATTTCCTGGCGCCCGGGCCCAGCCTTGCCGCCGACCGACGCGATGCGCCCGGCGTCGATCGCGATATCGCCCGCATAAGGTTTCCCGCCGTTGCCGTCGACAATCGTCCCACCGCGAATCACCGTTTCATGCATTGCCTTCTCCCAACCCTTGTCCCCAGGGATCATCTGCCAGACCGCTTTGCACAACCTTCAGTCTACTATGCTCCCTTCATTTTACCGAAATGCGCGCCAGCGGGAGATGCGCCGAACATGGAAGGTTTCCGTGGGACCGAATGTCCCTCCGACGCGTTCGACCCACGAATCCGGCCTCCCGGGTGATCCGCCCCAGGCAATTAAGCCAAACGAGTCGCGCTTGACTTTTCCGGCGACTCACCGCGATTCTTCTCGGATGGATCAACAATCGAAAGGAGGTGGTCGAATGTCTAAACCCTTGGTGACGGTGTTCGCCGCGACGGCGACGGTGAGTGGATTGGACAACAAAGGTTCGATCACGCTCTGACGCTTCGCTGTCATAAGCGAACATGTGCACACGCGGCCCCATAAGACGCTGCGGTGCCACCAAACGGTTTCAACACTCGCCGCCCTTCACCGGGCGGCGTTTTTTTTGGAAACGGGCGGGAACTAGCGGACCGGACGGTCGCTGACGAGCGAGTTATGGATCCAGCCGGTCTTACCCTTGGCGGTCCGGATACGCACCCAGTTCGCCTGCTTTTCGATCCGCCGGATCTCTGCGCCCTGCTGCACCACGCCAACGACCTTCGACTCCATCGACGGCCCGCCACGCATATTCACGGCGCTGGAGCGCAGATAGACCAAGGTCGCGCCGCCGCCCCCGCCGCCGCTTGTCGTCGCGGAACCACCGGACCCGGCGGAGCCGCCCTTGCCGAAGGACTCGACCTTGGCGGCGATCGTCGAACTCAACGGTCCAAGCTCGCCGAACATCGGTTTCACATGCGGATAGAGGAAAACGCCGACGGCGATCACCGCGGCCAACGCGGCTGCGCGTTTCAAGCCGCGCGACTTTAAGACTCCGAACGCCGCGCCGAGCCCCTCGGCAGTGCTCCGCGCCGTCACCCCAATCACGGTGCCGGCTTTCTTTTCTTCCTCGGCGGGCGCATCGCGCAATTGCCACTCGCTGCCATCGATCCAGACCGGTTTGTGCGGGTCCGGTTCCGCATTCGCGGCCGGCGGCGTCTCGGCTGCATCGGGTTTGGCCGGCGGTGTCTCGGCCAAATCGGGCTCGGCCGGTCCGACCGGCAACGGCGCGTCGGACGCGGTATCCTTGGGAGCCGTGTCCGTTTCCGAAGGAATCGGCGTTTCGTCCGGCGTGACGATCTCGGCCGGCGGTGGCGTGACGGGCTCAGCCGCCGTCGACCCTTCTGAACCGTCGCCAAGGCGCTTGTCGAATTCCGCCTGCCAATAGGCGTCGCGGTCGGCCAAGGCCTGTTTCTGGGCCGCTTCCCATTCGCCGCGGACGGCGGCGAGCCGCGCCTCATCTTCGGCGAGCCATTGCGCTCGTGAAGCCTGAAGGCGTTCCTCGAGTTCGATCTTCTGTAGACCATCGCGCTCGGCAAGATATTCGTTCTGGGATTCGTCCCACGCGGCCTTCGCGGCCTCCACGCGTTTCTCTTCTTCGGCCTTCCAGGTCTGCTCCGCCTCTTCGAGCCGGGTCTCCATATCCTTGCGCCACAGCGCCTCGCGTTCCTCGAGGACCGCTGCCTGGGCCTCTTCCCATCCGGTCCGCGCCGCGGCAAGACGCTGCTTCTCTTCATCCTCGCGACCGGCGAGCGCGGCTACGACTTCCGCCTGATGCGCGGCTTCCCATTCGGTTTTCGCATTCGCGACGGCGGTTTCGGTCGCCTGCGAGACCGTCTGCTGGACCGCGTCCTCGACTTCCTGCGCCCATTCGGACCGGGCCGCATTCAGCCGTTCCTCGATTTCCTTTTCGGTGCGCTGCTCGACCTCGGCAACCTTCTGCGTCAAGTTGGCGGCCTGGTCTTCGCGCATCTTCTCCATCTGTTGGTTGTGTTCGGTGCGCAGGGCCTCCTTGAGTTCCTGCCGTGCCACCGATGCGTCCGATTCCTTCGCGGAGAGTTCGGTCCGCACGGATTCCAGTTCCGCCTGCACCGACTGAAGTTCCTGCGTCGCCGCGGCCGCGGCCTGGGCATGCTGCTCTTCAAGTTCGGCGGTCGACGAGGCCTGGGCTTCTCTCTCTTGCAGCGCCGACCGGGCCGCTTCCAAATCGGCGCGCACGGACTGCAACTCCGCTTGGGCAGCCTGCATCTCCTGCGCGGCGGCGGCGACCGACTGGGCATGTTTCTCTTCAAGCGCGGCGGTGGACGCGGTTTTCGCCTCCTGCTCCTGCAGCGCCACCTGGGCGGCGACCAATTCGTCCCGCAGGGATTGCATGCGCTCTTCCAATCCCGCCAGATCGCGATCCCGGTCGGCCAGCGACGACTTCGCCGCCTTCAGTTCATCCCGCAGCGAATCGGCTTCCAATTCGGCGGTCGAGACCACATCGGCCTCTTCCGAGGCACGCGCCGCCTTCGCCTTGGCCAGTTGGTCCCGCAGCACCTGCGTCTCTTCTTCCAGCTTGACGTTCTCGGCCCCGCGCTTGTCCAGGACCGACTGCGCCGCCTTCAATTCCTTCTGCAGCGCCGTGACGTGCTTTTCCATCTCGGCGCCCGTCGCGGCGTCGGAACTCGTTTTTTGCAGGGCCGCTTGCGCCACGGTCAGGTCCGCTTGAACCGACTCGAGTTTTTGCTCCAATGTCGAGATCGCTTTGGTCTGCTCGTGCGATCGGTCATCGGCGCCCTCGAGTTTCTCCAAGGCCGCCTCGGCCTGCTCGGCCCGCAACGTCGTTTCCGCCAGGGCCTGCTTGGTGTAGGCGACCGCCTGCTCGGCCACGCGGGCCTTGGATTCGGCCGCATCGACCTGGGCCTTCATCGCCGACTTGGCGCCTTTTGCGTCTTCTTCGGACAGTGCCGCCGCCCCCGCTTCGAGTTCCTGAAGCTTCGCCGCCAGCTTCTTTATCTCGGCATCGGCGGCGGCCTTCGCCTCCGCGACTTGCGCTTCGGTGTTGGCGGCCCAAGCGGCTTCCGCCTCCTTGAGACGGCTATCGTCGTCACTCTCGTCACTATCGACGCTCTGCAGCGCCTCCATGACGCGCCGTTCGGTCTCGGCCGCGGCTTCCGCCTTGACCGCAGCGATCCTCGCCTCGGCCTCGGCCTGAAGACGCGCTTCGAGGGCGGCGATTTCCGGCCGCGCCGAAGTCTTCCGACCCCCAGCATTTCCGGATCCGGCGCCGTCTACCGCGCCACCCGACGCGGCCACTGGTGCGACATCCACATCAAACAGCGCCAGCGTGTTCGCGAATCCGTCTTCCACATTAACGACCCGGACCGTCAACGAGTGCGGCGTGAATTCCGGTTCGGCCGGTTTGTAGAACAGATTGTCCAGCTCGTCGGAGTTGAGCGACCAGGTGCGGTCGCCGTTGTTCTGGCCCCTTGAAAGACGGGCGCCGGCCAGTAAACCCTCGACCTTGATGGAAATCCGCTCGCTGCCGCTCCGCTCCGGCAGCTTGTCGGCAATCGACAGAGGCACACCCGGAGAATTGGCGGCAGTCTTGGCGGTTTTTTTCTTGGCAGTCTTCGCCGGTTTGGCAGCGCCTTTCGTCCCCTTGGGCGCGGCGGCTTTCGCCGGCTTGCTAGCTGCCGTGGAAGAACGACCGGACATCTATTGGCCTCAGCTAATGCGCGTTGTGCGCTACCTTCACCTCAAGAGGTTCGGACACGACAAGCCGAGATCGTCAGCCGCCGTTTCCGCCCCTTTGCCTCGGCCTATTGTTGTAAACAACTCGTTAATAAAAGGTTCAACTGGGACAACAGTGATCGGCTAAATTCAGCCTCAACAAACAGGTGGTTTAACTGTTTTATTTCAGAAGCTTAGGCCGCGACACTACGAAAAAGATTCCGCGACCTCAGGGGGCGCCGCGGGCGGGCTCCCCGTCGACACCCTTGTAAAGCACATCCTGGCGAAACTTCATGATCCGGGCGTGTTCCGCAAGCGCCGCGGGGTCCATATCCTGGGCCGGCGGCGTTTCGTGCACGAAGTTGCCATGCCGGTCCTCGCCCCGCACCAACCAGGCGCTGTCCTTGCCGCCATTTATCTGGCGCACGTCAGGCGCGATGTAACGGATTGCGACGCCGATCCGGCGATCGTCGGACATATTCGGCTCCGATGCGTGCACCGTCCGGACATGATGGAGCGAGATTTCACCGGGTTGAAGCTCAATATACGCCGCCTCGGATTCGTCCACGTCGACGGCGATTTCCTGACCCCGGGTCAACAGGTTCTTCTTGTCCAGCGTATCGGTGTGCGGCATCTGGTCGAGGGTCTGGCTGCCCGGAAGCATCTTCATGCAACCACTTTCACGGGTCGCGGGGGACAAGGCGATCCATGCAGTCACCACATCCGGCTTGTTGAGTCCCCAATAAGTCGAATCCTGGTGCCAGGACACGTAGCCAGCATCCTTGGCGTCCTTCACGAACAGGCTCAAGCCCCAGCACATCAAATCCGGACCCAGGACGTCTTCGACCGCGTCCAATACCTTTTCATGGCTGGCCAATTCGGCGGCCCAGGTCTGCAGCAGGTAGAGTTTCTGCCCCTTGCTGAGTTCATACCAACCCCCGTTCGCGGACTCGTAGGCCTCGAACCGGCTCCGATACCGCGCCGCGTCCTCGGATGAAAAAACCCGTATTGGGCCGCAATACCCGGCTGCTTCATAGACCTTCTGTTGCGCGTCACTCAGAATTTTAGACATGAATTGTACTCCGCGTATTTCAATAACACCGGATACTCAAATACTCGCCGTCCTGAAATTTTACAGGAGCAGGTCAGCTTATATAACTGTTTATCCGAACGATTTCGGACCCTACTTCAGATCATGAGAGGATGACAAATGACATGTTTTCGAATTGATCATGAATTAGATTCATGTAAGATTGCCGCATGGATGCGCCCCTACCACCGCTGCCGGCCCTGCGAAGTTTCGAAGCCGCCGCGCGACTGATGAGCTTCAAGCAAGCCTCCGACGAGTTGCACGTGACGCCGTCGGCGATCAGTCATCAGATCGAAAAACTCGAACGCACGCTTGGCGTCCGGCTGTTCCACCGGCTGAACCGGCGACTCATGCTCACCGACGCCGGCAGTGCCTATATCGCGAAAATCGGTCCGGCCTTCGACACGATCCGAAGCGCGACGGACGATGTATCGACCCGCGGGACGACGGATACGATCACGCTGACGGCGCCGCCGAGTTTTGCCGAACTCTGGCTTCTGCCGCGCATCGGGAATTTCCTCGCTTCCTTTCCGGACATCGATTTAAGGATCGAAGCCACGTTGCGGCACGTCGACTTCGCCAAGGAGCCGGTCGACGCCAGCATCCGCTACGGAACCGGGGAATGGCCCGGCGTGCGGTCGAGACGGCTTATCGTCGAACAACTGGTTCCCCTCTGCAGCCCAGCCCTTGCTGCCGGTGACACCCCGTTGCGGTCGCCGGCCGATTTGGCAAACCACATCCTGATCCATTCCGAACAGAGACTCACGAGCTGGTCTACCTGGCTGCGTGCCGCCGGATACGAATCGGTCAGGCCCCGGCGGAACATCCGCTTCTCGCAATCCGGGCATTCGCTGAAGGCCGCCGCAAACGGCCTGGGCGTCATCCTGGAAAGCGAGGCGATGGCCCGGGATCATCTCGAGGCCGGCGATCTGATCGTGCCGTTCGACCCACCCTCCGTCGATACCGCGCAAGCCGCCTATTACGTGGTCACGGCGCCAGGCGAAACCCTCCCGCCGAAACTACAGGCGCTGGAGAGCTGGCTATTCGAGGAGTTGAACGCAGACGAAGCCATGGAGAGCGACTGACATCAGACTTTCCGTTTTGCCGTTCCCTACAGGTTGAACTAATCTTGAGCTTCGAACCGGCACGAGCCCCCACCCGAACGGCAAGGACGAGGAATGACATGGCAGTCACGACACTGAAACAGCAAACCGACATGAGCGACGCGGAATGGGAAACACGCTGCAACCTGGCGGCGCTGTATCGCATCCTGGACAAGCTGCGCATGACGGACCTCATCTATACCCACATGTCGGCGCGGGTCCCGGGCGAGCCCGGACATTTCCTGATCAACCGATTCGGCGAATTCTTCAACGAGATCACCGCCTCCAGCCTGGTCAAAATGGATTATGACGGCAACGTCATCGGCGAGCCGGGTAATTTCAACGACGCCGGGTTCACGATCCACAGCGGCGTCCTGATGGCGCGCCCGGACGCAAACTGCGTGATGCATCTGCACACCCGGTCCAGCGTCGCGGTTTCGGCGCAAAAATGCGGATTGCGTCCGATCAGTCAGCAGTCGCTGCTGGTACTGGGCAGCATCGGATATCACGACTACGACGTCGCCGGCGGCAATCTTGACGAGCGTGAGGTCCTGGGCCGCGACTGCGCCAAGGCCGACTGCATCATCCTGCGCAACCACGGTCTGTTGACCATCGGCAAGTCGATCCAGGAGGCCTTCAAGAAGATGTATTTCCTCGAGACCGCCTGCCAGATCCAGACGGCAGCCGGTGACGGGGAATTGATCGAGGTTCCGGAACCTGTCCGCAGCAAGAGCATCGCCCGATACAACGGATATTTCGAAAGCGGAACCTACGGCGACCTCGAATGGGAAGGCATCATTCGCACGCTCGACCGCGAAGGGGCCGACTATCGGAATTGATCGGTTTCCAGCCGGCGATTGCGCCGGCCGGACGCCGCCCCATAGAATCGGAACCACCGTTTCAACCGGCGTTTTGCCGCTTGACAGGGTAAGCCGTCAGGCACACTTTTTCTGTGTCCCCGGTGGAGTCACGAGCCATGAGCGATAACGAGCCGCAACAACCCCGTGTCGAAATGGTCGACCCGCAGACCGCGCGTCACTGGATCGACCGCGGCGATGCCGTTCTCATCGATGTCCGTGAGCCGCACGAATTCGCAATGGAGCATATACAAGGTGCCACGCTGATCCCCCTGTCGGCCTTCGACCCAAACAATATTCCGGATCATACGGACAAACGATTGCTGCTCATGTGCGCCAGCGGCGTGCGCTGCGGAGTCGCCTCCGAAATGCTGAAACGGGCCGGATTCACCGAGATGTTCCGCCTTGCGGGCGGCATCATGGGTTGGAAAGCGTCGGGCGGCCCGGTCGTACACGGGGATTAGGTCCCGCGAACTCGGTCGAATGGCCGATTTCTGTGACAAAAAGACGCAAAATCCTAAAAATCGCCCGGCCCGGCTTGGGCTTTCAGTTGACTTCCCAAACCGGCGGCGCATGATGCGCGTCACCATTCACAATAGAGTCTGATTTACCGGCGTCCATCCTGCCCGGTCGCACCGCGAACCCGTGGCGAACCCTTTGGACGCTTGTAGAAAGTATTCGACGGCGTTGCATATCTACCTGCCCATCGCCGAAATGTCGGTCAACGTATTCCTGCTGCTCGGAATGGGCGCCGGGGTCGGCATGCTGTCCGGGATATTCGGTGTCGGCGGCGGGTTCCTGATGACCCCGCTGCTGATCTTCCTGGGTGTTCCCTCACCGGTCGCGGTCGGCACGGAAGCAAACCAAATCGTCGCATCCTCGGTTTCCGGCGTGATGGCCCATTGGCGGCGCGGCAACGTCGACGTCAAGATGGGCCTCGTTCTGCTCGTCGGCGGCTTGATCGGGTCGACCTTTGGCGTCTGGATTTTCAAAGAATTGCGGACCCTCGGCCAGATCGATCTCGTCATCAAGATCTGCTACGTCGTATTCCTGGGAATCATCGGTTTCCTGATGCTCGTGGAAAGCGCCCGGGCCATCAAGCGTAGCCAGTCCGCGACGGCGCCGCGCCGCAAACTGCATCAGCATAACTTCCTGCACGGCCTGCCGTTCAAGATGCGGTTTCGCCGGTCCAAGCTCTATATCAGCGCGCTGCTGCCGCTCGGCGTCGGCTTTTTCGTCGGGATCCTGGCATCGATCATGGGTGTGGGCGGCGGCTTCGTCATGGTGCCCGCCATGATCTACCTGCTGGGCATGCCCACCGCCGTCGTCGTCGGAACATCGCTGCTCCAGATCATCTTCGTCACCGCCAACGCCACTTTCTTCCAGGCCTATCTCAACCAGACCGTGGACATCGTACTGGCGTTGATCCTGCTGCTCGGTGCGGTGGTCGGTGCGCAGATCGGCACCAAGGTCGGGGCATACCTGAAGGGCGAGCAGCTTCGGGGCCTCTTGGCGCTGATGGTCCTGGCCGTTTGCGTCAAGCTTGCATTCGACCTGGTTGTTACGCCGGAGGACGTGTACTCGTTGGGCTTGGGCGGGGGACATTGACCATGCCACGCGCCATCGTCGCCCTGCTGATCCTCATCACCTGCGCCCTGCCCGCACGGGCCGAGCCGCTTGTCGCCGATATCTCCGAAAGCGTCGTCAAGATCACAACCGGTTTCACCGGAACCAAGGTGTTGCTGTTCGGTGCGATCGATGGCGAAGGCAAGGTGGTCGTGATCGTGGAAGGACCGCGGCATTCGATCACCGTCCGCCGTAAGGAACGAATCGCCGGAATCTGGATCAATCGCGATACCCTGCAATTCGTCGACGCGCCGTCCTTCTATCAGGTGCTGGCAAGCGACACGCTGGACGAATGGCTGCCGCTCCGCACGCGCGAAGACCATCAGATCGGCGTCGAGTATCTCGACCTCAAGTCGAAGGACAAGGTCGGTCCGGCGGAAAAAGCCAATTTCCGTGACGCCCTTGTCCGGAACATGCAGCGCATCGGCCGCTATGGCACGCTCGAGGAGAACGTCAAACTATTGGGCGGCCAGCTCTTCCGCGCGGACCTGTACCTGCCGGCAAACCTTCCGACCGGCTACTACAATATCCGCGCGATGCTGGTGCAGGACGGTGAAGTGAAAAGCATCAAATCGACCCCGTTGCTGGTAACCAAGGCGGGTATCGGCGCGGAAGTCTTCCGGATGGCCTACGCCTATCCGGCGCTCTACGGCATCGTAGCGATCATCATCGCCGTCTTGGCCGGGCTGGGCGCCAACGCCATCTTCCGGAATGTTTAGACGAGCGCCCCCGCCAGCGGGTCCCGACAAGTAAACTTTTAGGGTTTTTCGGACCCCGGCCCGAACTATCCTTTGTCCTGCCCCAACGCCGAACCAGTAACCAGTGAGACGAGATCGGCCTTGAAGCCGATCGATTTCATGCATTAAACACAAAAAACGAAACGTTTCGTCTCGAAAAATAATGAAAAGGTCGACGAAGCCGGCCGAATTCATTAGGTTGGCGTTCCTTGCTTCGACCTGCCGCAATCCCACCCATGGGGGAAGTTCCAAGTAATGTCGTTAAACCCGTTCGAAACCGTCCGCGAGGTCGTCGATACGTCGCCGTCCGTCGCCGACGAAGTGAAGACGACGACCTGTTACATGTGCGCCTGCCGCTGCGGCATCAAGGTCTATCTCAAGGACGGCCGGGTCCGATACATCGAAGGCAACCGCGATCATCCGATCAACAAAGGCGTACTGTGCGGCAAGGGGTCGGCAGGGATCATGCAACACTACTCGCCGGCACGGCTCTCGAAGCCGTTGCTCCGGGTCGGCGAACGCGGCTCGGGCGAGTTCAAAGAAATCGAATGGGACGAAGCCATGGATCTCGCGACCGAATGGCTCGGCAAGATTCGTGCGACGGATCCCCGCAAATTCGCGCTGTTCACGGGCCGCGACCAAAGCCAAGCGATGACCGGCTGGTGGGCGTCGCAGTTCGGCACCCCCAACTTCGCCGCGCATGGCGGATTCTGCTCGGTCAACATGGCGACCGCCGGCTGTTTCACCATCGGCGGCTCCTTCTGGGAATTCGGCGAGCCGGATTGGGAACATACGCGCTATTTCATGATGTTCGGCGTCGCCGAGGATCACGATTCCAATCCACTGAAGACAGGCATCGGGCGTCTCAAGACCAAGGCGCAGGCAAAGTTCGTCTCGGTCAATCCGATCAAGACAGGCTACTCGGCGGTGGCCGACGAATGGGTCGGTATCCGTCCCGGCACCGACGGGCTTTTCGCCTTCGCGCTGATTCACGAACTCCTGAAGGCGGAGAAGATCGATTGGCAATTCCTGGTGCGCTACACCAATTCGCCTTGGCTGGTAATCCAAGACCCGACGGCGGCCGACGATGGGCTTTTCGCCCGCGACAGCGACGGCAATCCGCTGTGCTACGACGCCACCAGGCAAGCCCTGACGGATGCAACCGCCACGGATATCTCCCCAGCCTTGGTCGGCGAGCACAAACTGCCCGACGGCCGGACCGCCGTCCCGGCCTTCCAGCTTCTCGCCGCCCGCTATATGGATGACCGCTATTCACCCGACGCGGTGGCCGAGGAATGCGGCATTCCGGCGGACAAGATCAAGCGGATCGCCGCCGAACTGGCGCATGCCGCCTTCGAGCAGGAGGTCGTGCTCGACGTGGAATGGACGGACTGGGCCGGACGGACGCATGACAAGATGATCGGCCGGCCGGTCTCGATGCACGCGATGCGGGGCATCTCGGCCCATTCGAACGGGTTCCACACCTGCCGCGCCATCCATGTCCTGCAGATCCTGCTCGGCTCCATCGATGTCCCCGGCGGATACCGCTACAAGGCGCCCTTCCCGAAACATGTGCCGTCCTTCCCTAAACCGGCAGGACATGATGTCGCGCCGAACACGCCGATCGCGGGCCCGCCGCTCGGCATGCCCACGGCACCGGCCGACCTGCTGGTGGATGCCGACGGATCGCCGACGCGTATCGACAAGGCATTCAGTTGGGACAATCCGATTTCGGGCCACGGCCTGATGCATATGGTGATCCACAACGCCTGGAAGGGCGACCCCTACCCCATCGATACCCTGTTCATGTACATGGCGAACATGGGGTGGAATTCGGCGATGAACACGCCCGGCACCTTGAAGATGCTCACCGACAAGGACCCAGACACCGGCGAGTACAGGATTCCACGGATCATCTACTCCGACGCCTACTATTCCGAGATGGTCCCCTACGCGGACCTGATCCTGCCCGACACCACCTATCTCGAACGCTGGGACTGTATCTCACTGCTGGACCGGCCGATCTGCTCCGCCCACGGCCCGGCGGATTCGATCCGCCAACCGGTCGTCGAACCGGACCGCGACGTACGGGCCTTCCAGGACGTGATGATCGACCTCGGCGGACGGCTCGGACTGCCGGGCATGACCAACGAGGACGGCACCCCGAAATTCCCGGGCGGCTATCCCGATTACATCGTCAACCACGAACGCGCGCCGGGCATCGGCCCGCTCGCGGGTTGGCGCGGCGAGAACGGCGATCAGCACGGCACGGGCGCGGTCAACCCGAACCAGCTCGACCGCTATATTGAGAACGGGTGTTTCTGGCAGCACGAGCTGGAGCCGAACCAGCTCTACTTCAAACACGCGAACAAGGACTATCTCGACTACGCGGCGAGCGTCGGCTGGATCGGCTCGGCTGACCAGATCGTGCTGCATGTCTACAGCGAACATCTGCAGAAGTTCCGTCTCGCCGCGCGCGGCCATGGCGCGGTGATCCCGCCGGAGGAGCATCGCGCCCGTATCGAGACCTATTTCGACCCTCTGCCGATCTGGTACACGCCCTTCGAGGAAGCCGCAGTGGATACCGACAGCTTCCCGCTGCACGCGCTCACCCAGCGGCCGATGCATATGTACCATTCCTGGGGTTCGCAGAACGCGTGGCTGCGCCAGATCACGGCGGCCAACCACCTTTACGTCCATCCCGACACCGCCGCCGAGGCGGGTATCGAGGATGACGACTGGGTCTGGGTCACCAGCCATCACGGCAAGGTGCGCGCGCAGATCAAGACGATGGCGGGCGTAAACCGGGACACCGTGTGGACCTGGAACGCCATCGGCAAACGGAAAGGGTCGTGGAACCTCGACCCCGACGCACCGGAAGCCAAACGCGGATTCTTGCTGAACCACATCATTTCCGAACTGCTGCCCGAACGGAAGGACGGATACCGCTATTCCAACTCGGACCCGGTTTCCGGGCAGGCGGCCTGGTACGATCTGCGCGTCCGGATCGAGAAATGCACCGCCGATGACGCAGACGGCACCGACCCGGTCTTCGACCCGCTTCCCAATCGCAAAGGGCCCCGCGAAGGCGGCGCGACGCTGCGCTACGGCACCGAGTTCAAGGGCCCGCCGAGCGGCAAGACCGGCGGCGACCATCTGGAATTCATCGGTAACCGAACCGAGGTCGCCGAGACGGTGCCTGGGGTTCCCTCCGGCCACGGCAATCAGAAGAAGGAGGACGTTTAGGATGACGAGCCTCCCGGAAATGCCGACGAAGACGAAACTGGGCCTGGTGATCGACCTGGATATCTGCGTCGGCTGTCACGCCTGTGCGGTCAACTGCAAGGAATGGAACACGGGCGGGCATTCGGCCCCGCTGACGGATTTCGACCCCTATGGCACCGACCCCACCGGCGTGTGGTTCAACCGCATCCATACGTTCGAAGCCACCGACGACGCCGGCAACAGCCGGACGGTCCATTTTCCGCGGTCCTGCCTGCATTGCGAGGATGCGCCCTGCGTCACGGTCTGTCCGACCGGCGCCTCCTACAAACGCGAAGAGGACGGAATCGTCCTGGTCAACGCGAGTACCTGCATCGGCTGCAAACTGTGCTCCTGGGCCTGTCCCTACGGCGCCCGCGAATACGATCATGACGAAGGCGTGATGAAGAAATGCACGCTTTGCGTCGACAAAATCTATAACGAGAATCTCGACGAAGAGAGCCGCGTGCCCGCCTGCGTGTCGACCTGCCCTGCGGGGGCCCGCCATTTCGGCGATCTGGGCGATCCGGAATCGGACGTCTCCAAGCTGGTGGAGGCACGTGACGGGTATGAGTTGATGCCCGAACAGGAATGCAAGCCGACGAACCGGTATCTGCCGCCCCGGCCCCGCAAGGTCTCGGCGGGATCGACCGGCGCGCCCGGCGCCCTGGAACCGGTGGTGGATGGCGGCGACAGCGCCTTCCTCCGTTGGGTCGACAAAGTCCTGTCACGCTAAGGAACGCGCCATGCATCCCGCCTTTTCCGTCATCTTCTTCACCACCGCGTCCGGCGCCGGTTATGGCTTGATCACCCTGATGTCGATCCTGCAGGCAAGCGGCATCCTTCCCCCGGACCCGCAGGTGGGAATGGTCGGCTTCGGGATCGCCTTCGCGCTGATTACCACCGGTCTGCTGTCCTCGACATTCCACCTGGGGCATCCCGAACGCGCCTGGCGCGCAATCAGCCAATGGCGTTCCTCCTGGCTCAGCCGCGAGGGCGTGCTGGCAATCGTGACCTATATCCCGACCGGCGCCTATGCCATCGGCTGGGCCATTCTCGACTGGCGCGACGACCTGTTCATCCTCACCGGCATGGTCGGCGCGATGCTGAGCATGCAGACGGTCTATTGCACGGCGATGATCTATGCCTCGCTCAAGACGATCCGTGCCTGGGCGAACGGCTGGACGGTGATCTGCTATTTCAGTATTTCGGTTTTCACCGGCGCCCTGCTTCTGAACGCCATCGCATCGATCTTCGGCTACTGGCATCCGGCAATGTTCTGGATCACAACGATCGCGATCGCCATCGCCGGTGTCGCGAAGATGCAGTATTGGCGCTTCATCGACCGCAACCCGAGCGACAGCACGGCCGAGACGGCAACCGGCATCAAGGGCCATATCAAGCTGCTCGAATCGCCGCATACGCAAGAGAATTACCTGCAGAAGGAAATGGGCTACAAGATCGCGCGGAAGCATGCAGCCAAACTTCGCCAATTGGCGGTCGCCGCCGGATTCGTCGCCCCAATACTGCTGATCACCCTGGCCAATACGAGCCCCCCGGCCGCCGCCGCCGGCCTCTCGGTGCTTGCCGTCCCGGTGTCATTGATCGGGGTGCTGATCGAACGTTGGCTGTTCTTTGCGGAGGCCAAGCATGTGGTTACGCTCTACTATGGCGAAACCTCGGCATAGCCGATCCCAATCTCCACCAGGGCGATGAGCGAAAACAGGACACTCGACACAAAAGGCCTCAATTGTCCGCTGCCGGTGCTAAAGGCGCGGCGGGCCATGCGCGACCTGGCGGACGGCGACATCCTGACAGTGCTCGCGACCGACCCCGCCTCCTATATCGATTTCCAGCATTTCTGCGATACCACGGGCCACGACCTCCTGGACACACAGAAAGACGAAGCCGAGGGTGTCTTCACCTACACCATTCGCTGCGTGAAGGGATGACCGACCTGCCGCTCCGGCGCGCCCGCATCGAGGAAGCGGCCGTGATCGCCGATCTCGTGCATCGCGCCTATGAAAAATACCTGCCCCGCATCGGCCGTCCGCCGGCGCCCATGACCGACGACTACGACGCGGTGCTACGAGACCATGAGGTCTGGGTGCTCGACGGAACGGAGAACATCGACGCCGTGCTCGTGCTGATGCCGGATTCCGACGCGCTCTACATCGACAACGTCGCCGTCGACCCGGCGCGGCAGCAAGACGGTCTCGGCCGGATGCTAATGGCCTTCGCGGAGGACCAGGCGAACCGTCGCGGCCTGACCGCCCTCACCCTCGTTACCAACGAGCATATGACCGAGAACATCTCCTTCTACACGCGCCTCGGCTTCGTCGAGACCGGGCGCGAGCTGCGTCGTGGGAGCTACACGGTCCATATGCGGAAGGAATTCCTGGGAAATTCCTGATCCGCCCCATTTTTTCCATATTTTCAGCAAAAGTCTTTCACGTTCCCCACCTAAGGTAATCGCATAGGTCGACAGGGGACCTCCGGCTCCAGACGAAAGGAGCCGACATGATTCGTTTTTTTCTTTCCGTATTTATTTTTGCCGCAGCCGCTGCGCCCGCGCATGCGCTGACGGTCGATCTATGGAACACGTTCGAACAGGACGTGCTTACGCTCGTCAATCAAGACAGAGCCAACCAGGGATTAGGGGCACTCACCGGTGACAGCAGATTACACGATGCCGCCCGGGCACATTCGGGAGACATGGCCACCAACAACTTCTTCAGCCATACCGGGACCGGCGGCACGAACGCCGGCAACCGAATTCAAGCTGCGGGATATTCCTTCACCGCATGGGGCGAAAACATCGCCGCGGGCTACCGGACCGCTGAAAGCGTCGTCACTGCATGGCTCAATAGTCCTGGCCATCGCGACAATATGCGCAACGGCATCTTCACCGACGTCGGGATCGGTTATATCGAAGGCGGCGACAACGCCGACTTCTCGACGTACTGGACGCTCGTCCTCGCCGCGGGAGATGGGGCGCAGATGGTCGTGCCGCCGATCGCGCAACTGACCGAGACGATCAGCGCGGCGCTCGCGGACGACGTCAATTCACCGACGCCGATGCCTCTGCCCGCCAGTATCTGGATGTTCATCACGGCCCTGATGTCGGGCGTTGCATTGGTTCGGCGGCGACGCCAAGCAACTGCCGCGGCCTGACATCCCATCGCCAAAAAGGAAAACCGTCGGTCCATCCGGGACCGACGGTCCTTTTTCACCCTTCAGATCTCAGCGTTCGAGCGGGCCGCCCGCCTTCTCCCAGGCGTCCATGCCGCCAACCAAATGGCAGACATTCGACAAACCCATCGCCTGCGAAGTCTCGACGGCAAGCGCCGACCGTTCGCCATAGGCGCAGTAGTAGATCAGCCGCTTCCCGGTAGCCGCCGCCATCTCACGCAGCATACCGCCCTGCTTCACGAACCGGTCCAACCGGGTGTAGGGCGCATGGATCGACCCCGGGATGAAGCCGCTCTTGTCGCGCTCGGCATCCTCCCGCAGGTCCACCAGGGTGCAGTCCGGCGATTTGCAGGACGTCAGAACGTCGCCGGCGGTCAGCGCCCATTTCTCGCTCGACGCCACGCCTTGTTCGATGCCGACCTTGAGGTTCGCGGGCACCGCGATATCCATCATCTTCGGATTGGCAAGGTTCAGGTTGTCCATGATGTCGGCATATTGATCGGCCGAGTCGACCTGAAGCCGCGGATTGTAGGCAATCTCCTCGGCGATCGTGCTGACCGTATCGCCCTTGTAATCATGCGCCGGGTAGACCAGCGTATCCTCGGGCAACTTCAAGAGCTTGTTGAACAGCGAGTCATATTGGGCCCGTGCATCGCCGTTCTGGAAATCGGTCCGCCCGGTGCCCCGGATCAACAGCGTATCCCCGGTAAACACCCGGTCTTCCATCAGAAAACTGTATGAATCGCTGGTATGCCCCGGAGTGTAGACGGCGCGCAGCGACAAACCTTCGATGTCGATGCACTCGTCTTCCTTGACCCGCATCGATACCACGTCCACCGGGCTGTGTTCGCCCATCACGGTGATGCATTTCGTGCGGTCGCGCAGTTCCCCCATGCCGGTCACGTGATCGGCATGAACGTGGGTGTCGACGACCTTGACGAGCTTCAGGTCGAGCTCTTTCAAAAGCTGTAGGTAGCGGTCGACGCGCTCGAACACCGAATCGATGATCAACGCCTCGCCGCCCGGACGACTGGCAAGAAGATACGTGTAGGTACAGGATTCCGGTTCGAATAACTGTCGGAAAATCACTGCTTCCCTCCTGTCTCAATGGTCCTTCCGCAAGATCAGGATGCAACAAATATGGCGCGGAAGTCATTCACATTCGTAAGAGTCGGCCCGGTCTTGATAAGCCCATCCACCGCGTCGAAAAATCCATACCCATCGTTGTCGGCCAGCCGCGCCTTGGCGTCGACGCCGGCGGTTTCCGCTCGGGACAGCGTCTCCGGCGTGAGCAGCGCACCCGCGTTGTCCTCGGAGCCATCGACGCCATCGGTATCGGCGGCCAGCGCATGGATACCGGGGTGTCCGTCCAACGCCACCGCCAAGGCCAACAGAAATTCGGCATTGCGGCCGCCGCGCCCCTTCCCCCGTACGGTCACGGTCGTTTCCCCACCCGACAACAGGACGGCGGGCGCCGCGGCGGGATGTCCGTGCCGCGCGACCTGCTGCGCGATACCGGCAAACACCTTCGCCACCTCCCGCGCCTCGCCTTCGATGGCATCACCCAGGATGACCGGCGTCACCCCCGCGGCCTCGGCAACCGTCGCGGCGGCCTGCAGCGCCATCTGCGGTGCGGCGATCATCCGCGTCTCCGCCGACGCAAGGCGCGGATCGCCGGGCTTGGGTGTCTCGTCGGCAGCCGCCTCGAGATGATCCAGCACCGCAACGGGTTCGGCGATGCCGTATTTTTCCAGAATCGACCGGGCATCGGCGAATGTCGTGGGGTCGGGAACCGTGGGCCCGGACGCGATTGTCGCCGGGTCGTCGCCGGGGACATCCGAGATCATCAGGGTCAGTACCCGTGCCGGTGCGGCCGCGGCGGCCAACCGCCCGCCCTTGATCGCCGACAGGTGTTTCCGCACGCAGTTCATCTCTCCGATATTGGCGCCTGATCGCAGCAACGCCTTGTTCACCGCCTGCTTGTCGGCGAGGGAAAGCCCATCCGCCGGCAACGGCATCAGCGCCGAGCCGCCGCCGGAGATGAGGCAGAGGACCAAATCGTCCGGCCCGGCAGCACCTGCGAGCGCCAGAATACGCTCGGCGGCGTCCTTTCCCGCGGAGTCCGGAACGGGATGGCTTGCCTCGACGATTTCGATAGCGTCGCAATCGACGCCGTAGCCGTATTGCGTGACGACCAGCCCGTGGAGTTCGCCGGGCCAGCGTTGCTCCACCGTTCTCGCCATCGCCGCCGACGCCTTTCCTGCACCCAGGACGATCGTTCTGCCGGCCGGCGGGTCGGGCAGATGGGGCGGCACGCAGATGTCCGGCTGCGCGGACGCAACCGCCGCGTCGAACATGCTTCGCAAGAGCGTCTGAGGATCGGTCACGGCCTGCCTCCGTTCTTTTCCCGCAGCGGGCGCTACTTGAAGTCCGGCTCGTATCCCGGCGGCGGTGAATACCCCAGATCGCCGCGCGCAATCACCGCATCCCGGCCGCCATGCTTTTCGACCTGTTCGGCCTGCCGCCGCTTGGCCCGCGCATCGACCTCGTCCGGGTCGCAAATCCGGCGCAGGAGTTGCTCGCATTCCGCCCGCACGGATTCGAACGCGGGATCGGTACCGAGATCGTTCATTTCCTCCGGATCCACTTCAAGATCATAGAGTTGCGCTTCATATTTCGGATAGTACACAAACTTGTATTTGCCGTGCCGGATCATGAACGCACCCGTCGTGGAGCCCATCGCGTGGTACTCGGAGAACACGTTCCGGCGCGGCGTCGCCCCATCGATGATGTCGAACAGGGAGTCGCCCGGATAGGCCCGCTCCTGCTCGGTCAACGGCACGCCGTTCGCTTCGAGGAAGGTCGGGTAACAATCGACATGACTGACATGCGTCTCGCAGGTCGTCCCCTCGGGCAGCCCTGGCCCGGCCATGATCATCGGGACCGCCGCCGCCTCTTCATACATCGTCGACTTGCCCCAGAGGCCGCGGCTGCCGAGATTGTCGCCGTGGTCGCTGGTGTAGAGGACATGGGTATCGTCCGACAGCCCCGCCGCCTCGAGCGCGCGCAGCACCTTGCCGATATTGTCGTCGAGGAAACTGCACAAGCCGAAATACGCCGCCACGGCGACGCGCACCGTTTCCTCGTCGAAATAGTCGTCGTAATTCAGGCTGCCGGCGTAATCCAGCAGATACGGATGCTGCGGCCGCTCGGCCTTGTCATGCTGTTTCGGCCAAGGAACCTGATCGAGCGGATAAAGCTTGAAGAACTCTTCCGGCGCGGTCAGCGGGAAATGCGGGCAAACCCAGGAAACGAACAACGTCCACGGTTTGTCGCCGCTCTTTGAGGCCTCGTCCTGCAACCAGCGAACGGCCAGATCGGTGATGTTCCGGTCGTAGTCGGTGTACTCGCTTTCGCCCATCTTCGCCGACCGGGCGATCTTGTAGGACCCGCCCCGTACCGGCAGATCGTCACGCACCAATCCCATCAGGTCGCCGAGCCCTTCGACGACATGCAACGGGATCCGCTCTTCGACGAAGCCGTTGTCGTCATCGGTGCTGCGGAAGTGCAGCTTGCCGATCGATTCCACCCGATGCCCCGCGCCGCGCAGCCGGTGATGCCAACTGGGCACCGACCCTTCGTAGGGGTCGCCGTTGTCCCAGAATCCGATCCGGTTGATGTATTGCCCCGTCGCGAACGTGGCCCGCGCGGGAATACAAATCGGCGAGTTGCAGTACGCATCAGTGAAGCGCACGCCCTTCGCCGCCAGCGCATCCAGATTCGGCGTCTGCACCATCGGATGGCCATAGCAGCCGAGGGTTTTCGGATTGTGCTCGTCCGACATCAAGACGAGCATGTTCTTCGGTTTCATTCGGCGCTCCACGTTGTCAGCCGCTTCTGCGACGGCCTGCCGTTGCCAATGCTCGGGAAAGGGGCCGTACGGCCCGGAAACACGGTCTGCGCTACCCTATTCGGCGGCGCGAACCGGCGCAACCGACGCCTTGGCGCAGGGTACGGGACGGTCCGAATATGGATTGATCCGCGAAGGCTCCATATGCGTATGTCTCCCTGTACCGGCGCACGGGATTGAATTGCGGCGCGACGGTTTCATACTCAGCGTTCAGGGCCTCATACGACCCATGTCAGCCCCGGTCATCCTATGGTTTCGGCGCGATCTGCGTCTTTCCGACAACCCGGCTCTTTCCGCGGCCGCCGCGACAGGCGACCCGGTCATTCCCCTTTTCATCCTCGACGAGGAAAGCGACGGCGTCCGGCCGCTCGGCGGCGCATCCCGTTGGTGGCTCCACCACTCGCTGACCTCGCTCGCGGACAGCTTGGCGAACCTTGGGACGCCGCTGATCCTGCTGCGCGGCCCGGCCGACACGGTGCTTCACGGTCTGATCGAGGAAACCGGCGCAAAAGGCGTGTTTTGGAACCGGCTCTATGATGCCGCGTCGATCAAACGCGATTCACATATCAAGAAAGACCTGCAGGATCGCGGATTGATCGCCGAAAGCTTCAACGGCTCCCTCCTCCATGAACCCTGGGCGGTCGAAACCAAGACCGGCAAGCCGTACAGCGTCTTCACACCGTTCTGGAAGGCGATCCTGGCCCTGGGCGATCCCGGCCCCATCGAACCGCCGGCCGGCCACCTAGCAGGACCCGCCGATCCGGTGGAGAGCGACGATCTGGATAGCTTGGGCCTGCTGCCGACGCGTCCGGATTGGGCCGGTGGTTTGCGCGACACATGGCGACCCGGCGAGGACGCCGCGCAAGAGCGCCTCCGCGCCTTCCACGCCATAGCGCTGCCGGACTATGCGGATGGACGCGACGTTCCGGGAACCGCCGGGACATCGATGCTGTCCCCGTATCTGCATTTCGGCGAGATCGGTCCCCGCCAAGTTTGGCATGCGACACGGTTTTGGGCCGACGCCGAAGGATCGAGCGCGGCTTCCAACGCGGCACAGGCCTATCTTCGCGAGATCGGTTGGCGCGAGTTCAATCATCACCTGCTGTTCCACTTCCCGGCGCTTCCCAGGGAGAACGTGAACCGGCGCTTCGACGACTTTCCGTGGGCCGACGACGCGGAAGCGCTTGGCGCCTGGCAGAAGGGGCGCACCGGCTATCCCATCGTGGACGCGGGTATGCGCGAGCTCTGGGAAACCGGCTGGATGCACAATCGCGTCCGCATGGTCGTCGCCTCCTTCCTGGTGAAGCATCTGCGCCTTCATTGGCAGCGTGGCGAAGTGTGGTTCTGGGACACGTTGGTCGACGCCGACCCGGCGAATAACGCCGGGAACTGGCAATGGGTCGCCGGGTGCGGATTCGACGCGGCCCCCTATTTCCGCATCTTCAATCCGATCCTCCAGGGGGAGAAGTTCGACAAGGACGGCCGCTACGTCCGGCGATGGGTTACGGAGGTTGCCGGGCTGCCCGACAAATATCTTCACAAACCCTGGGAAGCGCCGGCGGATGTCCTGAAAGATGCAGGCATACGCTTGGGCGAGACTTATCCGGGACCCATCGTCGATCATAAATCCGCGCGGCAAGCCGCGCTCGATGCCTATGTCGAATTGAAGAAGGCCAAGCCCTAACGCAAGGCCCGTTACTCTCCGCACCGGAGGTGCTATCAGGCGTGCCATGAAGGACAATCTCGACGACGTCACGATCGAAACGCTCGGCGCGCGCGGCGACGGCATCGCCCACGCGCAAGGCGACCGTCTGTATGTCGCCTTCGCGGCGCCCGGCGACCGGATTTGGGCGCGGCGGACCGGCAAGCGCGGGGATGGTTTCGCCGCGGACATCGCGGCGTTGATCGAGCCGGGCCCCGCCCGGACCGAACCGGTCTGCCGTCACTTCGGCACCTGCGGCGGATGCGCCACCCAGCATATCGAGCCCAAGGCAACCGCCGAGATCAAACACGACCTGCTGATCCAGGCCCTGGCCCGACATGGCATCACCGAAGCGCCGGTCGACGCGACGGTCTCGATTCCGCCCGGCCAGCGCCGCCGCGCCCGGTTCGCCTACCGGTCCGGCCGGAAAGCGGTCCTGGGCTTCAACCAGCGCAACAGCCGAAACCTTGAGAACCTGGAAGAATGTCCGGCGCTCCGCGACCGCATTGCCGCGTTGATCGAACCGATCCGGCGGATGGCCGTCACCATCGGCGTTCTTGGGAAAGGCGCAGACATCCAGGTGACCGAAACCGACAACGGGATCGACCTGCTCATCATTCCGAAACGCGACGTCGACCCGGACCTGCGCACCCGAGAGACACTCGCCGCCTTTGCCGAAGACCATGATCTGTGCCGCATTTCCTGGCAGGTCGGCCGCGATTGGGAACCGATCGCCCAACACCGCCCGGCCCGCGTACGATTCGGGCCGACAACCGTCACGCCGCCGCCCAATGCCTTCCTGCAGCCGAGCCGGCAAGGCGAAACCGCCATCGTCGATCTGGTGTGCAATGCCATGGCGGAGACAAAGCCGGCGCATATCGCCGATTTCTATGCCGGATGCGGCGCCCTCACCTTCCCACTCTCGACGCTCGGCCGCGTCACGGCCTTCGAAGGGAATGAGGAGATGGCCGACGCGATATCGCGCGCCGCCGGCGAATCCCCCGTTACCGTGGAACGCCGGGACTTGGTGCGGCAACCGTTATCGACGACGGAGTTGAACACCTTCGATGCCGCCGTTTTCGACCCGCCGCGCGCCGGCGCGCGGCCCCTCGCGGAAGCCTTGGCAAACAGCACCATCCCGACGGTGGTTGCGGTATCGTGCAATCCCTCGACCCTCGCCCGCGACCTTCGTTTGTTGATCGACGGCGGATACCGGATCGATCGGGTCACGCCGATCGATCAGTTCCCTTGGTCATCGCATCTGGAGGCCGTCGCGGTGCTGCGGCGTTAGTCGTCGAACGCCGCCAACTCGCCCAATGTCACCGGCTTGATCGGGGGACGGATGCGGTAATATCCGACATCCCGCACGCTTTCGCCGCGCTCGGAAGCGATAATCTCTGCCACGGTCAACCCGCAGAACCGGCCCTGGCACGGCCCCATGCCGCAGCGCATGTAGGATTTCAACTGATTGGGACCGGTCGCGCCGAGCCGGACGCCTTCGCGGATCGTGCCTGCGCTGACTTCCTCGCAGCGGCAGACCACCGTATCGTCGTCGGCGGGCGCCAGGATTTCCGGATTCGGCCGGAACAGGCTGTCGAGCAGCGGCCGGATCGCCTGGTATTTCGACCGCTGTTTCAACAGCGGCGCAACCTCCCGGTCGCGGTCGGCAGCGGTAATCTTCTCCAAGCCGCAGGCGGCGTCGAGAGCGGCAATGCGGCCGGCCACGGCGGCAGCCTCCGCTCCGTAGATGCCCGCACTGTCGCCGGCAACGGCAATCCCATCGATCGACGTGTTGTAGTAATCGTCCAGAACGGGACGCCAATACCGCTGCGGCTCGACCCATTCGTGATCGCACCAGAGCTGGCGGGTGATCTGCACATTCGGCACCACGCCTTCGTGCAGCAATACGGTATCGGCCGCGATCTCCTGCGCCGCACCGCCGCTCTGGAAACGGATACCTTCGGCGGTTTCGTTGCCCAGAACGGCCAATCCGCGAACCCCTGAATGAATGGGAACGCCGGCGGCCTTGACGTGGCGGCGCATCGCCATGCCCTTGCGGAGGTATTCCGGCGCCCGGAGCGCCCCCGGCAGCGTCCCAGCCGCCGCGATATAGTCCGCGGTCCGGGTCGTTTCCAACAACGCGACGACATCGGCCCCGGCATCGATCAATTGCTGGGTCACGAGCAGCAGGAGCGGCCCGCTGCCCGCCACCGCGACACGTCCCATGGGCACCGCGCCGGCGGATTTGAGCAAGACCTGCGCCGCGCCGGCCCCCATCACGCCCGGCAGCGTCCAGCCCGGTATCGCGACCGGACGCTCCTGCGCTCCGGTGGCGATCAGCAATCGCCGTCCGGTTATCTGCGACGCGGTTCCGTCGTGGGAAAAGGAAACGGCGCAATTCGGATCGACCTGCCACACGGATGCGCCGGAGCGATAATCGATCTCCGCTTTCGCGAACTCCCGCGCCAACGCTGCCCCCCGCATGTAATCGCGGCCGAGAATATCTCGCAGTTTCGAACCGTTGTCGGCGTTTCTTGTGATATTGCGGTAGATCTGCCCGCCGGGTTGGGATTGTTCGTCGAGCACCAGGACCGAGAGACCGTGCGATGACGCCTCGACGGCGGCGGCCTGCCCGGCCGGGCCAGCGCCGATGATGATCAGATCGGTGTCGGCACTCATTCTTCCACCCCGCGCGCGCCCACTTGGCGCTTCACCTGCATGCCGTCCCGCACTTCGACAAGGCAAGCTTGCCGGTTCGGCACGCCGTCGATCTCCATCAGGCAATCGAAGCAAACGCCCATCATGCAATACGGCAGGCGTGGCGCACCGGTCACCGGCGTCGTCCGCGTGTGCCCGGCGCCGGACACGAGTATCGCCGCCGCCACGGTATCGCCCGGACGCGCCGAAACGCTTTGCCCCTCGAAATCGAACGTAACGGTTAGGTCGTCGCCCTCAGGCAGCCGCTTGTACATCGAACCTCTGTGCGCTGAATTGCTCGAATCCGGGCTGCATTTCGCCATGGGCGATCCATCGCGCCACATGCGCCGCGTTGATCGCCGCCAGGGTGACACCGCTATGTGACGTCACCACATACGCGCCCGGACAGGTCGTGGATTCGTCGTAGATCGCCGCCATATCCGGCGTGAGAATACGAATGCAGCCCCACGTGCGAACAAGGCGCACGCCCGCGAGCTGCGGGAAGCATCGAATGGCGCGGCTCGCGATCGCGCGCGTCACATCCAGCGACGTCCCGTCGTCGTAATCGACCTCTTCCTTGGAATTGCCCAGTTGAATCGTGCCTTCATTAGTCTGCCGGATCGATCCCATCGCCAAGGGCATCAGAGGCCGGGCGCGTTCGGTGATCAGCACCTGTCCGCGCTGCGGGCGGATCGGCACGTTCAAGCCAACCATCGGGCCGAGCCGCGGCGCGCCGTGCCCCGCCGCCAGAACGACTTTCGCTGCCGTGATGTCGCCTTGCGCCGTGTGAACGACGAAATCCGACCCATGATGGTCGATCGAATCGACACGATGGTTGGTGAGATACCGGCCGCCACGGCGGTCAAACGCCGTGTGCAACGCCCGAAGCAAGAGCAACGGGTTCACGTCGCCGTCGTGCGGCGAAAAGGATGCGCCGACCAACTCCTCGCCGAGCGTCAGGTCCGGGGCGAATTTCTGAAGTTCCTGGCGATCGATGATCTCGCAATCGAAGATCGCCCCCGCCGCCTGCTTCTGCATATTGGCGATGAACTGTTTGCGGCCTTCCAACTCCTCTTCGCCCAACAGAAGTTCGACCCCGCCGCCCCCGCGATAGGCCACGTCGATCTCGCTGTATTCCAACAACTCGGCAGCGAAATCCGGGTACAGCGCCGCCGATTCACAACTCCACTCGTGGTACCGATGGACGCCCACGCCCTTGGATTGGGTCCAAACCAGCCCGAAATTGCCGCGCGAGGCACGCAACACATTGTCGCCCTCGTCCAGGATAACGACGTTGAGCCCTTCACGCCGCAGGCCATAGCCGACCGCGGAGCCGAATATGCCACCGCCAACGACGATTACATCCGCGCTTTGCACCGGTCACTCCAAATTGTTGTCAATGCGGCTTCGAATGCCTGGGTAAACCCTTTGGCATCAACCAGCGTAGAGCCAGCCACCTGGTCGCGCAAGACCGCCCGTCGCGGCGGGTCGGCCGCGATGGCGAGCGCCTTCGCGACATAGGCATCCGGCGTATCCACAACCCAGCCCGGCTGGCCGATCTGATTGAGCAGGCTGACGCCGACGCGCCCGGCATGCAGCGCCCCCGCGAGCGCGATGACCGGCACCCCCATCCACAAGGCCTCGCAGGTCGTCGTCGTGCCGTTATAGGGAAACGTATCCAGCGCGACGTCGACCTCGTGATAAAGCGCGAGATGGTCCGACGGGTCCCGAAGCCGCGCCCGCAGGTCCAACCGTTCGGGCGGCACGCCATTCTCCTGAAAGACGCCCAAGACCCTATCCCGAACACCGTGGTCGGCGAGTTGCCGCGATTTGAGCAGCAGCCGCGTGTCCGGACAGTCGGTCAACAGCCGGGCCCACAAGGCGATCACCTCGTCGGTCACCTTCGAGAGGTTGTTGAACGATCCGAACGTTATCGGCCGCCTGCCCGCCCGATCCGCCGGCGCCGGCGCATTCTCAGGCGGCCGGTAACACAAGAAACCCGCGGGCAACCGCAACAGGCGCTCGCTGTGGAACCGGTCCGTTTCCCCTTCGGGATCGGCCCACCCGTCGGAAATCCGGTAATCCATCTGTGACAGGCCGGTCGTGGCGGGATACCCGATCCAGCTTATCTGCACCGGCGCGGCACGGCGTCCGAACACCGGCAAGCGGTTGTTTCCCGTATGCCCGCTGAGATCGACCAGGATATCGATCCGGTCGGCACGGATCCGCTCGAAAAGCTCCGTATCGTCGAGCGGCACGCTGTCGCGCCAGTGATCAGCCGACCGCCGCAATCGGTCGGTCGTGTCGTCCGGGCGCGATACATCGGCGTAACAGAAGACCTCGAACCGGTTCTTCTCGTGATGCTCCAAGACCGGTTCGATGAAATAGGCGACCGAATGGGTCCAGAAATCCGGCGAAACATACCCGATCCGCAGCCGCCGCTCGGGCCGCCAATCGATATCCTTCGGCAACGGTTCGGGACGCTCGTGCCGGTTGGACCACCGGCGATGCTCGGCGACCAATGTCTCGCCGTCGATGGCCGGATCGTAGGACAGGCTCATCAACAAATTCGAATGGAAGCTCGGATCGTCGCCGTCGGCAGCCACCGCCGCGGTATACGCCTCACGCGCCGCGACGAAATCACCCTGGTCCTTCAGCACGATCCCCAGGTTGTTGCGCGCCGATGCGAGACGGGGGTCGTGACGCAACGCCTCGCGATGCGCCGCCGCGGCCGCCGTCAAATCCCCCTTTGCGGCAAGCGCGGTGCCGAGATGGGTATTCGCCAACGCGTTCGCCGGCTGCAACTTCAATGCCCTTTGGAAAGAATCAATCGCGCCGTCCGTGTCGCGCTGTTCCTGAAGCACGACGCCGAGATTATTGAGCGCTTCAGGATACTCGGCGCGCATCGACAGAGCTGTCCGATAGCATGCTGCCGCTTCATCGAGATCGCCAAGCTCGCGCAACACATTGCCCAGATTGTTGTGGATTTCCGGAATATCGCCCCGCAGTCCGACCGCATGCCGCAGCACGACCGCCGCGTCCTCGTATACACCGACGGCAGCCAGGGCATTGCCCAGTTCGTTCTGAAGCACGGGATTATCCGGCTGAAGCGACACGGCATCGCGATAGGCCGTCAGCGCCAATTCCGGCCGCTCCATCGCCATCAGAATCGCGCCGAGATAAGCCGTCGTCACCGCATCGTTGGGACTGTTGGCCAGCGCCTTGCGAGCGTACTCTTCCGCTTCCGGTAGATTACCGGCGCGCAGGAAGATCTGTGCAAGGAGGCCATGACTGACCGTTTCATCGGCGACGGCGGCCTGCTGCGCCAACCGTTCCGCATCGGCCAAGCGCCCCGCGGCAATAGCCGCTTGCGCCTGTTCGATCAGAGATGCCTGCGGTGCAGCCACGGGCGTCTACTCGATCGGCACGCCCGGCAGGAACCGCCGGGACGATGGAATCAGGGCCGGATCGATCTCTTCCGCTTCGGCGAATGCCATCAACAAACGCTCGTCGGACAACAGGTGATCGAGGACACCGGAAAGGGTCCTGGGATCGCCCGCGCGGTCGCGCAATTCGTCCAGTGTAAGCCCGCTCAGCAACAGGAAACGCCGCAGCCGTTCCTCATCGCCGGCGACATAGGCCAAGGCGCGCAAAGCCAGTGCTTCCGCATTATCTGCGTCCAATGTAGGGATTGTGACCTCCGGCGGATTACGCGCTATATCTATCGAAATGCCCGTGGCCAAGAGTGCCACCGCAACGCATGAAAGTCATCCATGGCGGAAAATCGTACCGTTCGGCTCAGCGTCCTCGACCAGTCTCCGATCCGCGAGGGCGGCAGTGCCGCGGATGCGCTGAACGAGTCGATCCGACTGGCGCAGCACACCGAGGCTCTCGGCTATCACCGGTATTGGCTCGCCGAACACCATGGCAGTGAGGGCCTTGCCGGACCCTCGCCCGAGATCATGATCACCCGGATAGCCGCGGAAACCTCCCGTATCCGGGTCGGGTCGGGCGGCGTCATGCTACCGCATTACAGCCCCTACAAGGTGGCGGAGAATTTCCGTCTGCTCGAAACGCTGTTTCCCGGCCGGGTCGATCTGGGGATCGGCCGCGCACCCGGCAGCGACTTCGCGACGTCCCGGGCGCTGGCCTACGGATCGAAGATCGGCGCCGAATATTTTCCGAACATGATCCAGGATTTGAGCGGATTTCTGACCGACTCGATCCCGGCCGATCATCCGCTGGGCCAGGTCAAGGCCCGGCCGAAGATCGACAACATACCGCCGATCTGGCTGTTGGGGTCGAGCGACTACAGTGGCGCCTACGCGGCGCATTTCGGTCTCGCCTTCTCTTTCGCCCATTTCATCAATCCCGTCGGCGGCGAGCAGGTCATGAAATCCTATTTCGAGAAGTTCAAACCCTCGCCCGGCGTCCCGGAGCCGATCGGCAATATCGGCGTCTTCGTGGTTTGCGCGGATACCGAAGCGGAGGCGGAGCGCATCACCATGACCCGCGACCTGCAACGGCTGCGCGCCGATCAGGGATATCACGGGCCGATGCCGTCGATCGAGGAAGCGGAAGCCTACCGGTATTCTCCGCCGGAACAGCAGCGGATCGCCCACAACCGCGCCCGCACGGTCCTGGGCGATCCGGAACAGGTGAAGGCACAATTGCTGGAGCTCGCCGACCGCTACGATGTCGACGAGTTGATCATCCTCACGAATGTCTACGATTTCGAAGCGCGCAAACGGTCCTACGCGCTGCTGGCGGACGTCTTCGCCTTAAAGCCGGGACAACAAGAATCGGAAGCCGCGGAATGACCTGGGACCCCCGTCAATACCTTGCGTTTGCCGGACATCGGCTGCGGCCCGTCCTCGACCTGCTCGCACGTATCCCGGCGGAAGAGCCTGCCTTTGTGGTCGACCTCGGGTGCGGCGCGGGCAACGGCACGAAGATTCTGCGCCAAACGTGGCCCAACGCCCGGATCGCAGCGGTGGACAGCTCGCCGGAAATGCTCGAACGGGCCCGAAAGGAAAGTCCCGACATCGAATGGTCCGAAGGCGACATCGCCACATGGCAGCCGGATTCCAAGGTCGACGTGCTGTTCTCCAACGCGGCGATGCATTGGCTGGATCATCACGAGACGCTGTTCCCCGACCTCCTCGGCCACGTCAAATCCGGCGGGTATTTCGCCGTCCAGATGCCGGCGAATTTCCGGGAACCCTCCCATACGATGATTGAGGAGGTCGCGCGCGGCGGCCCATGGCGGGCATCGATCGAGCCGCTGATCAAGGAACCGCCGACCAAGGAACCGGGTTTTTACTACGAACTGCTTGCACCCCGGGTCCAGGAACTCGATATCTGGAAGATACAGTATCAACAGGTCGTGGAAGGCGACGACCCGGTGGCGGAATTCACCAAGGGGACGTGGCTGCCGCAATTCCTGGAACCGCTCGAGGAATCGCAGCGAAGCGAGTTCGAAGCGGAGTATAAACGCCGGTTGCGCGAGGCCTATCCGAAACAAGCGGATGGGAAGACCATTTTCCCGTTCAACCGGCTTTTCATGGTGGCAACGGTTTGACGGCTCCGAAAGGAACAATCGATTGACCCAACAACGGAAAACGCGACGTCTGATACCCATTGCGGCAATGATCGGCCTGACGGCCCTGGTCGCGGGTTGCGCGGACACGGTTGATTACGTCAACGAGAATCCGCATCGCGTCGGCGCACCGCTCGCGGGCGGGACCCTCGGGCTTCTCGCGGGCAGCGCGACCGGCAACCCCATCGTTCAAGGCGGGCTGGCCGGCGTCGGTCTTGCGGCCGGCGCGGCGGCCGCGCCGTATCTCGAGAAACGCGACACGGTGTTCTTCGACAAGGCCATCGACAAGGCGGCCGTCGCACCGCGCGGACAGCCGGTCGAATGGTCGAACCCCAACACCGGCACGACGGGCAGAATGACCCGCCTCAACGAGGTCGATCTTCAAGCCACCTCCACCTGCCGGGTTTTGCGCAGCGAAGTCACGACCGCGTCCGAAGTCGCAACCGAAGATCTGGTCGTCTGCCGCGACGATTCCACCCCCTGGTATATCGAATCGGCGGAATTGGTCGAGCGCCGCCCACGCGGTTAGCGGTCCTTTCCCGCCCGATGCAAACTCATCGAATCTCTGAATCCCCGACCGTAAGGATATAAAAAGACATGAAAATACTGATCCTCAAAGGAGACGGCATCGGTCCGGAAATCGTTGCCGCCGCCGAAACCGTCGTGCAGTCGGTCAGCCGCCGCTTCAACCTTGGCCTCGAGCTGGAACACGGCGAAATCGGATTGGAGAGTCTGGAGAGCCAAGGCCACACCTTCCCGGACGAAACGGTCGCGAAGATGAAGGCGAGCGACGGCGTGATCCTCGGCCCGCTGCACACCGCGATCTATCCCGCGCCGGAGGACGGCGGCGTCAATCCGTCGGGCGGCACCCGCAAAGCGCTGGACCTGTACGCCAACATCCGCCCGTCCCGCGTCCGGCCCGGCGTGCCGGCGCATGTGAAGGAAATGGACGTGGTTATCGCGCGCGAGAATACCGAAGGATTCTACGCCGACCGGAACATGGCCGTCGGCAGCGGCGAGTTCATGCCGACGCCGGAACTTGCCATTTCCATGCGCAAGATCACCCGCGACGGTTCCGCCCGCATCGCCGACGCCGCCTGCAAGCTGGCGGCGCAACGCAGCGGCAAGCTCACCATCGTCCACAAGGGTAACGTCATGAAGCTGTCCGACGGCCTGTTCACCGATACGGTGAAAGAGGTGGCCTCGGACTACAAACTCGACATCGACGAGTATTTCATCGACGCGATGGCCGCGTTGCTCGTTCGGAAGCCGGAATTCTTCGACGTGATCGTCACCACGAACATGTATGGCGACATCCTGTCCGATCTCGCTGCCGAACTGTCGGGCGGCCTGGGCCTCGGCCCGTCCATAAACGCCGGTGCCGAGCATTGTATCGCCCAGGCAGCGCACGGATCCGCACCGGACATCGCCGGGCAGAATATCGCCAACCCGACGGCGATGATCCTGTCCTGCGGCATGCTGCTGGACTGGCTGGGAACGCGCCACGATCGTCCGGAGTTGCGCGAGGCGGCCAATCGGATCGACGACATCATCGAGGCGCAACTCGGCGAGGAATCGGGCCGTACGACCGATCTCGGCGGACCGCTCGGGACCGACGCCTTCGGCGACGCCGTCGCGAAACGCATCGAAGGTTAGGTTTCGGCCTGGCTCTGGGCGTAAACCAGTTGAGCCGCAGCAAGGTCCTCGACCGCCGCCCCCACCGACTTGAAGACCGTGATTTCCGCGTCGTCACGGCGGCCCGGATGCGCGCCCCGCGTCAGCGCGGACAGGTCGGCGGCAATATCGTCTTCCTTCAGCACGCCGGAGGCGAGCGGCAGCACCAGATCGCCGGTCGATTTCAGCGCGGCCGGCGTGTCGATAAACACCGTGCCGCGGGCGATCACCGTATCGTCAGCCTCCCGGCTCTCGCTGGAGTAGTTGCCGAGCAAGTCGACATGCGTCCCCGGCTGCAGCCAATCGCCGTGCAGGACCGGTTCCTGCGCGATCGTGGCAGTCGACACGATGTCCGCCTCCCCGACCGCGGTGGCGAGATCGGTTGTCGCGACGGCGTCGTATCCGCCGTCGCGCGCCTTCGCCGCAGCGGCTTCCGCCTTCTCGGCAGTACGGCCCCAGAAGGTTACCCGCTGGATCGGCCGCACCGACGCGTGAGCATCCACCAAGTTGTCGGCGGCGATCCGGCCCGTCCCCAGGACGACGAGATGGCTGCTGTCCGGCCGCGCCAGATAGTCCGCGGCCAACGCCGATGTCGCCGACGTGCGCCGGGCGGTAACCTCCCCGCCGTCGATCAAGGCCAGAACCTGCCCGTTCGTACCGTCCAGCAACAGAACCGCCCCATTGACCGCCGGAATACCGCGCTCCGCATTGCCCGGAAACACGTCGACAATCTTCACCGCGATATTCCCGCCCTTCGACCACGCCGGCATCAGCATCAGTTTGCCGTCCCGTTCGCCCGGCACCTCTATGAAGTGTTGGTGCTTGGCCGGCATCTCGCAATCGGCGCGGAAAATCTCGCGGATCGCCTCGACGAGCGGTCGCCAAGGCAACAGGGCGCGCGTGCGCGCTTCATCTACTTGAATCATGATGCCATCATAGGGCGCTAGACGGACCAGCCGTCAACGCAAATCGCGCAAGGTCACACGTTGGACGCGGTCCCCGACTCGGCGTCAAAGCGCGACGCTCCTGGAACATAAAGATCGAGCAAGCTCAATCCATTGCGCCGCCCGGTTGAATCACCCAGCCAGAGTCGTACCAGGTGCCGCTTGGCGTCGTCGCCGTCCCGATATTCGGTGCGGGAATGCAGGATGAGATAGTTGTTGAGGAACTGCATGTCGCCCTTCTGCAGCCCCATCGAAAGCTGAATGTCCGGCCGGGCGCAGATCTCGTCGAAATAGTCCAGCACCTCGATCTCGTGATCCGAAAGCGTGACGCCTTCCTTCTGCGCCCAATCGATCGGGTTCCGGTTGTAGCAGCAGTGCAGATAACCGTTATGGAAACTGAACACCGGGATGCGTTCGGGTGATAACGGCGCTTCCCCCGAATCGTGCTGTCCGCGACGGTGGTGGTAGAAACCGCGCATCAGGGTCTCGATATATTCCGGCCGCGTGCGCACGATCTCGTTGTAGACTTCGGTGGCGCTGGTCAGCAGGCTGAGCCCGCCCTCGGCCGCCATACCGATGCAAAGTAATCCGACATAATCGGATCCGTCCGTGTGAAACGGCAGCAATTTGTTGCTGCTATACCCGCGCGACTTATGGCTGTAGGGAATTCCCTTGTCGATCACGTCGACGACGAAATCGCCCTCGTAGTTCTGCACGACGATCTCGCCGAGATGCGCGGAGAGACCGGCATAGGCAATCCGGTTCTCTTCGAAACTGTACCGGTCTACCGGCCAACCGCCGATCACCGTAAACCCCCGGCCTTCGTTCAGGTCGTCATGCGCCGCCTCGACCAACTCAGCCGCAGTGCTCAACGGAAATTGCTCGCGGCGGATATTCCGGAGCGGGATATCCGCGTTCAACACACCCCGCATTGCCGATTCCACATCGTCGATCATGGCCGGGGTCAGGGTCCGGACCCAACTTCGCGGCGTATCGAAATCTGACGATTTCCAGGCAGCCGGGTCGTTAATGACTTGAAATTCTTGGGAAGACATGACGTTTTCCTCGCACAACTTCTGCGTAACGGGTACGACAGGACTCGTCTTGTTGATCATCCGATTATTGAGTCTATCGGGCCGGTGTCAACGGTTTGTCCGGACAAATTGACGCGCCTCGGCACCGGTCAATGCAGGTTCGGCGCCTTCAGCATGTCGTAACGACTCACCGAATCGACAATTACGTCCATTTGATCCGCACCGCGCTGCAGGTTCAGCGGAACCTGCGTTCCGGCCGAGCCAAGCGCCCAAATCTGACGGAACATATTGGCGAGATCGGTGACTGGCTCGCCGTTGACGCCAAGCACAATATCGCCGACCGAGATGCCCGACTCATCCGCAGGACCGCCATCCACGAGGCCCGCCACGACGAGCGCGTCATTCACTTCGGTCGTGATCATGCCGAGCCAGGGCCGCGGCGCTTTCTGCCGGCGTCCGAACTGCAGCATCTCGTCGAGGATCGGCTTCAACAGGTCGATCGGGATGATCAGGTTGCCGTCATGCCGTTCGCTTCCCGGTAGCGACTGTTGCACGAAGAGCGATCCGATCCCGCAGAGTTCGCCATCCGCATTGATCAAGGCCGCCCCGCCCCACGACGGATGCGGCGGCGACGTGAAGATGCCTTCGTCGAGGACATACTCCCAGTAGCCGGCGAATTCCCGCTTCGACACGACTTTCGCCTTGGTGGCATTCTGCGCGCCGCCATGGCCGGCCAGAATGACCGGATCACCCACGGCAAGGTCGCTGGAACTGCCGATCGGCAGCGGCGGGACATTCAGTTGACCGAGCGCTTGAACCAGGCCGAGTCCCGTTTCCTGGTCGTATCCGAGAGCATGCCCCGGCACCGCCAAGCCGTTGATGTCTACGAGCCAGATGGATTCGGCCTCGGTCACCAGGTACCCGACCGTCAAGACGAGACCTTTCTCCCCGATGACGACACCGTGCCCGGCCCGCTCGGTCCCGAGCATGGACGCGGTCAGCGCATCCTCGGAAATTTGGGACCGCAACGCGACGACGGACGAAAGCGCCCGCTGAAGGTCATAGGATACGTCGTCGGCACTCGGCTGGAATGCCGGATCGATTGTCAGGTCTTCTTCTTCGCTCGACATAGAAATTTGGTCCGATAATTTGGGGCTGCAACAACGCTTGGAAGCGGCATCGCCCGGACAGCGCCGATAATGCGTCCTGCCAATTCGGTTGGAGACGAAAACGGCACGATCCACGATCGTAACGACAATACTACCGCTAGCGCAGGACCGGCGAAAGTCACCTCTCAAGAGGCATCAAATCTGATGCAGTCACGCCAAATCCCGTTAAAATCGCGGGCGATACGAGGTTAGGGAGCTGTAGATATGGCTTTATCCGACTATTTCAAGCCGGTGCCGGGCGGCGATACCGCATTCACCGTCGACCCGCCGCGCATAAAGTTCGGGGTAGGATCGCTTTCGGAGATCGGCGATGATGCGCGCGGCCTCGGGATGACGCGGGTCGGCCTGCTGAGCGATGCCACCGTCGCCGGATTGGAGCCGGTCGCGACCGCACAAAAAGCCCTGACCTCGGCCGGAATCGACGTAACCGTATACAGCGAAGTCGAGGTCGAACCGACCGACCGCTCCTTCAAGGCCGCCACCGACTTCGCGCAGGACGGCAATTTCGACGGATTCGTCTCGGTCGGCGGCGGATCCACCATCGACACCGCCAAGGCGGCCAACCTGTATTCCAGCCATCCAGCCGATTTCCTCGCCTACGTCAATGCGCCGATCGGCGAAGCACGGCCGATCCCCGGCCCCCTCAAACCGCATATCGCCTGCCCCACCACCTTCGGTACGGCCAGCGAGTGCACCGGCATTGCGATCTTCGATCTGCTGGAGATGGAAGCGAAGACCGGCATCGCCCATCGGAACCTGCGGCCCTCGCTCGGCGTGCTCGACCCGTCGACGATGACGACGCTGCCCCCCGCCGTGGTCGCGGCGAACGGATTCGACGTTTTCAGTCATGCGGTCGAATCCCTGACCGCACGCCCCTTCACGCAACGGGAAGCCCCGGCCAACGCCACCGAGCGGCCACTCTATCAAGGGGCCAATCCGTACAGTGACCTGGCCTGTCTGGAGGCGATCCGGCTGATCGGAGAAAATCTGATCGAGGGTGTCGCGAGCCCGGCGGACGTGGCCCTTTGCGAGCCGCTCATGTTCGCCGGAATGCTGGCGGGGATCGGCTTCGGCAACGCCGGATGCCATCTGCCGCACGCAATGTCCTACGCCGTCGCCGGGCTGGTCCGCGACTACAAGCCCGACGGCTGGCCGTCGAACCACCCGATGGTGCCGCATGGCCTGTCGGTGATCGTGAATGCCCCGGCGGTGTTCCGGTTCACCGGCCCCGCCTGCCCCGAACGGCACCTGCAGGCGGCCGAGGCCATGGGGGCCGACACGGCCGGCGTATCCTTGGACGACGCAGGGGACCTGCTGGCCGACCGGGTGATCGACATGATGCGCCAGACCGGCATCCCGAACGGCCTTCGCGGCGTCGGGTACAGCGAGGAAGACGTGCCGAAACTCGTCTCCAAGGCCCATCCGCAGCAACGGCTGCTGGTCAACAGCCCCAAACCGGTCGGCGAAGCCGAACTCGACGCGCTGTTCCGCGATTCCATGAGCTATTGGTAGGCATCGCGATGGACAATATCGCAATCGACGCCCTGAAGACCGCGGCAGGTCCGAACGGCTGGCTCGAAGACCCGGCGGACACCGAACCGTTCCTCAACGACGAGCGCGACCTGTATCACGGCGTGTCGCCCCTGGTGCTGCGTCCCGTCACCACCGAGCAGGTCGCGGCGATCGTCAGGGTTTGCGCCGATCATGGCATCGGCATCGTGCCGCAGGGCGGAAATACCGGTTATTGCGGCGGCGCGACGCCCGGACAGGCCGGCGACGAGGTCGTCTTGTCGCTTGGCCGGATGAACAAGATCCGCGACATCGACCCGCTCAACTACACGATCACCGTCGAGGCGGGATGCATCCTGGCCGATATCCAACGGGCAACGGACGACGCGGACCGGCTGTTCCCGCTCAGCCTCGCCGCCGAAGGGACGTGCCAGATCGGCGGTAACCTTTCCACCAACGCTGGCGGTACGGCCGTCGTGCGCTACGGCAATACGCGGGATCTGGTGCTGGGGCTGGAAGTGGTGCTGCCCTCGGGCGAAATCTGGAACGGCTTGCGGCGCCTCCGGAAGGACAACACCGGATACGACCTGAAACACCTGTTCCTCGGCGCGGAAGGAACCCTCGGCATCGTCACCGCGGCGGTGTGCAAGCTCTTTCCGAAGCCACAGGAGACCTGCACCGTGATGATCGCGGTCCGCGACCCGCAGGCCGCGACGGAAACGCTGTCCCAACTGCGCACAGCCTCCAGTGACGGCGTGGTGAGTTTCGAATACATGCACCGGGATTGCCTCGACATGGTGTTCGCGAACATTCCCGACACCAGCGACCCCTTCGAAGAACCCTACGAACATTACGCGCTCGCCGAGATGATATCGGGACGGAAGGACGGACGGCTGCAATCGACGATCGAGGATGCCCTCGGGGAAGCATTCGAATCTGGCGCCGTCCTCAATGCGGTCGTCGCCGCGAGCGGTCAGCAGGCCGACCTGTTGTGGCGGCTGCGCGAAACGATCCCCGAATCGCAAAAACACCACGGCGGCTGCATCAAGCACGACGTGTCGGTCCCTGTATCGTCGGTCCCGGTTTTCCTGGAGCGCGCGACAGCGGCGGCAAAGCGGGAGATCGACGGTGTCCACGTGGTGCCGTTCGGGCACATGGGCGACGGGAACATCCACTTCAACCTGTCGCAGCCCAGCGGCGAGGATCGCGAGACCTTCATCGCCCGCACCGAGCATATCGAAGAGATCATCCACGATATCGCCGTCGACCTCGACGGCAGCTTCAGCGCCGAACACGGTGTCGGCGTCCTGAAGAAAGGCGAGCTGTACCGATACAAATCGGACGTGGAACTGTCCCTCATGCGCGCGGTAAAAGACGTCTTCGATCCAAGCGGTGTCATGAACCGCGGGAAAGTGATTTGACGATCCGGCTCCGGCAGGCGGCGATTCGCAATTCCGGTTGCGGAAATCATGTTAAGCTTCTCGCATAAACGGCATGAAATCCAAGCCAAACCTGGAACTTCCGATCCTTGAGTCGCGAGATGGAACAACCGACCGATACCGATGACTTTCGCCGCCTCCGGCAGGCACTGCTTGAGGAAGCGGTCGAGCAATCGCCGGTCATCTATTATGTCGCCGATTGGGGCAGCAGCACCGACATGCGCTACGTCAGCGCGAATATCGAGTCGCTTACCGGCAAGACCCCAGCGGAGGTGACGACGACCCCGCGGTTCTGGCGGCGCAACATCCATCCGGACGATCTTGCCAAGTATTCAAACCGGGTTTCGGGACTGGGGCCGGGCAAGCGGTCGACGCTGAAATACCGGTTCAAGGTTTGGGACGGCGACTACCGCTGGTTCCGGGACCGTATCCTGCGGCGCCCCCGGCCCGACGGCTCGGGCGACGATCTGATCGGATGCATGATCGAGATCACCGTCGAGATGGACCGGCTCGCCGAATTCGGCGGTATGAAGTCGCTGCACACCACGATCGTCGACACTGCCCCCTTCGCGATCGTCGCGGTCGACGAAGGCGGCCGGATCGTTGAGTTCAATACCGCCGCGGAACGCATGTTCCGGTTTCAGCAAGATGAAGTTCTAGGCCGGCAACTGGAAGAGACGATCATTCCCGAGCGGCATCACGCGGCGCATCGGAGAAGCCTGGAGCGGATTCGAGATCACGGCGGAAAGCTCCGCGCCAACCGGCGCATGGATGTGGAAGCGCGACGCGCCAATGGAACGCTGTTCCCGGTCTCCATTGTCGTCGGCCAGGCGATCTCCGACGAGCGATCGGTGTTCGTCGCCGTCATCACCGACACGACCGCGCAAGTGGCGGCGGAGGAAGAACGCCATCAGCTGGACCAATTGCTTCGCGATGCGGTCGATTCGCTGTCGGAAGGCTTCGCGCTGTATGACGCAGATGACCGGCTCGTCATCTGCAACGAGCAATACCGCGACTATCACCAAATCGCATCCGACGTATTGGCCCCGGGCGTGGAATGGTCGGATTTGATCCGCACGGAAGCGGAACGCGGCCTATATCCGGCCGCCGAAGGCCACGATATCGACGATTGGGTCCGGAATTGGATCAAAGCCCGCCGCACCGCGCAAACACCCCTGGAATACGGGCGGGCAGACGGGCGATGGTTCATCGGCTCCAACCGCAAAACGCGCCAGGGCGGTGCCGTCGTCACGCTCAATGAAATCACCGAGTTGAAGGAGCGCGAAGCGGAACTTCGCGAAGCGCACGAACTGCTGGAAGATGCAATCGAGTCCCTATCGGAAGGCTTCGCCTTGTGGGACGAAGAGGACCGGCTGGTGATGTGCAACCAGACCTACCGCGACTTCAACGAACTTTGCGTCGATATCCTCGAGCCAGGCGTGAAATGGCTCGACTTCGTCCGAGCGGGCGCGGAACGCGGGCAATATGCCGATGCCGTTGGCCGGATCGACGAATGGCTTGAGCAGAGCATCGAGGACCGGCGCGCCTTGCGGGCGAACCATGAATACGAAATCACCGACGGCCGTTGGTGCATCGGCTCGAACCGCAGCACGCGGCGGGGCGGCATCGTCGTCACCCGGATCGACATCACCGAACGCAAGAGTATGGAAAAGGCGCTGCAGGAGAGCGAGGCCTTCAACCGGCAGGTGCTCGATTCCTGCCCGGTCGCCGTTCAGATGACGCAGACGGAGACCGGCAAGGTGGTCTACCGTAGTCCGGCATCGGCGGCTTTGTTCGGCCATGGCGACGGCGAAAGCGACACCTTCGCCAGCACCTTTTTCGTCGATGAGGCGGACTATCGGGACTGCATCGACCGCCTCCGCCGGGACGGCCAGTTCGACGACGTGCGCGCGGAATTGCGCCGCCGGGACGGCTCCTCCTTTTGGGGCTCCATTTCCGCCAAACGGGTTTCTTATCAGGGCGACGACTTCACGGTCTCGACCACGTTCGATTTGACCGAAAGGCTCGAGACCGAAGCGGAACTGGAACGGCAGCGCAGCGCCCTACATCAAAGCGAAAAGATGACCGCGCTCGGGTCGCTGCTGGCCGGCGTGGCGCATGAATTGAACAACCCGCTGACCGTCGTCATCGGCCGGGCGATGATGCTGGAAGAAGCCTTCGCGGGCACGCCGCACGCGGACGCGGTCGCCAAGCTACGGGCCGCATCGGAGCGGTGCTCCAAGATCGTCCAGACCTTCCTGTCGATGGCCCGGCAGAAGGAACCGAGCCGCCGGCCCGAGCGTATCGACCGTATCGTCGAAGCCGCGATGGAGATCGTCGGCTACGGGATGCGCGCCGATTCGATCGAGGTGACCATCGATCTGAACCATGCGCTACCGGAAATCGCCTGCGACGCCAGCCAGTTGATCCAGGTCTTCACCAATCTCTTCGTAAATGCCCAGCAGGCGCTGGTCACCAAGCCGCTGCCGCGGACGATCGACGTTACCGGACGCCTTACCCCTGACGGCAAATCCGTCGCCATCGACGTTCAGGACAACGGCCCGGGGATCCCGGACAAGATCCTGTCCCGGATATTCGATCCCTTTTTCACGACCCGGGAAAAGGAACAAGGGACCGGGTTGGGTCTTTCGGTCAGTCTCGGCCTGATCCGCGCCCATGGCGGAACAATCGACGTTACATCCACCCCGGACGGCGGCACGGTCTTTTCGATCCAGTTGCCGGTCGACAAGCCGGTTGACGTCATTGAAGACCAGCCAACGACGCCTACAACCAATTCGGAATCAGGCAGTATTCTGATCGTCGAAGACGAATCCGAAATCGCCGTCATGCTTGCCGAATTCCTGGAACCGCTGGGCCACAAGGTGACCTTTGCGGAGACGGGACGGGTCGCGCTCGACCGGGTGGAAAAGGAGGACTTCGACCTCGTTCTCACCGATCTGCGCATGCCGGATCTGAACGGCCGCGAGCTATTCGAAGAGCTACAGCGAAGCGCACCTGCCCTCGCCGCCCGGACGGTTTTCGTTACCGGCGACACACTGAGCGGCAATTTCGAGCAGTTCCTGAGCGAAGCCGGACGGCCGGTCATCGAGAAGCCGTTTACGCCGCATGAAATCCGCGAAATTGTCTCCGCGGAACTAGCCGCCACAAACGGTGCCGGTTCAACCCAGACCTAACGTATCCCTAAGTTCTACGGCGACGGCGACCGACCTTCTTAACCGCGTCAAGGGACTGTTCGCGGGCACACCCATTGGCCCGGATCGGAATGTCGAAGAGATTGCCGGTCTTCGCTCCCAACACGCAAAACGATTGAGCCCGAACGGCTCGTCAACTTGACAGCAACCGCGATTCTATCTGGTATATCGGTATGGCGGTTTACTATCAGCTTGAACGTCATCGCGCCTACCGACTGATTCTCGACCAGATTCTGGGCGGGGAAATCGATGTGAGCGCATCCTTTTCCGAGCGCCGACTCTCGGAAAAACTGGATATGGGGCGGACGCCGATCCGGGAAGCGCTGCGCGATCTCGCGCGCGACGGCATCCTGGAGGTGCATCCCGCGAAAGGGACTTACCTTCGCCCGCTCTATCTGGAAGACGTCCGCGAAATATACGAGATTCGAAAAGCACTGGAAGGATTGGCGGCGGCCACCGCAGCGGAACGCGGCGCCAGCGCGGAGCTATCCGCCTATGGAACGCGATTCAGGGACATGATTGAAAATCCGCATTCCTACCCGCCCAACGAGGTAGACGACATCGGCGCCGACTTCCACCTCGAAGTCTTCCGGTGCGCGCAGAACAGAAACCTGTTGGAGATTTACGAACCGATCCGCATACGGTTCAAGCTCGCCTTCCGCGTTCCCCGGTTCGCCGATCATGCTCGGGTCCATGGCTCGGTGCCCGAGCATCTCGACATACTCGATGCGATCGAGCGACAGGACGCGGTGGCGGCGCAAAGACTTATCGGCACGCATCTCGACAATGGCGTGAAAGCACGGTTGAAGATTCTGGATGGGCTGCGCGACAGCCGACCCGGAAGGGAGCCGTCAACAACAATAAGAACAGCACAATGACGGTCGTCGCCAAAAGACTTGGACGACGGCAACGGTTCCTCCGGAATAGACGGTAAGCGCATCGGCGCTCCGTTTGCCGCGCGGCTCGAATTGGCAGCATTCGAAAGACTGCCGAATACGCACGGAGGGAGCAATGATACGCAAAATAATGTCCACCGCGATCGGCGTGGCAGCGGTTTCGGTGATCGCCGGCCCGGTTCTAGCGAAAGACCTGAAGATTGGCATCGGAGCCGTACTTACTGGCGTCGATCCTCACTGGCACAACAATGGCCAGAACAATTCCAATAACAGCCACGTCTTCGAAACGCTGATGAAGACGGACGCGAAAGGCAATCTCATTCCGGGATTGGCCACATCCTGGAAAGCGCTGAGCCCGACGAAATACGAGGTCAAGCTCCGGAAGGGTGTTGCCTTCCACGACGGATCGCCCTTCACTGCGAAGGACGTATTGTTTTCGTTTGACCGGGTGGGCAAGGGCGTGCCCAACAGTCCCGGAGCCTTCACCGGCTTCCTGAAAGGCATCACCGATATCGCCGCGCCGGACGACTCCACCGTCCACTTTGCGACCGAGAAGCCGATACCGTTGATCTTCAAAAATATCGGCCGAATCTTCATCGTGTCCGAAAAGCACGGAAAAGGCGCCAAGACCGAGGACTACACGACCGGTAAGGCGAACATCGGCACAGGGCCGTACAAGTTCGTGCGCTGGGTGCCGGGCGCCAGCGTCGAGTATGTCCGGAACGATGCCTATTGGGGCGGCAAGGAGCCGTGGACCAAGGTCACCTTCAACATCATGAAGAACGATTCCTCGCGGCTCGCGGCCCTGTTGGCCGGCGACGTGGACCTGATTTCCGCGGTGCCGACCACCGATATCCAGCGGCTGAAGGGCGACAAGCGCCTGAAGCTGTGGACCAGCCCGACCACGCGCTTCACCATGTTCGTGCCGGGCTTCGTCCAGGAGCCGGACAAGACGAAGCATTTCGCCGCGAAGGATGGCTCACCGCTGAAGGAGAATCCCTTCCGCAAGCTGAAAGTGCGGCAGGCGCTGAACCTCGCCATCGACCGTGACGTAATCGTCGAGCGCGTGAACCAGGGACAGGCCGTGCGCGCACGCCAATACCTGCCGGAAGGCATGTTCGGCTACATCGACGGTTACGACATGTCCGTGTTCGATCCCAAGAAAGCCAAGAAGTTGATGGCCGAAGCCGGCTATCCGGACGGCTTCCAGGTGACCATCCACACGTCCAACGACCGCATCGTCAACGCCGTGAAAACCATCCAGACAGCGGCGCAGATGTGGACCCGGCACCTTGGTATGAAGGTCAAGGTCGAGACCATGCCGCACTCGGTCTTCTCGAAGCGGCGCGGCAAGCTGGAACTCCCGCTCTACATGAGCAGTTGGGGCAACAGCATGCAGGACCCGATGGGAATCCTGAACCCGAACGTGATGAGCTACAACAAGAAGAAGCGGACGGGCCGCGCCAACCGCGGACGCTACTCCAACGCCGAGGTGGATCGCCTCGGTGAATTGGCCGCCGTCGAGGTCGATACCGAGAAGCGCGAACGCCTGTCGCAACAGGGCCTCAAAATTGCGATGGATGACGTTGCGATGATGCCGATCGTCTTCTGGGTCTACACCTGGGGCACCAAGCCCGGCATCTCCTACACGCCGCGGCTGGACCAGAACACGCTGGCCATGGCCGTGCGTGAGAAGAAATAGCGGTGATCAACCGGGCGGGCGGAGACGATTCCGCGCCGCCCGGTCCCGCCTCGTTCACTCCAATTCCCGCGCATAGGCCATGTCCGTATTCCTGATCCGAAGACTGATGCAGAGTGTGATCGTCATCATCGTGATGTCGATGATCGTGTTCACGGGCGTCTTCGCCATCGGCGACCCCGTCGAATTGCTGATCGCGGAAGACGCGACCGAAGAGGATGTCGCCCTCGCCCGGCAGCAGATGGGCCTCGACAAGCCGATCTGGCAGCAATACGGCATCTTCGTCGGCAACGCGTTGTCGGGCGACCTCGGCAAGTCCTTCGTGTTCCGGACACCGGCGGTGGACCTTTTGTTGCAGCGGTTGCCGGCCACCTTCGAACTGACCATCGTCGCGTTACTCTTGTCGATCGGGATCGGCGTACCCCTCGGCGTCTATGCCGGACTCTATCCGGAATCCCTGTTCGCGCGCGGCATCATGTCGGTATCCATCCTCGGATTCAGCCTGCCGTCCTTCTGGGTCGGCCTGATGCTGATCATGATCTTCGGCGTCATGCTGGGATGGCTGCCGACGACCGGACGCGGCGAAACCGTAGACGTCCTCGGCATCCCGATCAGCATCCTCACCTGGGACGGCTTTCTTCACATCCTTCTGCCCGCCTTCAACCTGTCGCTCCTGAAAATGGCGCTGATCATCCGGTTGACGCGCGCGGGCATGCGCGAGGTGATGCTCACCGATTACGTGAAATTTGCCCGGGCAAAGGGCTTGAGAACCCGCCGCGTCGTCTTCGTGCATGCGATGAAGAACATCCTGATCCCGCTCGTCACCGTCGTCGGCCTGGAATTCGGCGACCTGCTCGCCGGCTCGATCGTTACCGAAACGGTTTTCGCCTGGCCGGGCATCGGGCGCTTGGTCGTCAGCTCGATCGGCCTGCTCGACCGGCCGGTGATCGTCGCCTACATGCTGGTCATCGTGACGCTGTTCATCGTCATCAACCTCGCCGTCGACATCATCTATTCGCTCGTCGACCCGCGCGTCCGTCTGCTGCAGCGCAAATCATGACCGTCGCAGACAACACGTCACCGTCCGACTCCGATGCCGCCGCCGCGGCGCTTCAGGAATCGCCGTTCCGCCGGATCGCATCGGACTTCATCGAGAGCCCGCTGGCGATCATCGGATTCATCGGCACCACGATCATCGTCTTCATCGCGGTCTTCGCGCCGCTTATCTCGCCGCAGAACCCCTACGACCTCGGCGAGATCGATATCCTCGACAGCCTGCTCGCGCCCGGTGCTAAGGCCTACACGGGCGGCACCTATTGGCTCGGCACCGACGACCAGGGCCGCGACATGGTGAGCGCGATCTTCTACGGGCTCCGCCTCAGCATCTTCGTCGGGATCGGCAGCGCGGTGCTCGCGGTCATCGTCGGCACCACCGTCGGCCTCTGTTCCGCCTATTTCGGCGGCCGTGTCGATACCCTGGTCATGCGGGCGGTCGACGTGCAAATCAGCTTCCCGACCGTGTTGATCGCGCTGATCCTGCTGTCGGTTCTCGGCAAGGGTGTCGACAAAGTCATCATGGCGCTGGTCATCGTGCAGTGGGCCTATTACGCGCGCACCGTGCGCGGCACCGCGCTGGCGGAACTCGGCAAGGAATACATGGAGGCAGGCCGCAGCCTCGCCCTCTCGAACCTGCGCATGATTTTCCGCCACCTCCTGCCGAACTGCCTGCCGCCACTGATCGTCATCGCGACCGTGCAGGTCGCCAACGCGATCGCGCTCGAAGCGGCTCTTTCGTTCCTCGGTCTCGGCCTGCCGGTCACCGAGCCATCGCTCGGCCTGCTCATCTCCAACGGCTACGACTATCTGCTCGGCGGCAAATACTGGATCAGCGTCCTGCCGGGCGTCGCATTGCTGTTCACGATCATCAGCATCAATTTGGTCGGCGACCGGTTACGCGACGTGCTGAACCCACGCTTGGAAAAGTAGCGCTGTATCTTCCGGCGGTGGACCCGGCACGCTTCGCTGCCTAATATCGCGTCTCCAATGACCGACACGACTCCCCTAAAAATCCGCAAGCTCGACGCGCTGCTGTACCGCGCGCCGATCGCCGAGCCCCTCGTCACCTCTTTCGGTGTATTGGACAGCCGCCCCGCCCTGCTCGTCCGGGCGGAGGATGCCGACGGCGCGGTCGGCTGGGGCGAGGTCTGGTGCGTCTTCCCGCCGTGCGGCGCGGAACACCGGGTCGCCCTGATCGAGACGCTGCTCGCCCCCATGGTCACCGGCGAGGAGTGGGACGATCCCGCCGCCGCCTACAATGCGATGACCGGGCGCACCCATATCATCAACCTGCAAGGCGGCGAATCCGGCCCGCTGGCGCAGGCGATCGCCGGCGTCGATATCGCCCTCTGGGACCTGGCCGCGCGCCGCGCCGGGCAGAGCCTGTGGCGCTATCTCGACGGTCCCGGCAGCAGCACCGGCGACGGCACGATGCCGGTCTACGCCAGCGGCATCAATCCGGGCGCGCCCGAGGTCATCGCCGCCGAAAAGCAAGCCGAGGGCTACACGGCCTTCAAGCTCAAGATCGGCTTCGATACCGAGCGCGACATCGCCAACCTGCGCACCCTCCGGGACACGCTGGGCCGCGGCGCGCAACTGATGGTCGACGTGAACCAGGGCTGGGACCTGGAAACCGCCATGCTGGTCACGCCGAAGCTGCATGAGTTCAGCCTTACCTGGATCGAGGAACCCCTGCCCTGTGACCGGTCGGACGACGAATGGATGACCATCGCCAACACCTCACCGGTCGTGCTGGCCGCGGGCGAGAACCTGCGCGGCGACGCCGCATTCGACGCCATGATCGCCAGCCGCAACATCGCCTATATCCAGCCGGACATGACCAAATGGGGCGGCTTTACCGGCTGCCTGCCGGTGGCCCGGCGCATCATCGACGCCGGCCTCACCTATTGTCCGCACTATCTCGGTGGCGCAATCGGATTGATGGCCTCGGCCCATCTGCTGGCGGCGGCGGGCGGTAACGGCCTGCTGGAAGCCGACGTGAACCCCAACCCGCTGCGCGAAGCGATGTGCGGCACCCCACCGCCGATCGAGGACGGCCGGATGGTGCTACCGGACGGTCCGGGGCTGGGCGTGGCGCCCGATCTGGACGTGTTGGCCGAGTTTAAGGTCTGAACCCGAAGGCCCGTTTCCCCGGTACCCGCAAAGGGGCCGCCATCTCCGCGAAGTCGCAGAGCATCGGGCGGGTGTCGCGCGGGTCGATGATCTCTTCCGGCATGAAGCGTTCGGCGCTGCGCAGCGGCGAGCGCAGTTTCTCCAGCCGGTCCTCGATCTCCGTCAGCCGCGCCGCCGGATCGTCCGCCGCCGCGATATCCGCCTTGTAGGCCGCCTCGATCCCGCCTTCCATCGGCAGCGACCCCCAATCGCCGGACGGCCAGGCGGCGCGGATGCAGTAGCGGTCCGGATTCATATGGCCCGACCCCGCCACGCCGAAGGCCTTGCGCACGATCACCGTGGCCCAGGGGATCGTCGATTGGAACACGGCGGACAGCGCCTTCGCGCCGTAGCGGATGGTCCCTTCCTGTTCGGCCTGCAGGCCCACGAGGAACCCGGGGTTGTCCACCAGATGCACCATCGGCAGGTGGAAGACCTCGGCCAAGTCGACGAAACGCTGCACCTTCTCCGACGCCGCCGCCGTCCATGCTCCAGCATAGAAATACGGGTCGTTCGCCATCACCGCGACCGGCCAGCCGTCGAGCCGGGCGAAGCCGGTGATCATCGACCGGCCCCATTTCGCGCCGATCTCGAAGAACGACCCCTGGTCTACCAAGGACTCGATGATCGGCCGCATCTTGTAGACCCGGCGGCGGTTGCGCGGGATTGCGGAGATCAGCCAATCGTCCTTGCGCTCCGGATCGTCCTCCCGCGGGCCGCGCGGCGGCGCTTCGTAGACGCTGGGCGGCAGGTAGGACAGGAATTTGCGGGCGCGGTCGAAGGCGTCGGCCTCGCTCTCGGCCTCGTCGTCGATCGCGCCGTTGCGCGTGTGGATTTCGCTGCCGCCGAGTTCATTCTTGCTGAGGTCCTGACCGATCCGCGCTACCACCGGCGGCCCGGCGACGAACATCTGCGCGGTGTCCTTCACGATGACCGAGTAGTGGCTCGCCGCCACCCGCGCGGCACCCAGCCCGGCCGTGGACCCGAGCGCCAGCGACACCACCGGCACCGTCGCCAGATTCTCGACCATGTAGACCCATTTCCGCCCGTCGTAACCCGGCAGCAGGGTGTGCCCCTTGGTCTCAATATTCTTGACCGACCCGCCACCGCCCGTGCCGTCGATCAGGCGCACGATCGGCAATCGCAGATCGCGCGCCATGCGCTCGGAAGCCAGCGCCTTCTCCAGATTGCCCGCATCGTTGGCCCCGCCGCGCACGGTGAAGTCGTCGCCGGCGATGACGACGCGCCGGCCATCGAGCCGCGCATGGCCGAACAGGTAGTTGGTCGGCGTCATGTCCTTGAGCTGGCCGTCGTCGTCATATTCGGCGACACCGGTCGCGGTGCCGATCTCATGGAAGCTGCCGGGATCGACCAAGCCGTCGATCCGCTCGCGGACCGTCAACTTACCCTGGTTGTGGTGCCGGGCGATCTTCTCCTTGCCGCCCATCTTCCGGGCGAGCGCCTCGCGGTGCCGCAGCTCGTCGATCTCTTTTTGCCAGCTCATATCCGCGTCGCCCCTATTCCTCTGTGTTCCTTGGTTTCTTTTTGTATTCGAATTCCGGCCCTTCCTCCAAATAACTGTGATCGTGGATCACCGTGGCGCCGTCCTTGATGAGCACGACCGCATAGCCCGGGTTTTCATGCGTGGTCACCAGCTCGTAGTCGGGGCCGAGCGACAGCTTGAAGGCATGGCTGGTCGCCCGCAGCGTCGAGAACGGGATGCCGCGCCACGAGCCGTGGATCGGCCGGTGCAGATGGCCGCAGAAGAGGTGTTCTATGTTGTCCCGGGCCGTCACCGCCTCGACGAACCGGTCCACGCCCTCAAGACGCATGCTGTCCATGCCCGCCATGCCGACACGCATCGGCGGGTGATGCATGAAGATGTAGACATTCCGGTCCGACGCCGCGTCGAGCTGGGCTTCGAACCAATCGAGCCGCGCGTCGCACAACTCGCCCGAATGCGTGCCCGCCTGCACCGTGTCCAGGATCAGGAACCGGCCTGCCGACACGTCGAGCGCGTATTGCACGAAGCCGTTCGCGTCGACCGGCGTGTCGGGAAAGACATCCAGCAGCGTCTCCCGCTTGTCGTGGTTGCCCATCACCAGATGGCTCGGCATCGGCAGCGCCGCGACCGCTTCCCGGAAATGGTGGTAAGAGGCATGATCGCCCCAATGCACGATGTCGCCGGTCCAGATGCAGAACTCGGCATCCGCATGGTTGGCGTTGATGCTGTCGATGCATTTCGCCAGCCGCTCGTGCACGTCGAGGCCGAACAGCGTCTTCCCCGGTTTGACGATATGCGGGTCGGTGACGTGGATGAACTTCATGGCGCCGTCTGTCGGTGAATCCGACCGGCATGCTACGGCATGGCTGCGGCTTTGCCAGCCCGAACCGGTCTATTCGCTGTATCCGGGCTGGTTTTCCGGCATACCGGCCTGGAACGCGGGTAGCGCCCGGCACGCCTCGTCGATCGCGACGATCAGCGGAAAGGGCTTGAAGTCGGTCTTATAGCGGCGGCCGTTCATCACCTGCGGCACCAAATACAGGTCCGCCATGGTCGGGCTCTCGCCGTAGCAATAGGTCGTGGCGACCGGCCGGCGGCGCAGCAGTTCTTCCAGCGCCTCCAATCCCGTGGACATCCAATGGCGGTACCAGACATAGGTGTCCTCGTCGCTGGCGCCGAACTGTTCCTTCAACCGTTTGCGCACGCGGGTGACGTGCAGCGGGTGCATGTCGCAGGCGATATGCTGGGCGAAGGCCCGCACGCGGCCCCGTTCGACCGGATCGGCGGGCAGCAAGGGTGGATCGGGATAGGTCTCCTCGATATAGTCGAGCATGGCGGTGGACTGCGCGAATAATTCGCCATCCACGTCGAGCGTCGGCATCAGCCCCTGCGGGTTGATCTCGCGGTACCTGTCCCAGCCGATTTCCGGCACCGAGATGAATTCGAACGGCACACCCTTGAGATGCAGCGCCGTCCGCACCCGTTGCCCGGCCGAGTTGAAGGGCGCGCTATAGAGTTTGAGCATGGGCTTCTCCCAAGTGGATGCCGGTCCGATCTCAAACTCTACCGTCATTCCCGCGAAAGCGGGAATCCAACTCGTCCACCAATTGGACTCCCGCTTTCGCGGGAGTGACGAAAGCTTTACACCGTAAACGCCTGGATGCCCGTCTGCGACCGGCCGAGGATCAGCGTGTGGATGTCGTATGTGCCTTCCAGCGTGTTGATCGTCTCCATGTTCATCATGTGACGGATCACGTGGAATTCGTCGACGATGCCGTTGCCGCCGTGCATGTCGCGCGCCATCCGGGCAATCTCCAGTGCCTTGCCCGTATTATTGCGCTTGACCAGCGAGATCGCCTCGGAGCTGACGGTGCCTTCCTCGCGCATGCGGCTGATCCGATACGCGCCCTGAAGACCGAGCGTGATCTCGGTCTGCATGTCGGCGAGCTTCTTCTGCACCAGCTGCGTCGCCGCCAGCGGCCGGCCGAACTGGGTCCGGTCGAGGGTGTATTGCCGGGACGCGTGCCAGCAGAATTCGGCCGCCCCCATCGCCCCCCAGCAGATGCCGAAACGCGCATTGTTGAGGCACGAAAGCGGCGCGCCGAGGCCGCGGGCGTCCGGCAGGCGATTCTCTTCCGGCACGAAGACGTCGTCCATCATGATGAAGCCCGTCGGGGACGCGCGGACCGAGAACTTGCCCTCGATCTTCGGATTGTCGAGGCCCTTGGCCCCATTCTCGATCAGGAAGCCGCCGACCTTGCCGTCGTCGTCCTTGGCCCAGACCAAGAACAGGTCGGCGATCGGCGAATGGGTGATCCACTGCTTGGTGCCGCTGAGCTTGTAGCCGCCGTCCACGCTGCGCGCCCGGGACTTCATGCTGCCGGCGTCGGAGCCGTGATCCGGCTCGGTCAAACCGAAACAGCCGATCGTCGTGCCGTCGCGCAGGCCCGGCAGGTATTTTTCCTTCTGGTCGTCGCTGCCGTATTGATAGATCGGCGCCATCACGAGGCCGGACTGCACGCCGACGCCCGACCGGAACGCCGTGTCGACCCGTTCCAACTCGCGGGCGATCAGGCCGTAAGCGACGAAGCCGATCCCGGCGCAGCCGTATTCGGGAATGTTCGCGCCGAGGAAACCCAGTTCGCCGAATTCCTTCATGATCCCGGGATCGAAAGATTCGTGCCGGTTCCATTCGAGGATTTCCGGCATCAGCCGTTCCTGCGCGAAGTCGCGCGCCACGTCGCGGATTTGCCGTTCGTCCTCGGTCAGTTGATCGTCCAGCAGGAACGGGTCGTCCCAGGCGAAATCAGGTCTCAGTTCCGACACGGGGAAGCATCCTCTCACGGTTTCGGGCGCCGCCGATGGGCCGGCAACGCCATTTCATAAAGCCAAAATAAATCCCCGTGCCGGAAATACCAGCACGGGGATCGCTAAAGGGAAATTAGTCGCAGCGTTCCATGACCATGGCCGCACCCTGGCCGATGCCAACGCAAAGGGTGGCGAGCGCGTATTTGCCGCCGGTCCGCTCCAACTGGCGCGCGGCCGTCAAGGCGATGCGGGGGCCGGACGCGCCGAGCGGATGGCCAAGCGCGATGGCCCCGCCGTTCATGTTCACGCGGCTGTCGTCATACGGCAGGCCCATGCCCTTGAGGCAGGCCAGCACCTGCGAGGCGAAGGCCTCATTGATCTCGATGACGTCCAGGTCCTTGTGGGTCAGGCCGGCGCGGGCCAGCGCCTTCTCGGTCGCGGGGACCGGGCCGTAGCCCATGATGCGCGGCGGAACGCCGGCGGCGGCGGTCGACAGGATCTTGGCGATCGGCTTCATGCCGGTACGCTCGCCGAGTTCCTTACTGCCGATCAGCACGGCCACCGCACCGTCGTTGACGCCTGACGCGTTGCCCGCGGTCGTCACGCCGCCCTCGAAGAGGACACGCAACTTGGCCAGGCTTTCCATCGTGGTCTGCGGCCGCGGATGTTCGTCGTCGCTGACTGTCACGTCGCCGACCTTGCGGCCGCCGTTATAGGTGACCGGATCGATCTCGTCGTCGAAGAAACCGGCTTCTTTCCCGGCCTTGTATTTCATCTGCGACGCGAGTGCGAAGGTATCGGCTTCCTCGCGGGTGATCTGGAAATCCGACGCCAGATTGTCGGCGGTTTCCGGCATCGAGTCCGCGCCGAATTCCTTGTGGATTCTCGGGTTCGGGAAGCGGTCGCCGATGGTGGAATCGAAGACCTTGAAGTCGCGGCCGAAGGCATTCTCGGACTTGCCGACCACGAAGGGCGCGCGGCTCATGCTCTCGACGCCGCCGGCGACGATCATGTCGGCTTCACCGACCGTGATGGCCTGGGCCGCCGAGGAAATGGCGCTCAAGCCGCTGGCGCAATTGCGTTGGAAGACCATGCCCGGCACCGATTCCGGCAGACCGGCCAGAAGCAACGCATGGCGCGCGACGCAACGGGCGTCTTCGCCGCCCTGGTTGCCGCAGCCGACATAGACGTCCTCGATCTCTTCCGCGTTGATCGGGTTGTTCTCGACGACCGACTTGATGGCGCTGGCCAGCATATCGTCGGGGCGAACCTTCGCCAGCGATCCGGCATGACGGCCAAAGGGAGTGCGTTTTCCAGCGTAGAGATATGCGTCCAACATTGTCCTTCTTCCTCTTAAATTTCGGTCTTGAACAGGGAAAGTCCCAACGTCGCCCGGCGGCGCAGCCATGGACTGGGACGATAGCGCGGATCGCCGTAGAAGCGATAGAGCGCGTCGAGAATACGCAGCACATTTGACGCGCCCAGAACCTCGCCGAACTTCAGCGGTCCGTTCGGATAGTTCAGGCCCAACACGACGGCCTTGTCGATGTCTTCGGGCGACGCGGTGCCGAACTGGGCGATCTGGCAGCCGATGTTGCAGATCATCGAGATCACGCGCTGGCCGATGAAGCCAGGGCAGTCCCGGATCACGGTGGCCGGCACGCCGTCGTTGCTCAACAGGCCATGCGCCGCATCGCGATACGCGGCCTCGGTGGCCGGGTTGGTCATCACCGTGCGGCGCGCCGTCAGCCCGACCAGCGTGTCGACGCCCAACGTCCGCGCGGGATCGAGACCCTGCGCCGTCGCGGTCGTGGAGATATCCTCGCCGATCGGCGTCACTAGGATCAGCGAGTCCGCGCCGGGCGTGTCGCCGTTATCGAGATTGCCGTCGCAGGCGCGCACGATCTCGGCCAGCTTTTGGTGGCCTTCGGTCTCGGCCTTGCTGATCCAGACCGGACGGCCATCGTATTTCGGCGCGCTCGCCTCTTCCGGCACGATCTGCTTGCCGTCCTCATAGACGTAGTAGCCGCGCCCGACCTTGCGGCCGAGCATGCCAGCTTCCAGCCGCGCGCGCATCACCGACGAGGGCCGGTAGCGCGCTTCCTGATAGAACTGGTTGTAGATCAGCTCGGTCGCCGGGTGCGTCACGTCGAGCGCGGTCAGGTCCAGCAGCTCGAACGGCCCCATCCGGAAGCCCGCCGCGTCGCGCAGGATGCGGTCGATGTCGACATAATCGGCGACGCATTCATGCTGGATATGCTGGGATTCGATGTTGTAGCCGCGGCCGACCTGGTTCACCAGGAAGCCCGGCGCGTCCTTCAGCCGGACCGGCTCGCGCGTCATCCGCTTGCCGAGGATCATCAGCGCATCGCCGACCCATTCCTCGGTCAACACCCCGTCGATGACCTCGACGAGCCGCATCAACGGCACGGGATTGAAGAAATGGAAGCCGGCCACCCGCTCCGGATTTTTGCAGGCCGATGCGATCGTCGTTACCGATAACGAGGAGGTGTTGGTCGCGATGATCGCGTCTTCTGCCACGACCTCCTCGAGTTGCGCGAAGATCTGCTTCTTGATGTCGAGATTTTCAGTCGCCGCCTCGATGACGATGTCGCAGGGCGCGAATTCCTTGACGTCGGCGACGACCTCGATGCGGCCCATCGCCGCATCGGCATCTTCCTGGGCCATCCGGCCCTTGTCCGCCGCGCGGCTTAGCATCTTGCCGATGAAATCGACTGCTTCCTTGCACTGGTCGGCATTGATATCGAAGAGGCGGACATTCACACCGCCCGCGGCAGCTACTTGGACGATGCCCCGTCCCATGGCGCCCGCGCCACTTACACCAATCAGAAGATCGTCCTTATTCGCGTCGACCGGCACAGTCCCTCCTTCTCCGAGCACGAGGCGGTTGCCGCCTCTTGGCTTGTTGAAACCTATTATATTGGATATCACCCTGGGGCAAATCGGGAGCGGCCGCCAGGATCGCGCGGCGGATATTGGCGTATCCGCTACCTCCAAGCAAGGCATTTCAGAATTCGGAACGAAACGTCTCGCTTTCGCGATCAAGAGCAAGGGAACGCTCCGAATATGACCAACCGGCCAACCAATTCTGGGAGGCCACAGGACACCGCAACCGTATGACCGACATCGCCAAAATCCTATCGGCCCTCCCCCGCGCGGCGCTGGCGCATCTGCCGACGCCGATCGAGCGGCTGGAACGTCTCACCGCGGCGGTCGGCGGGCCCTCGATCATCGTGAAACGCGACGATTGCACCGGTCTCGGTATGGGCGGCAACAAGGTGCGGAAACTCGAATTCCTGCTCGCCGACGCGATCGCCAAGGGTGCGGACACCGTGGTGTCCGGCGGCGTCACACAGTCGAACCATATCCGGCAGACGGCGGCCGCCTGCGCCAAGCTGGGACTGGGCTGTCATTTGGCGGTGATGGACGGCCGCGTGCCGAAGGTCGATGCGGATTACTACGAGACGGGCAACATCTTCCTAGACGGCCTGTTCGGGGCGGCGCTGGACCCCATCCCCTGGGGCGCGGACCGGAACGCCCTGCTCCCCGGCATCGCCGACCGGCTGACCGAGGCCGGAAAGAGGCCGTATATCGTGCCCTATGGCGGCTCGAACGTGCTGGGCACGATGGGATACGTGCAGTTCGTCGTCGAACTCCTCCGACAGTTGGACGACGCGGGCCTAACCATAGACGCCATCGTCCACGCATCGGGAAGCGCCGGCACGCAGGCCGGCATCCTTGCCGGCGTCACCGCGTTGACGCCGGACCTGCCGATCATCGGGATCGACATCGACGCCGAGCCTGAACGGGTGCATGCGGACGTCACCCGGCTTTACCACGAAACCTGCGACTACTTGGGCGTCGGCGACCGCCTTCCGCCGGAACGGATCGAGGTGGTTGCCGGCTACGCGGGCGATGGGTACGGCTTGATCACCGACGGCATGACGGAAGCGGTCGATCTGGCGGGCCGGCTGGAGGGCCTGCTGCTCGACCCGGTGTACTCGGGCAAGGGTTTCGCCGGGTTGATCGGACTGATCCGAGCCGGACGGTTCAGGCCGTCCGACCGGGTGCTTTTCATCCACACCGGCGGCACGCCCGCCCTCTTCGCCTATCGCTCGGCTTTCTCGGAAACCGCCTAGCCGACCTTCTCCAGGTTCAAGTCATCGCCGGGCACCGGCGTATAGCTGAAGGTGCCGCGGTCGCGCACCGCACCGACGCCGCCGTGCCGGTCCGCATGCGCGAGTTGATCGGCCATGGCCCGCTGGTTCACCGCCTCGGGGTCGAGCATCGCGCGAAGCTTCGCTTCCAACGCATCCGCAACCGAATCCGCGCCGCCGCCCTTCGCAAGATCGTTGGCCTCCTGTGGATCGGCTTCCAAGTCAAAGCGTTGGCGCGGCATGTTCACGTGATAGACCAGCTTGTCCTTGCCGTCGCGCAACAGGAACCCGGCGGTCTTCGACGACTGCGCATGGAACTCGGCGAAGGCGAGCCGAACCGTTTCCTGTCCGGCAACGGCCGGCCATAGCGATACGCCCGGCAGGTCCGCGTCTTCGTCGCTGAGCGACGCACCGAGCGCCTCGACCACGGTCGGGAACAGGTCCACATGCGACGCGAGCTGCGAGACCACACCGCCGGCGGAAATGCCCGGTCCGCTCATCAGCAAGGGCACGCCGATGGAATGCTCATACAGGTTCGACTTGCCGAACAGGCCGTGATTGCCCGCGGCCTCGCCATGGTCGCTGGTGTAGAGGATGCGGGTATTTTCGAGCAGATCCAGATCCTCGGCGGTTTTCATGACCTGGCCGATCTGTTCGTCGAGATGCGTGACGAGGCCGCAATAACCGGCCACCGTGCGCCGCACATAGGCTTCGTCGACGGGTTCCTCGAGACCGTCCACCTGGCGGATATGCGCGACCGACGGATGATCCGGCCGCGTCGCCGCGTCGAACTGGACCGGCAACGGCATGTCCGCCTCGGGATACAAATCGTAAAAACGCTTCGGCACGGCAAAAGGCGGATGCGGGCTGGCGTACGACACGAACAGCACCCAGGGCTTGTCCTGCTTCGCGCCATGGTCCTGCAGCCATTTGACCGCGTTCTCCGTTACCACGAGGTCGTAGCGCTGGTAGTCCGCTTCGCCGATCCCCGACTTGTCGTACATTGCCCGCGGCCCGGTCCGCGGTGGTACCCCTTCCTGCGTCGCGCGCAACAGGCCGATCAGCGCGCCCTTCCCTTCGACGATATGCATCGGGACGATCTCTTCGGAAAAACCGTTGTCGTTCTCGCCGGACATGAAATGCAGCTTGCCGATGGAAACGGCGGTGTGGCCCTGGTCGCGGACCCGGCCATGCCAGGTCGGCGTCTTCCCGTCATAGGCGAGCGCGTTGTCCCAATATCCCGTCTGATGCGGGTAGCGTCCGGTCGCAAGCCCGGCCCGCGAGGGACAACACAACGGGCTTGTCGAATACGCATTCTCGAACCGCACCCCGCCGGTCGCGATCTTATCCAAGGTCGGTGTCTGGACCACGGGATGCCCCGCCGCACCAAGGAGATCGCGGGTGTGATTGTCCGACATGAAGAAGATCATATTCGCCGGTTTGACCATCAGCCCTTTTCCTTTTGATTTTTGTTCCGTGTCCGATTTGAGTCGAAGCGTCGGGTAACGCAATATATCCGGTGCCCACAATAGAGCTTCGCATCGGGCGGGCCAACAAGACCAAAAAGGAGAACCGTTAATGGACCTCCAACTCAAAGGACGGACTGCACTCGTCACCGGCGCGAGCCAAGGCATCGGCAACGGCACCGCAAAGATCCTCGCCGCCGAAGGTTGCCGCGTCGCGGTCCTCGCACGGCGGCAGGACCTGCTGGAGAAACTCGCCGACGAGGTCGAGGCGACCGGTGCGGAACGCCCCGCCGTGATCGTTCAGGATGTGACCCATCAGGGCGCGCCGGAGACGATCCGCGATCAGGTCTACGATGCGCTCGGCAACCTGGACATTCTGGTGAACAGCGCCGGCGGATCGCGGCCGGTCCCGTGGGATGCGGGCGACGACGTCTGGTACGAGGGCATGACGCTGAACTTCGAGATGCTGCGGCGGCTGACCATGGTCTTCATCCCCGGCATGCGGGAACAGAAATTCGGCCGGGTGATCAACCTCACCGGATCGAGCGAGCCGCGCGGCGTCAACGTCGCGAATTCGGCCAAGGCGGCGGTCCACGCCTGGGCGAAGGGACTGTCCCGCGAGGTCGGCGGCGACGGCATCACCATCAATTCGCTGCCGCCCGGCCGGATCAACAGCGAGCAAATCCTGAACAAGGTGCATCCCGATCCCGCGGAGCGCGAGGCATTCGCCAAGGCGAACATCCCGGCCGGTTACTTCGGCGAGCCGGAAGACATGGCGTACCTGATCGCTTTCCTTGCATCGCCGCTTGCACGCTATATCAATGGCGAAGTGATCCACGTGGACGGCGGCATGCGGCGCTTCGCATTCTGACGGCTACGGTCAATCCGGTTCATCGATAAGAGGGCAATCTCCCATGGCGCGTTTCCTGCGGTCGCACAGTGACCCGTTGTTCAGCTTCGCCGTCATCGCCGACACGCACATGCGGCCCGAGAAAGGCGATAACTCGTCTCCTTGGGCGGTGAACAAGTTGGCGAACGGCCGCGCGCGCTATGTCATCCAACAGGTCAACCGGTTAAACCCGGACTTCGTGATCCACCTGGGCGATATCGTCCATCCCGTGCCGGTCCTGCCGACCTATGGCCCAGCGGCCAAGGTCGCCAACCGCGAACTGAAGAAACTGAACGCGCCGTTGCATATGATCCCCGGCAACCACGACGTCGGCGACAAGCCGAACCCGTCGATGCCCGCCGCCTCGGTCAGCGATTACGGCGTGAAGCTGTACCGCCAGCATTTCGGGCGGGACTACTATTCCTTCGATTATCAGGATTGCCACTTCACCTTCATCAACGCGCAAATTCTGAATTCGGGCCTGCGCAGCGAACGGGCGCAGGAGAAGTGGCTGACCAAGGACCTCGAAGCGAACAAGGGCAAGCGCATCTTCTTTTTCACGCACTACCCGCCCTACATCATGGCGGACGACGAGGCGTGGAATTACGACAACATCGATGAGCCGAAGCGGTCCTGGCTGCTGTCGCTGATCCGAAAGTACCGGATCGAGGCGCTGTTCGCCGGGCACGTGCATAATTTCTTCTACAACATCGAAGGGCGGACCGAGTGTTACCTGCTGCCCGCCACCTCCTTCTTCCGGCAGGACTACAGCGAGTTGTTCCGGATCGAGGCGGCCCCGGAACACGGCCGGAACGATGCCGACAAGCTCGGCTTCTTCATGGTCGACGTCTACCCGAACACGCATGTGCCGCGCATCTACCGGACGGCGGGCCGCACGCTCGGCAAGAACCAAAAGCTGTCGGCGGCGAAGCCCAAGGTGCGCAGCCGCCACACCAAGGAAGCGGTCGTCTCGCCGCTTGGCGTGCATATCCGCCATCCCTGGGCCGAGGTCACCGAGTTTCCCTACAACGGGCCCATGGACGAGTTCGAACGCAAACGCGTGCGCAACGACTACACGCTGATGGCGCTGTGGGAACTCGGCATCCGCAAGATCCGCACGCCGGTCAGCGACCTGATGGACGACGACCGCCGCAAGCGGATGCAGGCGCTGAAAGCGATCGGGCATCGGTTCACCTTCTTCAGCTTCGGCGTGCCCGATAAGAAGGTGCTCTCGACCCTGCAGAAGAACCGGACGCTGGTCGATTCCTACGAAGTGATCCTGCCGTGGCAGGACTCGCAGAAGAGCATCCCGGCCCTGCAGGCCCTGAAAAAGAAGGCCGGCATCCGCGTCAACATCGCCAATATCGAAAGCTCCGCGCACAAGGAATCCGAAGGATCGAAATTCTCGCATTTCGTGAGTTACGGGTTCCAGGCGCCGGAGATCGGTCTGGTCGACCGGTTCCTGCGCCGGCGCGGCGCACGGCAAGCAACGGACGGCTTCGTCTTCCGCGTCGGCCTCGGCGGTTCGGTTTGGGATGCCGTGCAGGAATTCGGAAAAATCGCCGCCGGCCGCGAGGTCGATGCGGTCGTGAACATCCGGCTCGCCTCGGAAAACCCGGCGAGCTACAACACGGATGATGCCGAGATTGCGAACCGCGTCGCCGAAGCGATGATCGCCGCGGCCGGCACGCCGAATGTGGAGGTCTTTCTCGACACCTTCATGGACTTGGACCGCGGATACTTCCCGCGGCACGGCCTGTTCGACCGGCGCTTCAACCCGCGGCCGGGAAGCTTCGTGTTCCGGCACTTGGTCGGTGTCCTCAACGAGCATCGCGGGAAGATAACGCTTGCACCATCGTGGCGGGAAAGCGGCATACAGGCCCGTCCCTTCGTGACCAAAAACCATTTCTGCGTCCTGTATCTGCCTAAGCGCGGCAAGACCGGAAAGGCAAACCGCGCAATTGCGGCAGCACAGGTCACCGGTCAAAAGGGCGATGCGCGGTTCATCAATCTCGAAACCGGCGAGATTGCCCTTATCCCCTGGCGGGAGCCAAAATCCGGCAAGGGCATCGGCCTGCAACGGGCGGCGACCGTGAAAGCGCCGTCGCTGCTGATGATCGATCGCTGACGCCACAAAAAAGGCGCCCGAAGGCGCCTTTTCCGCGTGGCCGTAGCCGCCTATTCATCCCAGACCTTTTCGGGAATGGGCAGCCCCTCGAGATCGGAGTCGGGCACCGGGCCATCCGGTTCGATCCCGCATTCACGCAACAGCATCATCAACTGCCGCATGTGCTGAGCCGGATGCCAGGTATGGCGCTCCATCACGTTATGCAGCGGCTGCATGCCGTAGTAGCTATCGACTTCCTGTTCGCAGTCCTTGTCGGCGAAGCCGTCCCACCACTTATGTAATCGCTGCTGAACCGCGGTGCCGTAGGCGACGAGATCGGCCGTCGTCCGGACGTCGTCGGGCGCGGGTATGTTCAACAGATCGCGGGTGAGATAGATGTCCTTCTCCACCACGTCGATGAACACTTCCGTCAGGCGGAAGATGTGGTAGCAGAGGTCGCGGATCGGCCGTTTCCGGTTGCGCAGGTCCTGATCCAGTTTCTCTTCCGGAATCTGCGCGACGAATCGCAACGCGGCGCTCGTCACCATGTCCAGCTTGTCGATCAGTTCCTGCGGCGACAGTTGCGGCTTGGTCTCGTAGTCGACGCCCAGGAACTCCGCCAGATCCTTGAGCATCTGACCGAAGACATACTCCTTGCCGCGCGTGACGACCGGCACGGACCGCACGCCAAGCGCCTGCAGTTCGGCCATGCCGCTCGGGTCGGCCTGGATATCGACGGACTCGAACGGGATATTGTGAGACGAAAGAAACTCTTTCGTGCGAAGGCAGCTGGTTCACCCAGGGCGCCAGAAGACTTTGTATTGTGCGGTCATGGCATTCTCCTTTGACGCCAGCCTACCGCCAAGCGCTTAGCCGTGCAAAACACGGCGCGGCTATTTGTATTGCACCGCCGCGCTGCCGACCTTTTCCCGAGCGATGATGAGTTTGGAGATTTGCGCCGTCCCGTCGCCGATCTCCAGACCGATGACGTCGCGCAGGCGCTGTTGGTGGGGCGAGTCCTTGGAATACCCGGCATGGCCGTGGATCAGCAGGCAGTTGTGAATCACGTCCACCGCCATCTTCGGCGCATACCATTTGCACATCGCCGCCTTGTCGGTATGTGGCTTCCCGTTGTCGCGTAGCCAGAGCGTCTCGTAACACATCAGCCGCGCCGCATGCATGAAGGTCTCCCCCTCGGAGAGCGGGAAGCTCACGCCCTGGAATTCCGCAAGCGGCCGGTCGAAGGCGCGGCGTTCCTGCACATGCGCCCAGCTTTCGTCGAGCGAGGCTTGCCCCGCGCCAACGCATTGCAGGCCGATCAGCGCGCGGCTGTAGTCGAAGCCCTGCATCACCTGATAGAAGCCGCCGCCTTCGCGGCCGAGCAGGTTCTCCGCCGGCACATCCACATCGTCGAAGAACAGCGATCCGCGCCCGACCGATTCCGAGCCGAAATCGTCGAAATGCGAGCGTGAAATCCCTGGCAGATCCATCGGCACGAGAAATGCGCTCACGCCCCTGGCGCCCTCGTCCGGATCGCCGGTCCGCGCGAACACGACGAACGCATCCGCCTGATCGGACAGCGAGATCGAGGTCTTCTCCCCGTTCAGCCGGTAACCGCTGTTGCCCTGCTTCTCGGCGCGGAGCTGCAGGTTGGCCGCATCCGTACCGCCGCGCGGTTCGGTCAGGGCCAAGCCGATCAATGCCTCGCCGCCGACCAGCTTCGGCACCCATTGCCCGACCACCTCGGACTTGCCGTGATCGCAGAGTATCTGCCCGCAAAGACCGGTCAGCAGCGGCACATAGGACATGTTGAAATCGCCATAGGCTAGCGCCTCCACGATTAAACCGCTGGTCAGGCCGTCCAGGCCGTAGCCGCCGTGTTCCTCCGGCAAGTCCGGCGCGATCAGGCCGAGCGATCCCATCTCCTGCAAAAGGTCACGGTCAAGCCGCCCGCTGGCGGCGCAGTCGAGATAACGCGGGGCGAGCTTCTCGCGGGCGAAACGGTCCGCCGTCTCGCGGATCGCTTCCTGTTCCGGGGTCAGTGAAAATTCCATGCGCCGACCATATCCAGTCCGCGACGGCGGGGAAAGATCGGCGCTTCGAAGATCAGCCCATCGGGGTGTTGACGCCGCTTCACATTCGGGCTTCGTTCCTGTTGCCCGTCGTCATCTTTCCAACCGCACCGCATCGAGGAAGCCGCTCCATGTCCAAGGAAACGCCGGATCAGGATCAGAAATTCGGGTTCACCGAAGCTGACCTGCGAGCACAGGAAACGGTCTATCGCGACGGTCTGTTCAAGGACCAGACCGTCCTCGTCTCCGGCGCGGGCAGCGGGCTCGGCAAGGCGATCGCGACCTTGTTCGTCCGGCTCGGCGCGACCTTGCTGGTCTGCGGCCGCAACGAGGAGAAGATCGCCGGAGCCGCCGATTTCTTCCGGTCCTTCGGCGGCCGCGTGGAGTACCAGGCCATGAGTATCCGCGATCCCGACCAAGTGAAGGCGCTGATCGACCATACCTGGGATACCTGTGGCGGGCTCGACGTGCTGGTGAACAACGCGGGCGGACAGTTCCCGCAGCCGGCCATCGACTTCTCGCCGAAAGGGTTCACCGCAGTGGTCGACACCAACCTGAACGGCAGTTGGTACATGATGCAGGCCGCCGCCCAACGCTGGCGCGACGAAAAGAAACCCGGAAATATCGTCAACATCGTCGCCGACATCTGGCGCGGCATGCCGGGCATCGCCCATACCGCGGCGGCGCGGGCGGGCGTGATCTATCTGTCGAAGAGCATCGCGGTGGAATGGGCGCCGCTGGACATCCGGGTGAACTGCGTCGCCCCCGGCTGCTGCGAGACCGAGGGTTTCAACGTCTATCCCGAGGAAGGTGCGGCGACCTACAAGGAATCGAACCCCATGCGCCGCCACGGCGACGCCCATGACATCGCCGAGGCCTGCGTCTATCTCGCCGCCTCTTCGGGTAAATTCGTTACCGGAGAAGTCGTCACCGTCGACGGCGGTCAGCAAATGTGGGGCGACCCCTGGCCCACCGGCCGGCCCGACTATTTCAAGATTTGAGATGGGCTAGAACAACGGACAACGAACGAGCGCGTCACCCCCGCGAAAGCGGGGGTCTATATGAATCGATGATTAGATTCCCGCTTTCGCGGGAATGACGGATGAGCGCCCCTACCCCGCCTTTTCGCTGCCCTTCATCATGCGCAACGGCGTGTAGACGATCAGCGTATCGCCCTTCTGGTTCTTGATCGTGTTCTTGGTGCGGACCAGCGCCCGGTTGCCCTTCGACGTCTTCTTGATCTCCGTCACCTCGACCTCGACATGGATCGTGTCGCCGGCGAAGCACGGCCCCTCGATGTTGAACTCCATACTCAGGAAGGCAAGACCCGTTTTCTGCATCGTGGACTGCATCAGCAATCCTTCGGCCATGCAGTAGACCAGCGCGCCCGGGACCAATCGGCCTTCGAAATTGCTCTCGTTTCGCAGGTATTCCATGTCGGTGAACAACACCTCGACCGAGCCGGTCGCACCGACGAAGTTGACGATGTCCGGCACCGTGATCGTTCGGCCCAATGTCTTGAATTTCTGCCCCACCTCGAGTTCGTCGTAGTGGAAGCCGATGCCGACGGTCGGCATATCGCTCATTTCGTAACTCCCTTGTTGATTGATCGTTCGGCCGGCGCGCCTAGTAGGAGCGCGGCAGGCCGAGCACGCGTTCGGATATGTAATTGAGGATCAGTTGCGGGCTGACCGGCGCGATCCGGCAGATCAGCACTTCGCGCAGAAGGCGCTCCACATGGAATTCCTTGGCGTATCCCATACCGCCATGGGTCATTACGGCCTGCTGGCACGCCTTGAAGCCGACCTCACCGCCGAGATACTTCGCGGCGTTGGCCTGCGCGCCGCAGGGCAGGCCCTTGTCGTAAAGCGACGCCGCCTGCATCGCCATCAGATAAGCCGCTTCCAGCTCGCACCAGATTTCCGCCAGCGGATGCTGGATCGCCTGGTTGGCCCCGATCGGCCGGTCGAACACGACCCGGTCCTTGGCGTATTGCACCGAGCGGGCCAGCGCGTTCTGCCCGATACCGATGCCCTCGACGCCGACCAGCACGCGTTCCGGGTTCAGGCTGTGCAGCAGGTAGCGGAAGCCCATCCCCTCCTCGCCGATGCGGTCTTCCAGCGGGATCGGCAGGCCGTCGATGAACACCTCGTTCGAGTCCACCGCCTTTCGCCCCATCTTGGGTATCTCGCGGACGTCGCAATGGTTCCGGTCCAGGTCGGTATAGAACAGGCTCAGCCCTTCGGTCGGCTTGGCGCACTCCTCGAGCGGCGTGGTGCGGGCCAGCAGCATGATCTTCTTGGCTTCCTGCGCCGTCGTGGTCCAGATCTTCTTGCCGTTGGCGACATAGCCGTTGCCGCTGCGCTCGGCCTTGGTCTTGATCTTGGTGGTGTTCAAGCCCGCGTCCGGCTCGGTCACACCGAAGCAGGAGATTGTCTTGCCCTGGATCAGGTCGGGCAGCCAACGGCCCTTCTGTTCCTCGTTGCCGAAAACGACGATCGGGTGCGGCCCGAAGATATTGATATGGATCGCCGAGGCAGCGCTCATCGCGCCGGACGACCGCGCCACCGTGTGCATCAGAATGGCCGCTTCGGTCACGCCCAGGTCGGCACCGCCATATTCCTCGGGCATGGCAATGCCGAGCCACCCGGCCTCCGCCATCTCCTTGTGGAAATCTTCCGGAAATTCGCCGGTTTCGTCCCGGTCCAGCCAGTAATCATCGTCGAAACGGGCGCACAGGCGCTCCACATTCTCGCGGATCGCCTCCTGCTCGGGCGTGAGTACGAAGTCCATTCGGTTTTTCCCTGCATCCTGTTCGTTGCGCGGGATTGTACGGATGCAGGGCGGTGCGCGCCACTCCTAGAACGAAGGCATTTTTCAGGCCCGTGCCTCGGTCTCCTGGCGCAAGCCCAAGGCGAAGGCGCCGCAGCCAATCACCAGCACACTGGCCGAGATGACCAGCAGTTTGGCGTATTTGTGGGAAACGCCGACGATCGGCTCGATCACCGAGATATAGCCGCTGCTTTCGACCATATAGAGCCCCGCCCCGCCGATCGCGGCGACGAACGCGACGGCGAAAGCCCAGGGCGCCACCTGCCGGCCGCCCCAGATGCAGAAGAATATCACCGGCGCCAGGAACATCGATGCTGTGCCGCTGACCGCGACCGCGGCGAACAGGTCGCGGCCGCCGAAGAACAGGAACGCCAGGCCACCGACGAAAAACAGGGCCATCGCGATCCGTCCGTTGCGCGGCGTCGGGTCCGCCAGCCGCATATCGACGATGCTGAGCTTGGCCGCGCTCGAGAAGGTGGAATCGAGAGTGGAAACCGCGGACAGAACCAAGGCCACGTTGAACAGCAGCATGGTCGTATCGCCGAAGATGCGCATCAGCGTGAGGACCATCGTCTCGCCATCCAGCTTCACCAGTCCCGCGTGCACACCGAGCAAACCGAATACGAGGATACAGATCGACGACAGCCACCACGCGTGCAGGAAACTGCGCCGCGTGGTGTCGCGGTCGGCCACGAAACCCCGGTCCATCATGACCGGGTCGTGCATCGGATAGCTCCAGACCTGCAACAGCGCGACCGCGAGCAAGATCCAGCCTGGTCCGGCAAGGTCCGGACTGCTCGCCACGATCGCCGGGAAGGAAAATCCGTCGATCCACAGCGTCTGCCCGAACAACACCGCCAACACGACCATCAGCAGCACCATCTGCATGACGTCGGTTCGCAGCGACGCGCGCAAGCCGCCCATCATCGAATAGCCGAGGGTGATCGCCGCCACCGCCAGAATCGACACGATATACGCAGTCGACCCGGCAACGCCGAAGATGATGCCGATCACCAGAAGATTCGCGAAGACTTCGCTCAGCAACCGGATTCCTGCGACACAGTTATATGCGCCGGCACCGAGCCTTCCGAACCGTGACACCAGGAACTCCTGCACGCTGCCGAAACCGTGCCGGAACCGGATGCCGTCGACGATATACGCTCCGGTCAGGAAGGACAGGTAATAGGCGGTATAGGCCAATGCACCTGCAACGCCGTAGAAGTAGCCCAGGATGCCGGCATTCATCAGCGACCGGGCAAAGATCCATGTGGTGACCTGCGAGAGGATCAGCGTCAGCAATCCCGGCGCTTCACCGGTGTCCGAATAGCCACGGAAAAATGCCTGCACCGTCTGAACACGCGGCGAGATCAAGTAGCTGACAACGGCCAGCAGTCCACAAAAACCAATCAGGGCAAAGGATTCCACACGACATCTCCGGAACGGTGGTCTGGGGCGCGACACAGGCGTGCTTAGATACCGCTGCATACCGAGGATTTCGGTCGCAAACAACCTACAGATTCGTGATCACGGCGCGAGCGCAGACCTAGGAGCATTCGTCGTTTCGATTGATCGGCGTCAACGCAACCGACGCGGCGTTGAACGACTCTGCACCCCAGTAATCATGGAGACGCCGGTGCGGACGCTGATCGTCTATTACTCGCGAACGGGCACGACCCGGAAGCTCGCCGACGCCTTGGCCGCGGAATTGAAGGCCGACGTCGGCGAAATCCGTTGCGACCGGTACCGGCCCGGCGGCTTGCGCTATCTGCGGGCCGGATACGATAGCCTCAACGGCAACATGCCGCCGATCGAGTTGCCGCAGAAAAATCCATCAGAGTACGACCTCGTCCTGATCGGCGCCCCGGTCTGGACAAGCTATCCCGCGCTGCCGATCCGCGCCTATCTCGACAATTCACCCGAGCTGCCCGCGCGGATCGCCTTGTTCCTAACCCATGGCGGACACTCGCCGCCCGAAAAAACAGTGGAGATGATGACGTCCCTTTTGCCGCGTCAGATCGAGGCCGCGCTCACCCTGAGCGCCGACGAGGTCAACGGCGACGCACTCCCGGACGCGGTCGGCAGCTTTGCCACCGGCCTGCGGCACGGACCAGGGCCGGTCGGCAGCTAATCCTTCTCGGCCAAAAGACTTGGCCAGTCGGGCATCCGTTTTTCGTTGAAGGCCGCCAGCCCTTCCTTGTGGTCGGCGGTCGCAAACAGCAGGGCCAATTCCGATTGGCCGTGGGCGAGCGAATCATCCTCGGTCATTTCCCACATTCGGCACAACGCGACCTTCCCGCGACGGACCGATGTGGGCGATTTATCCAGGATGCGGTCGACCAACCATTGCACCTTGGCGTCCAGTTCCGCCGCCGGCACCACATGGTTCAGCAACCCCATCTCCTTCGCTGCGACACAATCGACGAATTCGCCGGTAATGGCCAATTCCATGAGGACCCTGCGCGGGATGAGCCGGCGGAGCGACGCGACGATCAATAATGGAAAGAGCCCGATCTTGACCTCCGGCAGGCCGAACCGCGCATGGTCCGCCGCCACGGCCATATCGCAGAGCGATAAGACACCGAGCCCCCCGGCCAACGCATCGCCGTTGACGCGCGCGATCAGCGGCTTACTGAATTTCCGGACGCCACGGGCGAACTGGACATAGGGGTGCTCCAATGCGGCCTCGTCCAGCGTCAGCGCGGTGTATTGCGTGTCGGGTTTGAGATCGGCCCCGGCCGAAAACGCCTTCTCTCCCACCCCCGTCAACACCACGGCCCGGACGGATGGGTCCGCATCGGCGGCGGACAGCGCCGTAAGGAGCGCGTCGAAAACCACGCCGTTCAAGGCATTCCGCCGATCCGGCCGGTTGATCGTGAGCCACTGAACCGGGCCCCGGCGGTCGGCCAAAACGATATCGCTAGCGCTGTTCATGAGTGGTTTCCATCGCTCCGTTCTTTTCCTACCCTGCGCCCGAACAAACCACGGCTCGGCCCGCAAGAAAACGGCTTTCGTTCAAGCCGCTACGTGCGCCGGGCCTAACCCTCGTGGGCAGCGCACCATATGACCGCCGACGTCGTCACCCCTGCCGAATATACGCCCTTCCGACGGGGCGCGATCCTGGCGTCGGTCACGCTGTCGCAGACGCTTTACGGCATGACCTTCCTGATGGTCACGGTCATCCTGCCACAGATGCAGGGCAGCCTGTCGGCAACGCAGGACCAAATTTCCTGGATCGTCACCCTGAATATCCTGGCCACCGCCATCATGACGCCGATGGCCGGATGGCTGAGCGCGACATTCGGCTGGCGCAACGTGATGCTGTACTGCCTTGCCGGTTTCACCATCGCGACCGTCCTGTGCGGCATGGCGGAATCGCTGGAATCCTTGATCGTCTACCGCATTCTTCAAGGCGGCTTCGGCGCGCCGATGACGCCGCTGTCGAATGCGATCCTCCTGGCGATATACCCAAAGAAGCAGCATGGGACGGTAACCGCGATCTTCGGCATGGGCGTGGTTGTCGGTCCGATCTTCGGTCCGGTCTTCGGTGGTGCCCTGAGTGAAATCTACGATTGGCGCTGGACCTTCTGGCTGATCGTCCCGATCAGCGCCGTCGCCTGGGCCGGGCTCTGGGCCTCCCTCACCGAAGGCGGCCGCGAGCGCGGCGTGCGGTTCGATTGGGCGGGCTTCCTCTCGCTCTCGCTGGCGGTCACCTGCCTGCAGCTCATCCTCGACCGCGGGCAACAAGAGGACTGGTTCGACTCCCGCGAGATCATCATCGAGACCGCGATCGCCGGCGTCGCGCTCTATGTCTTCATCGTGCACAGCCTGACTGCCCGTGCGCCCTTCCTGAACCCGCGCCATCTGCTCGACCGGAATTACAGCCTCGGCCTGATCATCGTACTGGTCTACGGCATGCTGAACTTCACCCCGATGGTGATGTTGCCACCGATGCTGAAAGACCTGATGGAGTATCCTGATTCGATTATAGGATTCCTGATCGCCTGCCGCGGCATCGGCGCCGTGATCGGATTCTTCCTGGCGATGTGGATCGGCAAGCTGGACCCCAGGATCGGCATGACAGTCGGCTTCGGCGTCCAAGCGGTATCCGGTATCATGATGATGCAGTTCGACATGACGGTCACCAACGCCGAGGTCGCGGTAACCAGCATCATGCAGGGTACCGCCGTCGGGCTGATCTGGGTGCCGCTGGTCGTCGCCACCTTCTCGACGCTCGACCGCCGCTTCCTGTCGGAATCCACCGGCGTTTTCCATCTTCTGCGAAACCTGGGCAGCAGCATCTTTATCTCCGCCAGCGTCACGACATTGGTGCGCACCGGGCAGATGAACCACGCATGGCTCACCGAGTACATCTCGCCCTTCAACGAACGGCTGGCCTTTCCCAACCTGCCGAACGCCTGGGATATCGAGAACCTTTCCGGATTGGCGGCGATGGGCGGCGAAATCGGCCGGCAGGCGGCGATGCTCGGCTATCTCAACGCCTTCGGTTTGTACACAGCGGCTTGCGTCGTCGTGCTGCCGCTGATCCTACTGGTGCGAATTCCGAAGCAATTGGGGGATTGACCCGATGACCGACGACGATACGTCCCCGATATCCGACTACCGGGTGGTCGCCGAACTGCATCATCGGATGACGACGGGCCTGATCCTGTCGCTGATGACGCACAAGGGCGAAGAAACCGCCGCCGACGTCGTCTATCGACTGTTCCGACGCCAGCATTCGGAAACCTTCCTGCCGGGGCTCGAGAAACTCGGTCTTACCGGCCTCCCCGACGCCGTCGCCTCGGCGCAATATCACTATCTCAGCAACGCGATCGGCACGGTGAAGGTTGAATACATGCCGGAGTCGGACCGCAAGGCCTGGATCCGCTACCCGCCGCCGCGATGGATCTTCGACGGGACGGCTATCTGCGGCGTCACGAATGCCGTCACGATCGCCATGATGCGGGGATGGCACGCCCAGAACGGCGAATCGCTCGGCAATCCCAATCTCGGGTTCGTCTGCACCGGCATGACGACGAACGGCGACCCGGGGCTCGAAGGGTATTTCTACGAATATGACGCGCCGCTCGCGCCGGAGGACCGATTGCGGTTCGCGCCCGACGAGCAAGCGCCGATTTTTGACTCGGATGCCGCTCCGACCGTCGATTCCGCAGACTGGCCGGCTCTGCGCCTCGCCAAGGCCGAACGCAATTACGCGCTCTACTACGTGCGGTCGATGTTCGCCGTTCTTCTAGACGTGTTCGGCCCGCACGACGCCGCGGCGCTGGTGCATCTGACGGCGCGGCTTGTCGGAATGCAATTCTACGATGTCACCCGTGACATGCTGGACCTTACCGATCCGTCGCGGCAAGGCTTCGCCGATTATCTGGAAAGGATCAGCCGGGCCATGGGCAACGGCTCCGCTCGTGTCGAAGAGGACGACGCGATCGTCGTCGCGAACGAAGACTGGCGATTGATGAAGCCCCTTCAGCCGGAACTACTGCTGGCTTGGAACGGAATTTGGGAGGGCGCCTGTGCGGTCCATGACCGGAGCCTGACGCTCGATATCGCGATAGGGAACGGCGCTGACCGTTGCGGCTGGCAGTGGCGCCTTTCCGGCTAGAGGCTACTGCCGCATCTCGACGATGCTCGGCGCCGACTGCTCGATACGGTTGATGATTTCCATGCCGTGGCGCATGTCGACCATGATGAACTCCGCGCGCTGAACCAGTCCGCCGCGGCCATTGCCGAATTTGGTGTCCCAAAGGTCCATCTTGACCGCGAGACCGCAGAGCACGCCGCCGAGCGTCATGTGGTGGCCGGCGATCATGTCGCGCACGGATTTGAACGATTCCGCGGTGACGTTTTCCCACATCTTGTTCGAATGCTGGTGGAAGCTCTCGAAACGCCCGGTCAGCGACGTCGTGATGTCCGTCATCTTCTCTTCCATGAAGTCGCAGGTCTTCATGAGATTGCGGTCGGACTTAAGCTGGAAGTTGCCGCGGATATCGTCGAGATTGTCCAGCAACTCGGTAATCTTCGGAACGAGCGAGTCCAGGCATTCGCGGAAATACGCCAACGACATGAAGATATCGCCGTAGTCTTCCAAGAATTTCGGAATTTCGCCTAAATCGATCTCCAGCTTGTCGGCCATGATCTGAAGATTCTTGAGGGCGCTTTCCTTATCAGGCGACCGGAAAAGACCAATCAGCTGGTCGAAATCTTTAATCTCGGTTTCCATGCCGCTATACACCTGCGACAGCAACGGCCGGGTGAACGCCCCCATATAATCCGCGAGTTCCGCTGCTTTTTCCGGCGAGAGTTTCAGCGCCGCATTATCATGGAGGGGGATGCCCAAATCCCGCAATAAACGACGCAAGGAATAGACGTCGTAGCTATAGAGTGCGGCCAGGTTCGAAAGGATACCGCGATCAGCGGCCAACTCTGGATCATCCGGATCGCACCCCAAGACAGTCCACACCTCGTTGACATCGACTTGGCCGCTCGTTCCCTCTTCATATTTGAACATCTCGACGACCGTTTCCAGCCGAGAGTTCTTGATCAAGCAGGCTGAATTGAGCGCTCTGACCTGGAACGGCACGATTTTGAGGGGAAGAATATGCAGCGAATCCATTTGGGACGCGACATCGCTGGGCACTTCCCCTTCGGCGGAATCTTCAATGGCTTCAGCAGTCGCTGTCATCGACAAAGAACCAATCGTTCAAAAAATTCAAATCGGCCGCCTCATCAAGGGGTCGGCGTGTCTGCAATTTTCCGATAATGCAACGAATATGATTAACGTGCCGTAAACGCTAAGCCGCAATAAATCCACGAACGACGAAAATTTATAAGCAAAATCAGACACCTATACAGGTGCCTCCGAATGCAGGCATCTATCCATACGGGTATGTCGGTAACCAGAATCCGGCCACGCACAATCTTAGATTAGCCACGAACCGTTATCACGGGGGCCATGTGCCTGGCCGACCTGCAAAAACTGCGTTACACGATACTTGTCGGCCATGTCCGCATGAGATGTTGCCCGACCCCGTTTTCCAGACGCATCGTGTGAATCTCAAGCATATTGATCAAGTATTGGCGCGTTTCCCGCGGGTCGAGCACGTCATGCGCTTCATACATCGTCGCCAATTCCCACGGTCCGGCGTCACGCGCAAGCTCTTCAACTTTACGTTCGAATTCTTCCGGATCGTCCTCCCGCTTGAGGCCGAAAACGACATTGACGGCGGTACGCGGGTCCATGAAGCCGACGTCGGCTGTCGGCCAAACCGCCATTTCGTCCGAATTCTTGTTGCCGCCCATGTTGATATAGGCCTGACCGTAGCTCTTGCGCAGGATGATCGAGATTTTCGGGACCGTGCACAAAGACAAAGCGTTCATCCAATTAATGATTTTGCCTGGCGCGGCCTTTCGTTCGCCCTCGACGCCGATCAAGAAACCGGGAACGTCCACCAGCATGACGATGGGAATATTGAAGGAATCGCAGAACACCAGAAAGCTGGTGGCCTTGCTGCATCCGTCGGGGTCGGCCGCGCCGCCCTTGAAGATCGGATTGCTGCAAAGGAAGCCGACGGTCCGACCGTTGATCTTCGTCAGCGCGGTGAGAACCGACTTTCCATAGTTCGGCTTCATTTCGAACACGCTGCCCTTATCGGCAATCGCTTCGACCACATGCCGCATGTTGTAGACGCGCTGCCGTTCCTCCGGGACGATATCGAGGATTTTTTCGATCGCATCGTCCGATCCGGGCGGCACCTCGGCAATCGGCGGCGCTTCCTGATTGTTGCTCGGCAAGTAGGACAGGAACCGCTTGATCGCGTCCAACGCCTCTTCGTCCGTGTCGACCGCCATGTCGACCAGCCCGCTTACCCGGGTGTGGAGCCGCCAACCGCCGAGTTCCTCGTTGGTGACCGGCTGGTTGATCGCCATCGATGTCACGCGGCTGCTGGCAACCGCCATCGTCGCTCCCTTTCGCATGACCACGAAGTCCGACATGCAGGCATACCAGGTGGAGGATCCGTAGCAATCACCCAACTGCGCCACGGCCCACGGCGACTCACGGAGCCGGCGATACTCGTTTGGGTCCTGCGCGATGATCAACCGGCCTTGCGCGCCCATCCGATCCGGCATGCGGGATCCCGACGATTCGCCCAGAAACACGAGCGGGAATCCGCGCTTGTTGCCGGTGTCCTTCACATGCTTCATCTTTTTTAAGTTGTTGAGCGCGCTGGACGCCCCCATCACAGAGAAATCGTTGGAGACGATTCCAACCATACGGCCATCGAGCTTTCCGAATCCGCCGATCTTGCCGTCAGCCGGCGCTTTTTCGCGCACCTCGGGCCGGGCCGCCGACGCCAAGGCGCCGGTCTCGATGAAGCTGTCTTTGTCCAGAAAGTAATCGAGCCGCTGCCGCGCGTTGAGAAGCCCCGCCTTTTTCATCCGCTCCAGGATTTCGGGTTTACCCATCTTGAGCGCCTTTGCGCGGCGCTTCTCCAAATCCTCCAGGGTCTCTTCAAACGGCATATCAGCCGATCCTCCTCTTTTGGTCCACCGGTACGGTTCCCTCGTTAGGGACACGGGGCCAGTCTGGTGATGGGACTGGCATCCCGGGCAGCGGCTTGTTTTTTAGCATGATCCCGCGCCGGCGCGAGAATAGGCCGACGACGCGACGATGGGGCAATCTGACGGGAACCGGCCGGCAAAGGAATTTACGATGCGCACCTCACGCCGACATCGGTAACCTGCGCTTCTTTTCCCACGCCTTAGCCGAAGCCGCAACTTGAGGACGGGATTAGCGCACCACGGAGGGCGGAGATGCGATGGACCGAGATGCTTGCTGCACCCGGTAGCGGCGAATGCAATCCGGCTCGATGGGTAGAATCCGGAATCGGCCGATACGCCTGCCTTTACCTTCACCGTCCGCAAGGCAAATGTCTAAAACGCGGAAATGGGCTGGGGTAGAGCCAGTCCAGGTTTGAACTCCATCCAAAACAACGAACCGAACATTGTTTCGCAACAACGCATCCGTGATTTGTCGTTCAAAAACAAAACGCTCGGCCGTTTCTCTCGCTGGGTAACTCAACCCCTCGTGAAACCAAAGCCCCGGGAACACCGACGCCCTGCCGGATAGCGCGTATAGAATGGCCGCATCGCCGACGAGCAAGAAGTTATCGTCACGCGTATTGAGATAACTCAACAATTCTCGATAGACCTCTGCGCCGGTTTCATTCCCGATTTCGTCCACGCGTCCTGGAAAACTCCAGCTCAAACCCGTCAATGCCGTATGAATTTCTCCGCCCGGCACGGCAGTTCTCACGTTTCGCGCCTCAAATTCATTTGCCCAGCGATGCGACAGCGGCGTGACCGCCAGCAGCGGTGTCATAAGACCCAGCGCCAAAAACAAGGCCAGAAAAGCGTTCCGGACACGGACGTCCTCCGCCGAACGCTGCGGCAGTCGACGTGAAAGCAGGCCATAAGCCAACGCGAGTGCCGGCGAATAGTAAGCAAACCCAAAAATCGGCGCATTATGCGTGGTTGCGGAATAGACCGCAGCCAAGCCCAGCAAAGCGGCCGTAACAACCATGATCGCCAGCGTTTCATGCTGCGCCAAGACATCGGTATTGCCGCGTAGCGCGAATCGGATCCCGATGTAGATCGGGATCGAAGACGCCACCCACATCAGCGTCACCATGAACATGCGGTGATCCCCGACCGCAACGCGCGACGATCCGTACTGCATGGGCAATTCGACCATCCAGTACCAGTAATCCTTCAATGCGATCTGGTTCACCGCCAGCAGCAGAAGTCCGCCTGCAAGTATTACGGTCGTACCGGCCATCATGGCCAAGAACGGCCCCCGGTAACGCGCCGGATCCCGATACGCCAGGATGACAACCGCAACGGCAACGAAAATGATCGCGAATGCGGATGGATTCTGCTTCGAATGATACGCGAGTGCCCCGGCGAGCGGCACCAAGGCCCAACAAATGCGGCGCGCCCGTTCCTCTTGCTCGCAGGCACCGCAGAGCAACAGACCAAGCATCACGAAAGAAAAAATCAGCGCGTGCTGATCCATGTAAGGCGTGCCCATGGGCGGGTACAGGAAACACGCCGCTGACAAGGCGAAATAGAGTGCTGCCCAATTCCACCGGAAGATTCGATGCAACAGGAAATAGACAAGCAGGGCGAAGAGAACGTTCAGCAGGGCCGCGTGCAGCACATAGGCCATCCACGACACCCCCATCACCTGGAACATCAATGCCTGCAAATAGAGCGGCACAAGACCCGTCGGTGTGAAGAAGTCGACGAAAGGCATCTGCCCGGACAACACGCGCCACCCACCATCGAAGATGATCGACTGGTCCAGCGGCATGAAGCCGAGCCGGCCGGTCCGAATGGTCAATGTCGACGCGAGAATAGCCAGCACGAGCAAGGCAATTACCTTGCGACCACGGTCAAACTCGCCCGCGAAAACCGGCATTTGTTCGATGGTTCGAGTGTAGGCAGTCATGGACCGTGCTACTTGCGATCGGCGCTCTAACGACGATCAAGCTAACCATGCCGTTTCCTAACGGAAGATTAACGCGGCTCGATCAATATCCTGTAACCATTTGAAGAAAATTGTATTTTCTAAAATTCTCCTGATCGCAATCCATCAGTTAACGTAGCAGATCGCGACAAATCCTCAGGGCAACCGGTATCTTTCGACGACTTCCTCGTTGATATCGATGCCCAGCCCCGGTTTTTCCTCCAGCACGATGTGACTGTCCTTGAATTCCTTGATCGGCATTTGACACAAATCCCAGCGTAACGGGTTCCGCTGTTCCTTGTTCCAGTCGCTCTGCATGTATTCGTAAATCAGGAAATTCGGCGCGTAGGTCGCGAGGTGCAGCGATACCGTCATGATGATGTTCGAGGAACTGCCGTTATGCGGCGCATAGGCGACGCGGAATGCATCGGCCATATCGGCGATCTTGCGCGATTCGGTGATGCCGGCGGACCGGGCGGCATCGTGCTGGACGATATCGATCGCGTCGCGCTTGAAGAAGCGCGCGAAACTGAACTTGTTGAAGTCCGCCTCGCCGGTCGCAATGCGGATTTTGAGTTTGTCCCGGAGATAGGCGTATCCGTCGATGTCGTCCGGCGCTAACGGCTCCTCGTACCAATAGATACCCTGGTCTTCGAGCGCCCGCCCCACCTCATAGGCGGTCTTCAGGTCGCCGCTATAACCGCAATTCACATCCGACATCAGGGTGATGTCGTCGCCGGCATGCTCACGAATCTGCTCGACCAGTTTCATTTCGCCGCGCCAGTTCATCGGGTCCTTGCCGATCTTGAACTTCATCGCGTTGAAGCCGTTCTCCTTATGCTTGTCGATCTCATCGCGCAGGATCGCTATATCCCGCAGCCGCAGCGACGACGCGTAGCACCAGATTTTCGGATTGGTCTTGCCGCCCAGGAGCCGCCAGACCGGAAGCCCCAGCGATTTGCCCCAGACATCCCAGAGCGCCGTATCGATTCCGGCCATCGCCTCTTGATAGAACCCCTTGACGTGGCCGCGGTTCATCATGATCGACCACATGAGATCCCAGATGCTTTCCACATCACGCGGATCGCGCCCGATCAGAGCCGGCTTGATGTAATGGACAATATCGCGGAGAGCGGTGCCCGAAAGCCGCGTCATACACTCGCCCACGCCGGTGACCCCATCATCGGTGGTGATCCGGACCATCGTCGTGCGGTACTCCTTGAACACGACGCTCGCGACTTCGTCCGCCCGCGGCATGCTGATCGGCGCGGCGATCTGTTCCTCCATGGGAACGGCCATGGCGATGGCTTCGATGTCTGCGATTTTCATGGGGATCCTCTCCTTTTTATAGACCGCTTGTTGGCACATCGTGTCGGGCGGCGCGCCACGACGGCATGACAACACGCCAGCGCTTGGCCGTGCACCGGCGGCGATAGTGCTTTCCAATTGGAACGTTGCGTTAGTGTAGCGGAAACTGTCGGACGGATCGAAATCCGACCAAGCGCCGTTGCGCGAAACTAGGGTTCCTGCGGCGATGGCCCGAGCTGATCCATCTTGCCGCTGGTGCGCCGAACCTGCCCGACGGCGGAATCGAAGAAGGTATCGAGCCTGGACCGCATGTCCGGCGACAACCGCAACAGCTTGGACCGTGCGTCATCCGGATTGTCCTCTTCGATCAGAATACCCTTTCGGATCGCCGTATCGATGTATTTGCCCGCAGTATGCGGGCTTTTTATGCCGGTCATGAACCGTAAGGCATCGGTTTTACGAACCGGAAGATCTTTATCCCAAATATTCGTAAGAAGATCCCAATAAGCTGCCGAGTAGAATTCTTCGTCTCCCGCAAATACAGTCAACCATTCACTGCCCAAACGATGGGTCATTCTCAAGTATTCTTTACGTTGATTGAGATTGTACTTCATTTCTACTCCGCCTCTCCCCAGGGCCTCGGGGCACGCACATCGGGCAGGATTCTTCCCCGCTTTGCATTCAAATTTACAATTAGATGCAACGGTTTGGTGCGAATTTCCACGAGGCCCATTCTAACGTCACGAGATATACACCCTATTCCATTGATTTTCAATCATTAATTTTCTCGATAACAAGCTCGTTACATATTTAATTTTAGTTTTGACAATACATTTAACATCATTTATGCATATAACTATGATGTTATTCCATGGCATCGGCCATCGCTGGCAACCGCCATGGGCATTAGAAAGAGAGACCCAATCGGCCACCCAATCCGGTGGCACCTTAGGGAGAGGACAAATGCGAGGACAACCCAACCGAACGAAGACGTTCCTGAAGGTCAGCGGCTTGATCATCGGCCTTACGGTCGGGATTACCGTCGCCACCGCCCCCGCAGCAGCCGGCGGACGGATCATCTATGACAATGAACGGCACGGCAGCCATAAAGGTCATGGCAAGAAGCACGCGTATAAGAAGGGCTTCGAGCACGGATATCACAAGGGCCACAAGCACGCGAAAAGGCACGGCCACCGGAAACATGTGAAGAAGCATGCGTATAAGCGCGGCTACAAGAACGGCTATGACAAAGGCTACAAGCATGGCCATAAGCACGTCTACAAGCATAAGCCGCATCATGGTCACGGGCATGGCTACAAACACGGCAAGCCGATCTACAACTTCGTGTTCGGCTTTCCCGGCTACGGATCGTGGGCGCCGCACGGCTACAAGCACCACAAGCGTGTACGTCACTACCGACACAACAGGTGTCACCCGGTGAGCCGGATCGGCTACGACCGCTACGGACGCAAAGTAAAATTCGGTGGAACCATGTGTTACGACCGGTACGGCCACAGTTATATCGTCAGAGGAAGCCGCCACATTATTCACTACTACTAAAACAATACTAATATTTCCGGACTTGTTACTTGTAAAACCAAGTAGACGCGGATCGGTTTAGGTCGCTTCGGCACCACGCGTCTAGGACGACCGAAAGGAGTTGAACAATGAATATCAAGAAACTTGCGCTTGTTGCGATCGTTGCCGTCTCGCTCGGCGCCTGTCAGCACTACGGACAGAAGCAGGCGGGCGGTGCCCTGCTCGGCGCCGGTCTCGGCGGACTGCTCGGATCGCAGTTCGGATCGGGCAGTGGGAAACTCGCCGCCACCGCAATCGGCGTCGTCGCCGGCGGCCTGCTCGGCAACGAGATCGGTAGCTCGCTCGACCGTGCCGACCAGGCGTATCTGCAGAAGGCCACTTATAAGGCATCCGCGGCACCGATCGGCGAGACGATCACCTGGAGCAACCCGCAATCGGGCAATTACGGCACCGTAACGCCGACGCGCGAGGGCGTGCATTCCGAAACCGGCGCGTATTGCCGCGAGTATCAACAGGAGATCACCGTCGGCGGCCGCAAGCAGGAAGGCTACGGCCAGGCCTGCCGCCAGCCGGACGGAAGCTGGAAAATCATCTAACGGACCGATCCCCTTCGGTCCGGACGACTGGCGGGGCTTCGGCCCCGCCTTTTTTATGCGCCCCGCTGTCGCCGTGTCAGGGCTGCGATATACTCCGGCGAAACACGGAGTACGCCATGACCAGCCTCGGCCCGAACGAATCGCTCATCGGGAAACCCGATTCACGCCAGTCCCTCACCACCCCGGCCCTGATCGTCGATCTCGACGCGATGGAACGGAACATCGCCGCCATGGCGGAACACTGCAAACAACACGGCGTCTCGCTGCGGCCGCATGCTAAATCCCACAAATCCGCCCGTATCGCGAAGCTGCAGATCGAGGCCGGCGCCGTCGGGGTCTGCGCCGCCACGCTGAGCGAGGCCGAGGCCTTGGCGGACGCCGGCATTCCCGGTGTGTTGCTGACCTCGCCGGTCGCCGGGGCTGCGAAGATCGAGCGGCTGATCGCCCTGAACGAGCGCGCCGACGAGTTCAAGACGGTGGCCGACAACGCGACGATCATCGATACGCTTTCCAACGCCGCGGGTGCGTCCGGCAAGCCGCTGGACGTGTTCGTCGAACTCGACATCGGCACGAAGCGGACCGGCGCCCGGACGCCGGAGGCGGCGCTCGCCGTGGCGCGGCAGGTGGCGCAATCGAACAGCCTGACCTTCGCCGGCATCCATGCCTATGCCGGCCATGTACAGCATATCGAGGGCTACGCCGACCGCCGAGAGACAGCCGACCAATGCGCCGAACCACTTGCCGTCTTCACCGATCTGCTCGACCGCGACGGCATCCTGCCGCCGATCGTTTCGGGCGCGGGCACCGGCACGCACGAGATAGACGCCTTGCGCGGCAACTACACGGAGATGCAATGCGGCAGCTACATCTTCACCGACGTGCAATACAACGCCTGCCCGCTGCGGGAATCGGCAGCGCATCCGTTCGAATCCTCGCTCTTCGTCGGGATCACGGTCATTAGTTCGAACGGCGATGGTCTCGCCATCACCGACGGCGGCCTCAAACGCTTCGCGACCGACGGGCCGCTCCCCGTGATCGCGCGTGGCGCGCCGGACGGGTCGACCTACATGTTCAAGGGCGACGAGCATGGCGCGGTGGTACTGCCCGATGGGATGACTGACCTGCCGGTGGGAACGGTGCTGGAATGCCTGACGCCGCACTGCGATCCGACGGTGAATCTCTACGATTTCTACCACATGGTGCGCGGCGATAGGCTGGTCGACATCTGGCCGGTCGACGCCCGCGGCGCCACATAACCGACATCCAAAGACCAAGAAAGAGAACAGGATATGTCCCAGGACCTGGAGAAACTGAAAGACTGGATCGGCAACACCGAAACCTTCGAGGATCGCGCCTCGGTATTGCCGGTGCACGGCTACGCCGCCTTGTTGGACAAGACCGATACACCGAAGGAAGGCGATCCGATCGGGCCCATGGGGCATTGGTTCTTCTTCAAGCCGGTCGCCCCCGCCTCGCAGATCGGTCCCGACGGCCATCCGGCGCGGGGCGGTTTCATGCCGCCCGTCCCCCTGCCTCGCCGCATGTTCGCGGGCGCGCGGACGACCTATCACAAGGACCTGATTATCGGCGAGAGGATGCGCCGCGAGGCCTGCATCACCGACGTCACGATCAAGGAAGGGCGCACCGGCACTTTGGTCTTCTGCACGGTGAAGAACGAGTTTCACGGCGAGAGCGGCCTCGCGCTCGAAGAGGAACACGACATCGTCTACCGCGACAACCCTCCGGCGGACGCCAAGGGCGGCAACAGCGGCAAGACCAACACCGCACCGGACGACCACACCTGGATCAAGGAGATCACGCCCGATCCGGTCATGCTGTTCCGATACTCGGCAATTACCTTCAACGGCCACCGCATCCACTACGACCGCAAATACGTGACCGAGGTCGAGGGGTATCCAGGCTTGATCGTGCACGGCCCGTTGACCGCGGGTCTGTTGCTCGAACTGGCGCTGGACAACAATCCAGGCCAAAAGCTCACCGGGTTCCGGTTCCAGGCCCGCGCGCCACTGTTCGACATCGCGCCATTCAAGGTCGCCGGCAAGCCCGGCGCGGAAGGCGGCACCGCCGAGCTATGGTCGGTCACGCCGGAGGGCAACCTGGGCACGCTGGCAACCGCCACTTTCGAATAGGCAACGGAGTCGCAATCAATCATGGCGGACAACAAACCAAATTTGTTGGTCATCCCCGGCGACGGCATCGGACCGGAGGTGATCCGGGAAACGTCGCGGGTCATCGAGTGGTTCGAGGCGAGCCGCAAGGTGACCTTCGACATCACCCACGGACAACTCGGCGTCGCCGCCTATCACGACACCGGCGCGATGACGCCCGACGATACGCTGGACAAGGCCCGCAAGGCGGACGCGATCCTGTTCGGTGCCATCGGCGGCGACGGCTACGAGGATATCCCGATCGAGGTGCGCCGCGAGGATGGACTGCTCGCGCTGCGCAAGAAGCTCGGCCTGTTCGCCAACATCCGCCCCGCCGTCGCCTTCGACGAACTGCTCGACGCCAGTTCGCTGAAGCCCGAGGTGGTGCGCGGCGTCGACCTGATCGTCGTGCGCGAGTTGAGCAGCGGCATCTATTTCGGCGAGCCACGTGGCATCGAGGACCTGGGCAACGGCGTTCAGCGCGGTTTCAACACGATGCAATACACGACGCCGGAGATTCAGCGCGTCGCGAGACTGTCCTTCGAATTGGCGCGCGGCCGCCGCAACCAGCTCTGTTCGATCGAGAAGTCGAACGTGCTGGAAACCAGCAAGCTGTGGCGCGCCGAGGTCCGGAAGCTGCATCAAGCCGAGTATTCGGACGTGGAGTTCAAGGAACTGATCGTCGATGCGGGCGCAATGGAACTGATCCGGAACCCGAAACAGTTCGACGTCATCGTCACCGGCAACATGTTCGGCGATATCCTCTCCGACGCCGCCGCCATGCTGACCGGCTCACTCGGCATGCTGCCATCCGCGTCTTTGAGCGAGGAAGACGCAAGCGGCCGGCGCAACGCGTTCTATGAGCCGGTCCATGGCGCGGCGCCGGACATCGCCGGTAACGACATCGCCAATCCATTGGCGGCCATCCTCAGTTTCGCCATGTCCCTGCGGCATTCCTTCGATGCGGAAGCGGAAGCCGAACTTCTTGAATCGGCGGTCCGCAACGCGGTCGCGGGCGGCAACCGGACGGCCGATATCAAGGGCGACGCCACGCAGGCGGTCTCGACCACCCAAATGACCGATGCCGTAATCGACTCGTTGAACCGTTTGGCTTCATAATTACGTCCTCACAACGGGAGGCCCCAATGAGCACCGACTCTTCCGACATCAAACAGCGGGCCGAGGCCATCGGCCTCACCAAGCTGACCGACAAACATCTCGAGCAACTGGCCAATGCGACGCAATCGGCGGCACAACGCAAACAACAGCTCACGGTCGACCTCGAGATCGCCGACGAACCCAGCCATGTCTTCCGCGCGAAGGAGGAATAGCCATGACCGACCTGCATTATCTCTCCATGGCCGAAGCGTCGGCGCTGTTGCGCGACAAGAAGCTGTCACCGGTCGAATACACCCAGGCGCTGCTGGACCGCATCGAAAAGCTGGACGATCAGCTCGACGCCTTTCTCAAACTCACGCCCGACATCGCCCTGGCGGACGCGAAACGCGCCGAGGACGAAATCCAGAAGGGCGACTGGCGCGGGCCGATGCATGGCATGCCCTATGGCCTGAAAGACATTATCGACCATGAAGGCCTGCCGACCACCGGCCATTCGAAAATCCTGGAAGATAGTATCGCCAAGAACGATGCGCCGGTCGCTGCGAAACTGCGGGCGGCGGGCGGTGTCCTGATGGGCAAGATGTCGACCCATGAATTTGCCATCGGCGGTCCCTGTTTCGACCTGCCCTGGCCGCCGGCGCGCAACCCGTGGAACCGCAACCATCACCCCGGCGGCTCGTCGAGCGGCTCCGGATCCGCCGTCGCGTCCGGCATGCTGCCGGCGGCGCTCGGCACGGATACCGGCGGGTCGGTACGCAATCCCGCTTCCATGTGCGGAATCGTCGGGATGAAGGCGACCTACGGACGGACCAGCCGCCGCGGCGTGCTGCCCCTCTCCTTCTCGCTCGACCATATCGGACCGATGACCCGCACGGTGCGGGACAACGCGATGCTGCTGAACGTGATCGCGGGGCACGATCCGCGCGACCCGGGGAGCGCCGACGTCGCCGTGCCCGACTATACCGACGGGATCGACGACGGCGTGAAGGGCCTGAAGATCGGCATCATCCGGCATTTCTACAACAAGGACGAACAGGCCGATCCCGAAATGGCGCAAAGCATCGAGGATGCCGCCGGCGTGCTCGAGGGATTGGGCGCGGAGGTTCGCGAGATCCAGGTCGAACCGTTACAGGTCTACGCGGCCTGCAACCGGACGATCCTGCTCAGCGAGGCCTATGCGATCCACGAAAAATGGCTGCAGGAAAGGCCCGAGGATTACGGCGACCGCACCCGAGAGCGATTGCTGGGCGGCGCCTTCATTCGCGCGGCGGATTACGTCAACGCCACCCGCATGAAGCGGAAGCTCATCGATGGTTTCCACGCGGTGATGGACGGCCTGGACGCGGTCCTCACCGTCAGCAGCATGGAACCCGCCTGCGAGATCGACGACGATGCGAAGGTCGACCTCACCTACCCGCGGCAGGCGCGCGCGCCCTTCAACGTCACAGGGGACCCGGCACTTGCCGTGCCGACCGGTTTCTCGTCGTCCGGGATGCCGCTGGCCATGCAGATCGTCGGCCGGCCGTTCCAAGAAGCGATGCTCTACCGTGTCGCGCAGGCCTACGAAGACGCGACGGACTGGAAGGACCAGCGTCCGCCGATCGACTAGAGGAGGCGACGCATTGGGCGGGACGGAATCTAACGCGATCGAGATCGCTCCGTTGTCGGCCGCCATCGGCGCCGATGTAATCGGCGTCGATCTGTCGGCGCCGTTGGACGGTGAGAGTTTCGAAATCGTCTATTCGGCATGGCTTGATCACGGGGTCCTGCGGTTCCGCGACCAAAAGCTGAGCGACCCAAATATCGTCGACTTCAGCCGCCGGTTCGGAGAGTTGGACCTAGCACCGGTGAAAGGACATGGCCGCGCCGCCGTCGAGGACCTACCCGAATTGTTCGTGATCTCGAACGTGGTCGAGAACGGTGAATCGATCGGGTCGCTCGGTGACTCGGAACTCCTGTGGCATACGGATATGGCCTATTCGGAAGAACCGCCGAAGGCTAGCTGCCTCTATGCACTAAGTGTGAGCGCGAGGGGCGGCGAAACCGGATACATCGACATGTACACGGTCTACGACACACTACCGGCGGATCTCGGAGATCAGATCGAAGGCCGCACGATCAAACATGATTCCGTCTATACGCTTGACGGGTTTCTCCGTGACGGCAGCGGACGCCGCATCGACCCGAGGAACATCGACGTATCGACAATTGCGGGACCGAGTCATCCGATCATCCGCACCCATCCGGAAACGGGCCGAAAGGCTTTGTATCTCGGTCGCCGCCAAAACACCTACGTCAACGGACTCTCCGTCGAAGAATCCGAAACGCTGCTCGATAGGTTATGGGACCACGTCGGCGCACAAGCCCCAACCGCTTCATGGCATCAGAAATGGCGCGTCGGCGACCTGCTGATCTGGGACAACCGCCGCGTAATGCATCGCCGCAATTCATTCCCGCCGGAGTCACGGCGCCTCATGCACAGAACCCAGGTAAAGGGCGACCGGCCCTACTAGCATCGGAAAACGACAATGCGACTAAAGGGAAAGACCGCGATCATCACCGGAGCCGCCAGCGGTATCGGGTCGGCGATAGCGCGGAAGTTCACGGACGAAGGCGCATCCATCGTCATCGGTGACGTGAACGCCAAAGCGATACAGGAACTTGCAGACGACCTCACGGCCGATAGCACCCCGGTAATCGGCGTTCCCGCCGACATCACCAACCGGCAAGAAGTCGATGCCATGGCAGGTACGGCGATCGAGCGTTTCGGCCAGATCGATATCCTCGTCAACAATGCCGGAAGCCGGATCATCAAACCCTTCCTCGATCACACCGAGGAGGACTGGAGGCAGATGCTCGACGTCAATCTGACCGGGCATTTCCTCTGTTGCCAAGCCGTTCTCCCGCACATGCTTAAGGTAGGCTGCGGGCGGATCATCAATATGGCATCGATCGCGAGTACGGTCGGCCGGCCGGGCCGCGCCGGGTATGTTGCGGCCAAGGGTGGTTTGCTCGCCTTGACCCGGGCGCTCGCCGCCGACATGGCAGGTAAGAACATCACCGTCAACGCTCTGGCACCGGGGATGATCGCCTCGCCCTTCAATCGCGAATTTGCCGAAGACGACGTCCTTGGCGACGCCTGGAACTCGGAGAACCTGGTCGGACGGTGGGGACAACCGGAAGATATCGGCGGCATCGCCGCCTTCCTCGCATCCGACGAGTCTGCTTTCATCACCGGCGAGGTCATCACCGTCGACGGCGGCTCGATAGCGGCGCTCGTCCGACAAGGGGAACTATAAGCCGTCGGCGCTTCCACTGGCCCTGGCATGAGCGGTGTGTCTACCCGGACCGATTTTCGATAGACTGGACCCACAAACGAAAACAGGGGTGTATCGCTTTGGAAAAGATCAACATTCAGTTCACGTTGTTTTCCGCTTTCTACTCGCCGCTGATATCGACCATGTCGGGCGGTTTCCTGAAAGCGGAAGGCCTCGATCCCGACTGGTCGGTCGCTGAGCCTGGCACTTCGGCGCTTGACGCGTTAGAGACCGGCACCGCTCATGTGGTGCAGTCGGCGTTGAGCCAAGGCTTCACGACGCTGAACGCTGGCAAGAAGCCCGCGACCGTTCACTTCGCGCAGATAAACGAAATGGATGGCTTCTTCGTGACCGGCCGCGAAGCCGACCCCGATTTCACGTGGGATAAGCTGGAAGGCAGCGATGTCGTCATGTTCGGCGGCGGGCAACCGCTGATGATGTTCAAGTACGGCTGTTACAAGGCGGGAATCGACTTCGACAAGATCAACGCGGTCACACCCGGCGGCGCCGCGGATATCGACAAAGCCTTCCGCGACGGCCAGGGCGCCTATGTCCAGCAGCAAGGCCCCTTTCCGCAACAGTTGGAAGCCGACGGCGTCGGTCATGTGGTAGCGCAGGTTGGCCCGCAGATCGGGCCCTGCGGGTTCTCCAGCCTCGCGGCGCTGCCGTCATGGCTGGAAACGGATATGGCGAAGGCGTTCATGCGCGCTTACCGCAAGACCCGCGCCTATATGAACGAAACGCCCGCCGCCGAGATCGCCAAGGCGGAAAAGCCCTACTTCCCGAATATCGACGAAGCGGTGCTTGCCGATTGCATTGGCACCTATCAGAAATTGGGCTGTTGGACACCGCATACGGAGATTACCCAGGAAGCCTACGAGGTCATGCTCGATATCTACGAGTACAACGGCCTGCTGAACGAGCGCTATGCCTACGATCAGGTCTGCACTTTACCACCAGCGGCAGACTGAGCCCGAGCCCGCGAAACGCTAAATGCCGATATCCTGGAGGTTGTAGTCCTTGATATCGGCCTTCGCCGCCGCATCCCAGCGATAGTCGTCGGCCCGGTCCGCGAGCGGCGCATAAACATAAGGCGTTTCCTCCGGGAACCGCTGCCGCCGGGCGTCGATGCCGTACATGAGCAAGCGGGCGCGCCGCGTGATGTACTCGTCGTCGTAGAACGAGACCGGATTGTGGACGCCGCCGCTCTCGATCCCATAGACGGATTTCCAGCGGTGGAAGCCCGCGTTCAGCGTCACCCGCACATTCGGGCTCGTGTTGGCGAAGGATCCGTGCACGATTTGCCGGTTCGTGATGGCGACATCACCGGGGCCGCAGATATACGGCACCCCGCCGGGCAACCGGTCCGATCCCTCGGCGTCCATCATCGCCGCAATGTCGACCTTGCCTTGATTATGCGTGCCGGGAATAACCCAGAGGCCATTGGCCGCGTCGCAACCGTATAGCTGCGCCATGAAATTGAACCCATGTGTGCCCGCATCAAGGTCCGGGCTGTCCCAATGCGTCCAGCCGTCCTGATGCCAGGAGACCGACCCGCCGAGCCGCGGATGCTTGACCCATAGGCCTTCGTTGAACGGCGTGAAGTCCGGCCCGTTGACCGCTTCCGCAACCGCCAACAGCTTCGGATGCGCGTAGAGGCGCAGGCAGGCTTCGGAATGCTGCAGAGAACCCAATAGGACCTGCAAGACATAGTCCGGCGCACCTTCCGGCGCATCGGGTTCGAGCATTTTCACCTGATGGCGGCCGTAGCTTTGGTCGCTTCCGCCGAGCGGGTCGGCCAGCGGCTTGGTCAACCGGACCGTTCGCCCCTTCAGGTCGACACCCAGCGCCGGGCGGCCGTGCTTGTCGACCGTGGCGTCCGGCGCGACCGGCACGCGTTCCAGAACGTCCGCGACATCGCGCTCCAGGTCCGCACGTTCTTCCGCGCCGATGACATTCTCGAAGATGTAGAATCCGTAATGCCAATAGGCCTCCAGGATGGCGGGATCGAGTTTGCCGTCCTCGTCCAGGATGATCGGCCCCCGGTTTCCTATGGCCAACGCGCGGGCGGTGCCCTCTTTCTTGTAGCGGGCCATTTCGGCTTCCTCGTCGCCGAAATCGACAGCGGGCATCTCGGGCAGCGGCAAGTTTACGGTCGTCACATCGTCCTCGCTCGGTGGTGGTGCGACAAATCTAGCATGTCCCCCGGCCCCGTGCCGAGCCCGACCAACAGGCTCATCCGGATGCCGCCTTCAGGATAAGCTCGGCCCCCTTTTCCCCGATGATGAAGGACGGGGCATTGGTGTTCGACGACGGCATGTTCGGCATGATCGACGAGTCGACGACGCGGAGGTTCTGCAATCCGTGGATCCGCAAATCCGGATCGACGACGTCGTCCGGACCCCGGCCCATCCGGCAGGTGCTGATCGGATGGAAGGACGTCTGCCCGGTTTCCCGCACATAGTCGAGCATGTCCTCGTCGGCCGTCACGTCCGGCCCCGGCCGCACCTCGCGCACGATGAAGGGCGCCAGCGCCGGTTGCTCGGCGATCTTCCGGACCAGCCGCATGCCCCGCAGCACCACGTCGATATCGGTCGGATGCGCTAGGTAGTTCGCCTTGATCACCGGCGGTTCGCTGGGGTCGGTCGATGCGATATGCAGCGAGCCGCGCGACTCCGGGTAAATCTGGAAAAGGCCGAGGTTGAAGCCGGAGAACGGATCGACGCCCAGTTCCTTGCTGCGCGCATAACGGTCCTTGCCGGAGACCAGCGCCATCTGAATCTTGACGTCCGGATGGGCCACGTCGTCACTGCTGCGCATAATCGCATGCACCGTGGTGGACGATGTAGCCATCAAGCCGTCCTTGAATGTCAGATAGCGCAGCATCGCCATCGCACCCTTCACCTTGCTGTTCAGGATGTCGTTGACCGTGCCGTGCATCGTGGTTTCGTAGGTGATGCGGTTCTGCAGATGGTCCTGCAAATTCTCACCCACCCCAGGCAGATGGTGCAAAACGTCGATGCCGAGCGGGCGGAGGATATCGCCATTACCGACACCAGACAGTTCCAACAGCTTAGGCGAGACGATCGGGCCGGCGGACAGGATGACCTCGTGCCGGGCTTCGGCGATGCGTTCCTCACCGTCCTTCGAATATGCGACACCGGTCGCGCGGGTGCCGTCGAACAGCAACCGGCTCACCGGCGCCTGGACAATGATCTCCAAGTTAGGCCGCGACCGCACCGGATGCAGATAGGCGTTGGCCGCGGACCACCGGCGTCCTTTGCGAATTGAATACTGCAGCCAGCCCACCCCTTCGAACTTTTCACCGTTGTAGTCTGGATTCTCGAACGTGCCGGCCTCGACGCAGGCGTCCTTGAAGGCAACCGACAACGGATCGCGATACGCGCCATCGCTAACCGTCAACGGACCACCCTGCCCGCGCCATGCCGGATCGCCGCCGGGCCGGTCTTCGATCTGCTTGAAATACGGCAGCAGGTCGTCGAAGCCCCATCCGGGATTGTTGCCGTCGCGCCAGTCGTCGTAGCGATGCGCACCGCCGCGCGCATAGATCATACCATTGACCGAGCTGGACCCGCCGATCATGCGGCCGCGCGGCCAGTAGACCTTTTGGTCCTTCAGCTCGTTTTCCTTGTCGGTGCTGAAGGGCCAGACGAATTTCGGGTTCATCAGCATCTTGCCGACACCGAGCGGCATACGGACCCATGGATGCGCATCCTCGCCTCCCGCCTCCAACAGAAGGACCCGATAGCGGTTGTCCGCGCTCAACCGGTTCGCGAGGACGCAACCGGATGTCCCGGCGCCGATGATGATGAAGTCGTATTGATCGGTCATTTTCTTATTCCGCGTTATTCTGCCCCCAAGGCGCGTATCTCACAGCGTAGCGCATTTCGTCGAAGGCCGCCGGATTGCCGATAGGCCGGTGCTGGGATAGAACCGGTCACAGGCAGCGGCTATGATCGCAACCGCCCCGAAATCTCAGGATTGGCAGCGACCGTGAAACTCCTGGAACAGGCATTCGAAGCCCTGAAGACGCTTCCCTCTGAAGACCGCGACAGGATCGCGTATGAAATCCTCGCGCGGGTCGAGGACAAGACGGAATGGGACAAGCTCATCGCCACGCCGGAGGCGCGGTCCTGGCTGGAAAATGAGGCCGTGCGCGCAACCAAGCGATACCAAAAGCTGCGCCGCCCGCTCTCCGTCGGGTTCGTCTCGCTCAGCCATGACGCCTTCCTGCGCGAGGACACCTACTGGCGCAATTTCGACGACCTCCCGGCCGACATCCGCAAGCTGGCGGAGAGCAACTACACGCTTTGGAAGGAGAACCCCAACCATCCGAGCCTGCGGTTCAAGCAGATCCACCCGACCGAGCCGATCTTCTCGTTTCGCGTGGGGATGCAGCACCGGGCCGTCGGCGCGCAGGTCGACGAAGGAAAGATCGCGTGGTTCTGGCTGGGATCGTTCCAGCACTTCCGCGACATCATCGATACGTAAGACCACTCAGCGGCCGAACGCGTATCCCTGCATGAAGCGCGCGGTGGCCGCCGCCTTCAACAAGTCGCCATCCCGCGCGACCGCGCACATCCGGCCTTGCGACCAGTCGTCACCGGCGGACACGTCATGCCCCCGCCGCCGCAGGTCGTCAACCACCGCATCCGAGAACCGGCCTTCGACGGCAAGCGAACGCAATTCGGCGCGTTTCGGATAGAACGATCCCGGGAAATGCGATGTGTTGAAACTCGGTGCGTCGACGGCTTCTTGCAAATTCTTGCCGTGGTGCACATGGCGCAGGAAGAACTGCAACGCCCATTGGTCCTGCCGGTCCGCGCCCGGCGTGCCGAATGCCATGTACGGCTTGCCGCCGCGCATCGCGAAGCCGGGACTCAGGGTCGTCCGGGGACGCTTGCCCGGCGCCAACCCGCCCGGCGTGCCTTCCTCCAACGTGAAGATCTGTCCCCGGTTCGAAAGGGCGAAGCCCAGATCCGGGATCGTCGGGGAGCTGCGCAGCCAACCTCCACTCGGCGTGACCGACACCATATTGCCGAACCGGTCGGCGACATCCAGATGCACCGTATCACCGGTCGCAATCGAGACCGCGGACGCGGGATCATCCAAAGGCGATGGCGTGCCGTCATCGGCCAAGCAGTAACGCCGGCCATCCGCGAGCCCATAGACCACCGGACCACCATGACCCGGAATGGACCCCGGCCGGATGGCGTCCGACGCCATGTCGTCGATCAGACCGCGCCGCGCCGCATTGTACTCTTCCGACAAGAGCGTCTCGACCGGCACATCGACGAAATCCGGGTCGCCATAGAATTTCTCGCGATCGGCAAAGGCGAGTTTCGTGCATTCGGCAACCAAATGGACGAATTCCGCGCCATTCGGATCCATCGCATCAAGATCGAACCCGTGCAGCAAGGCGAGCTGCTGCAAGAAGACCGGCCCCTGGCTCCAGGGTCCGCATTTGAAGACGGCGTAGTCGCCATAGTCGAGTGATAGCGGTGTCTCGACGCTCGCCGACCACGAGGCAAGATCGTCGCCGCGCAAAAATCCGGAATGCTTGCGGCCGGAGGTGTCGAGAAACTCGTTGTCGCGGCAAAACCCGTCGATGCTCTCGGCGACGAACCCGCGATAGAACGCGTTGCGCGCCGCCTCGATCTGCTTTTCCCGATCCCCGCCCGCGGCTTCGGCTTCCCGCACGATCCGCTCGAACGTGTCGGCCAGCGTCGGGTTGGCGAAAAGCTGATTCGGCTTCGGGACGTTACCGTCCGGGCAATAGACCGCCGCCGAACTCGGCCAGTGTTCGACGAACAGGTCCTTCAAAGCGTCGATCGTCGCGACCACGCGGGCCGCGATCGGATACCCGTTCCGCGCGTGACCGATGGCGGGTTCGAGCACGTCGCGCACCCGCAGGCTGCCCCAATCCCGCAGCATCAGCATGAAGGCATCGAACGCGCCCGGCACGACCAACGGCAACAATCCGGCCCCCGGCATGATGTCGAGCCCCAAGCCGCGATACGCCTCGACCGTTGCCGCCGCCGGGGCCACACCCTGCCCGCAAATCGATCTCACGCTTCCGGTCTTCGCATCATAGAGAATGATCGGCACGTCGCCGCCCGGACCAGCCATGCTGGGCTCGACCACCTGCAACGTGAAGCCGGTCGCGATCGCCGCGTCGAAGGCATTGCCGCCCTTTTCGAGGATCGCCATGCCAGCGGCGGTGCCCAGCCAATGCGTGGACGCCACCATCCCGAAGGTGCCGCTGATAACGGGCCGCGTCGAGAACGGCGGCTCTCCCGGCAGGACTTGGCTCGGTGGGGTTCCACTACCCCGAAACAAATGTTCGATTTCCTCGGCGTTCATGATCGTCACTGTGTGATTGAAGGACACTCGCTGGCGGGAACCGGCGTCGCAACGCCGATCCCAGACAGTACCATCATCGAGCGCAAAGCCAATTATGCGGGTCGGATTATCGATGGGCTGGCTTGCAGCACCCGGTTTTCCGCCGAATTAACGTCGTCGGCATTGTCGTTTACACTGCAGCCACAAACTCCCTGTTTGGCGCAGACAATAAATAAGCGAGATTTTCCCTATGACCTACCAGCACATCCTGTTCGAGGTGAAAGACCATATCGCGACGATCACCTTGAACCGGCCCGAAGCCCGGAACGCGCTGAGCCTCGAGATGCGGGCGGACCTGAAGAAGGCGTTAGAGATCATCAAGGAATCGGCGGGCGAGGACGTGAAGGCGGTCATCCTGACCGGCGCAGAGGGGCATTTTTGCGCGGGCGGCGACGTCAAGAACATGGGCAGCAAGGCGGTAACCGGGAACGACCAGCGCAAGCGGATGCGCCTCGGGCACAACCTCATCTATGACATTCTGCATGTGGAAGTGCCGGTCATCAGCCTCGTGGACGGCGCGGCTGCCGGGGCCGGCTGCAATCTGGCCCTGCTCGCCGATTTCGTCCTCGCCACGCCGCGCGCGTTCTTCACCCAGGCCTTCGCGCGGATCGGCCTCGTACCCGATTGGGCCGGATTCTACCTCCTGCCTCGGCTGGTCGGCCTGCAGCGCGCCCGGGAGCTGATCTACACCGGCCGCCGCGTCTACGGCGAGGAAGCGAAAGAGATCGGGTTGATCCTGGACACGGTCGGCGAGGACACGGCGATGGAAGAAGCCCGCGAACTGGCCGGGCGCCTCTGCCAAGCCTCGACGACCGCGATCGGCGTCTCGAAGAACATCTTGAACCAGTCCTTCAACCAGGACTTCCGGACCCTGATGGAGATGGAAGCGATGGGACAAAGTCTCGTGCGGGACACGGACTTCCACCGCGAAGCCGTGCGCCGCTTCAAGGACAAGGAACCCCCGCTCTACGATTGGGAGACGCTGACGAAATAAGGCTGCCGCTCAGGCAGCAGCCTGCGCCGGCTTCACTTTCGACATCACGTCGCGCGCGAACCATTCGAGTTGCTCGATCATAACGGTTTGGGGCGTGCCCATCGCCGATTGCACGTTCACGTCTTCGACGCCGGGATACTTCTCGCCGATCTCCTGCAGGAACTCGACGAAACCGTCCGGCGGCCCGCAATACCACGCACCGTTGGCGCACGCGTCCTCCAGCGTCGGGATGCCCGCGTCGTCGATGCCTCCACGCCGGCCGAGCGCCTCGATCTGCGATTTCTCGAGCCGCCCGAGGAAACCGAGCGGGCCGAACATCTTGGCGTGTTCCTCGTAATAGGGACGCGCCTCGTTGATCGCCTGCTCATGGGTGGGGGCGAGATGAAAGGAAATACCGAAGCAGAGGTTTTCGCCGAGCTTGGCGTCGATCCCGGCGCGCTGATGCGCCGCCTGGAAGGCATGGATCGACTTGTCCGCCATCAAGGCGGAACCGCCGCCGATGATGCCCTTGATGCCATGTTTCATCATGAAGTCGAGGCCGCGATCCTGCGCACTGACCACCGGTTGCCAGCATTCGACCGGCTGGCTGAGCGGGCGCGGCACCAGGCTGATCTCCTTCAAATCGTAGCCGCGGTACCGCACGTCGGGCGGCAAGGTGTAGTACTTGCCCTTGTGCGAGAAAGACTCCTGGTGAAAGGCCTTGAAGAGGATATCGACCTGCTCTTCGAAGATGTCCCGGTTCGCCTCCTGGTCGAGCAAGGGTCCGCCCAGCGTCTCCACCTCGCGGGTGTGATACCCGCGCCCGACGCCGAAGGTGACGCGCCCCTTGCTGAGGATATCGGCGACGGCGAAATCCTCGGCCAGACGCAGCGGATGCCACATCGGCGTGATGTTGAAGCCGCAGCCGAAGCGAAGGGTCTTGGTGAGATGCGCGAGATGCACGCCCAGCATCGGAATGTTGGGGATGACCTCATAACCTTCGTGTTGAAAGTGATGCTCCGCGAACCAAAGGGTATGATAGCCCAGCTCGTCCATACAGCGGGCCAATGCCTCGCTCTTGTCGAACACGGTTGCCAGGTGTTCGTTCGGATACCGCCGGTCGTTGACCGGGTCGGCGTTCTGGCCCGATTCCTCAAAATCGACGTGACCGGCATAGAGCGACGAGAAACGCTTGATCATCTCAATTCGTCTCCTTGATCGTTGTCGGCGGCGACCCTGTTTCCGATTGTGTGAAACACTCTAGCGCACAACCGGGCCTTTCACGAAACGCCGCCCCGTTTTCGCGGACTTGCAGGCCCCGTGATAGCATCGGCTGATCAACGAAAGTGCGCGGGGATTGGGATTTGATCTATCAGCATCGTTTGGTGATTTGCCGCAGCGGCCGGCTCGAAAAACGCCACGTGCAGTTCCAGCGCGTGGCGATGAACGCCCTGGATGAGCACGGCTCGAGATTGGTCGGCGCATGGGAAATTTGGATCGGCCCCGAGACGGGCTCCGGAATCTGGCAACTCCGCGAACACGAGAGTCTCGCCACCTGGGAACAGCATCGAATCCGCGCCAAACAAGACACAACGCTCCGCCAAGGCCAGGCCCAAGACCTCCATCCGACCAACGACTTCGTCGATACGGCGATTTTGGAACTGGAGGAGCGGTCGCCCACGCTTCCGACCGACTGGCCTGAATTCGACAGCGTACGGGGTCAGCCGAGAAATTTCATCGAACAGCGCATCATCTATCTGCGGCCGCATCGCAGCCCCGAGCATCACGCACTGTATTTCGACAAGGTCGCACCGGCATTGGAGCGCGAAGGCGGCTCCCTCATCGCCTTCTTCGATACGGTCATCGGACCCGGCACCACGAATGTCGGCTCGCACCGCAGCGTGGAAATCCGGCGGTTCCCGGACATGACCGCATGGCAGCGCTGGCGCGAGGCCCAGGATCAAGATCCGGAACTCGTTCGCCTTCTCAAGACCGACTGGCTGGAAACCGTCGAGCGGGTGGACAGCATGTTGATGCGGCCGATGGACTACAGCCGGATTCGATAGCCCAAACTGTCATACGCAAGAACAACAAGGACATAATCCGTGACCACATTCGTATTGCTGCATGGCGCCTATCAGGGCGGTTGGATTTGGAAGCCGGTCGCCACCCTTTTGCGGGACAATGGGTACACCGTCTTCGCCCCAAGCCTCGACGGATGCGGCGAGCGGGCCGCGCAGATTCGCCCGGGCATCACCACCGAGACGCAGGCGGAGGAGATCGCCGGGTTCCTGTGGTCCGAAGACCTAAACGACGTCGTCCTCGTCGGCACCTCCGCCGGCGGGATGGTCGCGGCGAAAACCGCGACACTGGCGCGCGAGCGTATCTCCCGGCTGGTGTTCGTGGACGCGCTGGCGCTGATGCATGGCGAGAAAATCCGCGATATCGTCAAAGGCCCCAACAGCATCGAAACCGACGCGGCGACTGGCCCGACGCGGGCGGAGCGCCGGGAAAAACTTCTCGGCGGGCTCGATCCGGCGCTAGCGGATTGGGCCGCCGAGCGGTCGACGCTCCACCCCATCGCGGTCTTCGAGCAGCCCGTCGTGCTGGAGGATTTCTGGGACCAGGACTGGAAAGCGTCCGTCATCTATTGCCCGCAGGCCGTGAATCCCGGCGAGGCCCATCAACGGCGGACCGCCGAAACACTTAAGGCAACGTGGCACGAACTCGATACCGGCCATTACCCCATGCTCAGCATGCCGGATGCCCTGACCGACCTCTTGTTGAAAGAGTAAGCGCCTGCCGGTCCGGTCAGCCGGAACTGCACATAAGCCGAATGTTGTTCCAACTATCGCGGGACGCGGCCCATCCCGGTCGAACGACCGTGGTCGTATCGTACTCCTCGACGATTAACGGACCGGAACGCGGCGTCTCATCCAAATCGGCGCGGCGGAGCACCGGTGTCTCGATCCATCCGTGCTCCGGCCCGAAATACGCCTGCCGGTGCGCCATCGATGCCGCGTGATCGCTGCCGACCCGCACCGCCTCCGGCAACCGCGGGGCATCCGGCACCCCGCGCCCAACCACCTTGAGCGACACGAATTGCAGGCGCTCCTCGTCGGACCGGTAGCCGAAGGTCTTGTCATGCGCGACGGAAAAGGACTCGCATAGCGTTTCCAGATCGCCATCAGTAATCGGCAAACGGTCGATCGGCACAACCAACGCCGCATTCTGCCCGATGTATTTCACCTCGGCGGAACAGGTCAGCGTCCGACGTTCTTCCGGATAGCCGTCCGCGGTCAAAAGCTCGATCGCCTCGGCGCGCAAGGCTTCGAAGGTTCCATTCAACGCGTCCAGGTCCACGGAATCGATCGGCTGGTAATAGGCACGGATGCACTGGTGCTCCACATCCGCGAAGATCAGGCCGAGCGCGCTGAACAATCCCGCAGCCGGCGGCACGACCACCTCGGGCAACCCGAGCGAGTCCGCCAAGCCACAGACATGCACGCCGCCGTTCCCACCGAAGGCGACCGCGCCGAACCCCGCAGGATCGAGGCCGCGTTCGGAGGATACCGCGCTCAACGCCCGCATCATCCGCGCGTTCGCGATGAGATGGATGCCATAGGCCGTGTCCGTGGTGGACTGTCCCAGCGTTTCGCCGATCTCGGTGACCGCCCGCTCCGCTCCTTGCCGGTCGAGCGCAAGGTCGCCGCCGACCAGCACATCCGGGTTCAGATACCCCAACAGCAAATTGGCGTCGGTGACCGTCGGCTCCGTACCGCCCTGGCCGTAACAGACAGGCCCCGGCGCCGCGCCCGCGCTGTGCGGGCCGACCTGGATGCCGCCGCCCGCATCGACCCATGCGATGCTGCCGCCGCCCGCGCCGACTTCGGCAATGTCGATGGTCGGCGCCTGGACCACGTAGCCGCCGCCCCGGATCATGCGGTGCCCCAGCGCCGCGCCGCCGCCGACTTCGGTTTCCGGCGCCGTTCCATATTCGCCGTCGACAATGATCGACGCTTTGGCGGTGGTGCCCCCCATATCGAAGACGATCGTGTCGCCGAGGCCGAGCCGGTCGCCGAGCCGTTGGGCGCCCACCACCCCGGCCGCCGGGCCGGATTCGATGATGAAGATCGGCTTGCGCGCCGCCAGTGCCCCCGGAAGGACGCCCCCATTCGACTGCATGATGTTCAACGGCACCGTAATGCCGATCGATCTGAGCCGTTCCTCCAACCTTTGTGCATATCGTTCGATCACGGGCCGGATATAGGCGTTCACGACGGTGGTGCTGGTCCGCTCGTATTCCTGGATCTGCGGCACCAGCTCGCTCGACACGGTGACCGGCAGGGCGGGATGGCGCGCCCGGAACAGCGCCGCCGCCTCTTCCTCATGCGCGCCGTTCGCATAGGCGTTGATGAAACAGATGGCGACCGCATCGACGCCTTCGGCAACGCATTTGTCGGCCACGGCGTACACGGCCTCCGCATCCAACGGCGTGACGACCTCACCGCCGGCGGTCATCCGCTCCGGCACCTGGAACCGCAGCCGCCGCTCGACCAACGGATCGGGCTTGCGGAAATACACGTCGTAGAGCTGCGGCGCGCGATAGCGGGCGATCTCCAGTATGTCACGGAAGCCTTGCGTGGTGACCAGGGCGACGCGCACACCTTTGCGTTCGATGATGGCGTTCGTCGCCACCGTCGTGCCATGCGACACCTCGGCGATCGTTTCGGCGGCGATTCCGGTTTCCGTCAGGAGCGCCCGCGTCCCTTCCTCGATGGCGAGGCTGTAGTCGTCCGGCGTGGAGAGGATCTTCTTGGTGTGCACGACGCCGTCCTCGCCGAGCAGAACGATATCCGTGAAGGTGCCGCCGATATCGATGCCGAGACGATACCGGGTCATTGCGCGGCGGTCCCGCCGGCCGCGCGCCGCTCCGCCGTGCGGTCCCGGTCGACCGCGAACGTACCCGGGTCGAGGACGACACCGTATTCCGCCTCCGCATGCGCCAGCGTCATCTTGTCCTGGCGCACGTCCTCCGCGACGGCATCGGGATCTCGCTCGAACGGCTCGCCATACCCGCCGGACCCGGCCATCTCCGACCGGAATATCTCGTCCTTCACCATCGTGCGAACGAATTTCGCCGGCGATTCCTCACGGACGCCGTCCTTCACGAAATAGGACTTGGAGAGCGCGCCCGGCTTGCCGCCGAACAGACCCCAGCACGGGTAGATATGCCGATCCGCGCGTTGCTGCACGATCGCCGTTTCGTTCAACAAGCGATATTGCCGCACGACGCCCAGCCCGCCGCGGTACTTCCCTGGCCCCCCGGTATCCGGCAGGAACCCGTATTCCTCGATCAGCAGCGGGTTCTCCGCCTCGATGACCTCGACCGGCGTGTTGGACAGGTTGCCCAACCAATACGGGCCACCGTCCTGCCCGTCCGCGTCCGGCCCGCCGCCGCGTCCCGTCACGTTGTGGAACTCCACATGCAGGAAGCGCCGCCGTTCCGGCGTCAGGCCGGTGACCGACAGGCCGAACTCGTTGCCCCCCGGACAGGCCGGCATGCGCCCCGGCATCAGTTTGGCGATCGCGCCCGACACCAAGGTGCGGATGCGGTATCCGCCTTGCCCGCGCGCGCCGAGCGCCGCCGGGAAGCGCGGATTGACCCAACTGCCTTCCGGGGCGATCACGGTGATGGGCCGGTAGAAGCCCGCGTTGTTCGGCGTGTCCGGCGGCATGACGGCGCGCAACGCGGCATAGGTCAGCGAAGCGGTGAACCAGTAATTGGTATGCAGCGCACCGCCCATCTGCGGCGATGTGCCGGTGAAATCCGCAACGATCTCATCGCCTTTGACCGTCAACTTAACGTGCAGCGTGACCGGCCCGCCGCCGACGCCGTCGTCGTCATTGTAATCCGTGAATTCCGCCTCGCCGTCAGGCAGGTCGCGGATGTAGCTGCGCACGAGCCGCTCGGTATAGTCGACCAACTCGTTCATGTATTTCTTCAGTTCGGCGACGCCGTACAGATCGACCAGCTTCTCGATCTCGACCGCGCCGGCGTTCAAAGCCGCGATCTGCGCCCGCACGTCGCCCAACACGGTGTCCGGCACGCGAGTATTGTGCTCGATGATGCGCATCAGCGTGTCGTTCGGCTTGCCTGCCTGATAGATCTTGCTCGGCGGGATGCGCAGGCCTTCCTGGAATATCTCGTCGCTGTCCGCCGCCTGCCCGCCAGCCACCCGCCCACCCAGATCGGTGTGATGCAGGATCAACCCGAGGAAACAGATGCACTCGCCGTCACGGAAGACCGGCTTAAACATGAAGATGTCGTTGAGATGGCTGCCCCCGGCATAAGGATCGTTATTGGCGAAGATGTCGCCCGGCTCGATATCGTCCTTGAAGTAATCGAGGCATCCGCGGAGCGCCGGCATGGTTGCGCCCAGGTGGCCCGGCAGCGCCAGCCCTTGGCCGACCATGTTGCCCGCCGCATCGCAGATCGACGCGGAAAAATCCATATTCGCCTTGACCAGGGTCGACCGCGACGTCCGCAGCACCGACACCATCAAATTGTCGGAAATCATCACCAACGAATTCTTGATGAGTTCGAGGCGGATCGGGTCGATATCGTCGGCCATGGCGGGAACTCGCGGGGTTGAGCGAAAATCCCATCGAGTATAGGGGCCGGACCGAAACCCCGGCAAACCGGCCAAAGGTGCGGATGTCATTTCAACCCAGCCGCCCGCTTCTGCTAAAATAGAGCAGCCGTTGGCAACCAACCGCATTCCACAAAGGACACACACATGGCTCAAGAAAAACGAACCGCGCTGATCACGGGATCGGGCAAGAATATCGGGCGCGGCATCGCCCTCCATCTTGCGGCATCCGGGTACAACATCGTCCTGAACGGATCGAGCAACCGGGCGGCCTGCGAGGAAGTGGCGGCGAAGATCAGCGACCTGGGCGCGGAAGCGATGATCGAGATGTGCAACGTGGGCGACCGCGACAAGGTTCAGGCCATGGCCAAGTCCGCCATCGACAAGTTCGGCAGCGTCGACGTGCTGGTCGCCAACGCGGCGGTACGGCCCGACGGCGACTTCCTCAAGACGACCGAGGAAGAGTGGAATCGGATCATGGACATCAACTTCTACTCCGCCTTCCACCTCGCCCGCGCCTGCGTCCCCGGCATGCTAGAGAAAGGCTGGGGCCGGATCATCCATTTCACCGGCATGAACGCTCAACAAGGCTATGCGGGCAAAGCGGCGGTCAGCGTGTCCAAACATGCGCTCTGGGGTCTGACGAAGTCGCTGTCGAAGGAATTCGGCCGCCAGGGCGTGACCTGCAACATCATCTCGCCGGGCACCTTTCCCGATGAAGACCGGGACATCTCCGAACCACGTTTCCAGAAACTCCTCGAAGCCAACCCGGTCGGGCGGCTCGGCAATGCCGACGACATCGGTGCATTGGTCGACCTGCTGGTTTCGGACCAGGGCGGCTTCATCAACGGCCAGATGCTGCAAATCAACGGCGGCGTGATAAATCAGTTCTAACCGACCATGAGGCCTGCATGACCCCCGATGCGATCCAACAGGCAGCGACGGTCGTCGCCGAAAACCGGCTGAACCGAACCCGTCTGGACACGATAGCAACGGACATCCGGCCTGCCGATCTGCACGATGCCTACGCCGTACAGGAAGTCAGCAACGAGATCCTCGCGGCGAAAGGGTTCGGCGACCCTGTCGGGTACAAGATCGGCTGCACCACACCGGTCATGCAGGACTACATGAATATCCACGAGCCGGCGTTCGGGGCCGTGTTCCAGACCGCGGTGAATCACGGCCAGGCAGCGCTATCCCATGCGGATTACGTCGAGCCAGGGGTCGAAACCGAGATCGCGGTATCCCTGGCGGCGGACCTGCCCGCCGCCGGCGCGCCGTACACCCGCGATAGCGTGCGCGACGCCGTCGGCGCGGCCATGATTTCGATCGAACTCGTGGATGCCCGCTACCGCGATTACCGCGACCTCGACACGCCGACGATGGTGGCCGACAACTTCTTCAATGCCGCCGTGGTGCTCGGCGATCCCATCGAGAATTGGCGGGACATCGACCTGGCCGAGGCGGAGGCGACGGTCAGCCTGAACGGCACCGAGCTCGGGCGCGGGCAAGGATCGCTGATCATGGGACACCCACTGGAAGCCTTGGCCTGGCTCGCCAACAGGTTGGCCGAACGGGGCCGCTGTCTGCGGGCGAATGAGTTCGTGACACTGGGGTCAGTGATTCCGACGCACTGGATGGCAAAGGGCGACCGCATCGATCACCGGTTTCCCGGTTTGGGATCAGTTTCCATCACGTTGGCGTAGCAAGGCCGCGATTTCCGTTACTTACGCCTTGGCCGACCGTCACCGGTCGGCTTCAAAAAATTTTTCTAAACTGATCTAGATCACGGAATGCTTGCTTTTCCCGCCCTAACCTGACATTCGGCCCGATTTTGCGCAAAAAGACGCCGGGTTTTTCGATAAATCGGCACATAAGCCGATACGGTTATGGGAATCCAAGACTGGGAGGGAAACATGAACGAGACTGCGAATACAGGTCAAACCGTTGGCGACACCGCTCCGGCCGCGCCGGTCATCCTTCCCCTCACGAAGAGCGATATTCTTGAAATCCTGGCGGCCGGCCTGCGCGATTTCCGGAGCGCCCCGCTCTACGCGCTCGGCGTCAGCGGGGTCTACACTGTTGGCGGATGGATCCTTATCCTGCTGCTCGTGCAATTCGACCTGCCGTATTTGGTGTATCCGTTGGCGGCGGGTTTCGCATTGATCGCTCCCTTCATCGCGGCCGCCTTCTATGCGATCAGCCGCTGCCTCGAACGGGGTGAATCACTGTCGTGGGGCCGGATATTCGGTTCCGTGCGCGACGCAACGAGCAGCGACCTCGGATGGATGGCCTTGGTCGCGGGCTTTTCACTTTTCATCTGGATGGATATCGCAGCCCTGCTGTTCTTCGGGTTCCTCGGGATGTCCGCCCTGAGCGCCCCGGAACTGCTGAAGGTGATCTTCACCACCCCGATGGGTCTGTTGTTCCTGCTGATCGGGAACAGCGTCGGCGCCGTCATCGCCTTTTCCGTCTTCTCCTTCTCGGTGACGTCCTATCCGATGCTGTTCGACCGGGAGGTCGACTTCGTCACCGCGATGATCACCAGCGTGAAGGTCGTCCTGCAGAACAAGGTGCCGATGATCCTATGGTGCATCACGATCGCGCTGTTGATCGCCGTATCGCTGCTTTCCGGACTGGTCGGACTATTCGTGATCTTGCCGGTTCTCGGGCACGCTTCATGGCATCTCTACCGCCGTGCGATCGCACCTGCGACCGGAACCGAAACAGCGTAGCGCCTACGCGGACTTTTCCTGCATTTCCTCGACGACCAGTGTCGCGCCATCGACTCCGGTGACGCGTATTCGCGCGCCTTCCGGCAACGACGTGGCATCGCCGGTCGATACCCGCCAAATACTATCGTCGACATTGACCTTGCCGACGCCGTTTACCAGCGGTTCGCTCAAGGTCAGGACACGGCCCTGGTATCGCGCCCCGCGCACGTTGAGGGTGGCATCCTCGGTCTCGATCGGATGCTTGCGCAACCAGTAGCGCCATCCGACCACCGCGATCACCGAAACAACGGCAAAGGTGAGGATCTGGCTCTGCCACGCGAAGTCCGGATAAACCAGCAATATCAGCCCGATAATGCCAGCCGCCACACCCATCCATAGGAAGAAGCTGCCGGGAACCATAAGTTCGAGTCCCAGCAGCAGAAGTCCGAAAATCCACCAATGCCAGAACCGGATATCCTCGGAAAACTGAAAGACCGTATCCATCGTGCTACGTCCGGTCCCACGGCCCGCTGGCGGGGGCGTCGCCCGACTCACCGTCCGGCCGCCTGAAGGCTTCCTTGGCGATTTCCGTAATGCCGCCGATCGCGCCGATCACCCCGGTCGCCTCCACCGGCAGGAAGAAGGTCTTCTGGTTCGGCGAGTCCGCGAACTGACCCAGCGCATCGACGTATTTCTGGGCGACGAAGTAGTTCAGCGCCTGCACGTTGCCCTTCGCGATCGCCTCGGAGACCATGGCAGTCGCCTTTCCCTCGGCTTCGGCCTCGCGCTCGCGCGCCTCGGCGTCGCGGAACGCGGCTTCTTTCCGTCCCTCGGCCTCCAGAATCGCGGACTGCTTCCGGCCCTCGGCGCGAAGGATGTCGGCCTGCCGTTCGCCTTCCGCATCCAGGATATTGGCGCGCTTCTCGCGCTCCGCCTTCATCTGCCGGGCCATCGCCTCCACCAGATCAAGCGGCGGCGCGATGTCCTTGATCTCGATACGCGTCACCTTAACGCCCCACGGGTTGGTCGCATCATCCACGACACGCAACAGGTTCGCATTGATCGAATCACGCTCGGATAGGACCATGTCGAGGTCCATCGATCCCATCACCGTCCGGATATTGGTCATCGTCAGGTTCAGGATCGCACGCTCCAGGTCATTCACCTCATAGGCCGCCTTCGCCGCATCGATCACCTGGAAGAACACCACGCCGTCCGCGGTGACCATGGCGTTGTCCTTGGTGATGACCTCCTGGCTCTGAACGTCCAGCACCTGTTCGCGCATGTTCATCCTGGCGCCGACGCGGTCGACGAAGGGGATGATCAGGTTCAGACCGGGGCTCAATGTCTTGGTATACCGGCCGAAGCGTTCGACCGTGTACTCCTCGCCCTGCGACACCGTCTTCACGCCCATGAAGATGACGAAAACTACCAGGAACAAGAAGACGATGACGAAAATCGCCAATTCGTCGAACATAAACGCCATGCTGCGACCTTCCCCGATCAAATTGAACCGCTCGGCCGGGTCAACCCGACCGATCACACAACCCACTCGTAAACAGGGGCGATACTACCCCAGATTCGGCGATGGCGTGCCCGCTAATTACGTCAGCCGGATAGTCGGCAACCGATCAGGCGCCGTCCTGCAGGGTCTCCATGATCGGCGTGAACGCGTCATAGGCGATATCGCGCAATTCGTCCGCGGTCCGGTTCTGGATCGGATGTTCGACCCACACGATATGCGGCTCGAAACCCAGCGACTTCGACTGCGATTCCGCAGCGACCTTGAACTCGGTCGTCGCGACCATCAATCCCGGAACGCCCAAATTGTCGAGTGCATTCATGTCATGCAGACTGCACGACGTGCACGAGCCTCAATCGGCGAGACTTTCGACGACGATATCCGCTTCCCGGACGATCGCCTGGATCAGTTCCGGCGCCGCGTTCTTGGAATTACTCGGCTTGCGGTAGCGCTTCACGGGAAAACCGGCTTCCGAGAACTTGACCTCGAGATGATCGAGGAATTCGTCGCTGCGTTCCTTGGAGATATCCAGCAGCGCGATCGTCTTGCCCGTGATGTCGGCGGGCAATGCTCTCGGCGGCCGCTTGGTCGCGGACGCTTCGCTGGTCGGGTCTCGAACGAATTTCATATCGGACATTCCTCCTTTTGGATTTCGGACGGGATACCGTTCCTAGAACTGATGCGTCACCGGCTGGATCTCGTCATGGTTCCGGCCGCCGCTCCAACCGCCGATGATCGCGGTCTGCATTCCGCCGGGGCCGCCCGCGCGCATCAGCAGTATACCGTGATCGCGCCAGAATTTGGGCATCATCTCTTCCGCATGGGCCGGGTCGATCCCCTCGCCGATGCCCTGCGCCCCTTTGATCAGGTCCTTGCCGGGCCGGGTCGTGTAATGGTGCAGCGCTTCTTCGATCTCTTTCCGGCCCCAACCGTCATCCTTATAGATGCGGTAATGCTCCGGCGAGATCGCCACGATGACATTGGCGCATTGCGTCTTCTTGGGGTGCATCTCGTTGACGAGCATCAGAGACAGCGAGCGGGCGAGTTCGTCCGCGCCGCGGGCCGCGGAATCGGAAAAGCCCGTCACGCCATGGCCGTGATGGAGCGTCACCGCGTTCGACCCCGCGGTACAGCCGCGCGACACGTGCAGCGGCTCCCAATCCGAATCGGTCTCGTCCTCGGCGAAGCAATAGGTGTATTTCCCGGGATTGCCGAAGACGGCGCGGTCGATTTCGCCGGGCCGCCCGCCGCCGACATTCCGCACGAGCAGTTGCAGCGTCCGCCCGATGGTGGCGTTCGCGCGGTTGCCCTGCCCCAAACAGTTGCCGCCCCAGTTCATACCGATGGACTTTGTGACCGGGCCGTTGACGACGATGACCGGACCGGAAAAGTTGAGCGTGCATAGAACGCCATGCAGCGTGAACTTCGGTTTCAGCGCGGCCTCGACGACCGCCAGGATCACCGGCATATATTCCGGCCGCGCCCCGGCCATGACCGCATTCACGGCGATCTTCTCGACCGTGCATTCCTTCAGGTCCGGCGGCATGATCCCGACCACTTCATCCGGCGCCCGGTCGGTTCCGGTCAGCATACGCAGGATCCGGGCATCGGTCGGTGGCACCACCGGCAAACCGTCGGTCCAGCCCCGGTCGAACGCCTGCTCCATCACGTCGTCCCAGTCCGAATACTCGACCTTCCGCGACTTGAACGATACCTCGCCGTAGCGCGCCTGGAGCTGTTCGGGAATACCGGGCTCGACCGATTTCGAGCCGCAGCCCGGCTGATTTGCGGGCAGACCTTCGCCAATGCCCTGAATGCCCGTGAACCGCTCCCATTCGTCCCGATTCCAGCCGAATACGCGGCCGGATTCGCGCCGGTCCTCCATGCGGATCAGCGTCGGCACGAATTCCACGTTCAGATGAAAGGACTGTTCGAGCGACCGGTCGTCTTGGACATCCGCGATGCTCTTCGGGAAGGCAGGGTCGTCCTGCGAGTAGACACGCACCAGCGTCCCGGCCTCTTCCAGCCGCTTCAGAACCGGTTCCACAAGTTCGCATGTCGGGCAATCGCGCTTGACGACCGCGATGATGCCATTCTCCGTGTCAGCCATTTTTGTCTCCAAGGAAAGCTTCGCGGTCGGCGGCGCCGGTGGTTCAGGCTAGCACCGGCTATCGGTCCCAGCAATCGGGGCCGGCCCGTTGGGTCATCCCTTCCACTGCGTCTCGGCAAAGGCCGGCAACGCATTGCAGCGCTTGGATAATGCCGCCAAAGCGGGATACGCGTCATCCTTGACGAGATACGGTTCCGCGATGCTGACGAAGTCGTACGCAACCGCCGCATTGATATCCGCCAGCGTCATATGATCGCCATGGATCCAGTCACCGCCGGCCTTGGCCATCGCGTCCAGCGACGTCAACGCCGATGCATTCTGCGCGTCGACCTGCTCGACCCAGCCCTTGTACACCTTGTCCTTGGGACGGCGGTTTCGCTCGTAGCTAGACGCCACCGCCTTTTCCATGGCGCCCTGGGCGATGGCGGAAATCCTCAACACCGCCCGGCGCTCCGCCCCCGACGGAGCCAGCAGCCGGTTGTCGGAGTCGCCCACCTCGAGGGCGTGATCGATGATCGCCTGGCTGTCGACGATGGTCTCGCCGTCCTCCAGGATCAGCGACGGCACCCGGCCCACCGGATTGATCTTCAGGATTTCGTCGGTGTCGTCCGCCGTCGACAATCCCTTGGGTTCGAAATCCATCCCCAAGGTTTTGAGGACGATCGCGCTGCGCCGCACGAAGGGCGACAGATTACGGCCTACCAAGATCATGTGTTTGCTGCTCCTAAGTTTAGTGTCTCGCCTTACTGTACCGGCATCGGACGCTTCTGACGAACGGAAGGCCGATTGGCGCGCCGCGCGCACAACGCGGTACGATGGCCCGGGATCGCCCTTCAAGCGCAACCGGCGTCGGGAACCGCGACATGTTCTCACTTTCGAAGCAAACCGAGCATATCGGCGCGGAGATTACCGGGATCGATCTGTCCCGACCGGTTTCGCCGGAGACGGCCGACGCTTTGCGACAGGCCTTCGTCGACCATTCGGTCCTCGCTATCCGGGACCAGACACTCGATGCCCCGGGGTTCCTTGCAGCGACGCGCCTGTTCGGCGAACCGCTGCGTCAGCATTTGAAACAATTCAATCTGCCCGACTGCCCGGACGTGGCGACGATTTCCAATCAGGAAAAGACCAAGGACGGCAAGATCAACGTCCGCGGTGTGAGCTGGCATACCGATCATTCCTTTCAGCCGAAACCGCCCAAGGCGACAGCGCTGTATGCCGTGTCGCTGCCCGCCAAAGGGGGCGACACCGAGTGGGCGCATATGGGCGCGGCCTATGATGCCTTGCCCGCGGCCCTGCGCGAAGAAGTCGATCCCCTGGAAGCGGTGCATGCCTATACCGAAAGCCGCGTCCCACCGAACCTTGCGGAAAGGATCGCGGCTGGCGAGGACGATGCGTCCGACGGCGTGGTTCACCCGTTGATCCGCACGCATCCGGACAACCGCCGCAAGTCGATCTACTTGAACCCGCTTCGCGTGCGCCGGTTCCGCGGCATGACGCCGGAACGCTGCGCCGACCTGATCGAACGGCTCGTCGCACACGCCACGCAGCCGGAATTCGTCTATAAACACCGCTGACGCCCGGATGACATGGTCATCTGGGACAACCGATGTTGCATTCACAAAGCGAACGCCGACTACGATTTTCAGGAGTTACGGCTGTTGTACCGGATCATCATCGCGGGCGATACGCCGCGCTAGACGCTACCAGGCCGCTTCGAGCAATCGGAGCGATGTCTGAATCTGCTGCTCTTCGGAGCGCGCGCCCGCGTTGGCGTTGAAATTCTTCACCGTTTCCTTGGCGATGTTGATCAGGTCATCCTGCGGGATGTCCAATTGGCGGAGCTGCGTCGGCACGCCGATACGACCGTAGATGCTTTCGATGGCCTCGGCGACGGCTTCGGTAGCGCGCGGCGCGTCCATGCCATCCGACCAAACGCCGATTCCTTCGGCGACCTGCCGGGCTGGCTGCAAATCCACATCTTCGGCCAACCGCATCGCGGGCGCATGCACGACCGAGGTCGATTCCCCCTGCCCGACCGCCGGATAGCGGATGTGCAGCGCCGTCGACACCGCGTAGTTCCCCGAGAACGCGCCACCACGAAACCGCCCGCGCCCGTCGTCCTCCGCCCGGTTCTGCAGGAAGGCCGCGAGGCAGAGATCGGTGCGCAACGCCGGATCGTCGAGATTGTCCATCAGGCGCAGATACGCCCCATGCGCAAGCTTGAACGCAGTGTCCCGGTCCCCCGCCACCAGCGGATTCAGATCGACCTGCGACAGGGCGCTGACAGCGCTGGCGAAGACCGTGGTCGCCGTGGACCGGACGACGTCCTTCGGAGCGGAGAGCAAGACATCGTCGTCGAGGAAGATCGCGCTGGGGCGCGTCTTGGGATCGAAATACTCCATCCGGTGATCCAGGTCGGGATTCTTCAACCCGGTCCCGGCCCGGTTCATCGCGCTGGTCGGCGTGGTCGGGATGTTGATGATCGGCGGCTTCGGCGCCATGAGGCGCGGGCTGTAGGCCGGCTTGCCTTCCGGATATTGCGTCATGATCTCGAAGGGATCGCCCGCCTCGGCCAGGAAAATCGCAACGGCGCGCACCGCAACGATGACGCTGCCGCCGCCGGCCGCGATCAACAGGTCCGCCTTGGCATCGACGGCCGCCCGCCGGGCGGCATCCACCGATGCATAGCTCGAATCCTTCTCGATCCCGTCGAACACACCGGCGAAGCGGTCGCCCAGCGCCGCCTCGATGCGTTGAACCGTATCGGTGCGCCGGTTGATCGACGGCGAGCAGATCACCATGACCCGCTTTGCGCCCGTCCGATCCACCGCCTCCGTCAACCGCTGCTCGATGACCCGCGGTCCGCAGAACAAGCGCCACGGATATCCGGCTGCCCTGAATGCCTGTCGGCTCATCGCGCTTCCAATCCAGCTTACGCGTATTGCCGAAGCGTGCGGCGGGCGATGACCATGCGGTGCACCTCAGTCGGCCCCTCGTAGATTCGGGACAAGCGGAGACGCTGCGACATGATGGCGAAGGGCAGTTCACGGGTCATGCCCATGGCGCCGAAACTCTGCATCGCGTGGTCCAATACCTCGCTGGCCATTTCCGTCGCGAACACCTTGATCATCGACGCTTCGGTCCGAACGTCCTCGCCCCGGTCCTGCTTTTCGGCGGCGTCCATCACCATCAGCCGCGTCGCGTGAATCTTGGTGGCCGCATCGGCGATCCACCATTGGATCGCCTGCCGGTCGGACAACAGCGTCCCGAAGGTTTCGCGCTGCTGCGTGTGTTCGCACATCATCGCCAGCGCACGGGACGCCATGCCCACGCCCATCGCGCCGATTTCCAGCCGCCGGACCGTCAACCGCTGCTGCATCGGCGCGAAGCCCTGCCCGACCTCGCCGAGAACCTGGCTGTCCTTGAGGCGCACGTCGTCCAAGATCAATTCGTAGGTGCGCGATCCGCCCAGCATCGGAATCTCGCGTTCGATCGTGAAACCCGGCGTGCCCTTCTCCAGAATGAAGGCAGTAATGCCGCCGCGCGCACCCTTGTCCGGATCGGTCACCGCCATCAGGATGATGAAATCGGCCTTGGGCACGTTGGAGACCCAAATCTTCCGGCCGTTGATGACCCAATCGTCCCCGTCGCGGATGGCGCGGGTCTTCATCTGTGCGGGATCGCCGCCCGCCCCCGGCTCCGAAATTCCGATGCAGGACTTCATTTCGCCCTGGGCATACGGCTCCATGTATTTCTTCTTCTGCTCGGGTGACGCGACCGCTTCGAGCATGTGAAGGTTCGGCGAATCCGGCGGAAAAATGAACGGCGTCACGGTGCGCTTCAGCCGCTCCTGCAGCGCCAGCATGACCGTCGTCGGCAACGCCATGCCGCCGGCTTCTTCCGGCGCATCGAGCGCCCATAAGCCGAGTTCCTTACACTTCGCCAGAAGCGGCTCTTCCTCTTCCGGCAGAAGCGACCATGCTTCGCCGGCCGCCTCCCGCGCCATGACGGCCTTCTCCAAGGGCATCAATTCGTTCTCGACAAATTTCTCGACGAGGTCGATCAGCATCCGCTCTTCTTCGGCGAATTCGGCTGGCATAGCGGCTGGTCCTTTTCTTCGTGGTTGTTCTTAGTGGGTGTCGACAGAAACGTAGGCCCATTGCACGGCATGGCAACGACGTGAGATAGGCCGAGGATACCGGAGCAACGAACGCGTCACCGTAGCGCGGCGCAGGCCTCCTGGATCAAATTGCCGCCTTTCTCGATATCCTCTTCCGGAGCGACGAAACTGGCCCGGAAATAGGGCGAAAGACCATAGGCGACGCCTTGCACGACCGCGACGCCGACCGAATCCAACAGATACAGCGCGAAGTCCGTGTCATTCTCGATCACCCGTCCGTCCGGCGCCTGCTTGCCGATCGCACCGGCGCAGCAGCAGAAGATGTACATCGCGCCCTCCGGCAAATCGCAGCTCAAGCCATCGGCCGCGCTCAACTTCTCGAACAACATGTCACGGCGGCGTTGCAGGTTGGCGGTACGTTCCTTTACGAATTCCTGCGGCCCGGTAATGGCGGCAACAGCCGCCGCCTGGCCCACGACGCTGACGCCGGACGCACTTTGCGACTGCAGCTTCGCCATGGCCGAAATGATCTCCTTCGGCCCACCGGCATAGCCCAACCGCCATCCGGTCATCGAATAGGCTTTGGATACGCCGTTACACGTCACCGTCCGGTCGTAGAGTTTCGGCTCGATTTGGGCGAAGGTGGAGAATTCCCGCCCGTCGTAGATCAGGTGCTCATACACATCGTCGGTCAGGATATGGACGTGCGGATGCTTCACCAGCACATCGGCAAGCGCCCGCATCTCCTCGGGCGAATAAGTCGCACCGGTCGGGTTTCCGGGCGAGCAGAAGATCAACCATTTCGTCTTGTCGGTGATCGCTTCTTCGAGCTGCTCGGGGCGCATCTTGAATTGGTTGTTCTGGCCGCAGCTCACGATCACCGGCGTACCGCCCGCCAATTGGGTCATGTCCGGATAGGACGCCCAATAGGGCCCCGGTATGACCACCTCGTCGCCCTCGTGCACCGTCGCCATCAGCGCGTTGAACAGAATCTGCTTGGTCCCGGCACAGACAGTGATCTGATCGAGATCGTAGTGAAGGCCATTTTCGCGCTTGAATTTCAGCTGCGCGGCCTCGCGCATTTCCTGGGTGCCGTTGATCGGCCCATACCGAATTTCGTTCCGGTCCATCAGGTCCAAGACCGCCTGCTTGGCGTTGTCCGGCGTCGGAAAGTCCGGTTCGCCGGCGGTGAGCTTGATGATCGTGTGCCCTTCGGCCTGCAGCTCGCGCACCCGCGCGGACGCGACTTGGCTCGGCGAGGGTTTAAACCGGCTCATGCGCGGCGCGAGAATGTCCATGCTCTCAGACTCCCATTCGGAAAAGCCCGGCCGGAACCGGCCGGTATCGGATCGTGTCGAAATCGCCGGTATTGTCCCGCGAAATTGCCGCCGCGTCGAGTTGGGCGGCGAGCGCCGCGTCAGCCGGTTGCGACTTGGAACCGATGGTCGTCGTCGGTCGCCATCTGGTTCACCAGATCGATTTCCCAGGCGAGGTATTCGAGCATCGCTTCTTCGCGGTTCTTGCCGAGTTCGCGCGCCGACAGCCACACATCATCGGCCTCGTCCGCCATATGTGTCGGCCCCTCTTCGAGCGCCTGCCCGGAACCGACCCAGGCCGCCGTGCCGCCGGACAGTGTGTGAACCGGACAACCCGCTTCCTTCGCCGCATCGACCGCCGCAAGCCCGGCCAAAATGCCGTCCGGTGAGGTGAACACCAAAGCCTCGGCCTTCGGCAGTTTCGGCAACGCGGCCGCGAGCCGGCCACGGGTCGAGAAATGGGCGCCGGGAATGTGACCCGCGCGATAGGTTCGGCTATCGGCAAGGTCGACCACGACGGCACCGCCCGCGTCGAGGCGCGCCTTCAAATCCGCGGCGTCGATCGTCGATACCGCCGCGGAATCGAACCCGAGCGCTGCGGGACGATACGGTCCGGTTTCCAAAGAGCCGCCGACGCTATCGATCGTGAGGGTCGCGACATCGGTCCACCCCATTTGTTTCAGCCAGGAGGCGGTCATCGTCGCGCGGACGCCGTTGTCGTCCACCAACACGGTCCGTGCGCCCCACACCGCGATGTGGCTGTCCGTCTCCTGGACCAATTGGCCGCCCGGTGCTGACCGTACGCCGGGCAAGTGTCCGGCCTCGTATTCCTCGGGCGTGCGTACGTCCAGGACATACAATGTCTTGGTATCCGCCTCGCCGCGCCAGGCATCAAGGGTCGCGGCGTCGATCTTCGGAATGTCGCACAAGGACGCAACTTTCGCCGCGCCGTTCAATGCGGCGTCGAATCCTTTTTCCGAAACATCCGGCGGCGTCTTCGTCGCACCGTTCAATACGTCGAACCCGGCGAGATGCCACGCCATCGTGCCGTCCTTCAGCGAAACAATCTTGTTCTGGAAGCCCGCATTGATCAGGGACTGCGCGCCGATGATGCTGCGCGTGCGACCGCCGCAGTTGACGATCACCATCGTATCCGGCGACGGCGTAAGATCGGTGAACCGGTAGACCAGTTCCGCCCCCGGGACGCTGATCGCGGTCGGGATGCTGTTGTTGTTGTATTCCTCGTATGACCGGCTGTCGTAGATCGCGATGTCGGCCTTGCTGTCGATGAGCGACTTCAGCTCTTCCGCCGTGATATAGGGCGTGGCGGCCTCGTGCTCGACCACTTCGGCGAAGGCCTTGCTCGGCACATGGACACCGCTATAGATGCGGTACCCCGCCGCTTCCCACGCCGCGATGCCGCCGTCCAGAACCGATACGTCGTCGTATCCCAAGGCGGCCATACGGGTCGCTGCGGTCTCGGCGATGCCTTCCCCGTCGTCGCACCACACGACCGGCGTATCGCGGCGCGGCACGAGGTCGCCGACCATAATTTCCAGCCGGCTGAGCGGCACGCAGGATGCAAGCAGCAGATGACGCTTGCCGAAGGTCATCTCCTCGCGGGCGTCGAGGATGGCGAACTCGTCGCCACCCTTGATCCGTGCTTTCACATCCTGTGCGCTGATACGCGAAACGGTGTCGCCCACGGCGAAATCCTCCCTGGAAGTTTTTTCCCGCAAGCGCGTCGAATATCGCGCTCCGTTACCGGCCGTTAAACGGGCTCGATCGGGGTGCGGCTCAGGTTGTCGGTGTTGACGCCTTCGATCCGGATCAACCGCGTCGGACCATCCCGGTACGGCGCATGGATCGCACCGGCCGGATAGAGATGCGCGTCGCCGGGCTGAAGGTTATAGGTCTTCGCAAGCTCGACCTTCGCGGGCTTCTCGCCTTCCGCCGGGGTTACGACCTTCCAATCGGTCATCTCTGTCTCGCCCATGGCTTGGCCGTAGATTGCCCAAGTCGGGCCGTGATCGTGCGGGAAGCCTTTCTTGGCGTCCTTGTAGACATGCGCACAGATGCAGAATCCGAGGTCGGGATCCTCATAGATGATATTGCGCTCGGCTTCGACGTTATCGTGCAGATGCGCGGCGACGAATTCCTTGTCCTTCAGCGCCTTCTGCACACACTGGCGCACTTCCTCCTGTCCGGCCGGGCCGGAATCCGCCTGCAACGCTGCGCGGCAGTCGGCGGCAAACTCGTCTAACGTATAGGGCATGGATGGAAATTCCTCTGTAATCGCTTGGAAATCGAATTGGGGCTTTGGCCGAATGGGCCTCGCGCAGCTTAACATGCGAGTGTCGGCACAGAAATATAGGCGGTCCATTTTGCCGCAATTTGCACGGTTCAGTTGAAAAACTATTCCGAATTCTTGCAAACAAAAAAGAAAGCAAGGCCCCGGAGGCGAGCGCCTCGAAACCTTGCTTCGATTGGTTCGTTCGGCAGATTGCCGGCCGGGCTATTTGCCCAAATTTATGCCGTATCGGGCCTGAACGTAATTCCCCAGGTATTTGCGCGCATCGGGCGACAGCGTGAGCGCCGTATTGCGGATGGCGATGGCCTCGTCCCCGATGGTCTGCGGATACTTGCCCAGGATCTTGTCGCGCTTCTTCAGGAAATCCGGATCCTTGAGCATCTTGCGCGCCGCGGTCCGCCAAGCCTCGACAATATCCTTCGGCGTACCAGCCGGCAGGTTCCAGGATTTGTTCATGCCGGAACTCATCTGCATCAGCGCGAGCCACGCTTCGAACCCGGCACCCGACGGTTTCTTGCCGTGTAGCGCCTCATACGCCTCGAAATAATTCGGCACGTCCGGCCATGTCGGATCACGCTTCGGGTTGCCGTTCCCGTCCACGATGCCCAGCGTGTAGATCGGCACCGCGATGCCGTCGGCCAACAGCTTCTGCCGATTGTTCAGGAAGGAAAGCGAATTGTCGTAATTGACGACGAACTCGCCCCGTTCAAAGGCCAATGCCATGGGGCCATTGCCTTTCATGCCCCAGACGCTCTTCACCTCGACGCCGAGCAAGGTCAGGCCAAGCCGGTATTGCAGCCCCGCCGACGTGGGCGTCTTGCCGCCGAACACAAGCTGCTCGACCGGGAACGACCGCAACTTCTCCATCTTGCCTTTCAGCGTCTTGATATCCTGCAGTCCGAGGTCCTTGCGCACATAGACGATGCTGCTGCGCGGCGACAGGATGATCGGGATGTATTCCTTCAGGTCGAACTTGATCCGCGGATCGCCCAGCATGTAATTCGCCATGACCGAGGTCGACACGGCCATGATCCACGTGCCGTCCTTCTTGGCGCGCTGATGGAAATAGTTGGTGCCGAGAATACCGCCCGCGCCCGGCTTGTTGACGACCAGGATCTTCGGGCTGCCCGGCAAATACTTCTGCATGTATTGCTGCAGGAAGCGGCTGTAACTGTCTGTTCCGCCGCCTTCATTGAAGGGAACGATAATCTGGATTCGTTTCCCTTCGAAATTGGCGGCCTTCGCATCGGTGTTGATAGCGGCAACACCCAGAACGATTGTAGCGGACAGTGCGATCAAACCCGCTACGCCGTTCAGGACTGATTTCTTAAGCATCAGAAGTCCTCCCCTTTGACGTTGTGCAGTGGCGATCTGTCTGCGCGCAGATGGCCAGCGGCAATCGCACGCAGGGCGCTTCTTGTTCTTCTTATTGTAGCGAGACTAGGGACTCTAACACGGACAACGTGTTTGCCCGAATCGGGACCGGGAATTTGCCTGAAATCGCGATTCCCGATACATCTGATCAAGCAATCAATGCGTCCGAGCCAGCGCGTTCGGACCGCCGCCAGGACCGTCCGCAACAACAAATTCAATCGGAGAGACGCCCCATGAGCGATGGGACCGCAGACGACGATATCAAGTATTTCCCGGCCGATTCACTGCGCAACCAAATCGCGTCCTGCCTAACCGCGTGGGGCATGCCGGCCGACCAGGTCGAGATCACGGCCAACGTCATGGTCGATGCCGACAAGTGCGGGATCGATACGCACGGGCTGTCGATGCTGACGACCTACGACTCCCGCCGGCGCGAAGGCATCATCACGATGGACGCCAAGATCGAGGTCGTCCGCGAAACCCCGGTTTCCGCGCTGATCGACGCGGGCGGCAGTCTAGGCTACGTGCCGTCTGTCCAAGCCACCAAACTGGCGATCAAGAAGGCCAAGGACATGGGGGTCGCCGGCGTGGCGGTCTGTAACTCCAATCATTTCGGCGCGACCGGTTACTACACCCGCATGATGGCGGCGGAAGGCCTTGTCGGCATGGCGACGACCAACGGCTCGGGCCCGCGCACCGCGCCGACATTCGGCCGCGAGGCGAAGCTGTCGACCAACCCCATCGCCTTCACCGCACCGGCCAAACGGAACCCTCCCTTCAACCTGGACATGGCGACCACCACCGTCGCCGCCGGTAAGATCCGCAACAAGGCGAACGAGGGCTTGCCCTTGCCCGAGGGCTGGGCAAATGGGCCCGACGGCCGCCCGACCTCGGACTCGAGTCTTTACTTCAGCCGCGCCGGAACGCAGACACCGCTCGGCGGCACCCGCGAACTCGGCAGCCATAAAGGCTATGGCCTCGGTGCCATGGTCGAGATCCTTTCGGCGGGCCTTTCGGGGTCCAGTCTCGTGACGCATCCCGAGCATGGTTATCGCCGGCCCGGCACCATGGACATCGGCCACTTCTTCCTCGCCATCGACCCGACCGCCTTCCGGCCCGAAGGCGCGTTCGAGGAAACCGTGGACGAATTGATCGACGCGTTGCACGCGACGACCCCGGTCGATCCGGAACAGCCGGTCATGGTCGCCGGCGAACCGGAAAACATCATCCGCGCCACCCGCGAGGACACCGGCATCCCGGTGCCGCCGGGGTTGCGCGGGAAAATCCGGGACATCGCCAAGAACTCGAACGCCGAATTCTTCCTGGATTGACGCCATGGCCACCGATCACAGCACCGTAAAACGATTTCCCGTCGCCAGCGTCCGCGATCAGATCGCATCCTGCCTGCGGTCCTTCGGCATGCCCGAGGACGATGTCGCGATCACGGCGAATGTCATGGTCGACGCGGACAAACGCGGCATCGATACACACGGGATATCCTGCGTGCCGAACTATTTCGACCGATGGAAACGCAAGATCATCACACTGGACGCGACGATCACGGTTGTCCGGGAATCCCCGGTCACGGCGCTCGTCGATGCCGGCGGCGGGCTCGGGTATGTAGCCTCGGTCCGGTCCATGGAGATGGCAATCGACAAGGCGAAACAGAACGGCTTGGCGGTCGTCACGGTCCGCAACTCGGCGCATTACGGCGCCGCGGGCTACTACACGCGGATGGCGGCGCGGGAGGGTTTGGTCGCGATGGCGACAACGAATACATCGGGGCCGAAGGTCGTTCCCACATATGCCGCGCAGGAGCGTCTCGGCACCAATCCCATCGCCTTCACCGCACCGGCCAATCGCCACAAGCCGTTCAACCTGGACATGGCGACCTCGACCGTGGCCGGCGGCAAGATCCGCAACAAGGCGGTGGAAGAGGAACCCCTGCCGCTCGGCTGGGCGTTGGACAAACACGGGGAACCGACCACCGATTCCGCGACCCATTGGGACGGCGCCAAGATGACGCCGCTCGGCGGCCTCGCGGAACTCGGCAGCTACAAGGGCTACGGCCTCGGCGCGATGGTCGAAATCCTGTCGACGGCGATGACCGGCGCAAGCGTCGTCACCCGCCCCGACCACGGAACGCGCGATCCGGGCACGATGAACCTCGGCCATTTCTTCCTCTGCATCAATCCGACGGTCTACCGGCCTGAAGGCGCGTTCGAGGACACGGTGGACGAATTGATCGACGACCTGCACGCAACCGCGCCCGTCGATCCGGAACAGCCGGTCATGGTCGCCGGAGAACCGGAGGACAAGATCGAGGCCGAGCGAGAGGTCGCCGGCATTCCGGTGCCGCCCGGTCTGCGGGACCGCATCAAGGAAATCGCGGACGAGACCGGCGCGGACTTCCTGCTGACCTGACCGAAGAAACCCTCAAGGATTTCGCATCATGGCCACTTCGATCATCGATTCCGTCTATTACAGGGACATGTACGGCTCCGATCGCATGCATGCGCTGTTCAACGACGAAGCCCGTTTCCAGGGCTGGCTCGACTTCGAGGCCGGGCTTGCCCGCGCGCAGGCGCGCCTCGGGATCATCCCAGAGGAAGCCGCCGCGGAGATCAGCGAGAGGGCCAAGGTCGAGTTCATCGATATCCCGGCGATGAAGGAGGAATTCGACAAGGTCGGGTTTCCGATCCTGCCCATCGTGCATCAACTGGCCAAGGCGGTCAGCCCGGAAACCGCGCGCTACGTGCATTGGGGCAGCACCACTCAGGACGTGATCGACACCGGCATGGCATTGCAAATCCGCAGCGGGCTCGACCTGCTGGACGAGATGCTGGGCGATGTCGAATCCGTGCTTGCCGGGCTGGCGCGAAAACACCGCAACACGATCATGGCGGGCCGCACGATGCGGCAGCAGGCCGCACCGATCACCTTCGGCTACAAGGTCGCGATCTGGCTCGCAGAAATCCATCGCCACCGTGAGCGCGTCGTCGAAATCCGTCCGCGCGCGGCGGTCGGCCAGATCGCCGGCGCCGTCGGCACGAACGCGACCTTGGGCGACCGTGGGCTGGACGTGCTGCGCGAAACGATGAAGGAACTGGACCTCGGCGAAGCGCCGATCACCTGGCATGTCTCGCGGGACTCTTGGACCGAAACGACGGCGCTCCTGGGCCTCGTCGGCGCGACATTGGCCAAGATCGGGCAGGAGATCGGCACCTTGATGTCCACCGAGGTCGGCGAGGTCGGCGAACCCTTTGTCGCGGGCCGGGGCGCGAGCAGCACCCTGCCGCAGAAGCGTAACCCCATCCTGTGCCAGCCGTTGGTCGCGGCCGGGCGGATGCTGCGCGAGAAGGTCGCGCTCGCCCTCGACACGATGGTCCAGGATCATGAGCGCAGCATCGGCGGGATGCATCTGGAATGGTCCATCCTGCCGGAGGCCTTCGTCATCGTCGGCGGCGCGATCGAGAACGCCTTGTCGATCCTGGATGGCCTCGTCGTCGACGAGGACCGGATGCGGGCCAATCTCGATATGCTGAACGGATTGATCATGTCCGAAGCGGTGATGATGGGCTTGGCGCCGCATATCGGGCGCAACCAGGCGCATGACGTGGTCTACGAGGCCTGCGGCCGTTGTGCCGACGGCAGCACCACGTTACGCGACGTCCTGCTCGCCGATCCGGAAATCAGCGGTCATCTCTCCGAGCAAGAGATCGACGCGATGCTCGACCCGGCCAACTATGTGGGGGTCGCACCGGAAATGGTGGATCAGGTTCTGGCGCTGATCGACGGCTAGCGAAGCGCCGCTTCCGCGGCTTCGGTCAACGCCCCGTCGCGCGCCACGAGCCGGCCCCGCTTGAACACCAACCGCCGGACCGGGCGGTCCGCGACGGCATGCGCGGGCGTATCGGCATCGACGACGAAGAAATCCGCCGCGCAACCGACATCGAGACCGTGCCCTTCCAGGCCAAGTGCCTTGGCCCCCGCCCCGCTTGCCAGGTCCAACGCGATTTCCAAGTCCCCGTCGGTGCGGAAACCGGACCGCCAGGCGGTCAGCATCGCGCGCTCCAACATGTCGCCGTTGCCGTACGGCGTCCAGGTGTCGCGGATATTGTCGTTACCCGAGAAAATCGCAGCGCCGCGATCGCGCAGTTTCTTCACCGGCGGCAAGGGCGACGCCCCGCCGCCGTGGGTTGCGATTGGAATCCGCGTCTCGGCGAGTCCGGCGGCCAATCGCTCGAAGGTCGGCTCATCGCAGCCGCCGACGCAAAAGGCATGACTTGCCGTCACCTGCCCTTCGAGGCCGGCGGCGCGGGTGCGCGCGATCAGCGCCTCAAGCTCCTCCACGCCAGTCGGCCCGGCGTCGTGGAGGTGAATGTCGATCCCGATCTCATGGCGCTCGGCGATCCCGAAAATGACGTCGTAATGTCCCTCTAAATCCTCATCGAAGCCGATCGGATCGATCCCGCCGACCAAATCCGCCCCTTCCGCGACGGCGGCATCGAGCAGTTCCGCCATTCCCGGGCATCGGACGATCCCGCTTTGCGGAAAAGCGACGATCTGAATATCGAGGAGGTCCTTGAATCGCTCGCGCAGCGCAAGGACCGCATGCATATGAGCCAAACCGATGGGGAGGTCGACATCCACATGGGTACGCAACGCCCCAGTACCCGTCGTGATCACCTGACGGAGCAGCGCTGCCGCGCGTTCCTCGACCGGAACCGGAAACTGGCTCCGCAATTCCTTCTCGGTCTCGATACGGCTTTCGCGGTCCGGACCGGCCGGATACGGCAGCCATGGCTGACCGAACAGTGTCTTGTCCACATGCATGTGACCATCGACCAGCGCCGGCAGGACCAGACCGTTCGCGCCGTCGATGGCCGCAAAATCAGCAGGCTTTTCGGATGGATCGTCGGTTATCGCCGCGATCACACCGTCCCGCACCGTGATTCCCACGGCATGATCGGATTTGATGCGGACATTCTGAAGATGGAATGACGACGGAGGGCCCATAGGGCGAACTATAGCCGCCGAATGGCGTCGTGTCGCGGACTGCGGATCAGGCCGGCTGGCCCGCCCCCCGGCGCAGGGACTTTGCCGGATCGACGGCGTGGATCGGCGAATTCGAATTCGCGGCCCGCGCCTTCCGGATCGCTTGGCGTTTCTCGGCGATGTCCCGGCAGGCCTGGGCGAAGGTCCGAAGCGGGCGCTGCAGATAAGGACTCACATCCGGTTCGGGGAGCCGTGCGAGGTCGCTGGTCATCGGTGATACCTGTCCCTTGTTCCAGCTTTGTTTGCGTTTTTGCTGGATAGCGCCTTCACGTTAACGCGGCTGGGGCTTCAATTCTTCCGGCTATTCGGACTATCCATTTGGGGGGAGGTCGCGCGACTTTTCATCTTTCGGATTACCCAATATGGCTAGTTCGCTTCGGAAACAGCGCGGTTTGTCTAGGGAAACAATGACTCGACCTCCAAATCTCGAAGCGCTTGTGATGAAAAGATCACTATGGGCCTTCTATCCTAAAGAAGGTCTCGCTTGCGTCATACAAAGCAACCGCGGATTCAAGTAGACTTTCTGCTCAGGAACAATTCATGACCTGGAAGCGATTCCAGGTAGGGTGGTGGATATGTTACTGCGAATGGACGACGTGGCAGACGTGGATTTGTCACGCATTATTCATCGCGCTTATCGGGAAGCCGACGAAGTCGGCGCAACCTACGACGTTGCGACAAGTGCCGCCATTCAGGCGGTGCTGGCGGTGTATCCGGATTGGTCCCGCGACAAGGCCTTCGATCAGATTCTCCGGCTGGGCAGCGGCACGTTCTAAGGTAAGGGTCGGCAACAGGCCCTATTCTCCTTTAAAAAAAACCCGGCGTTAAACGGTCGTGCAAGGAACAGGACACGCCCTCGGTCCGGCTATTTCCCATTCCCGTTCAAAAGGACACGGCCGGGTGCGGTGAAGCCGATCCGCCCTGTCGGAAGTTTCCGAAACACGATTTCCCAGCGGGCGAAAAGCTGCCGCAGCCAGATCGTCGTCAGGGCCGCCAAGAGCGCGCCACCGACGGAATCGCTGACGAAATGCTTGAATTGCAGCACCCGGCCGAATGCCAGGACCGCTGCCACGATCAGCAGAGGAATGCGCAAACGGGGCGCGAAGAACCCGACGGCGATCGCGATACAGAAAATCGTGTTCCCATGGCCCGACGGAAAGGAGTGGAAACTGCCGCTGGTGGCGAACGGTTCGAAGAGCGGCCAGGAGAGATCCTCGACCATGTTGGGCCGCGCCCGCCCCAACAGGATTTTGACGACGTTCGTGGCAATCCCGGACACCGCGATGGACGCGAAGATGAAGCCGGACGCACCGGCCAGCCAAGCGTAGAACCGCGCGCGACGGGTCGAGGTATCGAGGAAATACAGCGCCATCAGCACAATCGCGGCAACGCCCGTCGGGATGAGCGAATATTTTGAATCTCCCGAGGACGCCATGATATCGATGATCCGGCGCGCCTCGCCGTCGATCCCCCGCATCATGGACGACAACGGCCCATCCACCGTCACCATCAAGACGGCGACGACCGCGACAGACGCGAGCACCCGCCAATCGCGCCAACTCAGCGCCTGCATCATATCGGCCCAGGCCGACCGTCTCGTCGAGGACTGCATGCTCATTCGTTGGCTGCCTCACTCCCCCTTCGGGAGCCGATAGAGCGTTAAGGTAAGCCGCTTGCCCCTAGCATAGTTCACACCCGTGATTTTTCGCACGGCCTGTGGGGTCTTGCCCGCATTCGCCAGTGCCGCCAAGAGGCGCTTTTCGGATTTCTGATCGACCAGACCCATTGCGCAAGCCGGATCCTCCAGCAGATGTTTCGCGACCATTTCCGCACTGCCGAGACGCGTATCGGTACCGGTGAGGAAAACCAGGCTCGGTTCCGTCAATCCAGCCGATGCAAGCCGCGTATCGGGGCAGATGCGGGTCTCGGCATAGGCTGCGGCGCTGCGCTTGCTTAACCAGATCGTATCGAGCGACGGCAGAAAGAAATGAAACAGGATGCCGTTGAAGGCCAACGCACCGGCAAACAACGCCATCATCGGGTTGAAGGCGTGCTCCGCCTTCCCGCGCCACCAGACGATCATGTAGATCAGCAATCCCAGCGTCACGGCGGCCATGACAAGACCCGCCACGTTGACGGCGGACTCCAGGAACGCGGTCCCGACGGCGAACAACCCGGCGAGGATCACCCCGCAGATCGCGAACCCGACCAAGGCGACGAAGGCCGAAAACTTTCGCAGGCGCATCCCGCCCCCAGCGAACGCATCGCGCCACGCCGCCGCCGTCAATATCGCGAGGGCCGGATAAACCGGCAGAATGTAATGCGGTAGTTTCGTCGCCACCAACTCGAGCACGATCCAACTGGGCAGTATCCACGCGAGGCAGAACCGGACCTGCGGTTCCCGGCGGCGGCTCCAAATCCACGGAACGGCGAGCGCCGCGACAACGGAAAACGGCCAGAAGGTCGGCCAGAAGGCGATGAAATAGAAGCCCGGCGGCGCGCCGTGGGACTCCTGCCCCGTGCCGATCTTCGCCAGCAGGTCACCGCCGAGCGACGTCTTGAAGAATGCGCCATCCGTTTCGACGGCGATCGCGACGAACCACGGCAGAACCACGGCCGCGGCAAGCAGCACGCCGACGAACGGCCGCAACATCCCGAGCCATCGGATTTCCCGCTCCGCGACGACGAGATACAGAATCGTCAACCCGCAGATCATGAAGATGATCGGCCCCTTGATCAGGATGCTCGCACCGACGGCCAACCAGAAGGCGAAGACGGCCGGCCAAGTCCCGCGCTGGCCTTGGTTCTTCAAGACATAGATTTTCGCCAACGCCGCCTGGGCGACGACGATGGTCGCCAACAGCATGGCATCGGTCTTGGCCAACCGCGCCTCGACCCCCAGCAGCAATGTACCCGCCAGCAAAATCGCGGCGGACATGCCGACCAGTTGGCCGAAGAACAATGTCCCGACCCACGCCGTCGCGAACACGGCAATGGTCGCGCCGACCAGCGACGGCAAGCGATAAGGCCATGCCGCGGGCTCCCCTTCGGTGCCGAACAGATAGGCGCTTGCCGACTGCAGCCAGTAGATACCAACGGGCTTCTTGTGGCGTGCCTGCTCCTGGAAGGTGATGTTCACGAGATCACCGGAATCGAGCATCTGGCGGGACGCCTGCGCGAACCGGGCTTCGTCCCGGTCGGTCAACGGCAGGTCCGCGAAACCCGGCAGGAATAGGCAGAGGCAAACGAGAAACAGCAGACCGAAATGGCCAAGCGTCAGACCCGTCTGCGGCACGGCGGCAACGCCGGAGCTTGAATCAGGAGACGCCACCGGTCAGTGCCTCTCTTGCGGTCTGAATTCGATCATGACGCGCCTTGTTTAGGGTACGTCCCGGGCCGCGTCAAAAGACAAAATGTCCACCCACCGCCAAGCATGCCGGGACCTTCCCGCCCCCGCCGCCGGGTGCTAGGGTCACGACCGCCGATTCATCCAGGAACCATCGCCTAAAGTCTCGCCTCATGTCCGATCCGACCGGCAGCGACCTGCCCAAGAAGCCGCTTACCATCGACGACTGTCTTCAGTTGGCGGAGGCCGGCCTTGTCTCCCACGACACGGCGGCGTTCTGCGCGGTTCTCGACACCGTGGTGGCCCGCACGATCGGTCATCGCCTGTTCACGATTTCCCGCTTCTACCCCGACAGCATGGAACTGGAGCGGGTCTATAGCTCCGATCCGGCCTCCTATCCGGTCGGCGGCCGGAAGCAGAAAGGCGGAACACCCTGGTCCGACATGATCCTGATCGACGGCGACATCTTTCTCGGCCGGGGCTACGACGCGATCCGCGGCGCCTTCGACGACCATGAGAAGATCATTGCACTCGGCCTCGGCTCGATCATCAACGTTCCCGTCCGGCGCGGCGGCACCATCCTAGGGACCATGAATTCGACCCATCGGAAAGGCTGGTATGCGGACGCGGACAAGGACAGCGCCCGGCTGTTATCGACCTTCCTCGCGCCGTGGCTCCTCTAGCACATCGCCCGCCGCGGCCTTGATCCACATCAGGGCATAAACCCTCAAACCACCCAATAACTTGTCCTACATCGACACTGATAGAGGCCGGCGAGACATGACCGCATTCGGGTTCCGCGCCATCACATCCATCCTGACGCTTCTGGCCGTTGTCGGATCCGCCAACGCAGGGATTTCGGGCCGCGCCCTGTTCCAAGCCGACTGCGCGAAGTGCCACACGCTCAAGGCGGACGAACCCGCGAAACGCGGGCCGCATTTGGAAGGCCTGTTCGACCGCCGCTACGGCGCCGTCGAAGGGTTCCCCTATCGCATGGTCTGGAAAAAGGCGGATCCCGTCTGGACCGATAAGGAACTCGACGACTATCTCGTCATCCACGGACGCTACGAGGCCGACGACCGCGCTACCCTGATCGAGTATCTGAAACAGGCGACGCGCCCGTAGGCATCGCGCCTAATCGCCCGCCTGGGGTGCAGGACGGCCCGCCGGGCGCGCCGCCTTCCTCGGTTTCTTCTCGGCCCGTCCCAGGATCCAGGCGGGAATGAGCGCGGCGATGAAGACGCCCGCGATGAGCCAGAAACCGTCCTGAAAACCCAATGTACTCGCCTGCGCCTCGATCATCGCGCCGAGGTGATCCAATGCCATCCGATCGAGCATCGCCGCCGGAATGCCATCGGCCGAGAGAAGCTGCTTCACCTGTTCCAGCAGTTCGCGGGTCGCCGCATTCGCCGAGGTCTGCGTCGCGGCCAGATTCTCGCTATGGAACTGCGTCCGTATCTCAAGAAACACCACCAACACGTTGATACCGCAGGCACCGCCCAGTTGCCGGAAGAAGTTGATCGTGCCGGAACTCTGATTCAGGCGCTCCGGCGGCAGGGCATTCAGCGCCGACGCCATTAACGCCGGATTGATGAACCCCATGCCGACCCGCGCGACGATCGCGAACAAGGCGACGGTCCAGAAGGTGCTGTTCACGTCAGCGGTCGCGAGCAGTGCGACCCCTGCGGCGAACAGGATCAGCCCGCCCATGATCGGGAATTGCGACGGCACATGATCCGAGAGGCGGCCCGCCAGCGGGAATAGGACCACGAGGATCAAGCTCGCGGGCAGCAAGACCAACCCGGCCTGGGACGCCGTGTATCCCTGCACGATCTGCGTGAAGACCGGGATCGCATAGGTCATCGCGAAGTTGCCCATGCCGAAAACGAAGCCGACGACCACCGCCGACGCGAATTGCGGGTTCTTGAGCAGCGTGAAATCGAGCAATCGCGGCCCGTCCCGCATCTGCATCCGCACGAACCCCGCCGCCGCCGCGACACCGATCGCGAACCGGATCAGGATTTCATTCGACGTCCAACCGTCGCGCTGCCCGTTCGTGGCCGCCGAGATGATGCAGAACAAGGCCGTGCACAGAAGGATATAGCTGGTCCAATCGAACGGCACGCGTCCACCCTCGCGTTTCGGATTGGGCATGAAGACGCTGCCGAGGAACATCGCGAGGACGACCAGCGGCAGCGTAACGAAGAAAATCGCGCGCCAGGTCAGCGTATCGATGGCGATGCCGCCGACGACGGGGCCCGCCCCGACCGCCAGCATCAAGCCGACGCCGAAGATACCGACCGCCACGCCACGCCGATTGGCGGGAAAGACCTGCACTACCGTTACCATAGCCAACGGCTGAATCACGCCGGCGGCGAAGCCCTGTAACACACGACCAAGAACAATGATGTCCAGGTTCGGCCCGAAGCCTGAGATCAGCAACCCGGCCGCGAAGATCGTCAGGACGATCATGAAGGTCACGCGCGGACCGAAAGCGGAGACAAACCATGCATTCAGGAGCTGGCTCGCCGTCATCGTGGCGATAAAGGCCGTCGCCATGAGTTGCGCTTCGTCCTGCCCGACACCAAAGGCGCCCATGACCTCCGGCACGGCGACATTCACGATCGTCGCGCTCAACACCATGGTGAAGGATGCGACCATCGCCCCGGCGGTCACGAAAATCCGGTAGGACGGCCCATAGCGGGCAAACAGATCGTCGATCGTTTCGATACGCAAACCGGATTCCTGGCGCACATTTCAACAGGACCGCGCTAAAAGTACGGTCGGCGCGGTTAACGACAGTTTACCGCAAACGCCGCCAACGCATCATCCAGGGCCGGGACATCCGGCAACCGGCTCTCGCATCGGATCAGAAATGCGACGTGATCAACAAGCTTGGCAGCCACAGCGCCAATGCCGGGAAGAACAGCACGATGAACAACACCACCGTATCCGATATGCAGAACGGGAAGGATCCGCGGATCACCTGGGTCACCGGAAGCCCGGTAACCCCGCTCACCGCGAACAGATTCAGCCCGACGGGGGGTATCACGCTGCCGATCTCGATACAGAGCGCCGTCAGGATCCCCAAATGGATCGGATCGACCCCGAGCGACAGGGCCACGGGGAAATAGATCGGCACGGTCAGCACGAGAATTGCGACGCCGGTCAACCACATCGAGAGCAACAACAAGGTGATCATCAGGAAGATCAGGAAGCCGTGCTTCGATAGCCCAAGCGACCCCGCCCAAGCGGCGATCTCTTGCGGCCAGCCCATGTTGGCCAGGAAGAATTGGAAGATACCGACGCAACCCAACAGGAAGAACACGATCGCCGTGAGGTTCATCGTGCGCCGGGTCGTCGGCATCAGTTCCTTTAGGAACTCCTTACGCTTGAACAGAACACCGTAGCCAAGGGCGTAACAGGCGGCCGCCGCGCCCGCTTCGGTCGGCGTGAAGATACCGCCATAGAGACCGCCCAGCACAAGCACCGGCATCAAGAGCGCCGGCAAGGCTTCCAGAAAGGCGGTCCAGCATTTACCAGCGTCGAAGGTACCGGCGGGCAGTTTCGCGAAGAAGATCGAAACGGTAACGATGATGACCGCGTCGCTCATCGCCAGCATGAGTCCCGGAATGACGCCGGCGAAGAACAGATCGACGATCGAAATTTCGGTGATGACGCCGAACAGGATCAGCGTGATGCTGGGCGGGATCAGCAGCGCGATACCGCCGGCCGAGGCGATCACCCCTGCGGCCATCCATTTCGGATAACCGCGCCGGACCATCTCCGGATACGCGATGACGCTCATCGCGGCCGCCATCGCCGTCGAGGAGCCGGAAATCGCGCCGAAAAGAACGGCGGCGATCAACGTGGCATAGGCGAACCCGCCGGGCACCCACCCGATCAGCGCGTCGGCGAAATTGAACAGCCCTTGAACCAGACCGGTCCTCTCCATCAGGAAACCGGCGTAGATGAAGAATGGAATAGCGATCAGCGTATATTTGCTGATGAAGATGAAGAACGCTTCGAACAGCGTGCTATAGGACAGGAAATCGTCGAAAAGCACCATAATCCCGGTGGCGCCGGCCAGCGCGATACCGATGGGCACGCCAATGAAGAGCAATCCGAATAGGGTAAGCGCGAGTGCGGGCATGACAATCTCCCCCCGATTTGCCCGGCAATTAGCCGGTTATATATCCGTGGTTAATTCCATCTCGCTGTCGAGATGCTCTCCACGTATGTAACTGATGATGTCCTCGATCATCTGCAGGAAGGCGATGAAGGACATCAGGCCAAAGCCGAACATCAAGAGCATATAGAATGGCCAAAGCGGAATGAGGAGACTGTAGGTCGACAGGTCCCGTTCGATGGCATAACTCACCGTCGGCCACCCCGTAACGCTCAACGAGCCGCAAAATACGGCAACGACCGCCGACACCATGATCCGCATGATCCCCACCAGCCGGTAATAGCCTTGTGCATGACAAAGCTGCACGATGGCATTCATCACCAGATGGCTGCGCCGGGTTTGGGTGACACCGATGTACAAGGCGACCGCGGCCATCATACCAACGATGATGGCGTCCTGGCCCCACTCGAACACGACGCCGAAAATGTAGCGCCGAATGATCTCCAGCAACCCGAATAGCGTCAGGACCAACAGCAGCGCCGCCGCGATCCAGCCCAACACCGACTGGACAATGTTTTTCACGCCATTCGAGAATCTTAGGAATGCATCCATGTCTCACCTCCCTGACGTCTCTTTTTTTCGGAAACCAAAAGGGGCTGCCGCCAGTGCAGCCCCTTCAAGTTTTCCGCGTATCGGCGATTATTTACGATTCTTCGCCTTATACAAATCTGCACCCTTGCCGTATTTCGCGAAGTAAGGCTCGTATTTCGTGCAGTCGGTCTTTTCGAGAGGATGGGATCCCGGAGGATTGGCTTTCACCAACGCCGCAGCTTCGGCGGTGAACTGGTCGACCAGCTTGTCGCCCTTGTCGTTCACCTTGGTCTTGATCCACTTGTTGGTTGCGCCAGCTTCGGCCTTCTGAATCACCGCTGCCTCTTCCTGGTTCAACACGTAGATGCCAGGCGCTTTCTTGTCCTTCGTCACGAACTTGGCCAGCGTACGCTGATCGTTGCAGTAGTTAATGACGCGTTGGAACGGAATGAAATCATTCTTGATGATGTCGCTCAGGATTTCCTGCTGTTCCTTCGAAAGCTTCCGCCACCAGCGGTTCGAAACGCCGAACCAGTAATAGTCGCCGACGATGCCATTGAGACCGGCCACCGTAAAGTACGGCGCCTGTTCCTTGGTGGCATTGAAGCCGCCGAGCGAGGTCAGAAGACCGTCGATGACTCCGGTCTGCAATGCCGGCGGCACATCGCCAAAGGCCATGGCTTGCGGATTGGCGCCCAGCGCGCTCAACAGCGCGTTTTCGGCCGGACCCATGGACCGCATCTTCTTACCGGCGAAGTCGGCGGGACCAACGAGACGGCCCTTCACGGCGCCCGCACCCATATACATGCTCAGATGCCCGGCGCCCTTGATGGTGACGTCGTGAACCTTGTTGAAATGCTCAGCAAGCGCCTTGAACGTTTTGGTCTTGTCGACTGCGTCGATCGCACCGACCGTCGTCAGTTTACCGGCTCCCAACAGAACATTGGACAGCGGCTCGACACTGGAGGTCTTACCGAACTGGCCGGTGAGGACTTCCAGATTGCCCTGCGTCAGCGCCTTCAGGCCCTGCGGCACGGTGTAAAGAGATTTCGCCCAGTAAATCTGAACCTTACTGCCCGGAATCCTCTTCTCCACTTGCTCGGCGAAGCGAACTTCGGCAATGGCGGCAGGATGCGGCGGACCATTATGGTCGGACGCCCAGCGAAGTTTGACCGGATCCGCGGCTCCGGCTGCACCGGCAGTGACGCCGATGAGTGCCGCGCCGAGGATGGCGGCAGTCATTTTCGGAATTCGTGACATGGTTTCTCCCTTTGCTAACATTTTGGGTTGAAGAACTTTCGATTTGCACGATTCGGTTCGTGCTTAATCACCTTGTCTTCATCCCGGATTTCGATATGAGCGGCTCAAGGACCTCACACGGTCAATGTGCCCACTTTCACAAACAGGCAACTCGGCGATAACAATTTCATATGATTTGATAATTTCAAAGCATACCCCTCATCGCAACACCGAAATTCGCACCACCAAACTTGAGCCCTATGACGCCCGTGGTCATGGGATACGCCCTATGCATGAAAATGTGGTCGATTGCAACCTACCGCCTGCACCAATTGCGGCTCACGCAACTCATTAGTAGTCCGAACGTGGAAGCGAAAACATCCCGACAGGCAGTCAACTTGGCCTATCCGCTGGTTGCCAGGCCAACCAAGACTCGCGCCAGGAGTTGTTTCAACCGCCAGAAATCCGGGTGCGTCTTGTTCTCGCGAAGCGCCACACGGGAATTCAGTTCGATCAGCCGCGGCCCGTCCGGGGTCATGGCCATATCCACCGAATACAAACGTTGGCCGAAACGCTCGAACTGCCGGTCGACCGACATCGCCATATCCAACAGGGGTTTGGGAATGGATGACCGCTCGATGACCGACATCGTCGCCCCCCGGGCGATCGCGGCGACAAGCTGACCCGGCGGCGGTTTTCGGACCAGGGCACAGATCACTTCGCCGTTCAACAGTGTTATGCGAAAGTCGTGCACCCCCTCGACGATACCCGAAATGCCGTTCCGGCTATCGAGGAACTCCTGCACGATGACGGGCATGTCGATCCCGTTCGCCAAAAGATCGTCCGGCATTCCGATCCGCACGCCCTCACCCTGTAACCCGGATAACGGCTTGATGACCTTGAGTTCGGTCGGGATACGCGCCAGTGCTGACTCAAGGTCGCTCTTGGATTGCACCAATATGGAGAACGGCGATTGCGCCTCGAAGAGGCCGTATGTCTCCCACTTGTCGGTGCATATGCGATTGACGGCACGGCAGTTGAAGACCGGATCGAAGTCGTCCGGCGTGAAACACCCCTTGTCGAAGACGACGTCCGCCTTTAGCGGACCGTTATCGACCACACAGCCATCCTGGAACCGCCAACTCTTTGTGAACCGCCCATTCCCTTCATAGGTGTCCAGGTGGCGGACGATGCGATATTCGCCGCCAAGCGCCTCGACTTCCGATGCAAGTTCGCGATGACTGTTGAGATACCGCGCGCTGTCGAACGGATAGTCGAGCACACCGGGATGTTCGAAAAATACGGCGATCTGTGTCATGAGACGCGTCGAACCGGGCCGCCCGGCCTCAACCGAGACCGCTTTTCCTGAGCGCGCTGCTCGGGACATCGTCGGCCGGACGTTGGCCGAACTCGACCATCCAGTCTAGAAAACGATCCATGAACGAAGCACCTGTCAGCTGTTCGAGACGCGCGATGCCGCCAATGTTGCCGACATTGATTTCACTGATAAGCCATCGGCCATCGTCATTCATCAAAAAATCGTACCCGAGTGTGTAGAATCCGTAGTCGCGATAGAGCGGCACCGTCTCGGCCACGGCCTGCCGCTCAAATTCGCTGACTTCGGCGGGGTAGCACATGCTGTCCGACGAACTCACATTGTGCACCCAATGGCCGCTCGCGGATTTCCGGATATACGCGCCGTAGATCTCGCCGTCGACGACGACCACGCGTTTGTCCCCGGCGGTCACCCGCGGCAGAAACCGCACGAGTTCAACGGCATTCCAGCCGCCGCACACATAGGAAAGCATCGCACCGGCGTCGGGAAATTCCTGGACGCCTTCGTGGACATGATCCGTCTTGTAGTGTGCACCGTCCCGCCAAATCCGGAAGACGCCAAGCCCGTTCGTGCTGTTCGGACGTTTCGCAACGACGGTTTCATGGCGGGCCAGATATGCATCCAGTTCCGCACCGTCGCCGGTCACGATCGTTTCGGGCGTATAGTCCGGCGCCAGCCGGCTCAAAAAACCCGCCGCAATTTGGATCTTCTTGTTGAGCGGATTGTTGAGGAATCTGGTCTTATCCATCCACTGTCCCAGCCGATCGAGATGTCCTTCCGGGAACGGTTTCAGGGTCCGGCAAAACATGACGTCCATCTCGGCAACCGGCATGGTCCGCCGGGGCGCGGCGTTCAGATCGAGGAATGCTTCATGCGAAAGCTCGCCGGTCTCGACCGGCACGACCTCGATCGGGTTCGCGCCGGTTACATTGGCGACCGGCAGATGAAACAGTTCGATCTTGGGATCACGCGCCGCGGCCTTGTAGCAAACCGGAATGTCGTTATCGGCGTGCGGGTACCGCTCGGGATCGCAAATGAAAACAATGTTCATGGGTCCGTTCGCTCTTCCGTAACGCCTAGGGTCATCGTCGAGGAGACTGTCCGGCACTGCCGAAGCGGCCATTCCTCAAGCGTCGCCGGCCATGCCGGCTAGCGGGCGACCCTGGCGAAATTGTACAGAAAGCACTCACGAAGTTGTGAGGATACTTTGGCAAATGACACCGGCCGCCGCTTGTAATAATTCTTCGGTAACCGGGATTTTCGATCGTTACAAGCACTGAAACATCGGCGCGGTCGATCGAAACATGTTAAATCGCTGCTCATAGTACCCTTCCTTCGCGGTTGTTCATGCATTAGGAGACGGCACGAACGGATGGCATTTCCAATCAAGACCCAGGAGGCCGGATTTGGCCAATCACACCCCTTCACGAAATATTTGCCGCGTCGCAGGGTTGCACGGCGGCAACGGGCAATCCTTGTGAAATCCGCCTGGCTGCTCGTTGCGGCCTTCCTCCTGCTTTCGGGTCCGGCAAGCGCCGCCCCGGACACCAATCCGCTGCGCCCTGCGGATACCTCGAGCCCGCAGGCGACGCTGAAGACATTCCTCGAAAGCGTCACCGAAGCCTTCGCCATCCTGCAATCCGCCCAATTCACCCACATGACGGAGCCGGGTCTGTTCGCGACGGAAGCGGTCGAGAAGCAGGTCCAGCAAGCGGAAGACGCGTTGGCCCGGGCCGTCCGAACGCTCGACCTCAGCGATGTCCCGCCGACCTCGATTCAGGACATCGGCTTGGAGAAAGCGTTATTGCTGAAGGAGGTATTGGACCGGATCAAGCTTCCGGAAATGGCGGCGATCCCCGACAGGGCAGCGGCGAAGGCCGACGCGATCGATCAATGGCGCGTCCCCAACACGGAAATCGTCATTACAAAAGTGCCCGAGGGCGCCCGGGGCGGCGAGTTCCTGTTCGGCATCGATACCGTGGCCCGGGTCGACGAGTTTTACGCCAAGGTCCGAAAACTGCCGTACCAAACGAAAACGACCGACGGCTTTTACGAGTTCTACATCACCACGCCGGGCAAACTGTTGCCGCCGAAATGGCTTCACTGGTTGTGGGACCTGCCCGAGTGGGCACGGACACCGTTCCACGGCCCCACGCTGTGGCAATGGATCGGCCTCGCCCTTGCGGTTGTGATCGGCATCTTCCTGCCCTGCGCTTTCCAGAGCCTGTGCAATCGATGGCCGGTGCCGGAGTCGCTGCAGAAACGCGCGTGGCGCCGCTTGCTCCTGCCCTCCGTCATCATGCTCAGCCTTTTGCTGGTCCGATATCTGTCGATCGATGTGGTGAACGTCACCGGCCATGTGGCCGACACGATCGTCTTCACGCTGGTCGCCCTGTTCTATCTCACATCGGCCTGGCTCGCGGTGGTCGTCGGGATTGGAATCGCGGAATCGATCATCGCCACGCCCCGGATCGATTCCAACAGCATCGACGCCAATATGCTGCGGGTCTTGTTCCGGGTTCTCAGCAGCGCGGTCGCCATCACGCTGGTCTTTTTCGGGGCGGAACGCCTGGGCATTCCCGTCATCCCGCTTCTCGCCGGTCTCGGCGTCGGCGGCTTGGCGCTTGCCCTTGCCGCCCAGCCGACGATCGAGAACCTGATCGGCGGGATTATGCTGTACAGCGACCGGCCGGTGCGGGTCGGCGATCTCTGCGAATTCGGTGACCTACGCGGCCGGGTCGAGAATATCGGCCTGCGGTCCACCCGCATCCGGTCGATCGACCGCAAATTGATCACCGTGCCGAACGCCGAGTTCGCCAAGATGAACCTGGTGAATTTTACCATGCGGGACCGCATGATGCTGCGCACAACGATCGGCCTGCGCTACGAGACCACGCCGGAGCAACTGCGCTATGTCCTGGCCAAGGTGCGGGAATTGCTGATCGCGCACCCGCGGATCCTGCCCGTGCCGCTGCGTGTCCGCTTCGTCGGCTTCGGCGCCTATTCGCTCGATATCGAGATTTTCGCCTTCGCCAATACCCGCCTCTTCCCCGAGTTCTCGGCAATCCGCGAGGATGTCCTTCTGCGTATCATCGATACGATCAAGGAATCGGGAACGGACTTCGCCTTCCCGTCGCAGACCGCGTATCTGGCGCGGGACGGCGGCCTCGACGCCGAGCGGGGCGAGGCCGCAGCCGCGCAGGTTCAGCGCTGGCGCGACGACGATAACCTGCCGTTCCCGGACTACACGCCGGACCAGAAGGAAGCGATGGCGGACCGCCTGGATTACCCACCCGAAGGGTCGAAGGCGGCCAAGGAAGCGAAACTCGATAAGCCGGATTGATCAGCAACCGATACGGCTGACATTGCTTGAGAAGTGGGCTGGAAGCTTCTGATTAACCGAGTTCTTTCCGCATCAATGGCAACACGCGATCGGCCAGCAATTCGATCGTGCGAAGCACCAGTTTCTGATCCATTCCCATCCACTGGACGCGGGCGATCAGTCGCGAGAATCCCGTGTTCCGGGCAAGCGTCACGAGTTCTTCGGCGCACTCCTCCGGCGACCCGATGATCACCCGGCCGGCGATCAGCTCTTCGAGATCGAGTTGCGCCTTCCCGGCGCCCACGACTTCGGTGAACAGGCCCCACTGACCGAAGACCTTGTAACTCGCTTCGAGGAACGGCCCGGCGTCGCGCAGGGCCGTCTCCCGATCGGGCGCCACAACGACGTTGCGCAGCAGCGGGAAGGTTTCCGGCATCGGCTTCCCTTGCTCGGCCAAGGTCTCCCGGAAAATCGTCGCCTGTTCGGTGATGACATCTTCCGTCAGGTGCGACGACGCGACCCAGCTATCGCCAAGGCCGGTATCGGCCAGACGGGCAACCCGCTCCACAGCGCGCGTGACGCTGCCGCCATACCACATCGGCGGACGCGGCCGCTGCAATGGTTTGAGCGCCAGTGTCAGGTCGTCGACTTGGAAGTGCTTTCCGTCAACGGTGACGCCGTCCTCCGCGAACAGGCGCTGCACGATGGTAAGCGATTCGACGAAGCGGCCAATCCGGGTCTTGTGGTTCACGCCGACGACGTTGAATTCATCTTCCTGCCAGCCGGGCGCAACGCCTAGCACCAAGCGGCCACCGCACATGATGTCCAACAGCGCCGCCTGTTGGGCGACATGCAGCGGATGGAACAGCGGCAGCACCAGCATGCAGGTCGCCAGCGACATGCCCTCGGCCTCAGCGGCAAGCCCCATGAGAGTTTCCAGTGGCGGGAACCACGCCGCCGCCCCGTATGACAAGTGATGCCCGACGGCGACCCCGTCGAACCCGGCTTGCCGCGCCACCCGCACCTGTTCTCGATGCTCCGCGAAACGACGGTCGAACGCGTCGCCCGGGGGATGTTCGGGGTTGATAAATAGCGTGAACTGCACGGCCGACCCGGTCCTTTCGCCCCTATTTCAAATGACGCCCCAGGAAGTCCAACGCCTTGGACCAGGAGTCCCGAGCCGCGGCCTCACGATGATTGTCCGACGTGAAATTCATGAAGGCATGCCCGGCATCGTCATAACGGTGAAACTCATGCGCGATCCCATGCCCCCTCAGAAGCGCATCAAGCCGATCCACGTCATCGGGCGACGGGTCCGCATCGTCGTTGCCGAAGAATCCCGCGACCGGGCAGGCAATATCGCCGATCCGGTCCGCCGGTGACGCCACGTCGCCCATCGTGCTGAAGATCCGGCCGCCATACCAATCGCAGCCGCACCGCCAACGTTCCGGAAACGCGGCAAGCCCGACGAGGGTGGTCCGCCCGCCCATGCAATGGCCGATCAGCGCGAGACGATCGCCATCCACCCGGTCCTGGTCCGCGAGCCAATCGGCGGATGTCTCGATGTCAAAGGCCATCTGTTCGTCGGTGAGATAGTCCCGTCGGTCGTCCACGCTGACACCGTCGGGCAAGGCGTGATAATGGTTCGGCGCGATCGCGGCATATCCATTCGCGGCCAGGTCGTCGGCGAGCCAGGCGGTGAATTCGTCGAGCCCGCCACGATGGAAGGTAATGACCACGCCCGGAACGGAGGAGCCGTCGGCCGGCAGGGCCGTCAATGCCGTGGTTTGCACATTGCCGATCGCCAGATCGATGGTCTCTGCCATGAACCCCTCCCCCAACGCCGGTCTCGTCGCGGATTGTTCCGCGTCCTGTTTCTTCGTTAAGAGTTACAGGTCGTCACGAGGACGGCAAGCCGGATTCAGTGGAACGTGCATGAATTGGTCATGACAATTCGAAGACACGCGAAATCGTTGACCTGACGGGGTTCGCCGCGCCTTCACCAATCGACGTGCAGACGGTTACAGACCTGACACCGATGGCCGCGGCCACTGTCCATACGCCAACAATCGACCGACTCGACCCTGACCAACATGCGTATGCAAACGAAGACGGCGTGTTAATCCTCAGCCATCAAATCCGACAAGGGCCGGATGGTGATGCCTTCCCGCTCGATGGCGTCCCGGATCGCGGTGGCGAAGGCGCCGGCCGCCGGCGTATCGCTGTGCAGGCAGAAGGTCCGCGGCCGCATCGCGACATGCGACCCATCGACCGCCGTCACACGCCCATGTTTAACGAAGTCGATCAATTGACCGGCGGCATCCTCGGGCTTCTCGTGCAACGCTCGGGGATCGTGCCGCGATACCAGGCGCCCGTCCGGCCCATACCGCCGGTCCAGGAAGCCCTCTTCGATCACTTTGACCCCGGCATCGCGGGCCCAATTCACGCTCGGCGATCCCGCCATCACGACCAGCACCATCGACGGATCGAAGAGCCGGATAGCTTCGGCCATCGCGTCGCAGGCCCATTGCTCGTACGCGACGTCGAACGAAAGCGCCCCATGGCACTTAACATGCCGGATGGACTTGCCGGCCTGCCGCAACACGCCCTGCAACGCGCCGAACTGATACAGCAGCACGGCGACCAATTCGTCGTGCGAAAGGTCGATGCGGGCCTGACCGAAGTTGAAGACGTCGGGATAGGACGGGTGCGCGCCGATCTGGATTCCCCGTTCCACAAGCCGCGGCAGCAACCGTTGCATCAACACCGGATCGCCGGAGTGCAGACCGCAGGACAGATGCACGGAGCTGATATGCGGCAATACCGCATCATCGAAACGCGGACCGGTCTGGCGGGGATGGAATCGAAGGCCGGTGTCCGGCAGCGCAAGCCGGGACAGAATGTCGACCGGAATGCCGCCCGGCGGAAGGACGAAGCCTTCCGCCATTTCACTGCTGATATCGATGGCCGTTATCGGCTCCATCCCGCTGCCATCCCATTACATACCCGCGTCTTTCCAGCGACCAGCGTATCACGCGGCGGGGGCCGCCCTATAGTTTTCGGGCAACGATGTAGCGGCTGGGCAGCGGATGGTTCCCGGATTCAAGGATCTTAAAACCCGCAGACGCGATGCAGTCCTCCAGTTCTTCGATTTCCATGAAGTTCACGTAGGGCGCCTTTCCGACCATCTGCATGAGTGGCAGAATCACCTTCATCAGACGAAATTTCAGCGGTGAACCGGCGCCCGGCCGGCAGACTGTCTTGGAAATAAATAGGCCGCCCGGTTTCAGCAGGTCCCCGATCCGGCGGACCGCCGCCGGAATGTCCTCCAGAAGATGCAGCACGTTGTGGGCCAGAACCGCATCGTAAGGGCCGCCGTCGAGGACGTTGTCGAAGAGGTCCGCGGTGACGAATTCGACATTCGAAACGCCTTGTTCCCGCGCTTTCTCCGACCCTACCGCGATCATGTTGGGCGACACGTCGCTCGCGGTGATGTGCTTCACCCCGTCGGCCAACAGCAACGCGGTCGACCCGGTCCCGCAACCGACTTCCAGAACCGTATCATCCGGCGAGAGATAGCTGCGCGTCCGTTCCAGCGTATAGGTGTAGGCGTCCATATCCGCGATCGGGGATTTGGCGTATTTCGGGGCGACTTTGTCCCAAAACTCTGCGGCAGTCTGCATCTGTAGTCTCCTTCGCGGGTAGAAATACATATGCACATGTCGAATATAAATTGCCGAAATTTGTCTTTCTGATATGCATATATGCATGAATTGGCAATCCGTTGCATTCGACTGGAACCAGGCGCGCGCCTTCTTGGCAACCGTCGAGGAAGGCTCGCTTTCGGCGGCGGCCCGGGCGCTCGGCCTGACCCAACCGACGCTTGGCCGTCAGGTCGCTGCGCTGGAGGAGAACCTCGGAATTCTGCTGTTCGAGCGCGTCGGGAAGTCGCTTGTCCTGACCCCGTCCGGCCTCGACCTCCTGGACCACGTCCGGGCCATGTGCGACGCGGCGAGCCGAATATCGCTGACCGCATCCGGACGGTCGCAGACCATAGAAGGACAGGTGCGGATCACGGCTTCGGACGTGATGTCGGCCCATATCCTGCCGCCGGCGGTGGAGCGGTTGCGCGAGATCGCCCCCTTGCTGGAGATCGATGTCGTCGCGGCCAACGACATCCGCGACCTGCAGCTTCGCGAGGCCGATATCGCCATCCGTCATGTTCGTCCGGATCAGCCCGATCTGATCGCACGGCATGTCCGCGACGCGACGGCGCACTTCTATGCTTCGAAATCCTATCTTGACCGATTCGGCCGCCCAGACTCGTTCGACGCGCTTGCCGACCACGCGTTTGTCGGGTTCGGCGACAACGACCGCATGATCGAAAGACTGAACGCATTCGGCCTGTCCCTCACCCACGATAACTTTCGCTTGGGATCGGAAAGCGGGGTCGTGGCCTGGGAAATGGCCCGGCGTGGCCTCGGAATAATCGTGATGTCGGATGAGGTTGCCGCAAATACCCCGGACATCGAGCGAGTCTTGCCGGATATGGAACCGTTCATTTTCCCTATTTGGCTGACGACGCACCGGGAACTTCGTACCAGCCGCCGGATTCGGCTCGTGTTCGACCTGCTGGCCGATTTCCTAACCAAGTCGGCTGGTGCGTCGGTGTCCTAGCGGCCCGCGGCATCCTCGATCGGCTGCGTTCGCATCAGCAGGAGCAACGGCAGCACGCACAGCGCGAAGATCGTCATGATTTGGAAGTCGTGCAAATACGCAATGAATTCCGCCTGCTTCTCGATCACCCGGTCCAGCGTCACCATGCCGTCGACGCTGTCCATGGTCCAGTTGTCGGGCAGCGGCAGGTGCTTCAGGCGCTCGTTGTAGTAGCTCACGTTCTCGGTCAGCCCGGCCCGCGCCCGTTGCGTGCTGTTGACCAGTTGCGCGATCAGCAACGCCACGCCGATACCGGCAGCGATCCGGCGGACCGCGGTCATGACGCTGGCGGCGTCCGGGCGTAACGACGGCGGCATGGTCTGAAAGGCCGCCGTCTCCGTCGGCGTGGACATCAAGCCGATACCGATCCCCTGCAGCATGATGGCGACGATGATCGGGGTGACGTCGGTCGCCGGCGTCAGGTTGGACAGAATCCAAGTGGATCCCGCGACCGTCAGCAGGCCGAACATGATCAGCGGCCTTGGGCTGAACCGGATCAGCAGGAACCCGGCCAACAATGCCGCCACCATGGTCCCGAAACCGCGATACATCAGAACGAACCCCGTTTCGACGACGGGAAAGCCTAATTGCCGCTGTAGCAGCGGCGGCAACAGCGCCATGTATCCGAAGAACATGAAGCTGACGAAGAAATCGATCACCAAGCCGATCACGAATTCCCGGTTTTGGAAGACCCGCGGATTCAGATACGGGCGCAACGCCGTCGTGCAATGTATTGCAAACACATAGAAAGCGCCCGCCGAGATGATGCAGTAGGTGACGATCACGTCGGAATCGAACCAATCCCGTTTCTGGCCCTGATCCAACATCAATTGCGTGCTGGCGATGGCGATGCTGAGGGCGAAGAAACCGAAGAAATCGAATTGCTGTGGCCGTTCGGGCGCGTCCTTCGGAACGACGCGCAGGATCATGATCAACGCCGCCGCGCCCAATGGCAGGTTCATGAGGTAGACCGACCGCCAACCGATCAACTCCGTCAACAAACCGCCGATGACCGGCCCGACGAGGACGGCGCTCATCCGTCCGGTCTGCAACCATCCGAATGCAGGGCCGTGATGTTTCTTGGGAAAGGTCGCCAGCACCATCTGAAAGGTGAGCGGGTTCAGGCCTGCGCCGAAGAATCCCTGTACGAAGCGGAGAACGACAAGCTCCAACAGCGTCTCGGATTGCGAGACGAACAGCGACGCCACCATGAACCCGATGATGACGACGATGAACAACCGCCGCCGCCCCACCCGCCGGCTAAGCCAGGCATAAAGCGGCGTGAACATGGCGGAGGCCACGAGATACGCGGTGATGACCCAGGAAATCTCGGTGATCGTCGCCGACAGCGCGCCCATCATGGTCGGCATGGCGATACTCGTGGCGAAGGTATCGGTCGCCTGCATCGCGCCCGCCGGCATGATGGCAAGCCCTACCAGGAACCGTTGGCGGGGTGATAGGTCCGCCCCGTCCTGTTCTGCGCTGGTCGCGCTCATCGTCACTTTTTCTGGTCAGTCGGCGCGGTTGCGCCGCGGAAGGGTCCCGTCGGCCAGTCTACTCCGGCCACCGTCCCGATTCACGACACCCTACGCCATTTCGGTTGGAAGGGGAAAACACGATACACTGATCAAAGAATTACCGGCACACGGCCAATAATCGTACGGGGGATAGCGCCTTGCCCAACGATACCCACGCTGACCTGACCAATCCCGTCCTCGACCGCATGCGGTCGGGCGATGTCGCGCTCGGCATGAATGTCCGGTTGGGACGATCCGCCGATATCGCCCGGATCGCCAAATCGACGGGGCATGATTTCATCTTCGTCGACGTGCAGCATGGCATCTTCGATCTCGAGACGATCGCGCATATCGCGAATGCCGCCCTCGCGCTGGATATTGCCCCTCTTGTCCGCGTGCGCAGCGTCGACGACCCGGACGTCTCCATGTTGCTGGATAACGGTGTGAACGGAATCGTCTTTCCCGACGTAAATACCGCCGACGAGGCTCGCCGCGCCGTCGATACCTGCAAATTCCCGCCGGTCGGAAGGCGATCCGCCGGCGGAGCCATGCCGCAATTCGACTACCGGGCCGTGCCGGTGGGCGACATGGTCGCGCAACTCAACGCCAGCACATTGATCGTCTGCATGATCGAAACGACCGAAGGCGTCGAGAATGCGAACGCCATCGCCGCGGTCGACGGTGTGGACGTCCTCCACGTCGGGTCCAACGACTTGCTGCTGGACATGGGTAAGCCCGGCCAGTTCGACGATCCGGCCATCATCGACTCCCAGAACCGTGTCATCGATGCAGCGAAGGCGCACGGAAAGTTCGCCGGCTGCGGCGGCAACCGGGACATCGAACGGCAAGCCGCCATCGTCCGCCGCGGTGCACAGTTCCTGACGACGCAGACCGACATTGCCTTCCTGTCGGCATCCGCCCGGCAATGGACCGCGGGCATCCGCGAAAAACTCTGACGGCCTGGCCCCGCAGCACGCATGAGCAAGAAACTCCTTTGGCTGGCGGCGCTCCTGCTAACCGTGCCGTTTTTCCTCAAGTCGCATTTCGATGAAGGAACGCGGGACCGCTATCGCCTCGAAGCAAACGCCGTCGAGGCGTGCCGCGAACAAGTCCGCGAAAAAGCCGAACGGCCCGGCGACGTCAGCTTCAAGATCGGCACACGGCAGCGGGCCGATCCGGCGGCGCAGACCTCCATCGTGGAGGGTCGCGTCTCGATGACGGATATCGCGGGCGTCTCGAAGGTCTACAGCTATATCTGCCGGTACGATGGCAAGGCTGAGAGGGCTGAGTTGGAAAATCTGGATGTCGACGACGCGCCGCTGATGGATAAGATCAACAAGAAGCCGGGCGGATGACCGGAACGACGGGTACGGCGTATGCCATAACCAAGGAGAGGAGATCGCCATGAAAGTTGTCACATTGAACGACATTCCGGAAGAGGACCTCGGCGAAGCCACGCCGATCGCCGGCTGGAGCGGTGGCAAGGTCACCCGGTCGCGCCAGACGATCATCCCGTCCGGGGACTCCGAGAACTACAACTGCAGCGTCGTCAATTTCAGCCAGGGGTCCACGACCGGCTGGCACATCCACGACTGCGACCAGATCCTCGTCGTGACACACGGCTCCGGCATGGTGGCGAACGAAGACGAGGAAATCGAAATCAATCCCGGCGATGTGGTGCATATCAAGGCCGGTGAGAAGCACTGGCACGGTGCCAAGGCCGACACGACGATGGGCCATATCACCGTGACACTGCTGGGCAGCAAGGCGACCTGGCTGTAGATGGGTGACCGATCCGGCGAGCGTAGTCTCGCGACGCTGCTGACCGATGCGAGAATGCACGCGTCGCAAATCGACGCGTTGCCGAATGATCTGGTGCCGCGCTCCAACGCGGACGGATATGCGGTTGCGGTCGACATCGCCGACCGGTTGGGCTGGGAACCGCTCGGCTGGAAAATCGCCGGCACTACGCAGGCGGTGCGCGAGAAACTGCGCATCGATGAACCGATCTACGGCCGTACCTATCGCCGATTTGCGCACGCCTCTCCGTGCACGTTGCCGCATAGTGAACTGCTCGACCCTCTCGTCGAGTGCGAATTCTTCGTGACGCTGGCGCAAGACCTCCCGTGGCGCGACACGCCTTGGTCGCGCGACGACGTCCGGTCCGCGATCGGAACCGTTCACGCCGGGGTCGAGGTCGCCGAATGCCGCTTCCCGAACGGCGCCCTGCCGCCGCTGTCCGCCATTCTAGCGGACGGTGCCGCGTCTGGCCGCTACGTGTTCGGGCACGAAATACCGAATTGGCGGGACGGCCTGTCCGATATGGCCGTTGTTCTGGACGTCGACGGTCAGCCGCGACGTCACGGGACCGGACATGACGTCATGGGCGACCCGATCACACCGTTACATTGGCTTGCCGAAACGCTGCGCGGCCGCGGCATGGGCCTTCTATCGGGTGAAACGATCAGCACCGGCTCTTGCACCGGCATGTTTCCGGTGAAAAGCGGCGCAGAAATCGTCGCGCATTTCGGGGATCAGGCCCGCGTCGAGATCGCCTTCGCGCCCTAATCCGCTGCCTTCGTGGGTCAGGTCAGCGGCCCCGACGGCGTATTCACGTTGACGGTCACGTTCTTCCGCTGGGTGAAACTGTCGAGCATTCCCTCGAGGGAGAATTCCCGGCCGATGCCGGACTGCTTGGTGCCGCCGTAGGAATGCCCCGGCGACTGTCCGAGACCCTGATTGACCTGCACCCAGCCCGCTTCGATGGCATGCGCCGCGCGCAAGGCCCGCCCGATATCGTGGGTCCAGACATAGGCCGCGAGACCGTAATGGCTCTCGTTCGCCATGCGGATCACCTCGTCCTCGTCGGTCCAGCGGATCGCGCACAAGACCGGCCCGAAGATTTCCTCGCGCGCCAGCCGCCAGTCGTTCGAAGGATTCGCGAAGACGGTGGGGATCGCGAAATATCCCTCGCTCAGCGGCCCTGAGTCCGGCGGCATCCCGCCGAACAGCAGCTCGGCGTCGGGTTGCTTGATCCCCTCCTCCACATAACCGCAGACCTTGCGGAACTGCTTCTCGTTGATGACCGCGCCCATGTCAGTCTCCTCGTCCAGCGGGTCGCCGATCTTCAGCGTCTTGACCTTGTCGGCCAGCTTGCCGAGGAAGCTGTCGAAGATGTCGGCGTGCAGGAACAGCCGCGACCCGGCGGTACAGGATTGGCTCTGCCGGGTGAAGCGCATGGCGGCGATGATCCCGTCGACGACCCAATCCTCATCGGCGTCGGGATAGACGATCGACGGGCTCTTTCCACCCAGTTCGAGCGAGACCGGCACGATCCGCGCCGCCGCCTCGCGCATGATCAGCTTGCCCACGTCCGTCGACCCGGTGAAGGACAGCTTGCGGATGCCCGGATGCTTGGACAGCGCGGCGCCGCATTCCTCGCCGAGCCCGGTCAGCACGTTCAACACGCCGTCCGGCAGGAATTCCTGACAGATCGCCGCCATCCACAGGACGCCAAGCGGCGCATCCTCGGCTGCTTTCAGCACCAGCGTGTTTCCGGCGCAGAGCGCGGGCGCGATCTTCAACGCGCCCAGCATCACCGGTGCGTTCCAGGGAATGATAGCACCGACGACGCCAATCGGCTCGCGGCGCGTATAGCTCAACACATGCTCGCCGAAAGGAATCGTCTCGCCTTTAAGTTCGCTCGCCAAACCCCCGAAATACCGGAATATATCGGCGACACCGTTCGCCTCGGGGCGGGCCTGCGTACGGATCGCGTTGCCGGTTTCTTCGGCGACGATCCGAGCCAGTTCCTCGACACGCGCCTCGACGGCATCGGCGATCCTCAACAGAATCCGCCCGCGGTCTCGCGGCACGGTTTTGGACCAGGTCTTGAAGGCCTCGGTCGCGGCCGCGACGGCGCGATCGACATCCTCCTCGCCGCCACGCGGGATATGCGCGATGACAGAGCGGTTGCCCGGATTCTCGACGGCAAGATCGCTTCCGCCCGCGCTGTCCACCCAGGCGCCGCCGATCAGCATCCGTTCCTTGCGCGGCCCAGTCCCGCCCGCATCCATTGCAACGCTCATGTCACGTTCTCCTCGATTGTCCCGCCTTCGCGTGCATCGGATTGTAAGTGTCGCGGGCGGGGAATCCAGTGCGACGTGCGGCCGCCGGCGCGCCAACGGAAATTCATCTCAAAATGGACATACACCCGCGCTATAGTCCGTCTCGATCTTTCATCAATCTAGGGCACGAGCAATGCCAAACGAGATCATCCTCTATACCCATCCCATGTCGCGTGGGCGTATCGCGCGATGGATGCTGGAAGAAGTGGGCGCGACCTATCGTGTCGAGGTACTGGACTACGGCGATGCGATGAAGGCGCCGGATTACGTGGCTATCAACCCGATGGGCAAGGTGCCGACGCTGTGCCACGGTGATACCGTCGTCACGGAATGCGCCGCGATCTGCGCCTATCTCGCCGACATGTATCCCGATGCCGGCCTGGCCCCGCCCCTGGACGCCCGAGGGCAGTATTACCGCTGGCTGTTCTTTGCCGCCGGCCCGTTGGAAGCCGCCGCGACGAACAAAGCGATGGGTTTCATCCCGGAAGGCGACGCGCAGAAGATGTCCGGTTACGGCACATTCGAGGCGACACAAGCAACGCTCGAAGCGGCGCTAACCGGCGACGGCTACATAACCGGCGATACCTTCACCGCCGCCGACGTCTATATCGGGGCTCATGTCGGTTGGGGAATGCAGTTCGGCTCGATCGACAAACACCCCGCCTTCGAGGCCTATTGGGCACGCGTCACCGATCGGGACGCCTATCGCAGGGCGACCGAACTCGACGATGCCCTGATGGCGGAACACCCAGTAGACTTCCAGGAACCCGCCGATTCAAAATAAAAAAGTGCCGCGCGGCAGGGGAAACCGCGCGGCATCTGTCCGGCCCTATTTCTTCAGGACCGGATAGGCATAGTCGTAGACCAGGTCCGTGGACCGAACCGGTTCGTGACAGGCGAGGCACTCGCCCTTGTAGTCCTTGGTCACGGTCTTCGCGGTTTCACCGGGCTTGAAGAAGGCCCACCCCCAGCCGTCGCCCCAGAGCGGATTGCCGGGGAACCGGCCCTTGGAATCCTTGACCATGACGAAGTACCCGGCCTGCTCCTTAGCGCTGGTGGCCTCGCCGGTGGTCAATGCCTCGGTCTTTCCCTTGAACAATTCCTTCACCAGGACCGTCCCGTCGGGAAACTTTCCGGTCTTTCGGTAGCCGTCCACCGCGCTACGCGGCGCATAGACGACGTGCAAACCGACGGCGCCACCTGTATCAGCGTCGCCGGCCACCGACCAAGCGCCAAGCATGACGTAGTCGGTCCGGAAATTAGACGGCAATCGGATCGCACCGTCGGCCGAAACGACCCCGTGACCAAAGGATTTTTCGGTCATTTGGGCGATGGCCGCGCCGGTCGCGACCAGGATGCCAGTAAAGACGATCAAGGTCAGAACTTTCAATTTCTGCATGGCGTAATGTCCTTTTCGAAAATTCGAAGGGGCAGGTTGGACCGGCTGCATCGAAGCCGCCGGTCCGGGCGACCCACGATTAGGCCGCTTGCGCCGCCGCGTCGGACCGCACGACGGGGAAGTCGATGTCGGTATCGACGATGTGGTTGAAATAATTGGTGAACAGATTGACCGCGACATGCGTCACGATCTCAACGATCTCACCTTCGGCGTAACCCGCAGCGCGCAACGCTTGGACCTCGGAATCGCCGACGCGGCCACGGTCGGCCACGACACGCGCGGCGAAGGTCAACGCCGCCTGGACTTTGGGATCATCGGACTGGCCACGCAAACTGCTGGCCAAATCCTGCTCCCCGAGCCCTGCACCCTTGCCGAGCGCCGTATGCGCAGAGGCGCAATAGTCGCACCCGTTCGCGCCCGCGACGGTCAACGCGATCTGTTCGCGCAATTGAGCGGGCAGCAACCCTTGTCCAAGCGCGCCGTTCAGCGCGAGGAACCCTTCCAAGACCTTCGGTGAATGAACCATCGTCGCGAAGATGTTCGGCACCACGCCGAGCGCGCCTTTGACGCCATCCAACAAATCCTTGGCGTCGCCCGAGGCGGCCGCGTGATCGACGGGGGAAATACGGGACATATCAGTTCTCCTTGGTTTGAATTGGAAAAGGAGACTGATCTGTCTCCTTTGTTGCTCAACAAGTAAACAGAACTGCCTCCTCATTCAATGCCGATACATCGTGATTTCTTTCAACTTTCTGTGAGCCAGGGGTCAATTGGCGAGGAACACCAGCTGAGCTCCGTTGTAATTCCAGCCATTCCGGATTAAATAAGATACAAATCTGTCTCACTACTGAGTGCCAAACCATGGTCCAATCTCAACGGCGCGAACACTTGATCGACACCGCCATCGATCTGTTCGCCGAGCACGGCTATCACGCCACCGGAATCGATACGATCCTGGCGAAGTCCGGCGTGTCGAAGAAGACGCTGTATCGACATTTCCGGTCGAAGGAAGAACTGATCTTGGCCGCCCTCAAGAAATACGACGGTCTGTTCCGCAATGGGTTCATGCGGCAGGTCGAACAGGCCGCCGATACGCCGAGGGGTCGAATTCTTGCCGTGTTCGACGTCGCCGCCGATTGGTTCGAGGAAAACAACTTTTATGGCTGCATGTATATCAACGCGATCAGCGAGTACTCGGCGGCGGACACGGCGATCCGGCAGGTCTGTAAGGAGTTCAAATCCCTGATGCGCCGGTTCATCACGGATCTGTGCCAGGAGATGCCCGCACCGGATCCGGAAAATCTTGCCGAGGAACTGGCGCTTCTCCTCGAAGGCGCCATCGTCACGGCGCAAGTTTCCGAATCGGGTCGGCGCGCCGCCCTTGTCGCGAAGACCGCAGCGACGGCATTGATCGATCAGGAGATGAACAAAGTGGGAAAGACCGGCTGACGCCGAAGGCCCGCCGGTTTGGCGTCAGGACGCCTTGTCGAATGCGACCGCGGCATCCATCGCTGCTGCTTGCGCCCGGTTCAAGCAAACGGACAACTCGCGCGCCAGTGATTGCACATGCGGCGGCTTGACGATCTCGAAATGCCGGCCGGGTATCGGCCTGACCTCCAGCCCCCCTTTGACGAGATCATGCCAGCCGTCATGCGCGTTGGGGTGGTTCCATGCGTAGAGTTCCGCCTTGAACAGCGTCGCCGCCCCATCGTAAGGCGAGGCCTTGTAGTCGCGGCGGATAACGTCATTCGCTTCGACGGGCCGGCGCAGGAAGCGGGGTATCTCACGGCCACTGTTTTCGTAATGCGCCCAGGCCGCGGAAAACAGCCGGAGCCGGGCCGCCATATAAACCATCTCCAGGCTGTTCCGTACCCGCATTCCAAGATAGGCAGGGATTTGAGCGGGACGGAGCACCCGTACCCGCTCCGCATGCCGGGCGAGCCATTGTCCCATCCCGATCCGGCGCTGCCCTGAATGGCAATAACTGTCGATCAACCCGAGAAACGCGACATTTTCCCCGGCGGCGCGCAATTGCTGCGCAATCACGTAGGCCACCCGTCCGCCGAAGGAGTAACCGCCCAGATAGTATGGGCCGACCGGTTGGACCTTGCGGATTTCGCGGACGTAATGTGCCGCCATTTCGTCGATCCGTACGAACGGCACATCCTCGCCGCCGAGGCCAAGGCACTGTATGCCGTAAAACGGCTGGTCCTCGCCCAAGTGCCGCGCGAGGTCGCGGTAATTCAACACCTGTCCGTTACCGTCATGGATGCAGAAGAACGGTGGCCGCTCCCCACCCGCCTGAATCGGCACGATGCATTGCGGCGGGATCGAATCGTCGATGCGCTGCGCCATCTTGGCGACCGTCGCCGCCTCGAACAGAACCGATCGGGGCAACTTGCGGCCTAGGTCCCGTTCGATCCGCAGGAAGAGGTCGACGGCTTGAAGCGAGTCGCCCCCGAGCATGAAAAAGTCATCTTCCAGGCCTACGGAGTCGAGTCCCAGCGTTTCCGCCCATAGCCGTTGCAGCTTCGCCTCCAGGGGGGTCGCGCGCCGTTCCTTTGCGCCTTCCGGGGTTTTCGCCATAGTCCCTTCCCGGACGAGCCCGAAAGCCGCCGCCAACTTTCTGCGCTCGAATTTGCCGGTCGGACCTTTTGGAATCTCGTCGACGAACACATAGCGCCGGGGCAGTTTGAAATCGGCGATCCGGCCGCGCAGGTGATCGTTCAATATCTCGTCCGTCAACGCAGCCCCTGTCGCCGATACGACGGCGGCGGCGACATCCTGGCCCAATGTCACGTGCGGCAGCGGGAACGCCACCGCCGTGGCGACGTCGGGGTGGCGCATCAATGCGTCATCGACTTCCGCCGGCGCAATCTTCTCGCCGCCCCGGTTGATGAATTCCTTGATCCGCCCGGTGAGCGTCAGATAACCGTCATCGTCGAAGACGCCTTCGTCGCCGGTGCGGAACCATCCGTCGATGAACGCCTCGGCATTGGCTTCGGGATCGTTCTCATACCCTTCGAAGACATGTATGCCGCGCGTCACGACTTCGCCTCGTTGCCCGGTGGGCAGCATCGAGCCGTCGGGACCGATGACCGCGACCGCGCCGCCGGCCGAAATGCCGACCGTGCCCCGCTTGCGCGTCCTCGGCGGTTGCGGACTGCCCGTAATGCGGCCGGTTTCCGTCATGGAATAGGTTTGGATGACCGGGACGCTCAGGACGGCCTCAAGCTCGTCGGCGATTTCCGCATCCAGATGGCCCGACGCGGTGCGCGCGAACCGCAAGGCCGCCTGTTCGATCTCCGACTTGTAGTTGGCTGCTTGCGCGCAAATCGTGTGATGGAACGTATAGCTGCCGGAGTACCAAGTGGGCCGCAGCGTCTCCAGCATTCGGAAGAAGGCGTCGGACGAGAAGTTCGGCAGATTGATGAGGCTGCCGCCGGAATAGAGCGTCCCCGCCAGCGAACTGTACAGGCCGTGACCATGGAACAGCGGCATGAGATTCAGACAGCGGTCCCCGGCGGTCAACTCGAACAGCCGGGCGGAGTAGTCCGACATCGCGCTGAGTTGCCGGTGCCGTACCGGCACGATCTTGCTGCGCGACGTCGTCCCCGATGTGGTCAACACCAACGCCAAGTCATTCGGCTGCGCCGCGCCCGGCTGCGCGCATTTCCCGGCCGACCCGGGCCGAATATCGACCGATCCGGCCGCCTTGTTGTCCAACGCGTCGATTTCGATTACTGGCAGCCCGAGATGGTCTGCCGCCGTGCGCGCCGGCGTATCGGCATCGGCTGCGACGACGACCGCCTTCACGCCCAGGTCCCGCATGTGGATGGTGAACTCGCCGACCGTGAAGTCGGGGTTCATGGGCGCGGCGGTAGCACAACTCCAGACGCCCATGACGACCGTGGCCATGGCCGAATTGCTGGGGTGGACGATCGCGATCCGATCCTGCCGGCCCAAACCCATGTCGTTGAGCACCTGCTGGAATCGGTCCATCAGCACGACCAATGCACCATACGAGAGCGATGGCCTCCCCTCCGCCACCACGGCCGGAGCGTCCGGCAACGCTGCGGCGTGCCGGCGAACGACCTCACCGATCGTTATCTCGTCCCGATCCTCGGACACGGTCTGTCCCCTCCAATACAGCGCAATTGTAGGTTACGCCTTTGCCGGGGACCACAAGCTCACGAGAAGGGAGAGAGTTACCTCTATAGGGTGATACGAGGCCGCTAAACGGCGGGTCAGCCACGCGTGAGATCTAGGCGGTCTTCTTCAGAAGCACGCAATGCCGCTGCGCCTCTTCGATCAACTGGTCGAGCCACTTCATCTGGTCCTCGGACGCATCGGTCGCACGGCGGACGGGGCACATGGAAATCGTGATCAGCCGCCAGGGGATCGCGGAGAATTCGTCCCCTTCCGCCTCGCGGACTTCATACATATGCTTGGTGAAAACGACGGCGGTCTGCCATCCGTCGTCGCCGAGCCGTTCCTTCACGCCCTGCCAATCGAGCCCTGTCGCCCCGATCTGCTTGCAGAAATCGGCGACTGCGGTTCCGAGATGCTGCAGGAATGAATCGCGCCGCTTGAGGGTGAGCCGTTCGAGACGGCCGCGCACCCGCACAAGAAAAAGCGTGTCGCCGATCCGGGGTTCTGCTTCGCGCGCCATGTCAGGTCACCGTGTTGCCGCAACCTGATACGCCGGGGACGTGATGAGGGAGTCGCCATGCGATTCAAACGCCCGGAATCTCACCTTGAGATTGCACGTATCGTTTTGCGCGACAGAAAAGCACTCGGAAGGTCGTTTAGAACTGCCCATCGCCGTTTTGCCCCTCGGCTAATCGCTTGCAGGGCCTCACTTTTACAATAAATCATTTCAAAACCGTAAAAGAAGTTTGACCTTAGATAGTATTTTGCGGCGCACAAATATCGCTCGGACCGGTCATTACGGTCAAAAATTGGGGAGTATTGGTAGCGGAGGGCGGACTCGAACCGCCGACACGCGGATTATGATTCCGCTGCTCTAACCAACTGAGCTACTCCGCCACACGTGGCCGATGGGCCTCTGCGGCATGCACATAAACCCGCCGCCGGAGACTGTCAAGCGCCCGAAAGCCCTGCCCGGCCTTCCGGTCGAGGCCGGATAGGGTATCAGCCGGCACGCTGATCCATCCGGTCCTGGAAACCGAACCATTTCATCATGACGGGCAGGAACCAGGGCTTGCCGGCATACAGCGGCACGGCCTTCGGCGAATCGCAGAGGAAGGCGGATTCGGTCTCGCCCTGGCCCAGGATCCGGAAGGCCGCGTGCCGCCCGGTCCACCACGCCCAGACGACGCCCGACCCGCAATAACCGACGGCGTAATGCTTGCCCTCATGGCTGAACAGGCGGGGCATGTAGTCGCGGGAATAGGCGACGAAGCCGCTCCAGGAGTATTCCGCCTGGATATCCGCCAGTTCGGGGAAGATCTCCACCAACCGGCCCATGTGTATGCGCACCACCTCTTCCGGGCTGGCATCCGACGGCCCCTCCCGCCCGCCGAACAGGATGCGCGTGCCGTCCGGCGTCGGGCGGTAGTAGTAGCCGACGCGCCGGCTCTCCACGAGCATGCGCTTTTTCGGCATCAGGCGCGCCATCACGTCGACCGCGATCGGCTCGGTCACGATGATCCTGCTCGGCACCGGCACCAGCCGCCGCTGAAGCCATGCGTTCGCCTTGTCGGTGTAGCCGTTGGTCCCGACCAGCACGTCGCGCGCCCGCACCGTGCCGCGCGCGGTCCGCACGGTATAGCCGTCGCCGTCGCGCTCCACGCCCTGCACGGCGGTGCTCGTATGGACCGTGGCCCCCGCCTCGCCCGCCCGGCCGATCAGCCCCAAGTGGAACTTGCCCGGATGCAGCCCGCCGATATCGGGGCGCACGACGCCGCCGTGATAGTAGTCGGTGCCGAGTTCGGCATGCTGGTCCTTGCGCCCGATCACCGAGACGCCGAGATCGACATGCTCGTTCAGGAGGTCCGCCTCGCGCCGCATCGCCTCGAAATGCTTCGGCGCGACCGCGCCGGCGAAACGGCCGACCATCTGCTGGTCGCAGTCGATGCCCTCGTCCTCGAGGAAAGCCGACAGGCGCTCCCGCGCCAGCTTGCCTTCGGCGTAGATACTTTTGGCGCGCTCCAGCCCGAACTTGTCGATCAGGGCGCCGAAGCCGATGCGGATGTTCCCGCTGGCGATGCCGCCGTTTCGGGTCGACGCTCCCTCGCCCGCGCGCAGGCTGTCGAACACCTGCACCGAGCGGCCCGCCCGCGACAGCACCAACGCCGCCGACAAGCCCGTATAGCCCGCGCCGATGATCGCGACGTCGCAGGTCTCGGCCACATCGGTTCTCGGGACATCGGTGGGCGGCGCGGCGTCCCACCAATACGGATCCGTCTTCAGCGATGCGACAATGGTCACCGCAGTCTCCCCTTTGTCTGATTTTTATCCGCGGACACGTGCGCCGCGATGCGTCGATACTACACCGGCGCCGGCGAAAAGCGGAAAACCTCTATCGCGCTTAAGGGGAATCAGGCAGCCAGGGTGGCCGCTTCACGCTCGATCCAGCCGCCGCCGAGGACACGGTCGCCGTCATAGATCACGCAAGCCTGACCGGGGGAAACGCCGTATTGCAGATCCCGGAACACGACATCCGCGCCGCCGTCAGCCGTCCGCACGACACTCGCGGGCACAGGCTCCATCGCCGAGCGGATCTTGACCGCCAACCCGTCACCGGCCGCATCGCCGCCGATCCAGTTGAGGTCCGACAGCCGCAGCCGCTCACGGCCCAGCGCCGTCTTCGGGCCGACGACCACGCGATGGGCCGCCGCATCGAGGCGGATGACGTAAAGCGGGTCGGATTCCGGATCGCGGCCGCCGATGCCGAGGCCGCGCCGCTGCCCCACCGTGTAATGGATGATACCTTCATGTTGCCCGATGACCCGCCCGTCCACATCGACGATGTCGCCCGGGATCACCGCTTCCGGCCGCAGCTTCTCCACCACCTGGGCATACGATCCGTTGGGCACGAAACAGATATCCTGGCTGTCGGGCTTGTCGGCCACCGGCAGGTCGAACCGGGCCGCCGCTTCGCGCGTCTCGGTCTTCGGCATACCGCCGAGCGGGAAGCGCAGGAAATCGAGCTGGTCCTGCGTGGTGGCGAACAGGAAATAGCTCTGGTCGCGGCCATGGTCGGCGGCGCGGTGCAGTTCCGCCCCGGCCGGGCCCGCCACCCGCTTCACGTAATGCCCGGTCGCCAGGGCCTCGGCCCCGAGATCATGCGCCGTGCTCAGCAGATCTCGGAACTTGACCGTCTGGTTGCAGCGGACGCAGGGAATCGGCGTTTCGCCCCGGATATAGGCGTCGGCGAAATCGTCGATCACCGACTCCCGGAACCGGCTTTCGTAGTCGAGCACGTAATGCGGGATATCGAGGGTCGCGGCCACGTTGCGGGCGTCGTGGATGTCCTGCCCGGCGCAGCACGCTCCCTTGCGTGCCACCGCCTCGCCATGGTCATAGAGCTGCAGCGTGACGCCCACGACCTCGTAGCCGGCCTCCACCAGCAGCGCCGCCGTCACCGACGAATCGACGCCGCCGGACATGGCCACCACGACACGGGTGTCCGCCGGCTTCTTGTCTATATCCAGGCTGTTCATGGCGGAAATATAGGGCTCGGCACGGGAAACGCAATGCGCCGCTCAACCGGCAGGCATCACAGGTCGATGGCGCGCCGTTCGGCGGCGGAACGGTAGATCGCCTCCTCGATCTCGACATTGCGCAGATAGGCGTCCGCCCCGGTCTCCAGGGGGGCGCCGTCCAGCAGATGGGCGGCGATGTGGGCTTGGGTCGCATATACGCAATCGCCACCGAAACCACGGTCCTCCCACGCATAGACATGCTCGGCCTCGTCCCCGCCATGGGGCTTCCACCAGAGGCGGCCGCTACCGTCCAGCCGCAATACGCCGTTGGACCCTTCGAGCCACATTTCGCCCATCGTCCGCCGCGGGTTGTCGGACACATGGTCGTTCAGCCGGTTGGCGTCATACACGCCCGACTGCCCGCCGGCGAACCGGAAGACGATTGTCCCCGCATCCTCCCCCGCGATCGCCGGATTGATCTGGCGCAGATCGGCATAGACGCTCGTCATCTCGCCCATCAGGAAGCGGAAGGTATCGACGAAATGGATACCCGTCTCATGGACCAGGAACCGTTTCATGGTCTGGAAATAGGGTTGCCGGTCGAGATACGCGTCCGGCCCCTGTCCGTCACCGGGCCGCATCCGGAAGGCGATGCCGTGCAGATCGCCCAACTTTCCGGCGTCGATCAGCCGCCGGGCCTCGCGGAACCAGGGTTGGAAACGGAAATTCTCGTGCACCGCCAGCGTCACGCCGGCCGCCGACGCCGACGCCGCGACCGCCTGCGCCTCCGCCAGGGTCGGTCCCAAGGGCTTCTGACAGATCACCGGCAACCCGCGGTCCGCAACCGCCGAGACAAGGTCGAGATGCGTATCCGGCGGCGTGGCGATATCCACCACGTCCGCTTCCGTCGCATCGAGCATGGATTCCAGGTCGCCGAAGCCTTGGGTTGCGCACGCCGACGCGGCCGCATCGGCACGGCTCCGGTCGAGATCGCATATCCCCACCAAATCCCCCGTGTCGAGCCGGGCCCACGCCTCGTGGTGGAACTGCGCGAAGAATCCCGCGCCGACGACGGCGACCCGGAGTTTGCGGCCGGTCATGGGGCCATCCTCGTCCGCTTCCGCCACCCAATCATCGGGCGGCGTCCAGCCCCATCTGCCAGAAATCGGCTTCCAGCACGGTCGCCATGCGAAAGGTCTCGGTGAGGCCGGGCATGCGCCCTTCCCCGCCGCGCCGCGCCATCAGCACATCGAGCGACGAGACCGCCGCGGTTGCGACCTCCTGGTACTCCTCGCCGGCATACATCGCGATCCAGTCCGCATAGGGATTGCCGTCACGTTTCGTTGTCGGGTCGTCGGCCAGCGCCCGCCCGATCTCGCCGTAGCCGACGACACAGGGCGCCAGCGCCACCTGCAGATCGAGCAGATCGCCCGCCGAGCCGCGCTCCAATACGAAGCGGGTATAGGCGACGGTCGCCGTGTCTTCCGGCAACGCCTCCATATCCGCCTCGCTCAGGCCCCATTCGGCGCAGTAGTCGATATGCAGCTTCATCTCGATATCGACCAGCGCCGACATCGTGGCGGCCGCCGACCGCAGCTCGGCCAGGGTCTCGGACTTGTATCCGGCCAACGCATAGGCACGGGCGAAATGGATGAGGAAGAGATAGTCCTGCTGCAGGTAGTGCCGGAACGCCGCTTCCGGCAGGCTGCCGTCCGCCAATCCCCGGACGAAGTCATGCCGTGTGTAGTCATTCCACGCGTCGGCGCAGGCGGCCTTCAGGGTATCGAACAAGGTCGGCATCGGCGGCATTCTCCTCGCTTACTCTTCGAGCAACAGGTTGCGCGTCGATTCCGGCAATCGGACGGTCAGGCCATCCAACGCCTCCGTCATCGTGATCTGGCAGCCCAGGCGCGAGGTCCGGGTCAGCCCGAAGGCGAGATCGAGCATGTCTTCCTCTTCCTCGCACGGGGGTTCCAAGCGCCCGAACCACTCTTCCTCGACCACGACGTGGCAGGTGGAGCACGCCATCGACCCTTCGCAGGCGCCTTCGATATCGATGTCGTTACGGTGGGCGATGTCCAGCAGGCTGAACCCTTCAGGCGCGTCCACTTCCTTACGGACGCCGCCGCGCTGAATGAAAATTACTTTCGGCACGTTGGGGACTGCCTCACGCTTTCTCGTAGACCTGGTTGGCCGATTGCAGGCTGCTTACGGCCGCGACGATATCATCCGCCGCCCGATCGATTTCTTCCGGCGTCGTATACCGGCCGAGACCGATGCGGAGGGAGTTATGCAGCAACGACGGGTCCGGGTCGAGCGCCTGCAGGACATGCGACGGCTCGACGATCGCCGAGGAGCAGGCGGACCCGGTCGACACGGACAATCCATCCAGCCGCATCATCAGGTCCTGACCATCGATGTTGGCAAAGGACAGGTTCAGGTTACCGGGAATCCGGTGGTCGAGATCACCGTGTACATGCATCGACGGAAGCGCTTCCCGCAGCCGGTCGAGAATCTTGTCGCGCAAGCCCGCCAGCCGCGCGGCTTCCGACGGCATCTCGCGCTCGGCAATGGCGCAAGCCTCGCCGAAGCCGACGACAAGCGGCGTCGGCACCGTGCCGGACCGCAACCCGCGCTCCTGCCCGCCGCCGTCCTGTTCCGCCCGCAGAGCCACTTTCGGGCGGCGGCAGATATACAAAGCGCCCACGCCTTTGGGACCATAGAACTTGTGCGCGGTGATGCTCATCAGATCGATCTTCATCGCGTTGACGTCGAGCGGGATCTTGCCGACCGCCTGGGCCGCATCGGTATGGAAGTAAATCCCGCGCTCGCGGCACAGCGCGCCGATTTCGGCCAGCGGCTGGATCACCCCGATCTCGTTGTTCACGGCCATGATCGACACCAGCAACGTGTTGTCGGTCAAGGCATCCGCCAACGCATCGAGATCGACGAGCCCGTCCGGCCGGACGCCGAGAACCGTGAGATCGAAACCTTCCTCCTCCAGACGCTTGCAGCTTTGGAGAACGCATTTGTGCTCGGTCGCCAGGGTCACGATATGGCGGCGAGAGGCGTCGGCGGCATGCGCGGCGCCCTTGATCGACAGATTGTTGGATTCCGTGGCGCCCGAAGTGAAGATGATCTCCTTCGGCCTCGCGCCGATGATCGAAGCGACCTGTCCCCGCGCCCGTTCGACGGCCTCCTCCGACACCCAGCCGTGGCGATGGTCGCCCGAATGCGGATTGCCGAATTTCTCGTTGAACCACGGCAGCATTGCCGCCACGACGCGTTCGTCCGTCGGTGTCGTCGCCTGATAATCCAGGTATATCGGCATCTTCTTGTCGGGCATGTCGGTATTGCTGTCCGGCATCAAGCGGCACTCCGTCGCAAACGATGAATGAGTTCGATCCAGGCGGCGATGAACCCGTCGACATCGGCATCGGAGGTATCCGGGCCGAGACTGACGCGGATGGCGCAGCGCGCCACCTCGTCGTCGACACCCATCGCCAGCAATACATGGCTTGTCTTCACCTTGCCGGACGAGCAGGCCGACCCGGCACTGACTGCATACCCGGCGAGGTCCAGCGCCATCACCTGCGTCTCCGCCCCGATACCGGGGATGGCGATGCAACTGGTGTTCGGCAGCCGGGACACGCCCGCGCCGAAGACGACGGCGTCGGGGATTTCCTGTGCGATCCGGGCCTCGATCCGGTCGCGCCGCCGGGCGATACCGTCCACGCCGTCCAACGTCAGCACCCGTTTCGCGGCCGCGCCGAACCCGGCGATCCCCGTGATGTTCTCGGTGCCGCCCCGCAGCCCCTTCTCCTGACCGCCACCCTTCGTGTCGGGCCGCAGCAGCGATGCATCACGCAGGATCAACGCACCGATGCCCGCCGGGCCACCGATCTTATGGGCCGAGACCGTCATCAGGTCGACGCCGAGCGCCGCCATGTCCACCGGCAGCCGGCCCGGCGCCTGAACCGCATCGCAATGCAGCAGGGCGCCATGTTCCCGCGCCACCGCGGTGATTTCGGAAATAGGCTGGATGACGCCGGTTTCGTTATTGGCCAGCATGACGGACACGATCGCATCGACGGCAGCGACCTCGTCCGCCTCCAGCGCAGCCTCGACCGCCGATGGCTGGACCACCCCGTCCACGTCGACCGGAATGCTGTCCGCCAGAGGATGGGCGTCCAGAACCGACACATGTTCCGCGGCGGACACGAAGACACGGTCGCGGCCGCAGCCGCGCAGCGCCATGGCATTCGCTTCGGTCGCGCCGCTGGTGAACACCACTTGGCTCGCTTTTGCGCCGACCATGGCGGCGACGTCCTTGCGCGCGGCCTCGATCCGGGCGCGGGCGCGCCGGCCGTACTCATGCACCGACGACGGGTTGCCGCCGTGCCGCGCGGCCTCCGTCATGGCTTCGATGACGGAAGCGCCCATCGGGACCGAAGCGTTGTGATCGAGATAGACCATGGAACCGCCGATACCTAAATCACCGCCCAACCGGCCGCGCTACTCGGCGGCGGCGATTTGGTTCGACCGGTGAATCACGCCGCTCTGACCGAGGATGCGCCGGTCGACCACGTCGGCAAGTGAGATCGAGCTGAAGAACAGATGGATCAGGTTGCCCAATTCCTCCCAAAGATCGTGGGTGATGCATCGGACCTTGTCGCCCGTGCACCCCACCGGAGAACCCGGAACGCATCGGGTCGCGCGAATGGGCTCGTCCACGGCCAGGATGATATCCGCGAGCCGTGTCTCTTCCGCCGTCCGCGACAGGACGTAACCGCCGCCCGGGCCGCGCACGCTGCTGACCAATCCGGCCCGCCGCAATTTCGCGAACAACTGTTCGAGATAGGAAAGCGAAATCTCCTGACGCACGGCAATTTCGGACAGCGCCACAGGGTCGCCGTCGCCGTGTTTCGCGAGATCCACCATTGCCATGACCGCATATCGGCCTTTTGTACTCAGTCGCACTGCCGCCTCTCTTATTCTTCTAGAGCCAATTTCCCAGTGTTTGCCGCGTGGCGCGGACCTTGAACGACCCGCTGCCTAATTCGATCCGAGTTTGGGGGACTCCCCGGATCCTTCTTCCTTATCGAAACCACCGGCCCCCACCGACGGTGATTGTTCCTTCAATTGCGATTCCAAATCTTCGATGCGCGCCTGGAGCACCGAGACATGTTCCATCAACCCGTCGATGGCGCGCGCGACCGGATCGGGCACGTCGCCCAACGGGGTGCCGTACGGCGAGAACGGATTATGTTCGCCCGCCGCGCCCGACTGAATCACCCGGGCCGGAATGCCGACGACGGTCACGCCCGTCATGACATCCTTGGTGACGACCGCATTGGCCCCAACACGGGCACAGGCGCCGACGGTTATGGGCCCCAAAATCTGCGCGCCGGACCCGACAATCACGCGGTCCTCCAGGGTCGGATGGCGCTTGCGGTCGCGCTGGCTGTCGGAGTCCACCGACGGCGCGACCCCGCCGAGCGTCACGTCGTGATACAGCGTGACGTCGTCGCCGATCTGGGCCGTCTCGCCGATAACGACACCCATGCCATGATCGATGAAAAACCGTTGGCCGATCCGGACCGCGGGGTGGATTTCGATGCCCGTCAGAAATCGATTGAACTGCGAGAGAGCACGCGCAAAAACCCGCCAACCTTTTCCCCACGCGGCGTGGGCCAATCGGTGTAAAACGATGGCGTGGAACCCGGAGTAGCAAAGCGCCACCTCCAGCCGCGAGCGGGCCGCCGGATCCCGTTGCATGATCGCGTCAATCTCATCGCGCAACATCTTGAACATGGTAAAAAATGCCTAATCTTTATTTTCAAACAGATTCACGGTTTATTAGGCGCTACCCGACCGGCATACCCTGAGGGCTTTAGGCGTGTCTTTCACCGGTTTATATGTCGATGTGGATATAGAATGACCTAGTGCAGCGGTCAAGAATTCAAGAGGACCGTTCAAAAATTCACGAAACCGCACGACGGACCGCCGAGCGCATTTGCCGGGTTCGCTCAGCCCCAACCCGGCACCAACGACTAAGGATAAACGGTAACCCCATCATGCCAGAAGTGATCATCAACGGGCCGGAGGGCCGGCTCGAAGGCCGTTACCACCACAGCCAGGAAACCAACGCACCGATCGCCCTGTTCCTTCATCCTCACCCGCAGCATGGCGGAACGATGAACAACAAGGTGGTTTATACGATCTACCAGAATTTCGTGCGGCGCGGTTTCTCGTGCCTGCGCTTCAACTTTCGCGGTGTCGGCCGATCGCAGGGAACCTTCGCGCGCGGTGAAGGCGAGCTTTCGGACGCCGCGACGGCGTTGGACTGGATGCAGAGCTTCAACCAAAACGCCCGCGGATGCTGGATCGGCGGTTTCTCCTTCGGGGCATGGATCGGCATGCAACTGCTGATGCGGCGACCGGAAATCGACGGCTTCATTTCGATCGCGCCTCCGGCCAACATGTACGACTTCAGTTTCCTGGCGCCCTGCCCCGCGTCCGGCCTGATGGTGACCGGTTCCGAAGACGATATCGTTCCCGCGGATTCGGTGACGAAGCTTGTCGAGAAACTGCGCCAGCAGCGCGGCATCGCCATCGACCACGAGACGGTTGCGAAGGCCAACCATTTCTTCACGGGACAGCTCGAAGAGATGGACGCGGTGGTGAGCGCCTATCTGGACGACGCCCTGGCGCCGGACGAAAGCCAGTCCGCCGCCAGCTAGGCGGTGAACACGCGGCCGCCGGTTTGCGGCTGCGGCACGCCCGTCGTCCCCGGCCAGCTTAACGGCAGCCCTCGCAACGAGCGGACGGCGAGATAGGCGAAGGCCTGCGCCTCCAATGCGTCGCCGTCCCACCCGATGTCCTCGACCGGCATGACGGGAACGCTCAGCGCATCCGAAAGCATTTTCATCATGGTCGGGTTGTGCCGCCCGCCCCCGGTGACGAGCCACCGAACCGGCGGTTCCGGCAGCAAGCTGGCCGCGCGGGCCACCGCACCCACGGTGAAGGCCGTCAGAGTCGCCGCGCCATCTTCCACTGCCAGGCCGTCGACCGCCTGGACATCGAAATCATCGCGGTCGAGCGACTTCGGCGGCGGCGCATCGAAATAGGGATGCGCCAACAACGCCGCCAAAGCGGCCTGATCGACCGTGCCAGCCGCCGCGGAACGGCCGTCCTTGTCGACCCCTTTGCCGGTCATACGCCGCATCCAATCGTCAATCAGGGCGTTGCCCGGCCCGGTGTCGAACGCGACGAGCGCCCTATCGTCGCCGGCATCCTCCCCAACCCATGTGACATTGCCGACGCCACCCAAATTCAGCACCGCGACCGGCTTCTCCATGGATGCCGCCATCGCCGCATGGAAGGCGGGCGCCAGCGGCGCGCCCTGTCCGCCCGCCTCGAGGTCGGCTTTTCGAATATCGCCCACCACGTCGATCCCCGTCCGCGACGCCAGCAGCGCCGCATCGCCCAATTGCCACGTCCACTGGCGCTCCGGCCGATGCAACAGGGTATGCCCATGAAAGCCGATCGCGCATACATCCGCCGCCGTACGGCCGCTGGCGCTCAGCAAGTCCTCGACCAAGGCGGCATGGGCCAGCGTCATATCCTTTTCGACCAGGTCGGTCTCAGGATCGCGGGCCTCGCGGCCGAGACAGCCACGCAACCGTTCCCGCAATCCGGCCTCGTATGGCACGGTTAACGCCCCCAACGGCGTGACCAAGCCCTCACCATCGGTTTCCAGCAAGGCGGCATCGATCCCGTCCAGCGACGTGCCGCTCATCAGGCCCAAGGCCAAGACGGGCTTGTCGAGTATTGCCGTGCCGGTGGATGTCATTGTTCGCCGGTACCGATTGTGTTAAACGATCCGCCCTTTTCGCAAGGCTAGACAGAACCATGACCGCGCTTCGTTCGGATTTCCTTAACGCCGTCGGCGAGCGGGGATTCCTGCATCAATGCACCGATTCGGAAGCCCTCGACAAGCTCTGTACCGAGGGTCCGATTTCGGCCTATATCGGCTTCGACGCGACGGCGGACTCGCTCCACGTGGGCAGTCTGGTCCCGATCATGCTGCTGCGGCTGCTGCAGCAGACCGGTCACAAGCCGATCGTGCTGATGGGCGGCGGCACCACCAAGATCGGCGATCCGTCGGGCAAGGACGAACAGCGGCAGTTGCTGACCGATGCGGACATCAACCGCAACATCGACGGCATCAAGGGCGTCTTCGAGAAATTCCTAACCTTCGGCGACGGCCCGACCGACGCCATCATGGTGAACAACGCGGAATGGCTCGACGAACTAGCCTATATCGAATTCCTGCGCGAATACGGCCGGCACTTCTCGGTCAACCGGATGCTGTCCTTCGATTCCGTGAAGCTGCGCCTGGAGCGCGAGCAACCGCTCAGCTTCCTGGAATTCAACTACATGGTGCTGCAGGCCTACGACTTCGTCGAGTTGGGTCACCGCTACAAATGCCGCCTTCAGATGGGCGGGTCGGATCAATGGGGCAACATCGTGAACGGCGTCGAACTCGGCCGCCGCTCGGCACAAATGGAGTTGTACGGGCTGACGACACCGCTGATGACCACGGCCAGCGGCGCCAAGATGGGCAAGACCGCGAGCGGCGCGGTCTGGCTGAACGAGGATCGCCTGCCGGCCTACGACTACTGGCAATACTGGCGCAACACCGAAGACGCCGATGTCGGCCGCTTTCTGCGCCTGTTCACCGAACTGCCGATGGGCGAGATCGAACGCCTGGAAGCGCTCGAAGGCGCGGAGATCAACGACGCCAAGATCACGCTCGCGAACGAGGCGACCCGATTGTGCCGGGGCGACGAAGCGGCGGCCGGGGCGGCCGAAACCGCGCGTAAGACTTTCGTCGACGGCGACTTCGGGGCGGACCTGCCCAGCATCGACGTCCCCAAGGGCGAACTGGAAGAAGGCATCCCGGCTTTCGTCCTGATGGCACGCGCAGGACTGAACCAAAGCAACGGTGAGGCCCGGCGGCTGATCCGCGGCGGCGGCGCCCGGATCAACGACGAGAAGATCGACGACGAAAGCAGGACCGTGTCCCTCGCCGACATGAACGATCAGGGCGTCATCAAGCTGTCCGCCGGCAAGAAGCGGCACGCACTGGTCCGCCCAAACTAAGCACAGTTCGGTCGTTAATTAGCGGGCGCTTCGCTCTGCGGCTTGCCCGCGCCCAACCCGAACAGGTTGCGCAGGAATCCGGGCGCCAACGCCGAGAGCGGATTGACCGATATCTTGGGTTTTTCGAGCGGCCCCGCCACCCGATAGGTCGCGGCGAAGACGCCTTCGTTTTCACCGCCGGTCAACAACGATCCGATCACCGGAATCTTGCCGATGGCCCGGTTGAACGAATAGGCGGGCACCAGCGTACCGCCCAGGTTCGCCGTGTCGGCATCCAAATCCAGTATCCCGTTGACGGTCACCCCGATCGACGAGCCATGCGCGCTGGCCTTGGAGAAGGTTACCCGGTTGTCCTTGTAGACGAACCCGCCCTCGAACGCATCGAAGTCCAATCCCTTCTTCGACATGGCCGCGCCGATCCCGGTCAGGGACGCGACCTGCAGGACCTTGGCGAGGGTCGGCGCCTTCGACAGCGTGAAGTTGGACGCGATGAAGTCCCCTTCGATCGGCGCATCCGACGTCGGCCGAACGCCCCGGACCAGCAGCGTGCCGCCCGCGACCCGGCCTTTTGTCGGCGACATCGAGAGAACCTCGCCGAAGTCGTCCGCCACGATCCGCAGGATTTGGCCATCGGGTCCCGGCAGGAACTTGATATCGAGCTTCCCTCGCTTGCCCAACCGGCCATCGAGAACCAAGCCACGCACGGTGCCTTGCTGACGATGCAGCAGCAAATTCGCGTCCCGCAGTTTGCGGTCGGGGCCCCAACGCAGTTCATCGAACCGCGCATTCAATCGGAGGCCCGGCTGGTCTGCGGCGGGCGGCTGGTCGCCCTTCTGTTCCTCGGCATCCAGTATGGGGCCAACATCGAAACGGCGTCCCGACACAGTCGCGGCAATCGTCCCGCCCGTTCCGATGTCGAGACGCCCCGTCAGGTCGTTGTCACCATTCTTGAATTGTTCGATATCGATCCGCCAGGCGGCCCGGTCCTTGGCGCGCGGTTTGGCCGACCCCAATAGCTTCGAAGGCCCAGCTTCGACGCTGAACTTATCGACGGCGCGTACGCCTTTCTCATCCAACGTGACAACGACATTCGCCGTGCCCGGAACGCCGACCGGTTTGGTCCAACCGGCCGCGCTCAAATCGACCGCCGCGTCGACCAACTCGAAGCCCGCCAAAATCTCCGTGCTGCCATCGGACCGCGCGGTAACCACCACATTCACGTCGGATGCGCCTTTGACCAAATTCGTCGGCGGGACGCCGAAACCGGGCCGGGACAAATCCGGAAGCCGGCCGGAGACCACGAGATTCGTCCGCACCTTCGCGTCTTTTCTGAAATCCTCACGCCAATCGATGGTGGCGGGACTGGCAAAAAGCCGCATCGTCCCGGTCGCGCTCAGTCCGGCGTTGTTCACCTTCAAGCGAATGTCGCCATCGCGCGGTGTCAAACCGAACGGGGCCGGTGACACCGCCAGTTTACCCAAACCCGCCGACGCGGCGATCGTGATGTCCCCGGCGTCGAGATCGGTGACCAACGGAAATTCGAACTTGGTACGAACCACCGCCTCGCCCGAAATCGCAGCCGGGCTTATGCCGATCTCCGAGACATAGCCAAGCGGCTTACGATCCAGAATTTGCGCGAGCGTCCGCGCCGATCCGCGGAGCGCGGCATCGATCGAAATCGCCTGATCCTCGGCGTCCAGGCCGGTGATGTCGACCGTCGCTTTCTCCAGTGCGAGGTCTTGCAGTCGCCCGCTGCTCACCGCGAATTTGAAGCCCTGCGCATCGAAGGTTGCCGTCCCGCCGACATCGGCGACCTTGGGAAGCGGCTCCCAATACCGGATCGACAGCCCCTGATATTGCAGCGTACCGTCGATCGACTCCACCTCGACCGATGTCCGGTCTTTCTCGACCGGCATCTTCAAGGCCAGTGAAACGGTCCCTTCGGAGACCGTCCCTTCCACGATGTTGCTGGTGACCCACTGCCGCGCGCTCACCCCCAACCCCGGCGGCCAGTACTTCCCGAGTTCGCTCAACGGCAGCGCGGCGACCTTGCCGTCGACCGCCATCGTGTAGCCCATGTCATCGCGCCGGATGCGCCCGGCCGTGGAAACCTTGGTGCCGCCGAAGTCCACGGAGAATTCCCGAACCTTGGCGGTGGACGTGGCCCCATCGATATCCGCCGACAATCGCGCGCCCGAAATCTCCATGGCCTGCGGAAAGACACCCGGCAGGTCCACGCGCCCGGCACCGCTCGTAAGATCGACTTTGGTGAGTTGAAAGAGTCCGGCTGGATCGGCGACGCCTTCGAGCACGCCGCTGACGGGAATGTCCAGTCCGGCAAGCGGTGACAGCGCCGGCGTCGCGCGGGCGAGGCTCGCCAGGCGAATGGCGTTCATTCGGGCGCTGACCTGGACCATATCGCTGCCCGACGGATAGGCCATCGCGAATGTGGCCTGGCCGAAGCCGCTGACCAATTGCAGGCGCAACCCGAGAAGCTGCCAATCATGCGCGATCTCGAAATTGACGTTCCCTGAGAACGGCGCGCGGATGTCCGCAAGCTGGTTGAGGTACGGAAACGCGCGCGCGATGACCGACGGCTCCAACCGGTCGAAATCGACCCTTCCGCCGATCCTGCGGCTGCGGCGGTCATGCAGGACCGTGGCCAGTAACCGCATTCGTTCGCCGTCGGCATCGACCCCCAGCGCCAGCCGTGTCTCGATCGCGTCGGGCAGAAATACCGTGATGATCTCCGCTTGCGGGATCGCCCAAATCTGGCCGGCCATACGGTCGACGAACTGGAACCGCCCTTCGAGCACCGAGAACCGCTGGAGATATCGGAACGGCCCCGTGCGCTCGCGCATCGGCCGCAGGAAATCCTCCGCAGCATCGGCCAGCGCCCCTTCGCTCTGCTTCTTCCCGTCGGCATCGGTCGGCATCTGGAATCCGAACCGGCCGTCCGGGAAACGCTCCAACACGGCCCGCAGACCGAACACGTCCAGCCGCGATACCGCGAAGTCGCCACGCAGGAGACCGGTAAAGGAAAGGCCGATCGAGACATCCGGTAGCACCGCCGCCAGGTTCCCGTCCGCCGCGAAGACGCGCACATTCCGGCTGCGGATGTCGATTACCCGCTTCCACCCGCCCCAGACCAATGACGTATCATCGACCTCGACCGCGAAGGACGTATCCCTCACGGCAAAACTGCGCTCCAATGCCGGGGCGAGAAAGTTAAGCGAAACCGGTCCCTGGGACAGACGCCACAACCCGAGACTGACGAGAATCGTAACGCCTAGAATGACGGTGACAGCAACCTGTGCCACACGTATGCATATACTGCGCAAGGGTCCCCCGGCTCCGCTTACACTGTTGACCTAATATAGTGATTCTGACCAGATTTCCCAGGATTTCCGAAGAGTATCAGAACCCAAAATGATCCCGATACAGGCCGAAAACCTCCCGAAACCCGCCGATCCCGAGCGCGCCGACCTGGGGATGGAGCGATGGCGGGAATCCGCGGATTCCTTGGAATATGGCGACGCCATGCACGTCATTATCGAGGATCCGGCCGGCAAGGCGGTTCTGGAGGCGATTTTCGGGAACAGCCCCTATCTGGCCCAATTGCTGGTCCGCAACCCTGATATCGCCGTCGAAGCCCTAAATCGGGGGCCCGACGAGGTTTTTCAAGATATCGTCGGCCGGCTCGAAACCGACCTGGCGGGCGCGGATTCCGCCGAAAAAATGATGCCGGCTCTGCGCCAGGCAAAGAACCGGGCAGCCCTATTGATCGCCCTCGCCGATATCGCGGATATCTGGTCCGTCAGCCAAGTCACCCGTGCGTTGAGCGATCTCGCCGATGTATCGCTGAACCTCACGGTCCGGGGGTTACTGCGCCAGCTATCGACGAACGGCGTGTTTTCCCTCCCGCCCGGCGATACGCCAGAGGCGGACTCCGGCGTGGTGATCCTGGCGCTCGGCAAGCTCGGCGCGCAGGAACTGAACTATTCCAGCGATATCGACATCATGATCCTGTACGAGCCGGACAAACTCGACTGCGCCGACCGGGATGAGTTGCCGCAGGAGATGGTCCGCCTCGCCCGGCTGCTGATGCGGGTCATGGACGAGCGCACGGCGGACGGCTACGTCTTTCGCACGGATTTGCGATTGCGGCCCGATCCGGGCGCGACCCCGCTGGCGATCCCGATCCCGGCGGCCGAGACCTACTACGAAAGCGTCGGCCAGAACTGGGAGCGCGCCGCCATGATTCGGGCGCGCGCCTGCGCCGGCGACATCGATGCGGGCAACGCATTCCTGCAACACCTGCGCCCCTTCATCTGGCGCAAGCATCTCGATTTCGCGGCCATCCAGGACATCCATTCGATCAAGCGGCAGATCACGGCGTATCGCGGCGGCGGCACGATCGCCGTCAACGGCCACAACGTAAAACTGGGACGCGGCGGTATTCGCGAGATCGAGTTCTTCGCCCAGACCCAGCAACTCATCTGGGGCGGCCGGTCGCCGACGCTGCGCACGAGCGACGTCTGTGAGACGCTGGACGCACTGGCCGAGCACGGCCGGATCGAACCGTCGACCGCGAAGGAAATGCAGGAGGCCTATCGCTATCTCCGCCGGCTCGAACATCGCCTGCAGATGATCGACGACCATCAAACCCATAGCCTGCCGAAGACCGACGAACAGATCGAATCGGTCGCGGTCTTTGCGGGGTACCCCGACGCGGACGCATTCCGCAACGACCTGGTCCGGCGACTGTCCCTGGTCGAAGCCCACTACGCGGAACTGTTCGAGGAAGCGCCGGATCTCGGCGGCAAAGGGACGCTCGTCTTCACGGGCAACGAAAATCATCCGGACACGATCAAGACGCTGGAGGACATGGGCTTCGCCGACGGCGCATCCGTGTCCACGATGATCCGGCGCTGGCATACCGGCCGGTATCGCGCGACCCGCAGCGTCCGCTCCCGCGAACTCTTAACCGAACTGATGCCGCGACTGCTCGAGGCGCTCGCCAAGCGGTCGGACCCGAATACCGCCATCGTGCGGCTCGATGCCTTCCTGGGCGGATTGCCCGCAGGGGTCCAGTTATTCTCGCTGTTCTACGCCAACCCCGGCCTGCTGGACCTGGTGGCTGAAATCATGGGCGACGCGCCGAAACTGGCCGAACGGCTCAGCCGTAACCCGCGCCTGCTCGACCATGTCCTGTCGCACGACTTTTTCGATCAACTGACGGAATTGGACGTGCTGCATGAAGAGCTGAAGGCCGCTCTCACGGAAGCTGATGACTTCCAGGATGTTCTGGAGATCACGCGGCGCTGGACCAACGACCGGAAATTCCAGACCGGCGTACAAATACTCCAAGGGGTCACCGATGGCCATGCCGCCGGCCCCACCTATACCGCGATCGCCGAGACCGTCATCGCGGACCTCTGGCCTGCCGTCGAGGACGAGTTCTCCGGCGCGGGCGGCGACCACGGCACGGTACCCGGCGGCGGCATGGCGGTGATCGCATTCGGTAAGCTCGGTGGCCGCGAACTCATGCCCGAGTCCGATGTGGATCTCGTCTTCGTCTATGACACACCGGAAGACGTGGAAGAGTCCGACGGCGACAAACCGCTTGCGACAAGCGTGTATTACATGCGGCTCAGCCAAAGGGTCGTCGGCGCGATCGAGGCCCTTACCGGCGAAGGGCGACTATACGAGGTCGACACGCGCCTGCGCCCGTCCGGCGGCAAGGGGCCGACGGCGAGCCGGTTCGAGTCCTTTTCCCGCTATTACGCCGAATCCGCCTGGACATGGGAATTCATGGCGCTGACCCGCGCCCGCGCCATCGCCGGCTGCCCGGACCTGATCCATCGGCTGGAAGAAGAAATACAAGCGATCCTGACGAAACCACGAGACCCGGATCAACTCGTCATCGACGTCGCCAAGATGCGGGACCGTATCGCAAAGGAGCATCGCGGCGAATCCCGCTGGGACATCAAACATCGACGGGGCGGACTCGTCGACGCAGAGTTTATGGTTCAGTACCTGCAGCTACGGCATGCGTCCGATCATCCGGAAATCCTGTCCAGCAACGCGGTCATGGCGATCGATAACCTTGCCGCGGCGAAATTGATCGATCGGGCTTTCGCGACCGACGTCGATGATGCGTTGCGACTCTGGCATCGGGTGCAAACGGTGTTGCGGCTGACCACGAAAGACAACCTCGACGACGAAACCCGGGCCGACGGCCCCCGCAGGGCCCTGGTCAGCGCCGTCGGCGTCGAAGATTTCGATGCCCTTGTCGCCTTGATGGAGGAAACGGCATCCACCGTCCGGCAACATTTCGAGGAACTGATTGTGCAGCCGGCGGCCGACGCGGCGAAACGGCAAGCCGATCCGGCATAGCCTGTTGGACTTGCCAATCCTTGCGGCTGGATCATGTAACTGGCAAACCCGCCGACAGCACCAATCGCAGAACGAGGAGTTACCATCACCATGAGCGTAGAGGTCGGAGACAAAGCCCCTGATTTTTCAATGCCCGCCAGCGGCGGCGGCGAGGTCTCCCTAAAGGCGCTCGCCGGGCATCCGTTCGTGCTCTATTTCTACCCCAAGGACGACACGCCGGGCTGCACCAAAGAGGCCTGTGGGTTTCGGGATGCCTTGCCGGACTTTTCCAAGCTTAACGTAGACGTGATCGGCGTATCGAAAGACACCGTGGCAAAGCACGACAAGTTCACGGCAAAATACGATCTCAACTTCCGCCTGGCATCGGACGAAGACGGCGCCGTCTGCGAAGCCTTCGATGTTTGGAAGGAGAAACGCATGTATGGCCGCACCTATATGGGCATCGAGCGATCGACATTCCTGGTCGACGGCGACGGCGTTATCCGCCAAGCGTGGCGCAAGGTCCGCGTTCCGGGTCATGTGGATGCGGTACTCGACGCGGTGCAGGAACTCTGATGGCCCGGCGCAGATCCAAGGGACCAGCCGGTCCGAATCCCGAGAAGCTTCAGGAACAGTTCCTCGCGCAAATGGCCGAGCACGAAACCGCCGAGGCACTGAACGACAAGCTGATCTCGCCCTTCATCGCCGCCCTCGAAACGGTCTGCGCGGAACGCGGCTATCTGCTCAACATCTACGGCGACAGCAGCAACCTCGTCTTTTCGACGGAGGAGGACGCCGAAGCCATCTATAGCCTCGTCGAGCGGTATTTCGACGACAAAGAACAAGCCTGACCGGCGACCAAATGCAGGCCTTCCGCACCCTCATTCGGACCGTCATCGCCCTGGCGCTGTGCCTACCCGGCTTCTCAACCGCGACCGCGGCCGCCCAGAAACCGGTCGACCTCGAACTCGTGCTGGCCGTCGACGTCTCGGGCAGTATCGATGCCGAGGAAGCACGGCTGCAGCGCGACGGCTATGTCGCCGCCCTCACCGATCCGGATGTCATCGAAGCGATTACCAGCGGCATTCTCGGGCGCGTAGCGATGACCTACATCGAATGGGCCGGTGAGGAATACACGACCACTGTCGCGGATTGGACCATCGTCCATGACGAGGCAAGCGCCCGCGCCTTCGCCGCACGGGTTGCGCGCGCGCCGATCCAAACGGCGCTGTGGACCTCGATCAGCAACATCATCGACCACGCCCTGTCGACATTTCCCGGAAATGGCTTCGAGGGAACGCGGCGCGTGATCGACATTTCCGGCGACGGGCCGAATAACCAAGGCGGCCTTGTCACCAAGTTTCGCGATCGCGCCGTGGCGCAAGGCGTCGCGATCAACGGCCTGCCCATCGTCAACGAACGCGCCAGCCCCTTCGGCTGGCCGGCATTGCCCAACTTGGACCTGTACTACGCCAACTGCGTGATCGGCGGACCGGGTTCCTTCATGGTCGTGGCCAACACTTTTGCCGATTTCGCGCGCGCGATCCGCAAGAAGCTGATCCTGGAAATCGCCGATGCGCGTCCGCACGCATCACAGGAACGGATCGTCCTTGCCGCGACTCCCAAGCCGCGTGAGGCGCCGCCCTGCGATATCGGCGAGCAGCGGGTGCAATGGCTCCTCGAAAATTGACCGGTTCCGCCAACGCGGGATCGCTGACCGACGCCGCTTGCGCGATCCTTCTGACCGCCGATCCGGCCGACAAGGCGCGCCTCAGCCACGAGATGGCCGCCACGTGGCGGTCGGGTACTCTCGCCACTATCGGCAGTGAAAGACCGCCGGCGCGCCCCGCCCGACCGAAACGTCCGGCCTTGTTGCCGCCGGCATCGGTGCCGCGGCGGCGAATCAACACGGCACCGGCCGGGCGCATCGCGTTGCTGCACGCCATTGCCCATATCGAATTGAATGCGATCGATCTGGCATGGGACATCCTGGCCCGGTTCGGCGCCACAACCGAGTTGCCGCGCGAATTTTTCGACGACTGGGTGACGGTCGCCGCGGAAGAAGCCAAACATTTCTTGTTGCTGAGCGACCGACTGGCGGAGATGGACGCGGCCTATGGCGACCTGCCCGCCCATGACGGTCTCTGGGAAGCGGCGGAAACGACCGCCCATGACCTGGCCGCCCGGCTCGCGGTCGTCCCCCTCGTCCTCGAGGCGCGTGGCCTGGACGTGACGCCGCAGATGACCGCGCGGCTGCGCAAGGCCGGCGACGATAAAAGCGCCGACATTCTTCAGATCATCCACGACGAGGAAATCGGCCACGTGGCGATCGGCCGCCGCTGGTTCAACCACTGCTGCAACGCGGCAGGGCTCGATCCCGTTTCGACTTTCCACGACTTGGTGCGGCGGTATTTCCGAGGGTCGCTGAAACCGCCGTTCAACGCGCCGAGCCGCGACCGTGCGGGCCTGACTGCGGACTACTACACGCCGCTTGCCGCCGGACGCTAGGCATCCTCCGGCGAATTGGCGGTACCGGCGACGCGCGCCGCAAGCGACGCCTCCAGGAACGGATCGAGATCGCCGTCCAGCACGCCTTCCGCGTTGCCTTTCTCGACCTCGGTGCGCAGGTCCTTGACCATCTTGTACGGATGCAGCACGTAGGACCGGATTTGGTGCCCCCAACCGATGTCGGTTTTCGCGTCGTGCTCCGCCTGGGCCTTCTCCTCACGCCGCTGCAATTCCAACTCATATAGCCGCGCCTTGAGCATCGTCATCGCGGTGGCGCGGTTGCGGTGTTGCGACCGGTCATTCTGGCATTGCACGACGATGCCGGTCGGTTGATGCGTAATCCGGACGGCGCTGTCGGTCCGGTTGACATGCTGGCCGCCCGCTCCCGAGGCGCGGTAGGTGTCGATCCGAAGGTCGCCGTCGTTGATATCGATCTCGATCGTGTCGTCGATCACCGGATAGACCCCGATCGACGCAAAGCTTGTATGACGGCGCGACGCGGCATCGAAGGGCGAGATGCGGACGAGCCGGTGGACCCCGCTCTCGGTCTTGAGCCAGCCATAGGCGTTGTCGCCAATGACCTTGATGGTCGCCGATTTCAGTCCGGCTTCTTCACCGGGCGACTCTTCGAGATATTCGAGTTTGTAGCCGTGCTGTTCCGCCCAGCGCAGATACATACGCAATAGCATCTGCGCCCAGTCCTGGGACTCGGTACCCCCGGCCCCGGCATGGACTTCGAGATAGCAATCGTTCGAATCCGCCTCGCCGGACAACAGGCTCTCGAGTTGAAGCTTCGCGGCCTCGTCGCGCAGTTTGGTCAGCGCCGCCTCGGCTTCCGCCGCGATGTCAGCCTCGCCCTCGGCCTCGGCCAGTTCGATCATTTCGAGGTTTTCGGCAACCCCGGTTTCCATGGACTCGTAGGACCCGATGCCGTTTTCCAGGCGGGTCCGTTCGCGCATGATCGACTGCGCCTTGTCGGGGTTTTCCCAAAGCGCGGGATCCTCTGCGAGGGCGTTCAGTTCTTCCAGGCGGAGTTTCGCGGCATCGAGGTCAAAGATGCCTCCTCAGCAGTTCGAGCGACTGCTTGATTTCGTCGACGAGATTCTGGACTTCGGCGCGCACGGGTTTCTCCGCTCAGTGGTAGCGCTTTCTGGACGCTGCATGTAAGCGAAGCCACCGTGTATGGCAAGAGGGTTTCGGCTAGTAGAGACCGCGTGACGGCGAAACGGGGGATGGCCGTTCGCCCGGGGCCGCCGCCCGCACTTCACCGCCGCCGATGACCGTACGTTCGCTGCGCGGGTCCGGTTCGGTACCGGTCTTGTACGCTTCCAGGATGACGTTCCGGTCTCCGCTCCGGGCGGGCATGCCGCTCGCGGCATTGACCCGAACGTGTCGGATGCCGGGCGGAATACGGAACGGCACGGCCGGCCGCTCGGCCAACGCCTTGGCCATAAAGTCCTTGAAGATCGGCGCGGCAACGGTCGAGCCGCTCTCCCGCCGGCCGAGGGTTCGCGGCGCATCGAATCCGACGAAAACCCCGACCGCCAAGTCGGGCGAAAAGCCTACGAACCACGTATCGCGGCTTTCGTTGGTCGTGCCGGTCTTACCTGCCAGCGGCTTGCCGATCGAGCTGATCCGGCGCCCTGTGCCGCGCTTTACCACGCCTTCGAGCATGGAGACGATCTGGTAGGCCGATGCGGGATCGGCAATTTGTTCGCGCGTATCCGGAATCGCCGGCGGTTCCTGCCCTTCCCAGGCCACGACCGTGCAATCCTGGCAGGCCCGCGTGTCATGACGGAAAACCGTCTTGCCGTTGCGGTCCTGGACCCGGTCGATCAGCGTCGGCTTGATGGCCTTGCCGCCGTTCACCAGCATGCCATAGGCAGCCGTCAGTCTAAGCAACGTGCTCTCACTGGCGCCCAGCGCCATGGCCAGTTGTTCGGTCATCACATCGAACAAGCCGAATTGCTGCGCCGTCTCGACGATCGGTTTCATGCCGATCGTCTGCGCCAGCCGCACCGTCATCAGGTTGCGCGACCGCTCGATGCCGATCCGCATCGGACTCGGTCCGTAGAAACGCTTCGTGTAGTTGGCCGGTTTCCATTTGCCAAGGCCCGGCCCTTGATCGATGACGAAGGGTGCGTCGAGAATAATGGTCGATGGCGTATAGCCACGGTCCAGCGCCGACAAATAAACGAACGGCTTGAACGCCGACCCCGGCTGCCGCTTCGCCTGGACGGCACGGTTGAATTCGCTGGTCTCGTAGTCATACCCGCCGGACATCGCCAGAACGCGGCCGGTATGCGGATCGAGGGCTAGGATCGCGCCGTTGATATCCGGCACCTGACGTAAGGCATATGTGTTCGGCGGATACTCCGTCGGTTCCTTGTCCTTGACCTTCGGCCTGCGGGAGACCCGCTCGACGAGCACGACATCGCCCGGCGCCAGCACGTCCGTCGCCCGACGCACCGCCGGCCCGCGCTTCTGATCCTCCAGCGCGGCGCGCGCCCAGGTCATTTCAGCCAAGGGAATCTTACCCTTCACGTCGCTGTCGAACCCAATCTCGGCCGATGCGTCGGTCACTTTCAACACCACCGCGGCCTTCCAATCCCCGGCGCCGGACGGAATGGAAACCTCGCGCAGGTAACCGATCCAATTCCCGTTCGTGGGAATCTTCGCGATCGGGCCACGCCAGCCATGGCGCCGGTCATAGGCGATCAAGCCGTCCCGCAACGCTTGATCGGCGATCGCCTGCATCTTTGGATTGAGCGTGGTGCGGACGGAAAGCCCGCCCTCGTATAGCCCTCGCTCGCCGAAGCGTTCGACAAGTTCGCGGCGCACCTCTTCGAGATAGTAGTCGGCTTGCACCACCTGGGTTGCGGATCGCGGCACGACGACGAGCCGCTCCGCGATCGCCTGCTGGGCGGTGGCGCGGTCGATATACCCTTCCTCCATCATGCGGCCGACCGCCCAATTGCGCCGGGCCACCGCAGCATCGTAACGGCGGATGGGGTGATAGTTATTCGGTGCTTTCGGCAATGCCGCCAGATATGCCGCCTCGGCAATGGTCAGCTCATCGAGCGATTTGTTGAAGTAGTTGAGCGCCGCCGCGGCGACGCCGTAGGAGCCGTATCCCAGGTAAATCTCGTTCAGATAGAGTTCCAGAATCCTGTTCTTCTCGAAGGCCCGCTCGATTCTGAACGCGAGGATCGCTTCCTTGATCTTACGCTCGATACTCAACTCGTTCGTCAACAGGAAGTTCTTCGCCACCTGCTGCGTGATGGTCGACGCGCCGACCGGCCGCCGGGACCGCTGCGTCACGATGTTGATGACATTCGTCGCCACCGCCCGCCCGAGGGCGACCAGATCGACACCGGGATGATGATAAAAATTCTTGTCTTCCGCCGCGATGAAGGCGCTGATGAGATGCCGCGGCATCGCCCGGACGGGCACGAAGACCCGCCGCTCCACGGCGTACTCCGCGATCAGCCGGCCGTCCCCGGCGTGAACCCGCGTGACCGTCGGGGGGTCGTATTTGGCCAACTGCTTATAGTCGGGCAGGCCCTTGCTGTAATGCCACAGGATATACAGCGCCGCCCCCGCCCCTGCGAGCGACAGGAAGAAACCGAACGATAAGACGAAAACCAGCGCTTTCGCTATGCGGGACATGGGCCTTCCAGGCGTGATTTGTTCAAAATGGACCCGTCCCTCCACGGGAAACGGACGCTAGCCCTTAAATATGGCTAAGTTATGAACGGCTCAACCGCTCTTTACGCTCAAAATATTTGTCGGCCGCCCGCAGAATCGACTGCGCCATATTGACCTGATGCTCGCGCTTGCGCAGCAGGCGCTCATCCTGGCGGTTCGACAGATAGCCCAATTCCATCAAAATCGACGGCACATCGGGCGATTTTAGGACCGCAAACCCGGCAAACCGATGGGTATTCCGCAATAATCGCGACGTCTTGGCGACTTCCTTGATAAGAATCTCGCTGAAAATGGCGGATTCGTTCATCGTCTGCCGCTGCCGCAATTCGATCAGGAAAGACGCCACCGCATCCGACTGATTGGACAGATCGATCCCGGCAATCGCATCCGACCGGTTCTCCTTGGCCGCCAGCGCAGCAGCCTCCTTATCCGAGGCGCGTTCCGACAACGTATAGATCGAGACGCCCCGCAAGCGCTTATCCCGGTTGCTGTCCGCATGGAGCGACACGAACAGCTCGGCCCGGACGCTTTCGGCCATTTGGAATCGCTTGCGTAGCGGAACGTAGACATCTTCGTTCCGGGTCAGGAAGACCTTGTACCGACCGCTTTTCTCCAACACCCGTTTCACGGTGCGGGCTATTCGCAAAGTGACCAGCTTTTCCCGGAGCCCGGACCGCCCGATCGCGCCTGGATCGGGTCCGCCGTGCCCCGGATCGATCACGACCACGCGCTTATGTGACTGATATCCCTTTTTCCCGGGCCTCTTGGGTGGCAGCACCGCCGGCCTGACGATCGGCGTCGGCTTCGGGTCCACCCAATCCCGCGAAACGAACCGCCGCTCGGACCGCTGAAAAAGCGCCGGCGACACCGACTTCAGGTCGATCACCAGGCGGTTCTTGTTCTTACCCGACGGCGGCAACATGACATGCCGGAGAACCTGCGCCGGCGATTTCATGTCGACGACGAGCCTGCTGTTGCCCTTCTGGAACAGGCCGAAACGGTAGCTGGATATGACGCCGGACGAGCGGCCCGCCGTCTTTGGGCCTATCTTCCATTCGACCTGCGGCAGGTCGATAACCATCCGATACGGATCCGGCAGCGTGAAAATACGATACGGGACCTTCTCGCTCAGCTCCACAACCAGCCGAGTCTTGTCGGGATGAGCCCCGATCCGGACGTCGGACACTTCCATGGCGCTGACGAAACCGATATTCGCCAGCAGAAGCATAATCGTCAGGACTATCCGAACCGCCATACTATTCACAGTCGCCTAACATCCAGTAGTGAATATGGTGCCAAATCTTGCGAATCGCTAAATCTATTGGACGGTCTCCGCCCGAGGCGCCGAAATTATACTTTATAATCATTTACCATCAATTCAATTTATTCCTGCTAGTTTTGGCGATAACAGAAATAGGCGAATAACGGATTGTAGTATCGGCTCTGTGGGCCTATTTTAGTTTAAGCGCTGCCATGTAAGGCTCATTCGGCGATTTGTTAACCGGATGCCACCCTAAATCAATCCTTGCGCGAGCCGTCCATTGTGGATGGCGTTGCGAAGGGAAATGGCAAGGGGTATGGAGTGCTAGAGATAACGAATCCAGTTTCCACTGCCGTGCGGCACCAGAACGCCCGGCTTGATCAGTAAGGTGACAATGCGCGACGCGAATCCGGCCTCTGACCCTACTCATAGCGCCCAGCGCTTTGACGTCAGGCACTCGCTTGGAATCCGCGCCGTCCTGGCTGGCGACTTCGCCGGCCGTTTGACGACGCATACGCCATTGTCGCTTCTCGAAATTCAAACAGGCGCAGATTACGGAGGGTTGGTTCGCGCAACCCCCGCGGCAATCGCGCCGGAGAACACCAATGACGCGACGTATGCTTATCGACGCCTCGCAGTCCGAAGAGACGCGGGTTGTCGTACTCAAGGGGAATCGTCTCGAGGAGTTTGACTACGACTCGGAAATCAAGAAGCAACTAAAAGGCAATGTTTATCTCGCGAAGGTAACGCGGGTCGAACCCTCGCTTCAGGCGGCCTTTGTCGAATATGGCGGTAACCGGCACGGTTTCCTCGCCTTCAATGAAATACACCCCGACTATTACAAGATTCCCGTTGCGGATCGCGAAAAGCTGATCGCCGAAGAAGCGGCGATCGACGAAGGCGAAGAACAGGAAGACGGCGAACAAGTCGAGACGGTAGGCGGCGACGAGTTGGAAGACGTCGAACGCCGGCGCGCCCGGCTCCGCCGCCGCTACAAAATCCAAGAAGTCATCAAACGCGGCCAGGTCATCCTGGTGCAGGTCGTCAAGGAAGAACGTGGCAACAAGGGCGCCGCCCTCACCACGTATCTTTCCCTGCCGGGCCGTTATTGCGTCTTGATGCCGAACACGGCGCGCGGCGGCGGCATCAGCCGCAAGATCAACAACATGCGCGACCGCAAACGCCTGAAGAAGATTCTCGACGATCTCGGGATTCCCGAAGGCATGGCGGTGATCGTCCGGACCGCCGGTTCGGAACGTACGAAGGCGGAAATCAAGCGGGACGCGGAGTATCTCCTACGGCTGTGGGACACCATCCGCACGGATACGCTCGATTCCACTGCGCCGGCCCTGATTTATGAAGAGGCCAACCTAATCAAACGCGCGATCCGCGACATGTACACGAAGGAAATCGAAGAAGTCCTAATCGAGGGCGACGACGGATATCGCACCGCCAAGGACTTCATGCGGACCTTGATGCCGAGCCACGCCAAGCGCGTCCAGCCGCACAAGACCGACGGCACACCCATGTTCCAGCACTTCCAGGTGGAGGGGCAGATCGACGCCATCCACAGCCCGGAAGTGAAACTGCGGTCCGGCGGCTACATCGTGTTGCACCAGACCGAGGCGCTGGTGGCTATCGACGTCAACTCGGGCAGGTCGACACGGGAACGCCATATCGAAGAGACCGCGCTGAAGACGAACCTGGAAGCCGCCGAGGAAGTCTCACGGCAGCTCCGCCTGCGGGACCTCGCCGGACTGATCGTGATCGATTTCATCGACATGGAGGATTCGCGGAACAACCAAGCCGTCGAACGACGCCTCAAGGAAGCGTTGCGGCATGATCGGGCGCGTATTCAGGTCGGGCGTATCAGCCATTTCGGATTGCTTGAAATGTCGCGCCAGCGCCTGCGTCCGAGCCTGACGGAAATGTCCAGCGAACTCTGCCCGCATTGCGGCGGGTCGGGATACATCCGGTCGGTCGAATGGACCGCGCTGTATATCCTGCGCGCTATCGAGGAAGAAGCGCTGCGCAAGCGGTCGACCGAAATGTCGGTTTCGATGCCGAGCGAAGCCGCGCTCTACATGCTCAACCAGAAACGGTCGAAACTGCACGATCTCGAGATTCGTTACGGCATCAAGATCCTGATCGTCGCCGACAACGAAATCATGGCGCCGAACTTCTCCATCGATATCGTCCGCGGCTCCGGCGAGATCATGCGTGTCGAAACGGAAGACCGCGACCGCGACCGGCAAGGTCCGCGGAAACGGCGCTCCCGACGGCGCCGCCGGTCCGACGCCGACAGCGATACCTCCACGGACACGCAGGAAGCCGCAGACGCAAGCGCAGCGGAAGAACGGGACGATACCGCCGAGTCTTCGGAACAGGACGGCGAAAGCCAACCCCGACGCCGGAAACGCGGCCGCCGGGGCGGACGCCGCCGGAACCGCCGGTCCAAGGCCGCGGAAGGCAATGAGACCGAAACCGCCGTAACGGAAGTTGCTGACGACGAAGCCGCGGCGGAAATGGAAGCCGCACCCGACGATCCCGGCTCGGCCCAGCAGCCGGATATCGAGGAGCAACCAGCGGAAGAAAAACCGAAACCACGGCGACGACGCCCGCGCCGCCGTTCGGCCAAATCGAAAGATGCGGCCGAGGGCGATTCCGACGCCAAGACCGGCGAAGCGACTGCCGAGGAGACGGATGAAACGCAACCCGCCGAGGCTGACGCCGCAGCAGCGGACGCTCCAGCGGAGACGCCGACCGACGACGGAGTGACCGAGGACGATGCCATACCGGAGAAGGCCGCGGCGAAACCCAAAACACCGCGACGGCGCAGCCGCACGACGCGGAGCCGCAAGCCCAAGGCCGATGCGGAACCACCCGCAGCGGACGAGAAGGCCGCCTCGAACGGTGCATCCGAGGCAGCACCGGCGCCAGCGGAAGAAGCACCCGAACCGCAACCGGCGCCCGAACCCGCGGCGGCTCCGGAACCTGCGGCGGCACCGGAACCTGCCGAAGAGACACCGCCGATCCAATCCGAGGAGCCGGGTGAGAAACGCACCGGCTGGTGGAACCGGGTCGTCGGCTAATCCAAGGTCGTTTCTCAGCTCCGGCCGTATCAACGTCTAAGGTTTGACCGACCCGAAAGGGTCGGTTAGCCTTTTCCGATCAGTAAGACTTGGGAGTCGAATACCGGCACCCATGGCACTGGGTGCGGTGTTCGGTAGCGCACCGATGGCACAGCACAACGCACCGCCGGGTCCCAACTTCCATGATACCGTCGATGCCAAGCATCGTTCGACGGACCCGGTCTTTGATACCGTCGTTTATCGACTTTTTGTTCCCCTCATCCGGTCGTTGATCCGAACGGGTAATCTTGCAATTTGCTACCGCGGCAATCCCGGCATTCAGGTCGGCGACGGCGATGGCGACTTCTGTTCGATGCGGGTGGACCACACCCGCTTCCTGCGGCGCGCCTTGACGCAACCCGACCTCGCCGTTGGCGAAGGGTATATGGACAGCGAGTGGCATCTTCAGCAAGGCGATCTCGCAACCTTCATAGGGCAAATACTGCTCAACCAGGAAGCGCTCTTGCAGAAACCGGCGTTTCGCACCGTTACCGCCTTACAAGATTGGTTATCCGATCCTCACCGGCGAAACGGGCCGACGCGAAGCCGCAGAAATGCCTCACATCACTACGATCTCGGCAACGATCTGTACGAAACATTTCTCGATAAAGGCATGAACTACTCCTGCGCCTTCTTCGAAACACCGACGCAAAGCCTACGGGACGCGCAGATCAACAAGCTGCGGACGAGCATCGGCCGCTTGGATATCCAGCCCGGCATGTCCGTGCTCGACATCGGATGCGGTTGGGGCGAGCTTACGCGCCGGATCGTGCAGGAAACCGATGCGGGTGACGTGACCGGCATCACACTCGCCGAACAACAGTATGATTTTGCGCGCAGCAAAGCCGACGTCGTTCACGGCAATCGTCTGCGATATCGGCTGGAAGATTATCGGGATTTCGCCGGTGCCAACGCAGGGGGCTTCGACCGCATTGTCAGCATCGGCATGTTCGAACATGTCGGAAAGCATCAGTTCGCCGACTATTTCCGCGCCATCAAACGGATGCTCAAACCGGGCGGCCGGGCGCTGGTCCACTCGATCGTTCGTCCGACACCGGGAAAGACGAGCCCATGGATCGACCGCTACATCTTCCCGGGCGGCTATATCCCGTGGGACAAAGAGTTGACCGTCAGCGGTGTCGATGCTGGCTTGACGTTGGAATGCCCGGCCTTCGTCCACGAGAGTTTCAACTACGCGAACACGCTGCGTCATTGGCGGCGGCGGTTCAACGCACAGGGCGACGCACTGGATCAGCGAAAATACGATGCGCGCTTTCGGCGAATGTGGAACTTCTATTTCGCCGCATCCGAGGCCGCCTTCGACGCGACGGGCTATTACGTCGCGCAGGCGTTGTTCCGAAAGGCGCGCTCCTAGCGATCGCGGTCGATCAGGAGGGTCGCCGCCCGCCCGATCGCTTCGTTCGTCTCGGCGTATGAGAGGCGCAGGAACCGGTTGCCGCGGTCGGGATCGAAGTCGAGACCGGGCGCGAGGGCGACGCCGGTGTCGGCGAGGATCTTGCGGCAGAACGCCTCGCTGTCATTCGTAAGGTCGCCGATGTCGATATAGACATAGAATGCGCCATCGGCCGGCGCGAAGTTCTCGAAGCCGGCCTTCGGCAGCGCGTCGAGCAGAAGGGCGCGGTTGGCGCGATAGGCTTCCACCCGGCGCTCGTTTTCCTCACCGCAGTCGAACGCGGCGGCGGCGGCGATCTGCGACAGGGTCGGCGCAGAGATGAAGAAGTTCTGCGCGAGGCATTCGATGGTGCGCGCCAAATCCGGCGGCACGACCATCCACCCGACCCGCCATCCGGTCATCGAAAAGTATTTCGAGAAACTGTTGATGATGATGACCGAGTCATCGAACTCGGCCGCGGTATCCGCCCGGCGGTCATAGGTAATGCCGTGATAGATTTCGTCGGAAATCAGCCTGATTCCATTCGCCTTGCAATAATCGATCAAGTCGGCGAAGTCCTTGCGATCCAGCATCGTCCCGGCGGGATTCGACGGCGAGGCGACGATCAGACCATCGATGGGACCGTCGCGCAGCGCCTTGTCCAACAGCGCCGGTGTCGGTTGGAACCGATCGCTCGCCTCCGCCAACAGCGTCACCGGCTCGACCCCGAAAGCCGACAGGATATTGCGGTAACAGGGATACCCGGGCGACGCGAGCGCAACCCGGTCACCGACCTCGAACGCCGCCAGAAACGCCAGGACGAAACCACCGGACGATCCGGTCGTGACAACGATGCGGTCCGTATCGACCGCGACACCGTAATAGTCGCGATAGTGCCCGGCGATCGCCTCGCGCAACGGCGGGATTCCGAGCGCTTCGGTGTACCCCAAGCGGTCGCTCGACAACGCATCGCGGGCAGCGTCCAACACGCCGGCGGGGGCGCTGGTTCCCGGCTGTCCTAGTTCGAGATGGTATACGGCTTCTTCTGCCGCGGCGCGTTCGTTCGCCTCGCGCAAGACGTCCATGACCATGAAGGGCGGGATTCCCGCCCGTGACGCGACTTTCAGCACCATTTGGCGTTACTCGAGTTCAATGAGCAGTTCCAGGCCGGTACCGGACCCGCGGCTATCGGCGACGGGGCGGCAGTTAACCCGGGACAGGGATGGTATGGGAATGCCGGTGGAGCAATAGATGACGTTGACCCGGCCAAGGCTGGGCTGCCGGCGTATCGAGTGTCCTCGCCGCGCCAGCGTCTCCACCCGCGGCGGCGTTTCGGACGCTTCCACAATGACCGCGTCCGATCCGGGTAGCGGATGCAGGCGCGGCCCCGTTACCGCCTCTTTCGCCGATTGCTTCTCTAAGAGCGTCCGCGCGGCAACGCCCACGATAACGCTGGGCACCGCTTGTCCGGCCACGCCAGCCGCGGCGAAACGGAAAACCTTGCCGTCACGGTCCGTCACCATCGCGGGACTGAGCGAATATGGGTTCCGCGACCCGACCCCGGGCGCCTGCGCCATGAATATACCGACGCCTGGCACGAGCCGTCCGGTACCGAAAGGATTGTACAGCGTCGTCGTACAGGCCACGGCCAGCCCAAGACCGTCTACCACCACGAATCCCGTGCCGGACGGATTCTCGGAAATCTGCGCACCGCCCGACAACGGAACGCCCGGCGGTGTCGCGCGGCCCGAGTCGTAAGAGGTCATGAGTTGCCGCGCACGATCGGACGACAGCAGACGCGTGGATTGGGTTTGCCGGTCGCCGTTGATCTCGATCCACGTCTGACGCTCGGAAAACGCGCGGCGCGCCACCTCGGCCAACAAATGCGGACGCTCCTCCGCGGGCGCTTTTTCATACCGCTGGTCGGTCAGCAGCATTTGCCACATCTGGGCGATGACCGCGCCGGACAGCACCGGCGGCCCCGCGACATGCAGATTATCCTCGCCGTATTGGACCGTCAGCGCGGGGCGCCAACGCGCCCGGTAGGAGCGCAAATCCTGATTGGTGATGGTGCCGCCCGCTTGTCGAATACCCTGGACCAACCGATTGGCGAGCGGGCCGGAATAGAACGCCCCGGCGCCGCGCGCCCGAATCTGACCAAGCGTTGCTCCCAACTCGACCTGCCGGATCAATTCGCCTTCGGGCACCGGCGATCCGTCCGCCATTGAGAAAACACGGCGCGCGCCGTCATCGACGAAAAGCGGACGCGCCGCACGGGCCAAGTCCGCGGCAGTTTCCTTGGACACAACGAACCCGCCACGCGCCAGCGTCTCCGCATTGAGCACCGTATCGGACCAGCGCAAACGACCGAACCGGCTATGCAACGCCGCCATACCGCGCACAATTGCCGGCACGGCGGTCGGCCGGTCGCCGCCGGTTACGCCACTCTTGGGTTCGGGCGCGATGAAGTCGAGCATTTCGGTCCGTTGCGTCCGGGGATCATGCACCAGACAGACACCGCCGCCGCCGAGCGACGCGACCGACGGCATCGTCACGGACAAGGTAAAGTACAACGCGACGGCAGCATCCGCGGCGCTCCCGCCCTTGGCCAAAACGTTGCGCGCCGCGACAACAGCCCGCGAATCGTCCGCAACGAATGCGCCATAGACGTAATCACTGGGATCGGGCAGGATCGTATCCAGAGTGTCGCTGAAACGACTTTCCCCACAAGCGCTTAGAAAGAGCAAGCAGGCGAAGATAGCGCCAATTTTCATACGGCCGCCTTTTTTGGACCACATTGAAACACTACATATCTGGAGTGACATTTGGGGATCAGACCGTTGCTAGGTATCTGTAACAAAATAATTCTTCGTTGCGCGCCGCGACTTTCAACGGTGATTCTGTTGGTCGCCCTTGCGACATCCTGGTCATCATCCCGCGTATCTGCGCAAGGCTTGGCGCTTATCCGTGATACCGAAATCGAAAATACCATTCGGGTGTACACAGCGCCACTGTTCAGAGCAGCCGGCCTAGATGCATCGGCGGTCCGAATCCACCTGGTCAACGACCCGCGGTTGAATGCATTCGTCGCCGGCGGCATGCGCATCTTCATCCACACCGGTTTGTTGACCACCGCTGATCATCCCGGCCAAGTCATCGGCGTGCTGGCCCATGAAACCGGCCACATCACCGGCGGCCATCTGTCCCGCATCAAGGAAGGCCTTAAGGCAGCGACCGCGCAATCCATTATCGCGACGATCCTCGGCGGCGCCGCCGCGGCGGCGGCCGGCCGGCCGGAAGGAATCGGCGCGGCCGTCCTGGGCGGCGCCACGGTCGGGCAACGCAGTATCTTGGCCTATACCCGCGGGCATGAGCAGGCAGCCGACCAGGCGGCCGTCCGTTTCCTGGACGGCAGCGGCCAATCGTCACGCGGGCTGCTCGAATTCATGACGATCCTCAAGCGCGAGGAAGGCATTTACGGGGCAAGCGGCGACCCCTATTCCAGGTCGCATCCCCTCACCGAGGATCGTATCCGGTTTATCCAGAACCATATCGCACGGTCGGAATTTTCCGACGTGCCTATCGCGCCGGAATTGCTGGAGGCGCATAACAGGATGCGGGGTAAAATCCTGGGTTTCCTCAACCCACCGGTCGATACCTTGCGGCGGTACAAGGCTTCCGACTCCAGCATGGAAGCGAAATACGCCCGCACTGTGGCGCACATGAAATTGAACGAAACCGGGAAAGCGTTGGCCATTCTCGACCCGCTCATCGAAAAGACGCCGAAGGATCCGTTCCTGCATGAACTGCGGGGCGACATTATGCGGGATGCCGGTAGGACGCATGAAGCGGCGGCGGAGTACCGCAAGGCGATCGAGATTTTGCCATGGGCAGCACTGATCCGCCTTAACTTGGCACAAACGCAGATCGCCATCAACGACCCCAAGGAACTCGACGCAACGGTCGCCAACATCAAGGAAGCGATCCGTTACGAGTCCGAAATTCCACGGGCCTGGCGTCAACTCGCCACCGCATATGGCCGCCAACAGAAACATGGCCTCGTGTCCCACGCCCTTGCGGAGGAGGCGTTGCTGAAGGGAGATATCGACACCGCAGCGCAGCGCGCAAAGCGCGCCATGCGGCTGTTGCCAAACGGCTCGGCGGAGTGGATTCGCGCGCAGGACATCGAGCTTCAGGCGAAGCGCTTGAAAAAAGACAGAAAATAGCTGATTCGGTCGGAAGGCGCGGTGTTCCGGCACCGCTCACCACTTCGTGAGTCGTGCTAAAGAGCGCCTGCAAATGCTTGCGGGCAGCGGCGGCGTAAGAGATAGTTGTGCCGTGCTCGCCGTCCAACGACTCGTGGAGTAACCGAACCGTGCGCAAACTCGTCTTCGCCATCCCGCTCCTGGCGGCAATTTTCGCCCTTGGCCCTGCCCAAGCAGACGAAACGTTTAAAGCCATGGAAAAGGAAGCGTTCGAAAAGGCCATACGGGCCTACATCCTCGAGCATCCCGAAGTGATCATCGAAGCGCTCGAGAAATACGAGGCGCAGGAACGCATCGCGCAGGAGAAGGCGGCCGCGGCGGCGCTGATCGCCCAGAAAGACAAGTTGTTCAAGCATCCGATGACGCCGATATCGGGCAACCCGAACGGCGACGTGACGGTGGTCGAGTTCTTCGATTACCAATGCGGCTTCTGTAAGCGGGCACTGAACACCGTGCTCGACGTTTTGGACAGCGACAAGCAGGTCAAGGTCGTGTGGAAGGAACTCCCCATCCTTGGCCCTGCGTCGGAGTTTGCGGCCAGGGCGGCGATGGCGTCCGACAAGCAAGGCAAGTATCAGCAGTATCACGTCGCGCTGATGAGCGCGCGCGGCCGACTGACGCCCGAAAAGGTTTTCCGGCTCGCGTCGAAAGTGGGTCTCGACGTCGAAAAGCTGAAGCGCGACATGGAAGACCCCATGATCACCGGCTACCTTCAGGAAACGCTGCAGCTCGCGCAGACGCTCGGCATTAACGGAACGCCCGGATTCGTGATCGGGAACAAGTTGGTTCCCGGCGCGATCGACAAGTCCCGCATGCAGGAACTGATCGCCGCCGCCCGCAACCAGAGCTAGCCGGACGCGGCCGCAGACGTTTCAGCGACCCGTCCACCTCCGACCCACCCTCAGGCCGATTGCCGGAACTGTCCGGCATTACCGTCGATAGTGATCAGGGAAGGTTGTCGATGTCGAGGGGTTCGATCCGGTCGGCCGGCTCGAAGCCGAACACACGTCCATAGAATGCCAATTCGCCTTCAAGGGCCCGCCGGATGTTCTCCGCCTGGCGAAATCCGTGTCCTTCACCCTCGAAAGCCACATACGCCACCGGAATTCCCTTTTCGCGCAGCACAGTGACCATGGCTTCCGCCTGATTGGGCGGCACGACCTTGTCCTCCAGCCCTTGGAAGAAGATCACCGGACAGTTCAGCCCCGCCGCATGATGCAACGGCGAGCGAGCCTCATACGTCTCGCGGTCTTCCGGCCATTTTCCGATGAGCCGGTCCAGATATCGGGATTCGAATTTATGGGTATCGCGCGCGAGGGCTTCCAGATCGCCGATGCCATAATGACTTGCTCCGGCCTTGAAGACATCATCAAAAGTAAGCGCGCATAATGTTGTATAACCGCCGGCGCTCCCGCCGGTGATCGCCAGCCGATCCGGGTCCGCCAAACCTTGCGCGACAAGCCATCGGGCACCGGCTACGCAATCCTCGACATCCACGACTCCCCAGGCCCCATCGAGGGCACGGCGATAGGATCGACCATACCCGGTGCTGCCGCCGTAATTTACGTCGAGAACGGCAAAGCCCCGGCTCGTCCAATACTGAATCTTGAGGTTGAAGCCGCACCCCGACTGCCCCGTCGGGCCGCCATGGCTTTTTACGATGAGTGGCGGTAATACCTTGTCAGGAGACGCGAATTCGTCGTTCTTCGGCGGGTAGTAGAATGCATGCGCCTGGCGTCCGTTCCCGCTTTCGAAGGTAACCGGCTGCGCAACCGACACGACCGCGGGATCCGGCGTCTCGGCGGCGGACCGCCGCAGTTCGACGACCGTGCGGTCCACAGGGTCGACACCGGCCACCACCGGGACATCCCGCGCCCCACTGCCGACCAAGACCACCTGCTGCCCATCGGCAACCAGGCCATGCATCTCGACATAAGGCACCGGAATAACATCGGCCGTGCCATCCTCAACCGATATCGCGAGCAGTTCGGCAAACCCGTTAGCGGTCCGGATGGCAAAGATCTGGTCGGCGCCAGTAAACCCATATGCGCGCATATTGAAAATCCATTGCGGCAACCCCAACTCTGCCGGCATCGGGCTAACGGGCTGCGGCGCACCCTCGGACCAACGGTAGAGATTCCACCAACCCGACCGGTCGGAGACGAAGTAAATATGGCCGTCCGGCGACCACTCGGGTTGGAACAACGCTTCGTCCGGCCCACCCGCCAGCGTTTCGGTTTTCGCGACCGCGCCGGCGCCGTTACACGTTGCGCGTGTCAGGACGCATCCGTCCCACGGCATATTCGGATGGTCCCAGGACAGCCAAAGCAAATGTCCGCCGTCGGGCGATGGCCGCGGCGCGGCATAGAAATCGCTGCCGTCCGTGAGAACCTGCACCGTACCGTCCTGATCTATCGCGACGATATTATTTGACGGTTCCCCTGCCCCCGCATGATCCTCGCAGACCGCCAGCAACCGGTTATGGTGCGGATCCACGATCAGATCGGCGTAACGGCACGATCCCGCCGGCGAGATGGGTTCCGGCGCGCCGCCTTCCTCCATCCGATATATCCGCTGGTCCTTGTCATTGCTGAACCAGACGGTCCCGCCGTCGACCGCGAATGCGCCGCCGCCATATTCATGGACCCGTGTCCGCACGCTAAAGGGCGCCGGCACCACATCCTGCACCACACCTTCGAGGTCGCGCCGGACCAGTGCGACACGGCCGCTTTCGGTGGGCCGGGACTCGGTCCAGTAGACGCAACCTTGGTCCAGCGCGATCTGGCCCAAACCGACATTCCCGCTAACGATGCGGTCGGCCGTGATCGGTGAACGCCAACTTCCGAATGGCGCAATGTTCGGACTTGTCATACTATCGAGTCCTTGAGTTTCAGTTTCCCGCTATTGTCCGAATGCCGTGCTTTAACGATTGTTACCATACTAATACTTGCCATTTGTTCGAATTTGATACCACATATAGCCTGTCTATAACTGTACCTGCAGGTGGCGGCCCGTGGCTGACCCGTCAAGTGTCCTCATTCTGAACGGCCCGAACTTGAATATGCTGGGCGTGCGCGAGCCGGAAATCTATGGTCGCGAAACGCTGGCGGATATCGACGCCGCATGCAAGCAAAAGGCAAAGCTGCTGGGTCTCACGGTCGATTTCCGACAATCGAACAGCGAAGCCGAACTGGTCACCTGGATCCAGGAGGCCCGCGGCACGCAGGACGCGGTCGTGATCAATGCAGGCGCCCTCACCCACACCTCGGTGGCGCTGCTCGACGCCCTGTCGATCCTGGACGTGCCAGTCGTCGAGCTGCATCTCTCGAACATTTACGCACGGGAGGATTTCCGGCACCGTTCCTTTATCGCACCAGCGGCAAGCGGCGTGATTTGCGGATTCGGGGCGGCGGGATACGACCTTGCGCTCGACGCCATCCATCGCATGCTGAAGGACGACTAACGGACAGGCTGCGGCACGAAACGCCCAAGATCATCGAAGAAGGACAATTCATGCCAAAATTTCAGGTCGATAAGTCACTGATCCGGGAACTTGGTCAGTTGCTCGACGAAACGAACCTGACAGAGATCGAGATCTGCGAAGGCAACAAGTCCATCCGTGTCGCACGGGGCAATGCGACGGTGACGGCAGCGGTCGCGGCGCCCGCACCGGCCGCCGCGGCTCCTGCTGTCCCGGCGGCGTCTGCCCCGGCTTCGGCGGATGTAGCCGCTGACGAGGCCGGCGCCGTACCGTCGCCCATGGTCGGGACGGTTTACCTGTCGCCGCAGCCGGGTGCGGACCCGTTCGTCAAGGTCGGCGACGCGGTATCCGAAGGCCAGACCTTGTTGATCGTGGAGGCGATGAAGGTGATGAACCAAATTCCCGCGCCGCGCAGCGGCACCGTGAAACGTATCGCGGTCGAAGACGGGCAACCCGTCGAGTTCGGCGAAACCCTGGTCGTCATCGAGTAGCCGCCTTGTTCGAAAAGGTCCTCATCGCCAATCGGGGCGAGATCGCCCTTCGCATCCATCGCGCGTGCCGCGAAATGGGCATCCGGACCGTCGCCGTCCATTCGACCGCCGACGCGGATACGATGCATGTCCGGCTGGCGGACGAATCGGTGTGCATCGGCCCGCCGCCGTCGAAGGACAGCTATCTCAACATCCCGGCCATCCTTACCGCGGCGACGATCACCGGAGCGGATGCAGTCCATCCCGGCATCGGCTTCTTGTCCGAGAACGCCCAGTTCGCCGAAATGGTCGAGGAACACGACCTCGTCTTCATCGGCCCCAGCCCCGACCATATCGGCCTGATGGGCGACAAGGTCCAGGCGAAGGAAACCGCCCGCGAGATCGGGCTGCCCGTCGTGCCGGGGTCCGACGGCGCCGTCGACACACCCGACAAGGCAATCGCCGTGGCCGAGGAGATCGGCTTTCCCGTACTGCTGAAAGCGGCGTCCGGCGGCGGCGGACGCGGCATGAAGATCGCGCACAGCGCGGCCGAGTTGCCCGAGGCACTCTCCACCTGCCGGCAAGAGGCCCTCGCCGCATTCGGCGACGACACGGTCTATATCGAGAAACTGCTGGGCCAACCGCGGCATATCGAAATACAGGTGCTGGGCGACGGGCACGGGAATGTCCTGCATTTCGGCGAGCGCGACTGCTCACTCCAGCGGCGTCATCAGAAGGTCTTGGAGGAAGCGCCCTCCCCGGCCCTCAACGCCGAGCAACGCAGTCGGATCGGCGAAACGGTAACCACCGCCCTGTCCAAACTGGCCTACCGCAGCGCCGGGACCATCGAATTCCTCTACGAGAACGGCGAGTTCTATTTCATCGAAATGAACACGCGGCTCCAAGTTGAGCATCCGGTATCGGAAATGATCAGCGGCGTCGATCTGGTACGGGAACAAATCCGTATCGCGGCCGGCGGACATCTGGACATGAACCAGTCGGATATCGTCCTGGCGGGGCACGCAATCGAATGCCGCCTGAATGCGGAAAATCCCGTCACCTTCGCACCATCACCCGGCAAGGTGACCGATTTCCATGCACCGGGCGGGCTCGGGGTTCGGGTCGATTCCGCGCTATATTCGGGCTACTCAGTGCCGCCGCATTACGATAGCCTCGTGGCCAAGCTGATCGTCCACGGCAAGACGCGCAACGAATGCCTGATGCGGCTGCGCCGCGCCTTGGAAGAGTTCGTGATCGGCGGCATCGAGACGACGACTCCTCTGCATCAAAGGCTGGTGGAGAACCCGACATTTTTGAACGGCGACTACCACATCCATTGGCTGGAGGAGTGGCTCGAGGAGAACGCGGAGGACTAACGCATGGAAATGCCTGACCTCACCCCGGACATGTTGCTCAGGGCCTATGCGGTCGGCGTTTTCCCCATGGCCGAAGATCGAAACGACCCCGAACTGTTTTGGGTCGACCCGCGGATGCGCGGCATCATCCCCCTCGACGCGTTTCATGTACCGCGCCGGTTGCGCCGCACGATTCGCAGCGACGCTTTCGACGTCACTTACGACCGCGACTTCGAGGCGGTGATCGAAGGGTGCGCAGAGTCCACGCGTGTCCGGCCGCGGACCTGGATCAACGACAACATCATCAATCTCTACTGCACGCTGCATCGCATGGGACACGCCCATAGCGTCGAGTGCTGGAAGGACGGCGTTCTCGTCGGCGGCCTGTACGGCGTTTCCTTGGGCGGCGTCTTCTTCGGCGAAAGCATGTTCAGCCGGGCAACGGATGCCAGCAAGGTCGCATTGGTCTATCTGGCGGCATCGTTGAAACTGGGCGGTTACGATTTCATCGACACCCAATTCATCACCAAGCACCTGTCACGATTCGGCGCGATCGAAATGCCGCGCAACGAATACAAGAAGCTGTTGAGTGCCGCGATCGACCGGAAAACGGTGTTCGTCACCGACCCGGATGCCGAGTTTCTCGACCTCGTCCTGACCGGATAAGGCCATGGCACGGTCTAGCGCGACTCGTTGCTCGGCTCGGTAACGGACGGCGGCGGCAGGGCTTGGGTCACCTTGCAGTCGATAACCCAGACATCGTAGACGGGATGTTCCAAGCCATTCAGCGCCGGGCTGGAAGCAAACATCCAGCCGTGGAAAAGGCTGGCACGCTCCTCGCCGAAACGGGCCTCGTAGATATCCAGAAATGCCGTACTCTCCGGCGGCTCTTCCGGCGGCGTTCGATCACAGAAACGGGGCAGAATCTCCAGAGTGCCGAACCGGACTTCCCGGCCGACCGGTGCATCGAAGGTCCACACGCGCGCGGTGACCTTATCCAACCCCTGCAGGACAACGGTATCCCCTTCGACCGCACTGGCCGAAGACGCCGCCATACCCATGGGTATCGCCGCAAGCATGGCCACTTTCAACAGACGCCGAACTTTCACGCTATCCCCGTCGACCGTTGGCGCGAGTCGTCGATTGCCGGATCCACATCGCGGTTCCCCCTGCAGGATCCCGAGCGACCCGCCGAATCGCTGGTCCGATATACACCGGATTGGTCAGATATTTCACCCTTAGATCGGATACGGCTGGTACTCGCGAAGGACATCGACACAACAAAGGCCGTCTCCGGACGCCCTATTTGCCGCCGTCCTCGCCGGTGACAAGAAAGATGACCTTACCCAGCAGTTCTTCGAGGGAAATGACGTCTTTCGTATTGGTCAATTCACCGCCTGCGGCGAGCTTTTCCTTCGCCCCGCCCGGTTCGAGCTTAACGTATTTGCCGCTGAGCAGCCCGGCACTGGATATGCGGACGACCGTGTCCTTCGTCAACTCTATCTCCGGATTGATCTTCATCCGGACAATGGCGCGGTATTCCTCCTGGTCGATGGTTTGATCGACCACCGTGCCGATCTTGACCCCGGCCACCCGGACATCACTGCCGACAGCCAGACCGTCGACCGCGTTGAATTTCGCAATCACGTCATACCCTTCGGCAGGCCGCAGGTCGCTGACGTTATATGAAAAAACGAGGAACACGAGGGCCACCAGAATGACGATGGCGCCCGTCGCGGTCTCAATGATGTTCCGTCTCATCGAATTTTTACCGATCCAGTCAATGTTGTCCGCGCTGTCGATGCACTCCCGGGCGTCTCGACCGACGCCTGGTTCGGTTGCGGTTTATCGCCGTCCTTTTCCTTGTCCTTACTACGCTGCTGCTCGGCGTTGAGAATCACCTTCTCCAATATCTCTTCGAAAGCGATCGCATCCTGGACGTATTCGAACTCGTCTCCGCTTTGCATCATCTCGAGTTCGCCGCCAGGCTGGATCTTGATGTATTTCGCGCCAAGCAATCCATCGGACACGATAAGCGCCACGCTATCCAACGGTATCTTAATGTCGTCCTCTATGGTGAAGGTGACGATCGCACGCTGCCCTTCCAGGTCATAGGTATAGCCGGCGACCTTCCCGATCTCGATGCCGGTCAACAGCACCTTGGTCCCGACGCCGATGCCGTCGATCGACGCGAATCGTCCAACGATGGGATAGCCCGACGTTGTCTCGCGCGGTCCGCCCTGGTGGCTGATAAAGACGACAAACGCCGCAACCAGAAGAGTTGCGGCGCCGACCAACGTATGCAGTGACTGCTTGTTCATCGCCATATGCCCGCGCTCAGTTCGGCTGCCAGGGTTCGTAGTCTCCCGTCGCCGGTGCCCGGCGTCCGCCCTCCAAGGTATGGCCGGGCGGACGATAAGCCTGATCGGTCCCCGTCAGGTTGGGCACATGATCCTTCTGCCAGGCAGGCGCCTTCTCGGACTTCTCGTCGGGAATGTCATCGGTCGTGTGGTGCAGCCATGCATGCCATGCCGGCGGAACGCGGCTGGCCTCGTCTTCGCGATCGTAAACGACCCATCGCCGGCGACGGCGTCCGGTCGGCTTCGATCGCTCCCGGTAATACTGGTTGCCGAAGCTGTCGCTGCCGACCCGCTCACCCTGCAACCAGGTCATGACACGCGTGACTAATGTGGTCATCGGTCCTCGATACCCCCGCCATATGTGACGCTGCGGAATATGGCACCAGCAGCCGGTGGCGTCCAGAGTCGTGGATTCACGCCCACGATCTTATCGAACACCGCCTGCCGCCGCCGTCGGCCGCATTCCAAGTCAAAACATAGGGTAAAATTCGTCCATTCCGAACACATTGTTTTATTTAGCCCAATTCGGCTTCACAACTTGCTAACGCTAAATATTGTAAGGAATCGGATAGTAGCCACAAAATATATTGCAAACATCAATAAATTGTGTCTAATTTCGATCCGCTTCCCAAGTTTAGTGAATCGTTCGATCGGCGCCCTGGGGGGTTGTTAGGAGGACGACGGACGGTTCAGGAAGCAGGGAGACCGGGGGGTCACTTTCTAATCTTACGCGGATATTTCCACGAAGGATTCTCCGACTCCAAACATCAATGGTGGGGGTCGGCGGGTGATTCCGTCCGGCACGAGTCTAGAGAATTCGGGAGACGTGGTGGATGCGCATTAAGCGTCGTTTCACAAAGGCGAAAGAATCACCGTATGCGGGACTGACGTTCCGCCGGACGGATAGCGAGATCCGGAACCCAGACGGGTCGGTCGTATTCAAGCTCGACAACATCGAAGTGCCTGAAGGTTGGAGTCAGGTCGCGTGCGATGTTCTGGCGCAGAAGTATTTCCGCAAGGCCGGGGTGCCGAAGCGCATGCGCCGGGTCAAGGAAAAGGGCGTGCCGACTTGGCTTCAACGCCGAGTGCCCGATGAAAAGGCCTTGGCGCAGTTTCCGGAGGAAGAACGCTTCGGCAGCGAGATTCGCGCGACGCAGGTGTTCGACCGGTTGGCCGGCACCTGGACCTATTGGGGCTGGAAAGCCGGATACTTCGATTCGGAAGACGATGCGCACGCCTACCACGACGAGATGCGCTACATGATTGCGCATCAGATGGCCGCGCCGAACTCGCCGCAATGGTTCAATACGGGCCTGCATTGGGCGTATGGCATCGATGGCCCGGGCCAAGGCCACTATTACGTCGACTATCGCACCGGCAAATTGACCGCCTCCAACTCGGCCTACGAGCATCCGCAGCCGCATGCTTGCTTCATTCAGTCGGTCAACGACGACCTGGTGAACGAAAACGGCATCATGGACCTGTGGGTCCGGGAAGCGCGTCTGTTCAAGTATGGCTCCGGCACCGGCAGCAACTTCTCGTCGCTTCGCGGCGCGAACGAGCCACTGTCCGGCGGCGGGCGGTCCTCGGGCCTCATGAGCTTCCTGAAGATCGGCGACCGGGCCGCGGGCGCGATCAAATCCGGCGGCACCACGCGCCGCGCGGCCAAGATGGTGTGTCTGGACATCGATCATCCCGACGTCGAGGAATTCATCGGATGGAAAGCGGTCGAGGAGCAGAAAGTCGCCGCCTTGGTGACCGGCTCGAAGATTTGCAACGAGCATCTCAACGCCATCATGGCGGCCTGCCAAGACGAGTCGCTGGACGGTCCCGCGCGAATCGACCCAAAGAAGAATCAGGACCTGCGCAAAGCGATTCTCGCCGCGCGCAAGGCGATGGTGTCCGAGAACTACATCCAGCGCGTCATCCAGTTCGCGAGCCAAGGGTACACGTCGATCGATTTCAAGACGTATGACACGGATTGGGACTCGGAAGCCTATCTGACGGTATCCGGCCAGAATTCGAACAATTCGCTGCGGATCACCAACGATTTCCTCGAAGCCGTCGAGTCCGATAGCGATTGGAACCTGACCCGCCGGACCGATGGCGAGGTCTGCAAGACGGTCAAGGCCCGGGATCTGTGGGAACAGATCGCGGATTCAGCCTGGGCCTGCGCCGACCCCGGCGTGCAGTTCGACACGACCATCAACGAATGGCACACCTGCCCGGAATCCGGCCGGATCAATGCCTCGAACCCGTGCTCGGAATACATGTTCCTGGACGACACGGCCTGCAACCTGGCATCGCTCAACCTGATGAATTTCCGCGGCGACTCCGGGGAATTCCTGGTCGAGGAGTTCGAACATGCGGTCCGTCTGTGGACCATGACGCTCGAAGTCGCCGTGTTGATGGCGCAATACCCGTCGAAGCGGATCGCGGAACTCTCCTACGAGTACCGTACGCTCGGCCTCGGCTACGCCAACCTCGGCGGCCTTCTGATGGCCTCCGCCCTGTCCTACGATAGCGACGAAGCCCGTGCACTGTGCGGCGCCATTACCGCGCTGATGACCGGCGTGACCTACGCCACGTCGGCCGAGATGGCCTCCGAAATGGGTGCCTTCCCGAACCATGCCGAAAACGCGGAGGCCATGCTGCGCGTCATTCGCAATCATCGGCAAGCGGCCAAGGGCGAGACCGAGGGTTACGAAGGTTTGTCCATTCCGCCGGTTGCGCTCGATCACGATCGCTGCCCGGACCCGACGATCGCGAACGCGGCGGTCGCGGCCTGGAACAAGGCGCATGACCTGGGCGCCCAGCATGGTTTCCGCAATGCGCAGACCACGGTAATCGCACCGACGGGCACCATCGCGCTCGTCATGGATTGCGACACCACGGGAATCGAGCCCGACTTCGCCTTGGTGAAGTTCAAGAAGCTCGCCGGTGGCGGCTACTTCAAGATCATCAACCGGACGGTCCCGGAAGCGTTGGCCCGGCTCGGTTATGACGAGGCGCAAATCGAAGAGATCGTCGCCTATGCGGTCGGCCACGGCACGTTGGCCGATGCGCCGGGCGTCAGCCACGACCTGCTCAAGGAAAAGGGCTTCACGCCGGAGGCGATCGAAACGTTGGAGAACGCGCTGGCGAGTTGCTTCGACATCCGCTTCGCCTTCAACAAGTGGACCCTCGGTGAGGCGTTCTGCACCGAAACACTGGGAATCGACGCAGAGCAGCTCGACGACCTGAATTTCGACCTGCTCGATGCGCTCGGCTTCACCGCCGAAGACGTCGACGCCGCGAACAACCATTGCTGCGGTGCCATGACGTTGGAGGGTGCGCCGTATCTCAAGGAAGAGCATCTGGCGATCTTCGATTGCGCCAATCCGTGTGGGCGAATCGGCAAGCGCTGCCTGTCCGCCCACAGCCACATCCACATGCTGGCGGCGGCGCAACCGTTCATCACCGGTGCGATTTCGAAGACCATCAACATGCCGAACGACGCGACGGTCGAAGAGTGCAAGGACGCCTATATGCTGTCCTGGCGGCTTGGGCTGAAAGCGAACGCGCTGTACCGCGACGGCTCGAAACTGAGCCAGCCGCTGCAGGCGGTCGTCCTGGACGACGAGGAGCTGGCCGAGGACATCGCGATCGAACCGGCTGCCGCTGCGGTGCCGAAGGTTGCGGAACGCATTGTCGAGCGCGTCGTCGCACGCGCCGCAGCACGCAGCCGCCTGCCCGACCGGCGCAAAGGCTACACGCAGAAAGCCATCGTGGGCGGCCATAAGGTCTATCTGCGAACCGGCGAATACGAAGACGGTACGCTCGGCGAGCTGTTCATAGACATGCATAAGGAAGGCGCGGCCTTCCGCAGTCTGATGAACAATTTCGCGATCGCCATCTCAATCGGCTTGCAATACGGCGTGCCGCTCGAAGAATTCGTCGAAGCGTTCACCTTCACGCGCTTCGAGCCGTCGGGCATCGTCGAAGGCAACGACGCCATCAAGATGTCGACGTCGGTTCTCGACTATATCTTCCGCGAAGTGGCGATCAGCTACCTGGGCCGAGACGACCTCGCCCACGCCCATCCTTCGGACATGCTGCCGGATAGTCTCGGCACGGGCTCGAAGGAAGGCGAATTGCCGGAACCGCCGGCAGACGCGATTGCAACTCTGCAGAAACTTGCGAGCAACGGTTACGTGCGCTCGCCCAACCTGTTTGTGATATCCGGTGGCGAAGACGGTAATGCAGCCGTCGAAGCCGCCGCACCGAACGTGGCGACCAGCTCTTCGGAGAGCCAGGTGGTCGCCGCGGCTACTGCGACGGTTAGTTCCGGCGCGGTAGAGGCCTCGGTCTCTGCGACGATCGATCCCACACTTGATCGTATCCGCGAGGCTCAGGCCCTGGGATACGAGGGTGATGCTTGCGGCGAATGCGGCAACTTTACCCTCGTCCGCAACGGTACCTGTCTGAAATGCGCCACTTGTGGCGCGACCAGCGGGTGTTCGTAGCGGGTAGGTCCCTACCCTGGCACGGTGCTCCCTGTGAACTGGGGGGTGGTTTCGGCCACCCCCCATTTTTTTCGAATTGATGGCGCAGCGCCGTTGCAATCCGCCGCGGCAGTATGCTCCACGCTTTCTGCCGTGGCTGGCGTCGGCTATGCTCATGGGCGAGCGGTAGTCCCGCATAAGACAGATCAATCAAGGAGCACAGGATGGCCGGAACGATCGATGCACGCTTGCAGGAATTGGGAATTGAATTGCCGGATGCCGCTGCGCCCGCGGCAAACTACGTCCCGTTCGTCATCACGGGAAACCAGCTTTGGGTTGCCGGACAGGTCCCGTTCTGGAATGGCAAGATCGCGCATCGCGGCAGGGTCGGCGACGACGCGACCCTGGACGACGGCGTCGCCGCCGCTCGGGTTTGCGCCCTCAACATCATCGCGCAGGCACGATCAGCGCTTGGCGATCTCGACCGGATTTCGCGTTTCATCAAGCTCGGCGGCTTCGTCAACGCGACACCGGATTTCACCGATCATCCGAAGGTGATCAACGGCGCGTCGGACCTCATCGTGGAGGTCTTCGGCGACAGCGGTAAACATGCGCGCTTTGCATTGGGCGCCAGCGGCCTGCCGATGAATTCCACCGTGGAAATCGACGCGGTCATTGAAATCGCGTGACCGTGGATCAGTTTCTCTAACGTCTTCCATTCCATGAGACACCGGCGGATGAGGATTTGACCATGCCCGACGGACGCGATGCCGTTGCGATCCGGATCGTCGACCGACTGTCGTCCGTCCCGGCGGCGGAATGGGACGCGTGTCTTGCGGGCACCGGTCAGCCCTACAATCCATTCCTGAGCCATCGGTTTCTGGCGGCCTTGGAGGAAAGCGGCTCCGTCAGCGCCCGAAGCGGCTGGCAGCCGCAGCATCTCGTCATCGAAAATTCCGCCGGACAGCTGATCGGCGCGGCGCCGCTCTATCTGAAAAGCCATTCGCAGGGCGAGTATGTCTTCGACCACGCCTGGGCGCATGCGTATGAACGGGCGGGCGGCGACTACTATCCGAAACTGCAGTGTGCAGTGCCGTTCACCCCGGTGACCGGCGCCCGCCTTCTCTACAATTCGGACGCCGAGACCGACGGCCTCAGCGCAACGGGCATCCAGTCGGCCTTGGCGGGCGGCCTCGCCGAAATCACGCGGCAGCTTTCGGTATCGTCGCTCCATGTCACGTTCTGCTCCGAGGAAGACGCCGATTTTCTCGAGTCAGCCGATTTCCTGATCCGGCACGGGCATCAGTTCCATTGGCATAACGAGGGATATGAAGATTTCGACGGTTTCCTCGCCAGCCTAAACAGCCGAAAGCGAAAGAACATTCGCAAGGAACGGCGCAAGGTGGCCGAGTCCGGTATCCGGGTTCGCGGGCTGCAAGGCGGTGATATCAAGCCGGAACATTGGGACGCCTTCTACCGGTTCTATATCGACACATATGACCGGAAATGGGGCTATCCGTACCTCACCCGCGACTTTTTCACCGCCCTGCAGGAATCCATGGCCGACGATGTGGTCCTCTTCATGGCCGATCTCGACGGCCAGCTCATCGCCGGCGCCCTGAACCTTCGGGGCGAAGATGCCCTATTCGGGCGCAATTGGGGCTGCGATATTCGGTTTAAATTCCTACATTTCGAGACTTGCTACTATAACGCGATGGATTACGCCATAAAGCACGGTATACGTCGCGTCGAAGCCGGCACGCAAGGCCCGCACAAACTCCAACGCGGTTATGTCCCGGTCCGCACCTACAGCGCGCATTGGATTCAAGATGGCGGTTTCCGGCGTGCGGTAGCCGATTACCTGACCGGCGAACGGCAGGCCGAGGCCCACGAAATGGTTGAATTCGAAGACTATTTGCCCTATCGCCAAGACCCATCCCAATCCGGATAGCCCGGATCCGCTTCCGTCCCAATAAATACCGTCCGTAGCAAGCAAAAATGCCCGGATTTTTCGGGTGCATGAGCCTGCGATCTCAATACTTGGGTAATAAAGTCTCGATATACCCTCATTGATAAGAGGGACGATGAAAAATTTAGTCTTAATCGATGATGACGTCGGAGAGGCCAACCAACTGACAATTCAGCTAGGTCAGTTCGGCTACTCGGTCACGCATTGCAGCGATGTGAACGATAGCGGCATGGCAGAATTGGACGCTGGCGCCGTTGCGCTGCTCGTGAGCCTACCCGCCGGGGACGAGGCAGCGCCGCAGATCGACCGGATCGGCGATGTCTGCCAGGACTTCAACAGGCCCCCGCCCGTGATCTTTCTATCCCCCGATCCCAATATGGCGACGCGGCTTGCCGCCGTACGTGCCGGCGCCGCGGCGCTGCTGATGCGCCCGGTAAGCATGCTCGACCTCGTCGACACGCTCGATCCCTTGTCCGAGCAAGGCGTCGACGACCCCTTCCGCGTGCTGATCATCGATGACGATCCGCGGATTTGTAAGTATTACAAGACGATCCTGTCGGAAGCCGGGATGGAGACGGTGTTCTGCAACGAGCCGCTGAAGACCTTCGAGGCGCTCGCGGAATTCCGGCCCGAATTGATCATCATGGACCTGTACATGCCGGAATGCCGGGGCAAGGAACTCGCCGCCGTAATCCGGCAGGATCCCGCGTTCGACTCGATTCCGATCGTGTTTCTATCCGCCGAGGACGATTTGCTGAAGCAGCTCGACGTCATGACGATCGGCGGCGACGATTTCCTGACCAAACCGATCCGGCCCGAGCACCTGGTCATGGCGGTCTATACGCGGGCACGCCGGTTCCGCTCCCTGCGCTCGCTCATGCTGCGCGATAGCCTGACGGGGCTGTTGAACCATACGACGACGAAGGAACAACTGGCGATCGAGGTGTCCCGGATGCAGCGCGAAGGCCAGCCGCTGGCATACGCGATCATCGACCTCGACCACTTCAAGAACGTCAACGACACCTATGGTCACCCAACCGGTGACCGGGTCATCAAGACGCTGTCGAGCCTGCTGAAACAGCGGCTCCGCTCAACGGACATCATCGGCCGCACCGGCGGTGAGGAGTTCGCCGTGGCCCTGTCGGGCGTCAACGGAAGCCAAGCCGAGGCCATCCTGAGCAATATCCGGCGCGCTTTCTCGAAGATTCAGCAACAGCATGAAAAAGGCGAGTTCACGGTGACGTTGAGCTGTGGAATCGCGACCTTCCCGGAATTCGACAACGTTTCCGACCTGGCCGACGCTGCCGACCAAGCGCTCTACAAGGCCAAGGATTCCGGGAGAAACCGGGTGGTTCTGGCCGAATCGTAGGGGACGACGGTCCAAAACATCGATTTTCGCGAAAAAAGGCGGAAATCAGCCCCAAATAATGGTTTCGAGTGACCCCTATCACAGAAGTGCTTGACGGGCCGTGGCATAAGTTCAGTCAACGTCAAAACCAAAGATCAATGGCGACTTATGATGTACCAAGAAACCACTGAGCTGCCTCGCGAATTGATGGACCGTGCGTTACCCGACATTTACACACGGAAGATCATCCCCGATGTCCCGCGCCTTCGCGGCAAACGGTCGGGCATGTTCCGGACGCACCCGCTGGTGGTCTATTCCGCCTTTGTGACCGTCTCCTTGCTGCTTTTGGGCAGCATGGCCGTCGCATCGCTGCCGGTCTAGCCAGCACACACGATCCACCGCGACCCACGGCAGTGTATATGGAGAGCGAGGCGCGCCACCGCGCCCCCTGGGTGAGTTCCTAGGTTGACTGCTCCGAGCGCTTAGGTGCTCACAGGCTCTGGAACACGGGGCTTCGGACGCTTCCCGCCCTTGCCTTTCGGCGGCTTGCCATTCCCCGGTTTATCCGGATACGTAAAGACCGGCTTGCCGTCCTTCACATCCACCATAACCAATCCACCCTTCGCTAGCTTGCCGAACAACAGTTCTTCGGCGAGGGGCTTCTTGATGTGCTCCTGGATGACGCGTCCGAGCGGCCGGGCGCCGAAATTCATGTCGTAGCCCTTCTCGACCAGCCACGCGCGCGCCGCCTTGGAGAGCTCGATCGTGACGTTCCGGTCCGACAACTGCTCTTCGAGCTGCATGACGAACTTGTCGACGACCTTCGCCACGGTTTCGGGCTTGAGGCTGGAGAACGGAATGATCGAGTCGAGCCGATTCCGGAATTCCGGGGTGAAGGTGCGGTTGATCGCCTCTTCGTCCTCACCGACCCGCGCTTCCCGGGCAAACCCGATCGCGGGCTTGGCCAATTCGGCCGCGCCGGCGTTGGTGGTCATGATCAGGACCACATTCCGGAAATCGACCGTCTTGCCGTTATGGTCGGTCAGCTTTCCGTAATCCATGATCTGCAGCAGGATGTTGAAGACATCCGGATGCGCCTTCTCGATCTCATCCAGCAGCAACACCGAATGCGGCGTCTGGTCGATCGCATCGGTCATCATGCCGCCCTGATCGAAACCGACATAGCCCGGCGGCGCGCCGATCAGCCGCGATACGCTGTGACGCTCCATATATTCCGACATGTCGAAGCGGACCAGTTCGATCCCCAGCGTCATGGCGAGCTGCCGCGCCACTTCGGTCTTGCCGACACCGGTCGGGCCGGAGAACAGGTAGCTGCCGATCGGCTTCTCCGGCTCGCGGAGGCCGGCCCGCGACAGCTTGATCGAGCTGGCGAGGGTCTCGATGGCGGAATCCTGGCCGAAAACGACCAGTTTCAAGTCGCGCTCGAGATTTTCCAACGCGGTCTTGTCGTCCTTCGATACCTGTTTCGGCGGGATACGGGCCATGGTCGCGACCACGCGTTCCACATCGCGCGGTCCGATCTGCCGCTTGCGCTTCGATTCCGGCAACAGCATCTGGGACGCCCCGGCCTCGTCGATCACGTCGATCGCCTTATCCGGCAGTTTCCGGTCGTTGATATAGCGCGACGACAGGTCCACCGCCGAACGGATCGCCTCGTTCGTGTAGCGCACGCTGTGGTGCTTCTCGTAATACGGTTTCAGGCCCCGCAGGATTTTCACCGCATCCTCGATGCTCGGCTCCGCCACATCGATCTTCTGGAAGCGGCGCACCAGCGCACGGTCCTTCTCGAAGTGGTTGCGGTATTCCTTGTAGGTCGTCGATCCGATGCAGCGCAGCGTCCCGCTCTGCAACGCGGGCTTGAGCAGATTGGATGCGTCCATGGCTCCGCCGCTGGTTGCACCTGCACCAATAACCGTATGAATTTCATCGATGAACAGGATCGCGCCTTCGAGCTCTTCAAGCTCCCGCATCACTGCCTTCAACCGCTCTTCGAAGTCGCCGCGATAACGTGTTCCGGCCAGCAACGATCCCATATCGAGCGCGAAGATCGTGTTCTCCTTGAGAACTTCCGGGACTTCGCCCTTCACGATCCGGAGCGCGAGGCCTTCCGCGATCGCCGTCTTGCCGACACCCGGGTCGCCCACATAGAGCGGGTTGTTCTTGGTCCGCCGGCAGAGGATCTGAATGGTGCGCTCGATCTCGTTGGTCCGGCCGATCAACGGATCGATCCGGCCTTCATCGGCTTTCTGGTTCAGATTGACGCAATACGCCTCGAGCGCCTCGCTGCCACGCTTATTGACCTTTTCGGCGCTAGCGTCTTCATCCGCGCCACCGATGGTGCGGGCTTCGCCCTTGCCGGAAACCTTCGCGATACCGTGACTGATGTAGTTGACCGCATCGAACCGCGTCATGTCCTGCTCCTGCAGGAAATAGACGGCATGGCTCTCGCGCTCCGAGAACATGGCGACCACGACATTGGCGCCGGTCACTTCTTCGCGGCCCGACGATTGAACGTGAATGGCGGCGCGCTGCAACACCCGCTGGAAGCCGGCCGTGGGCTTCGGATCCTCGACCGCTTCGATCAGCAACATCTCCAACTCGTTATCGAGATACTCGGCGATGTCCTGCTTGAGCTTGTCGAGGTCCACACCGCATGCGCGAAGTACCGCGACGGCGTCCTGATCCTCGGTCAGCGCCAGAAGCAAATGCTCGAGCGTAGCGTATTCGTGATTACGCTCGCTGGCATGCGCCAAGGCACGATGCAGACTCTGTTCTAGGTTACGCGACAGCATGTATGTCTCTAGTCCTTTTCAAGCGTGCAGCGCAGGGGATGCTCGTGCTGAGTTGCAAAATCCATTACCTGCGTCACCTTGGTTTCAGCGACTTCATACGGGAAGACGCCGCATACCCCAACTCCACGACGATGGACATGAAGCATGATGGTCGTCGCTTCTTCGCGGCCTTTCGAGAAGAACCGCTCCAACACATGAACGACGAACTCCATCGGCGTATAATCGTCGTTCAGCATCAAAACCTTATACATCGACGGCTTTTTCGTCTCTGGCTTGGTCTGGGTGACCACGCCGATATTCGGGCCGTTCGAATTATCGTTGTCTCGATCGCTCATTGCCAAACCGAATATTACACTAGACCAGTATAATATTGGACAGATAAGACTTGGTAAAAGGGTGTTTCAGATACATTCCGGAAGGTAACGCCAAACTGCGGCGTAAATGTGATTCCCAGTCTCAAGGATCGGTTAATTTGCGTCTCCGTCCTAATCTTGTGCGTTTGTCCCGTCATGCAAGCCCCCGGCCCGACACAAGACCGGTGAGGAATGTGGATTTGCCGCTCGATCTGAGCGGCCGAATGGCGTCTCTGCTGACCGGGAACACCGCCGCGCCGGGCGTCTACGGCGAAGCACGTCCGTCCCTGAACATCATTCCCGATACGCCCGCCGGCGATGGGCGATATTGCCCGATCTGCCGCCGATGGTACCGGCGGTTCCTGCCCTTCGGCATCCGTCGACGGCAACAGGCCCTGTGTCCCGGCTGCGGCGGGTTGGAACGCCACCGCTATCTTTGGCTCTATCTGGAAACCGCCCAAGCCGTCACGACACGCCGCTTGTCGGTCCTGCATATCGCGCCCGAGCCGGGCATCCGGCAACGCCTGCAGGCATGCCCGTCGATCCGTTACACATCCATCGACCTACACGATCAAAGTGCGACGGCCGCCATGGATGCCAGTCGCCTAACCTTCGACGATGCCTCATTCGATCTGATCGTGTGCAGCCATGTCCTGGAACACATCCAGGACGATCACGCGGCGTTGCGCGAGTTCGCCCGGGTCCTGCGGCCGGCCGGGCACGCCATCATCCTCGTCCCGATTGACAGACATCTCCCACAAACCTTTGAAAACGAATTAATAATCAGCACGGAAGAACGGATGAAGGCGTTCGGCCATCCCTATCATGTACGGATCTGCGGGCGCGACTACGGTGACCGGATTGCAGACTGCGGCTTCGAGGTCACGTCCGTCAGCAGCGGTGATATGTCCGCCCATTGTCGGCGCTTCTACCGAATCAACAAATTAATCTTGTTCGATTGCCGACTGCCTACAGCCGAATAGAAAACGGCCCTCCGGAAGGTCCGGAGGGCCGCTGTCGACAGAACCGGTGTCTGGTTCGTCTATTCCCTATCTCAAGCAGCGGGCTGCTTCAGGATGGTCTTGATATTCTCGTTGACCTGATCCTGGATCGGCTCGAACGCCTCATTGGCGGCCTTCACCGTAATGTCGTTGATCTTCTTGCCCTCGGCAACGAAGGTGTCGATGCTTGCCTTCGTGTAGCCGGTCTGAACGTCAACAACGTCCTTCAAGGTCTTCGCGGCGAACATGGCCTGCGCCGCTTCAACGCTCGCCTCGGCCGAAACCTGCGCGAGATTGAAATAAGCCTTGCCGATCGTCTCGGCGCTCTTGGCCCAGAGGTTGCCGGCCTTAACCATGGCTTCGACATTCTTCTGGCTCAACGCCGTCATCTCGTCATACCCCTCCATGAGGGACTTGCTTGCCTTTTCAACTTGGTCTTTGGTCATGCTAACCGCCTGTCCATAGGTTTCCGTCGAAGCCTTAACGACTTGCTCGACTGTCTCTTTGCTCGCTGCAACGGCCTCTTCGACCTGCTTCAAATCAGCGCGAGCGGCTTTTGCTTTGGTAGCCATGTGAATTCTCCGTCGTTCAACTGTCCATTCAATCGGTCTGGCCCGTAAACGCTACGAAGCCTTCCCACGCCTCGGCTGCAAATAAATTGTGCGCTGCAGCATGACCTGTATATGGCACTCATCTGGGCGATGTCAACAAATTTATTGCAGTGCAACATAAATTATTTTGCATCGCACTTATGTGCCTTTGCCACGCCTCTGGCAGGCGGATGGACAGCAAAAACAAGTGACCGTCACTGACATAGAAAGGACTACATCGGAAGAATTACTAGCGCCGGAAGGTTTACAGACGCTACGATAAGGAGTTAACCAGTTGCGATTAAACTTTTATTGAGAAATCAGCGAGATATCGGCTACGGGCTGATAGACAATTAACGATAATTTTATTACGTTCCCTTAGAGTTTGGCGGAATCGGGTCTATAGGATTCGATAAATAGGAAAAAAATGACGGTTTTATTGGGGAAGTCAGCAAATATTGGCCATATCATTAGATATGGTTTTATTTCGTTAGTTTTTGCGGCTGTTTCGCTGGCCTCGGTCACCGCGCATGCGCGCTACGCCTCAATCGTGGTGGAACATGAGACGGGGAAAGTCCTGCACGCGGTCAACGCGGACACACGAAACTATCCCGCGTCGCTGACCAAAATGATGACGATCTATCTGGCCTTCGAAGCCGTTCGGAAGGGCCAACTGACGATGGATCGCAAGCTGACCGTCTCCGCCCGCGCGGCGGGCGCGCGTCCGTCCAAGCTGGGCCTGAAAAAGGGCGAGACCATCACGGTACGCGACGCCATCCTCGCGCTCATCACCAAATCCGCCAACGACGTCGCTGTCGTCGTCGCGGAATCGATCGCCGGCACCGAACGCAAGTTCGGGCGGCTGATGACCAAGAAAGCCCGCGAACTGGGCATGAAACGGACGAATTTCCGCAATGCGTCGGGACTTCCGAACCGGCGGCAGCTCTCGACGGCACGGGATATGTCCATCCTCGCCCGCAAACTGCTGGCGGACTTTCCGGGGCAGTACCAGCTCTTCTCGACCAAACAATTCGAGTTCAACGGCCGCAAGTTCAGAAATCACAACTCGCTGCTGATCGACTATCCCGGCGCGGACGGCATGAAGACCGGCTACACGCGCGCCTCGGGGTACAATCTCGTGGTCTCGGCGACCCGCAACGGCCGCCGTATCATCGGCGTGGTCTTCGGCGGGAAGTCCGCCCGCGCGCGGAACAGCCACATGCGGCGGCTGCTGAACCGCAGCTTCGCGAAATTGACGCCATCGAAACCCAAGACCGGCCCGGTCGCCAAACAAGCGCCGAAGAAGCCGACCGCGGCGCCCTCGGCGGCAATTGCGATGTCGGTGCCGAAACCGCTCCGGAAGCCGTCCACACCCCGGCTGCAGAACACCGGCGGCAAGGCCGGCTGGTCGATCCAGGTCGGCGCATTCAAGGCGAAAGCGCCCGCGCGGCGGGCCGCCAAGCGGGCCGCACGTCAACTATCGGGCAAGCATCGCGGCACGCGCGTGCTGATCCTTCCGACCAAGATGGGGAACGAATTGATTTACCGGGCGCGTCTCGTGGGATTGTCGCAGAACTCCGCGACCGAGGCCTGCCGGCGCTTGAAAAGCCGCCGCGTCAGTTGCGTACCGGTACCGCCCCAACGGGGCGATACCAAATCCTGATTACATCGCGGGCGGTTCCAGTCCGCTTTGACGAAGATGATCGGAGACCGTGGCTTTCACCCGGTCCAACCCGTCCTCACTCGACGCCTCACAGCGAATGACCAGCACGTTCTGCGTGTTCGACGCCCGGAGCAGCCACCAGCCGTCCGGGGTCTTCACACGGATACCGTCCAATGTGGAGACATTCTCCCGATCCGTGGACAGCAACCGTTCGCGGATTTCCTCGACCAGCGGAAACTTGTCCTCCTCGGGAATCTCCAACCGGATTTCCGGCGTGTTCAACACGGACGGCAGTGAATCCCGAATGGCCGACATGGTTTCGCCGGACCGGGCGACGATATCGATCAGCCGAACCGCGGCGTAGAGCGCATCGTCATAGCCGTAATAGCCGTCGCCGAAGAAGATGTGGCCGCTCATCTCCCCGGCCAGCGCCGCATCCAATTCCACCATCTTCGATTTGATGATCGAATGGCCCGTCGGGCTCATCACCGGGTTACCGCCGAGCCGCTCGACTTCGTCGAACAGCACGTCGCTTGCCTTGACGTCAGCGATGATCGTCGCACCCGGCACACGCTTGATCAGGTCACGCGCGAGGACCGTCAGGATTTGATCGCCCCAAAGCACGCGGCCCTGGCCGTCGACGACCCCGATGCGGTCCCCGTCGCCGTCGAACGCAACGCCGAGATCGCAATTTCCCGCTTTGACCGCTTCCTGAAGCTGAACCAGGTTCTCTTCCACGGTCGGGTCGGGGTGATGCGCCGGGAACGTGCCGTCGACCACCTCGTTCAGGAGGACATGGTCACCCGGCAGCACCTTGGTCAGGCGCGCCATGATATCGGCAGCCGCACCGTTGCCGCCGTCCCAGGCTACCTTCAGGCCGCGTTCGGCGCGGTAGTCCTGGCGTACCCGGTCGATATAGTCACCGGAGATATCGAGTTCGGTGACCGTCCCTTCCCCGGCGTGCCACTCGGCGGCGGCGGCGCGTCTACCGAGTTCCTGGATGGCGTCGCCCCAGAATGGCGCCTTCCCCATCACCATCTTGAAGCCGTTGAAATGCGACGGATTATGCGATCCCGTGACCATGATCCCGCCATCGGTACCGAGCGTCCGCGCAGCGTAATACAGCATCGGCGTCGGTCCGAGACCGATCCGCGTGACATTGATCCCGGTCGAGACCAGGCCCTTTATCAGGAATTCCGAAAGCTCCGGCGAACTCAACCGGCCATCGAAGCAGACCGCAACGGTGGATCCTCCGTTATCGCGGACGGTACTGCCGAACGTCCGGCCCAACGCCAGCGCGTCTTCCTTGGTGAGGGTCTCGCCGACGATCCCACGTATGTCGTATTCGCGCAGGATCGTCGAATTGAACGTATGCCCCGAACCCATTAGGCCGACCGCTCCTGCTTGACCTCGACATCATCACCGGTCGGACGACCGATCGAGTGATAGTCGAAGCCCTTCGCGATCATTTCGTCGGGATCGTAGACATTGCGAAGATCGACCATGACCGGCGCCGACATCAGCTCCTTGACGCGGTCCAGGTCGAGGGACCGGAATTCGTTCCATTCCGTCACCAGCGCGATGACGTCGGAGCCCTTGATCGCCTCATAGGCATCGGAGCACCAGTCGACATCGGAAATGACCTTCTTGGCTTCATCCATGCCTGCCGGGTCATAGACCCGCACGCGGGCGCCCTGATCCTGTAGCGCCGCGATGATGTCGATGCTGGGGCTCTCCCGCATATCGTCGGTGTTCGGCTTGAAGGTGAGTCCCAGCATACTGACGGTCTTGCCCTTCACGTCGCCCGAACAGGCGGCGAGAATCCGGTCCGCCATCGCCTTCTTCCGTTCGTCGTTGACCGTCACGACCGAATCGACGATCCGCATCGGCACGCCGGCGTCCTGAGCCGTCCGCACCAACGCCAACGTATCCTTGGGGAAGCACGATCCGCCGTAACCCGGCCCTGGATGCAGGAACTTGCGCCCGATCCGGCCATCGAGGCCGATGCCGCGCGCCACGTCGTGGACATCCGCCCCGACCTGCTCGCACAAATCCGCCACTTCGTTGATGAACGTGATCTTGGTCGCCAGGAAGGCGTTGGTCGCGTATTTGACCAGTTCCGCGGTCTCCCGCTTGGTGAACAGGATCGGGGTCTCGATCAGCGAGAGCGGCCGGTAGAGCGCGCGCATGACCTCCTGGGCCTGTTCGCTCTTGGTGCCGATCACGACGCGATCGGGGCGCATGAAGTCCTCGATCGCCGCGCCTTCGCGCAGGAATTCGGGGTTCGACACCACGTCGATTTCCGCATCAGGGCGGACTTCCCGGACGATCCGATCGACCTCTTTGCCGGTGCCCACCGGAACCGTAGACTTGGTCACGATCACGGTGTAGCCGTCAAGCGCCACGGCGATCTGCCGGGCGGCCTCGTACACGAAACTCAGGTCCGCATGGCCGTCGCCACGGCGGCTCGGCGTACCGACCGCGATGAACACGGCATCCGCGGGGCCGACCGCAGCCTTCAGGTCCGTCGTAAAAGTCAGCCGGCCGGCATCGGAGTTGACCTCCACCAGATCATCGAGTCCCGGCTCGTAGATCGGCACATCGCCGTTCTGCAGCCGCTTAATCTTGGTTTCATCCATATCGACGCAGGTCACATCGATTCCGAACTCCGAGAAGCACGCGCCCGATACAAGCCCGACATACCCGGTACCGATCATTGCAATTCGCATGAAAACATCCCTTGGACAGAGGAAAACTGCGCGGTATCTCCGATGCGCATCGGCGCGGAGACCACCGGCGGCCCTATTCGTTAATTATTCGCCCGTATACCGCGACAACACGTCTTGAACGGACTCTCCTAGATCGCTCCTCGCAAGCGCAAAAGCGATATTCGCTTCCAAAAACCCAACCTTGTCGCCGCAATCAAACCGGCGACCCTCGAACCGCAGGCCATGGAACGGCGAATCGCCGATCATCGTGGCCATCGCATCGGTCAATTGGATCTCGCCGCCGGCCCCTTCTTCCTGCTTGTTCAGGTGGTCGAAAACTTCAGGACGCAGGACGTAGCGACCGATGATCGACAGGGTAGACGGCGCAACCGCCGGGGCCGGTTTCTCCACCAACCCCTTGACCGACGCCAGACGGCCATCGTCGCTCTCAATGTCTAAGATTCCGTAACGATCCGTATGCTCGCTCGGGACATCCATGACCGCGACCACGCTGCCGTCGGTTTCCGCGTGTATATCGATGAGCTGCTTCAAACAGGGCGTGTCGGCCATCACGAGATCGTCAGCCAGGAGCACCGCAAAGGGCTCGTCGGCGATGAAATCACGGGCGCACCACACCGCATGACCCAGCCCCAAGGGCTGCATCTGCCGCGTATAGGCGATTTGCCCGGGTTTGGGTAGCCAGCCCTGCATCATGTCGAGCAGGTCGGTCTTGCCCCGCTCGGACAGGGTTTGATCAAGCTCATAGGACACATCGAAATGGTCTTCGATGGCATGCTTGCCGCGCCCGGTGACGAAAATGAACTCTTCGATGCCGGCGGCAGCCGCTTCTTCAACCGCATATTGTATTAAAGGCTTATCGACGACCGGCAGCATCTCTTTCGGCAAAGCCTTGGTCGCGGGCAGGAACCGGGTTCCCAAGCCGCCGACCGGAAAAATCGCTTTTCGTACTTTTTGGGTCATTCCGACGTTCAAATTTGCAATTTAGGGCCGAAAAGGGCCGCTGTTCTGGCCTATGTGCCATAAGCCCATAGGGCGCGCAACCGCCACCGATAGGATACTATCGGTCACCAAGTAGTACCTCTTTCGCCTCGTTAATCCGAGCCGCCAGATAGTCTGACCCGCCCCGGTCGGGGTGGAATTTCTGCATCAATTGGCGGTGCGCCAACTTGATATCGTCTTCGGAGGGATTGGAAGAGAGTCCAAGAATATCAAGGGCTTCATTGTAAGACATCGGACCGGTCGATCCGGGCGCGCTCCCGGCGTCGGCGCCAGCGCCCGCGCCGCCGCCCATCCGGTCCCGCCAGGAAGCATCATGCATCCGGTCCAAATAGGCCTGCAGCACTTGGGCCGACTGCTCGTCCGCCGCCAGCGCTTCCCGGTAAACAACGATTACGGAATCGAGGTCCAAATCCGACAGCTGCCGCCCTGAATGCGCCCCTTCCTGCACCATACCGTCCATCTCGCCGGTGTCGTGGTTCAACTGCATGGTGACGAAACGGGTGCGGACCTCGGACATCTGGCCTTCCCGCGGCCCGCGCGCGGCCTTGAAGGCCGTGCGCATGCGCCGGAACCGCATGAGCCAGGGAAGGAGAAAAGCCAGGGCGGCAAACAGGAAATGAAATCGGCCGGTCACCACCATCGCCAGCAGGAACGCGACCGCAAGACCGATGCCGATCCAGCGCAAAGCCCGCAGCACGGCGCGCGGATCCGCTCTGACGAACCACCGCAGGAACAGCGCTCCGCCGATAATCGCACCCAGCGTGATGAGCAGCCACGGCATATCGTCTAGGTCTTGCCGCCGAGTTGATGGGTGAGTTGCAGCGCCGCGCCACCCTGCTTCTCGCCGTAATCCAGCAGCGCCTGACGCCCGCCGGCGGCATAGACGGCGACGGCCGCCAGCAGGTCCCGGAGTTGCTGGGCGCTCGCGGCATCGAAGGGGCAATAGGCGCCGCCGGACAGCCGCGCGATCTGCTCGAAACTGCGCCGGACCAGCGGGTCGTTGCCTTCCTGGAACACGAAGACCGGCACGCCGAGAAGGCCAAGTTCGCCCGCGTTGTGGCAGACCTCGTCGATATCCTCTTCCATCGCGTCGCCGACGAACACCATGGCGTCGACCTTTTTCTTCTCGCTTTCCTTCTTGGCGTGGCGCAGCACCTTCCTGATCTGGGTCTGCCCGCCCAGGCAACGGACACTCGTCATCAGCCGCAGCAGGTCGGCAGCGCTCGCGGCCCACCGACTCGCCCGGCACTCGCCGAAACCGCGGTAATACAACAGTTGCACTTCGAGACCACCCAGCGCAGCCGTTTCGGTGAACATCTCGCCCTGGATCTGACAGGCCTGGTCCCAACTCGGCTCGCGGCTCGCCGTCGCGTCCATCGCGAAGATCAGGCGGCCGCGTTGGCCGGCCGGTTTGGCGGAGGCCGTGGTCGCGACCTTATTCAGGAAATCCGAGACATCGGTCTTGGACGAGGCTTTGGGCAGTTTGCTCATACCTCATCATATAGGGTCTTACAGGGGGTGAGTTCCAGAACCCGCAGCAAGTTCGGCATAATTGGACGGCGCATCCAATCCGATCGTGGTGAGCAGCGCCCGCACCTCCTGCCGCGCCGCCACATGTGACATGTTCATGCGAATCCCCGACTCAGGATTGCGCAAGTCGAGCAGCGTGAGCCCCTTCAGGAATAATTCCCTAAAAATTACCCGCTCCCCGAAGCCCGGCGCGATCCGGAACCCGATACGCTTGGACAAGGCTGCAAGCACCTCCTCCATCGCCCGTGTGTTGCGGGACCCGATCGTCGACAGGCGGTTCCGCATGACGATCCAATCGACCTGCCCGCCGTCGCGGATCGCCCGTGCTTTCTTTTGCTCCCAGACCATCTCGGCATAGCCGCTGGGCCGGATGACCTCGTGCGTTTCCGGATCGACCTTGGCCAGCAGGTCGAGGTCGATGAAGCTATCGTTCATCGGCGTCACCAGCGTATCGGCATAGCTATGCCCGACCTGTGAGAGATGGCTATCGCTGCCCGGCGTGTCGATCACGATGAAGTCGTTCGTCGCGGCGAGGTTCTGAATGCACGAGTCGAGCCGGGAAAGTTCGTCGCCGTGGGCCAGCGCCCGGTTGTCATAGAAGCTGCGCGTCAACGTGTGATGCTCTGGCATCGACAGGATCATGTCCGCCGATCCCATGAAATTGCGGCGGTTCTCCAGATACCGGCTGAGTGTCGCCTGCGGGTCGTCGAGATCGACGCTGCCGACGGAATAACCGCGGTTCAACAGGCTGACAATGAGATGCATGGCGGTGGTGGACTTGCCCGACCCGCCCTTCTGATTACCGATGACAACGATATGCGCCTGGGACATCAGAGCCGTATCCTAGGGTCCGTCTATGTACCGGGAAAGGCGTCGTGCGCCATCGACGGCCCCAACGTCGACAGACCGCCCATCCGCATTGTATTCCATCACCTTGATCGAAATCACGCCGCTTCCCCTAGCTCGCCAGCTTTTTCTGGCCCGACTGTATTGGCCCGGCGAGATTCGGGCAAGGAACCCGAACAGATACGGTATGATATCGAGGCGCAGTCAAGGCGAACGCCGCCGACAACCCGGAGAACCCATGGGATTTAAACGCCTCGCGCCGATTTACCGCATCTTGGCCTTCGGCCTCGTTATCGCGGTCATCGGCTGCTCGACATCCGATCCGTTGCGTCCCGAAGGGCGAATTATTCCTATTTCCGCATCCGAGTCCCGCTTTGATTTCCCGGTGTCGACCCTGGCTTCGGCCGGGCGGTTCAACCTCTACGCCAGCGACAATGGCGAGTATCTGGAAGAAACCGCCCAATGGACGGGAAGAACCTTCAAGGACGGCGAAGCCGGACTGTTGTTGAGCGAAGCCAAGGCCGGCCCACCGCTCGCCGATCCAACGGACCCAGCCGCGTCCTTCGATCTTTGGCCAATGCTCCGCGGCAAGACGCCCGCCTTCGGCGACGTGCGGCAAACCCAAAACGCCCTTGGCAAGGCCGATTGGCAACGTGCGGCCATCGGCACAGCGGCCTGCGTGCTTTTCGTCCAGCGCTGGGCCGGCAACGCCTCGATCACGAACGGCAGCCGCTATGCGACATTGTCCGGATACTATTGCAACCCGCCCGGCGAGACGTTGTCGGCCGAGGCCGCCGAACAGGTGATCAAGGCGCTGGACTTGCGCGCCGGCCCGAAACGTCAATAGTACGGCGATGACAAGCCCGGCCGTCCGGCCGGCACGATAGACAAGACATGCGGAGGTATCGATGACCCTGTTCGACATGGACGGCATGACGGCCGTCATCACCGGTTCCACGAAGGGCATAGGCAAGGCCATTGCGGAGCGTATGGCGGAACACGGCGCGAATGTCGTCATCTCCTCGCGCAAAGCCGACGCCTGCGACGCCGTCGCCGCCGACATCAACGAGAACTGGGCCAAGAAAGGCAACAAGGCGGTCGCCATTCCCTGCCATATCGGCCACAAGGAACAGCTTCAGCAACTTGTCGACCGCAGCACCGAGACCTTCGGCAAGATCGACGTGCTGGTCTGCAACGCCGCAGTGAACCCCTATTTCGGACCGTCCAAGGACATTCCCGACGAGGCTTTCGACCGCATCATGGACTGCAACATCAAGAGCAATTTCTGGCTCTGCAACATGGTGGTGCCGCAGATGATCGACCGGAAGGACGGTTCGATCATCATCGTGTCGTCGATCGGCGGCTTCAAGGGCAGCCCGAGCCTGGGCGCCTACGGGATTTCCAAGGCGGCGGACATGCAGCTCGCCCGGGTTCTGGCGGTCGAATACGGCCCGCATAACGTGCGCGCCAACGCCATTGCGCCCGGCCTGATCAAGACCGATTTCGCCCGCGCCCTGTGGGAGGATCCGGATAATCTGAAGAAACGGACCTCGACCACTCCGCTGCGCCGGATCGGGGAATCGGACGAGATCGCCGGCGTCGCCGTCATGTTGGCGACCAAGGCCGGCTCCTTCCTCACGGGGCAGACGATCACGGTTGATGGCGGTATCCGGGTCGTTTGACGCCGTCAGCAGCCGTCACAGCGTCAAGGCGAGCTGAAACCCTTCGTCGATCGCCCGGACAGCGTCCAGACCGGCGGCATCCTTTGCACCGCCGATCTTGTGGGCCTCCATACCGCGACCGGATAGATCGTCGGCCAACCCGCCCTGCGCCTCCTGTCCGGCGCAGATCACGATCGTGTCGGCCGGAAGACACTGCACGCCGGTTTGGGTCTCGACATGCAGACCGTCATCGTCGACATGGCGGTAGGTCACGCCGCCGACCGTTTCGACGCCGTGCCGGCCCAGCAACATGCGATGCACCCAGCCCGTCGAGCGCCCGAGACTAGTGCCGAACCGTCCGGCATTCCGCTGCAGCATGGTGACCTGCGGACCCCGCTCGTCCGAATGCGTCCCCGGCTCCCGAAGTCCACCCGGCACGGTAAGCGACCGATCGATGTCCCAAGCCGCCGCAAACGCTTCGGCGTCCATATGCGACCGACTACCCTTCTCCGTTAGATACAGGGCCACATCGAAGCCGATACCCCCCGCCCCGACGATCACCACGCGATCCCCGGCCTCGGCCTTACCCGACAGGATATCGGCGTAGCTGGCGACGCTTGGATGATCCAGCCCGGGAATGCCGGGCCGTCGCGGTAGAACACCGGTCGCCACCACCGCTGCATCGAAGCGGCCCGGGTCGAGGTCATCGGCGGTAGCGCGCGTGCCGGTTCGAATCTCAACGCCCGCACGGCGCAAGCGATCCTCGAAATACGAGACGGACTCGGCGAATTCCTGCTTGCCCGGGATCACCTTGGCGAGATTGAACTGTCCGCCGAGCGTTTCCTCGGCTTCGAACAACACGACATCATGACCGCGTTCCGCCGCCGTCGCCGCGCAGGCCAATCCGCCCGGTCCGCCGCCGACGACCGCCACACGTTTCCCCTTCGATACCCGCGTCACCGGGTACCGCGATTCGTTGCAGGCACGCGGGTTCACCATGCAGGTCGACGGCTTGCCGACGAAGTAGTGGTCGAGGCAGGCCTGATTGCAAGCGATACAAACGTTCAAGCCCGCGCGGTCGCCGCGTTCCGCCTTCGCCACGAAATCCGGGTCCGACAGGAACGGCCGCGCCAACATGACGAGATCGGCCGACCCGTCCGCGACCAGCGCCTCCGCCGTCTCGGGTGTGTTGATCCGGTTGCTGGCGGCGACGGGAATGTCGACCACTTCCTTGATGTTCGCGGTGGCCCAGGCGAAGGCGGCGCGTGGCACCATTTGCGCGATGGTCGGCACCCGCGCCTCGTGCCAACCGATCCCGTTGGTCAACAGGTTCGCGCCGGACCGCTCGATGGTTTGCGCCAGTGCCTGGGTCTCCGCACCGGTCATACCGCCCTCGACCAGGTCCAGCGCGGATATCCGGAACAGGATCAGAAAGGACTCGCCTAGCCGTTCCCGCACCCGGCGGACGACCTCGACCGGAAAACGCAATCGGTTTTCCAGCGCACCGCCCCATTCGTCTTCGCGATGGTTCGTCCGCGGCGAGAGGAACTCGGTGATCAGATATCCTTCCGAGCCCATGATCTCGACACCGTCGTAGCCGGCGTCCCGCGCCAGCTCGCAGCAAGTAACGTAATCGGTAATGGTGCGTTCGATATCCGCCGGCGTCAGTTCGCGCGGCGTGTCGCGGTTGATCGGCGACTTGATCGGCGACGGCGCGACGATATTCGGGTGATAGCCGTAGCGCCCGCTATGCAGCACCTGTAGAACGATTCGCCCGCCGGCCGCGTGCACCTGTTCGGGAATCACGCGATGCCGGTCCGAATCCTCGCGGCTCGCCATCGTGATGGGATGATCGACGAGCGAGCCCTCCGCATTGGGCGAGAAGCCGCCCGTCACCATCAGCGGCACGCCCGCCGCCGCGCGCTCCCGGTAGAATGCCGCCAACCGCTCCATGCCGTCGGGCAGGCTCTCCAGCCCGGTATGCATCGACCCCATGATGATCCGGTTCGGCAACGTCACCGGGCCCAAATCGATGGGCGTGAAGAGCGAGGGATAGGAAGTCGTATCCGCCATGCGTGTTCGTTCCGTGCGGTTCGTGTCGGTTCCGCATGGTGTAGCGCGAGCCGCCGCCGCTTGGCAAAATTGCGTGGCGGCTGGGACGCAGGCCCGCTAGCCTTGAACCGCGATGTTGACCCGCGCAGACAGCTACCACGAAATCCGCCAGGGGTTCCGCTGGAAAATTCCCGGGCGCTTCAACATGGCGACCGCGGTCTGCGAGCGCCATGCGCGGGACACGCCTGATCAACCGGCACTGATCGTCCATGAGGAGCGCGGCGATCCGCAGGTCATTTCCTTCGCGCAACTGGACCGGTTGAGCAATCGCCTCGCGAATCTCTTCGTTGCGCGCGGCCTCGCCCGCGGCGACCGGGTCGGTATCCTGTTGCCACAGACGCCCGAGACCGCAATCGCCCATATCGCCGCCTACAAGGCCGGGATGATTGCAATCCCTCTCTCGACCTTGTTTCGCGCGGACGCCTTGGAGTTCCGGCTGGCCAATAGCGCGGCCCGCGCACTTGTCACCGATCGGGCCGGCCTGGCGACACTCGCGGAAATCAGGGCCAACCTGGCCGATCTTTCGGTCGTCCTGTCCGGCGACGGGCCCGGCGACGACGCCGACGACCTGCATGCGGAAATGCAGCGGGCGTCGGACCGGTTCGCCACGGTCGATACCGCCGTCGACGACCCTGCCTTCATCAGCTTCACTTCAGGCACGACTGGTCCGCCCAAGGGCGCCCTGCACGCACACCGGTCCTTGCTCGGCCATCTGCCGGGCGTGCAGTTTCCGCATGAGTTCTTTCCACAACCGGACGACCTGTTCTGGACACCGGCGGACTGGGCATGGCTCGGCGGGTTGATGGATGTCCTGATGCCGTCGCTGTATTTCGGCATCCCGGTCTTGTGCTACCGCGCCGCGAAATTCGACCCCGCCGAGGCCTTCCACCTGATGGCCCGGCACAAGGTCCGCAACACCTTCATTCCGCCGACCGCACTGAAGATGATGCGGCAAGTCCCGGACCCGAAGCGGCAATGGGATTTCGCCCTACGGACACTGGGCAGCGGCGGCGAGACCCTGGGCACCGAGCTATTGGGCTGGGGGGAGGAAACCTTCGGGCTGACGATCAACGAATTTTACGGCCAAACCGAATGCAATCTGGTGATCGGCAACTGTGCCGCCGTGATGCCGGTGCGGCCGGGATCGATGGGCCGTGCGATCCCGGGCCACGATGTCGCGATCGTCGACGATACGGGCACGCCGGTACCGTCGGGAACGGCCGGGTCCATCGGCATCCACAAGGACGACCCCGTCAGCTTCCTCGGCTACTGGCAGGACGACGATGCCACCGCGGCGAAGTTCGCCGGCGACTGGCTGTTGACCGGCGATGTCGGCACGCAGGACGAGGACGGCTATTTCTGGTTCGTCGGCCGCGACGACGATGTCATCACCAGCGCCGGCTACCGCATCGGCCCCGGCGAGATCGAGGACTGCCTGATGCAGCACCCCGCCGTCGCCCTGGCGGGCGTGGTCGGCGTCCCAGACGAAATGCGCACCGAGGTTATCAAGGCATGCCTCGTCCTCCGCGAAGGCGTCGCCGCGGACGCGGCACTGGAGCGGGACATTCAAGACTTTGTGAGAAGACGCCTCGCCGCGCATGAGTATCCTCGGCTCATCGAGTTCCGCGACTCCCTTCCCATGACCACCACCGGTAAGATCATGCGCCGTATGCTGCGCGCGCCCGCAACCGACATTTAGGAGTACCCCGCCGATGACGAAGACCGTCGACTATTTCTACTCGCATACGTCCCCTTGGACATATCTCGGCCATGCGCGCTTCCTGAAGATCGCAGCGGATGCCGGCGCATCCATCAACTTCAAACCCAGTACCTTCCATACGATATTTGCGCAGAGCGGCGGCCTGCCGCTGCCCAAGCGGGCGCCGCAACGGCGCGCATACCGCATGATGGAATTGAAGCGCTGGCGCGACCATCTCAGCATCCCTTTGACCTTGGAACCCAAGTATTTCCCGACGCCGGACGAAACGGCGCAACGCCTGGCCATCGCCGCCGGCGATATGGGCCTCGACATGGGGAAACTGTCCGGGGCGATCATGACCGCCGTCTGGACCGAAGAACGCGATGTCTCCGACGAGGACACGCTGGTCGCCATCGCCAACGAGCAGGGCATGGATGGATCGGCGCTCCTGGCGCGTGCGAAAGACGACGAGATCGGCAAGCAATACGAGGCCAATACGCAGGAGGCGATAGACCGGAATGTCTTCGGCGCGCCGACCTATATCTATCGCGACGAGTTGTTCTGGGGGCAGGACCGGCTGGACTTCGTCGAACGCGCCCTCGCGCGGGACTAATCGACGCGGCTACAGCCGTTTCAGGCGGTCAACGATCAACGCATAGTATCCGTCGGCATCGATCCGGTTGATGACGCGGCAATTCGGGCCCTTACCGGTAACGCCCCACCAGTCGGCGACGGTCTGGCCCATCGTCGCCTCCGACTCCGTTTCCACCGTTACATGGCATTCCTTGCCGTCGAAAAGGTCCGGCTGCAGCAGATAGGCGATCACGCACGGATCGTGCAACGGGCCGCCCGGCGCGCCGTAGCGTTCGATGTCGTGCCGGTCGTAGAAGGTCAGCATGCCTGTCACCGCTTCCGCCACCGTGCCACCGATATCCCGGATCGCCGCCATCCGGTCCGGCGTGGTGATCGCCTGATGCGTGACGTCGAGGCCGAACATGGTCAGCTTAACACCGCTTTCCAACACGATGCGGGCCGCGTGTGGATCGGCGTGGATGTTGAACTCCGCCGCCGGTGTCACGTTGCCGGGAATGGTCGCGGCTCCACCCATGAAGGCGATCTCCGCGACTTTCGGCAATATCTCCGGTTCCTTGACGATGGCGAGCGCGACATTCGTCATCGGGCCGACCGGGCATAGCGTGACCGAACCGTCATCAGCCGCGAGGCAGGTATCGACGATGAAATCGACCGCATGGCCGTCCGCCAACGGTGCGGAGGGCTCGTCCCAATCGTAACCATCCAGCCCTGACTTGCCATGCACGCGCTCGGCCGCCTGCAGCGGCCGCAGCATGGGCCGCGAGCAACCCGCATAAACCGGCACGTCATCCCGCCACGCCAGCGCACGGATGATGCGCGCGTTGCGTTCGGTGCGGTCCAGGGGAACGTTTCCCGCAACACAGGTGATGCCGAGCAGGTTCAATTCCTCCGGCGACGCGAAGGCCAGCAGCAAGGCGACCGCATCGTCCAAACCGGGATCGCAATCGATGATGACGGGGCGTGCGGACATCGGGGTTCTAGAAAACCGCCAATTCGGCATTCAGCCAGTCGGTGATCAACATATGACCGGCCTTGTGGGTGATGCAGAAAGGCGGCTTCGCGACCTCGACCACCGATTGCGGCGTCACCCCGCAGGCCCAGAAGACCGGCACCTCGCCATCGCGGAGGTCCACAGGGCTGTTGTATTCGGCGACGTTGATGTCCTCGATACCGATGCGCGCCGGGTCGCCGAAATGGATCGGCGCGCCATGCACGTTCGGGAAGCGCGAGGTGATCTGGATCGCACGGATCGCGTCGGCGGGCTGGAACGGCCGCATCGACACCATCATCGGGCCGCGCAGGCGTTCGGTCGGCACGGTCTCGATGCTCGTCCGATAGATCGGCACCTTGGTGCCGTTCTCGATGTGTCGCATTGGCAGCCCGCCCTGGATCAGCGCGTCCTCGAAGGAATAGGAACAACCGAGGACGAAGCCGACGAGGTCGTCGTCCCACAGCGCGCGAATGTCCGGCACTTCATCGACAAGCTCGCCGTCGCGGAACACCCGGTACATCGGTGCGTCCGTCGACAGGTCGATATCGTCGCCAAGCTCCGGCACATACGGATCGCCCGGCGCGGTCATGGCGATCAACGGGCACGGTTTCGGATTGAGCCGGCAGAACTGCTGGAACTCGGCCGCCCAATCACGCGGCAGCATCACGAGGTTTCCCTGGACGATGCCCGGCGCGATGCCCGTCGTCACCGATTGCCATTTCCCGGCGCGGACATCCATGCGCGCCTGGCGCGCGGCATCCCGCAGATGGCGCATGGTTCCCTGCGTGGCGATATCCATACCGCCGCTCCTTCCCGTATTAACGACGGAGGTATGATAGCGCTCTACGGCGGGAGTGTCGCGCGGCGCTTACCCCGACGCCTGCGCCGCGAGCTGCCCGGGGCGCGACTGCCGGATCGCCTTCGTCAGCAGGACGACCGGCCCGATCCCGACGAGCACGATGGTCAACGCGCCGAGTGCGGATTCCTCAAGCAACTCATCGCTGGCATACTGATAGACGAATGTCGCAAGCGTCTCGTAGTTGAAGGGCCGTAGCAGCAGGGTCATCGGCAGCTCCTTCATGCAGTCGACGAAGACCAGCAAGGTCGCGGTCAGGATACTGCCGCGCAGCATCGGCAGATGGATGCGGCGCAGCACCGTCAACGGGCGATGGCCGAGCGACCGCGCCGCGTCGTCCATGCTGCGGGTGACCTTGGACAAACCGGATTCGACCGCTCCCAATGGCAGGACAAGGAACCGCACCACATATCCCAGCACGACGGCGAAGATCGTCCCGCTCATCAAGAGGCCCGTCGAGATCCCGAAGGTGGCGCGCATGAAGGCGTCGAGTTGATTGTCGAACCAAGCGACCGGGATGACCGCCCCCACCGCCAGGATCGCGCCCGGTACGCCATAGCCGAGGCCAGCGAACCAAGCGATCGTCCGCAGTCCGCGGCCCTGGTGAATGCGGAGCGCATAGGCCATGAACAACCCGACGCAGACGGCAACCGCCGCCGCGACGCCGGAGAGCGACACGCTGTGCCACGCGGCGGAAAAGAACTCGGCACTGGCGCTCACCTCATAATGGATCAGGGAATAGCGCAGCAACACCGCCGCGGGGACCAGGAAACCGAAGGTCACCGGCAAGGCGCAGGCCAGGAACGCCAAGACGCCGGCAAGACCGGTCAGCCGGGGGCCGGATTGGGTGCGGTACCGGGCCCGGGTTTCCTGAAACTGGCGCCCTTGGCGCGCCTGCCGCTCCAGGTAGATCAGCACCATGACGAAGCCAAGCAAGACAAGCGATAGCTGCGCCGCCGCCTCGATGCTGCTCATCCCGAACCACGCATTGAAGATGCCGAGGGTCAATGTGGGCACGGCAAAGTAATCGACCGTCCCGAAATCGTTCAGCGACTCCATCAGCACCAGGGTCACGCCGACGATGATTGCCGGGCGCGCCATCGGCAGCGCAACGGCCCAGAAGGTCTCCCACGGCCCCTTGCCCAGCGTGCGGCTGACTTCCAGGACCCCCGCGGACTGCTGCAAGAAAGCGGCCCGCGCGAGCAAGTAAACATACGGATACAGGACCAGCGTCATCATCGTGATCGCGCCGCCGAGGCTGCGGATTTCCGGGAACCAGTAATCGCGCGGCGACGTCCAACCAAACAGCGCGCGCAACCCGGATTGGAAGTTACCCGCATATTCCAACAGATCGGTGTAAGTGTATGCGATCACATAGGCGGGCACCGCGAACGGAATCAGCAAGGCCCATTCGAAGAGGCGGCGGCCCGGAAATCGGTAACTGCAGACCAGCCACGCGGTCCCGGTCCCGATTAGGAAAGTGCCCAGCCCGACCCCGACGGCAAGGCCGAGCGTATTCCCGACATAGGTCCAGAACACGGTCTCGAACAGGTGCCGCCAAACGTCCGGCGCCGGCGTCAAGGCGATGGTGACGATCGTCAGGATCGGCAGCGACACGACCGCCGCGACCAATAGCAACCCGATCGCCCAACCGCTGAACCAACGGCGCGCGCCGGCGGCACCGGCCTGCCCCGCGGGCGCATTTGTCGGGAAATCGCTCATCCTGTCAGAAACCGTCCGAAAAGGCGCCGCAATACGCGCCGATGGCGCCGTTGTGCACCCGGAGCTTCGGGCCCGTCAATATTCGAGAGTATTTAAGCAAAAGGGAGTTCCCGGTTAACACCGGGAACTCCCTCCAAGCTTGGGGAGGATATGGACGCTTACCAACCGGCGCGGTCGATAATTTTCTGCGCCGTTGGGGAGAGATCGGCGATCTTCTTCAAGCTCACCTGATCCTCCTTGAACTTACCCCAGGAGGCCACTTCCTTATCGGTCGCGACGTTCGGGTTGGCCGGATATTCGTAGTTCTGCGTGGCATACATGGCCTGCGCGAAATCACCGCTCAGGAATTCCAGCAGCTTGACCATGTTGTCGCGGTTCTTCGCATGTTTGGTGACCGCAGCCGCCGAGATGTTGACGTGCGTCCCGCGGTTCTCCTGGTTCGGGAAGACCAAGCGGACGGCCTTCGCCCATTCCTGCTGCTCGGTCTTCTTCTTGTTGAACTTCATCTTGCCGTAATAGTAGTTGTTGATGACGGCAATGTCGCAGACGCCTTCCTTCACCGCCTTGACCTGAGCGCGATCGTTACCTTGCGGCTTTCGCGCCAGGTTCGCGACGACGCCCTTGGCCCATTCTTCGGCCTTGGCTTCGCCATGCGACGCGACCATCGAGGCGACCAACGCCCGCATATACACGTGGCTGCCTTTACGGGTGCAAATCTTGCCCTTGAATTTCGGGTCGGCAAGTTCCTCGTAACTTGCGATCGTGCCTTCCTTGACCCGATCTTTCGACACGGCGATCAATCGGGCACGCTTGGTCAGGCCGAACCACTGATTATCCGGGTCGCGAAGATGCGCCGGGATATTCTTCTCCAGCACCGCGGATTTCACCGGCTGCAACAGCCCCGCATCCGCATGTGCCTTGAGGCGGGCAATATCAACCGTCAGGATACCGTCGGCCTTGGTATTCTTGCCCTCGCTCTCGATCCGTTTCGCCATGCCCTTCTTGGCGAAGACGACATTCACGGTGATACCGGTTTTCTTGGTGAACTCGTCCAGGAACGGCTTGATTAGGAAGGGCTGGCGGTAGGAGTAGATGTTCACTTCCTCCGCAGCCTGTACGGCGGTTGATCCGATGCCGACCGTCGATATGGCCACCAACGCGGCGGCATAGTGATGCAGTTTCATATCAGGAATGATCCCCGTTGTTCATCGTCGCATCCGTCATATTTGCGTGCGATGCGACTGAAAATGATTCTTAACTAGCCTCACGGTATCGTAGCGCCATCCTAGTTGCAAGTGATTCTCAACACGACAAGTTGTCGCATGCCGTGCTTGCGGTATCGGCAACCAGTTTAGCACCAAGATGACGATGTATTCAGATAGCCGCCTAAGCTAGGGACAGGGTGCAGCCACCCCGGAGGCACTCCCCTTCGAACCAGCATATCCACTCGCTCATTTTCTAATTGCGACTCATTCTCATTTGCATATACAGTATCTCAATAACCCGCCGCGCCTCAGCGAAAAGGAAATCGCGAAAGATGCTTCAGCAAACTATCCACACAGACCTAGACGATCCAACGCCGATTTGCGCCTTAACCTACCCCGAACGTTTCACCGTCTGGGCCGCCCGGGTTTGGATCGAGTGTTTCCGCGATGATTGCCCGACCTGCCCGCGCCTGGAAAATATGTTCCGCCACGCGCGGCTCTCCGACCATGCCGGTCCGTTTTATGAATTCTTCACGCTAGTGGCCCATGGCGCCCGGCGGAAGCTGGATTTCCGCTGCCCCGGCTGCAAGAATATCGGCGCCGACGAACGGCTTCTCTTAACGCTTCTGTCGGCTCAGCAATGGGGCAGCCCGGCGACCGCCAACAGTGTGCTGAGCGACTGGCTGCATCCGGCCGCGGCGCGGCGGGCGCTCTACCCTGCTCGGCTGTTCGCACACGGTCTTTCCGAAGCCGGCCTTATTCTGGATTGCCGCGCTGGCCCGTTGGGTATGGTCCATGACGCTGAAACCTCCGTTATGCACTGACCCACCCGGCGTCGACCTTTCGATCACTGATCCGTTGGGTCGTCCAAACTCAACAATGCCGTATTGCCGCCGGACGCCGTGGTATCGATCGACACTGTCCGCTCCGTCGCGAACCCATGTAGATACCGTGGGCCCCCGGCCTTCGGGCCGGTTCCGGATAATCCTTCGCCCCCGAATGGCTGCACGCCGACAACCGCGCCGATCTGATTCCGATTCACATACGCATTGCCAACCCGCAACCGCGAACAAATAAACTCCGCCGTATCGTCGATGCGCGTGTGCACGCTAACGGTGAGTCCATATCCCGTCGCATTGATCGCATCCAGGACCCCATCGAGCCGCTCTGCTTCATAGCGGACCACATGAAGGATCGGCCCGAACACCTCGCCCTCCAAATACCCGATGCCATCGATTTCGAACGCCGCGGGCGCGACGAAACAACCCTGGCTGCATTCGGCCGGCGTTTCGATACGGTGGATAAGCCGCGCTTCCTCGGACAACCGCGCCACATGGGCATCCAGATTTGCCTTGGCCTCCTCGTCGATGACGGGACCGACATCCGTCGCCAGCAAGGCGGGATCACCAATCCGGAGTTCGTCCATCGCCCCGGCCAGCATCTCGATCACGCGGTCAGCGATATCGTCCTGCAAGTACAAGACCCGCAAGGCGGAACACCGTTGCCCGGCGCTTTGAAAAGCCGAGGTGAGGACATCACCGACGACCTGTTCCGGCAGTGCCGAGGAATCGACGATCATCGCGTTCTGGCCGCCCGTCTCCGCGATAAGGGGCACGATCGGTCCTTCCTTGGCCGCCAAGGTCCGGTTGATCGACTGCGCGACCTCCCCCGACCCGGTAAAGGCGACCCCGGCCACGCGCGGGTCAGCAACGAGCGGAGCACCGACCCGCGGTCCATCGCCGGGCAGGCAGTGCAACACGTCTTCGGGAATACCCGCTTCGTACAAGAGCTGTACGACTCGGAAGGCGATCAATGGGGTCTGTTCCGCCGGTTTCGCCAGCACGCAGTTGCCCGCCGCGAGCGCCGCGGCAACCTGACCGGTAAAGATCGCCATGGGGAAGTTCCATGGCGATATGCAGACAAATATGCCGCGGCCATGCAACGAGATCGCATTGTGCTCGCCGGTCGGCCCGGGAAGGACGTCCGGCACGGCAAAGTCGGCCCGGGCGCGCGCCGCGTAGTAGCGCAGGAAATCGACCGCCTCGCGAATCTCGGCCACAGCATCGGGCAGCGTCTTCCCGGCCTCCCGGATGCACAACGCCATCAACTCGGGCAAATTCGTTTCAAAAAGCTCGGACGTCCGGTCGAGCATCGCGGCCCGTTCCTCTGCATCGGAGGCCGACCATGCCGGGAACGCGACATCCGCCGCCGCGAACGCCGCATCGATGTCGTCGGACGTAGCGTCGACCACATGCCCTACGATACTCTGGCGGTCCGCCGGCTCGTAGCGCGCGATCCCTTCCGCGTCCGCCGTTTTGGCGTCGGCCCCTGTGCGGGGACATGCCGTCCATCGCGTATCGGCAAACGAGAGAAGGTTGTCGCGTAACCTCGACAATTCCTGCGGATCGGCAAGATCGCAGCCCGTTGAGTTGGACCGCTCCGATCCATACAGGTCTCCGGGCAACGGAATGCCGGGATGACGATGCGTCTCGAGGCGGTGGGTTACGTCCACGGGGTCCGCGACGATTTCTTCGACCGGCAGTTTCTCATCGACGATGCGATTGACGAAGGACGTATTCGCGCCGTTCTCCAGCAATCGCCGGACAAGATACGCCAACAAGTCCTCATGCCCGCCGACCGGCGCATAGATACGGCACGGCTTATCCATCGCGTCGGGACCAACGACCTGCGCATAGAGTTCTTCGCCCATGCCATAGAGCCGCTGGAATTCGTAATCGGTCCGCTTACCCATGATTTCGAGAACCGCGGCAACCGAGCTGGCGTTGTGGGTCGCGAATTGCGGGAAAAAGGCGCTGCGACCCTCCGCTAATACGCCGACACACGCGAGATAGGACACATCGGTCGCGCTCTTGCGGGTGAACACGGGGTAGTCATCCAGCCCGGCTTCCTGGCAATGCTTGATCTCGGTGTCCCAATACGCGCCCTTCACGAGCCGCACCATAAGGCGCCGGCGATGCGACGCCGCCAGGTCGGCGAGCCAACCAAGCACCGGCACCGCGCGTTTCTGATAGGCCTGCACAGCAAGCCCTAGCCCATCCCAACCGCGCAAGGCGGGGTCGGCGGCAAGCGCCTCGATAACGTCCAACGAAACGTCGAGCCGGTCCGCTTCCTCGGCATCGACGGTAAGACCGATGTCGGCGCGCTTCGCCATCCGTGCGAGTTCCTGTAACCGTGGCGCCAGTTCCCTCATCACCCGGTCACGTTGCGCGAACTCGAACCGCGGATGCAGCGCCGACAGCTTTACCGAGATGCCCGGCCCCTCGACCGGCCCCCGCCCCGCACCCGCCGCGCCAATCGCCTCGATCGCCGCCGCGTAGGCCTCGAAATACCGGATCGCATCGGGTGTGGTCCGGGCGGACTCCCCCAGCATGTCGAAGGAGTGGCGATACCCGGCCTCCTCGTCCGGAACCGCCCGCTCCAAAGCCTCCTCGATAGTGCGGCCCATGACGAATTGCCGGCCCATGATCCGCATCGCCTGCACCAGCGCTTCCCGTACAAGCGGTTCGCCGCTGCGCGCGGCCAATCGGCCGATGAACCCCGGCAGGTCGCGGTCGTCGGTATCCAGCCGCACCAATCGCCCGGTCAGCATCAACGCCCAGGTCGACGCATTGACGAAGAGCGAGTCCGACCGGCCGAGATGGCCTTCCCAGTCGGCGTCGCCGATCTTGTCGCGGATGAGCCGGTCCCGGGTGTCGGCATCCGGAATACGCAAAAGCGCCTCCGCGAGGCACATCAGGACCACGCCTTCGCGGCTCGACAGTTCGTATTCATGGAGGAACGCATCCAGGCCGTCCTGGCCGGGCTGCATCGCTCGTACCGCCTCGACCAGCGCGGTCGCCGTCCGGCCGATCCGCTCGCGGCTCGCCGCGGTCAGGGAAACCCGATCCAGCAGACCGTCGACGCATTTCTCCTCGTCCGGGCGGATCGATGCGCGAACTGCATCGCGTAGCGCATCGGGCTTGGGAAGCGGGTCCTTAGAAATCATCGGGTCATCAATCAGTCGCCTGTCCGCGCTGTGATCATACGCGCGCATCGCCCGGCGACAAATATCGAACTACGGTATATAGAAGGCGCCATGCACTACGTTCGCCAATTGATCCGCCGCCGTCCCCGCCCAGCCCCGAGTCACCGAGGCGAATGGTGACAGCGACTGCGAGCCTCGCCGGGAAGAAAGTCCTCATCGTCGTCACCGAGGATTGGGCATTCCTGCTCCATCGGCTGCCAATCGGCCGTGCCCTCCGCGACGCAGGAGCGGACGTGGTCATTGCCGCACGTGTCCGCGACGACGCCGAACGCATACGCGCCGCGGGACTTCGCGTCGCGCCGATCCGGTTGGAACGGAGCGGTCGCAATGCGCTGTATGACTTCCGGACCCTTCACGACCTGATCAAATTGTATCGCCGTGAGCGGCCGGACTTAGTCCATCATGTGGCACTCAAGCCGGTGTTGTACGGCTCGATCGCCGCTTGGTTTACCGGCGTCCCCGCCGTCGTTAATGCGCTCGGCGGTATGGGATTCCTGTTCATCGCAACCTCACCGACGGCACGCGCATTGCGAAGCGTTATCCAGCTTCTGTTTCGCGTGATCCTGAACCGGCGCAACAGCCGCATGATCCTACAGAATCCGGATGACATGGAGCTGTTGACGAATGCCGCCAAGGTCCGCCGCGACCGCCTCGTGCTCATTCGCGGGTCCGGCGTCGACATCGACGACTATGCGCCGGGCACACCGGCCGACGGACCGCCGATCGCCGTTTGCGCGTCCCGCATGCTGCACGACAAAGGCATCGTCGAACTGGTCGAGGCCGCGCGGATGCTCAAGGGCCGGGGCGTCGCGATCCGAGTTCGCCTTGTCGGGCCGACCGACGACAACCCGGCGTCGATCTCCGAGGAGGTCCTGACCCGTTGGGCAGCGGAAGGCGCGGTGGAGGTCGTGGGACCATCGGACGACGTGGCCGGTGAATACGCCCGCGCCAGCATCGCGGTCTTGCCGTCCTACCGCGAGGGATTGCCGAAATCGTTGTTGGAGGCGGCGGCGTCGGGGCTGCCCATGGTCTCAACGGATGTCCCCGGCTGCCGGGAAATCTGCCGTCACGAGGAAACCGGCCTGCTGGTTCCCGTCCGGACGGTGGAACCGCTCGCCGACGCGCTGCAACGGCTGGCGACGGACCCGGACCTGCGGCGGCGCCTCGGCGCGAATGCACGGCGCGTTGTGGAGCAAGACTTCGCGGAGCCGATCATCGTCGCGCAGACGCTCGACCTGTACCGGCGTCTGCTGGACGAAACCGCGAAACGCTAACGGCTATTCCGCGGCTGCGCGAGCGTCCGGCGTTTGCGGGACGACCAACAGGCGGACCAGATCGTCGATATCGGTGATCGACTCGAGCCCCGCCACCGCCTGCACAACGGCATCGGGCGAGCCCGCGGGCATCACCGGATCGACCAGGTAGCGGAACTTCTCCTCCACCTCGGCCGGCGACAGAGGATTCTCGGGCAGCCCCTTCGAGAAGGGCACGCAGGCCTCGATCTTCCGTCCGTCGGTCGTTTCGATCTCAAGCCCGGCGCCTTCGTCGACGCGTTCCCATTTGTCGTTCTGGGCAACGATTACCTTCACCTTGCGGGCGGTTTCGACCAGGGCCGGATCTTCACAGTCCACATCGACATAATCCCAGAAACCGTTGCCGCCCTTCACACCACGTCCGCCGTGATGCAAGCGCATCGCCATGCTGAACGGCAGACTGAATTGCGCGCCGAGGATATCGGTCGGCTCAGTGATCGACCCGATGTGACTGAGGATCGGTTCGCTGTTGGTCGCGACCGTAATCGATTTCACGTTCTCCGGCGTCAGCGGCGTTTCATCGCGCGCATCGTCCAAGGCGTCGAATGCGGCATGGATCAGATGGCAGCAGCTATAAGGCTTCAAGCCGTTATCGAGCAGATGATAGTGCGAGCCCAGGCCGTCGGTCAGCCGCGACAGGTCGTAATCGCCCGCGAAGACCTTACAGAAGCCCTTCTCCCCCTCGATGATCGAGTGGGGCCCGGTGATGCCGGATTGCGCGAACAGCGCCGCACGCACCCCGGCCTGGGTCGGAATGGCGCTATGAATGCGTTTCACGCTGCCGCCGGTCTTCGTGTATTCGATCAGGCCCGCCGAATGACTCCCGGCAATCGCGAACGCATTGACCGTGGTGTCGGAATCGAAGCCGAGCAGGACCGCGCCCGCCGCCGCCGCGCCGAAGGGACCGACGCCCACGGGCGGATGATGGCCACGATAGATGAGGAAGGGCGAGCAGGCCCAGGACAGCCGGATCTGAATCTCGTAAGCCGCGACGACCGCGACCAGCAATTGCTCCCCCGTGGCGCCCGCGAATTCGCTCAGCGCCAAGGCCGCCGGCACCGCGATCCCGCCGGGATGCGTCGGGCTTTTCAGATGCGTATCGTCAGTCTCGTTGGCGTGGTTGAAGGTGCTGTTCAGGAAGGCAGCATCGTCGGGCGACATCCTGTCGCCGTAATAGGCAACGGTCGAGTGACTGCCGCTGCGGGTCGCCTTCATCATGTCGTAGTAGGTCTTGCTCCACGGCAATGTCGCGCCGGCGATCTGGCAACCGAAGTTATCCAGGATGAACCGTCGCGCATGCTCCCGCACATCCTCGGGAATATCCTCGTACCGCAAACTCGATACCCAGTCCGCCAAGATGCGGGTTTCCGACATTCTGCGCCTCCTTGATCCGTCTCTGTCGTTTTGAATCAGATCATTTCTTATAGGCCAGGACGCCGAAACGCGGCAAATTCGAGGGTGCCTTCCCGAACTCTTTCAACTGTCAGTGGGGTACGGATTCGTCGGCCGCCGCAGGTTTGGCGCCGGCGTCGACCAGCAGCGACGCCACCTCGTCATGCCCTTCCCGCACGGCGTCATCCAACGGCGCGTTGCCCCAGCGATCCGCCGGGTCCGGCGTGGCGCCGTGCGCGAGAAGATACTGCACCACGTGACGATGCCCCTCGGCAGCGGCGAGATGGAGCGGTGTCCGGAAATCGTAGTCCCCCACCTCGAACGATACGCCGCGCGCAACCAACCGCGTGATCCACGTCAGATCGCCCGTGCTGGCGGCCCAGATCATCTCGGAGTTCGAGAGGTCGTCGCCCTGCGGCGTGGCTTCGGTCGGCGGGCAAGCGCCGCTGGCGAGAAGGTCGTTCCTGCCCTGCCGCGCATGGGCCGCCCGCAACAGATCGACCATCGCCGTATGACCGTGCAGCATCGCATCGTCCAGCGGTGTCCCGCCCCAACGGTCGCGCACATTCAGATCGATGCTGACGTCGCCGTCCCGCATGCGGTCGATGAGGAACTGGACCACCTCGATCTGGTTCTCGGCCGCCGCCAGATGCAACGGCGCACGACGGTCGTAGTCGGCGCAATTTATGTCCGCGCCTTTCTCGAGCTGATCCTGCACGGCCCGGAGATCACCCTTCCGCATCGCCCAGATCAGTTCGTTGATCCGCCTGGCGTTGACCTCGATCCGGCTCGTCCTTGGATCGCTCTTGCCCGAGGTATTTGCAAGGCTGTCGAAGTTGTGGATGGCGAACTCGTCGACCAGCCGGCGGCAGAAATCGATCCCGCGAACACTGTTGCCGTTCGCGTCGAGCCGGGGCGACCAGGTGCAAATCCCCATGACGTTCGGCACGACGATGATCATCGCACCCGATACCCCGCTCTTTGCCGGCAGGCCGATGGTGAAAGCGAACTCTCCGGAAAAATCATACATGCCGCAGGACGCCATCAACGACAGGCAGCTCTGCACGGTCTTCGTTCCGAACACCCGCTGGCCGGTAATCGGGCATATCCCGCCATTCGCCAACGTCGCCGCGAAGATCGACATGGCCTTCGTGTTCAGTTCCGCGGCACAGCACTGAAAATAGAAATCCAGGACATCGTGCAGGTCGATGTCCTTGGGAAAGGCATCGTTCTCGCGCATAAAATAGGCTAGCGCGAAGTTGCGGTCGGCCGTCTCCCGCTCCGACAGGTAGACCGAATTGCTGAAATGCGGCGTATCGTCCCCGCAGGCCGCACTCCACCGGCCGAGCAGATAGTCGAAGCGCTTACCGGAAAAACCGCCCAGTTCGAAATTGGTCATTTCGGCGCCGCTCTCGAGACGGCGGCGTTCCGACAGTTTGATCAGAGCGCTGCACATGATCGCCCCGGCATTGATCATCGGGTTATGGGGGCGGTTCTCCGCGTCGAGTTTCAGTTCATTGAACCGCGCGCCGCTCGGCTCGTGGCCGACATAGCGATGAACCACATCGCGGCCGTGTTCCTCCAAGGCCAGGCAATAGAGCATCGGCTTACAAGTGGACTGGATCGAAAAATACGGATCCGCGTCGCCCACCGACAGGCGCTGTCCGTCGACCGAGCACAAGGAGACACCGAACTGGTCCAGCTCCGGCTCCGAAAGGTCGAGCTGCGGGATATAATCGGCCGCTCGGCCAGACCTTACCGCCTTCGTCTTTTCGAAAAGCGTCTCGATCCCGCGTTTGAAATCGCGGAAATCGGGGATCGTCAATCGTCCTTGGAGAATCCGTTCGACGAGCAGGATGTTGTGACGGATCGCCTGGATGAAGTCCGCCGCGGCGATCGGTTGCTCACGGCCCTTTCCGCCGATCCCGCCCGGCTTGGCGCAAGCCTGAAGCGCGATCATGCTTTCCTTGAGCCGGCTGTCCGAGTGGCTGATGCCCACCTCGGTCAGCGCGTCCTCGAACTCGCTCAGATAGACATACCCGTCATTGTCCGTATCCAGCGCCCGGAATAGCCGCATCTCCCGAACATCGGCCTCCAATTCGGACCCAAGGTCCTCGGATAGGCCGTCGACCGGCGGCCCGTCCGGCACTACCGGTATCGCATGGCCCGTGATCGATCCGTTATTTGGCATGGCATGCCCCTGCTGCAGGCGCGCGCGGCGCGCGGCGGAATCGCATGCTGCCGGTGATAGACCCTGCACGTTTCTTAAGGATGTCTTTGCAGGGATTTTTTGTTTCAATTGTTGCCGCGCATTGGGGAACCGCCGCGCGATGCGCTAGGATCGCCGAAGACAGACTAGCAGCGGAGGCCACGCCATGGCGGACGAGATCAAGGACGCACTTGCCAAAATCTTCGACCATGACACGGGGATCTATCAAGATCGCGGGTTCATGCGGCGGATCGGCTACGGCAAGCGGCCGGCGCTGATCAACATCGACCTGGCCAACGCCTGGACTCGGCCCGACAATCCCTTCACCTGCGAAGGCATGGACACGATTATCCCGGGCGTGCAGGCGTTGCTCGACGCGTCGCGCGCGAAAGGCATCCCGATCATCTACACCACCACCGCCTACCGGAACCCGAACGGTCCGAACAGCGACACCGGTCTCTGGCATTTGAAGATTCCGGCGGAAGCGCTGACCGAAGGCAGCGAAGCCTGCGAGATCGACGACCGGATCGCGCCCCTACCGACCGAACAGGTGATCGTGAAGAAACGCGCCTCCGCCTTTCACGGCACCTACCTCGCGGGATACCTGCGGTCGCAGAATGTCGACACGGTCATCGTCACCGGCGTCACCATGGCGGGCTGCGTGCGCCACACGGTCGAGGACGCAATCGCCGAGGGCTTCCGGCCAATCGTCGTGCGCGAATGCGTCGGCGACCGGGTGCCGGGCGTGGTCGAATGGAACCTGTTCGACATCGACGCGAAATTCGGCGACGTCGAACCGCTCGACAACGTGCTCGATTATCTGCGGCGGAACGACACCGAGGCCTGACGACCCGCTTAAACCGGCCGCGTGCCCTTCACCGTGGTCCGATGCATGTGGCGGGTATACTTGGTTTGGTCGTAGGGCTGCGCCTGATGCAGCACGCAGCGATTGTCCCAGAACACCACGTCGAATTGCCGCCACGTATGTGTATAGGTGAATTGCGGTTGGATCGCGTGTTCATAGAGCGACGTGATCAGCCCATGCGCGTCCGCATCCGCCATGCCCTCGATCCCGATCGTGTGCCCTTGATCGATGTAGAGCGCCTTTCGCCCGGTTTCCGGATGCGTGCGGACGACCGGATGGACCGCCGGCTTCAGGCTCGCCAATTGCGCCTCGGTCATCTTGGCGCGCTTGCCGCCGCTTTTCGCATCCGCGTCCTTGTAGTGATGGATATAGTCGTGGACAGCCTGCAGGTCTTGGATGCGCTGCTTCGTCTCGTCGTCCAGCGCGTCATAGGCCGCGTACATATTGGCGAATTTCGTTTCGCCGCCTTCGGGTGGAATTTCCAGCCCATAGAGCAGCGACCCCAGCGGCGGAACCTCGTTGTAGGACATGTCGGTATGCCAGCGCCGGCCGCCGTCCGGCAGGCCGAGCGGCTTGCCGTCCTCGGCCTTGTTCGACAGAACGAGGATCTCGCGGTGATCGGGCAGCGCGTATTGATCCAGCACCTGATAGTCCAGATCGCCGAAACGGCGCGAGAAGGCGATATGCTCCGCAGGCGTCAGGTACTGATCGCGCAAGACGATGACGCAATGGTCGAGATGGGCCCGATGGATCGCATCGAACTCATCGGCCGACAGGTTGCGGACATCGACCCCGTCGACCTCCGCGCCAAGCACCGGCCCGAGCGGCCGAATTTCCATAGCCATGATGTCTCGATCCTCCTTCATCTCCTGTACCGGGATTCCCGCACGCCGCGTTACCGCCGTCCATTCTAGCGCAAATACCGGCGGGTTGCCGCGCAACCGGACGCTGCCTATCCTCTGGCATCGCGAGAGTTCCGCAGGCCACGACAGGCATCATTCCTCCCATGGCGACGAACGAGTTTATCAGCGGTGAGCGCACGCTTTCCCGCGCCGACCTCGACCGGCGCGCGCTTCAAGCGGCGAGCGGGCTGAAAACCCTCGGCGTCGGTGCCGGGGACAGCGTGGCGCTGCTCCTGCGGAACGACTTCGTCTTCTTCGAAGCGACCAACGCCGCCCGCGCGCTCGGCGCCTACGTGGTGCCGATGAACTGGCACCTGGCGCCGGCCGAAATCGCCTATGTCCTGTCCGATTGCGATGCGCGCGTGTTGATCGGCCACAGCGACCTGCTTCGCACCTGCGCGGACATCATCCCCGATACCCTCACCGTCCTGACCATCGACACGCCGGACGAGATTCGCGACGCCTACCGTCTTGACGACGAAATCTGCCGAGCACCACACGGTGCGACCGATTGGGACGCGTGGCTGGCGGGCTTCCCCGAAATCGGCATGGTCAGCGGCAGCGTTCCGGAGTCCATGTTCTATACCTCCGGCACCACCGGCCTGCCCAAGGGGGTGAAACGCGGCCCACCCACCGACGCAGGAGCTGCGCATGTCCTCAAGATCCGCGACATGATCTATGGCCTACAGCCGGGCGTGCGTGCCATCGTGCCCGGCCCGCTCTACCACGGTGCGCCAAACCAGTACGGCGTCCGGGCGAGTCAGGTGGCGGGCCGGGTCGTGTTGATGCCGCGCTTCGACGCCGAAGGCATACTGGCGCTGATCGAACGCCACCGGATCACGAACGCCTTCATGGTCCCGGTGATGTTCGCACGGCTGCTCAACCTGCAGCCGGAGGTGCGGACACGCTACGACGTTTCGTCCCTGCGGCACGTGGTGACCGCCGGTGCGCCCTGCCCGCCCGACATGAAAGCCCGGATGATCGACTGGTTCGGGCCGATCGTGCATGAGTTCTACGGCGCGACCGAACTGAGTTACATGACCTTCTGTGACTCGGAGGACGCTAACGCCAAACCCGGAACGGTCGGCCGATTGGTCGACGGCGCGCACATGAAAATCCTCGATGCCGATGGCGCGGAAACGCCAACGGGGGCGCCCGGGCAAGTCTACGGCGTTCTCAACGGAACCGCCGATTTCACCTATCACAAGCGCGACCGCGACCGGCAAGCCATCGAACGCGACGGCCTGGTGACCTGCGGCGATGTCGGCTATTTCGACGACGACGGATACCTGTTCCTCTGCGACCGCGAGAGCGACATGGTCATTTCCGGCGGCGTGAACATCTATCCAGCCGAGATCGAGAGTGTACTGGCAGCGATGCCCGGCGTCCTCGACTGCGCCGTGTTCGGCGTCCCCGACGATGAGTACGGCGAGTGTGTCATGGGTGTCGTTCAACGCGAACCGGGCACAAATGCGATCATCGAAGACGACATCCGCGCCTATCTCGGCGCGCGGATCGCCGCCTTCAAGGTGCCGCGGATCATCGAGTTCCGCGACGATCTGCCACGCGACGACAGCGGCAAGATTTACAAACGCCGCCTCCGCGATCCGTATTGGGAATCGGCCGGCCGGCAAATCTGATCCTCTGCAGGCCATGCCGGTGGAGTTGCCGCGGCAACGCGTTTCGCAATCTTCGGTTTACGCAAACCGCAACATCGATAAGATGATTGCAGGATTCCGGACCAGCCATGCTGGACGCTTGCAAGGATCGGCCAACGACCATGAGCAAGAAACCGCAACCCGCGGCGCAGAGCGACGGCTTGTTGGCGCAATACGATCACGACGAATACTACTGCGAGATGTTCGGCCGGCGCGGCCTTGGCCACACCCGGACGATTCGCGACCGGCTCAATGCGCTGGATATCGCGGCGCTGCGCCGGCGCGTACGGGAAGCCGAACGCGAGCTTTTCAACCTCGGCATCACCTTCACCGTCTATACCGAGAACGAGGCGATCGACCGCATCCTGCCCTTCGATGTCGTGCCGCGCATCCTGTCGCCAAAGGACTGGGTGCAGATCGAAACCGGGGTCAAACAACGCGTCGCCGCCCTGAACCTGTTCCTGCACGACATCTATCACAAGGAACAGATCCTCAAGGACGGCATCGTTCCTGAAGACCTGATCAAAGGGAACGCGGACTACCGTCCGGAAATGCATGGGTTCGACCCGCCGCAGGGAACCTATGTCCATATTTGCGGCACGGATATCGTCCGCGACGACAAGGGCAAGCTCTGCGTGCTCGAGGATAATGCGCGAATTCCGTCAGGTGTTTCTTACGTGATCGAGAACCGGCATCTCATGATGCGCGCTTTCTCGGATTTGGCCCGGGACATTCCCATCGCCAATGTCGACGAGTACGGCAGCCGTCTGGCGCAGACGCTAACCGACGTGGCGCCCGCCGGGGTTTCGGATCCGACGATCGCCCTCTTGTCACCGGGCGTTTTCAACTCGGCCTATTTCGAGCATGTCTTCCTGGCCCGCGAGATGGGCGCGCCGCTTGTCGAAGGCCGCGACCTGACGGTAGAGAACGACAAGGTCTACATGCGCACGACCGACGGTTTGGAGCCGGTCCACGTGCTCTACCGTCGGATCGACGATGCCTTCCTCGACCCGGAAGCCTTCAACCCGGATAGCCTGCTGGGCGTCCCCGGGCTTTTCCGCGCTTACCGCAAGGGCAACGTCACGCTCGCGAACGCCCTCGGCACCGGCGTCGCCGACGACAAGGCAGTCTATGCCTATATGCCGCGGATCATCCGCTACTACCTGGACGAAGACCCGATCCTCGACAACGTCGATACGAATATCTGCCGCGAGCCGGACGGCTTGGCCAAGACAATGGACCATCTCGACGACTTGGTGACCAAGCCGGTGGGGGAAGCGGGCGGATACGGGGTCGTCGTCGGACCCCGCGCGAGCAAGCGCGAGCTGAACCAACTTCGGCGGAAGCTGAAGGACGATCCGGCGAACTTCATCAGCCAACCCATGATCAAACTGTCGGTTTCGCCGACACTGATCGGACGGGCGATCGAACCGCGCCATGTCGACCTGCGGCCCTTCGCGCTGACCGGAAAATCGACCTGGGTACTGCCGGGCGGCTTGACGCGCGTCGCGCTGAAACGCGGATCGCTCGTGGTGAATTCGTCGCAGGGCGGCGGCTCGAAGGACACCTGGGTCCTTGCCTAAATCAAATCTCCTCGCCCGATTCGCGAACAACACCTATTGGCTGGGCCGTTATCTCGAGCGGGCGGAAAACCTGGCGCGTCTTCTCGACATCAACGAGACCTATGCCCGCGACGGCAAGAGCGGACCGAACTGGCAAAACGTCCTAGATTTGTATGCCGATACGGCGCGCTTTTCCGAATTCTACGAGGAACCGGACGCCGAATCGGTTCTCAACTTCTATATCCGGGATCACCATAATCCATCGTCGATCTACGGCTCGATCGCCAGCGCCCGCGAGAACGGCCGTGCCATCCGTCATCTGATCAGCACGGAGATGTGGACGCATCTCAATATCCTGCATTACAGGTTGTCGAATCTGACCCGGCGCGACATCTGGCTGACCAACGTCGCGCAAATCTGCGCCGATATCCGGACCGATTGCCAAACCTTCGAAGGCATCGCCGAGGGAACCTTTTTCCGCGGCGAGGCGTGGTGCTTCTACCAACTCGGCAAATATATCGAGCGCGCGGACCAGACGACGCGGGTCCTCGACATGGGGTATGACCGGTTGCGCGGCGAGGATGGCGAGGCGCTTGCCGCGGTCCAGCGGGATGTGCTTCTCCGGTCGGTTTCCGGCTACCACGCCTTCAAGAGCCGATATCCGACCTCCATCACGCCGCACGATATCGCGGCGTTCCTGTTATACGACGAGCAGTTTCCCCGGGCGGTCACCCTCTGCGTGAACCGCGTGTCGGAACGTTTGGAAGACCTTGAAAAACACCATGGCGGCAGCCGGGCACGCGACCTTGAAAAGAGCCGGAAATCGTTGGTTTTCTGCCTTGAAACGGGTCTCGGCCATCGGGTAACATCGCGCCGGCTTCACAAGTTCCTGGACGACCTGCAAATCGCGCTCGGACAGGTTTCCGACGAGGTCGGGAAAACGTATTTCGGATAAGCGCCCACCGACCAATGGGCATGTAACGGAGCGGCGCTATTGCAGCGGCTTACCGTCGACCACAAGACGACCTATTCCTATCGCAGACCGGTTGAATTCGGCGAACACCGGCTGATGTTCCGGCCGCGCGACAGCCACGACCTGCGGCTGCTGAACGCGGAACTGACGATCCAGCCGCAGGCCAAGGTCCACTGGCTGCACGACGTCTTCAGCAACTCGGTCGCGATTGCCCGGTTCGAGGTACCGTCGGACCAGCTCTATCTCGAATCGATGATCGTGATCGACCGCTATCCCTTCAACCGGGACAACTTCCCGATCGAGGAATATGCACGGACGCTCCCGTTCAGCTATCCCCTGCGCGAAGTGCCCGACCTTGGTCGGACGATCGAACGCCACTACCCGGACCCAGGCCGGGAGATCACCGAATGGACCCGGCGTTTCCTGACCGACGCCGGCGCGACGGACACCGAGGAGTTTCTCGTCAAGGTGACCGGGGCGATTCGGGACGAGTTCAACTATACCGAACGGACCGAACCCGGTGTGCAGTCCCCGTCGGAGACGTTGGAAATCGGAGGGGGCAGTTGCCGCGATTACGCGGTCTTCATGATGGAGGCCGTCCGCAGCGTCGGCCTCGCCGCCCGTTTCGTCAGCGGCTATCTATACGACCCCGCGATCGACGGCAAGGAAAGCGAGACCACGGGCGCCGGCGCGACCCATGCCTGGGTGCAGGTGTATCTGCCGGGCGCGGGCTGGGTCGAGTTCGACCCGACCAACGGCTCCCACGGCGGCCACAACCTTGTTCCCATCGCCGTCGCGCGCGAGCCGGGACAAGCGGTCCCCGTCTCGGGCACCTATGACGGCAGCCCGGAAGATTTCGTGGAAATGTCCGTCGAAGTCACGGTACGCGCGATGCAGGTCCTCGACGGCGTCGCGTAGCAAAGTCCGCGCTCCGGACTTTCCCTCAAAGGTGTAGCCAGCCGATCCATTGGCCCGGGTTCCGCCGGACGAACCGTTCCAGGTTTGAACCATATTCGGCGGCAACGGATTCGATTGCATCCTGCGTCAGGTCGTTTCGAAGTACATCCAACGGCGGCAATACCTCGACACGCAACCCGCCGTCACCATCACGAAAAGCGAATACCGGCAGTAGCGGCGCTCCCGACCGCGCGGCAATGATCGGCGCGCCGGGCGCCAAGCTCAACCAACCATCGAGAAACCGCATCCGGACCGGACGCTTGGCATCCCGTCGCGCGGTAATCGATACGACACCGTTCTTATCAAGATGTTCGATAAGCGCCGCGAGCGCCGGTGCCGGATTATCGACGTCGAGCTGCACGCGTTTCTCCAGATACCGGTCTTCGATAGCCGTCTGGACCCGGTTGAGGAACCGGACGCCAAACCGGGTATTGGAGAAACCATGACTAGGGCGGCTCAAGTGCCGGACCTTGAGACCCGCCCGCCGGAACGCCATCTTCGCGACAAGATCGGCACCGAAGGTATAGCCGACCCACAACACCGCGCCGCGCCCTTCGGCCAGCGAAGCCTCGATATGGTGTACGCCGTCGACGCGGATCGCCGGCGCCCATCCACCCGGCCGATAGTCGCGCAAGAGATGCAACAACGACAGGACATGCTCGCCCGCCAACCGCCGGAGGATCGCATCGGGCGCCGGAAATGTGGATTTGTCGCCGATGGTCTGACGGATACTCGCGCAAACGCCCGCCGGGTCGTCCGTTACGTTGGAGATGACCAACGGCGACACCAGCCGGCAGAATCGCTCCCATAGCCGGACCGGCACCAGCCATGAGATTGCGAACAGAAACGGCAAACCGACCGCCGTCGCCAGATCGGGACCCGATAGGGTCTTGTCGAGACTGGAAACCTTCGAAGAGGACATCGGGGGAAACCTCGGAATACGGATATTCCCAATCCGAGGTAAGCGTGCCCCGGTCCCCGTCAACGGAAGTCACGGGTCCTTTACGTCCGGTGATGTATTCGTGAAATCAGTAACTTAAAGAGAATCATCAAAAGGATACGTCGAGTCTCCCGCAACGCCGCACAAACGGGGGTTCGAGACCGTCGGTTATGTAACGAGAGAGTACGATGAGTGCCATCGACCAAGAACCGCACCGCTTTCGCGAATAGACGCGGGACGCCGGTCATGCCAAGATTCGCGTTGTATTCTTGGGCATCACAACGCGCATGGTGACAGGGCGAGATGAGCAACCCCGTTGTCGGTCCCGATACCAAGACGCGGCCGAAGACCAAGCGGCCGCCGATGCACAAGGTCATCCTGCTGAACGACGACTACACGCCGCGCGAATTCGTCGTTGTGGTGCTCCGGTCGGTGTTCGGCATCGGCGAAGGCAAGGCCAACCGGATCATGCTGACCGCGCACAACCGGGGCGCCTGCGTCGTCGCTGTCTATTCCAAGGACATCGCCGAGACCAAGGCCACCGAAGCGACGGAAGCGGGCCGCCGGGCCGGACACCCACTGATGTTCACGACCGAACCCGAGGAATAATCGCCGCGGACGCCGGCGGGCTACGCAACCCGGATCCGATCGATCGCGTGTTTCTCGACCGCCGTCTCGTGCACCGTCCCGCCGAGACCCGGCCCGGTCGGCACCGTGCAAGCGCCGTCCTCGATCTCCATAACCGGGTCCGGCACGATCGGGTCTTCCGCGATCTGCGGCAATCCCATGGTGAACTCCGCGCCGAACGCATGGTTCGGCACCGACGCGCCGAGATGTGCCGCCGCGAGCGCTTCCAGGTGGGAGCCGTTCGCCGTGCCGGCGCAATTCACGTCGTAACCGGCCGCCTCGGCAACCAGCGCGATCTGTCTGCCGCGCCAGAGCCCGCCGCTCTTGTAGAGCTTGATGCCGAGCACATCCGCCGCCTCCGCCTGCACCACCTTGATCGCGTCCTGCGGCGTGTAGACGGATTCATCGGCCATGACCGGCATGCCCGCATGATCGCGCACCCGTTTCAGCGCGGCGATATCCCAACCTTCGACCGGTTGTTCGAAATAGGCGATCTCCACGTCCCATAATCCCTCCGCCAGTTGGATCGCCTCGCGGGCCGAGAAACTGCCGTTGGCATCGAGCGCGAGGTGGACCGTGTCGCCGAGTTGCTGGCGCACCTGATGCAGGGTTTCGACATTTTCCGCGAGCTTGGCAACCGGCCCGACCTTGAAACAGATATACGGTGTCTTGTAGTCGCCGAATGCGTGGCCTGCCTCATGCACCATCTGCTCGACGCTGCCCGCGCCGACCGACCATTCAAGCGGAATTCGCTCCTTGCACGCCCCGCCCAATAGAGTGTGGACCGGAACGCCCAACGCCCGTCCCAGCAGGTCGTGCAGCGCCACATCGAACATCGCCAAGGCCGCGGAATTCGGCGGCAGCTTTCGCGTCATCTCCCGCAGCAGCGCCGCGCGATGGAAGGCATTGCGCCCGACCGCCAACGGCGCGTAATAGTCGCGCAGCGCGGCGACGGCACTCGATGCCGTGTCCGCTTGGAAAGGGTTCACGGGCCGGATTTGACCCCAACCGGTGACGCCGCCGGCCCGTACCGCCACCAGCACCGACCGGCCCACCATCCCCGTCTCGCCATATTGGATCGGTCCCGTCGGCAACAGCCGCCGCAAGCTCGGCAGCAAATCCAGGGGGATGATTTCAATCTCGTCGATGATCAGGGTTTCGTTGGATGCAAGTTCGTCGACGCCCGTCGTCATGGTCCGGTCTCCTTCGCCCACACGGCCCGCATTAGGCGTTTTCGTGCGGTTTTGTTATGACGGGTATTCTTAACCCGCTTTCCCGAGACTTTACTCCATGAGCGCAGCCCATAGGAAAGGCCCAGCCAACGGGCCGCCGCTCTTCGCCAAATTGATCGCCGGAATCATGGTGGCTGCCGGCGCCGGTATGCTCTTTCTGCCGCCGCCGGATGGCATCGAGCCCAACGCTTTGAAGGCGCTGGGCCTGGTTTTCATCGCCGTCGCCTTCTGGGCGACCGAGGTCCTACCGCCGCATGTCACGAGCTTTCTGTTCTTCCTGCTCGCCGTGGTTCTGCATGTCGCCGAACCCGCCGTCGTGTTCTCGGGTTTCCATGCAGGGGCCGTCTGGCTGATCTTCGGCGGCATCGTGCTCGGTATCGCAGTGCAACGCACCGGCCTCGGCATCCGCATGGCCGAGGCGGTGTTGCAGCGGACGGGGCATTCCTACCGGCGGGTGCTGCTGGGCGTCGCGCTAGCCGCATTCGGACTGGCGTTCGTGATGCCCTCGGCGATGAGCCGCGTCGTCCTGCTGGTCCCGATCGTCGCCGCGCTCGCCGACCGCATGGGCTACGAAGAGGGGAGCAGCGGCCGCGATGGCATGATCCTCGCCGCCGCCTTCAGCACGGTGATGTCGCCGATGGGCCTTTTGCCCGCCACGGTGCCGAATGTGGTGATGAGCGGCCTGATCGAGAGCATCTACGGCGTGACGCTGCGCTACGGTGAGTTCTTCCTGCTCAACATGCCGGTCGCCGGTTTCCTGTCCTTCCTATCGATCCTGGTACTCGTGATGCTGATGTTCCGGAGCGGCGCGCCCCGCGCCCTTGCCCCCGAGAGTCATACGGCGATGAGCAAGGACGAACGCCGCCTGACCGCCCTGCTTGTCCTGACCTTGGCATTGTGGGCGACGGACACGCTGCACGGCATCGCACCCGCCTGGGTCGCGTTCGGCGCGGCGGTCATTTGCCTGCTGCCGATTGCGGGGTTGGTGCCGCCGAAAGCGCTCAGCGAGTCGGTCAATTACGCGCCCTGGTTCTTCACAGCCGGGATCATCGGCCTCGGCGCGGTGGTCGCGGACAGCGGGCTCGCCAAGACGCTGGGCGCGCTGTTCATCGACGTCTCGGGCCTGTCACCGGACAGCGACGCCTATAACTTCGGCGCCATCCTGGGCATGGGCAGCCTGATGTCATTGGCCGCGAATCCGGCGGGCACATCGGCGGTGCTGACGCCGCTGGCCGGGGACATTGCAGCGGCGACCGGCTGGCCGCTCAAGACCGCTATGCTGTCGCAGGTCACCAGCTTCATGGTGATCCTGCTGCCGTATCAAGTCGCACCCGTCCTGACGGCGATGCTGCTGGGACAGGTCAATTTCGGCCGCACGGTCCGGATGTGCCTCGCCTACACCGCGATCTACGTGATCGTCATCACGCCACTGAATTTCCTGTGGTGGCGCTGGCTCGGGATGTTCTCCGGCGGCTGACCGCGCTAGTGGAAGTCCCGGCTCGGAAACAGCGCCTTGGCTTGTTCGCGCGGATGTTTCGGGCGAGGGATCGGGGTTGGCGGTTTCGGTTTCTGGCGGCGCAGCGCGCGTTCCTGCGGCTCGATCGGCAGGTCGCGCTTCACCTCGTCCGCGGGGCTGACGGCCAGGTCGAAGGTTTCCTTGTCCGCCAGGTCGTCGAGCTGCCCCGACAGGTCCTCCAGTCGTTCCGCCACGATATGGGTGACGATGCCCTCGCGCTGCAGCTTGCCGGTCACCCGCAGCAGCCGCGCGGTCATCACGACGCGTCGGAACCGCTCGAAGGTCTTGCGCCAGACGATGATGTTGGCGACGCCGGTCTCGTCCTCGATGGTGATGAAGATGACGCCCTTGGCGCTGCCCGGCCGCTGGCGCACCAGCACCAATCCGGCAACGGTGACGCGGGCCTCGTCCTTCGTCTCGACCAGCCGCGCCGCGGGGATGGCGCCCATCAGGGTCATGCGGCCGCGCAGCAGGTCGAGCGGATGCCGTTTCAACGACAGGCGCATCCAGGAATAATCCTCCACCACCTCCTCGCCGATCGACATCTCCGGCAGGTCGACCATCGGCTCGTCGCCCCGCTCGCTGCCCTCGATCCCGGCGAACAGCGGCAACGGGGAATCGCCCAGCCCCTTGGCGATCCACAGCGCCTGACGGCGCTTCAGCCCCATCGACCCGAAGGCGTCGGCGCGGGCCAAGGCTTCCAGCACGGAGGCTGGCAGCCCGGTCCGCCGCCACAGCGCCGCCGGGTCCCAATAGCCGTTGTTGCGCTTTTCGATCAGGCAAAGCGCATGTTCCTCCGACAGGCCCTTGATCTGCCGCAGGCCGAGCCGCAACGCCAAGCCGCCGATGGACTCGGCGTTGACCTCCAGCGTCGAGTCCCAGCCGGAGCGGTTCACGTCCGGCGGCAGCGCGGTCACATCATGGTCAACCGCATCGCGCACGATCTGCGCCGGGGCATAGAAGCCCATCGGCTGACTGTTCAGCAGCGCCGCCGCGAACACCGCCGGATAGTGGCATTTCATCCAGGCGGAAATATAGACCAGCATGGCGAAACTCGCCGCGTGGCTTTCCGGAAAACCGTATTCGCCGAAGCCTTCGATCTGCCGGAAGCAGCGGTCGGCGAAATCGGTGTCGTAGCCGCGCGCCGCCATCCCGGCGACGAACTTCTCGCGGAAGCTATGGATCGTGCCGACGCGGCGGAAGGTCGCCATGGCGCGACGCAGCCGGTCCGCCTCGGACGGCGTGAACCCGGCCCCGACGATGGCGATCTTCATCGCCTGTTCCTGGAACAGCGGCACGCCGAGGGTCTTGCCGAGCACCTCGCGCAGCGCCTCGGACGGATAATCCACCTGTTCCTCGCCGTTCCGGCGACGCAGATAGGGATGCACCATGTCGCCCTGGATCGGCCCGGGCCGGACGATCGCCACCTCGATCACCAGATCGTAGAAATCGCGCGGTTTCATGCGCGGCAGGAAGGCCATCTGCGCCCGGCTCTCGACCTGGAACACGCCGATCGAGTCCGCATCGCACAGCATATCGTAGACCGCCGGGTCCTCCGTCGGCACGGTCGCCAAATCGTATGTCTTGCCGAAATGCCGATGGATCAGGTCGAAGCCCTTGCGGATGCAGGTCAACATGCCGAGCGACAACACGTCGATCTTGAGAAGGCCGAGCGCGTCCAGATCGTCCTTATCCCACTCGATCACGGTACGGTCTTCCATCGCGGCGTTCTCGATCGGCACGATTTCGGTCAACGGGCCGCGGCTGATCACGAACCCGCCGACATGCTGCGACAGATGGCGTGGAAAGCCGATTAGCGTCGCGGTCAGCAGCAGCGCCTGCCGCAGCCGCCGGTCCGTCGGATCGAGGCCGATCTCCCGCACCTGATCCTCGTCGATGCCGTCGCTGGACCAGCCCCAGACCTGCCCCGCCAGCGCGGTCACGGTGTCGCGGCTGAGCCCCATCGCCTTTCCCACCTCACGGACCGCGCCGCGCGCGCGATAGCAGGACACCACCGCCGTCATACCCGCCCGGTCGCGGCCGTATTTCGCGTAGATGTACTGGATGACCTCTTCGCGCCGCTCGTGCTCGAAATCCACGTCGATGTCGGGCGGCTCGTTGCGCTCGGTCGAGACGAAGCGTTCGAACAGCAGGTCGAGCTTCGACGGATCGACCGCCGTGATGCCGAGGCAGTAGCAGACGGCGGAATTGGCCGCCGAGCCACGCCCCTGACACAGGATATGCCGCTCGCGGGCGAAGCGGACGATGTCGTACACGGTCAGGAAATATGGCGCGTAGCCAAGCTGGCCGATCAGGTCGAGTTCGTGTTCGACCACCTTCTTCACCGCCTTCGGCACACCGCCGGGATAGCGCCCTTTCGCCCCTTCCCAAGTCTGGTGGACGAGTTCTTCCTGCGGCGTGCGGCCATCGCCGGTCACCTCGTCGGGGTATTCGTAACGCAATTCGTCGAGGTTGAAGCGGCAGCGCTGCACGATCTCCTGCGTCCGCGCCACCGCGTCGGGATAGGCCGCGAACAGCCGCGTCATGTCCTCGGCGGATTTGAGATGGCGTTCCCCGTTCGCAACCAGCCGGTAGCCCGCGTCGTCGATGGTGCAATGCTCGCGGATGCAGATCAGGACATCGGCCAACGGCCGCCGCGCCGCCTCGTGCATATGCACGTCGTTCGTCGCGACCAGCGGCACGCCGCAGGCGTCGGCGATTTCCGCAAGCCGGGCGAGCCGATGCGTGTCGTCGCCGCGCAACAGGTTCTGCCCGGCGAAGTAACACGCCCCCGGGAAAGCCGCCGCCAGCGCGGAAAGCTCCACCGCGAACCCGTCATCTGGAACATCCGGTCCCTCCGGCGGCAGCGCGACGAAGACCATCCCCGCCCCGTGCTCGAAGATATCGGCGCGGGTCAACTCGCACTCGCCCTTCGGCGCGCGGCGCCGGCCGACCGTGATCAGACGGGACAGCCGGCCATACGCGGCGCGGTCCTCCGGGAAGGCCAGCAGGCTCGCCCCATCGGTCAGATCGAGCCGCGCGCCGACCAGCAGCGGCAAATCCGCGTCCTTGGCGGCGATATGCATGCGCACGATACCGGCGAGGCTGTTGCGGTCGGCGACGGCGATCGCCGTGTGACCCAGCTCGACGGCGCGCGCCACCAGTTCATGCGCGTGCGACGCCCCACGCAAGAAGCTGAAGTTCGTCGTGACCTGCAGCTCGGCGTAGTCGGGCGCCATCATGCGAACAACCCGTGCAGGAACCACCGCGACGTGCCGTCCCGCCGGGGGCGCACTTCGCGATACAGCCAGAAACGGCGGCCCGTCTCGTCCTCGACCCGCCAGTAGTCGCGGGCGCCGCCGTCCCAGCCCGGGTCGAGCCGCCACCATTCCGGCGCGATCCGCTCGGGTCCTTCCGCGGCCTGCAACCGGTGCTGCACCCGCCGCCACCGGAAAGCCGCCGGCGGTCCGTCCTCGGGCACGGCGGCGAGCGTGTCCAGCAGTTCGGGCCGGGCCAGCAAACGCAGCGGCCGGACCGGGCCGGGCCGCCAGGAAACATCTCCATCTCCGGCTGCGGCGGGCACGGTCTCGACCGCGTATTCCGGCAGAAAGCTCTCGCGCGGCCGCAATCCGACGACCTGATCGAACCCCAGCCGGTTGCCCAGCCGGTCGATCAACGGCGAAATATTTGAGTCTTTTGGTCGCCTACCGCCCGTTGGGCTACTTGAGGCGGGTTTCGCCCGCTTGTCTGTTTTCAGTTTACCTCTGGCTTGCCTGCTTGAGGCCGGGGCCGGGCTGTCGATCTGTACCGCGCCCAGCGGTTCGGTGACCGGAGCGGTCAGGACCATCGCCTCGACCCCGAAACCGGCGTCGAGCGTACCGAGACGTTCCGCGAAGAGCTTTGCGAGATGCGCCGCATCCCGCGCCGGAACGGATGTGCCGACGCTGACGGTCTGGAGCGACCCGTCGACCCGGTACAACGTCAGGTCCAGCCGCCGGCAGCCGCGTTGCGCCTGGCCCAGCCGTTCGCACAATTCATGCAGCAGGCGGCGCAAACCGGCTTCGATGTCGTCGGTCAGCCCGATCGGGTCGGGAAAGGCCAAGCGCACGCGATAGCGCGGCGGCGGTTGGCGCGGAGATATCGGCTCCTCGACACGGCCGAGCGCCTGGTCGAGCCGCAAGGACACCTCGCCGCTGAACCGCGCGGTCAACGGCGCCCGAGGAAGGGCATAAAGATCGCCGACCCGCTTCAGGCCGAGACGCGTCAACCCCGCCGCCGTCGCCGCGCCGAGCCGTAACGCCGCGACCGGCAACGCCGCGATACTGTCGCGGGCCGCCTCGGACGCCACGATCGAACAGGCTTCGCCGTAATGCGACAAGGCCCAGGCCGCGCCGGGTGTACCGGTCAGGGCAGCGCGTCCGCGCAGCCCCATCTTTCCAAGCCGCGCCAACAGGTTGTCCAGCATCGCCTGCTCGCCGCCGAACAGATGCGCACAGCCGGTGACGTCGAGCCAGACGCCATCGGTGCCTTCCGGCGCGGCGAAGGGCGTGTAACGGCCGCACCACGACAGGATATGGTTTCGCAACGCCGCATCCGCCTCCGGATCGGCGGGCATCGTCCGGAGTCCCGGCAATACCGCCCGCGCGTCGGCCAGCGCCATCTCGGGCGCGATCCCCGCCGCCGAGGCCGCATCGCTGACCGCCGTGACGACGATCCGGCCCGCAATTTCGGCGACCAAGGCGACCGGCTTGGACGGATCATCCCGCCAGGCGCTGCCTTTCCCGCGCCGCACCCGATCGATCGACAATGTCGGAAACCAGAGAGAGATCACGCGTCGCATCGCACCATTCCACCAACCATGCCTTGTTCATGCCGCCGACCCCGCCGCGACAGCGCAACAATTCCAACCGCCAGCGCGTCCCGCCGATGGAAGACCGCGCCATGTCCGGCAATCCCAGCAGCGGCGCGGAATCCGCCTGCCACCGGCTGAACACCGCGCTCGGCGACAGATCGCCCTTGCCCGCACCCCGCCGCAGCACCAGACCGGTCCCGCCGCCCGTCTCGGCGGCAAGCTGCAACCGGCGGCTGGCGGTCAGGGCGACCGCGCGGTCCGGCTCGCCGATCACCGCGCCAAGGCCGGGATCGCGCAATCCTTCCTCCATCGCCCACAGCATGTCCTCCGCCGTCGCGCAGCGGGCGATCACCAGCCGGTCCGTATCGAGGCCGAATGCCGCCAGGCCGGGTCCGTAGAGATCGGCACCGGACCGCGCCATGACGCACCACAGCACCGGTCCGTCCGCCTGCCCCGCCAGCATCGATACGAAGCCGCCCGCGGCGCTGCCCGTCACCTCATGCACCGCCCCGCTGGCCAGCCCGCCGCCCGGCAACGCCGCGTCGATCGCGGAAATACCGAACGGCATCGCCGGATAGCGCCCGGCGTCGGTTTCACCACGTTCCAACCGGGCAATACGGGCCCGGAGATCGACTAGCGCGCTGCTTTGCTGCTTGAGCATATGAGACCTTCATCATTAAATGTTCTCTTTTTGTTCTTATTCCGAAATAACCCTCCGGTCAAGGGTTGGCAAAGGGCTCGCAACGCTACGAACATCCCAAACCGCCCGGACTTGATCTCCGTCAATTCGGCAACTGCCGCAGGGTGATACCTTTAAAATGATGTCTTCCCAATCAAACGACCTCCTCACCCGCCGGCTTCCGCGCTACACCAGCTATCCGACCGCTCCCCATTTCCATGACGGCATCGGTGCCGGGGATTACCAGACGTGGCTCGCTGCACTCGATCCGGCGGCTCCGGTCTCGCTGTATCTGCACACACCCTTCTGCCACGAACTCTGCTGGTTCTGCGGCTGCAACACGCGAGTCGTTCGCCGTGAGAGTGTCATCGCGGACTACCTGGATCATTTGATCGCGGAGATCGATCTCGTCGCCGAGGCATTACCGGACCGCCTATCGATCAGCCATATCCATCTCGGCGGCGGATCCCCCAACACGCTCGGGCATAACGGCCTCATTCGCCTGATCAAACATCTTCGGCAACAATTTGATATCAATACGGAAAGTGAAATCGCCATCGAACTCGACCCGCGATCGAGCGACGACGATTTCATCACGGCTTGCGGCGACGCGGGAATCAGCCGCGCCAGCCTCGGGGTCCAGGACCTAAACCCGACGGTGCAAAAAGCGATCAACCGCATCCAACCTTACGAGCAGATCGCCCACGTGGTCGAACGGCTCCGGGCAGCCGGCATTCAGGACATCAATGTCGATCTGATGTACGGCCTGCCGCACCAAACAGTGCCCGGCCTCCTGACGTCGACGGAGCAGATCCGGCAGCTTCGGCCCGACCGGATCGCGTTGTTCGGTTACGCTCACGTGCCCTGGATGAAGAAGCATCAGGCCCTCATCGACGAAGCCCTGTTGCCGTCTCCCGCGGAACGCCGTCTCCAACATGACTCGGTTTCCACCCAACTCGTCAATTCCGGCTACCTTGCCATCGGCATGGACCATTTCGCACGGCGCGGCACGACGATGGCGGACAGTCATGCGGCCGGAACGTTGCGGCGGAATTTCCAGGGCTACACGACCGACCCGGCCACCACTCTCCTGAGCTTCGGCGCCTCCGCCATCGGCATGACGCCACATGGATACGTGCAGAATGAAACGGATGTCCGGCGCTGGCGCAGCGATATCAAGGATCGGATGTTGCCGATCGTCAAAGGCATCTCCACCGACCGTGACGACCGCGTGCGCCGTGCACTTATCGAACGGCTGATGTGCGACATGACGGTGGACATCGATCAAACCGCGACTCAATTCGGCTATTCGATCAAAGACTTCCCGACAGAGACCGATGCTTTACGTCAACTCTGTGAGGACGGACTCATCGAGTTCGAAAACGGAACCGTCCGCATCCCGCCCAAAAACCATGTCTTCGTCCGGATCATCGCATCGGTCTTCGATCAGTATCTCCGGACCGCCACTACCAAGGCCAAGCACGCCGTCGCGGTTTAGGTCTAATCGGCGTTCTGGGCCGCCAGGGCCTTATCGCGGGCGGCGCTCAAAGTCGTGCGCGACGACACCAGGTCCTCGTCGATCCGCAACTCGATCAACGCCGCCGTTCCGCTCGCCTTGGCGCGCTCCACTGCGGGCAAAAACTCCTCGGTGCGCTCCACCGCCTCGCCATGCGCCCCAAAGGACCGCGCCCAGGCCGCGAAATCCGGGTTGACCAGATCGGTGCCGCTGACGCGACCGGGATAGTGATTTTCCTGGTTCAGCCGGATCGTCCCGTAGATGCCGTTGTTGAACAGGATGACGATCGGTTTCGCCTTGTTCTGCATCGCGGTCGCGATTTCCTGACCGGTCATCAGCGCACTGCCGTCACCCAACAGCGAAACAACCTGCCGGTCGGGACAAGTGATCGCCGCGGCGACGCCCGCCGGTACCGACGAGCCCATCGCGCCCAGATTGCCCGCCAGCAACCGCATCGGCCGCTTGAACCGCAGGAACCGCAGCGGCCAACTCGAATACGCCCCGGCATCGACCGTGACGATCGCGTCCTCCGGTAGCCATTCCTGAAGCTGCAGCATCGCCACGGCCGGATCCAACGGCGCGTCGCAAGGCGGCGGCGTCAGGGTTTCGAGATAGGCGGCATGGGCATCCTCAACCCATTTCGTGCGGTGATCGGACGCCACCGGCGCCATGGCCCGCGCGGCGGCCGCGAATTCGGCGGTGCCGGACTGAATCCCCAGCACCGGCGTATACAGCCGGCCGATCTCTTCCGACGCGGGATGGACATGGATCAGCGCCTGATTGTCGCCAAGCCGGTCGAACAGGGTGAAATCCTGCGTGATGATCGTGTTCAGCCGGCTACCGACGGCGATGATCAGGTCGGACTCCTTCACCCGGTCGGCCAGATCGGCCGGAATCGGCCCGTACCCGATATCGCCGGAATAACACGGGCTGGTCATGTCGAAGCAGTCCTGGCGGCGGAACCCGACCGTCGCCGGGATGCGGTTGGCCTCGGCGAACGCCGTCAGATCGTTGACCGCCTGCTCGGACAACACCGATCCGGAGATCAGGAAGGGCCGCTGCGCCTTTTCCAGCAGCGCGCGGAACGCCGCCATCTGACTTTCCGACGGTTCCGGCTGCACCGTGATCGCCGGCGGCGCATCGGGCATGGCGATCTCGTCATCCAGCATGTCCTCCGGCATGACCAGGGCGACCGGCCCCTGCCGCCCGGATGTCGCCAGATTGAAGGCGCGGCCGACGAATTCGGGAATCCGGTCCACGCTGTCGATCTGCGCCACCCATTTGGTGAGTTCGAGATACATGTGCCGGTATTCGATTTCCTGGAACGCTTCCCGCTGCACCTCGTAGCGCGTGGCATGCCCGATCAGAACCAGCATCGGCGTAGAATCGTGCTTCGCGTTGTGCACGCCGATCGACGCGTTGCAGGCGCCGGGCCCGCGCGTGACAAGGCAGACGGCGGGTTTGCCGGTTAGCTTGCCATAGGCTTCCGCCATGAAGGCCGCGCCCGCCTCGTGCCGGCAGGTGACCAGCTTGATTTCCGGCGTATCGATCAACACATCGAGAATGCCGAGGAAACTCTCCCCCGGCAGGCAGAAGACTGTATCGACGCCATTCTTGCGCAGGGCGTCCACGACAAGTTGGCCGCCATGGCGAGTCGGCAGATTTTCAGGCATGACAAGACAATTCAGTGGTGATCGAAACGCGATGGATGGCGAAGAGTACGGGAACTAAAGGGCCTTGGGAAACCGGAGTCAATCGTTCTGGACAGAACCCTCCCCCGCAAGGCAGATTGCCGCAACCGAGCGTTTCCGACCGACGATCAATAAGAAATGGCCGATCACGCATGGCAGAAAGCATCGCGCAGTTCCGACCGGGCCAACTCATCCACCATAAACTCTTCGAATACCGCGGCGTGGTCTTCGACGTGGACCCGATCTTTCAAGGGACCGACGCTTGGTACGAACGGATGGCGCAGTCCCGGCCACCCAAGGAAAAACCTTGGTATCACGTGCTGGTTCATGACGCGATGCACACGACCTATGTCGCGGAACAGAACCTGGAACTCGACCACAGCATGGAACCGGTCCGCCACAAGCTGATCGGGAAGCATTTCGACCGTTTCGAGAAAGGCGCCTATGTCCTGCGCCGCCGCACAAACTGAAGGATAAAGTCCGTAATGCCCGACGATATGGCCCGAACGGCCGCCCGTATCCTGATAGAAACAGAATCCGTCCTGTTCCGGCCCGACGATCCATTCACCTTTACCAGCGGCCGCCTCAGTCCGGTGTATGTCGATTGCCGGCGGCTGATTTCCTTCGTCGACGCCCGCCGCACCCTCATGTCGCTGATGGCGGAGCAGATAAAACAGGCGGTCGACATATCGACCGTTAATGCCGTAGCGGGCGGCGAGACCGCCGGCATCCCTTTCGCCGCCTGGATCGCCGAGTTGCTGGACGTGCCGATGATCTACATCCGCAAGAAGCCGAAAGGCTTCGGCCGAAACGCGCGGATCGAGGGCATCGTCAACGAAGGCGACAACATACTGTTGATCGAGGATTTGGCGACCGACGGCGGCAGCAAAATCAGCTTCGTCGACGGCATCCGCGACGCGGGCGCCGAATGCGCGCATACCTTCGTCGTCTTCCACTACGGTATCTTCCCCGAGGGCATTCAGGGATTGAAGAAGGCTGGGGTCACACTGCACGGTCTGGCAACGTGGTGGGACGTGCTGAAATGCGCCGAGGAAGAGAAATATTTCGACGCATCGACCATCGAGAAGGTCGCCGCCTTCCTGCATGCACCGGACGATTGGGCGCCGGCCCGTACGAACGCCAGCGGGTAACCGCGCCCGCAACGGGCGGCTAATCCGTTTTCCGGTCTCAATTCTTTCGCTTCGTATCGTCTTCGGGCACAGTGACCCGTTGATTTCTTGTGCCCGTGCAAGGGCATGTCCCGAAACGAATGCGGAGAGAAGAATGGCGTCGCAGAGCGAAAAAGTGATCGTGCAGAAGGACGGCCCGGTCACCACGGTCATCATCAATCGGCCCGAGGCCCGAAATGCCGTCGACAACGAAACGGCGGATGCGCTGGCCGACGCCTTCCGCGCCTTCGACGCCGACGACAGCGCGTCCGTCGCGGTCATCGCCGGCAAGGACACAGGGTTCTGCGCCGGCGCGGACCTGAAGGCGGTCGCCTCGGGCGAACGGCAAAAGCGCTACAGCGAAGACGGCGACGGCCCGATGGGGCCCACACGACTGTCCCTCGGCAAACCCGTCATCGCGGCCGTCTCCGGCTATGCAGTCGCGGGCGGCCTCGAAATCGCCCTTTGGTGCGATCTTCGCGTGGTCGAGGAGGACGCGGTCTTCGGCGTCTTCTGCCGGCGGTTCGGCATGCCGTTGATCGACGGCGGCACGGTTCGCCTGCCCCGCTTGATCGGCACAAGCCGCGCGCTCGACATGATCCTGACCGGGCGGCCGGTCGGCGCGGAAGAAGCCTTGCAGATGGGACTGGCCAACCGGGTTGTGCCTAAAAACCAGGCACTTGAAGCCGCACAGCAGATTGCACGGGAGATCGCAGCCTTTCCGCAGGCTTGCGTTCGCGGCGATCGGGCATCCGTGTACCGGCAACTCGATCACAACTTTGAGGACGCCATGCAGTTGGAATTCCAAGCGGGCGTTGGTGTGGTACAACAAGAGGGTCGCCAGGGGGCCGGGCGTTTCGTCTCCGGGGTTGGCCGGCACGGTCAGTTCGGGGATTAGGCGCATGAAGAGCCACCGGCGATTTCGTTGTCCGCAGGGAGCAACAAGAATGCCTAAGTGGCTCGTCGCAGCAGTTTTCGTGCTGGTTCACTGTGCCGTACCCGCACGCGCGAAAGACGAACTGGTCATCGGGATCAGCCAATTTCCCAACAATTTCAATCCGGCCATCGGCAGCATGCTGGCGAAATCCTACATCCTGGCGATGGCGCGACGGCCGATCACGATCTATGACGCCGACTGGAAGCTGACCTGCGTGCTCTGCACCGAGTTGCCGGACCTGGAGAAAGGCACCGCTAAATTCGAGGAGACGAAGGACGGCAAACCCGGCATCGCCGTAACCTACACCCTGCGGCCGAACATGTGGTGGGGCGACAAAACGCCAATCACCACGCGGGACGTAGTGTTCACGTGGAAGGTCGGCAAAAACAAGAAAGCCGGCGTCGGCAACTACGAACTGTACCGCCGGATCACCCATATCGACGTGAAGGACGACAACACGTTCACCCTCCATCTGGACAAGCGCACCTGCGACTACCAAGCGATCAACGGATTTCAACTCCTGCCAGCGCATATCGAAGAGTCGAATTTCAAGGACCCCGCCGAATACCGTAACCGCACCGCTTACGACACGAACACCACCAATCCGGGCCTTTGGTTCGGCCCCTACAAGATCAGCAAGGTTGTGCAAGGGTCCTACGTCGTTCTCGAAAAGAACCCGATGTGGACCGGTAAGAAACCCAAGTTCAAGCGCATCACCATCAAGGCGATCGAGAAGACTGCGGCCCTGACAGCGAATCTATTGTCGGGATCGATCGATTACATTGCCGGTGAGATGGGGCTTGCGCTGGACCAGGCGCTCGAATTCGAGAAACAACACGGCAAGCGCTTTCAATTCATCTACAAACCCGGCCTCGTGTACGAGCACGCGGACGTCAATCTCGCGAACCCGATCCTGGCCGACAAGCGCGTCCGGCAAGCGTTGTTGCATGGGCTGGACCGGGAAGGCATCACGAAACAGCTCTTCGACGGCAAGCAGCCGGTCGCGCACGGCAGCGTCAGCCCGCTCGACAGCGTCTACAATCCCGATGTCCCGAAATACGGCTACGACCCGAAGCGCGCGAAGGCGTTGCTGAAGGAAGCGGGATGGTCGACCAAGCGCAAAGGCATCCTTCATAACGCCAAGGGCGAACGCTTGCAGATCGAGTTCATGACGACCGCCGGCAACAAATCCCGCGAACTCGTCCAGCAGGTCATGCAAAGCATGTGGCGTCAGATCGGCATCGATGTCCGCATTCGCAACCAACCGCCCCGGGTCTATTTCGGCCAGACGGTGCGCAAGCGAAAATTCAAAGGCCTCGCGAAATTTGCCTGGCTGTCGGCCCCGCGGAACATTCCATTGACCACGCTGCACTCGACCCGCATTCCCGGCGACGACAACGGCTGGTCGGGCCAGAACTACACTGGCTACAACAACCCACGGATGGATAAGATCATCGACGACATGCAGGTGGTCTGCGAGCCGGACAAGAACCGCGCGCTGTGGCACGAGATGCAAACGCTCTATTCGACCGAGCTGCCGGTGTTGCCATTGTATTTCCGCGCGAGTGCTTTCATTTTTCCCAAATGGCTTAAAGGCGTGACCCCGACCGGGCATCAATACACGTCCACACACTGGGTCGAGGACTGGTACGCGGAGAAATAATCGACCATGGTGCGATTTTCAGTGGGCCGGCTCCTCGAGAGCATCCTCGTCTTGGGGATCATGACCTTCGTGGTCTATGTCCTGATCGGGCTGATGCCCGGCGACCCAATCGACCTGATGATCGCCGCCGATCCCAACCTCACCTCCGCCGACGCCGCCCGCCTAAAGGCGCTGCACGGCCTCGACAAACCGATCGTCGAGCGATACTGGAACTGGCTGAGCAACGCGCTGCAGGGCGATTTCGGGTACTCCCGCACCTATACCAAGCCGGTCCTGGACGTCCTGTTTCCCCGGCTCGGCAATACGGTGCTGTTGATGAGTCTCAGCCTGATCTTCGCGTTGGCCCTCGCCGTTCCGATCGGCGTCTACGCGGCGCTGCATCCGTATTCAAAGACCGACTACGCGATCAACCTGTTCTGCTTCGCCGGCATCTCGATCCCCTCCTTCTGGTTCGCCTTGCTCTGCATCATCCTGTTTGCCGTGTTCTTCGAATGGCTGCCGGCCGGCGGGATGGAAACGGTGGGCCGCGGCGACTTGCTCGACCGCGCCCAATACATGGTGATGCCGATCCTCGTCCTGACGATTTCGAGCGTCGGCAGCTTCACGCGGTTCATGCGCGCGAGCATGGTGCAAACGCTGCGGCAGGACTTCATCCGGACGGCGCGGGCAAAGGGCGTCGGCACGACGCGCCTCCTCGTCGGCCATGCCCTGCGCAATGCCTTGCTGCCGCTGGTCACCGTCGTCGGGCTCAGCTTCGGCAATCTGTTCTCCGGCGCCCTGATCACGGAGATCATGTTCTCGTGGCTCGGGATGGGCAAGATGATGTACGACGCCATCCTCGGAAACGATTTCAATCTCGCGCTCGTCGGACTCTTGTTTGCGACCGGCGCGACGCTGCTCGGCAATTTTCTCGCCGATATCTCACAGGTCGCACTCGATCCGAGGGTCTCCTTCGCCAGCCGGGAGAATGAGCGATGAGCGCGGTCGCCCAGCCCAGCCTGCAGAGTCCGACCCGCCGTATGTGGCAACGGTTTCTGCAGCATCGATTGGCGGTCGGCAGCCTGATCGGCTTGGTGTTCCTGTGTTTGCTCGCAATATCGGCGCCGTTGATCGAAATGCTGCTGGGCGTCGATTCCAACACGGCGAATCTTTTCGAGCGTTTCAAGGGCCCGTCCCTGCAACATCCGCTCGGCACCGACGAACTTGGCCGCGACCTCTTGCTTCGGCTGCTCTACGGCGGCCAGGTCTCGCTGGCGGTCGGCCTTATCGCCGCTCTGTTTTCCGCAATCATCGGGACCGCGATCGGCCTGATCGCGGGTTACCAAGGCGGCATGGTCGATCGCATCCTAATGCGCTTCAACGATGCGGTAATCGCCCTGCCCTTGCTGCCGCTATTGATCGTTCTCGCCGCCGTCGACCTGAACAAGATCGGACTGCCGGAATCCATCGTGGAATCCGAGAATGTCAGCCTCTACCGGATCGTCGTGATCATCGCGCTGGTCGGCTGGAATACCGTTGCCCGGCTGGTCCGGGCCGAGACGCTTGCCTTGCGCCAGCGCGAATTCGTCCGGGCGGCCGTGGCGCTTGGCGCACCGAGCCGGTCGATCATCCTACGGCATATCCTGCCGAACGCGGTCTCCCCGATCATCGTCGCGACCACGCTATCGGTCGGCAACATCATCCTGTTCGAGTCGATCCTGAGTTTTCTCGGGCTCGGTATCCAGCCGCCAACGGCCAGTTGGGGCAATATGCTGACCAATGCGCAGGAATTGATCTGGTCGGCCCCCTTGTTGGCGGTCTGGCCCGGTTTACTGATATTCGTGACTGTTATCGCCTTCAACTTCCTTGGCGATGGGCTGCAGGACGCACTCGATCCGCGCGCACTTGATTGATTTCAATAAAATTAAGTAATAAAATTCAAATACTTCTTTTCTTTAAATAATTTTATTAAAATTATTTAAATAACTTCACTATTGTGCGTTTTGTCACAGTCTTATTTTGAGATTATATGATATTATTCTTCCTGTACTGAATATTAGGGACACGCCCAACCTGTTTCTACATCGGGCGCATCCTAATTCGTGGAGGGATCCATGGTAGACGCAGCCAATTTGGAAACGCGCCTTTCGATCGAGCCGCCGGCGCCGCCGCCGGTCGATCAATCCGACGATTCGCCCGATGCGGACGCAGGACAAGGCTTCCAGCCGACGTCCGGCGACGTGCCGATCTCAGCGACCGATAGCGTCGATATCAGCGATGCCGCCCGGTCAATCGGACAGACACCTGATGTAGCCGGTGCCAGCGGCACGGCTGAATTCTCGTCGGGCGATCTCGGGGACGACGGTTCGGCACAGAACGATTCGGCTGTCCCAAGCCCGGCCGGGAATGCCGAATCGCCCGTCGCCAATGACGGCGTCGCGGCGCAACCCTCACTGCAGACTTCGGCGACCGAACCGATTGCTCCGGGCGTGGACGATCCGTTGGAGACCAATCAAAGTTCCAGCCTCGCACTCGAAGAAGCCGGGAACGACACCCTCAACGAGACCGAGGCCGGCCGGACCCTGGGCCAGGTAATCGACGTCTTCGCCTAGAACACGACGCGAATTACCAAACACCAAAGAGCCCCGCTTCCGGGGCTCTTTTCGTTGCCGTTCATGGAAGGGAATTACTCCGCGGCTTTCGGCACCTCGTCATCGAAATCGGCAACACCCTTCCTGGATTCCGATTTCTTTTTTTCCAGCATGCGGCAGAACAAGCTCATCAACGGCGGCACGATGCCAAGCGTCAATACGGCGGAGAGCGCAAGTCCGCCGAGCACGACCGAACCGAGGCCGCGGTAGAGTTCGGAGCCGGCGCCCGGGAACAACACTAACGGCATCATGCCGAAGACGCTGGTCAGCGTGGACATGAAAATCGGCCGGATGCGGTTGCGCGTCGCTTCCACGATGGCTTCGTCCTGCGGCAAACCCTCGTCACGGATCAGATACAGCGTCTGGTGCACGATCAGAATCGCGTTGTTGACCACGATACCGATTAGGATGACGAATCCGAGCAGCGTCAGCATATCGAGCTGCTGGTAATGGAACTGGCTAAGGATATTCATCCCGACGAACCCGCCCGCGGTCGCGACCGGCACGGACAGGACGATGATAAACGGGTAGACGAAACTCTCGAACAGGACAGCCATCACCAGAAAGACGATGATCAGCGCCAACAATAGGTCCCACTTCATCTCGTTCGCCGTCGCGATCAGCTTATCCGCCGTTCCCGAAAGCCGCAGCATCACACCATCGGGCAGCCCTTCGGCGCGCAACTTGTCGATCACCTCGGTCTGCAACATATCGATGGCCGTTCCCAACGCGATACGGGTCGACGGTCCGATCTGAAGCGTTATCGCGCGTGTCCGGTCCGTATGACGGATTTCCGTGGGGCCCGCCACGACCTCCAGATCCGCAAGCGACGTAACCGGCAAAATCGTTCCCGATGCCGTCACAACCGGCAGGCTGCCGATGCCCTGCGTCGCTTTGACGCCAGCATCCGGGCCCTTCAACGTCAAATCCATCTGCCGGCCGCCGACGGTGATTTCCGCCACCCGGATACCGTCATTGAAGGCGTCGACGGATTGCATCAGATCGCTTGCCGTCAAGCCGTTATCCGCCAGGCGGATACGATTGGGGATTATCCGGACCTCGGGTTCACCCAACTCCAAACCCGGGCGGGGCCGCATCTTGCCGCCCTCACTGGTCGGGAACAGCTCCTGTACGATCACCGCCGCACGCTGTGCCACTTCGGCAACGTCAGCCAGATCAGGCCCCAGGACATCAAGATCGATCGACCGCTCCCCCGAAATACCACGGCCGAAGATCGACGGCTGATAGGTGAAGATGAACGTTCCCGGCTCCTTACCACCGGCTTCTCGCACAAGCGGCTTCAGCTCGGTAACGCGTCCCGGTTCGGTGGCCCGTGCGACCAGAAACACGCGCTGCCGCAAGGCGACGAAAACGAAATACTTCATCTTCGGCGGTTCGCCGGGTGCCGCTTTGAAATCCGGGTCTTTCGCGATATGGGGCTGGATATCGCTCTCGATCTGATTGGCGATCGTGGACATGGTCGCCAGGTTGTAGCCCGGCGGCGGGAAGACAACGCCGATAATCAGGTTGCGGTTGCCTTCCGGCAGATACTCCAGCGGCGGCTTGAGATACCAGGTCGCCGCCCCTGCCGCCAAGGTAATGCCCGCGGCCATCATGATCGCGAACCACCGGTGACGGACCGACCGCCAGGTCAAAGCGGTCACGCCGGCCACGAACGCTTCAGCAAACCGATCGACGCCGGGAATACGGATCGATTTGCCCGATTCGGGAACGGCCTTCACGAGCATCCGATTGGCGAGCGCCGGGATGACCGTCACGGACACGAGCAGCGACAACATGACCGCCACTGAGATCGCCACCGCGATATCGCGGAACAGCTGCCCGACCTCCAGGTCCATGATGAGGATCGGAACGAACACCAGGACCGTGGTCAGCGCGGAAACCAGGATCGCCCCCCAAACCTGACGCGCGCCAAGCAAGGCCGCGACCGGCGCGGGCTTCCCTTGTTGCCGCAATCGATAGATGTTCTCGAGCACGACAATCGCCGCATCGACCACCATGCCGACGGCAAAGGCGATGCCGGCGAGCGACACCACGTTCAGCGACCGTCCCAGCAGCGCCATTGCGACGAAGGAGGCGATCACCGATACGGGAATGGAAAGGGCGACGACGAGTGTCGCGCGGGTCGAACGCAGAAACAGGATCAGAATTCCGATCGCGAACACGCCACCGACCCAGATATTCTGGACGACGAGATCGATCGCGGAATTGATATAGTCAGTCTCGTCGTAAAGCTGCTTGAATTTCAGTTCGGCGCGTTTCACCGGGCCCGCATTCAGCTCATCGACGGCCCTGTATATGCCCTCCATCGTTTCGATGACGTTGGCGCCGGCTTCACGGGTTGCATTGATCGCGATGGCCGGCTGACCGTTCGTCCGGATTTTCGCCACCGCCTCCTTGTAACCGAAACTCACATCAGCGATGTCGCCGACCGTCACCCGGCCGACGCGGCCCGAACCCGCATCCTGTTCGGCCCGAAGCACAACCTGGCTGACTTGTTGCGGCGTCAGCAATTCGCCTTCTGTTCGGACCACGTAGCGGCGCTTACCTTCTTCCACCGCGCCGCCGGTACCGGAGACATTAGCCATGCGGAGACGCCGCAGAACTTCCGGTACGGTTAGGTGGTAGCGCGCCAGCTTCGCCGGATCGACGATGATGCGCATTTCGCGCTCGGAGCCGCCATACACGTTGACCGTCGCGACGCCGGCAACCCGTTCCAGCCGTTCCTTGATCACGTCGTTGGCAAAATCGCCATAGGTTTGGATCGCGCGATCGTTCCCTTCCATGCGCGTAAGATGAAACCAGGCGATCCGGTTGTCTTCCGGACCGGCGACTTTCATCGTCGGTTCCTTCGCTTCATCGGGATAATCCGTGACACCGTCCAGGCGGTTGGCGACCAGCAGCAGCGCCTTATCCATATCCGTACCGACCGCGAACTCGAGGTCGAGACGCGCCTGGCTCTGCCGCGATCGGCTGGTCATGTTTTCCAACCCGACCAGCCCTTTGAGCGCATCTTCCTGTTCGGTTGTGATCTCGCGTTCGACTTCCGCCGGAGCCGCACCGAGCCAGTTCGTGGTGATGCGGATAACCGGGCGCGACACGTCCGGCGACATCTGGATGGGGATCGTATTGAGCGCGACCAGTCCGAACAGCACTGCCAAGATGACGGCGGCAATGACGGCGGTCGGTTTGTCGATGGAGAGCCGGATCAGGTCCATTGTGGAATTCTCTCGGGACCTAACCCGCCTTTAGTGGTTTCGAAGGAGCGCGCGCCGGCTTCGCATCGTCGGAACCGTCCTTCTTGCTCGCGCCCGCTCCATCATAGGTCACCTTTTGTCCGGGCCGCAGCCTTTCATTGCCCTTAACGGCAACAAGGTCGCCGGGCATGACGCCATCCAGCACTTCGAACCGCTCTCCGATCGCCCGGCCGAGACGGACCGTCCGTTTCTCCACCGTGTCGCCGACCACCACGAAGACGAAATTCACCGCATTGCGGGAAATCACACCGTCCTTGTGCAACGTCACCACATCTCGTGGATCGGAAATCGGAATCTCGACCGTAACGCTTTGATCAGCCGCAAAGCCCGAGGATTGCGCCGCATCGCCGAGTTGCGGAACGAACCGCACCGGACGCGTTCGCGTCATTACGTTTTCGGTCGGAATCACGGCGCGCACCTTCGCACTATAGGTTCGTGCATCATCCAGCTTGATGCCCACGGTCCGTCCGTCTTGCAGGCCCATCAACCGGTTGGAGGGCACGTCCGCTTCCACTTCCAGCACGGTGTCGTTGATGAGCGTTACGATCTTATCGCCGACGCGCACATAGTTGCCCGCGACGACGTGACGTTGTGCGACGACCGCGTCATACGGCGCACGGATCTCGGCATTCCCCAGATCGATCTGCGCGAGTTCCAGATTCGCTTCGGCCTGGCCAACACCGGCCTGCGCCTCGGATACCTCACTCTGATATTTGACGACTTCATTCTGCTTGTCGTTACGCCGCGCCTTGGAATAGGCGGCGGACAGGCGGAGCCGATCCAGCCGCGTCAGTTCGCCTTCGGCGAGTTGCAGTTGGGCCTTGGCCGTCTTGAGCGCCGCCTGTTTCTCAAGCAGTTCGGCAGCCTTGAAATCGCGGGTCGCCCTGATCCGGTTCATATGGAGCCGTGCAATGATCTGTCCTTTCGAAACACGATCGCCGACGTCCACGAGAACCTGCTCGACCGGGCCGCCAACCAAAGCGCCGACGGGACCGTGCTGCCGGGCGACGAAACGGCCGATCACCGGCATCGTCTGCGAAACCGGCTCCTTGATGACCTTGTCGACGCCGATTCGCGCCGCGAACTTGCCCTTCTTTCCGGCTTTTTGCGCCAAGGCATCTCCCGCCGACCCGGCAAACGCCGCGACAGCCCAGACGCTCAACATAACGACAGCTATTCGCCTCGCCACCATCATTCGCAGCCCTTCACATCAACCGCCTTATCCATGCGGTTGCTCGCGCTCGGATCGAAGCCGGACGGCACGATCATCCCAAGAAATGCATATTCGGATTAAGGTCATTTTTGCATATAGTTTCAAGGAATATTTATCAATCCGGGTAGAAAAACAGCGGCATTGCAACAACCGTCCGCAATCAGCGGCCTCGCCGCTGGACACAGACTGCGATGTACCCGTTAATAAGGACTTAGCGGCACGTTTCGTGAAATTCATTAAGAGTCCTTCATGCACACGATCCTCTATACCCATCAGGCCTGCCTCGAGCACGATCCCGGCGACCACCATCCGGAGTGCCCCGCTCGCTTGCGCGCAGTCCTGGCCGCCCTGGAAGCCGAGGAGTTCCAACATCTCGACCGCCGCGAAGCGCCGCGCGCCGAGATCGATCAAATCGCACGGGTGCATGAACGCGAATACGTGCATGCGGTGCTGGACGCCATCCCGGCCGACGGCCGAAGGGCCCTGGACGGCGATACCCATGTATCGCCGGGCTCGGGCGAAGCCGCGTTGCGGGCATCGGGCGCCGTTTGCGCCGCGGTCGACGCCGTTGTCGCCGGGGAGGCCCGAAATGCATTCTGCGCGGTACGGCCACCGGGCCATCACGCGGAACAAGCCATCGCAATGGGGTTCTGCCTGTTCAACAGCGTGGCCGTGGGGGCCGCCCATGCCCAGGCCACGCACGGCCTTACCCGTGCCGCGGTCATCGATTTCGACGTGCATCACGGCAACGGGACGCAGGCGATGTTCTGGGACAAGGCCGATTTGTTCTACGCCTCGACCCATCAGTCGCCGCTTTATCCCGGCACCGGTGGTTTGAGCGAGCGCGGCAATCATCGCAACATCGTGAACGCACCCCTCGCACCATCGGCCGGTTCGGACGAGTTTCGCGCGGCCTTCGATGAAACGGTCCTGCCGGCGCTGCGCGCCTTCGATCCGAACATCGTCTTTATCTCGGCCGGGTTCGACGCTCATCGGGCCGATCCGCTGGCCATGCTGAACCTCGAGGATTCCGACTACGAATGGGCGACCACCGCATTGATGAAGGTCGCCGACGAATGCTGCGGCGGCAAACTCGTCTCGGCGCTCGAAGGCGGATATGATCTGAATGCCCTGGCCTCGAGCAGCCGCGCTCACGTGCACGCACTTATGACGTCGTGACCCGGTTGCCTGTTTCGAGGGCGGCGACTACACTCCGCCGCCGTTGACCAACCGCCGAGGAGGCAAAATGGCGGAGCGAAAACCCGACGCCGATATCGCAAAGATGAGCTTCGAAGATGCGTTGCAGGAACTCGAAGGCATCGTCCGCAATCTCGAATCCGGAAAAGGGAATCTCGACACCGCGATCGATTCCTATGAGCGCGGGGCCGCGCTGAAAAAGCACTGCGAAGCGAAGCTGCGCGAGGCCAAGGAAAAGATCGACAAGATCACGGCCAGCGCGGACGGCAAACTCGGGGCCGAACCGGTGGACCTCGACTAATGACCGGAACGGCGGATTTGAATGCCGCGCTTTCGGACGCGGCGGCGAAGGTTGAAACCACGCTCGACGAGGTTCTTGCCGCCGACGGCGCGCCGGAAACCCTGATCTACGACGCGATGCGTTACACCACGCTCGCCGGCGGCAAGCGGTTGCGGCCCTTCCTGGTGCTCCAGAGCTCCCGGCTGTTCGACGTCGCGGAGACTTCGGCGCTCCGCGCCGGAGCGGCCTTGGAATTGATCCACTGTTACTCGCTCGTGCATGACGACCTGCCGGCGATGGACGATGACGATCTGCGCCGCGGCAAGCCGACCGTCCACAAACAGTTCGACGAGGCGACGGCCATTCTCGCCGGCGACGGATTGCTGACGATGGCCTTCGAAGTGCTCGCCGACGGCCGGACCCATGCGGATGCCGACGTGCGGGCGAAACTCGTACTCGGGCTTGCGCAAGCATCCGGCGTGCGCGGCATGGTCGGCGGTCAGATGATCGACCTTCAAGCGGAAACCCGCACGCTGGCCTTGGACGAAATCACGCAATTGCAGCGGCTGAAGACCGGCGCCTTGATCCGATTCGGCTGCGAGGCCGGCGCGATCCTAGGCAATGCGGCCGACGCGGCACGCGCCGCGTTGACGAACTACGCGCAGGACCTGGGCCTGGCGTTCCAGATCGCCGACGACCTGTTGGACGTCGAGGGCAGCGTCGAAGAAACCGGCAAGGCCGTCGGCAAGGATGCGGACGCGGGCAAGGAAACGTTCGTATCGCTTCTGGGTGTGGACGGCGCCCGACAGCGTGCCAACGAACTGGTCGATCAAGCGGTCTCGCATCTCTCCGCATTCGACGAGCGCGCGGACCTGTTGCGCCTGACCGCCCGCTTCGTTGTCGACAGGAATCACTGAAACAACGTCGCCCGGCCGGCATCCACGATCAAATCTTGCCGTTTTTGCGGAAATCCGTAACTGGATACCGCAACACCCCCCTCGTCTTCCCGCCTAAACAACGTCATACTCGGTATCGCTATACCGCTCTCGACCGTTTGAGAGCGGCACGGCCAATAATAATGAGAGGCTTTCGTTGGCGAAGTCGAAAAAACGGCGCGTCGACATGCTCTTGGTCGATCGCGGCCTTGTGCCGACGCGAACGCGCGCGCAGTCATCGATCATGGCCGGGCTGGTCTACAGTGGGGACCGCCGGATCGGCAAACCTGGGGAAACAGTCGACGCCGACGCACCCCTGGAAGTGCGCGGGAAGGAACATCCTTGGGCGTCACGCGGCGGCCTGAAACTCGAACACGCTTTGGGTGTTTTCGGTCTCGACGTTACGGATTCGACTTGCCTGGACATCGGCGCGTCGACCGGCGGATTCACCGACGTCCTGTTGACGCGCGGCGCCCGAAAGGTCTTCGCCGTGGACGTTGGCAAGGGGCAGTTAGACTGGAAGCTGCGCCAGGACGACCGCGTCGTCGTTCTGGAGGAGACCAACGCGCGCTATATCACTAAGGAGGACATCCCGGACGCGATCGACCTGATCACCTGCGACGTGAGCTTCATTGGCCTGGAGAAAGTCCTGCCCGCCGGCATGGCGCTGTGCCATGCCGGATCGGTCTTGGTCGCCTTGATCAAGCCGCAGTTTCAAGCCGGCCCGGACCAGGTTTCCAAGGGCGGCATCGTGCGCGACCCGAAAATCCACGAGGCGGTCTGCGAACAGGTATCGCAATGGGTCAATGCACAGCCCGACTGGCGTGTCATTGGCATCACCGCGAGTCCCATTACCGGCGCGAAAGGCAACCGCGAATTCCTGATCGCGGCCACCAAGGACGCCTAATAGTGCAGACGCATCGGCGGGAGCTGCAATCGGCCCACCGGCGGCTGCAGTAGGTCCAGGCCCCCGACAAGCGGTTCCAGCCGGTCTTTCAAAGCGTCGGCGAAAAATCCGCCCAGCCCCAGCATATCCACGGCCGCTACCGAGATATTCTCGGTCTCGCCGGCGACGAATTCCAACAGACGCTCGAACGGCAATTTCCGGCGCGGGAACTCCTGTAACTGGACGCTTACGTCCGGTTTCAGATCGAGCGCTTCCTTCACTGCCGCAACGGCCTCGGTCAGACCGCCCAACCGATCGACCAATCCCGCGTTCAGGGCGCGAGCGCCCGACCATATCCGCCCGCGCGCAACCGCGTCGATCTGCTTGTCATCGAGTTTGCGCCGCTCGGCCACCTTGCCCGTGAAATCTCGATAGATGAAATCCATATGAGCATCGAGACGCGCCTGCGCGCTGTCCGGGTAATCCTGGAACGGACTCCACATCGTCGCGTTCTTCCCGGCATGGACATCCTGCCAGTTCACGCCCAGCTTCTCCCACAATCCCGCCGTCACGAATTTCCCGCCGTAGACGCCGATCGATCCTGTCAGCGTGCCGGGTTGCGCGACGATGACATCGGCCGCCATGGCGATGAAGTATCCGCCGGATGCCGCCGTACTGCCCATACTGACGATCACCGGCTTGCCCAACTCACGCGCGCGTATCACCGCATTCCAGACGGTATCGGACGCGACATAGGAACCGCCGGGACTGTCGAGCCGCAATAGGATCGCCTTGATGTTCGTGTCGTTCACCGCTTTCACGATGGCGGCTTCCATCGCGTCGGCCGCGAGGTAGCTGCGATCGTCAAACGGGCTGCCTTTCGGTTTATTCGACACGATCGGGCCGACCCCGTGGATCAGGGCCACCGTTGGCCCCTCGCTGTTCGGCAAATCGCCCTCGGCGATATACGACGCCAAGCTCACGAGGTTCTCTTTGCCGCCCGCCCGTTTATGCGCGGTCGAGACAAAGGCCGGCCAGTAGTCCAACGTATCGATCAAGCCGCGGGCACGCGCTTCCTGCGCCAGCAAGGGACTGGTATCGATTGCCTGCCGCGCCGTCGCCACCGGCAGGTTGCGCCCCTTTGCGATGCCGTCCACGATCTGCGCCAGCCATGTATCGACGACGGCTTGAAGGTTCTGCCGGGCCGGCTTGCTGAGACTCCGCCGCATGAAGGTTTCCGGCGCCGACTTGAACTCCTCGCGCTGCCGGATTTTCGCTTCGACGCCGACTTTCTCGAGCGCCTCGGCCGCAAACGGAAGCTCGAGCGAAATGCCGGTGATCGCCAACTCTCCCGACGGCTGCATCCAGATCGTGTCGAACGCCGTCGCAAGATAGTATTCGACCGTCGCGCCACCGGTGGATGCAAAGCTCGTCGCGAAAGCGACGGCGGACTTGCCGGATTTCCGAAACTTGGCGACCGCGTCGCGCAGTTCCTGCGCTTGCGCCAGGCTCACGCCGGTACCGCCCAGCCGCACGGCGAGCCCGGCAACGCGATCATCCGTCTCGGCCTTCTCCAACGCCGACAGAAATTCACGGATCGAAACCGGTCCCGGCCCGCGGGACAGGAAACCAAACGGACCGCCGGACTTTACCTCGGTCACGCCCTTATTCAGGTCAAGCGATAGGACCATGCGCTCCGGCAGTTCCGGCGCATCGTCGTCGACGAGCGCGAACCAGATACCGGCCGAAACGAATGTCGCCGCGGTCAAAATACCGATGATGGTGAAAACCCAGAGGAAGAACCGTCCGATGCGCCGCATGCTGGCTCCCTTATGCGATCAAATTCCTATGAACGGATGTCTACCGGATCGGCAGGTCCGCCCATGCTGACATGTATATGTGAAAGCCTTGCCCGAAGGTTAAGACCTTTCGCCGCAGTCTTTATTCCGCCTGAATTGCCGCCGCCCGTTGCCGGGCGTCCTCGGCGGCCGCCGCCTCGCCCAGCCCGTCCAGCGCTTCGGCCTCGCGCTTAAGTCCCCATGGCGAGTGCGGGTTCAAGGCATTCCGTTCGGCCAGCAACGCCCGGGCGTAGCGGTGCTGTCCCGACCGCAACGCCGCCACGGCGAGCAGCCGGAAGAACAAATCCCGCTGCGCGTGGCTGCCGCCGACGCGATACACCTGCCGACGCACCGGGGACAGAATATCGACGACACGTTTGTATTCCGCCGCACCGAAAGCGGCCACGGCCTGGCACAACGGACGGCCGACATCGCGGAAAACCGGACCCTCCGTGGTCTCCTCGGAAGCAGCCGCACCGTCCAGTGATTCCAGCATCTCGGAGATCTTGTCCTGCCGACCGTCGGCGGCGAGCGCCATCATGTAGTGGGCATCGTGGAATGCGAAGATGTGGTCGTGAACCTTGTCTTCCGCCTTGTCCGCGAGTTCCGCCCAACGGTCGCCGATATCCGCGCCCGCCTCCTCCAAACGCCACAACAGGGCGATGGCATTGCTCATGTCGAGATAGTCGGCCGAGGTCGTATCCGCCCGCACCTCGGAATCGTAGAGATCGAGTATCACGTCGAATTCTCCCCGTTCCAGATGGAACAGGCATTTGTGCCACCAGGTGTGATAGCGAAAGTTGTTACAGCCGTCCCAATTGGCCGAGAGGCCATCCAGCCAATCGATTCCGTCGCGGTGCCGCCCTTGCATCTCCATCACATGGGCTACGGCATGCGTGGCCCAGATATCCTTCGCATTGATTTCGACGGCACGGCGGCCCGCCTTCTCCGCCTCGCTGTAGTTGCCGGTCTCTTCCAACCCGAACGCGTTGAGCCCTTGGACGAAGCCGTATGCCGGCATGTCCGCGTGCCAGTAGGGCAAGGCCCGGGCGACCGAGTCCCGCATCGCCGCCGAATCACCGAGATAGAAATGGGTGAAATGCACCAGACGCATCGCCAAAACGTCCGTCGGATGGTCCAGCAGGATCGCTTCCCAGATATCGGTCGCGCCGGCGATGTCTCCGCGGCACCATGCATCCAGCGCCGCCACGTGCTGCTTCTCACGCTCCGTGGCCCCGACCGCCATGAGCTTCTCGGCGGCCTCCAGCGATTCCTCGGCCTTCCGTTCCAGCGGCGGCGTACAGAACAGCTTCATGAAGTTGCCCTTGGCGCAGTGCGCCATCAGCATCTCCGGGTCGGCGTCGAAAACTTCCTTGAGCCGATCGCCGGTGTCCGACCGGATGCCCAGATAATGCAGCATCATGCGGTCGTACCGCGCGACGGCCTGCTCGCTGGCGGCCGTCATCTCCAGACCGTGCTGGTCGCGAAACATGGATTGTTCTCCGTTACCGACGTCGCGGGAACCGTAATACGCGGTCGCGGCGCGAAGCAAGCATCCAGACCGGCAGGTTGAACTGGTTAGCGAAGGGTGCCTTCCCCCTATTCCGCCGGGGCTTTCCCCGCCGCGGACTGGGCGTCGAGCCGGCGCTTCACGTCGCCGGGCGAGCCGGTTCGGCGGGCCAGGACGGCATAGGCGGCGGGTACGACGAACAAGGTGAAGAGCGTCGCCGCGATCACGCCCGAGAACACGACCGTGCCGATGACGATCCGGGTTTCCGCCCCCGCACCGGAAGCGAGCAGCAAGGGAACCGATCCGGCCGCCGTCGTAATCCCGGTCATCAGGATCGGGCGCAGCCGGGTCTCCGACGCGTCGAGCAGCGCATCATGAAACGCAGCACCCTGGTCGCGGAGCTGATTGGCGAATTCGACGATGAGGATACCGTTCTTCGCCGCCAACCCAACCAGCATGATCAGTCCGATCTGACTGTAGATGTTGAGCGAGTTGTCGGTGACATACAGGCCGAGAAGCCCGCCCCCGATCGCCAACGGCACGGTCAGGATGATGATCAACGGATGGATATAGCTTTCGAACTGTGCCGCCAGCACCAGGAACACGACGACGATGCCGAGCAGGAACACGAAGAGGAGCGAATCGCCCGACTCCTTGAAATCCTGCGACTCGCCCTTGAAGTCGATGACCGCGCTCGGCGGCAGGATCTCACGCGCAATCCCTTCCAGATAAGTCAGGGCCTCGCCCAGCGTGTAGCCGTCCGCCAGGTTCGCTTCCAAGGTGATGGCACGCACGCGGTTGTAACGGTTGAGCGTGCGCGAATCCGCGAACTCGCTGATCGTCACGAGATTGGACAACGGGATCAGGGCATCGGTCCGCCCGGACCGGACATAGATGTTCTCGATACTCGTCGGGGTCCGCTGCGCGTCCCGCTCCCCTTCGACGATCACGTCATATTCCTCGCCGCCATCGATGTAAGTGGTCACCCGGCGGGATCCCAACATGGTTTCCAGCGTGCGCCCGATGCTGTCGAGTTGGACGCCGAGATCGCCGGCCCGGTCCCGGTCGACGACCACCCGCAACTGCGGCTTGGTTTCCTTGTAATCGTGATCGAGGCCGACCAGGCCGGGGTTATCCTCGTTGACCTTTGCGATGATCTGATCGCGCCAAGACGTTAGTTCCTGATACGTGCCGCCGCCGATCACGAACTGCACCGGTTTTTGAACACGGCCGCCGAAGCCTTGCCGCATCACGGGGAACGCGCGCACGCCTGGCAAGTCGGCGATCCGCCGCCGCACGTCGGCCATGATGTCCCAGCCGGACCGGCGCTCCGACCAGTCGGTCAGCACTAGAATGCCGATACCGGTGTTGAAGGACTCGATGTTTCCGAAGGCCCGCGGCGCCCGGATCAGCAGCCGGCTGACCTCGTTCTTCTCGACCAGCGGCATGAGCCGCCGCTCGATCTCATCCATATAACTCTCGATATACTCGTAGGACGCGCCTTCGGGTCCGTTGACGATCAGGAAGAACGCGCCCCGGTCCTCCTTGGGCGCGTATTCCGTCGGGATCTTCTGCAACAACCAGACGGCCCCGCCAAGCAGAACGACGAAACCGGCCGCAATCAGCAGAGGCTTGCGGATGGTAACGGCAAGCGCGCGCCGATATGCCTTCTGCAGCGGCGCGAAGCCCCGTTCGACGCCTCGGGCGACTGCCGTCTTGGTGCCGCCCCCTTTGAGCAGTTTGGATGCGAGCATCGGCGACAGGGTCAGCGCAACCAAACTCGAAAAGATGACCGCCGCGGCCATTGTCAGGGCGAACTCGGAAAACAATCGCCCGACGTCCCCTTGCAGGAAAGTCATCGGCACGAAGACCGCGACCAGCACAAGCGTCGTCGCCACGACCGCGAAACCGACCTGGCGCGTTCCCTTGAACGCCGCGACCAACGGTGGCTCGCCGAGGTCCATGCGCCGGTGGATGTTCTCCAGCACCACGATCCCGTCGTCGACCACCAAGCCAATGGCCAAGACGAGGGCAAGCAGCGTCAACAGATTGATCGAAAAATCGAACGCGAACAGAATGATGAAGGTCGCGATCAGCGATACCGGCACCGCCACCGCCGGGATCAGCATCGCCCGGAAGCTGCCGAGGAACAGGTAGATCACCGTGACGACTAGGATGATCGCGATGAAAAGCGTCTTGTACACTTCGTCGATCGCGCCCTGGACGAAGACGCTGGTGTCGAAGCTCTGCTTGATCTCCATGCCGTCCGGCAGCGCCGCGTTGATCCGCCCCGCTTCGGCGCGCGCGGCCGCCGTCACGGCGAGGGTGTTGGCGCGCGATTGCTTGATGATGCCGATACCGACCATCGGCACCTCGTTGCCGCGGAAGAAGGTACGGTCCTCGACCGCGCCCTTCTCGACACGCGCAACATCGCCGAGCCGGACCAGATATCCGTCCCCGCCGCGCGACAGCACCAAGGTGCGGAAATCCTGCGGCGTCCGGAAACTGCGGTCGACCCGCACGGTGAACTGACGTGTCCGCGACTCGACACTGCCGGCGGGCAGTTCCACGTTGTCGGCACGCAGCGCATTCTCGACATCCTCGACCGTCAGGCCCCGGGCGGCAAGCGCGGTCCGGTCCAGCCAGATGCGCATGGCGTAGCTGAGGCCGCCGCCGACCCGCACCCGCGCGACGCCGTCGAGCGCGGAGAACCGGTCGGTCAGAAAACGTTCCGCATAGTCGGTCAGTTCCAGCACGCTCAGCCGGTCGCTGACCAAGTTAAGCCACATGATGACGTCGTCGTTGGAATCCGCTTTTTGGATTTCCGGCGGATCGGCCTCTTCGGGGATATCGTCGAGGATACCCGCCACGCGGTCACGGATGTCGTTGGCCGCCGCATCGATATCGCGGGAGACGTCGAACTCCACCGTGATCCTCGACCGTCCGTCCGAACTCGACGATTCGACAAAGCGGATTCCCTCGATACCGGCGATACGGTCTTCGATGATCTCGGTTACCCGCGTCTCGACGACATTCGCCGCGGCGCCGGGATAAGTGGTATCGATCGAAACGACCGGCGGATCGATATCGGGATACTCACGCAGCGGTAGGCGGTCGAATGAGACCAGACCGAAGGCGATCAGCAGCAGGCTGATCACCGATGCGAAGACCGGCCGCGTGACCGAGACGTCGGACAACAGCATCGTTAGCTTCCCGTCGCGGGCCGGATTGCAGTCTCGGCTTTTGAATCAGAAGGCGGCGTGGGCGCTCGCTCCGACGTGATCGTCACGGTCTGTCCCGGCCGCACCCTTGTGGTGCCATGGGTGACGACTTTTTGCCCGGCTTCCAGGCCGTCCAGGATTTCCACCTCGCCGGGCCGGCGCGCGCCGACGGAGACCTTTTGACGGCGGGCTTTGTTACCGGCGCTCTCGTCTACGATCAGGACAAAGTTATCCCGACCGCGGGGGATCAGCGCCTCCTCCGGAATGATCACCGCCTGCCGTGCGTTCTTCAGCAGTTCCACCGTCATCAACAGGCCGGGCCGCAACAAGCCATCCGGGTTCGGCAAGACGGCCCGCGCGATGATGGAGCGGGATACCGGATCGACCTGCGAGCCGATGCTCCGAAGCTCGCCTTGGAACGTGCGGTTGTTCACGGCACGGGCCTTCGCAAGGATCGGCAGCCCCGGTTTCAGGGTGGCCAGATAGGTCGCCGGAACCGTCACGTCGACCTTGATCACACTGAGATCGTAAAGCGTGGTGATCAGATCGCCCGGCTCGACCAGGGCGCCGACGCTGATATTTCGGATATCGACGATACCGTCGAACGGCGCCCGAATGACCCGCTTATCGATCCGGGATTTTATCGCGTCCATCTGCGCTTCCGCCTGCTGGAGGGCGGCGCGGCGCTCATCCAACTGGGCGGTCGCGGTGAATTTGCGGCTTTCCAAATCACGGGCCCGGTCGAAGGCGAGCCGCCGTTCCGTCACGATCGCCTCCGCGGCGCGGAGATCCGCCTCTTCCTCGGATTTTTCCAGTTCGACCAGCACGTCACCCGCGCGGACCCTTTGCCCGTCGTCGAAATTGATCTTCACGATCGTTTCGGTAACGGTGGCGGTGATGCGCACCGTCTCATTCGCACGGGTCGTGCCAAGTGCCTCCACACGGTCGACGAATTCCGCCAACCGCGCGGCCGCGACGATCACCGGCTGCGGCTTACCTTTGCCTGGTTTTTGGGCAATCGCGGGCGCGCCATACGACAGGACGAGAAACGATAGAGCCGCAAAGCCAAGTAAGAATGTCCGACCCATTACGTATGCCGCTCCTCGTTTACACTACCGCGTAGAGATAGGCGGCTTCGTTGGGCTTTCAATGATCCGTCGAACAACGTTACGCGAGCGATGAATTGCGTTACACAAATATCGCTTCACAACGGCGCGTTCCTCCGAATCGACATAAGGCACGGCCGAACCGGGACAAGGCCATCTGGCCGACGCAGAGCACACGTCCAAGCCTTGTCATCGCGTAAGGGGCATCACATACTCGGCCAAACGCCGCCCCAAATAAGGACATATCCATGGATTTCGACCTCACCCCCGACCAACGGGATTTGCAGCAGCGCGCCCGCGATCTTGCGCAGAATGTCTTTGCCGCCCGCGCGCCGGAGATCGACAAGACCGAGGAATACCCCTGGGATAACGCCAAGGCGCTGAACGAGGCCGGTTTCATGGGGATGACGATCCCCAAGGAATACGGCGGCCAGGGCCGGAGCTTCCTCGATGCGGTTCTGGTCATCGAACAGATCGCCATGGTCTGCGGCGTTACCGCACGCATCGTCGTGGAATCCAACATGGGCGCGATCAGCACGGTCATGCGCTACGGCACCGAAGAACAGAAACGCATGGCGGCGGACGTGATCTTCTCGCGCGCCGACAAGCCGGCCATCTGCATCACGGAGCCGGAGGCCGGCAGCGCCGCGACCGAGATGACCACGCGCGCGGACAAGCGTGGCGACAAATGGGTGATCAACGGCAAGAAGCATTGGATCACAGGCGCCGGCGTATCCTGGCTGCACCTGATCTTCGCCCGCGCCTTCGACGAGGACGGGACGGAACTGGGGATCGGCGGGTTCCTGGCCATGCGCGACGAGACACCCGGCCTCCGCATCGGCGACCGCGAACCCACCATGGGTCTGCGCGGCATCCCCGAAGCCGAAGTCATCTGCGAGGACATGGAAGTGCCCGCGGACGCCCTGGTCGAATCGCCCAGCGGTTTCAAGCGCGGCTTCGCCGACCTGATGAACGCCTACAATTCGCAACGGGTCGGCGCGGGCACCATTGCGCTGGGCATCGCCGCCGGCGCCTACGATCACGCCCTGGACTATGCGCAGAATCGTGAACAATTCGGACGCCCGATCGCCGAGTTCCAAGGGCTGCAATGGATGCTGGTCGACATGGACAGCCAGGTCGCCGCGGCCCGCGCGCTGATCTACAAGGCGGCGGCCAGCGCCGAGAAAAGCAACATGGGCTTCCCGGACGTGAAGCTTGCGGCGCAGGCCAAGATCGTCGCCTCAGAGATGGCGATCAAGGTGACCAACGACGCGCTGCAGATGTACGGGGCCGCCGGATACTCGCGGCGCAACCCGATCGAGCGCATGGTCCGCGACGGCCGGATGTTCACCATCGGCGGCGGCACGGCGCAAATCCTGCGCACGGTCGTTGCCTCGCAAATCCTGGGTCAGAAGCTGCCGCAAACACGCGACGGTTATCTAAAATTGGCGCAACGGGAAGCCGCCGACAAGGCGAGCAACGCCGCCGAATAAAGCATCGACGGCACCGCGGCTTCTCATCCGCGAAACCGGTGATAGACTAATGCCGATTCGATTGACGTAACCATCAAAAAAGAGGGAGCGAATGTCCTTACCCGAAATCGGAAGCGACGCGCCCGGATTCACGTTGCCGAACCAAGACGGCAAATCAGTGAGCCTGGCGGACTACGCGGGCAAGAACGTGTTGTTGTGGTTCTACCCCCGCGCATTCGGCAACAATTGAACCAAGCAAGCCAACGGGTTCCGTGATCGAACCCAAGACTTTGCCGATAAGAACACCGTCCTGCTGGGCATCACGTTCAGCTCGACCGAAGACCTGAAGACCTGGCGGGACGAGGTGGGGTACACCGCGGACCTGTTGCAGGACCCCGACCGTTCCGTCGCCATGGCCTACGGCGCCGCGGACAGCGCGGATCAGGAAAAAGCCACCCGCGTTTCCATTCTCGTGGGACCGGACGGTAAGGTTGCCAAGACCTATGCCGACATGAACGCCGAGGCCCATCCGGCCGAGGTGCTGGCGGAATTGGGGTAGCGTCCGGAGACGCACTCTTATTCTGATACGCATACAAAAGGCGCGATACCGACGATCGGTATCGCGCCTTTCGTTTGTTTGGCGAGCCGGTTAGGCGGCGGCCTTCACCGGCACGACCGGCGTATCCAGGATCGGGTCCAGGCCGAGCGCCAACCGTCCGGTGAACTGCTGTTGGCGTTTCTCCGGCAGTGGGTGGAACTGCACCCCATGCGCGTCGCGCAGCAACCGCTCCAGCCCAAGTTTCGAATAGAAGCCTGCGCCGCCCGCGGTCTCCAAGGCCTTCTCGACCGTGGCGATCACGGCGTTGGCCGCGATCGTCTTGCGGACGAGGATTGCATTGGCGGTCTCCGGCGTGGCCTCGAACTGCCAGTCGTTGGTGATGCCGATCATGGCGTCGACGGCCAATTGCGCGGTTGTCAACGTGTTGGTCAGCTCGCCAACCTGAAACGGCGTCGCCGGGTCGTCGATGCGTTTGTTGGCCTGGGCTTGCGCGATCTCGGCGGCGGCTTCGGCGACGCCGACATAGGCCGACAGGATCAACGGCATGGCGACGGTCAGGATCACGTTGAAGGCCATGTGATAGGCATGGCGCGGTCGCCGCATGACGACGGCCTCGTCCGGCACGAACACACCGTCGAGGACGACCGTCTCCGAGCCCGTGGCCCGCATGCCGAGGGTATCCCAGTCGCCGGCGCGCGATACGCCGTCGCTCGCGAACGGCACCGGGAAATGCAGCACCTGCCACCCTTCCTCGGGGTCTTCATAAGGCGCGGACGTGACCAGAACGTCGCCCTTCGGCGAACCGCTGGCAAAGGGCTTGCGGGCGGTAACCCGGAAGCCATCGGCGACACGCTCCACCTCGCCGTTGGAGCCGAGCCAATCGTTGGCGCCGGTACTGACGAGCACCGCTTCCTTTTCGGCGACGCGTTCCAGCAGTTTCTGGCCCGGGCGGCCGTTGCGGTAGTTGAAGACGGCGGCGGCCACGAGATGCTGATGCATTGAAACCGCAAGCGCGGTGGAGCTGCAGTAATGCGCCAGACCGCGCAGGAAGGCGCACATCTCGCTATGCGAGGCACCGCCCCCGCCGAGTTCCGTCGGCACGAGCGCGGAGAACACCTTTCGCTCGCGCAGCGCGTCATAGTGGTCGGTGACGAACTCGGCCGCTACGTCGCGATCCGACGCGCCCGCGGCAAATCGCGGGCCGAGTTCTTCGAGGATGGCATTGAGGTTGATGGAGGCACTCATGGCTTCGGTTCCTTTTCGTCGAGGGGTCGAGGTTTAGGGATTTACGCGGCTGACTTTCGCATCGCGCACCAGTTGGCGATTTCGATGTGACTTTCGATGGCCGCCGCAATGGACTGCGGATGGGTCAACGGCGACATGTGGCCCGCCCCATCGATGATGCGATCGGAGCAACCGGGCACACGCGCACGAACGATCGCGCAGATGCGGCGGAAGGACTTGCAGGTGGCTTCACCGCAAATCACCATCGTCGGCGCCGCAAGGCCCATCAGATCGGTCAGCGTCGTGACGTTGTTCATGTTCGATTTGTAGGCATCCGCCGTTTCCATCGTCATGGCGAGGAACCGGTCGCGTGCCTGATCAGACAAACCGTTCCAGGTCCCGTCACCGTTGTGATTGTCGATGAAACGCCGCCAGGCCGCTTCGGACCTGCCGGCCTCGGCATCGGCGATAAAGGCGCACGCCAGAATTCGCGTGGATTGGAAAAGGGCGGAATCGCCGGACTGCTTCAACAACGGTGTCAACACCGGCTCGATGAGCACGAGCCCTTTGAGCAATTCCGGATACCGCAGCGCGAGCCGGGTCGCGGTCGCACCACCGTAGGAATGCCCGACGACATGTACCGGCCCGACATCCAAGTGATCCAGCAGCCCGGCGACCAAGTCCGCCTGGTCGTCATGGGTTAATTCCCGGCCGCCGCGCCAACTTTCGGTTTCACCGAAACCGATCAGGTCGGGCGCGATCAGCCGGACATCGCCGTCGAGGAGAGGCGCAACCTTCCGCCAATGGGCGGAGGAGGTTCCGCCGGCATGCAGCAACAGGATCGTGTCGCCCGTTGCGGGACCGGTATCGGTGTAATTCGCATTCAAGCCGTTTACTGTGATCTCGGGCATTTCTATTCTCCTCGTTGGCGATCGGCCTCCGGCCGTCATCGGCCATCGAACCGGGTACAACGATAGAGGCGCCCGATTTCAGCCGGATTTCCGGCAACCGGGAGAAGGGTTTCAATTGTTTCAGCGAATTGCGCGAATGCCCCACCTCCTGAAACGTTGGGTTCGAAGCGTATGCGGCAGCCTTGCCGTCTGCGGTGCCGTCGCAATGGCCGGTATGGCATCGGCTGCGGACCTGACCGTCGAGATCGCCGGCATCCGATCGAACGACGGTGTCATCGTGCTGGGCCTCTATGACACGTCGGAAGGATTCGACCTCGCCTTGAAGGTTTTCGATCATCCGGACGGCTTTGTCCGCGACGCGGGCCGTTTCCTGGGCGCATCCATCCGCGCGGAGTCCGGCATACGGCGCACGGTGTTTTCGAACCTGCCACCGGGCCGTTATGCGGCTATCGTGTTCCAGGACGCCAACCGCAACGGCAAGATTGACAAGAACCTCGTCGGAATCCCGACGGAGGCCTATGGGTTCAGCCGGAACGCTTCCGGTTTCCTGGGCCCGCCTGGTTTCGACGATGCGGCGATCGAGATCGCGGACGGCAGCCTTTCGATACAGATCGACATGCAATGAGCCGAGACGTGAAAGGAGTGGAAGGATGAACGACAGCTACCCCCGGGACATGATCGGCTACGGCCGCACGCCGCCGGACCCGCAATGGCCCGACGGCGCGAAGATCGCCCTGCAGTTCGTCATCAACTACGAAGAGGGCGCGGAGAACAACATCCTGCACGGGGACGAAGCATCGGAAGCCTTCCTGTCCGAGATCGTCGGCGCGGCACCCTGGCCCGGCGAACGGCATATGAACATGGAGTCGATCTACGAGTACGGCTCACGCGCCGGGTTCTGGCGGCTCTGGCGAATCTTCACGGCGCGCAACCTGCCGCTGACCGTGTACGGGGTGGCCATGGCGCTCGCGCGCAATCCGGAAGCCGTCGCCGCGATGAAGGAAGCCGATTGGGAGATCGCGTCGCACGCCTACCGCTGGATCGAATACAAAGACTTCACCGCCGACCAGGAACGCGAACATATGGCGGAAGCGATCCGCATCCATACCGAGGCCACCGGCGACCGGCCGCTCGGCTGGTACACGGGCCGCTGTTCGATCCATACATTGGACCTCGCCGCCGAGGAAGGCTTCGAATATGCCGCCGACTCCTACGCGGACGACCTGCCCTACTGGCGGGAAGCCCCGAACGGGCCGCAACTCATCGTGCCCTACACCCTCGACGCCAACGACATGCGCTTCGGCACGCCGCAGGGGTTCAACTCGGGTGATCAGTTCTTCGCCTATCTCCGGGATAGTTTCGACGTGCTCTACGCCGAAGGGTGCGACGGCGCGCCGAAGATGATGAGCGTCGGGCTGCACTGCCGCCTCGTCGGCCGGCCCGGCCGGGCCGCCGCGTTGCTGCGCTTTTTGGACCATGTCCAGAAACACGACGACGTCTGGATCACGCGGCGCATCGACATCGCGCGCCATTGGCGCGAAACGCATCCGCCGAAGGCAGCTTAGGAACGCTTAAGGAAGGGTTAGCCGCACTGGCCGCGGTGGCGCAGCATGTGGTCGGCGAGGACGCAGGCCATCATCGCCTCGCCCACCGGGACGCCGCGGATGCCGACGCAGGGGTCGTGCCGGCCCTTGGTGACGATTTCCGTATTCTGCCCGTCCACGGTGACGGTCCGGCGTGGCTTCAGGATCGAGCTGGTCGGCTTCACGGCAAACCGCACGATGATGTCCTGACCCGACGAGATGCCGCCGAGCACGCCGCCGGCATGGTTGGTCAAGAACCGCACGGTGCCGTCGTTGTTCATCGCCATCTCGTCGGCATTGTCCTCGCCACGCAGCGCGGCGGACGCCATGCCCGTGCCAATCTCGACGCCCTTCACCGCATTGATGCTCATCATCGCGGCGGCAAGGTCAGCGTCGAGCTTGCCGTAGACCGGCGCGCCCCATCCGACGGGGACGCCCGAGGCAACCACCTCGATCACCGCGCCGACCGACGAGCCGTCCTTGCGGACGCCGTCCAGGAAAGTCGCCCACTCCTCCGCCGCCACGGGATCGGGGCAGAAGAAAGGATTGTTCGCGGTTTCATCCCAATTGCAGCGATCCCGGTCCACGCCGTGCGGCCCCATCTGCACAAGGCCGCCGCGAATCTCGATCCCGTCGCCCAGTACCTTGCGCGCAATACCGCCCGCCGCGACCCGCAGCGCCGTTTCCCGCGCCGACGAGCGGCCGCCGCCACGGTAATCCCGCAGGCCGTATTTCTTGTGATAGGTGTAGTCCGCATGCGCCGGACGGAACTTGTCCTTGATGTCGCCGTAGTCGCGTGACCGCTGATCCACGTTCTCGATCATCAGGCTGACGGGCGTGCCGGTCGTAACGCCCTCGAACACACCCGACAGGATCTTCACCTGATCCGGTTCCTTACGCTGGGTCGTGTATCTCGACTGACCCGGACGCCGCTTGTCGAGCCACTGCTGGATATCCGCCTCGGTCACCGCGAGTCCCGGCGGCACGCCGTCGACCACGGCGCCGATAGCCGGGCCATGACTTTCACCCCAGGTGGTGAAGCGGAAAAGATGTCCGAAGCTGTTATCCGACATAGGGGCCGCCGCGGCTCAGGATTTGGTCCTGAGCCCGTCAATGAGTTTCGAGACTTCGTCGGCCGCGTCGACCGAAACCATGCCGACCGTGTGGTACCCGGAGTCCACATGATGGACCTCGCCGGTCACGCCGCTGCTCAGGTCCGACAGGAGGTAGAGGCCGGAATTGCCGACATCGTCGAGCGTGACATTGCGCTTCAGCGGCGAGTTCAACTCGTTCCATTTCAGGATATAGCGGAAGTCGCCGATGCCCGATGCGGCAAGCGTCTTGATCGGCCCCGCCGAGATCGCGTTGACGCGAATGTTCTGCCCGCCGAGATCGACCGCCAGATACCGCACGCTCGCTTCCAAGGCCGCCTTGGCGACGCCCATGACATTGTAATGCGGCATCACGCGCTCCGACCCGTAATAGGTCAACGTCAGGATGCTGCCGCCGTTCGGCATCATCTCCGCCGCGCGCTGACAAAGCGCGGTCAACGTGTAGCAGGACACATCCAGGGTGAGCTGGAAGTTGTCGCGCGATGTGTTGACGTATTTACCGGTCAACTCGTGCCGGTCGGAAAAGGCGATGGCATGCACGATGAAATCGAGGCTGTCCCACCGCTTGCCGATCTCGGTGAAAAGGTTGTCCAGGCTGGCGTCGTCGCCGGCGTCGCATTCGACTATGAAATCGGACCCGATGGATTCGGCCAGCGGCTTGACCCGGCGTTCGAGCTGCGGCGCTTGATAGGAAAAAGCCAGTTCGGCCCCATGGTCGGCAAGCACCCGGGAGATACCCCAGGCGATCGAGCGGTCATTCGCGACCCCCATTACCAGTCCACGTTTTCCTGCCATCAGCGCTTGCGGCTCAGCCATCGGAACTCCAATAAAAACTCAGGGCAAAGTGCGCGACATCTTATACAAGAAGGTCCGCCGGTCAAAGGCGGCATCCGCCCTATTTCGGCGGGTCCGGCGTTTCTTCGACCACCGGAACGCCGTCCATATGGCGCATGGTCCGGATGACGATGATCCCTACCGTAACGATCACGATCAGGCCGGCAACGGAGAGCACACCGGCAATCACGCCCCATATGACGCCGAATTCCTCGTACATGAGCAGAGTACCCCGCCAAACGGCGAAATAAGCCACGAAGCCCACGAGGCACGACAAGGCGAGGATATGCTTGATCCGAGGCAGAACGGAACCCTCCGCGATGGCCGAAATTGATGTTCAGCGGATTTTAATCCCGGCGCTATACTAACGCCATACGGGAGAACAGCATGGCGAAGACACATCGCGCCGCCAGAACGACTCAAGAACGGCCAAGCATACGATCGGGACTGGCTTTCCTGGTTTATGTGCTTCGCCGGTTCAAACGCGACCATTGCCAAGAGCGGTCGGCGGCGCTGACGTTTACCGCATTGTTGGCACTGGTGCCGTTGCTAGCCATCAGCTTCGCGATCTTCGCCGCCTTCCCGGCCTTCCAAAGCATGAAGGGGGAAGTGCAGTCCTTCGTATTCCAGAACTTCGTGCCCGAGATCGGATCGGTGGTCTATGACCATATCGACCAATTCACCAGCAAGACGGGCCAGTTGACTGCGGTGGGCGTGATCTTCCTCGCAGTGACGTCGATCATGCTGCTGTCGTCGATCAACAATACCTTCAACGTCATCTGGAAGGTCCGGGAAACACGACCCCTTGTCGGCCGCCTGCTGGTCTACTGGGCGGTGCTTACCCTATCGCCGATGCTGTTCGGGGCCAGCCTCTCGCTTTCGAGCTATCTGTTCGCCGCCGCGCAGGCGACGGGCGTCGAACAGTTCACCGGCCCGCTCAGCCGGCTCGCCGGCTTTATTCCGTTGATCCTCCAGGTGGCCGGCTTCTCGATCCTCTATATGGTCATGCCCGCATATCCCGTGCGCCGCCGCGATGCCTTGATCGGCGGCTTGGCCGCCGGATTGCTGTTCGAACTCCTCAAGAAAGGGTTCGGCCTCTACGTCAAGAATTTCCCGACCTACGAAACGGTCTATGGCGCGCTGTCCGCGTTTCCGATCCTGCTGATCTGGATGTATGTCGCATGGGTCGTCGTCCTGCTGGGCGCGCAGATGACCGCCGCGATGCCGGAATGGCGCGCCGGCGTCCGCGTGATCACGCAATCGACGATCCCGGCGGCCCGCCTGCTGGCGGCGGCGCTGTCCCTTCTCCACGCCCTGCACCTCACAAACCTGAAGGGCGGCGGGCTCAGCATCCGGCGCATGGCCCGCGCGGCGCCCGCGGCACCCGAAGCGGTTGCGGTCGTGCTGGCCGCCTTGCAGCGGGCCCGCTACATGATGCGGACGGACGGCGGCGGCTGGACGCTATCCCGCGACCTGGAATCCGTCACGCTGGCCGATCTGAAACGCGATTTGGGGTTGGACCTGGATATCAGCGACCTGCGCTACATCCCGACCTACGGGTGGGGCAAGCGCTACAGCGAGATCATCCGGAATATCGACGAGGCGGATGCCGAATTCACCAACATCACCCTAAGAGAACTGCTCGCGCCGGATGACGAGGCCGAAATCATCGAGTTCCCGGACCCGGATGAAGAAGACGAAGAAGGGCAAATCACCGACCGGAAAACGAAACTGCTCGCTTTGTTCGGGCTGACGGTGCTCAGCAAAAACTAACGGGATTATTCCAGGCCGGCTTTCTTGCGGACGTCGTAACGATGCCGCAACGCCCACCCTTGCAGGAACGACCGCAATTCGTCGTCAGGCCGTTCCGGCAGCACGACTTCAAGCTCGACGATCTGATCGCCGCGCCCGCCGCCCCGTTGGCCAGCAACGCCCTTGCCTTTCAAGCGCAGCATGCTGCCCGTGTTGGACCCCGGCGGAATCGTCACCGTGACGCGGCCGTCAATCGTCGGCACCTTGATCTTGCCGCCCAGCACTGCCTCGTCCAGCGTCACCGGGATCGTCAGATAGACGTCCTTGCCCTTGCGCCGGAACATCGCATCGTCCTGGACCTGCACGGTGACATAGGCGTCACCCGCCGTGCCGCCGCCCAGACCCGGCATGCCCTGCGACCGCAGCCGCAGCGTCTGGCCGTCCTCGGTACCCGGCGGAATCGTGACGTCCAGAGATTTACCGTCATACAGCGATATACGCCGCCGGACCCCGCGCGCCGCCTCGGCGAAGGTGACCTGAAGCGTGTATTGCACGTCGCGGCCCTTGACCCGTCCGCCACGCTGCCCGCCGCCACCGCCGCGAGGGCCCGGGCCGCGCCGCGGATCCGCCTTGGCCCGGCCGAAGAGGTCGGAGAAGAGGTCCTCGAAATTGCCGCCTGAGTCGTCGCGGGCGCCACCGGCCGCGCCGCCCGAGGAATAGGCGCGGTGAAAGGCGTCGTCGTAGCGCGGCGAACCGTCCGGATTGGTCTCGCCCCGGTCATATTTCGCCCGCGCAACGGTATCGGACAGGGTGTTATAGGCGGTCGAAACCTCCTTGAACCGCTGCTCGATCACCTCGTCGCCCGGATTCAAATCCGGGTGCAGCTCTTTCGCAAGCTTGCGATAGGCCTTCTTGATATCGTCTTGGCTGGCCTTCTTGTCGACGCCCAGCACGGTATAAGGGTCTCGCATACGACCTTTTTTCCCTGTTCACGGCCTGCGGGCCCCTGCCGGCGGAGACCCTTGGTATTTCCGTGATTCGATACACATACTCAGTATAGGATCAAATTTGAACCAGATTTGGTTAACAACCTAACAATCAATCTATTCTTCCGCTGCTCCAATTCAAAAAGGGCGACCATGGCCGCACAAGACCCTATCCAACGCTTTCACGACTGGTTCGAGGACGCGAAGGAAAAAGAACCGACACTTCCGGAAGCGGTGGCGCTGGCCACGGCGGACAGCAACGGCGCGCCATCGGTTCGGATGGTCCTCTTGAAAGCGTTCGACGATAACGGCTTCGTATTCTACACGAATTTGGAAAGCCGCAAGGCCCAGGAGATCACCGAGACCAAACGCGCCGCGCTGCTGTTCCATTGGAAATCACTCGGACGCCAAATACGGATCGAAGGCGCGGTGACCCAGGTCGATCCCGCCGAGGCCGATGCCTATTTCGCGACCCGGGACCGCGGCGCGCAGATCGGTGCTTGGGCCAGCGATCAATCCCGCGCCATGACGTCACGGTTCGACCTTGAAAAACGGGTCGCCACCTTCACCGCGAAGTTCGGGGTCGGGAAGGTGCCGAGGCCGGAGCATTGGTCGGGGTATCGCGTCGCGCCGGAACGGCTGGAGTTTTGGAGCGAAGCCACCTTCCGGCTGCATGAACGCGAAGTGTACATTCGGGATGGCGGCGAATGGAGAACAGAACGCCTGTTCCCCTGATCGAGGCAGACTGACCGTGAACACGTCCGCGATCGCGACAAACAAACAGCACGGCAACGATCGGCTGACGCGCGCCGCGAGCTATGCATCGCTCTCGGTCGCGATCTTCCTGATCATCCTGAAGAGCGCCGCCTGGTTCTTCACGGGATCGGTCGCCGTCTTGTCGAGCCTTGCGGACTCCATCCTCGACGGTATCGCTTCCCTGGTGACGCTTTTCGCGATCCGTCATGCCCAGGTGCCGGCGGACCGGGAACACCGGTTCGGCCACGGCAAGGCGGAACCGTTGGCCGCACTGGCGCAATCCGCCTTCATCATCGGTTCGGCCGTCCTGCTTTTCTATGAGGCGGGCAGCCGGTTCTTCCATCCACTACCGGTCGCACGCCCGGAAATCGGAATAGCGGTCACGATCATCGCCATCGTCGCGACGCTGGGCCTGGTGACATTCCAGCATTGGGTCGTCCGGCGAACGAACTCCATCGCGATCAACGCGGACTCGCTGCATTACAAAGGCGACCTGCTGATGAACACGGCGGTGATCGTCGCCTTGGTGCTGACGGGATGGTTCGACCTGCCGTATGCGGACCCGGTCTTCGCGCTGCTCATCGCCCTCTATCTCGCAGGCAATGCCTGGAAGATCGTGCGCGAGGCGATCGACATCCTGATGGACCGCGAACTGCCCGAGGAAGACCGGCAGAAGATCATCGAGATCGCCAACTCGCACCCGAAGGCGCGGCGGGCGCATGACCTGCGGACGCGTCACGACGGCCAGACCAGCTTTATCCAATTGCATCTCGAAATGGACCCGGATATCTCCCTGATGGCCGCACATAAGATCGCCGACGACGTGGAAGCCATGATCGGCAACGCCTTCCCGAATGCGGAAATCATCATTCATCAGGACCCGGAAGGCCTTGAAGAAGACCACGACAAATTCACCTAACCCCTGCGCATTGGAACCAGCATGAGCGACGAGAAAAAAACCGTCATCCTTACCGGCGCGAGCCGCGGGATCGGGCACGCCACGGTGAAACGCTTTTCCGCGGAGCAATGGCACATCATCACCTGCAGCCGGGACGATGTTCCGGAGGCGTGCAAACGCGATCCGAACTGGAGCCATCACATTCCGACCGACCTTGCCGACCCGGACTCCGTCGCCGCGTTCATCGACGAAGCCAACGCCGCTTTGGGCGACATGCCCGTGAACGCCCTGATCAACAATGCGGCGATTTCACCCAAGACCGAATTCAAGGAGCGGCTCGGCTGCCTGAATGGCGGGCTCGACCGCTGGCGCGAGGTCTACGAATTGAACTTGTTCACGCCGCTGACGCTGGGCCGGGGATTTGCCGCCGCACTGACCCGCGGGGCCAAGGACGGCGGGGCCTGCGTGGTAAACATCACCTCGATCGCGGGACATGAGATTCACCCCTTCGCCGGGTCGGCCTATTCCACGTCGAAAGCCGCCCTGTCCGCGCTGACGCGCGAGATGGCGGTGGAGTTCGCCCAACTGGGCGTGCGGGTCAACGCCGTCGCACCGGGCGAGATCGAAACCGAGATGATCGGCGAGGAATACGAGCCGCTGATCAACCGCATCCCAATGCACCGCATGGGAACGCCGGACGAGGTCGCGGGTTGCGTCTTCCAGATGTGCGGGACCGATATGGGCTACGTCACCGGGACCGAGGTCTTCGTCACCGGCGGTCAGCACCTATAGCGATTTACGAGGTTCCGGTTTCTAGGCCGGTGTCTCGATGGAGTGGAACCATTCCAGGCGCTGCTTGATCTGGTCGATCTCCAGCACCAGCCAGTCGCGCAGATACCCTTCTTCGTAACGCGACAGCAGGTCTTGCAGACGCGCGAGTTCCGTTTCGCACATCTCGACCAGAATGGCGGTCTGCTCTTCGCGCGCCGGCGCATCGAGAAGATGCAGGAAGCGGAGTTTCAGCGCGACGACGAGTTTGGCGACATCGTTCACCGGCGCCCGGACGTTCGAGGTCATCAGCGTGACGAAGGCCGCGCGGCCCGTTTCCGTGATCCGCAGCATACCGTCTTCCGCGCCGTTCTCCCCATCGGTCTCGACCAAGCCTTCATAGGTCAGCAGTTCGAGCGACGTGCCCAACAGGTCGAGCGACGGGCCGATGATGCGGCCAACGAAATATCGGATTTCCGAAGCAAGGTCGGCATAGGGCCGATCGCCTTCCATCAACGTCCCCAAGGCCGTCAGACGGACGGCCTCGGTCGGTATGAGAGTGTTGTCGCGATACATGGTCTCCGCTCCTTCAGGCGGCGCGTTCCAACGACAGGCTCTCCCAAATTTCTACCAGAGCACGGGTCAGCGCGTCCATCATCTCGTCGGTATGAAGCGGCGTCGGCGTGATGCGCAGCCGCTCCGTGCCTTTCGGAACCGTCGGATGGTTAATCGGCTGGACGTAGATGCCGTAGCTGTCGAGCAGGATGTCGCTCGCCTGTTTGCACAGCACCGGATCCCCGACCATAACCGGAACGATATGGCTGACCGACGGCATGACCGGCAATCCGGCATCCCTCAGCTTTTTCATCAGCGTCTTGGCCCGCTCCTGGTGGCGCGTCCGCATCGCCCCGCCTTCCTGTCCCTGCAGCGTTTTCACGCTGCTCAAGGCGCCGGCGGCGATAGCCGGCGGCAGGGCGGTCGTGAAGATGAAGCCGTCACCGTAGGACCGGACGAAATCGATCATTGCGGCCGACCCGGCAATGTACCCGCCGATCACGCCGAATGCCTTCGCCAGCGTCCCTTGGATGACGGTCATCCGGTCCATCACGCCATCGCGCTCGGCAACGCCCGCGCCGCGCGGGCCGTACATGCCGACCGCATGGACTTCGTCCAGATAGGTCATGGCATTGTATTTTTCAGCGATATCGGCCAGTTCCGCGAGCGGCGCGATGTCGCCGTCCATCGAATAGACCGATTCGAACGCGACCAGCTTCGGCCGGTCGGGATCGTCGGCGCTGATCAGGCGTTCCAGGTCCGCGGGATCGTTATGCGCGAAGATGCGCTTCTCGACACGGCTGTGGCGCATCCCCTCGATCATCGAGTTATGGTTGAGCGCATCGGAATAGAGGATGCAATCCGGAATCTTCGAAGCCAGCGTCGCCAGCGCGGTCATGTTCGCGACATAGCCGGAGGTGAACAGGAGCGCGGCCTCTTTCTGGTGCAGCGCCGCCAGTTCGCGCTCCAACAGCACGTGATAATGATTGGTGCCCGAGATATTGCGCGTGCCGCCGGCGCCCGCGCCGCAGCGCTCGAGTGCTTCCTTCATGGCCTCGATGGTGTTCGGGTTCTGCCCCATCCCGAGATAATCGTTCGAGCACCATACGGTGACGTCCGCCACGGTTCCTTCGTCATGCCGGTACGCACTCGGGAAATCACCCGCCTGCCGTTCCAGGTCGGCAAAGACGCGATAATTCCCCTGACGCCTAAGGTCGTCGACGCGCTCTGCGAAATACGATTCGTAATTCATGGCCTACACACCTACTCGGATAGCGGCGTACCGCTCTCGTAACGCGTTGTACGGTATATATGGTTTATTTTTGTTTACCATGAAGGTGGCCGCCGCCACAGCGTTCTCTATGTCGCAGGGCAACCCCCTAATTCGCTGATTTCTCCAGCCAGGCCGCCGTATCGTCCAGCGCCTTGCCGAAACGGTCGAACAGGTCGTCGATCTCATCGTCGGTGATGATCAACGGCGGACAGAGGGTGATCGTATCGCCCGGCACGGCGCGCACGATCAGTCCGTGTTCCTGCGCCTGCGCCGCGAAATAAGGACCGACCCCCTGCTGGGCATCAAAGGATGTCTTGTTGGCCTTATCCTTGACCAGTTCGACGCCGGCCACGAGGCCGCAGCCTCGAACTTCCCCGACCAGCGGATGATCGGCGAACCCGTGCAGCCGTTCGGCGAATCGCGGCATCACCTTCCGGACATGGCCGACGATGTTGCGTTCCTCATAGATATTAAGGGTTTCGAGGGCGACGGCGCAGGCGACGGGGTGGCCGGAATAGGTGAAGCCGTGCCCGAATGTGCCGATCTCCCCGCTATTCTTGTAGATCGCGTCCGACACCTTCTCGTTGATCATCAGTCCGGAGATCGGCAGATAGGCTGACGACAGCGCCTTTGCGACCGTGATGATGTCCGGCTGCAGGTTGTAGGTTTCGGTGGCGAACATATTGCCCGTCCGTCCGAATCCGCAGATCACTTCGTCGGCGACGAACAGGATGTCGTACTTCTTCAGGATCGGCTGGATCTTGTCGAAATAGGTGGCCGGCGGCACGATCACGCCGCCCGCGCCCATGATCGGCTCCGCGAAGAAGGCGGCGACCGTGTCCGGGCCTTCGTCCTCGATCAATTTTTCGAGATTGGCCGCCAATCGCGTCGCGAACTCCTCTTCGCTTTCGCCCTCTTCGGCGAAGCGGTAGTGATGCGGGCAATCGGTGTGGATGATTCCGGCGATCGGCAGGTCGAAATCGCGATGGTTGAAGGGCAGCCCTGTCAGGCTTGCCGACGCAACCGTCACGCCATGATAGCCCTTGATGCGGCTGATGATCTTCTTCTTCTCTGGCCGGCCCAAGGCGTTGTTGTAATACCAGATCATCTTAACGGCGCTGTCGTTCGCCTCCGACCCCGAATTGGCGAAGAAGACCTTGGACATCGGAACCGGCGCCATGCCGATCAGCTTCTCCGCGAGGTTGATCGCCGGGTCGTGACTCTTCGCGGCGAACACATGATAGAAGGGCAGATCGCGCATTTGCCGCGCCGCCGCCTCGACCAGCCGCTCCTCGGCGAACCCGAGCGACGTGCACCATAGGCCCGCCATCGCCTCGATATAGGGTTTGCCCTCCTCGTCATAGACCCAGATTCCCTTACCCTTCGCCATAACCTGGGGACCGACGGTCTTGTGCCGTTCCAGGTTCGTGTAGGGGTGCATGACATAGGCAATATCGCGGCTGCTGGCGGAATTGCCGGGCGATGTCGGGGTTTGTGACATGGACGGGGTCTCCTGTTGGGCAATCAGCATCCCGACCGCAATCGGCCCGGATACCGGATGATCAACCCTACAATGCGGATTCGCCCGGGCAAAGGACCACTTCAAAAAATCGCATTTCACGACTCCGGCGTTGACATATTCTAAAATCACATCATATTAGTGGAGAACATAAATATAACATCTAAAATATGTTATTTAAAACAAGGACACCGTCATGACGGCCATCTACGTGTTGCATGAGAACGATGAGTGGGTCGCCCCGCTCCGCACCGCTTTCGAGCGACAGGGCCTCCCGTTCGAGGAATGGCATCTGGCGGAAGGGTCCGTCGACTTGGGCGATATCCCGCCGGCCGGTGTTTTCTATAACCGCATGAGCGCATCGTCGCACACGCGCGGGCACCGCTTCGCACCGGAACTCGCCGGCAGCGTCCTGGCGTGGCTGGAAAGCCACGGCCGCCGCGTGATCAACGGCGGGAACGCGCTGGAACTCGAGATCAGCAAGGTGAAGCAATACGCGGCCTTGGCCGCCGCCGGCGTCCCGGTACCGCGCACCGTCGTGGCGGTCGGCAAGGACGCGTTGCGCGACGCGATCCGCAAGGTCGGCGCGCCATTGATCCTGAAACCCAACCGCGGTGGCAAGGGCTTGGGCGTCCAGAAATTCGACGATATCGCATCGGCCGAAGCCTTCATCGACGGCGACGCTTTCGATGCCGGTCTGGACGGCACGGTCTTGGTGCAACGCTATGTGCATGCAGCGGAACCCGCCATCATCCGAAACGAGTTCGTCGGCGGCCGCTTGGTCTATTCCGTCCGGGTCGATACGTCGGACGGCTTCGAGCTTTGCCCCGCCGATGTCTGCGCCATCGACGACGCGCCGGCCGAGCCGGAGCGGCCCAAATTCGAAATCCTCGACGGCTTCAGCCATCCGCTGCACGCCCGCATGGAGCAGTTCCTCGCGCGCAACGGGATCGAGGTCGCCGGGATCGAGATGATCACCGACACCAACGGCGAGACCTGGGTCTACGACGTCAACACCAACACCAACTACAACCCCGACGCCGAAGCGGCCGCCGGCCTGACGGACACGAACCGGTCCGGCATGGGCGCGCTCGCGGATTTCCTCGGTGGCGAACTAGCAAGTCTCCGGCACCTCGCCGCCGCTGAATAACAGCCTCCTCTTCTCTCCCCTACTCATGCCCTGCCGCGGTTTCGTACCGCGGCAGTTTTCTTGGCTATACTGGCTCTGACGCAGCGCGCGCTGCCGCCGCAGGGAGAGGACGCCATGGCCATCGATTACGAAAAGATCATGAAGCTCGACATTCCGGAGATCGAGCAGGAATGGACCGCGCGGGACACGATGCTGTATGCGCTCGGCGTCGGCCTCGGCAACGACCCCATCGATCGCGACGAGCTTCGGTTCCTGTATGAAAAAGACCTGCAAGCCCTGCCGACGCAAGCGGTCGTGATGGCGTATCCCGGCAGTTGGATCCGGCAATATGATGTCGGCATCGATTATCTTCGCATGGTCAACGGCGGCAACAGCTTCACCATCCACAAGGCACTGCCGGTCGAAGGGACTTTCGTCGGAAAAATTCACGTGACCGGCGTGATCGATAAGGGCGAAGGCCGGGGCGCGTTGGTCAATGCCGAGCGCAAAGTCTACGACAAATCGACCGGCGACCATCTGTGCACGGTCGGCACCAGTTCCTTCCTGCGCGGGCAAGGCGGATTCGGCGGACCGAGCGGACCAGAGAAACCGGTGGCGCAAATTCCCGACCGGCCATGGGACCTTGCCTGCGACCTGGAGACACTGCCGCAATCGGCGCTGATCTACCGCTTGAGCGGCGACTACAATCCGCTGCATGCGGACCCCGACATCGCGACCAAGGCGGGCTTCGACCGGCCCATCGCGCACGGTCTGCTGACCTACGGCGTCGCGGGGAACGCGCTGCTCAAGACCATCTGCGGCTACGACCCGTCAAAACTGAAAAGCATGGAAGGGCGTTTCTCCGCCCCGGTTTTCCCCGGCGACACCATCCGCACGGAGATGTGGCAGGACGGCTCCGAGATTATCTTCCGCTCCGTCGTCGCCGAACGCGACGCGGTGGTGATCAACAACGGCCGGGCGGAGATCGCGGGGTAGACGGCCGACACATCGCGATCTGCCGCGCGCCTGCGCTTTCCGTCACCGCAGCCGCCAGCTTCCTTCCCAGCGCAGCGTTTGGCGGCCGTCGGACAGCCGCACCAGCGTCGCCGTTTTGCCTTTGCCGTCGATGTCCGCGTATTTACCGGTGCCGTCGATGAACTCCCAAATGCTGCCCCTACCTTCGGCGCGCCACCAGATCCACCAGGCATCGCCGTCCTTGTCGATCGTGCTGCAGTAACCGCTGCTATGCGGCGGGAACCCCTTCGCCGACAGGACCGTCGTGCCGCCGCAGCTTTGCCCGGCCAGATGGAACGGCGTTTTCGGATCGTCGGCGACGATGACACCCTTCATCCGCGTCCGGATCACGGTGCTGCCGTTCTTCAGCTTGGTCGTTTCCGTGGCGATCGGGACATAGGTGACGGTCCCGCTGCCCTTCTGCATCGGCGCCGGTTCGGGTTTCTGCTCGGCTGCCGGCGCGCTTTTCTGCGGGGCCGCCGCACCGGCCTTCGGCTCCGCCGCCTGTGCGGGTCCGAACAAACAGGCAAACACGAACCAAGCGCAGATGATTCCTTTTCGAAACGCCATCATTGTATTCCTCCGCGTTACGGCATGCGCCTTCACCAGCACGCCCCGGCAGAATCTTCGCAATACGCAATCCCGCCAACCTGACACCGCCGCCACATACCAGACCCGGGCAGCACGCCATCCACTCGACATCAAAATTCGAGGGTCGCTGCACATATCGAATTTTGGAGTGTCGAGCCAGCCGATCGAGCGGGTTCAAACACCACCCTAAACCCTATCCGAGAACGGTGCTCGAGAGAAAATCACGCGCTATTCAAGCGCCTTTCGTCGGTCATCCTGTGCGGCAGGGTGATCCGCACTCGCGTCCCCTTGCCGACTTCGCTTTCGATATCGAGTTTCCCATGATGCAGTCGCACTAACGACGCGACAATCGATAACCCTAGTCCAGTGCCCTCTATCGATACGAACGCGTCGAACCTTGATCCTTGGGTAAAGGGTTTGAGAAGCAAAGGAATATCATCGGCCGGGATACCAATGCCGGTATCTTCAACGCACAAGATCAGGTCATCCAGCGCTACGGCCACGGTCACCAGCACCGAGCCTCCGTTCGGCGTGTACTTCACCGCATTCGATAGCAGGTTAAGAACGATTTGCTTGACCGCCCGCCGGTCGGAGTAAAGAGGCGGCAAATCGCCGGGCACATCCAAGTTCAGTTCGACACCACTCTGCTGCGCCAATTCGGCAATAGTTGAGCCGCACTCGCCGATCAAATCTCCGACGTCCACCTTCTCTTCCACCAGCACAAGCTCGCCCGCTTCGATCGCGGAAATATCTAGGATATCGTTGACCAGGCTCAACAAATGCTTGCCACTGGCGCGAATATCCTCGGCGTAACCCGCATACTTGTTGCTCCCAAGCGGCCCGAAGGTCTGATGGCAGAAGATATCCGCGAATCCGATAATCGCATTCAATGGCGTTCGAAGCTCATGGCTCATAGCGGCCAAGAATTGGGATTTGGCCTCATTGGCGTTCTCGGCCTCTTGCTTGGCGTTCAGCAGCGCCTCTTCGATCCGCTTGCGACGGGTGATGTCATGTACGGTACCGGTCATCCGCACGGGCTGGCCGGCCTCGAAGGTAATCTCGCCCAACTCTTGTACCGTCTTGATATGGCCGTCCGGTAGTACGATCCGGTGCTCGATTACATATGGATCATTGCTCTCCAGGCAGCGCTCCACTTCGTCGATGACGGACTGGCGATCATCCGGATGAATGGTGTCGAGAAACGATTCGTATGTTGCCCCGAACTGCTGCGGCTCCAATCCGAAAATCCGGTAGATCTCATCGGACCAATACAGGGCGTTCGTTTCGATTTCCCAATCCCAGTTTCCAAGCCGCGCAATCCTTTGCGCATTGGCGAGGCTGTCCTGGCTTTTCCGTAGCGCGGTCTCCGATTCAATTCGTTTCTCGATTTCTTCCTGCAAATCGCGGGTACGATCATGAATATGTCGCTCTAGATCGTCCTGACTTTCATACACCCGCGCTTCAACCCGTTTGAGAATTGTTGAAAAGAATGCAAGCGCAGCGCCTACCAACAGGAGGGCGACGACGAGTACTGAAACCACTCTCAAATGAAAACCGCTCCAGATCGCCGACGTGTCTTGAATGACAGCAAGCTCGCCGACCAGACGCGCATTGGAATCGATGAGCGGGATGAAACCAATGTCGAAACGACCTTCAATTGCGTCAGCCGGATGATCGACGACACTCGCGTAGCTCAAATGCCGGCCCGACTTGTCGGTTAGCTGGTTGCGCGCAAGAACCGCCGGATCACCGAAAGACCATTCCGTGGTTTCCGCTGCTATCACCGAAGTTTTGTACTCGCTCCAATTCGCAGCTCTACCCATCGCCGACATCCCGGTCTCCCAATCCGGGCGTTGCAGGTAGTCCTTCGAAACGAATACCGCCAGATCGACATTCAACGTCTCCCGGATCTCCGTGGTGATTCGGGAAATCTCCTTGCCGAGTTCAACAAACCCGATGATTTTGCCTTCAGAGACCCACGGCATGACCACACGCATGCTTAACGTGCCCAATGGCCCCAGCTCCAACCCATGCGACATTTCCATCCGCTTTTCGGCCTGAAGGACCGTGCGCCGGTTTATCGTGTCTCCGTGACGGCCAGGAAAATGCAATCGGAGCAAAGCGACACGCTCCGGTGTAAGAAAATAGAAATGCGTAATTCCCGTCTGGTCTTTCAGATTTTTGAACTGGGAAGAATTCAAGCGTAGGAGCGACTGGCGGTCGCGTTCAAGCAGGACGTCTCGGATGTCCGTTCTCGACGCGAGCGTGGCGAGCACCGCCTTCATCGTCTCGGTGTCTTGCCGCATTCGTTGCCAAAGAAGGTGCTCGGCCGCGGCTATATCTTCGGCCAAATGAGTCTCAAGAAGATCGCGCTCCCGCAGGAAAGCGGTCGTGAAAACCACTCCGGCGAGAATTGTCAGAACGCCCACAAACGTAGCAAGGACAGGGAACTTTATGTTGGGCTTCTTATCGTTCGATGTCTCAACCATGTAATTGTATTTTCGCAGCGCTTGCTCGCTATCTGGTCGAAATCTAAAGCGGCGCTTTTAAGAAACTGTAAAACTCCTGGCGGCCAATCCAATTAAGGTCAAAGCCCATCGCAGTCCCGCAATGTGACAAGCGGACGGCCACGCCGCATAATCGGCCCGCCCCAACCGGCGGCCCGGACATGTGCCTGGGCCCGCAACCACAATTAGGGAGTTACTGAGTATGTCCGAGAGGGCGGAAACGTCGCCGCTCGCGGTATTCCGGGAATACTGCGACAAGGGCGACCTTGCGTATCAAGTCACCGAAGACGGCGAGGCGGTGTTCTATCCGCGATTGGTCGCACCGAAAACGGGCGGCGCGTTGGAATGGAAGGTCAGTAAGGGTCTCGGCACCGTCTATGCCACGACCACCCTGCATCCGCGCAACGGCGAGCCGTATGACGTCTCGATGATCGATCTCGACGAAGGCTTTCGCATGATGAGCCGCGTCGAGAATATCGATCCGTCGGAGGTCAAGATCGGCATGCGCGTGAAGGTGCGGATGATCCCCGGCACCGACGACCAGCCGGTCTATCCGGTCTTCGATCCGGTGGAGGGCTGATCATGAGCAATCTTCGCGGAAATATCGCGATCGTCGGCACGGCGGAATCCGACCTCGGCGTCGTCGCCCCTGACATGACCCCGTTCGACCTTATGGCGCAGGGCACGATGCGCGCGCTCGATAATTGCGGCCTGAAGCTGAGCGACGTCGACGGCTATTTCGCCGCGACCAGCCAGTCGCGCATGGTCGCCATGGCGATGTGCGAATATCTCGGCATCCAGCCGAAGTACTTCGACTCCACGCAGATCGGCGGCTCGTCCTTCATGGCGCATGTGGCGCACGCCCAGGCGGCCATCGCGGCCGGCTGCTGCGAGGTCGTCGTCGTCGCCTACGGCAGCACGCAGCGTTCGGTCAGCCGGGCCGCCGCGTCGGCGCGCGAGCCGAATGCCTACGAGGACCCGTATAAGCCGATGATGCCGCCGAGCGCCTATGCCCTCGCCGCCTCCCGGCATATGCACGAATACGGCACGACGCGGGAGCAGTTGGCCGAGATCGCCGTGGCGGCGCGCAACTGGGCGAAGCTGAACCCGGTCGCCTACCGGCAGGACGACCTGACCGTCGAGGACGTACTGAACGCACCGATGATCAGCTACCCCTTCACGGTGCGGGACTGCTGCCTCGTCACGGACGGCGGCGGCGCGATCGTCATCACCACGCCGGAACGAGCCAAGGACCTCAAGACGAAGCCCGCCTATGTGCTCGGCACCGGCGAACATATCAGCCACAACATGATCAGCACGATGCCGGACATGACGGTTTCCGGCGCGGCGCATTCCGGACCGATCGCCTACAAGGAAGCGGGCGTGACGGTGAAGGATATCGACGTGTTCGAGCTGTATGACGCGTTCACGATCAACACGCTGCTGTTCCTGGAGGACCTGGGTGTCTGCGCCAAGGGCGAAGGCGGCGCGTTCGTCGAGAACAACCGCATCGGCCCCGGCGGCGAGGTGCCGGTCAACACGAACGGCGGCGGCCTGTCCTACTGCCATCCCGGCATGTACGGCCTGTTCCTGCTGATCGAGGCGGCCCGGCAGATCCAGGGCGTGTGCGGCGACCGGCAGGTGGACGACGTGAACCTGGCGATCGCCCACGGAAACGGCGGCGTCCTGTCGAGCCAGTGCACCGTCATCCTCGGCAGCGAAGACACGCTGTAGGCCGACGGTACTGAAACCAGACTTGGGCCTCATCCGGTATGATACGGGATGAGGCCCTTGTCTATGGTAACGCCTGTTCCCGAAGCCGGCTGATGGGCTACTGCTTGGACCGCTTTCCGGCCTTGCGGTCGGGACCGTAGAACTGCGCCAGATAATCGACGATCAGCTTACGGTCCTCCGGTTCCAGCTCGGGCATATCCTGCTCCTCGACCATCCAGTCGATCGCCTCGTCCCAGCGATCGCGCGACAAGCCCTGCTGCGTCACCAACCGCATGGAATGGCATACAACGCAGGCATAGAAAGTCTCCTCGCGCCCCTTGCCCGGCGGCATGCCCTGAAAATCCGTTTCATCGGACGCAACGGCCGACTGCGTGAAGCCGGTGGGGGCGGCGGCAAGCCACCCCCATGCCAGCGCCGCGGCGCAAACCAGCGCGCCCGTCCATCTCCGTGCCGACATCAAGCCACCGTCACGGAAATCCGGTGCATCGAGTTGTTCAAATACCCCTTCGGGTTCCAGGCGATCGCGAATGGCTGGCTCTGGCCGGCATCGTCCGTCGCCCGCACCCAGACTTCATAGTAGCCGTTCATCGGAAACTTGATCTCGGCCGACCATTGCTGCCAGGCATACGGGTTATGCGGCTTGGCGAGATTTGCCTTCATCCAGGTCGCCCCGAAATCGATCGATACATCGACACTTGAGACGGCATTGTCGCCGGACCAGGCATGTCCCCGGACGGTCAACGTGCGATCGCTCGTCTTCAGTCCGGTCTTGGGACTGGTGATCAGCGATTTCACCGGCATCGCCTCGATGATCTCGAAATCCTTCTTCGGCACCTTCTGCCCCGGCGAGACGGGATATTTCGGGACGCGGTAGGACGAGCCCGTCATCTTCGGCCCGTCATGAATCTTGTCGCGCAGCCAGACCCGCGTGAGCCATTTCTGAGAACACGAGCCCGGCCAGCCGGGAACCACCAGACGCAACGGCGCGCCGTTCATGGGGTGAAGCGCCCCACCATTCATGCCGAAGGCAATCAGGTTGTACGGATTCATGGCCTTCTTGATCGGCACGCCACGCGAGATCGGCAGCTTGTCGGGGTTGCCGGAAAGATGCTCGTCGGCGCCGACATGCGCGGTGTAGACGACATTGTCCTTCACGCCCGCCGCCTTGAGAACGTCGGCAAGCCGCACGCCGGTCCATTCCGAACAGCCCACGGCGCCCAGCGTCCATTGATTGCCGCGCGCGGGCGGATCGAAGAAGGAGCGGCCGTTGCCGCCACATTCGATCGTCAACCGATGCGTCACGACCTCGAACTTCTTCTTCAGATCATCGATGGTGAGGTCCATCGGGGAATTCACCAGGCCATCGACCCGAAGCTTCCAGGTCTTGGGATCGGTGTCCTCCGGCGGGATACCGTTGTTGCGGATGAAATGACGCGCGGTTGGCGTGACAGCATCGTCCAGCAAGTGCGGTGGCGTTTCGGCGTTCACCGGCCGATCATTGAGGATCGTCAATCCGTCCTTGCCCTCGATCTTCACGGGCTCGGCAGCAAGCGCCTCGGGAATGAACCCGGCCGGCATGTTGCGGTGAAAGGGAATCGCGGCGCCGAGCAAAGCGCCCATGCTAGCGAGGCCCGCACCGCGGAGAAATCCGCGCCGGTCTCCATGCGGCACCCGGCCAAAGACGACCTTATCCGCACGGTCGGGATCCTCGGCGTACAGCTCGAACAGATCAGCTTGCTGTTTCTCGATATCTCTTGGCATTTACGTTTCCTCCCTCGTTTCTGACGAACGATGTGCGGTATCCACAAACCGCTGATAAGGGAAGAAACGCGTGGCCGCGCCGAATTATTCCAGCATTCGAAGGGAAATCTTTAAGCGAGGCAGGGCACGCTTTTCGCGCGGCTTTCCCCAAGCGCCTGTTGGGTGCCCGAGTCCAGCGGCAGATGACGAAGGCTGGCGTCGCGCACGCTGCGCGCGATCAAGGAAAACCGGTCTTCGGCCATGCCTTCGGCAAAGACGACGTAGCCGCGCGTACCGGCACGCCAGGCATAACCCCGGTGCGGTGATACATCGAGCGACGTCATTTCGTCGGAGAATGCGTCCGTATCGGCGACGACGATCAGGCTAACCTTGCAACCGCGCGTGCCGCGGTATCCGATCAGCGTCGCGTGCCCACCCGTGGGACCGGGCACGGAGCTGACATGTGCAATGAAAAGCTTCGCGGACGTCAGATCGGGCACATAAGCGGCGGGATCCTTGACGGCCGCGTGGCCCGATATGCGGGTCGGCGCGACGGGCATCGCCGAAAGATTCCAGGAGTCATGAACGCCATGGAGCCATGCGGTATCCAGACCATGGCTTTCGTTCTTGAACACAATCGTGAGACTCGCCGCCACGGCGACGAAGAGCGCGAGGCATGCCGCCACGGCGCTGATCATTCGCCGACCGCGACGCGGGGCCTCGATTTCAAAGTCGACCGGCGGCGCGTCGCACGCGATTGTCGCCTTGAGCCGGCCCAGCGCAGACAGCTCGCGGGCCACCGCCGGATCCCGGGCGGCGGCCGCCAAGACATCGGCGGCGCGCGCAGCGTCAAGCTCGCCATCGACATAGGCGGTCAAAGTTTCGTAATCGATCGTTCTACGGCTCACGCCAAATCGTCCCCTGTTTCAACACGACTCATGCCGGCGCGACGGCAGCGCGCGAATATTCGTGTCCTCGATCGCCTCCAGCAGCCGGCGCCGGGCCCGGCTGACACGGCTCATAATCGTTCCGACCGGAACACCCAACATATCCGCCGCCTCCTGATAGCTGAAACCGGCGACATCCACCAATGCCAGGATTTCCCGATGCAGGGCCGGCAGCCGTTCGAGGGCAAGGCGAACACTAACGATACTGATGAAACGTTCGTCACCGCCCCAATATTCCATCGCCGCATCATCCGGCGGGTCGTCGAGCAAGAATTCCTCGGCGCGCCGGTTCCGGCGCAGCCGATCAAGAAAATCATTCCGGAGGACGAGGAACAACCAAGCACGATAGGCAGGTTCGTCACGCGGCACCCGGCGCGCCGAGAGCGCCTTGACCGCCGTCGCTTGCACCAGTTCACGCGCTTGGTCCTCGTCGCGCGTTAGGCTAAGCGCATACCGGTACAACCTGTCGAGGTAGGATTCGATGCGTTTCTTGTCTCGAGTCACTCGGAACCTATGCATTCCAGATGCGACAAGAGTGGCCAACGGATCGAAAAGTTGCAAGGCCCGTGCGAAAGCACCCCTACCGTTTATCGAGGAGAGTGTACCTTTAGAAACCGTAATAGAAAAAATTTCGCTGAATTTGAGTAATAATATGAATTCACCGATTCATTGATTTTAAACAAAGCAAGTGGATATTTTATCCTTCACATAAATGACAAAATATGTTGGAGAAATTTATGACAATTCTTCGATATATTCTAGTGTTATGCGTCGTAATACTTCCAACGACCGCAGCCGCAACGGCCATCACCAAAGACGAAGTGCGGAAAATGCTCGCTGCAATGGACGCCGCGGTCCTTGCCGAAGACATGAATAAATTCGGCGATTACTTAAGTGAAGATATAAAAATGGTTGTCGATTTACAGAATCAAGGCAATATTTATCGGCGCACCATGGGAAAGCAGGATTTCTTGACTGCGCTATATCAAAGCATTATTCGGTTGGATGCTTACGAACTGACACGTGAAAACATCAAAATCAAAATCAAGACTCCCACGAAAGTAGCCGTTACTTCCCGGCTTATCGAGACGATCATAATCGGCGACCTGCAAAGCACCGGCGTCACGCATGATAACTTCATCATCGAACGGATCGGCGATTCCCTTCAGGTAACCGCATATTCGAGTAAAACGCGGATGTAGCATGTTCCACTCGGGAGTGTTCCCAGGCAGACGATCCTTCCCGGGCCTTGCCGGGTCACCGCGCCTGTGATGTCATGGCGGGGACACGGGAGGAGACCTGCCATGACCCGGTCCATTCAACCTATCGGCGGACCCGCCGCCTGGCGCGGCCAGACGCTTCTAGACGATACCCGCTGGGTCCGTCCCCTCGACAGCACCGCCGTAGCCGAAATCGATGCGGCGCTCACACATGTCCGGCTGCGCGGTTGCGACTGGGCGGAAATCACGCGCGAGGACTTTCCGCTCGACAGCCTCGCCGATACGCTGTCTTCCGTCGCCAACGAACTGGAAAACGGACAGGGTGTGGTCAAATTGACCGGAATTCCGGTCGACGACTGCACGGAAATCGATCTTCGCCGGCTGCTGTTCGGCATCGGCACCCATCTCGGAACACCCGTGCAACAGAATGGCGGGCGCGGCCTGATGCGCGACATTCGCGACAGCGGCGGCAAACGGGTCGACTCAAACGGCCCGCTGCGCTGGCATACCGACCGGACGGATGTCGTAGGCCTGCTTTGCGTCCGGCGCGCCAAAGCGGGCGGCATCAGCCGGATCGTCAGCGCAGTGGCCATTCACGACGCCATCCTCGAACGCCGCCCCGACCTGCTGGCGACGCTCTATCAGGACTATCACCGTAGCACCGTGGGCGACGAAGTGGGCGCGGAAACCTTGTCCTATCCGCTGCCGATCTTCGCCCGGCGGGACGGCCATTTCACCAGTCATTTCTCAGGCACCTATATCGAACAGGCGCAGGATGTCCCCGGCGTACCGCCCCTTACCGGCATGCAAGTCGAGGCACTCGATATGCTGACCGGTCTGGCGGAGGAATTGTGCTTCGAGATGCCGCTCGCCCCCGGCGACCTGCAATTGCTGAACAATCACGTGATCTACCACGGGCGCACGCCGTTCGAGGATTCGCCCGGCGATCGCCTCGACCGGCTGCTGTTGCGTATCTGGCTATCGATGCCGAACAGCCGGCCCTTGCCGGAAAGTCACAAGGTGGTCTGGGGCAGCGTCGAGGCAGGCGCACTGCGCGGCGGCGCGCACGCCTGAACCTCGCCCGGACGATCAGTTCCCGCGGCGCTGCGCCTGCACGCGTTGGTACACGCCCTCGATATTCATCGTCCGCCACTCCTTGTAGCGCCCCCAGCCCTTGTACTTTTCGAGCGTCAACGACGCCTTGATCTCGTCGAGCGACTTGCCCGCCCGCGCCCCCGCCAGGACGCCGTCGTAGAGATCCTGCAAGTATCCACGATGCGCGGCCACGTCGGCCTTGCTGCCGAGCTTGCCGTGTCCGGGCGCGAGGATATCGAAATCCTGCGCCTCGACCACCTTCAGCGCGTTGATCCAGTCCGGCCAGTAGGAATCGCTCAGCGTCTTATAGGGCAGCCGGTTGACCGTCACGATGTCGACCGCGAAGAGCACGCGTTCCTCCGGGAAGCGCATGACAATCGTATTGTCGGAGTGGCTCTTGCCGACATAGATCAGCTCGACCTGCTTGCCGCCGAGATCGAGCGTCATGCGGTCCGAGAAGGTGATGTCCGGCGGCGGCGCGGGCCGCTTCTCGCCGACGATCGTCGCCTTGGCTTTCTCATGTCCGACATAGAGCGCGGTATCGGCAAATGCGTCCGCACCGGCAATGTGATCACGGTGATCGTGGCTGTAGATGACGTATTTGACCGGTTGGTTGAAACGCCTGGCGATCTCCGCCTTCAGCCAGGACGCCGCCTCGGCGTTGATCGGGTCGGTCACGATCACGCCTTTCGGCGTCACCATGAAGACGGAGAAATGGAACTTGTTCTGGAACCGGTACACATCGCCCGCGATCTTCGTGATCGAACGATTCGCAGCTTTCTGGGCCTGTGCCGAAACCGGCTGCACCGTCAAAACGAAAACGGCCGCAACGGCGGCCAAAATGCATTTGTAAGAATTACGCATCGATTTGCCTCCCGATTATCCACGAATAACCGTGCGGGAGGGCAATGCGGAATGCAATATGCAGTCGCGCCGATGTGATTATGCGTAGTTGCCGTTCGCCGGTCCCCGGGTCAGCCGATATGCTGATTCAGGAATTCAACAGTCCGGCCCCATGAATCCTTGGTCGGCCCTTCGCGGTACGACTCGTCCGACGTGAAGTTCTGGAAGGCATGCCCTGCACCGTCATAGCGATGGAACTCGTGCGGCACACCGAGCCTATCCAGTTCCGCTTCGATCTTGTTCACGTCTTCCGGCGACGGATTGGGATCGTCATTGCCGTAGAACCCGATCACCGGCACCTTCAGATTGCTCAGCCGGTCGAAGGGCGCCGGGCCGTCATGCCCCCAAGGCACGAACATGTTGCCGCCGTAATAAGCGACGACGCAGCGAAATACCGGGTTCATGCTGGCGCCCAGATAAGCATGACGTCCGCCCATGCAATGGCCGAGGATCGCGGCACGGCCAAGATCGGCCCGGCCGGTGCTTTCCAGCCAGGCGATGCCCGCATTCGCGTCGGCAATGAGACCGTCGTCGGTCAGGGCTTCGCGCTTCGCCTTGCGGCCGAGCCCTTCGGGCTGACGATGAAAGATATCCGGCGCCGCGGTGATATAGCCTTCCGACGCCAACTTATCGGCCAGATCGAACTCGAAATCATCGATGCCGCCGCCATGGATCGTCACCAAGACTGCCGGAAACGGCCCGTCGCCCGCGGGCGACGCGGTGCAGATACGCATCGGGCTGCCGTCGACTTCCACTTCAACCAATTCCGCCATAACACCCTCCTGCTGTTAGCCGAATGCCGGAGCGCCCGATGTCCTAGGGCCGGTTATCCGGCATAGAACGGCCGGCCGCTGTTCCGGAACCACAGGCGCACGAGATGCCGCTTCCGCTCCGGTTCCGGCCAATCCTTGAAGGCGGTCCGGCGATGGCCGAGCCGCGTGTTGTTGACGATCTGAATCTGCCCGCGCTCGAACGCGAATTCCTTGTCCATGCCGGGCGCATTCATGATTGCCAGCATCGCATCGATCGCCTGCCGGCTCTCAGCGTCGAATTCCTCGCCGCGCATCTCGAAGGCCTGCTCGATCAAGCGCTCGGAAAACCGCACCGACAACCGCCCATCGATGCACCGGAATACCGGCGTTTGCGATATCAACGCATCATCCTCCGCATGCTCCTGCTGGCGGTCGAAGTAGAACGGCTTGTACAACCGTTCGAGCAGCTCGGGATGCCGTTTCCGCAACTCGTTGTGCACGGTCTGGAAGCTCACCAACCCGCTGACGCCGCCTTCCATCGACGGCTGGAAACACATCAACGCCACGTAGTCCGGCGCCATGTCGTAGGCGTTGTCCGTGTGATAGCTCTGCCCCTTGTTGGTGATGGACGACCGCACACCGTTGCCGGCGAGCGGCTGCGCGCCGGTATCCCGCACGTCATACTTCATCAAACCGTTGTATTTCTGCGCCACCGCGCGGCCGAGCATCGAGCCAAGCAGCCAGTAACAGGCTTCGGCTTCCTCGGTGCTCAGATCGTCGAGCGGCAGCCGGTCGAGTATCGCGAACCCGATCCCGTCATCGAGCTGATGCTTCACGTCGCGCATCAACGCGCGGCAGGCGTCCAGCTCGAAATCGTCCTGGCTGACAGCCAGCAACGGCAACGGGTTGCCCCTCAACGTCCGCGCGGCCGCGCGCAACTCATCCAGGCAATCCTCCGTCAGAAAGACCTTTCCGCCGTCGGGAATATCGGTGTCGCCGATCCATGCCGCGTCGCCTTCGACGTCCCGATCGAGCATTTCCGTCGGGGTGCCCACGACCTTGACGCCGTCTGTCCGAAGTTCAGACATCACGCCTCCATATTCGTCCAAAGTGTTGATTTGCCCGGAATCCTACTGCCGACCGGCGAGACCCGTCAACTCACGTCGTGGTCAGATCTTTCGGCCGCCGTCCACGTCCTCGCCCCAACGCTGCGGCAAGCCGGATTCGATGTCGAACAGGTCCAGGACTCGCCCCACGGTCTGGTTGACCACATCGTCCAGCGACTGCGGGCGGGTATAGAAGGCCGGCACCGGCGGGGCGATGATCGCGCCCATTTCGGTCGCCCGCAGCATCGATTGGATATGCCCGGCATGCAACGGCGTCTCGCGCAGCATCAGCACGAGCCGCCGGCGTTCCTTCAGCACCACGTCGGCCGCCCGGCTCAACAGCGACGAGGTCACGCCGCTGGCGATCTCGGACAGGCTGCGGATCGTGCACGGCGCCACCACCATCCCCATCGTCCGGAAAGACCCCGACGAAATTGCCGCCCCGATGTCGGCGATGGGATAAACAACATCGGCTAACGCCTTCACATCGGCGGATTTCATGTCGGTCTCGTAGGCGATCGTCATCTCGGCGGACTTCGACATGACGAGGTGGCTTTCCACCGGCAGCTTGCTCAATGCCTCGAGCATCCGGATGCCATAGATCACGCCCGAAGCGCCACTGATGCCAACGATGAGGCGGGGTTTATCGGCCATGTCGGCTCAATCCTTATCGAAGAAATCGGCACCCAACACGTCGCGGATGGGGATCTGCGGATTTTCCAGCTTGCGCTTCCACTGCGCCGACCGTTCCCCGTTCCGGAGATAGTCGCCCTGCGCCGCGCGTTCGGCGGCCAGGTCCCAATCGTCGTTCCAATCGCCGAGGGAATACCCGTACCAGGGAGATTCCGGTTTCAGGGGCGGCAAACCAAGCTTTTCCCACAGCTCCTTGGCGTGCTCCATGTATTCCTTCTTGGGTAGCGCCACCGGCGGCATGTCCGCTTTCAGCGTGGCGTCGATCAGCATGGTCGCATCCGAATCCACCCCTTTCAGCACCGGCCCATGGCCGCGCGCGCGATGCTTCAGGATCTGCACGTCCAGATCCGGGTTCGCGCGGTATGACAAGGCCCAGAAGACCGCGTCGCCGCTGTCGGGATCGATATCTTCGTCGATCGCGATGCAGTATTTGCCCACGGCCGGCTGCAAGGCGGAAATCCCGTACAGGCCGCGCCAAATCTCGGTGCGCGGCACGCCGCGCTCGAATTGCACGAAGACCACGCGCCGCAAATTCGTCAACGGTTCGTGCATCGAGACCTTCTTGACGCCCTTGATGCTCAGCGTATCGCGCAGATGGCTTAGATACTGCGGTTCGTAGGCGACACGCTTGATGACGCTCGACTCGCTGGGCGTGACCTGCGAGATGATCGAACTGATCACCGCGTCCTTGCGCCGGGTGATCGCCGTCACCTCCATGACCAGATTGTATTCCTCCAGCGCCACATAGCCGTGCGATTCGCCGAACGGCCCCTCGGGTTCGAGATACTCCGGGTCCATATACCCTTCGACGATGACCTGCGCTTCGGCGGGCACCATCAGGTCGACGGTCTTCCCCTTCGCCACGTTGATCGGACCGCCGCCGAGGCCGCCCGCCACGGACAGCTCATCGACACCCATCTTCACCTTGGCCGGGCCGGTGTACTCGACCACCGGCGGGCAGCCGAGGATGATCGCCACGGGCATCCGCTCGCCGCGTTCCTGATACTTCTTCCAGTGATAATAGCCCCCGGCCTGCATCGACATCAGCATCATCACGGCGACACGGTCCGGCGCTTTCAGATTGCCGCGGTAGACGCCCATATTCTGCACGCCGTCATCCGGATCCTTGGTGATCCAGGTGGCCGCGGTGAAATACGGTCCGACGTCGAAACCGGGCGTGGAAATCGGGATCGGCAAGGCGTCCAATCCCTTGCCCTCGCCTTTCACCTCATCGCCCTGCAGAACGATTTCGTGGACCGGCGCATCTTCGACGACATTCGGCTGCACCGGGTTGTTGAAGGCATGGTCCCACTGCGGGCCGATATCCTCGACCCGGTCCACACCGATGCCGATGCGGTAGATTTCGGCATTCGCCGCCAGCGCGCCGATCACCACCGGGATGTCGTATGTGCGTCCGCGACTGTCGGTGACGTTATTGAACAGGAAAGCCTTGCGCTCCGGCTCGGGGATACCGCCGCGGAATTGCCACCGGACCAGCGGATGCATCTCCGTGTCCTTGTTGATCGGGGCGTCGATCGTCGTCAGCAATCCGGCCTTGTCCAGTGCCGCGATATGTTCGTGCAGATCGTTATAGCTGCGTTGGTGCTTTCCGGCCGGGGTACTGTCGCTCATGGGCGTCTCCTGCGGCCTGGAGGCAGTCCCTCGCGTCGGACGACTGCCCTTTGCCGCTTATTCTCATCTAGCGTGTTCCGCCGCCAACCTTAGAGCATCGGTCCCGCGCCGCCAATTTCGACGAACGATGCCTTCCTAGAAGAAGCGTCCAAACCGCCCGCGCTGCTTTTCGAAATACTGTTGGTGGTAGTCCTCGGCCAGCCAGTAATCCGACGCCGCGGTGACCTCGGTAACGATCGGGTCGCGGAACCGGCCGGATTTGTCTTGGGCATCCTTCGATGCCCGGGCCGCCGCCGCCTGCTCCTCGTCGAGATAGAAGATGGCCGACCGGTATTGCGTGCCGATATCCGGCCCCTGGCGGTTCATGGTGGTCGGATCGTGGATCTGCCAGAAAACGTCGAGCAGGGAGTCGTAGGTCACCACATCCGGATCGAACTCGACCCGCACGACCTCGGCATGGCCGGTCGTCCCGCTGCAAACCTCCTCGTAGGTTGGATTCGCCTTGGCGCCGCCCGAATAGCCAACCGATGTGGTCTTCACCCCATCCACCTTGCGGAACGATGCCTCTATGCCCCAAAAGCAGCCCGCTCCGAATATCGCCGATTGTGTTTCCGCCACCTGCTCACTCCTATCGCTGGAAGTTATGCGCCGTTTTCGACATGGTAGCAGGAAGCGCGCGGGACAAGTCACGAATTCGTTCGAGCCCGCGATGGCTTTTTCGACAGCGAGCATTAAAGGATGAGCGAGCCAACCATCGAGCAGGGGTTAAGATGCAGCCATGTGCTGTTGGCCGACGGATGGGCGTCCGATCAAACGGTCCTGTTCGACCCGCAAGGCGGGATCACCGGCGTCTCGGACACGACCGACGCAGACGCCGCGCTTCCCCTGGCGCGCGGGCCGGTCATTCCCGGCATGGCGAACCTGCATTCCCACGCCTTCCAGTACGCAATGGCCGGTTTGGCGGAGAAGACCGAAAGCGCGGGCGGTTTCTGGTCCTGGCGGGATGTCATGTACCGGATCGCGAACCGCATCGATCCGGACAGTTTCGTGGCGATCGCCGCGCAACTCTACGCCGACATGCTGCGGCAAGGTTACACGGCGGTCGGCGAGTTCCATTACCTTCATCACGCGCCGGACGGACGACCCTATGACGCGCCCGGCACCATGTCGCTGGCCGCGATCGACGCCGCGCGGCGCACCGGCATCGCCTTGACGCATCTGCCGGTGCTGTACGCCCATGGCGGCTTCGGTGGCGAACCGCCCGGCGAGGATCAGCGCCGGTTTATCCACGATGTCGACGGCTACGCGCAACTAATAGACACCCTATCCGGCAGCGTTGCGGACGATCCAGACATTCGCATCGGGATCGCGGCGCACTCGCTCCGCGCGGTGACGCCCGATCAACTCGCCGAAGCCGCCGGCATCGCCAAAGCCACAGAAATGCCGGTGCATATCCATGTGGCGGAACAGCCGAAAGAGGTCGCCGACTGCATGGCCAACCTCGGCGCCCGCCCTGTCGCATGGCTCCTCGATAATTACGCCGTCGACGACCGGTGGTGCATGGTTCACGCCACCCATATGACGCCCGACGAGACGGTGGCCCTGGCAAAATCCGGCGCGGTGGCCGGGCTATGCCCGACGACCGAGGCCAACCTGGGTGACGGGATTTTCGATGCGCCGCGTTTCCTGGACAGCGGCGGCGCATTCGGCATCGGCACGGACAGCCATATTTCCCTCGACCCGACGCAGGAACTGCGGCTGCTGGAATACGGCCAGCGGCTGACACAGGGCCGCCGGGGAATCCTGGGATGCGGCCATGCGCATACCGGAACCGGCCTTTACCTGGCAGCATTATCGGGTGGAGCCCGCGCGCTCGGCCGGAACATGGGCGCGATCGCGGTGGGTCACCGGGCGGACTTGGTGGTCCTCGACCCCGATCATCCGCTGTTGGCCGGCCGAAGCCGTGACGTACTGCTGGACAGTTTCGTCTTCTCCGCCGGCGCGAGTGCCGTCAAAGATGTCATTGTCGCCGGACGCAAGGTTATCGACGGCGGCGCTCATGCCGAAGATGCGGCGCTCAAACCGGCATTCCAGGACGCCATGGAGACCATATCCGGCTGACCGTACAGCGGGTGAACGCTGTGATTGTCTGCCCGGTCTCGGCACGAATTTTCTTTCATTTTTCTTCGAATCGCGAATCTCGACGCATGAGAACCGCAGAAATCAGCGGATTTCAGACGGCCGCTGTTTACAGAATTTTAAACAAAACACCGATAGCTTGGTTAACAGCAGAACGCTGACCAAGTGGTTTTTTATTCGGGGAACTGAAAAATGGCCCGCCCAAGAACTGGAGCGATCGAGACCGGACCACAGGAAAAATACGTGGCAGGTCTCGCTGAACAAGAAACTGTCGCGGCAAACGCCGACGCGGACCTCACGGAGAAGTTCGATTCCGTGCTCGACGAAGACAGCGATTTCGACGTCGAGGAAGACATCGCCTTCATGGGCGAGGAATACGACGTGCTGGATATCGACGACGTGCTCGATATGTGCAACGTCGGAAAGCGCGAGTTCCTCGACTCCTGACACCGCAAGGCTCGGAATCCGCCGGTATCGCCGATGCCGGCGGCGTGACCCCCCTCTCGCCAACAGCAGGCTTCCGAGGGGACCTGCAGCGCCGTTGACACCCGCGCCGGAGCACGCCGCACCCTTGATTGATGTCAATGCCGCCCCGGCGGCCTTCCCCCAGACTAACGCCAGTAATCATCCGTTCAGGAGTGAGTCTCATGGCGTTGAAAGATTTATTGGTCCACGTCAACAACGCGCGCAGCGCCAAGGCGGTTGTTGGCGCCGCGGCATCGCTCGCCAATCGCCATAACGCCCATATTGTCGGTTTGGGCATTCGGCCGCCGTTGGACATGCCACGTTACGCCAGCGCCCGATTGCCGGAATCCGTGGTGGAAATCATGGAAGAGCGGGAAAAGGAACTGCTCGACGCGTCCGAAGAGGTCTTCAAGTCGACAACCGCTCACGCGGGACTCAAAGACCGCAGCGAATGGCGGACCGAACTCGGCAATCCTCACGAAGTGTTGGGACTCCATGCACGCTATGCGGATTTGACGATCGTCGCCCAGCATGAATCCGGCGGCGGCGACGGACGGTTCGCGGACCTTGGCGAAGACGTCCTGGTCAGTTCGGGCCGGCCATTGCTCATGGTTCCCTTCATCGGCGCACCCGACGAAATCGGGAAGAAAGTTATCGTCGCCTGGAACGCCAGCCGGGAAGCGGCGCGCGCGGTCGCCGATGCCATGCCGATACTGGACAGTGCCGACGAAGTCGAGGTCTTCATCGCCAGCGGCGACGACATCGGAGACCTGCCCGGCGCGGATATTGCGGCGCATCTCGCCCGTCACGGCATAGACGTCACGGTCTACGAGACGCCGGCCAACAACGTTTCGGTGGGCGATGCCTTGCTCAACCGGGCCTCCGAAACCGGTGCGGATATGATCGTGATGGGCGGTTACGGCCGGTCGCGCTTCCGCGAGTTCGTCCTGGGCGGCGTAACCCGGCACATGTTGCAGCACATGACCGTGCCCGTGCTAATGTCGCACTGACCGGGGGCCGCGCGACCGCGTGATCACCCGCTTGGGGCAGCAATGCAATGATCACCGTATTCGGCTCGATAAACGTGGATATGGTGATGCAGGTCGACGCATTGCCAGCACCCGGCGAGACGGTTCTCTGCCCCGAATATTTGGTTGTTCCCGGCGGAAAGGGCGCCAACCAGGCCGTCGCCGCCGCCCGCGCCGGTGCGGCCGTCCGAATGATCGGGACCGTCGGAACCGACGCCTTTGCGGATACCGCCCTGAGCCTGTTGCGCGAAAGCGGCGTCGATGTATCCGGAATCGCGGAATCCAGCCGTCCAACCTGCTGTGCCGCCGTCTGGGTCGACGGCAAAGGGGAAAACTCGATCGTCGTGGCATCCGGGGCCAATCTGGACACCACCGCCGGACAGCTCTCCGCAGGCACGCCGGAACCCGGCGATTGGCTCGTCCTGCAAATGGAAGTCCCCCTAGCGGAAAACTGGGCCGCGGTGCACCATACGAAAGCGAACGGCGGCCGCATCATCCTAAGCGTCGCCCCGGCCGGCCCGGTGCCCGAAGAGATTCTGGCCGAGGTAGACGTGCTGCTGGTCAATGAGATCGAGGGCAAGGCGGTGGCGGATGCCATCGATCTCCCGTCCCGGGAACCCGCGCGGCTCTTGGCCGATCTTTCCAGCCGGTTCGGCCTCACCACCATCATGACGCTCGGCAAGCGCGGCGCTATCGCGATCGGCCCGTCCGGCGGCTTCGACGTGCCGGCATTGCCGATCAAGGCAACCGATACCACCGGCGCCGGGGATGCGTTCGCGGGTATCCTCGCCGCGGCTCTGGAGGCGGGAGAATCCGTCGCAGACGCGGTCCGCCGGGCCAGTGTCGGCGCGGCACTCGCCTGTCAAACCGTGGGCGCCCAAACGAGCCTGCCCTATCGCGCGGATATCGACTCAGCGCTGCCGAAGCTCCCGCCGCTTCGCCCTTTGGACTAATCCAAACACCCAAGGCCCTTCGGATTAGCGCGCGGCCCGAACTGGTTAGTCAAAGTTTCCTCAACGACTGGTGCATTCCGGTGCAATAGTGCATAAAAGGAGCCTGTCTGTTCGTGCAGAGGGGCTACGGGCAGGCGTGGAGGTATCAAAATGACCGCGCGTACTCTAACCGCGGCAGAGGAAGCGATAGCAATCAGCGACGGCCCCTCGGCGAATGGGCTGAGCGTCGTGGTTGCGGATGCGCTGACCGACGCCGTCATCACTGTGCCGAACGGCGCTTTCCTCTCCGACGCCCAATACATCCGTGACGGCAGCGACCTGATCCTGGCGAAGCCGGACGGCACGGCCGTCGCGGTCCGCAACTATTTCACCGCCGACCCGCGTCCCGACCTGACCAGCGAAGACGGTACCCGCGCCATGGACGCGGACTTGGTCGAGTCCTTCGTTCTGCCGGTGGCGCCCGGGCAATACGCGCAGCTCGGCACCGCTCCCAGCAGCCCGCCGATCGGGCAGGTCGCCGAACTGACCGGCCGGGCCTTCGCCGTGCGGGCCGACGGCACCCGCGTCGAACTCGGCACCGGCGATCCGCTGTTCCAAGGCGACGTGGTCGAAACCGGCGACGGCGACAGCGCGATCCGCATGCTGCTCGCCGACCAGACAACCTTTTCCCTCAGCTCGGACGCCCGCATCGCGCTGGACGACCTCACCTTCGACCCGCAGACCCAGGCGGGGAACCTCTCGGTTTCCATCCTGAAAGGCGTCTTCATCTTCACCAGCGGCCAGGTCGCCAAGACCGACCCGTCGCAGATGACGGTCAAGACTCCGGTCGCAACGATCGGCATTCGCGGCACCGTCGTAACCGGCAAACTCGACGAGCTTGGCGGGCAGTTCACGATCCTGGACGGCGCCATCAGCGTCGTGACCAACGAAGGCAGCGTGCAACTGAGCGAAGCGGGCGCGACGACTCAGGTCACGAACATCAATGCGCCGCCGTCGACGATCTTCGTACTGACGCCGAACGAGTACGCGGCGATTTACCAAGCCGTCTCCACGATTGCGCCGGGATCCTTCTTGAAGCCGCGCCGCCGCGAGACCGACGAGCGCGACAGCTCCGACGGCCTCGGCGCCGATGCGCCGACCGACGAGGGCAGTTCGAGCGAACGCGGCAGCGTGGGGCAAAGCGGCGCACAACTTCTCGGCGCCGGCGTCGCTGGTCTTGGCGCGTTCGACCTCTTGAACCAAACACCGAACCTGGCCGATCAACTTCAAGCGTTGCTTGAAGAAAACACGGACGGCGAGCCAACCGACCCGACCGAGGTGCCCGGCGACGACGACCCCGTAGAGACGACCACGCCCACCGGACCGGCCGGACCCGTGGTCTTCGATTTCAGCGGCGCCAGCGGCCCCGTCAACTTCGTCGGAAACGATAGTGACGAGATCGTCATCGGCAGCGCCTTCGGCGATACCATCGATACGCAAGGCGGCAACGATGTGGTCGCGGCGGGTCCGGGCGGCGATACCGTTCTCGGCGGTGCAGGAGACGATGTGTTGACCGGCGATAGCGTCGCGGGCGGCGCGGCGGTCGAGCACAGCTTCGTCACGACGGAAGAAATTCCCGACCTTTCCGACGGTACGGTCGTCGATCCCGAGGCGCGCAACGGCGTCGACCTCGCCGACCTGACACTGGCTGCGGATAACCCGGTAACCGTGACCTTCCAAGGCGAAGGGGCCGGCTTCCAGAATTCGATCGGCTATTACACGGTCGGTCCCGACGGTACGATCGGCGATGTGGAATTCATTTGGACCAACGCATCGGAGGTCGATGACGGCGGCGACCTAACAATCGGCGATACCGCGACCCTGGATGTCGGCGCCGGCGATACCTTCTCCTTCTTCATCATCGCGGATGGCTTCGGCGAGAACGATTTCGACTCCTTTGGCAGCGGCAGTTTTGAGTTCCGCGACCCAGACGGCGAGCCAGCGACCATCGACACGGTCAATCCGCAACTCTTCTTCGTATCGGATGACGGCCTGACGGAAATACCGTTGAGCGGCGACGTTTTCCATTCGTCGGCGACCAATCTGAACCCGGACGGCGTCGAACATGCGGTGAGCGGTATCGACAGCGAAACCGGCGAGTTGGTGATCGGCTTCGAGGACCTGCTCGGCGGCGGCGACAATGATTTCGAGGACGTCCTGATCAGCGTAGACATCGCCCCTGCGCCGACCGGCTCGGACGACACGCTGATCGGCGGCGCCGGAAACGATACGCTGATCAGCAACGGTGGATCAGATGTCCTGTTGGGCGGCGATGGCGACGACCTGATCCAAGTGTCGGACCTCACCTTCGAGCGGGTCGATGGCGGTGCGGGCACCGACACGCTGGCTTTCACGGGACCGGGGGCAAGCTTCGATCTGGGCGGTCTTACGCCGGGTCAGGTCACCGGTATCGAGGAAATCGACCTTTCCGCCATCGCCGATGCGACATTGACGCTGGATGCGGCCATTGTCCTGGACCTGACCGATGGTGTGAATGCCCTGACCGGGACCGCGGATACGCTGGTCGTTACCGGCGAGGCCGGCGACGAACTCGATGCGGGCGCGGGTTGGACAGAATCCGGCGACGCCTCGATCGAAGGCGAGAGCTACACGCTCTATGAACACAGTTCGGGCGCGCAACTTGCCGTCGACGATGACGTAACCTTCACATAGTCGCGTAATCGGTTGAAAAAACGGGGCGGATGGAGATACCCATCCGCCCCGTTTTCCGTGGGGCCCGCCGCGCGAATTGCCGGCCGAGCTTGGGGAGTATTAATGATCGTGGTGGTCGTGACCGCCACCGCCGCTGACATGAACCGCTTCGCCCGCCCCGAAGGCCCATTGGAAGCCAAGCCAGACTGAGTGGGCATCGTCATCGGTTAGGAAGTCTGCGTTGTCGTAATTGTACTGAAGGCGGACGTTTCCTGTCGGCGCGAATTGCCACGCCAACAACGGGGAGATTCGGACTCGATCGGACCGGAACGGGTCTTGGGACCGGCCCGCAAACTCGCCGACACTCGCGCCGTCACCGGTCGCAAATTCGCCGCGCAAACCAGCCGACCAACGCGGCAGGAAGCCAAAACGGGCGAATGCATAGATGCCGTAGTCCTCGAGGTCGTCGGCGGCAAACCCTTCATTCAATTGGGCAGCAGCCTCATAGTGCCGGTACATGAATTCCCCCTGGACTTCGACGAAACGGCCGCCGGGCAGATCGTGATGCGCCTTCACATCCACGCCAGCGATATACGTATTCGCATCGGAACCAGTGGCGTTGGGACCGATCAGGCCCGAGGCGCCGATCGTAACGGATGTATCCTCGCCGGCCTGGAAGCGGTTCGACAGACGGGCGAGATAGGTCAGTTCGTCGATCGAGTCCACCTCCCGGTCGCGGAATGCCCGGCCACCGACGGCGCGCTCCTCGAACACTTCGTCGTTCGCCAGGAAACTCGACTGGGTTTCACCGGTCGCGTTCTGAGCACCGACATGCAACTTACTGCGCCACGGCACCGGAACATTCCAGCCAACGCGCACGCCCTGCCCTCTCAAGCCATCGGCGCCGAACATGCGCCCGACGATGACGGGTTGGTCGATGAATGCGTGATCATGGAAGTGCAATGGATTGTAGGCGCCGAACTCGGTGAAGAACTGACCGACCTCCAATTCCAACCCGCCGGGCAGGACGCCATCCTGCGTCCGCATGAAGGCCTCCTCCAACTCGAGCTTGGTTTCGCCTTCCGTATCGATGTTCAACGCGAAGTGGACTTCGGCATCGAAATAGGGGTCGAACGCCCCCAGGAAACCGAAATCGACGGACTGAAGATCGAACCCATTTTGTTGCGGATCGTGATCCCCGCCTTGCAACAAGCCGGTGGTTGCTTTCTTCTGCGAAGAATAGCCGACCGCAAACGCCGTGTTCACACCGATTCCACGGAGGCGTAGGGTGCCGCCGGCAACGTCGACCGCATACAGGTCGGGATTGCCGCCATCAGCTGCTTTCCCGTGGCCGTGATCGTGGCCATGTCCCGACGTATGCTTATGCGGCTGCTTCGAAGCAGGCCGTTGCGGCGTTGGTGCCGTCGGTTGCGGTTGCGGCGATGCTGCCGCCGCCGATACACCACCGACACTGCCACGGCTGCCTTCCTTCAGCGCCTTGATATCGCCACGCAGGCTATTGATTAGTTTTTCCTTCTGCGCATCGCGTTCAAGAAGATCGCGGACGGTCTGCTCCAGCAGACGAATGCGTTGGTCCGCCGTTTGAGCGAGAGCGGTTCCCCCGCCGAGCACGGCAACAACCGCGCAAACGCCAGCCACCGCAATGCAGATCGAGCGGAAAGCCCGTTGAATCTGCCCGTTATAACGTTTGAGGCAAGTCATCATTTCAACTTTCGTTATGTTATATTATCGCTTTATGAACGGAGCATTCGACGCCTGTCGGCTCGACGGCTCCTAAGAGGGTGCTTTGAGACAGCCGATCATGCTGCTCGCCAAGTTCCGCAATAGATTGTCATACGCAAGCGGGCCTTGCGGCAGGTCGGCCCCAACCGGATCGAGCACGCCGGTTCGCGCCTGGGTCCCCCGCACGACCGTTTGAACCAGCTTGGATTCGAACTGCGGCTCGCTGAAGACACAGGCCGCCTTGCTGCTGATGAGCTTGGACCGGATTTCGTGCAGACGCTTCGCTCCCGGCCGGACCTCCGGGCTGAGCGTAACCGATCCGACCGCGTTCAGGCCGTACCGTCGCTCGAAATACTGGTAGGCGTCGTGGAACACGACAAAGGGCTTCTTGCGAACCGGCGCCAAGCTGCTGCGCAATTCAGCATCCAGCGCATCGAGCCGCGCCATGACGCTTGCGGCATTGGCGCTATACTGCGCGGCGTTCGCGGCATCGGTCTTTGCAAGCGCTGCAGCGATCGCACGAACCATGGCCTTGGCGTTGGCCGGATCGAGCCAAAGATGCAGATCGTACTCGCCCGCATGGTCGTCGTGATCCTTTTTCGCGTGGTCGTGGTCGTGCTTTTTCCCGTGATCGTGATGGTCTTTTTTCGAGTGGCCGTGATCGTGGTGATCCTTCTTGCCATGGTCGTGACCATCGTGGTCTTCATGCCCATGATCATGCGCTTCCCAAGCGCCGCCGGCCCGGATTTTGAGCAGTCGGACGCCCTCTGCCGCCGACAGCCGCACCGCGCCCTTCTTGCCGCGCGCCTTAAGCGCTTTCGGCAAGAAGGTTTCCAAATCATCGCCAACCCAAAAAATCAGATCGGCCTGGCGCAAAGTCCGCGCTTCCGACGGCCGCAGTGCCGCCGTGTGGGGCGACGCGCCGCCTTGGATCAGCAGGGTCGGTTCACCGATTCCTTGCATGACGCCGGCGACCAGCGAGTGGATGGGGTTGATGCTGGCAACGACCTTTGGCGCCTTATCAGCAACTGCCGGGGTTACCGTCAAGATTGAGAAGGCGACAAACCAGACGAATTTTCGGATCAATGCGATGCCCCTTGAAAGCGGATTATGAGTTTTGTACTTAAGACCAGTTTTAATATGTTATAATGTAACAATTCAAGCGTTATAAGATATCATTGCAAAATTGTGCAGGAATCCTCTAAGTGATGCCGTTCGACCAACACGCTCGAACGGCGCAAAGGCCACTGTTATGCCCGGTAAATCGACCCTGGAACCCTTCCCCGACCACGGCCATGACCATGACCGATGTGTCGAAGAGGCATTCGATCGCGCAGAGAAAATATGTAAAAGCAAAGGCTTACGGTGGACTGATCTGCGCCGCAGCGTGTTGGAGATCATTTGGCAGAGCCATCGGCCGATCGGCGCGTATGACATACTCGACCGGTTGAAGGAGCGCGGCCGCCGTGCCGCGCCGATGACGGTATACAGGACCCTCGACTTTCTCATGGAGAACCAGCTCGTTCACCGGCTCACCAGCCAAAATGCCTATATCGGGTGCGACCATCCCGAAGAGCCTCATCGCGGGCAGTTCCTGATTTGCCGGACCTGCGGCGTGGTCGGGGAGTTATCCGACGCCCGGATTGTGGCGGCAATCAAGAAGACCGCCGCATCCAACGGGTTTTCGGTTGAAGCGCCGGTGGTCGAGGTGACCGGCCTTTGCCGCGATTGTATCGGACATGATGACGCCGGGCGCGGCAATGCTTGATCAATCGCCGCTGATTTCGGCGTCGGACATCGCGATGTCCTTCGGCCGCCGGCAGGTCCTCAGCCATATCACGCTCTCGGTCCAGCCTGCTGAGATCGTTGCGCTGATCGGGCCCAACGGGTCCGGCAAATCGACGCTGGCCCGTATTCTCCTCGGCATACTCCGCCCGGACGCCGGATCCGTTATGCGCCGGCCGGACCTTCGGATCGGCTACGTGCCGCAACGGCTGTCCGTCGACGGTGTGCTTCCGCTGCCGGTGCGCCGATTGCTCGGCTTGACCAACAAGGTCTCTGTGGAAGCGATGCAGCGGACCCTCGACGAGGTCGGCGCGTCCGGATTGATGGATGCCGCGGTCCACGATCTTTCGGGCGGCGAATTACAGCGGGTTCTGATCGCGCGGGCCTTACTCCGGAATCCGGACCTGCTCGTCCTCGACGAACCGACGGCGAGTGTGGATTTCAACGGTCAAATCGCGTTGTTCGAGCTGATTAGCCGAATCCGCGACGAACGGGGCTGCGGAGTATTGACCATCTCACACGATCTGCATCTCGTGATGGCCGCGACCGACCGGGTGATATGCCTGAACGGACATGTGTGCTGCGAGGGACGCCCGGAAACGGTGAGCCGGGATCCCGCATACATGCAATTATTCGGGCCGAGGGCGGCGGAAACCCTCGCCGTCTACACCCATGACCACGACCACGAACACGACCTGTCCGGTGGCGTGGTCGGGCATCACCACCATCACGATCATGATCATGATCATCACGGACATGACCACCCGCCGCATTCCAACACGGGCGCCGGGCGCAAGTCATGATCTTCGATAGTTTCCTGATCCTCGGCCTGCTGGGCGGCATCGGCTTGGCGATGGTCACCGGGCCGCTCGGCTGCTTCGTGGTCTGGCGGCGCATGGCGTATTTCGGCGATTCGGTTGCGCATTCGGCCTTGCTGGGCGTTGCCCTGGGGTTCCTGCTGTCGGTCAACCTGACGCTCGGGATCGCGGTGACCTGCGTCGTCTTCGCCCTCAGCATCGTGGCCCTGCAGCAACAAAACCGGATCGCCACGGACACGCTGCTGGGCATCGTATCGCATACGTCGCTATCGATCGGCCTGATCGCAATCAGCTTGATGGAGACGATCCGCGTCGATCTGATGGGCTATCTGTTCGGCGACATCCTGGCGGTGACGCCACAGGACCTGATCGTCATCTACGGCGGCGGTCTCGTCGCGTTGATCGTGCTGATCGCGCTGTGGCGCGACCTGCTGGCCGTCACGGTCCACGAGGAACTGGCCCGCGCCGAGGGGGTTTCCGCATTGCGCACCCGGCTTATCTTTACCCTGCTGCTGGCCGTCGTGATCGCCATTTCGATGAAGATCATGGGCATTTTGTTAATCACCTCGATGCTAATCATCCCGGCGGCCACCGCCCGGCGCTTTGCCCGGACACCGGAGAGCATGGCGATCCTTGCCTGCGGCATAGGCGCGCTATCGGTCGTATTGGGGTTGATCGGCTCGCTGCGGTGGGATACGCCAACGGGACCATCGGTCGTGGTTGCCGCCTTCGTCCTTTTCCTCGCAAGCCTTGTATTCTCGGGGTTTCGCGAAACCGGACGGTCGCTTCCCCGGCCACAATGACAAAGCACGCACAACCGGCCACGGCCGGCGACCGGCGGCACCAAGGAGCAACGATTATGGCGGATTTGCCTGCCCAGAAACCCGATTACGGCCTCGCATTCGTCGCCAACGCGATGCGGCGCGGCTTCGGCGGGAAGTGCCCGAAATGCGGCAACGGGGCCCTGCTGGCGGGCTACCTGAAACCCAATACCGCCTGCTGCACCTGCGGCGAGGAGACCGGCGAGATCTACACCGCCGATATCGCCCCCTATTTCACTATCATGATCGTCGGGCATATCGTGATACCGCTGCTGCTGGCCACCGAGAAAATGGCCGCCCCGCCGGTCTGGATGCAGGCCATCTTCTGGCCGGCGTTGGCCCTCGCGCTCACACTGTGGCTCCTGCCTCGCGTCAAAGGCAGCATCATGGGATTGATGTGGGCGCTCGGCATGCGCGGCCACGAACAACACTAGCTCGGCTGGCCGAGACCCCGCCTTTCGATGTAGGCTCCCCGCCACAAACGGAACAGGGAGAAACATCATGAGCAAGGTCGCTCTCGTCGTCGAATTCGACGTCAAACCGGAACACCGTCAGGCCTTCGAAGAGGTCATCCGCAGCCACGCCAGCCGCACCAAGGAAGCGGAAAGCGGCTGCGTGCAGTTCGATGTGCTAATCCCGCAGCGCGACGAGAACAAGGTCCTGCTGTTCGAATGCTACGAAGACGCCGCGGCGTTCGACGTCCACGGCAAGTCACCCATCCTCGCGGAGACCCGCGAGAAATACAAAGACATGATCGTCGACCGGAAAATTACGATCTGTTCCGCCGACTGACCGGGCGTTGCGGAGCGATTACTCGGTGCGGTGGATAAGGTGATATCCGAACGCGGTCTCGACCACGTCGCTGCAGGCGCCGACATCGAGCGAAAAGGCCGCCGCGTCGAATTCCGGCACCATCATGCCCCGGCCGAACGCGCCGAGATCGCCGCCGTCGTTCGAGGACGGGCAGTCGGAGTTGGCCTTGGCGAGTTCGCCGAAATCCCCGCCGGCATCGACCTGCGCCTTCAGCTCGTTGATTTGCGTCAACGCTTCTTCTTTGGTTCGGGTGGCGGTGGATCGCTCGGACCCGGCATACATGAGGAGAATATGCGACGCACGCACTTGATCGGCCATCAGGCTCTATCCTTTGTGTGATTGAGGTGCGGCCACTCGGCGCCGCTTTCGCCCTGTATATCTCGCGGAACGGGTTAAAGCGAGGTCTATTTGCCCGCCGCCCCGTTCCGCGCGACACTGCGCGACCGAAATCGCCGAACCAGGGAAAAACCACGCAATGACAACGAAAATCGGCCTGATCCATTCCGTCATTCCCGCGATCGCAGCGGTCGAGACCGCCTTCGCCGAAATCTGGCCGAATGCACAGCCGGTCAGTCTCTACGATGAATCGCTGTATATCGATCTGGCGCCGGACCGCTCGCTTACGCCGCCGATATTCGAACGGATGGAACGGCTTCTCACCTACAGTGCCGACAGCGGCGCCAGTGCGATCCTGGTGACCGGCTCGTTGTTCGGCCCGGCCGTCCTCGAAGGTCGGAAAGGCTTGAATATCCCCGTTCTCACTTCCTTCGACGGTTTGATCGACGAAGCGCTCGCCGCCGGCAGCGCCTTCGCCTCGATCTCCACCGACCCCGGTACGAACCGGATGCTGCGGGCCGAGCTGGAACGCCGTGCCGTCGAGGCGGGCAAGACGATCACAATAAACGAGACACACGTGCCCAACGCCACCGCCCTGCTGAACGCCGGGGATCGGGCCGCCCACGACGCGCTGGTGGTCGACGCCGCCGAGGGCGCGGGAAGCTGCGACGCCATCCTGCTCGGCCAATTCTCCATGGGCCCGACCCGGCCCCTGGTGGAGCAACGGACCGGCCGCCCGACCCTGGGGGCCCCCGAAGCCGCGGTCCGCAAGTTACGCCACATGTTCGAGGCCTAGCTGCCGCGATTCCCAATCCTTGCTATAATCAGAGACACCTTGCCCGCCCGCGGACCAACCACCATTCGCGATAAGAAGATATTGTCGCTGCCGGGAGAAAAAGCCGGATGACGAACACCGACAGTTGGGAGCTGTCCGAAGAACTCACCATGCTGCAGGACACCGTGCGGCGCTTCATGACGAATGACGTGCAGCCGGTCGAGGATCAAGTGCCGCACGATACGTTCGAGCTGCCGCCGGACCTGCTGGCACCCTTGCAAAAGAAGGCACGCGACCTGGGTCTGTGGTGCATCCGGACGCCCAGCGAATACGGCGGCGCCGGACTCGATCTGATGGGACAGATCGTGGTCAGCGAGGAAGCCGCCAAATGCCGGATGGGTGCCTATGTGCCCGCTTGCGGCGCCTTCGGATCGGACCCGCCGAACGTGATCTTCAAGGGAACGCAGGACCAGATCGAGCGCTTCGCCCTCCCCGCCATCGAGACGGGCGAGAAACCTTTCACCGCGATCACGGAAGCCGGCGGCGGGTCGGACCCTCGGCGGTCGATCCGCACGCGCGCGGTACGCAACGGCGACCGCTATATCGTGAACGGCACGAAGATGTACATCACCGGCGCTGGACAGGCGCGCTGGGGGATTCTCTACGCCCGTACCGAGATGGAAGACGGCCGCGACGGCATCACCTGCTTCGTGGTGGAAACCGACAAACCGGGATACGAGGCTAGGCCGATTCCGGTCATTCGCTCGTATTCCCCCTACGAACTCGTCTTCGAGGATTATGAGATCCCGGTCGAGAATCGTATCGGCGAGGAAGGCCAAGGGTTCGCCTTGGCCGAGCATTGGCTTGTGCAGGGCCGCCTGCCCTACGCCGCCGGCGTTATCGGAATCGCCCAGGCCGCGCTCGACATGGCGATCGACTGGGCCAAGCAGCGCGAGACCTTCCGCAGCCCCCTTGCCGACAAGCAGGCCATCCAATGGATGATCGCGGATTCCGAGGTCGAACTGCGCGCCGCCCGGCTATTGACCTATCAAGCGGCCTGGCGCGGCGAACTCGGCCACGACATCAAGGTCGACGCGTCGATCGCCAAGCTCTATTCGACGGAAACCGCGGGCCGGGTGATCGACCGCTGCGTCCAGATCTTCGGCAGTCTCGGCGTCTCGAACGAATTGCCTTTAGAGCGATGGTATCGAGAACTCCGAATCAAACGCATCGGCGAAGGCCCGTCGGAGGTCCACCGGATGGTGATCGCCCGGGATTTGCTGCACCAACAAAAAGGGAGGAACTAAACCCCATGGAACAGCGTGCCTATCCGCTGGAAGGAATGACGGTGCTCGATATGGGGCATATCTACAACGGCCCTTATGCCGGATTCCTGCTGGCCATGGCCGGGGCTGACGTGATCAAGATCGAACCCTTGAAGGGCGAGCATCTGCGGCATCGCGGCAAGGCGAAGAACCATTCCGTACCGTTCGCCTTGCTCAACTCGAACAAGCGTTGCGTCACGCTGAACCTGAAGGCGCCGCGCGGCCGCGAAATCTACCTCGAGATGGTGAAGAAGGCGGATGTCGTCCTGGAGAACTTCGCGCCCGACGCGATGGACAACATGAACCTGGGTTGGGACGTGCTCAGCGCGACAAACCCGCGGTTGGTTTATGGCTGCTCAAGCGGTTACGGCCGCAGCGGTCCGCGCCGCGACGACCTGGCGATGGACCTGACGGTGCAGGCGTCATCGGGCGTCATGAGCGTAACCGGGACCGAGGACAGCCCGCCATTAAAAGCCGGAGCCGCGGTCTGCGATTTTTCCGGCGGCGTGCATCTCTATGCCGCCATCGTCACGGCGCTTGTCGAACGCGAACGGACGGGCAAGGGCCGTATGGTCGAAGTCTCGATGCAGGAGGCGATCTTCGCGTCGCTCGCGTCCAATCTCGGGATGTATTACAGCATGGGCCAGAAGGAGCCGCCGCGTACCGGCAACCAGCACGGTGGCCTGTCGATCTCGCCCTACAACGTGTATCCCACGCGCGACGGCCACGCCGCGATCAACTGCACCAATGACGGTCATTTCCACAATCTGCTGCGCGCGATGGGCCGCGAGGACATCAAGGACGATCCACGCTACGCAACCAACCACGACCGCGCCTTGATCCTGGAAGAGGTCAACGACCTCGTCAGCGGCTGGACGCAGACACTCGACAAGGACGACCTGCTCGACATCTCCCGCAAGCACGGATTCCCCTGCGCCCCGGTGCGGGGGCTTGATGAGGTGGTCCATGACGAACATCTGCACGAAAGGGGTATGCTGAAGTGGGTCGATCATCCGGAACTCGGCCGGATCGCGCTCCAGAACAGTCCATTACGCTTCCATGACTCACCCCTGATGCCGATCGAGCCGAGCGCGGATCTCGGTGAACATAATCGCGAAGTCTACGGCGAATGGCTGGGGATCACCGACGATGATCTCGACGCCATGAAGCGCGATGGAGTTATATGAGCATGTCAACTACCGCTTCGGTTTCAAGTAACGCGATGCCGCCCGGCCCCCTCACCGGCCCCGCGGCCTGGTATGGCCGAGATTTGGCGGCCGACCCGCGTTGGATTTACAAGCTAAACGCGGAAGAGCTCGGCGATATTGAATCCGCGCTGTCCTCATTCCGGCAGCAAGATAGCAACTTGACGCAGGTGACGCGGGAGACATTCAAACTTCCCACACTAGGCCCCGCCCTGGACGAAATCCGACACGAACTCTTAACCGGACGTGGGTTCGTCCTCATTCGCGGCATTCCCATGGAAGGCCGGTCGGTGGCCGACGCCGCCGCCATCTTCTGGGGGTTGGGCAGCTATCTCGGCAAGGCGGTTTCCCAAAATGGCAAAGGCCATGTCCTGGGGCATGTCCGCGACCTCGGATATGACGTCGACGATCCAAATGCCCGGGTCTACCAAACCGACCGGCGGCAATTCTATCACGCGGATTCCTGCGACATTGTCGGTCTCATGTGCCTTCGGAAAGCAAAAAGCGGCGGGCTGAGCAGTATCATCAGCTCGACGACGCTGTACAACGAGATGCTGAAACGGGATCCGGGCCTTACGGCTGAATTGTTCCAACCGTTCAAGGTCGACCGCCGAGGCGAGGTGCCGGACGGGATGGACCCTTATTTCACAGTCCCCATCATGAATTGGTTCGAAGGACGTCTGACCTGCTACTACGTCCGCCGTTACATCGAATCCGCCCAGCGGTTCGAAGACGTGGCGCCGCTGACGGAACGGCAAATCCAGGCATTAGACCTATTCGACGCGATTTCGGAAGACGACGGTGTCCACCTCAACATGGATTTCGAGCCGGGGGATCTGCAGTTTCTGCACAATCATCAAATTCTGCACGACCGGACCGACTACGTGGACTGGGACGAACCCGACCGCAAAAGACATCTACTGCGATTGTGGTTATGCCCTCCCGACGGTCGTCCGCTGCCGCCCAGTTTCGCGGCCCGGTATGGCGGCGTCGCGCCCGGCAACCGCGGTGGCATCATGACGCCCGGCGTGCGACTTCACGCGCCCTTGGAGCCTGCGTAACCGTTTTAGCAGCATATTCCTGACAAATTATCGCTCTTATTCAACGCATTATGCGAATTAAGACGGTGTTAGAAGGTGCTAACACTTCGTTAAGAATTGGGTGCAACGCTCACTCCGCTGACCTGGAGTAGGCCTGCGCGTTGATCGCGCGCTGGTATGGGGTCAGTGCAATGAGGGAGAGATTGCATCATGCATATTTCGACAGTGGGACGGCCGCCGGCACGGGCGGTCATTGCTGCCGCAGCACTTTTCGCAGCGGCATTCTTTACCCCGGGACAAGCCGATGCGAAGGCCGTTAGCGGAATTGAACCGCAAATGAAGGTCGCAACGGTTAACCCGGTGGATGCGGTCCAAGTGGCCGTACTTTCGCCGCGGGAACGCCGGCAAGCGCGCCGGCAGTTTCAGCGGGAACGTCGGGAGGCCCGCCGGGATTTTCGTCGGGCAACCCGCGACGCCGTTCGGGACCGGCGTCAGGCTGCCCGAAGTGCCGCGCGTGATTTCCGCAAGTCGGTTCGGGATGCGCGTCGTTCGTTCCGGGACGGCCGGCGGGATGATCCCCGCAGCGCTCGCCGTGATTTCCGGGACCAGGTTCGCGATGCTCGCGACCAGTTGCGGAATGCCCGGCAACAGGCCCGAGCCCAGTTCCGGGATGCCCGTGGCGAAGCGCGGGATGAGTATCGGAAAGCCCGGGACGAAGCCCGCGAACGGCTCCGCGAAGCCCTCCGGGGCGATAGTGGAGGCGACGGCGGTATTGGCGATACTGATCCGCCGCCGCGGAGCGACGACTGATTCAATCGTCAACCACTAGACGTGATAGACGGCCGTCCTCGGACGGCCGTTTTTCATTCTCGGGATAACCATCTGCGATAATTATCTTAACCATATCAGCTGCTTACAATTCTTCACACAATTTAGACAAATGTCTTAACGCGCCTTAGGAAGATTTAACGCCGCATTAACATTTGCCTGCCACGCTCCTTCTACAGTCCTTGCACGCGCCACTGTTCCAGGCCCGCGCAATGGGGTGGGACTGCAACAGAGGGAGAGACTGCACCATGCGTTCGAATTTGTTCCACCTTCCCCGCAAGGCCGCCCTGTCGGTGGCGGCCGCGCTGTTCGCGGCGACCATGTTGACACCCGCCGCAGGGGGCGCCACGGCCATTGACGGCATGAGCGCCACCCCGTCGGTCACGCCAAATGCGTCGGCCGTCGAGGTCGCCGCAATTTCCCGCAGTGAAGCTCGCAACGCGCGCCGGTCCATCCGGGGCGATTTGCGGGAAAACTGCCGCGCGATCGCGGAACGGCCGAATCGGCGTGTCTGTTTCCGGGATGCGCATAGCGAAATGCGCAACCTTCGCGGACAAGCACGCAACATTTTCCGCGAATGCCGCTCCAGCGGCGGGTCGCGGGCGGATTGCCGCGAGGCACGTCGGGCGTTTTGGCTCGACCAGGCCGGCGGCGGCGCCGGCGGCGGCGGCGGAGACGCCAGCGGCGGTGCGCCGCCGCGAAGCGACGACTAATCACGTCGCAACGATTTTCATCGCTCCAATCGATTGAACGGCCGCCCATTTGGCGGCCGTTCTTTGTTTCCACGAGACGGTCGACAAGCTACCAAGAGGCCGTTCAATCCACACCGGTTTATGTCTAGATGGTATCCCATGCTATCGTTCGGCCCATCGCGCCCGACGCGATCCGCATAAGACCAATTGCCAACCGGGAGCCCACCATGAGTTTCGAGTCGCTTACGTACGAGACCCGCGACGGTATCGCCTTTGTCACGCTCAACAGACCGGACAAGCGAAACGCACTGGACATGACCATGCGCGACGAGCTCTCCCAGGTCGTGCTGGAGATGCGGAACGACAAATCGCTTTTTGCCGCCATCATCACGGGCGCGGGCGGGGCATTCTGTGCGGGCGGCGACCTGCAAGGCCTGTCCGAGGATAAGGCCACGCCATCGGAAACCCGGCGGCGCATTCAGAACATCTATGTATGGCTTTATGAACTGGTCAGCCTGGAATTGCCGGTGATCACGGCGGTCGACGGCGCGGCCTACGGCGCCGGTATCAACATTGCACTGGCCGGTGACTTTATCCTGGCCTCGACCCGGGCGCGTTTCTGCCAAGTGTTCGGCCGTATCGGTTTGGTGCCCGACGTCGGCGGATTTTTCCTGCTGCCGCGCATCGTCGGCCTACAGAAGGCGAAGGAGCTGATCTTCTCCGCCCGCTCCTTCGGCCCCGAAGAAGCCAAGGATTTGGGCATCGTGTACGAGATCTACGAACCCGACCAACTGATGGACGAAGCCATCAAGCTCGCCGAGCGGTTCCGCCATTCGTCACGCGACGCCATCGGCATCTCGAAGAACATTCTCAACCAATCCTTTAACCAGGACTTCCGCGGCCTCGGCGAACTCGAAGCTTTCGGGCAGGCGGTCGCGTATGATTCCCAGTATCATTCGAACGCCGTCGGCCGGTTTCTCGACAAGCAGCCGCTTCTGTTCAATTGGGACGAAGCCGAGAAAGCCAGCAGAGGCAAATAAGCGTAACCGGGTCTTTACCGCGGCGTCAGCGGTGCATTGAGCACCGTCTTCTCACCGACGATTCCGCCCGGCCATTCGACACTATCCGGATCTCCGTGGCGTGCGAAGTATGCCTCCGGCAGGGGCCGGCATCCCTTGTTCCTAAGCCATAGCCGCAGCAGGTGACGACGGTGCGCCGGGTCCGGGTCGTCATCGAACCCCTGGCGGGTGTGCATGATGACGTAGTTGTTGATGAACTGCATGTCGCCCGGCTTGAAAGTGATATCCAGCCGCTGCTCATCCGCGATCTCCTGTACCAGCGTGAGCGCTTCCTTCTGTTCCGGCGTCATTTCCGGAATTCCGTCCAACCGATGGGCCGATCCCATATAGGTCGGTTCGATGCTGGTGCTGAGATACCCCTGGTGATAGTGGAACACGGCCAAACTGTACCAAGGCGGCATGCCGGACGGCACCTCGTCCCGCCGGTCGCGGTAATAGGGTTCGGCGAGCACCCGCACCAGATCGGGCCGCCGCTTGAGCATCTCGTTGTGGACCGTCACCGAACTGGCAAGGCTACTTTCGCCGCCGGACCGCGCCGTGTGCAGACACAACAGCCCGACGATATCGCAGCAGTCGACATGGTACGGAATAGTGTCGCTGGAATACGGTCCGCGCTGGCTCCGGTTGTGGACGGTCTCCCCGATATCGGTGATATGGCCAAGCACATGACCCTTCTTGTTCTGTGAGAAGACACCGTCGCCGAGATGCATACCGATGCCCCAGAAAGCGATCGCCGATTGTTCGTTGGTATACCGGTCGACTGGAAATCCGCGGATTTGGACGAAACCGCGTCCGTCTGTGATGTCCGACCGGACTGCCCGCAACGCGTCAGCCAAGGTATCCAATGGAAACCGCTCTCGGGTGATCTCCATAATCGGCGCGGCTTGATCCTGCAGGGCCCTGACGGCCGCATCCAATTCGGCAACATGCGCCGGTTCGAGATGGAAAAGAAATTCGCCGCTTGCGGCCATGTCCGATGCGATCCATCCCGCCGGATCCTGGACCGGCTCGAATGGTTTGGCGGGTACGTGATGTTGCTGTGTCATGAGCCGGTTCGCCTCTCCGTTTGCAAAAGACAAGGACAGGGTAGGACTGTTGGTCACGGAACACACATTAGTATAATGGGAAAGTTCTCGCCCGCAGAAGCCCCTCTATGCGATCCAGCAAACCTTGGGAGTGCGACGCATGAAGGCCGCCGCCTTCGACTTTGTCCAGCCGTCCAGCCTCGACGAGGCCTGCGAGCATCTATCGCGCGCGTCGGACGACCCGCAGATCATCGCAGGGGGACAGTCGTTGATGCCGATGTTGGCGATGCGGTTGGTCCGCCCCGGATTGATTATCGACATCAACAAGATCGAGACGCTGAGCGGCATCGCCGAAGCGGACGGCGGCCTCACGATCGGCGCCTGCACGCGCCAGGTCGATGCAGCCACGTCACCCGTCGTGCGCGCGCAGCTTCCCTTGCTGAAGAAGGCGCTGCGTTTCGTCGGGCATGATCAGACGCGCAACCGCGGCACCATCGGCGGCAGTTTGGCGCACGCAGACCCGTCGGCGGAGATATGCCTGACCGCCGTTACATTGGACGCAACAATCACCCTGATGAGCGCGCAGGGGCAGCGCGACCTTCCGGCATCGGAATTCATCCTCGGACCCATGACCACCGCCATCGAGGAAGGCGAAATCCTCACCGCGGTTTCCTTCCCGATCTGGATCGCGGACGGCCGCGTCGGCACCGGATTTCAAGAGGTCAGTTCGCGGCAGAGCGATTTCGCGATCGTCGCCGCCGCGGCGCAGGTCACGCTTGATGAGAACGGCATCTGCCGCCGCGCTGCGGTTGCCGTTGCCAACGCCACGCCCGCGCCGATCCGGCTGACGGCCGTCGAGGACGGACTGGTCGGTCAGGAACCGACGGCGGCCGCCATCGATCCTCTCCTGCCCTCGCTCGACACCGTTCTGGAACCGGAAGCCGACCTGCACGCGTCCGGCACGGCGCGCATCCATATCGCGAAAACCCTGGTCAAGCGCGCCATCCTCGAAGCCACGGAGGACGCAGGCGCCGATGACTGACCCCCGCCCCAAGACGACCGTGTCGATGACGATCAACGGCACACAGGTCACGGCCGAGGTCGAGCCCCGTATGACGCTGCTCGACTTCCTGCGCGACGAACTCGACCTCACCGGCACCCACACCGGGTGTGAGCATGGTGTCTGCGGTGCGTGCTCGATCCTTCTCAACGACGTTCCGATCCGGTCCTGCCTGATGCTGACGGTCCAGGCGAATGGCGAACGCCTGACCACGGTCGAGGGACTGTCCGACCCGGATGGCAGCCTCAGCCTCGTGCAGGACTGCTTCTGGGAAACCCACGCCTTGCAATGCGGCTATTGCACGCCGGGCATGTTGATCGCGGCGCAAGCCTTGCTGCAACGCAATCCGGACCCATCGCGCGAGGAAATCCGCGAGGCGATCAGCGGGAACCTCTGCCGCTGCACCGGCTACGGCCAGATCATCGAGGCTATCGAACTCGCCGCCGACCGGATGAACCAACGCACCGGAAAGGCGGCAGGATGACCGAACAGGCGAACGCGGGCCGTTTCGTCGGACGTAACCGGCGCACCAAGGAAGACCGGCGGTTCATCGCAGGGCTTGGCCGCTATGTCGCCGACATCCGCCTGCCGGACATGAAGCATGTGGCGCTGCTGACCAGTCCGCATGCGAGCGCCCGTATCGTGTCGATCGACACGCGCGCGGCCCTCGCGCTGGACGGCGTGCACGCCGTCCTCACCGGCGACGAACTCGCGGCGGCGACGAACTCTTTGCAACATGGCGTCGAGGCGCCGAACATCATCTGGCGACCGCTGGCGCAGAACGTAGTGCGCTACGCCGGGGAATGGGTGGCCGCGGTCGTGGCCGACAGCCGCTACATCGCGGAAGACGCCATCGAGTTGATCGAGGTCGACTATGACGTCCTGCCGGCGGTCGTCGACCCGGAAGACGCCTTCGCCTCCACCGATCTGCTGGTCCATCCGGATCACGGCGACAACGTGCTGTTTCACCGCAAGTTCGTCTGGGGCGGCGTTGATGATGATTTTGCAGCCGCAGATCACAGCCTGAATTTCCGGGTCAAATGGGGCCGCAACTCGACCGTCCCGATCGAGACCTTTGGCGTGGTGTCCCGTTGGGATCCGGGGCAGGAAATGCTCGACGTCTGGGCGTCCGTCCAGATGCCGAAATATTCGGACCAGATCGCCGAGGCGCTGCGCCTCCCCGGCAACCAGATCCGGGTGCATTACGACGTCGATGTCGGCGGCAGCTATGGCGTGAAACGTGGCCTGAAGCATGCGGTGCTGACCGGCTACCTGGCGCGCAAGCTGGGCTATCCGGTACGGCTTCTGGAGGACCGGCTGGAGAACATGTCCGGCGGCGACGCCCATGGCCCCGACCGGATCTTCGACGTGGACGTCGCGTTCGACGGCGACGGCACCGTGCGGGCGATGCGGATGCGCGCGCTCGACGATTGTGGCGCCTATCCGGGCCGTGCGCCGCTGCAGCTCGGCAAGCCGGTAGGGTCCATCGTCGGGCCGTACAAGATCGGCAGCGTCGAATACGAAGCGATATCGGTCTGCACCAACAAGACCGGACAGGTCGCGGTCCGCGGGTTCGGACAGGCTCCGACGAATGTCGCCATTGAACGGATGATGGACCGGGTTGCGGATCATCTGAATCTCGACCGGCTCGAACTGCGCCGCCGGAACTTCATCCAGTCGGAGGAGTTCCCCTACACCATCCCGAGCGGCACCGAATACGACAGCGGCGACTATCAAACGGTCGAGGCGAAAGCGCGCGCCCTCTCCAACTACGACGCCTTGATCGCCGAGCGCGATGCTCTGCGCGGTTCGGGCAGTCTCGCGGGTATCGGCGTGGCGACTTGTTTGGAGCCGGGCGGCGGCAACGCGGCGTTCGAACCGCTGTTTAATCCGAAGAACGACACGACAACCTGGATGGAATCCTGCACGGTCAAGGTCGACCGGCTCGGCACCGTCACCGCCTTGATCTGCACGTCGAGTTCGGGCCAGGGCCATCAAACGCTTGTCGCCACCGTCGTCGGCGAGGTGCTGGAAATCGATCCGGCAGACATTCGCGTGGTGCATTCGGACTCGCTCTCCAGCCTGCCCGGCAACAGCCCGGTCGCCAGCCGCATGGCCATCATGCTGGGCGGGGCCGCGCAACGGGCCGCGGAGATGCTGCGCGAGCGGCTGTTGACGATCGCGGCGCATAACCTAGGGCGCGACGAAGCCGACCTCGTCTACGCCGGCGGCACGATCCAGGCGCGTGACGACGACGCGGCGAAGCTCGACTGGAAGCAGCTGATCCGCATCTGCCACGGGCAATACCATTTGATGCCGCCGGACATGGAACCGGGCCTGCAGGCCAGCTACACGATGCAAGTGCCGAACGGCGGCACGATGCCGACCGCCGACGGCCGCGTGCAGATGTATCCCTGTTTCTCCTTCGAAACGCATATCACGCTGGTCACCATCGATCCGGGGACCGGCAAGGTAAGCATACCGCGCTACTTCATCGTGCATGACTGCGGCACCGTGATCAGCCCGGCTATCGTGAAGGGCATGCTGCTCGGCGGCATCGCGCACGGCATCGGCGCGGCGCTGTACGAGAAATTCGAGTATGACGAGGCCGGCCAGCATCTCAGCGGCACCTTCATGGATTATCTGTTGCCGTCGTCGATGGAGATACCCGACGTGCAGATGGACGAACACTGCACGCCGTCGCCATTGACCCCGCTCGGCCAGAAGGGCGCGGGCGAAGCCGGGTATATGGGGTCGCCCGCCGCCGTCGTCAGCGCGGTCAACGACGCCCTGACCCCGCACGGCCTGACCGCCGAGAGCCTGCCGATCAAACTCGGCACGCTGAGCGACATGCTGCGCACCCTCGACGGCCAAGACTGAACCCGTTTCTTCCTGTGTAAGGCTCAACCATGAATATCGATATCCACGCCCATTTCGCCCCGCAGCAGATGTTCGACGCCCTGCTCAAGAATATCGGGCGCTTCCCGTCGGTCGACCTGCTGCACGAGGACGGCAAGTTCCAGCTCGCCTTCGCCGGCGGCAAGCCGACGCGTCCGGTCATGCCAAACCTGCGCGATACCGAGAACCGGCTGCAGTGGATGACCGAGCGCGACATCGACCATCAGATCAACGGCGGCTGGCTCGACATGTTCGGGTACGAACTGCCCGCCGAGGAAGCGGCCGAGTGGAGCCGCATGATCAATGAGCATCTGCTGGAAGCGACCAAGGACCAACCGCGCCTCACCCCGCTCGCCAGCGTGCCCATGCAGGACGGCAAGTTGGCGGCGGCAGTCCTGAACGAAGCGATGGATGCGGGCTTCCCCGGATTGATGATCGCCGCGCAGCCGAAGGGCGACGGCGGCAACCTGGACGACCCCGATCTGGACCCGTTCTGGGAGGTAGCGTCCAACCGCGGCGCCGTCATCGTCATCCATCCGGTGTTCGACCTACGGGACCCGCGCGTCCAGGCCCCCGATCTGGTCAACACCATCGTCCGGGTCAACGACATGACGACGGCCTGCGCGCGGCTGCTGTTCTCGGGCCATTTCGTGAAATACAGCGGCATGAAGGCGGTGCTCAGCACCGGCGGCGGCGGCCTGCCCTTCGCGCTCGGCCGGCTGATGCGCAACTACGACGCCAACCCCGGCAAATACGCCGACCCGGAAGAGGGGTTTCAGCACTGTTACTTCGACAGCCTGGTCTTTCAGACCGACGCGCTGCGCTATCTCTGCGACAAGGTCGGGGTCGACAAGGTCATGCTGGGCTCCGACTACCCCTTCCCCATCGGCGACCCGGCCCCGACCAAGGTGATCCGTGAGTCCGGCCTAAGCGCATCCGATCAGGCGAAAATCCTGGGCGGTACCGCGGCAAAGCTGTTCGGTATTGCGGACGGCTAGCCAAACAAACCAACAGAGTTCTCCCGGCTGGCCCAACGCCCGACGAAGACGACCGCAACGCGGTCGGTTTGCATCGGCTTTCGATTATGGGGCTTAATTACTCGGACCCTCCGATTGCCGTCTGGAGCGAGTGAGCCCTTATGAGCACAGATCATGGATTGCCGGACCCGTCTCCCGCCGTCGACAGCCCGTCGGTATGGCGCGGTACCGAATTGCAGAAGCGCGAAGATTGGATACACCACGTCACCGCGGACGAGGTTGCCGAACTGGAGCGCAGCACCGATCGCATTATCGCAGGCGGCCGTCATGTTCCGGATTTCGGCAAGGACGATTTTCCGCTTCCCGAGTTCGGCGGTGTCCTCGGTCGAATTCGAGACAATGTCGTCAATGGCCTCGGCGTCTATGTCCTGCGCGGGCTTCCGGTCGACCGTTGGTCGCGCGAGCAATGCGCCATCGCGTATTGGGGCATCGGCGCGCATATCGGCGAGGCGGTGACGCAGAACGCCTACGGACATGTCCTGGGCCATGTGAAGGACATCGGTGTCGACGTCGACGACGTGAACAACCGTGGCCACCGGTCGCGCGCGGCGCTGTCCTATCACAACGATATCGGCGGGGAGATCATCGGGCTGTTTTGCCTCAATCCGTCGAAGTCCGGCGGGTTGAGCAGCGTCGTCAGCGCCGGCGCGCTCTATAACGAGATGTTGGAACGGCGGCCCGACCTGCTCGCCGAGTTGCTGCAGCCCATGCATTTGGATCGGCGCGGCGAAGTCCCCGAGGGCTGGAAGCCCTACTATCAACTGCCGGTGTTCAGCCGCCACGAGGGCCGTCTGATCGTCTGCTTCGTGCGGCGCTTCGTCGAGTCGGCACAACGGTTCCCGGAACTGCCGCGGCTCACGCAGGCGCAATGGGACGCGCTCGATATGCTCCGGGACCTCGCGGCCGATCCGGCGTTCAGCCTCGATATCACCTTCGACCCCGGCGATATTCAGTTCGTCAACAACCTGACGACCATGCATTCCCGTACCGGGTACGAGGACTATCCGGAGCCGGAACGAAAGCGTCACTTGCTGCGCCTTTGGCTTGCCGTGCCCGGCGGCTGGCCGCTGCCGCAGGCGTTCTACGACCGGTACGGCGCGACGACGCCGGGCGGGCGGCCGACCGGGATCGTCGTCACCGATCCGAAGGAACCCGCGCCCCTGGACGTGGCGTAGCCACGGCAAACGGTGCGTCAGACAGGAGAGTGCCATGGGACTGACCGCCGAGCTTTGCGACAAAATCGTCGCCGTGACCGATGCGGATATTCCGGACGAGGCGTTTGCCCACGCGGACCGCGTAACCCTCGACGGCTTGTCGGTGGCGCTGGCCGGCACGACGCAGAAGGCGCCGAAGGCGCTCGCCGGCTATATCCGCGATCAGGGATGCGCACCGGTCGCGACCACCATCGGTTTCGGCTTCAAGACGTCGCCCTTCTATGCCGCCTATCTCAACGGCGCATCCATGCATGTGCTCGACTACGAACCCATGTCGACGCCGCCCAATCACGCCACGTCGCCGGTGCTGCCTGGCGTGTTGGCGCTGGCGGAGAAGCTGGGCGCCGACGGGCGCACCGCCGCGACGGCGCTGGTGAAAGGCATCGAGATGGAAGGCCGGCTTCGTTTCGCGGAAGGACATGCGGGCCGCTATGTCTTCCACACGCCGGGCGTGGTCGGCCCTTTGGGCAGTGCCGTCGCCGCTTCCTACATGCTGGGGCTGGACGCGCAACAAACCGGTTATGCCGTCGCCATCGCCGCCAGCCGCTGCGGAACGCTGTCGGCCAACAAAGGCACCATGGCCAAATGCACCCATTGCGGCTATTCCGGCGCGAACGGCCTCGACGCGGCGCTGCTGGCCGCGCACGGCTTCGACGCCAATGCGGAGGTGCTGGAACACAAGCACGGCTGGGCCGACGCCTTTCTCAAGGACGACCTCACCCCGGACATCCTGCTCGCCTATGGCGAAACCTTCCGCATCGTCGATCCTGGCTACAACATCAAACTCTATCCGGCTCAATACGTCACCCATTGGGGCATCAACGCGGCGCTGGAGGCGCGCGAGAAAATGGCCGACACCGCCGAGATCGAAAGCGTCACCATGATCGTGGCGCCGTCGGAACATGTCGACCGGCCGCTGCCGACGACCGGCCTCGACGGCAAGTTCAGCATGCACTACACAGTCGCCGCGGCTTTGATCGACGGCCCGCTCGGCATCGATCATTTCCAGGACGACGTGGTCAATCGCGACGACATTCAAACGCTGATGAGGAAGGTCACGCTCGAGCCGAACCCGTCGATCCCGGACACGACGGTCGGCCGCTGGGTCGACCTGACGGTGACCTTGAACGACGGCACGCGCATCGAGGTGCATTGCGATAAGGGTCTCGGACACTACCAGGGCGAACCGACGACACCGGAACGCCACCGCATCAAGATCCACGATTGCCTGAAACGGGTTTTCGACGACACGACCGAAGAAGAATTCGTCGCCCTCGCCAGCCGTCTACACGAGCTCAGCGCCGCCGAGCTCACCCGCTTGTTGGAGATTTGCGGATAGTCGCACCTTTCTCCCGAGGATGACCAAGTTGCATGGAACCCGGTCCCGACGCTAGCATCGTCTTCAGTGAACGCAGACAGTCGGAGACCTTCCATGGTGATCGATGTCATTCGCACCAACGCAGCGGTGGGCGCGGAGATTCGCGGTATCGATCTGTCCCAAGACCTGACCGACGCCGACTTCGACGCCATCGAGGCCGCCTATAACGAAAACGGCGTGATCTTCTTCCGCGGGCAATCGATAGCGCCGGACCGGCTGCTGTCGCTGACGCAACGCTTCGGCGATCTGCAGTTCAACACCTTCGGCGAAACGCTCGGCCTGCCGGATCACCCGGGGATCGTGCTGGTCTCCAATGTCGAGCAGGACGGACGCGGGATCGGGATCAAACGGGCGGGCGAGTTCTGGCACAGCGACATGTGCTACACGCCGAAGCCGCCACGCGGCACCATCCTCTATGCCGTTGAGGTGCCGGAACTCGACGGCCTGCCATTGGGCGACACCTGCTTCGCCGCCACGCATGCCGCCTATGACGCCCTGCCCGACGCCATGAAACAACGGCTCGACGGGCTCATCGCGGAATTCGATTTTGCGGCACGGGTGCGCGCGGTACCGATCACGCAGGCGCAGATCGAGGCCTTTCCCCCGGTGACCCACCCGATCGTCCGGACACACCCGCATACCGGCCGGAAATGCCTCTACGTCATGCGCGACGACTGCACGGGAATCGCCGGGCTCGACAACGGCGAGGCGCAGCGCCTGATCGAGGCGCTCGCCGACCACATCGTCCGGCCCGAATTCGTCTACCGGCATGCCTGGCAACCGGGCGACGTGCTGATCTGGGACAATTGCACGGTCCAGCACAAGGCGGTGCAGGATTACGACCTGCCGCTGCGCCGCTTGATGCAACGCACGACCTTCGCCGCCGACAGCGTGCCGGCATAGCCCCGCAATACCAGCTCTCCAAACGTCACCCGGCCGCCGGACGCCAGGCGATCACGCCTTCGGTTCGGGCGCGCACATCCGGCGGGGCCAGGCAGGTGGCGACGGCATCGTAGCCATCGGCCCCGACATGCGGCGCGACATAGGTGGGTGCGCTGTGATTGGCGGGACAGTGGATGATCGCCTCGTGGGGACCAACGGATGACAGGTCCAGGATTTCACAGGATCGGGTGATCAGGAACAGCGGCGTAGCATCCGCGTCCCGGCGGCGCAGATAGGCGATCAGGGCCCGCTGGGAATCCTCGTCCAGACCCTGCTCCACCATGTCGATCACCCAAACATCCTGCCCCTCGGACTCCAAAGCGGTTATAAGGGCGATAAGCGCATCCGACGGGGCCGCGCCATCCTCAACCAGCCAATCCAACACCCTGTCGACACGTGCTTTGAGGTACGGGTCCACCTCCAACCGCGCCTGCGCTGCTGCCCCGTCGTCGGCCAACCGGTCGAGGCCGAGGAAGGCCGCGCCGGGCAGCATCTCAGCGAGCCGCTTCGCCAGCTTGGTCTTGCCGCTGAACAGCGGACCGATGATGTAGTTCAACGGCCGTATGTCGCGCAGTTCGAACCGCTCGCCGCCCCACGGCCACGGCAGGTCGATGGCGAGGACAGGCTCCGGGACGGGCGCAAGCAATTGCGTCAACTCACCGGCGGTGGGTGTGCGGCCGGCAGCGAGGTCGTCGCGCAAGCCGCGGATCCGCCCAACGGTATCCGTGATCTCTTGAAGCCGTCGTTCGAGCGTCGCCTGGTGGGCGGCCAAAGCATCCTCCAAACCGTCCGCATCGGCATTCAGCACCCGGGCGATCTGCGCCAGACTAAACCCCAGCGACCGCAGCCCGACGATCTCGGCGGCGCGATCCATCTCCTTCGGACCATACGCACGCCAGCCGATCTCCGTACGGATCGGCGCAATCAACCCGCGCTGCTCGTATACGCGCAGGGCCTTGGCGGAAACGCCGAGCTGCTTGGCGGCCTCGGACGGACTCAGGAATTCGGCGGAAGACCCCATGGTTCACCTCATGAATTGCAATCTCCGTGTTCTTATCGAGGCTGTCTTTGGGGACAGGTCAACAGTGTTTTTGGCGCGGCGCGCGATTTTCCGAAAGTTTTTCGATTCACCGCATCCCAAACGAAAGCATCGTCAAGGGGCCGAGAAACGGGTAGCTCCGCATCACAATTCCCATTCAGATGCCGCCGACGAATTGCGCGACCCGTTCACCGACCTCGACCGGCGCGTCCTCGGGGCTGTAATGCCCGGCTCCGGCGAGACAATGCACCTCCCCGCCGGGAAAGGCCTGCCGGAACAGCGGCAGGAAGTGCTCGGGCTGCAACGTCCGGTCCTTCTCACCCCAGAGCGCCAAGGCAGACTTCGCCGCCAACGCCTCAGCGGCGGCGGCGTCCGGCGTTTCGAATTCATGCGCACCGGTCGCAAACCCTTTCGCCCAGCCGATGGCGCCCGCCGCGTGCCGGGGCGTGGGAAACGGCGCGCGGTATGCGTCAAGCCAGGTGTCGATGATGATCTCGTTGCGCTCAAAGCCATTCAGCTTGAGCGTCGACAGGATGTTGTAGTCGAGATGGCCGAGCACCTGTTCGAGCGTCCCATCCGCATCGGCTTTCAAAATCCATTGGAACCACGGAGCGCTGCCCGCGTTGGCCACCAACCGCTCCAAAAGGTTCGGTTGTCCGGCGGGAGTCGGGCCGTTGACGGACACGACGCGCTTGACGCGATTCGGATGACGAATCGCGAGGCCCATCCCGACGGGACCGCCGAAGTCATGCATCACCAATGTCAGGTCGCGCAGGTCCTCCGACAACACGAACCGTTCGAGATTGTCGATATGGTCCTGTAGCCAATAGGTGCGGCCGGCGGGTGCGGCGCTCTTACCGAAACCCATATGGTCGACGGCAATCACCCGCGCCGATTGCGCCCACAGCGGTATTTGCGCGCGGAACAGATAGCTCCACGTCGGCTCGCCATGCAGCAATAGCATCGTTTCCGGCCCCGCGCCCTCATCCACATAATGCATGGGGAACCCAGCCGCTTCGCTATACCGGGCTTCGAACGGCCAGGTTCCGGCGAAGGTCTCCGCCGGTGCGATGGCGGGCAGCATGTCGTTGGATTGCGGTGACAAAGGACGATCGGCGGCGTGGGCGACGGCTGTCATTTCCCGGCTCCTCTATATTCTCGGCTTCGCCACGGGGTGCGGCGATTTCAGTGATCAACGCCGCCGAGTTTATTGATTCCTTCAGTCATATTAATAAGGGTAGTTCTCAAGTTTTAATTCCGGTTTTTGAAACAATTGCTGGATGAGATTTAGATTTCCGGATGATCCTTGACCTTCTAGTCACTGGAAGCGCCATTTATGGTCTTGAAAGCCATTCCAGGAGCCGGTTTCCCCTATGGACGCATCAACCTCACCCAACGCGGCAACGACCGGACGCGACCCGGTCTGCGGCATGTCCGTGGACATGGCGACGGCACAACACCGCCTGACACACGACCATACCGACTATGCGTTCTGCTCGGCGCGATGCCTCGACCGGTTCCAGGCGGATCCCGAGAAGTTCCTTAATCCAGTTCCTGACGACACCCCGGCCGATCCGGGGGCGATCTATACCTGTCCGATGCATCCCGAAGTCCGGCAGGTCGGTCCCGGCGATTGCCCGGACTGCGGCATGGCGTTGGAGCCCGAGGACATCACCGCCGACACCGGGCCGAACCCCGAATACATCGACTTCAAACAACGGTTCTGGGTCGGTGCGGTCCTGGGCGTGCCGCTGGTCATCCTGGCGATGGGGGCGCACCTGCCGTTCTTCGGGCTAAACGATGTCATTCCGCACACCGTGAACCACTGGATCCAGGTCGTCCTGGCGACGCCGATCGTCCTCTGGTGCGGGCTGCCCTTCTTCAAACGCGGCTGGGCGTCGGTGATCAACCGAAGCCTCAACATGTTCACGCTGATCGCCATCGGCACCGGGGTCGCCTACGTCTATAGCGTGGTCGCGACCGTGGCTCCCGGCGTCTTCCCCGACACTTTCCGAAACGCCGCCCAAGCCGTGGACGTCTATTTCGAAGCGGCCGGCGTCATTATCGTCCTGGTCTTGCTGGGGCAGCTCATGGAATTGCGGGCACGCGACCGCACCGGATCGGCCATCCGTTCCTTGATGAAGCTCGCCCCCGCCACCGCAACCGTCATCCGCGACTCCGGATCGGAGGAGACAGTGTCGCTGGAAACCGTCGCCGTCGGCGACCGCCTGCGCATCCGGCCGGGCGAGAAAGTGCCGGTCGACGGCCATGTGGTCGACGGCCGCAGCAATGTGGACGAAGCGATGGTCACCGGTGAGGCCGCCCCGGTCGCGAAAGCCCCTGGCGACGCGGTCATCGGCGGCACCTTGAACACCACCGGCAGCTTCGTGATGGCGGCCGATCACGTGGGCAGCGAAACGATGCTGGCACAGATCGTCCACCTCGTGGCGCAGGCGCAGCGCAGCCGTGCGCCCATCCAGCGCATCGCCGATACGGTCGCGGGTTATTTCGTACCGGCGGTCATCGCCGTCGCGATCGTCGCCTTCGTCGTCTGGTGGGCGGTCGGTCCCGCGCCGGCACTGACCCATGCCATGATCGCCGCCGTTTCGGTTCTCATCATCGCCTGTCCCTGCGCCTTGGGACTCGCGACACCCATGTCGATCACGGTCGGCGTCGCCCGTGGCGCGCAGGCCGGCGTCTTGATCCGCGACGCCGAAGCACTGGAGGGATTGGAGAAGATCGACACGCTGGTGGTCGACAAGACGGGAACACTGACCGAGGGCAAGCCGGCGGTCATCCGCGTCGACCCGGCGGACGGCTACGACGAGGACCGGATCCTGACCCTTGCGGCCAGCCTGGAACGGCAAAGCGAGCATCCGCTGGCCGCCGCCATCGTCGACGCCGCACGGGACCGAGGACTCGACCTGAACGACCCCACCGAGTTCGACGCCCAGACGGGCAAGGGCATCACCGGCGTTCTAGATGGCCAACGCATCGCCGTCGGCAGCGAGAAACTGCTGCAGGATTCCGCCGCATCACAACAATGGAACGAGCGGGCGGACACATTGCGGCGCGAAGGCGCGACCGTCGTCTTCGTCCTGGAAGCGGAACGCATCGCCGGCACGATCGCGGTCGCCGACCCGATCAAATCCACGACGCCGGGCGCCCTCGACGCGTTGCGCAAGGACGGCATCCGGATCGTCATGCTGACCGGCGACCACGACCTCGTGGCCCGAAGCGTCGCCGCCCGACTCTCCATCGACGAGGTTCACGCCAATGTCCTGCCGTCGGAAAAAGGCGACCAGATCCGTCGCCTCCGCGATACCGGCCGCCGTGTGGCGATGGCGGGCGACGGCGTGAACGACGCTCCTGCCCTCGCCGAAGCCGATATAGGGATCGCGATGGGAACCGGAACGGACGTCGCCATTGAAAGCGCGAATGTAACCTTGGTGAAAGGCGACCTGACGGGCATCGTGCGGGCGCGCCAACTCAGCACGGCCACGATGCGCAACATCCGGCAGAACCTGTTCCTTGCCTTCGTCTACAACAGCGTCGGCGTCCCGATCGCCGCCGGTATCCTCTACCCGCTGACAGGTATGGTGTTGAGCCCGATCATCGCCGCCGCCGCCATGAGCCTCAGCTCAGTATCGGTCATCGGCAACGCCCTGCGGCTTCGCACCCTGACGCTGCGTTAAGGATCAGGTGTTCTTCGGCGCCTCGGCATCCGCCGGCACCACCGGCGTCCCGGGGGTCTTGCCCGTATCCGGCAATGTCTGCGGCATGCTGTCGGTCGCCTTACCGTTTTGAGGCAACGACGGCTTCTGGTCCGAGACCGGCTGGATTGCCGGTGCATCGGCGGGCGTCGCCTTCTTCGGTTCGGCGGTGGTCGTCTGCGGAACCGCCTCGATCTTCGTCGTCATCGGCGGCGCCGGCGGCTCGATGATCGCGGCCTGTTTCGTGTCGGCCCCCGGCCGCTTCACGAAGGTGTTGGGTAGCGGCGGCACTGAATTCAGCTGCGCGCTGACCTCTTCCGCCAATTCCAACAGCTGTTGCCGCTCCAGCCCACCGGCCAGGCTGTAGGCGAACGGGCCGTCCTGCCAATAGAAAACGGCAACATCCGAATTCTGTACGAAGGTGAAGGCGGTCTGTCCGGAATCGCGATTCTTCCCGATGAACAGGGTGACCGGTCGCTTTTCCTTCTGGTGCTCGTACATCAATTGCGCAGCGGGACCATTGCGCGACGGCAAGATCCGTTCGACCGTGAGCTGATACCCGAAGGGCTCGAGGTCCGGCGCCTGCAACGGAATACCGGTGAGTCGCTGCGACAGCCAGGACACCACGCGGGATTTATCGTCCAACCGGACTTGTTTCGGTTCAGTCAGCCGGCCGGCGAACAGGAGATGCGCATCAGTCGCCTGCTGCGTGAAGGCGACGAAACGATCTTCCGGCCCATCCAACCGGTCGGAATAACTCGTGAACGCGCCGAAGCCGGCGATGATGAAGGCGGACACCGCCGCCACCCGCATCAACCGTTGCGTCAGACGCCGCCGGCCAATGGTTTTTTCCAACGAGGCCGTCAACGTCTCGATCTCGGGATTGCGGGTCAATTCGGTTTCGTCGCCGAGGGCATGCAACGCCAGAGTCAGGTCCCGATACTCCTCGACGCGGGCGGCATCGTCCGGCGAGTCGGCCAAGAAGGCTTCGACCTCGGCGCGACGCGACGCGGTCAATTCGCCGTCGACATAGGCATGCAGTTCACCATCGGAGATCGATGAACCGGCGGTTCGATGGATTTCGTTCATTTTACCATTCGCAAATTGCTGTGAGACTCATTCGTCATCAACTGACGCAAGGTCTCGCGACCCCGCGACAAGCGTGACATTACCGTCCCGACTGGAATTCCAAGCGTTGCGGCGGTTTCCCTGTAGCTCATCCCTTCCAAGCCGACCAACAACACGACCTGCCGATAGTCTTCGGGCAGGACACGCAGCGCGCGCTCCAAATCCCGGATGCGCAAGCTGTCTTCCTGGTTCGCCTGGGATGACAATTTGTTCTCGACCACGTCGAGCGGCACCACCGTGCCACGGCGCCGGTTGCGAACGACGCGATCGACATGGACGTTGTGAAGAATCGTAAACAGATAGGCGCGCGTGTTGCGGATTTCGTTCCATGACTTCGTCCGTGCGAGGGCACGGGTCAGACATTCCTGGACGAGATCGTTCGCCTCCTCGCGATTTCCGGCCAAGGCTTGTGCGTAACGTCGCAGGGACGCGACATGCAGTGAGAGGGTAGGACCGGTTTCCGGCACGTTGAGGTACTCCTGTAACGGCAAGAGCGTTCCAATGGCGTGTCGGCAATGGCGAAACGCGTTTTCCATCGCCCAGCCGAGTCCCTCGAAGATCAAACCGGAATCTTCCCACGTCGGTCGGTACGGAACGGCGAATGCCGTCTTTTGACTCCGTCCAAACAACAAAGTGCCCCCTCTCTTTCATGCGCTCATACCGCTTCCCACCAATCATTCGACGCGTTCCGACATTTTCCATTTTTCGGTTCTCTCAACCGGTTTTCTGTGTCTGCGCATCGCACGGTTCATGAACACACGCGCTTCAAGAGTCATAGACGCCGTTGAAGCGGATTTATTCCCAGCCTGTTGAGCAATTCGGACGGAAATGCGGCGACATCGTGATCAAAGGCGGTGGCGATATGGCAATTCGCCAAAAATTAAGATTTTCGAAAAATCCGACGGGCTTTCGGGAATAACCGCGGCACCAGCCGGTCTATGTGGTCAAGAACGGCGCGTTGCACGATCAACATCGTCACCGAAATGCAGCGCAACCGAATGGCAAGAGCACAGGGTATCGAGCGATGCGAGTACTAAGAAAGCCGAGCCGAACCGACATAGCAGCACTGCTGTTGATTGCCGCCGGAACCGGATCGGCGATTGCCGCGCCAGCAACCTCATCGACGGTGGCGGCGACAGACGTCGCGACGGCTCCGCCGGCTACAGCCGGTGTCCAGGTCGCCGCCCGTGACGACGCACAGATCTACTATCAAGCCTACCGGCTGATCGGCAGTTACGTCCTGAACCTATCGGGCGAACGGATCGGCCAGGTCGACGACTTGATCATCAACAAGGAGGGCAAGGTCACGCATATGATGGTCGCCCTCAAGGACTCTATCGACATGGACGGATCGCCCGTCCCGATCTCACCCTACCGCGCGGAAGTCGTTTCCGTCGCCGGGTCGGAGGTCACGGTGATCCGTGTCGATATGACACCCGAAGAATTAGTCCAGGCGCAACTCACGCGCCTGAAAACCGACGCCCGGGCTCCGGTATCGCGGGGAACCGACCGGCCCGATCAGTGGCGACACAAAGATCCGTTGTTCTAGGGTGAAATTGGACACGGAACTTTGACGGCACGTCTCATCCCGCAACTTTCTCTAAATAGGAGCATCCTATGATTCGCAAAGTACTTCCAGTTCTGTTCCTTTCGGCATTCATCGCTGGCCCGATCGCGGCCCCGGCCGTTGCCGCGGGCGGCGACAAGGCGAGCGCCAAATGCGCAAAGATCCAGGACGCGAAGTTGAAGGCGCAGTGCCTTCGTGAGGTGAAGAAGCCGGCCAAGTAGGCCTCAGCAACACCTCACTTCATTTCCGGAGCTTCCCTGTTGAATCGGCCTCCTGCGAAAGCAGGGGGCCGTTTTTTTTGCCGGCCGGCAGCTCATCTCCAAAAGGGAGGGGCCCCATCTTTCGATGGGGCCCGGTGCTTGCCGTGGTCGATGTTGGTGTTGGTGTTGGTGAAGGGGGTCCTTCGTGGGAGTACTCGGAAAACCTATCGCCGCCACATGTCGAAATTGGGCGCGCGTCTGGGCAATCGCAGGGAGAATAAATGGCAACTTTGCGGCGCGCCCTATAATCCGTATTTTTTCCTAGCCCTCTAATATCCCAAAGAAAAACCCCGCCGAAGCGGGGTTTTGGGAGTGAGTGACGTTTATCAATGTGAGTTGATGTGGAGTGTTTCCACAACTGGGAGAGTACCCCTCTAAAGCATTGCCATCACTGATCCATTTTCCTTTTCTGGACTAGTCCTTTGGGACTATGTACTGGAACCTTACGCGGCCAAAGCAGCAGGTTCGCGGTCGAAACCGCTGTGCAGGGCAAACAGCGCGGCCTGGGTCCGGTTCTGGACACCGATCTTCCGGATCAAGGACTTCATATGGATCTTCACCGTCGCCTCGGTAATGCCCAGCTGGCGGGCGATGACCTTGTTCGAGGCACCTTCGGTCAGGCAGCCCAGGATATCCAGCTCCCGCGGCGTAAGGTCGCCAAGCACCTTCGGGTTGCACTGGTCGCTGCGGCGCAATTGGCCGGTCGCCCAGGCCGTCGCCAGCTGGGACGGGAACACCGTCTCTCCCAGAAGGATAAGCCGAACCGAGTGAATCAGGACGTCCTTGGACAGGTTGCTGAGAAGGTATCCGCCCGCTCCCACCCGGAGACAGGCCCCCAGCTCATCCACCGACAATTCCGCCGACAGCACCAAAACCCGGGCCGAACCATACAAGTCATGCAGCGTTTCCACCGATTCTGCCGACTCTTCCGGATCGCCATTAGAAATGTAGACGATCAGCTCCGGTTCCGGCGCGGACTGATCCGCGGATCCCGCGGCACAGCTTGCCGGATCATCGTATTCGGCAACAAGGTCCAACGGACTAGCCTCAATGAAACTGCCCAATCCTCGGCGGAAGAGGCTGGTACCGCCGACAATAATAAGAGGTGCTTGAGACATGATCTCCCCCAACGCAAGCACCCCTCCCACGTAAGTGGTAGTACCTTACTCCATCCTCAGAAAAATTCTAGTAAAATTTTTAGTTAATTTGCAAATTATGCATTTTTAATTTGATTAACCTTAATATAAACAAAATATTCCTAGTATTAATCACGTTATGCGGAATTTATACCAATATGATTCGAATTTATTCTTCTTGTTAACTTAGTTTTCCGCCCTCGACGCGATGCGCACGCCGTCGGAAACCTGATCGCTGGGGTATAAAACGACCTGATCGTCCACCGACAGGCCATCCAACACCTGCGCGACGACCCCATTGTTCCGCCCGATCTTTACGGCCACCTGTTGGGCCGTTTCGCCGTCATACTTAAAGACGGCCCAGGCGTCCCCGTCCCGGAAAAGGGCACTGGAGGGCACGCGGACCACCCCTTTTTCCTCCCAGACCACGATACGAACGTCGACCCGGAACCCATGGCCAAGCGTGACGCGGCGCTCGGGCGGGCCGGTGAATTGGAGAATAACGTTAACCCGTTGTTCTTCGACACCCAGGGCTGACACCTTGGTAAAACCGAAGGGTTCGATCCGATCGACGATGCCCGCCAAATTCCCCTCGCCGCCCCATTTTTCGATAATGACCCGGTTGCCCTCTTTCACCTGAACCGCATCCGTCGACAGCAATTCGACGACGATTTCCAAATCGCCCCGCGGATCGCCGATTTCGATCAGCGCCGTGCCGGCGGTCACCACGGTCTCGCTTTCCTGGATCAACCGCAAAATCCGGCCGCTGACGGGCGCGCGCACCGATACGATTCCGTTCTGCTGCGGGTCTTCCAACTCGGTGGCGCGGGTGGGATCGATCAGCCGGGCCCTTGCGGTCTCCAGATCCGCTTCCCGTGCCTGGACCGCGGCACGGCTCATCTGCAGCGTCGCCTCCGACGACCGCAGTTCGAGTTCCGCACGATCCAGCGCCGCCTTCGAGGCCGCCTTCTTCCGAACCAGTTCCCGTGCGCGCTTCAACTCCAGTTCGGCGAACTTCACCTCCGCCGCCGCCTTGTTGACCTCCGCCTTTGCCAGGGCGAGCGCGGCTGTGGCGCTTCGGACACCCGCTTCGGCCTCGGTCATCGAACGCACGTCGAGAAAGGAAGGATCGCTCGGCAGCATGGCGGCGACGATGGTCGTCCGCGCCTCGACCGCGTCACCGGCCTCTTGCTCGATCCGCAACAGCCGGCCGGTCACCGGCGCGGACACAACATAGACGTCGCGAACGCGGGTCTTCGCCTCCTCGGCAACGGTGACGTTCATCGGCCCGTTCGTGACCGTGCCAATATCCACGGGCACCGGTTGGGGCCGAAACGCAAAGGCCAGGAAGCCGGCGAACAGGCCCAGCAATCCGACAGTCAATATGCGGCGAAAGAGACGCCGGTTCATGATCTATGCTCCCGTTACTCTCTTGTTTTCAAAGCGACGACCAAATCCAACTTCCCGATTTCCCGGTCGACCAGGATTCCCGAAATGAGTGACGCGGCGGCGACCACGGCGCAGGCATAGCCGTAACTTGCCAGCTCGATCACCAAGGGGATTTGATACAACTCAGTCGTGAAGGATTCCGACAGGAACCAGGCCAGGAGGTATCCGAACCCGCACCCGATCGGCAGCGCCAAAAGGGTCAGCAGCGCGATTTCTCCGAGAAGAATGTAGGAAGCCTCGTTCTTGGTGAATCCCAAGACGCGTAGGCTCGCCAACTCGCGCGACCGTTCGGCCAGGGCGATACGCGCGCTGTTGTAGACCACGCCAACGGCGATCAATCCCGCGAAGGTCGAGATGATCGCTATGAACGTGCCGATGCCCTGATCCATCGTATCGCGAAAGGAGCTTTGCGCCGCGGCCAGAATCCCGACGCCACTGACAGACGGCATGTCCTTCAGGCGCTCGTAGATGGCATCCTGTTTCGCCGTATCGATCATCAGGAAAGCGCCGGTAACGCGCCTGCCCTCCTTCAGGCTCCGGTTGAGCGAGCTGATTTCGAGATAGGCGGAGGTGCCGATGAACGTCTCGGCGACGCCGGTCACGGTCAGGTCCAACCTGGGTTTGCGGTCCTCCAGGACATCCACTTGCAGGACGTCGCCGACTTCGGCCTGGATCAGATCGGCGAGCGCCTTCGACAACAGCACACCGCCCTGCGGCATCTGCAGGCTCGCCAAGTCCGCGTTCACCGCCCGGCTGAGCAACGGGCGCTCCACCAGACCGGTCAGGCTCTGGCGGCGCTCTATGTGACCGTTGCGAAGCCGCACCGCGACGCTGCGAAACGGCTCGGCATAAAGAACGCCGTCCATCCGGCGCAATTCGAATATCGCCTTGTCCGACTCCGGCTCGACGAAGGTAACCGTTAGGTCCTGCCGTTCGGCGACATTGAAATTGACGTCCATCATGTAGAGCACGCTGTCCCAATTGAACCGGGCCGTGATCAGAATCGCCGTCGCAAAGGCGAGCCCGACGCTGGTCAGCAACGCCCGCACCGGCTGCCGGGCGATTCGGCGCAGGATCATGCGCGTCGGCTGATCGATCCTTTCAGAAAACCAGAGCGGCATCACACCGGCCTGCCGGTAATTCGCCGGCGCCGGCGGGCGCATCGCGTCCGCCGGCGACAGGACGGCGGCCCGGCGAACGGCGGTTAGCGTTCCGAGAACGGCGACGGACACGGCAATCGTGAACGCCCAGGCCAGCGTGTCCAGACCTAAGGAAAAAATCAGGAAGGGGAATTTGTAGAATTCCTGATACAGCAACGCCATCCAGCGCCCCAGCCACATCCCGACCCCGAATCCGACGAAAACGCCCAACAGCGTGATCACCAGCACCATCTTCAGGTACTGGAATAGAATCGCCGAGTTGGAATACCCGAACGCTTTCAGCAATCCGATCTGTTCCCGCTCGGAATCGACGATCCGCGCGATTACCACATTCAAGAGAAAGGCGGACACCGCGAGGAAGATCGACGGCAGGACCGTAGCCATCGTCGCGAGTTGATCCAGTTCGCTTTCCAGGAACTTGTCCGAAATTTGGTCGGCGCGCAGGAAAGCGCCCGTCGCGCCGTATCGTTCCAGCAACCGGTCCAGCGACGCGATGATCTCGCTTTCGTTGGCGTTATGCGACCGCGAGATCAGCACCTCGTTGAAGGCGCCGTCCAGATCGAAGGCCGCGGCCAGCGCATCCTTGCCGATCCACAGAATCCCGAAGCGGAAGGGATCGGGCACCAGCGCACCAGGGGCGATGGCATAGGTGAATTCGGGCGACAGCGCGATACCGACAATCTCGAACTCACGCTTCGACCCGTTCATCGTGGCCGAAATCGTATCGCCCGGCTGGAAGCCATGCGCCTTCGCGAAGGGTTCCGACAGCAGGATTTCATCCTCCCGCGTCGGGTCGAGCATGCGCCCCTTCCGGAGAAAGATATCGTTCAGCACCGGTTGCCCGAGTCGCGGCAACGAGACGGCTTGCCCGGTGATCGGTTCCGTCGTTCCCGGCGCGTCGATCAGCACGCCCGCCGAAATCCTGCCTTCGACCGCGCGCACGCCCGGGAAGGTCTTGATCTCGGCCAGCACGCGGTCCGGCGCCCGTTTTACCGGGGCGAAGATATCGGCGAAGCGGTACCGGTCGTAATACGCTTCCCGGGTTTCCTGAAGCGACGACAGCATACCGTTCGCCATAATGAACAGCCCGATACCGCAGGCGATCACCAAGGCGATGGCGATCCCCTGACCTTTGATGCGCCAGAGGTCACGCAGCAGTTTTTGGTCAAGCGATGTCAGCAGCAAGGACATACGATCACCATTCGATCTGGTGGGCTTCCAGCTTCTTTTCGTTCAGACGAACTTCCCTTATCTGGCCGTCGCCGAACATGATCACCCGGTCCGCGAGCGCCGCCGTCGCCATCGCATGGGTGATGACGATGATCGTTGTCTTCAGGTCCCGGTTGATGTCCTGCAATGCCTGCAGCACGACGATGCCGGTCTTGCTGTCCAGAGCGCCGGTCGGCTCGTCGCAGAACAGAACCGTCGGGCGCTTCGCGATGGCGCGGGCGATGGCGACACGCTGCTGTTCGCCGCCCGAAAGTTGCGCCGGGAAATGATCCTGCCGGTCGCCGAGGCCGACCATTTCGAGCGCCTGCTCGGCGGGCATCGGGTCGCGCGAAATCTCCGTCACGAGATCGACGTTCTCATGCGCGGTCAGGCTCGGCATCAAGTTATAGAGCTGGAAGACGAAACCGACATGGTCCCGCCGGTAGGCGGTCAGCGCCTTGTCGTCGAAGGTGGTTATTTCCTGATCCCGGAAGAAGACCTGTCCATCGGTCGGATGGTCCAAGCCACCGAGAATGTTGAGCAGCGTCGACTTGCCGCTGCCCGACGCTCCCAGCAAGACGACCAACTCGCCTTCGGGAATCTCCAGGTCGACGCCGCGCAGCGCATGTACGGCGGCGTCGCCCTCGCCGTAAACCTTTGTCAGCCCGATTGTCTTGAAGGCTTGCACGGATGAAAACCCTGCTGCGGTTACCGGTGCCGGAGGTACTCCCGGTATATGGCTACGTCAAGACTGCAATACGAGGCATTCCGACGCACTAATCGGCGGCAACGGCGGCATTTTCCCGTTCGCCGATCTGCCGCCGCACGGCCCAAACGCCGAGATAGATGAAGGGCGTGTCGATGACGGCGATCAGCAGCTTGAAGACATAATTCGCGACGATGATCTTCGCGACCAAATCCCAGTCGAGACCCAGCCCGAAACCCAGGAAGATCGAGTTCACGATGATCGTATCGACGAGCTGCGAAACCATCGTCGACGCGTTGTTGCGCAGCCAGAGATGACGGCCGGCCGTCACCCGCTTCCAGAAATGGAAGAGCCGGACATCCAGCAGTTGTGCGACGAGATAAGCGGACATCGAGCCGAGGACGAGCACGCCGGGCAACGTGAAGACCGATTCGAAGGCCGCCTGCATTTCCCCGACTGTTCCGTAGTCGGGGTTACCCGACGGCCACACTGGAGAACCCGGCAGCACGATCGAAATCTGCACCAGCGCCAGCATCAGCAGGCTCATCACGAAGCCGGTAATGACCATCAGGTTCGCCTTGCGCCGGCCATAAACCTCGCACACGACGTCCGTCAGAAGAAAAGTAATGGGATAGGTGATCAGCCCGGTCGTCAGCGTGATCGCTTCGCCGAAAAATCCGTCCGGCATCGTCTCCGGAAAGGCGAGGAACAACTTGACGCCGATGATGTTCGTCAGGACCAGGACGACGACGAAGGCCGCCATCAGGATACTGAACACGGTCGCGGAACGGTCGGTCACGCTTATCCCCCTGCTGAGTATGCCAAGGGGTTCCTTATACCCGATTTACTCGGCCGCGGCGGCCTTCACCGGTTCCACGCGCGCGGCGCAGAACTTGAACTCGGGAATCTTGCCGAACGGATCCAACTGCGGATTGGTCAATAGGTTCGCCGCCGCCTCGGCGAAGCAGAAGGGAATGAACACCATGCCCGGCGGCACGTCGCGGTCCGGCCGCACCTTCAGGGCGATCGTGCCCCGCCGCGTGGCCACCATGATCATATCCCCGGCCTCGATATCCATCTTCCGCAATTCTCCCGGCGACAGAACCGCGAAGGCCTCCGGCTCCAGCGCATCCAGGTTCGAGGCACGGCGGGTCATCGCCCCGGTGTGCCAATGTTCGAGCAATCGCCCGGTACTCAGCACCATCGGGTACTCGTCGTCCGGCAGTTCGTCCGGCGGGGTCAGGTCGGTCGGGACGATCCGCGCACGGCCGCTTTCGGTCGGATACCCGTCGCCGAAGATGATCTCGTTGCCCGGCTGGTCCGGCGCGTCGCACGGATAGGTGACCGCATCTTCCCGCTCCAACCGTTCCCAGGTGATGTTGTCGAGTGACGGCATGACTTGCCCCATCTCGGCAAACACGTCCTTGGGGTGCGTGTAGGACCACTCGAGCCCGATACGGCGCGCGATTTCCTGGATGATCCACCAGTCCTGCCGCGCCTCGCCGGGCATCGGCACGACCTCGCGGGCGAGTTGGACCTCGCGGTTTGTATTGGTGAAGGTGCCGAACTTCTCGGCATGCGCAGACGCCGGCAGGATCACGTCGGCCTGCCACGCGGTCTCGGTCAGGAAGATATCCTGCACCACGAGATGCTCGAGTTTCGCGAGCGCCGCCCGCGCATGCGCCTGATCCGGGTCCGACATCGCCGGGTTCTCGCCCATGATGTACATCGCGCGAATCTGGTCGGCCAGGATCGCATCCATGATCTCGACGACGGTCAGACCGCGTTTCGGATCGAGTTCCATGCCCCAGAATTCTTCATACTCGGCGCGGACGTCGTCGGCTTCGACCGACCGGTAATCCGGGAATACCATCGGAATCAGCCCGGCATCCGACGCCCCCTGCACGTTGTTTTGCCCACGCAGCGGATGCAGCCCGGTCCCCGAGCGCCCCACATGGCCGGTGATCATCGACAAGGCAATCAAACCCCGCGCGTTGTCCGTGCCATGCACCGACTGAGAGATGCCCATCCCCCAGAAGATGATCGATCGTGTCGAGGTGGCGTAGAGCCGGGCGACGTTGCGGATCGTGTCCGCATCGATACCGCAGACCTCGGCCATCGCGTCCGGCGTGAAGTCCTGGGTGCGGGCCTTCAGCTCCTCGAACCCTTCGGTGTGCGTCTGCAGATATTGTTCGTCGGTCAGCCCCTCTTCGATGATCACGTGGATCATCGCATTCAGCAGCGCAACGTCGGTGCCCGGCTTGAACTGCAGGCTATAGTCGGCGTGGCGGGACAGATCCTGACGGCGCGGATCGGCGATGATCAATTTGACGCCGCGCTTGACCGCGTTCTTCAGGAAGGTCGCGGCAACCGGATGGTTCTGTTCCGGCCGGGCACCGATCACGATGATGCAATCGGAATCCTTCGCGGCCGTGAACGGCGCGGTCACCGCACCGGACCCGATCCCCTCCATCAGGGCGGCGACCGACGATGCGTGGCACAACCGGGTGCAATGGTCGACATTGTTGGTTCCGAAACCCGTCCGGACCAGTTTCTGGAACAGGTAGGCTTCCTCGTTCGACCCCTTGGCCGACCCGAAACCGGCCAGCCCGGGACCGCCATGCGCACCGATCACGCGTTTCAAGCCGGAAGCCGCCGCGTCGAGCGCTTCGTCCCAGCTTGCCTCGCGGAAATGGGTCAGAGGATCGGCCGGATCGATTTCCAGATTGGCATCCTTCGGCGCATCGTCCCGCCGGATCATCGGCTTCGTCAGCCGGTGCGGATGGTAGATGTAATCGAAGCCGAACCGGCCCTTCACGCAAAGACGGTTGTTGTTGGCGGGGCCGTCGCGGCCGTCGACATAAAGGATCTTGTCGTCCTTCACATGCACCGTCGTCTGACACCCGACGCCGCAATACGGACACAGCGTGTCCACATCGCGGTCCTCGAATTCGGTCCGCACGCCCGCCTCGTTCAGCAGATTGGCTTCCATCAGCGCGCCGGTCGGACAAGCCTGCACGCATTCGCCGCACGCGACGCAGGTGGACTCGCCCATCGGGTCGTCGAAATCGAACACGATCTTTGCCTGGTCGCCGCGGTAGGCCATGCCGATGACATCGTTGACCTGAACCTCGCGGCAGGCGCGGACGCATAGATTGCAGTGGATGCAGGCATCGAGGTTGACCGCGATCGAGACATGGCTCGAATCCGAGTCGACCTTCGCGCGCTCCGGGAAGCGGCTGTCGGTCACGCCCATCGCGTCGGCCCAGGTCCAGAATTTCGACTCCGGATCGTGCGCCACCTCGCGGTCGGGCTGATCGGCGATCAACAGTTCCATGACCATGTTGCGGGCCGATTTCGCCCGCTCGGACGCCGTGGTCACGACCATGCCGTCGGTCGGCTTGCGGATGCAGGATGCTGCCAGCACCCGCTCGCCCTCGATCTCCACCATGCAGGCGCGGCAATTGCCGTCCGCCCGATAACCGGGTTCCGGCGCATAACACAGATGCGGGATTTCCTGCCCGAGCCGGTCGGCCACCTGCCAGATCGTTTCGTCCTCGAACGCCTCGACCTCTTTCCCATCGAGCGTGAAGGTGATGGTGCCGGTCATTTCAAGTCCTCCGGGAAATACTTCATCAGGCATAACAAAGGATTTGGCGCGGCTTGACCCAATCCGCAAATCGACGCATCCGCCATGGCGGTACTCAACTCCTGCAACAGCGGCACGTCCCAATTCGCGCCGGACATCAGCTTGACGGCTTTCTCCGTGCCGACCCGGCACGGCGTGCATTGACCGCAGCTTTCATCTTCGAAAAACCGCATCAGGTTCAAGGCCACTGCTTTCATATCGTCCTGATCGGACAGCACGACAACGGCCGCCGACCCGATAAAACACCCGTGCTCTTCGAGCGTACCGAAATCCAAGGGAATATCGGCCATGCTGGCCGGCAGAATCCCGCCGGACGCGCCGCCGGGAAGATAGCCCTTGAAACTGTGCCCGTCGGCCATGCCGCCACAGTATTCATCGATCAGTTCTTGAAGGGTGATGCCCGCCGGCGCCAGTTTCACGCCGGGCTCGCGGACTCGGCCGGACACAGAGAAACTGCGGAGACCCTGCCGGCCGTTGCGCCCTTCACCGCTGAACCAATCCGCCCCGCGTTCGACAATGTCGCGGACCCAATAGACCGTTTCCACGTTATGGATCAGCGTCGGCCGACCGAACAATCCAACCTGGCTGGGGAAAGGCGGTTTGTGGCGCGGCAGACCGCGTTTGCCTTCGATGCTTTCCAGCATCGCCGACTCTTCGCCGCAGATATACGCGCCGGCCCCGCGCCGCAGATGGATCGCGCAATTCCCGTGCAGCCCTTCCGCCTCGACGCGCCGTATCTCCTCGGCCAGGACGTGGTTCAGGGCCGGGTACTCGTCCCGCAAATAAATGTAAACGGCTTCCGCCTCGACGACCCAGGCCGCGACCAGCATTCCCTCCAGGAATCTGTGCGGATCCTTTTCAAGGTAGAAACGGTCCTTGAAGGTACCGGGCTCGCCCTCGTCGGCATTGATGGCCATCAGGCGCGGGCCGGGTTCCTGGCGGACGAACCGCCACTTACGGCCTGCGGGGAATCCGGCCCCGCCGAGGCCACGCAACCCGGAATCTTCCAACAGGCCGATCAGGTCTTCCGGATCGCGCGCACCACTTTGACACGCCTTTAACAGTTCGTAACCGCCATCGGCGACATAGGCGTCGAAGGTCTTGAAGTCAGGCGCGACAGGATGCGTCTGTTTTTCAGCAACCGCCGCGGAGATATTCTCCACTCCGGCACGGTCGACGTGATGATGCCCAACTTCCGCCATCGGCGCGGTGTCGCACCGTCCCATGCAAGGCGCACGCACCACGCGGACATTCGATCCGAGCGCGTCCGGCAGGTCCTTCAATAGGCTTGCCGCTCCCATCATCTCGCAGGTCAAGCTATCGCAGACCCGGACGGTGATCGGCGGCGGCGGCGTCTCGTCGTCCAGGACGATATCGAAATGCGCATAGAAGGACGCGACTTCATATACCTCCGCCATCGCCAGCGACAATTCCGACGCGAGCGCCTGCAAATGACCCGCCGCAAGACAGCCGTATTCGTCCTGGATCAGATGCAGATATTCGATGAGCAAGTCCCGGTCGCGCGGCCGGTCAGCGAGCAACGCCTGCACCTCTTCGTGCGCCGACGACTCCAACTGCCGGCCCTTGGGAAACATCGCGGCCTTGCGCCGCCCCGACCCGGGATGAATGCGCCGCTCCAACGGGCGGTCGGACGTATTTTCATGAGCCATCGTGGCGTTTTCTTTCTCTATTTCTTCTTGGGGCGCCGGCACAGATTACGCAACAAGGGTCACCTTTCCAATAGGTTGCCCTGGGGTGGCTGTTCGGCAAGCGCCTGCCGCACCGTCGCCCCCACCGTCGCAACGGACGTTGCGATGCGCACGCCGGCGTTTTTGAATGCTTCTATCTTCGTGGCCGCGTCCCCGCCGCCGAGTGAATCGATCGCTCCGGCATGCCCCATACGGCGCTGCTTCGGCGCATGCAGCCCCGCAACATAGGCGACGATGAGTTTCCGGGGGTTGCGTTCGGCAATGTAACGCGCGGTTTCCTCTTCATCCGACCCGCCGATCTCGCCGATCAGGACGACGCCGTCCGTCTCCGGGTCATCCAAGAGAAGTTCCAGACAATCCGTGAAGCCCAAACCATAAACCGGGTCGCCGCCGATGCCGATAGATGTCGACTGCCCCAGCCGCACCGCATTGAGCTGCTCGACAATCTCATACGTAAGGCTGGAAGACCGGGATACGATGCCGATCGAGCCTGGCCGATGGATATGTCCCGGCATGACGCCGATCTTGCATCGTCCCGGCGTGATGATCCCTTGCGAGTTCGGACCGATAAGACGCGTCTTCGATCCTTCGAGCGCTTTCTTGACCCGCACCATATCCAGAACCGGAATCCGTTCGGTGACGCATACGGCCAGGGGTACCTCCGCCCGGATCGCCTCGATGAGCGCCGCGGCGGCGTTCTGCGGCGGGACGAAAACCAAGGTCGCCGTCGCGCCGGTCGCCGCGACGGCCTCGGCCACCGTATCGAAGACGGGAAGATCAAGATGCCGGGTGCCGCCCTTGCCCGGGGTCACGCCGCCGACGAGCCGCGTGCCATAGGCGATCGCCTGCTCACAGTGAAACGTGGCCTGGCTGCCCGTCATGCCCTGACAAATCACCTTGGTGCTGTCGTCGACGAGAACCGGCATCAGGCAACGTCCCGCGCCTGCTGGACCGCAAGCGACGCGGCCTGCGCCAAGTCACCAGCGAACACCGCTTGCACGCCCCGATCCGTCAACACCTTGCGGGATAGATCGGCATTTGTCCCCGCGGCGCGGAAGATCAGGGGAACGGACAATCCATCGTCCCGGACAACATCGGCGATGCCGTCGGCAACCGTGTCGCACCGCAGGATGCCGCCGCCGCACAGGTTGACCAACACGGATTTCACATTCGGATTGGCCAGCAACATACGAAAGCCCGTCGCGACCTGCGCGCGCGTCGCTTCCGGCCGGATATCCATGAAGTCCGCCGGTGCGCCGGACATTTCGACGATCAGGTCATGGGTCGCCAACGCGAGCCCCGCGCCGTTGACCATGCATCCGACGTCACCTGAGAGCCTCAGATAGTTCAGCGCGAATCGCCGCGCCTCAACTTCCGCCTCATCCAATTCCATTTCGTCCCGTAGCGCTTCCAGGTCCGGATGCCGCATCAGCGCGTTGTCGTCGACAACCATTTTAACGTCGAGCGCGATGACATCATCGTCGCTCGTAACCGCCAACGGGTTCAGCTCAATCAAACTCGCATCCTGGTCCAGAAAGGCCTGATAAACGCCGGTCAGCAAGGGAGCCGTCGCCTCCGCCGCCGCGCGGGAGAGGCCCAGCTCCGCGGCAAGTCCATGAATCGTATCCGCATGCAGCCCGTCATCCGGATCGATCCGTATCCGATGGAGATTTTCCGGGGACTGGCTGAGTATGTCCTCGATCTCCTCGCCGCCCTCACCCGATGCGACAATGCAAACGCGGCCCGCGGAACGTTCGACCAGGAACGCGAGATAGAGTTCGCGGATGACATCGTATCGTTCCTCGACATAGACCCGATGAACGCGCTGACCCGCGTCGCCGGTTTGCGCGGTTACCAGTGTCGACCCGAGCAGCGTTTCCGCCGCGGCGGCGGCCTCGTCGCTGTCCCGGACGAAACGCACGCCGCCCGCTTTGCCGCGGCCGCCGGCATGCACCTGCGCCTTCAGGACGAACGCGCTGCCCGACAATTTCTTGGGGATTTCCGCCGCGGCATTGACCGAAAACGCGACCTGACCGTTCGGAACGCGGACGCCATACCGTCTGAGCAGGGCTTTTGCCTGATACTCATGAATGTTCATGGCGTTTCATCCGTATCGTCCGCGCCGAACCGGCTTGTGGTTCCAACCACCGAAGAGCTTAGTGGGCCATGCCCCATCGAACGATGTTACACGGCAAAATTTGCGATCTTTTTGATTCCACCCTTTGCCCGCGAAACATCGCAGTGGATATGCATGTCATATCTGGTATACAGTATTCTACATTCGATATACGAACAAGCGCCCCAAAGACAATAACGCGGCTGCAGCGCAATGCATGTAGCAAACCAGGGGTGGAATATGCTTTGATTTTGTACAGGCAAACAGCCGCGACAAAATCAGAACAAACGCATCGATTGTTTATCGATTGACTAGGGAGGAAAAAATGGCCGATCTGAAACTACGATTCTCACGACGGGCATGGCTGCTCGGACTAGCCGCGGGCGTCGCGGCAGGCACCGGCATGATGGCGACGTCGCAAGACGCACTTGCCGCCTGGAAGCCGAAGAAGCCAGTAGAGTTCGTCATCATGGCGGGTAAAGGCGGCGGCGCCGACCGGCTCGCGCGTTTCATTCAAGGCATCATCGAGAAGCACAATTACTCGTCGAAACCGTTCGTACCGATCAACAAAGGCGGTGGGTCCGGTGCGGAGGCGTTGCGCTATGTGAAAGACAAGGCCGGCGATCCGCATGTCATCATGGCGACGCTGAATAGCTACTACACCACGCCGTTGCGGAACCCCGGTATCGGCGTCGATATCGCCAAATTCACGCCGATCGCCCGGCTTGCCGAGGACACTTTCCAGCTTTGGGTGCATAGCGATACCAAGATCAAGACGGTCGACGACTACGTGAAGGCAGTGAAGGAAGCCGGACCGCAGGCGTGGAGAATGGGCGGCACCGGCAAGGGACAGGAAGATTCCCTCGTGACCGGCATGCTCGAGAAGAAGTTCGGCATCAAGATGACTTATGTCCCATTCAAGGGCGGGGGAACGGTCGCCAAGCAGCTGATCGGCAAGCACATCAATTCGACCGTCAATAACCCATCGGAACAAGCGGGCTTCTGGGATGCCGGGAAATCCCGCGCCCTCGCCAGCTTCACCCCGAAGGGAAAGCTGTCCGGTAAGTTCGGCAACATCCCAACCTTCGAAGAACTCGGTTACGGCAAGGACATGGTCTACTACATGCAACGCAGCGTCGTTGCGCCGCCGAAGACCAAAGCGGACGTACAGGCGTTCTACGTCGGCGTGTTCGAGAAAGTCTATAAGTCCAACGAATGGCAAGACTATTTGAAGAAGAAGGGCCTCATTCCCGGATGGCTCACCGGCAAGGAGCTGACCGCCTACTTCACCAAAGAACGTGAAGCGCACCGGAAGCTGCTGAAGGCAGCCGGTGAGATCAAGTAGCGGAAGGTCAGGTTTCTAAGATAACTGCCGGCGGGGAGGATTGTCGTAATGCGCATGGCGGAACTGGTAATGGCCGTGTGTCTGGCGATCTTCTCCGCCGGCATTATGTGGAAGAGCACCGAGCTTCCGATCGGTTGGATTCCGAACGAAGGTCCCGGCGGCGGCGCCTTCTCCTTCTGGCTGGGCGCGGGCATGTTGGTCTGCTGCATTGCGATCATCATCCGTTGGGCCCGGCGGCAGAGCCCGCCGTCCCGGTCCACCGAAGCCTTCATGAGCCCAAAAGCACTTCAGCTCTTTCTGCTCGGCGCCGGTTCGCTGACCGTGATGATCGGATCGATCCATGTGGTCGGCGTCTATATCGCCATCCCACTGTTCCTCGTCTTCTATATGCGGATCATGGGCAAGCACGGCTGGGGCATTACCAGCGCCCTGGCGGCCGGCATGCCGGTCGCGACCTTCTTCTTCTTTGAGATCGCTCTGAAGATCACCTTGCCGAAGGGTTACACGGAACCGGCCTTCTATCCCCTGTACGACATCTTTCTCTGATCTAGAGCATGGAAATATTTCAATTCCTGGCTGACGGATTCCTGATCGCGTTCCAGCCATTGAACTTCGCGCTGATCATCTTCGGCTGTACCGTCGGGCTGTTCATCGGCGCCATGCCGGGCCTGGGCTCCGTAAACGGCGTCGCAATCCTGTTGCCGATGACGTTCCTCGTCCCCCCCACCTCGGCGATCATCTTTCTCGGCGCGCTGTATTACGGCGCTATGTATGGCGGCGCGATCAGTTCGATCATGCTGGGCATCCCCGGCGCATCAACCGCCGTGGCGACCACCTTCGACGGCCGGCCGCTGGCCCTGCAGGGGAAGGCGGATAGCGCGCTGGTCGCCGCCGCCACCGCGTCCTTCGTCGGCGGCACGATTTCCGTCGCCCTGTTCACCGCCTTCGCCCCGCCGCTCGCGGAAGCCGCGCTCGCCTTCGGACCGCCCGAGGAATTCGCCCTGATGATGTTGGCCTTCGCCACCTTCATCGGTCTGGGCGGTGACGACATTCCGAAGACGTTCTTTTCGATCTTCATCGGACTCGTGCTCAGCGCGGTCGGCCTCGATATCGTCAGCGGCGACCCGCGGCTGATTTTCTTCGACCTGCCGGGCTTCTATCACGGCATCAACTTCCTGGTCCTCGCCATCGGCATCTACGGTATCGGCGAAATGCTGTGGACCATCGAGACGAACAAGGGCGACGTGATCATCAGCCAAGCGAAGATTTCATTTCGCAGGATCATGAGCGCGATCGGCGCGCTGCGGCATTCGATCCGTACGATGCTGATGGGGTCGTTCCTGGGGTATTTTGTCGGCATCCTGCCGGCGGCCGGTGCCACGCCGGGCTCGCTGATGGCCTATGGCGTCGCCAAGACCATCTCGAAAGACCCCGATTCCTATGGCAAGGGCAATGTCGATGGTGTTGTCGCCCCCGAAGCCGCGAACAACGCGGCGAGCACAGGGTCCATGTTACCGATGCTGACGCTTGGCATTCCAGGGTCACCGACCACCGCGATCCTGCTCGGCGGCATGGTCATCTGGGGCCTGGAGCCCGGTCCCATGTTGTTCGTGAACAACACGGAGTTCGTGTGGGGCCTGATCGCCAGTCTTTACGCCGCCAACCTGTTCGCCCTGTTGATCAACCTCGCCTTCATCCCGGCCTTCCTGATGGTCTTGCGGATGCCGTTCACGATCCTGGCGCCGGTCATCTTCATCCTCTGTATCGTCGGCGGCTACGCGCCCACCAAGGACATGCACGACGTGTGGCTGATGCTGATCTTCGGTGTCGTCGGGTATTTGATGCGTAAGCTGGACTATCCGCTTGCGCCTGCCGTGTTGGCGATCGTCCTGGGGCCGCTGGCCGAGTCTTCGGTCCGCCAATCCCTAATCATGTCGCACGGATCTTTCGGCATCTTCGTCGAACGGCCGATTTCCGCCATCATCATGGCCATCACCGTGCTCTTGTTCGTCTTGCCGATCGTCAAGATCATGAAGAAGCGGCGCGCGGAACCGTGATACTGGCGGGAGGGCGAAAGAATGCCATCGTGTCTCCGGATTCAAAGCCTCGTCTCGTGCAAAACCATGATATTGGCCTTGCGCCGGAATCGTATCTGGTATACTAGATACCAGATACGACAGATCATACGTCACCGCCTCTTTCAAAAGCCCCCTGAGGCGGCGTCGCTGCGCCCATATTCAGTATGAAAAGATGTCTACAGCGAAACTGGTGATCAAGCCCATCGAGGTGAATTTCGTCCTGAAGGACAAGGTTTACGATGCGCTGAAGCAAGCTATTACCTCGATGAACATCTACGCCGAGACCGAGGATACCCGGCTCGACGAACGCCAACTGTCCGAAGAGTTCGGCGTCAGCCGCACACCCATCCGCGAGGCCATCACGCGGTTGGAACAGGAAGGGTTCGTCAAGGTGTACCCGCGCCGGGGCGCCTTCGTCGTCCGCAAGTCGAAAAAGGAAATCCTGGAGATGATCACCGTCTGGGCCGCGCTGGAAAGCATGGCGGCCCGGCTGATCACGCAGAATGCAACGGACGCCGAGATCGCAACACTGCGGAACATGTTTGCGACATTCGACAACGACCGCGTCCAAGCGGAAATCGACGAATATTCCGAACACAATATCCAATTCCATCAGGCGATCCTGAGCATGAGCCAATGCGAGTTGCTCAACCAGATGGCGGAGAACCTGCTGGTCCATATGCGCTGGATTCGCATGCGGACGATTTCCGAAAACGACCGCGCCAGCCGGTCGATCATCGATCATATGAACATCATCGAAGCGCTGGAGTCGCGGGACGCGAACCTGGCCGAACGGCTGGTGCGCGAACACACGCTCGGCCTTGCCGCGCACGTGGAACAACACGCGCATTACCTGGACTGACGTTGACAGATAAGCCCGCCGGCGCCCGCCGCGCCGGGGCAAGACGACTCTGAGGGAGAACACACATGGCGGATTCCGAGACTGTTGCAGAGGCCCAGCTAACCGACGGGTTTCACCTGGTCATCGACGCGCTGAAGCTGAACGGCATCAACACGATCTACAATGTGCCCGGCATTCCGATTACCGATCTCGGACGCTTCGCCCAGGCGCAGGAAATGCGGGTGATTTCGTTCCGTCACGAGCAGAACGCGGGTCAGGCCGCCGCCATCGCCGGCTTCCTGACCAAGAAGCCGGGCATCTGCCTTACCGTGTCGGCGCCGGGCTTTCTCAACGGTCTCACGGCGCTCGCCAACGCGACCACGAATTGCTTTCCGATGATTCTGATCAGCGGCTCGTCCGAGCGCGAGATCGTCGACCTGCAGCAGGGCGACTACGAGGAGATGGACCAACTGGCCATCGCCAAGCCACTGTGCAAGGCCGCCTTCCGTGTGCTGCACGCCGAGGACATCGGCATCGGCATCGCCCGCGCCATCCGCGCTGCCTGTTCGGGCCGGCCGGGCGGCGTCTATCTCGACCTGCCGGCCAATCTCTTCGGCCAGACCATGGATCACGAGGAAGGCCAGAAGTCCCTGGTCGAGGTCGTCGATCCGGCGCCGGCGCAGCCCCCTGCCCCAGACTCCGTAACGCGCGCCCTCGACGTGCTGAAGGGCGCCAAGCGGCCGCTGATCATCCTCGGCAAGGGCGCCGCCTACGCCCAGGCCGACGAGGCGATCCGCGCCTTCGTCGAAAAGTCTGGTATTCCCTACCTGCCCATGAGCATGGCCAAGGGCCTGCTCCCCGACAATCATCCGCAGTCCGCGGGCGCCGCCCGGTCGTTGGTGCTGAAGGAATCCGACGTCGTAATGCTGATCGGCGCCCGGCTGAACTGGTTGCTGTCGCACGGCAAGGGCAAGGCCTGGGGCGAGCCCTACTCCAAGACCTTCATCCATGTCGACATCGAGCCGAAGGAAATGGACAGCAACGTGGCCATCACCGCCCCCGTGGTCGGCGACATCGGGTCCTGCGTCTCCGCGATGCTGGATCAGATGGGCGGGGATTGGACCGCTCCGCCGGCGGACTGGGTCGGAAGCGTGCGGGACAAGGTGCAGACCAATGTCGAACGCATGGCCCCGCGGTTGCGCAACAACAACGTCCCTATGGACTTCCATGGCGCGCTTGGTGCCCTGCGCGAGATCATCAAGGAACAGCCCGACACGATCCTGGTGAACGAGGGCGCCAACACGCTCGATTTCGCCCGTAGCATCATCGACATCTACAAGCCCCGGAAACGACTGGATGTCGGCACCTGGGGCGTGATGGGGATCGGCATGGGCTTCGCCATCGCGGCGGCCGTCGAGACAGGCAAGCCGGTGCTCGCGGTCGAGGGCGACAGCGCCTTCGGCTTCTCCGGCATCGAGATCGAGACGATCAGCCGATACAACCTGCCGGTCTGCGTCGTCGTCTTCAACAACAACGGCATCTACCGCGGCACCGACGTCAATCCGTCCGGCGGTTCGGACGCGGCGACGACGGTGTTCGTCAAGGACTCCCGCTACGACAAGATGATGGAAGCCTTCGGCGGCGACGGCGTCTACGCGACGACGCCGGACGAGCTGCGGCAGGCGGTCGAGAAGGCGCTGGCCTCCGGCCGCCCGACGCTGGTCAACGCGGTGATCGACGAGAAAGCCGGTACCGAGAGCGGCCGTATCGGCAACCTCAATCCGACGAGCGTCGTCGCCCAACAGCAGAAGAAGTGATTCAAACCCTCCGCGTTCAACGCAAGGCACGATAGGAGCCCGCCATGGAAGCGCTCAAAGGCGTCAAGATCTTGGACTTCACCCATGTGCAGTCCGGCCCGACCTGCACCCAACTACTCGCCTGGTTCGGCGCGGACGTGATCAAGGTCGAACGGCCGGGCGTCGGCGACGCCACCCGGAAACAGCTCGTCGACGTGCCGGGCGCCGATTCGCTCTACTTCACGATGCTGAACCACAACAAACGGTCCATCGAACTGAACACGAAGAACGAGACCGGCAAGGAAGTCCTCGAACGGTTGATCAAGACCTGCGACGTCATGGTCGAGAACTTCGCGCCGGGCGCGCTCGATCGCATGGGCTTCGGTTGGGAGCGGGTCCAGGAACTGAACCCGCGCATGATCATGGCGTCGGTGAAAGGGTTCGGCCCCGGCCCGTACGAGGACTGCAAGGTCTACGAGAACGTGGCGCAATGCACCGGCGGCGCGGCCTCGACGACGGGTTTCCTCGACGGTCCGCCGACGGTCACCGGCGCGCAGATCGGCGACAGCGGCACCGGCCTGCATCTCGCCCTCGGCATCGTCACCGCCCTGTTCCAGCGCGAACATAGCGGCCGCGGCCAGCGGGTCCTTGCGGCGATGCAGGACGGCGTGCTGAATCTGTGCCGCGTCAAACTGCGCGATCAGCAGCGGCTCGAACGCGGCCCGCTCACCGAATACAGCCAGTATGGCCAAGGCATCGAGTTCGGCGACACGACACCGCGCGCCGGCAACGACTCCGGCGGGGGCCAGCCGGGCTGGATCCTCAAGTGCAAGGGCTGGGAGACAGACCCCAACGCCTATGTCTACTTCATCACCCAGGCGGCGGTTTGGGGCAACATCTGCGACCTGATCGGCCAGCCGGACTGGAAGGACGATCCGGCCTATGCCAAGCCCGACGCCCGGCTCGACAAGATCCCGCAAATCTTCGACCGCATCGAAGAGTGGACCAAGACCAAGACCAAACGCGAGGTCATGGACGCCTGCAACCCGCTCGACATTCCCTGCGGGCCGATCCTGTCGATGAAGGAACTGTCGCAGGAACCGTCGCTGCGCGAGACCGGCACCATCGTCGAGGTCGACCATCCGGAACGCGGTCCCTACCTCACCGTCGGCTGCCCGGTGAAGCTGTCCGATAGCCCGGCCGATGTGAAACGGTCGCCGCTGCTCGGCGAGCACACGCTGGAAATCCTGCGCGACGTGCTCGGCTATGCCGGCGACGATCTGGATCAGGTCGTCGAGTCCGGCGCGGTCGGCGAGGTCGCAACCGTGGCCGGCGACTAACCCGCCAAGTCATAAGGAACCGACACAAGACCGAAATTTTTCCAACGCCGCGCTCCTTCCTCGTGCCCTTGTGGGCCGATGCGGACGCGCGGCGTTTTCTTTTCCGAATTTCACACCTCACGGAGGAGGCATATGGCAATTAACAAAAAAGCGGTTCGCACCGTGCTCGACAGGGCGATCAAGGCGAAACGATCCGTCCTAACCGCCGCGGAATGCAAGAAGATCTGTTCGGCCTACGACATCCCGCTGCCGCGCGACGGCATGGCCGCGTCGGCCGACAAGGCCGCGGCGCTCGCCAAGCGGCTTGGCTTTCCGGTGGTCATGAAGATCGTTTCCGAGGACATCCTGCACAAGACCGACGCCGGTGGCGTGGTGGTCGGCGTGGACAGCGCCAGCGCCGCCAAGAAGGCCTATACCGAGATCGTCAAGAACGCGCGCAAATACAACAAGAACGCGCGGGTCGACGGCGTGCAGGTACAGAAAATGCTGCCGTCGGATGGCGCGCAGGAAGTCCTCATCGGCGCGGTCACCGATCCAAGCTTCGGCAAGCTCGTCGCCTTCGGCTTGGGCGGCATCCTGGTCGAGGTGATGAAGGACATCACCTTCCGTCTCGCCCCGGCGAGCCGCAGCGACGCGCTGTCCATGCTCGACGGCATCGACGGCACCGAGATGCTGAAGGGCGTGCGCGGGTCCGATCCGGTCGACCGCAAGGCCCTGGCAGTCTTGATTCAGAACGTCTCGAAGCTGATCTCGGATTTCCCGGAGATCACGGAACTCGACCTCAACCCGGTCTTCGCCCGCAAGAAGGGGGCGACCGCCGTCGACGTCCGAATCCTGATCGACCTGAAGCCGCAGGAAGCGCCCTACCGCCCGTCGCAGAAGGACATCCTGACCGCGATGAAGCGGATCATGAATCCGAAATCGGTCGCCGTGATCGGCGCGTCGTCGGAAGACGGCAAGATCGGCAATTCGGTCATGAAGAACCTGATCAACGGCGGTTACAAGGGCGACATCTATCCGATCAATCCGAAGTCGGCCAAGGTGCTCGGCTACAAATGCTACAAGAGCGTCAAGGACATCCCCGGCAAGGTCGATGTCGCGGTCTTCGCCATCCCCGCCCCCTTCGTGACCGGCGCATTGGAAGAAGTCGGGCAGAAGAAGATTCCCGGCGCGGTCATGATCCCGTCCGGTTTCGCCGAGACCGGCGAGGTGGAACTCCAGGATCAGATGCTCGCGGTCGCGCGGAAGTACAATGTCCGCGTCATGGGACCGAACATCTACGGCTTCTACTACACGCCGCAGAATCTCTGCGCCACCTTCTGCACGCCCTATGACGTGAAGGGCAAGGTCGCCCTGTCCTCGCAGAGCGGCGGCGTCGGCATGTCGATCATCGGCTTCAGCCGATCCACCAAGATGGGCGTCTCGGCCATCGTCGGCCTCGGCAACAAGTCGGACCTGGACGAGGACGATCTGCTCACCTATTTCGAGCAGGATAAGAACACCCAGGTCATGGCGATGCATCTGGAAGACCTGAAGGACGGCCGTTCCTTCGCCGAGGTCGCCAAACGCGTGTCGAAGACCAAGCCGGTCATCGTCCTGAAGGCCGGACGCACGTCGATGGGCGCGCGGGCCGCCGCCTCGCATACCGGCGCGCTGGCGGGTAACGACAAGATCTACGACGACGTCTTGCGGCAGTCCGGCGTGATCCGCGCACAGACGCTGAACGACATGCTGCAATTCGCGCGCGGCATTCCGAAGCTGCCGACGCCGAAGGGCGAGAATGTCGTGATCATCACCGGGGCCGGCGGCTCGGGCGTGCTGCTATCGGACGCCTGCGTCGACAACGGGTTGAAGCTGATGCGGATGCCGAAGGATCTCGACGCCGCTTTCCGTGAGTTCATCCCGCCCTTCGGCGCGGCCGGCAACCCGGTCGACATCACCGGCGGCGAACCGCCGCAGACCTATGCGAACACGATCAAGCTGGGGCTGGAGGACGAGCGCATCCACGCGCTGATCCTGGGCTACTGGCATACGATCGTGACCCCGCCGATGGTCTTCGCGAAACTGACCGCCGAGGTCGTCCAGGCCGCCCGCAAGAAGGGCATCGACAAGCCGGTCGTCGCCTCGCTGGTCGGTGACGTGGAGGTCGAGGAAGCCTCGGAATATCTCTACGAACGCGACATCGTCGCCTATCCCTACACGACCGAACTCCCGGTCAACGTGCTGGGAGCGAAATACCGCTGGGCGCGCTCGGCGGGGCTGTTGTAGCCGCCGACCTTCTTTCCGGCGAAAAGAAAACGGGGGCTGCCGATCGGCAGCCCCCGCTTCATTGTGGCCAATAGTCCGTTGCCTCAGGTCAGCTTATCAAGGTCGGCCAACACCTGATCGGGATGCTCAGGCGGCTTGACGGTGTTGTAGGCCGCGAGGACCTTTCCGTCCGCCCCGATCAGCACCGATTTCCGCGGCGACTTCTCGGCGCCCGGTTCGGTGACGCCGTAGGCCGTGGACATCGATCCGTCCACGTCGCTCAGCAGGTCATACGGAAACTCGAACTTCTGCTGGAACTTCTTGTTCGCATCGGTCGGGTCGAAACTGACGCCGATGATGACGGCGTTGCGGTCGTTGAAATCTTGGATTCGATCACGGAACCCCTTGCCTTCGACCGTTCACCCGGGTGTATCGGCTTTCGGATACCACCAGAGAAGAACATTCTTCCCGGCGTATTGCGCGAGATCGACCGACGTTCCGTCCTGATTCGACAGGCTGAACCCCGGCGCGGCCGCGCCAACGTCGATGAGTGCCATAACGCTCCTTTAGGGTCTTAACGTTGCGGATAGGCCGACAGTATATCACCTCGTCCAACGCGCACCATGCGCTGCGCGCCGTCGTTGGTGATTTTTTCGAACCCGGCTCAAGGCAAGGGCTCGTCGGTCCATTCGTCGCCGGTCACTTCCGGCGTATCGAAGGCCAGCAGCCGCTCGTAATGATAATCGACGTCTTCGGCCAGGAAGGCGGTGGCGACGCCCTGCGCGAACCGGTTGGCCCCTTGCGTTACCGCGGGAATATCACCGGTGAGCTTGCTGTGGCTCAAGGTCGCCGCGTAGTTCATGCAGTGCAGCCGGTCGAGCCCCGGTGTCGCGCCCGTGCGGCGCTCGCGAAACTCGAAAATGGGTCCGAGATACGGTGCGCTGGCAAGCGCGGCGTCCTGCTCCGACGGCGGCGGCACGAACGCGTCCGCCCAGGTCAGGATATTGTTCGCAAAAGCCGCGAGTTCAGGCCGGCGCGTCGGGTCGAACTGGAAGCCGGTGCCAAAAATCACGAAATCGCAGGTATAGGTCCCACGCGGTGTTTCGATCACGACTTCATCGCCCGATTCCGTCATGGATCGGATCGGGCATCCGGTATGCAGATGCCCGTTGGAAAAGTCCGTCACGCGGCGGATCGACGTGCCCGGCGGCGGCGTCTGGCAGGTGTCGTTGTAGTGCAGCAGGCGCCACTTCCACGCATCGGGCAGCGAGTACCAGCCATGCACGATGCCGGGACTGCCGATGCCGGTCAGCTTGTTGATCCGCGGGATGTCCGGCCGGCGGCACAACACGCGAACCTCGGCCGCGCCGCTTTCCAACGCCACCGCCGCGTTGTCGAAGGCCGACGCCCCGGCGCCGATCACCGCGACCCGCTTACCGGCGAGCGCTTCGAAATCGATGTCCTCGTTACTATGCGCCCGGCGCGCGGGATCGATGTTCTTCGCCTCCGGCGGCAGGCTCTCCCCGCCCAATCCGTCCCGTCCCGTGGCCAGCGCGACGCGGCGCGCACCGATGGCCCTCCCGCCATCCGGCCCCACCGTATCGAGAAGGAACCGGTCACCCTCCCACCGGATGGATTCAACATGGACCTCGTTTCGCACCGGCAGGTCGAGGACCTTGCGGTACCAGCGCAGGTAATCCATCCACATGACACGGGGAATCTTGTCGAGCGCGTCCCAGGCGGCATCGCCATACTGCGCGACAAACCAGCCCCGGAAGGTCAGCGATCCGATACCCATCGCCGGGCCGAGCAAAATCTTCGGCGAGCGCAGCGTGCGCATCCGCGCGGTGGTCACCCACGGCCCTTCCCGCCCCATCGGCGCGGCGTCCAGACAGACCGTGTTTTGGATGCCTTCACGGCGCAAGGCCACCGCGATCGCCAACCCGACCATGCCCGCGCCGATGGTCACCACGTCGAAGGTTTCGTCTTCGCCCGACGGGGCAAGCGGTTTCACCCAATTCTTGCCCGGATAGTTCAGATAGGAAAGATCGCGCCGAAGCTGTGCTTCCAGCGCAATGAGGGAGTCGTGGTCGACAGCGGCGTCCTCCGCCGGCGATTGGCCGTCATGCATCGCGCGTATTCATCCCGTAGGGCAACCCTGTCCACCGTTACGCCTCGCTAACAGGATACCGCGCCGGACCGGCTTGTCACGGATTTGCTGCCGGACCGGCGAGAGGAGAGGCCTCAGAAAGCAGCCACGCAGCCGTCGCCGCGCGGATCGGCCGCCCCTTCCATCCGTCCGTCGGGATGACGCACGATCGCCCCGGCATGGCCCATCACCTCATCGAACGGGCCGATGACGTCGAGGTCATGTCCCGCATCGCGCAAGCGGTCGATCACCGACGGATCGAACCGGTTCTCGATGCGCAGGTTCGCCGTTTCCGCACCCCAGGTCCGGCCCAAAAGCCAGCGCGGCGCGGTCACCGCCTGCTGCAGTTCCTGCCCATGCAAGACATGGCGGGAGAACACCATCGCCTGTGTCTGCGGTTGTCCCTCGCCGCCCATCGTGCCATAGGCCATCACCCGTCCGTCGCCGAGCTGCGCCAGCGCGGGCTGGATCGTGTGGAAGGGCCGCCGGTGCGGTCGCAGGTGGTTATGGTGTGCCGGGTCCAGGCTGAAACTCGTGCCGCGGTTCTGCCAAGTGATGCCGGTCTCATCAAGCACCGTACCCGAGCCGAATTCCCAATAGATGCTCTGGATGAAACTGACCATGCGGCCTTGACCGTCGGCCGCGCTGAGCCAAACCGTATCGCCGCCCGGCGTCTTATCGGGCCAGGGCGCGGCGGCGCTGCGGTCGACATCGGCCGCGATGCCGTTCAGGACCTCGTCCGTCAGGAAGGTCGCCGGATCGTCGGTCATATAGTCCGGATCGGTAACGTAGCGGTCGCGGATTCGGAACACGCCCTTGGTCGCCTCGACCAATCCGTGCACATAGTCGAAGCCGTCCGCTGCCGCGATCCCGAGCCGCGCATAAACACCGAGCAACATCAAGGACGCCAGCCCTTGGGTCGGCGGCGGCATGTTGTAGATCGAATGCCCGCCCGCCTGCACCGACAGCGGCGGCAGGCGCAAGGCCTTGTGGCGCTGCAGATCCTCGAGGGCGACCGGGCTTCCGGCGCGCGCCAAATCCGCCGCGATCGCCTTCGCCAACGTTCCTCGATAGAAATCATCAAGGCCGTTCGACGCAAGATTTTTCAACGTGGCCGCCATACGCGGCTGCTTGAACCGCGCGCCGCGTGCGGGAGGCTTGCCGTCGATAAGATACGTACCGGCGAAACCCGGGGCGTCTTCCAACTCCGACAGTTTCGCGCGGGTGTTATCGGCTTGCGTGTTGGTCACCGCGATGCCGTCGCCGGCGTAGAACACCGCGTCCTCCAACAGGCGCGCGATCGGCAACGTGCCGCCCCACTCCGCGCTGATCCGCAACGCTTCCTCCCAGCCCGACACCGCGCCCGCGACGGTCAGGGCCGCGTCGGCGCCACGCGACGGAATGGCATCCAGCCCCCGCGATGTGTAGTAGTCGATATCCGCCGCCGCGGCCGCGCCACCGCAGGCATCGATCCCGACCGGCGGCATGCCCGGCGTATGGATCAGCCAAAAGTTGTCGCCGCCGAGCGCGTTCATATGCGGATAGACGATCGCGATCGTACTGGCCGCGGCGATCATCGCCTCGATGGCATTACCGCCGTCTTCCAGCACCCGCTGCCCGGCGCGCGCCGCCAGGTGATGCGGCGCGGTCACCATGCCGCGATAGGATTGAGCCGTCTGTAACATGGCTATCGGTTCCTTCGTGACCAGTTCAACAACGCGTCAAGCCGCCCGGCTGCCGCCGCAAGACACCGCCGACGACCTTGCCTGAATGACGGCCAGGAGTCCCGTCAGCGCATCCCAGCCCGACGTATGCCCGATACGGCCGACGGCGGGTGTCAACGACGATAGCGGCGCATCGGATTTCGCGGCCAATCGGTCGAGCACATCGTGCAGCGGGGCGGCACCCCACCCTTCCCGCGCGGCCGCGAGATGGGCACCACTGATCGCATTCGTCCGTCGCGGCGCTTCACGCCGGATGATGGCGTAGAGCCCCTCCGCCGCCGGTCCGTATCCGAAGGCGCGCAACGCGATCATCATACCGCCCAGATAGTCGTCGCCCGACGGCGTCAGACCGGGCCCCAGCCCCAGCAGTCGACAGACACTTTCCGGGGGCGGCGACGCATCGACTCCATCGGCCACCAGCCGCACCCAATCCTTTAACTGCCGATGTTCCGGCAAGGCGGCGTTGACCAGTGGCGACAATACCGCCGGTTCCTCACCCAACACGATCAACGGCGCTAGGCCGTCCCTAGGCGCCAACGCGCGAATATCCGACAACATCGACTCCGTCGGCAAAGCGATCGAATCCGGATGGGAAACCGCCAGCGGCAGCCAGTCGGCCGCGTGACGGGCGTCGAACCGAACCCGGCCGCCCACGGTAACCACCCCACGCGCGCCGGCAGTCCGCGCGCCGACGCGGAGACCGCTCGACATCCAATTCATGCCGTTCGGTACATCGGTCAACGCGGTCAAGGGGCCGGGCACCAAATCCGGGATGCCGATACAGACGAAGGAGTCACCGCACTCGACATAGAAGCTCCGCTCGAAGACCGCCGCGACACGCCCCTCACCCATGCGGCCGACCGCCCGCCGCGCCATCGGCCCCATCATTGTGATGGCAAAACTATAGGACGTGCCGGGCTCAACCATCGGCGGCCACGATGTGGGTGCCGGTTTCACCGCGCAAGGCAGCCATGACCTCACCGAGATGACAGATGACCACCCGTTCACCGCCCGACTTCAGGAAGCGGATCGCCGCATCGATCTTCGGCCCCATGCTGCCTGCGGGAAAATGGCCTTCGGCGTGATACGCCTCAAGCTCCGGCAATGTCAGGCGGTCCAGGAGTTGTTCGTCCGGTGTGCCGAAGTTGATCGCGACCTTCGGTACCGCCGTCAAAATCATCATCCAGCGGATGCCCAGCACATTCGCCATGTGCGCCGATGTCAGGTCCTTGTCGATCACGGCGGCGACGCCATTGCGCACCCCCTTGGGTCCGCGCACCACCGGAATACCGCCCCCACCCCCGGCGATCACCACCGTGCCGCGCCGCGCGAGGACCTGAACCAAAGAGATATCGCAAACATGCTGCGGCGACGGCGACGGCACCACATGCCGCCAGCCACGGCCGACTTCCTCTTTCATGGGCCATCCGAGTTCATCGCCGATCCGTTTCGCCTCCTCCGCGTCGAAGAAGGGGCCGACAGGCTTGGTCGGGTCGTCGAAGGCCGGGTCGTCCGGATCGACCTCCACCTGGGTCAACAAGCAGGCGACATGCCGACGGCTGCCCACCTCCCGCAACGCATTCTCCATCGCCTGCACCAACAGGTAGGCGATGCCGCCCTGGCTGTGCGCGACGCAGATATCCATCGACATGGGGGCGATCCGATCGCGCGACAGAACCTGCCGCATCATGATCTTGCCGACCACCGGGCCGTTGCCGTGGGTCACGATCAACTCGTTGTCGAGCAGCGCAAGAGGCAGAATCGCCTCGGCGGTCGCGGCGGCGATGTCTTTCTGCTCTTGTGACGTTCCCTCGATATTCTCCGGATGCGTGGCATTGCCGCCGATCGCCACCAGCAAACGTCGCGGAATGTCGTCGATGTCGGGCATCGTCGCGATCTCGTCTATGTCGTCGTTCGAAGGCAAGCCAGCGCGAGCGCCGCCGCATCGGCATTCGACGGCGCAACGATGATGCCTGCATCTTGGAGTCTCGCGATCTGCGCGGATCGCTGTTGCGGATCCTGTTCCGTCCCCGTGACCGATGCGATCACCGGTTTGCCGGCCGCACCGCCCAGAGATCCGATCAGGTGCCCCGCCGGGTCATCGTGCGCGCCGTACCCGAGCACCAGATCGAGAAGGATCACGCCGACGGAGTCATCGCCCAAGGCCGCCGCCAATGCATCGTCCCGGACGGACGGTTCGATCATCGGGTGCGGCCGACCTTGCGTATATTCGTCCGCGCCCAGATCGATCAATTGATGCGCGCCCTTGCTATCAAGACCACCCGAACCGGGCACCGGGGCATTGGACCCAATCGGCTCGCCCGCCGCCTGCAATACGACCTGCGCCTCGGCACAAAGCGTGCCGCCGCTGAACAGGCCTCGGATCATCGATCCGCCGCTCGCCGGCACGGCCATCGCGGCAGGATCGAACCCGGCGCCAATGGCTGAACCGCCCAGGGCATTCTCCGCCGCTGCCTTCAAGGTGGTGACGGCCGTCGCCTTCGTCGGTAAGGACATCTCCGACCCGCCGACGAAACACACGGTGCAGGGTTTCGAACTGGCGCCGATCCGGTCGGCGACCTTGGCGGCGACCGCAGCGCTCGGCGGCTTGGAAATCAGGACGATATGGTGCGTTGCCGGATCGCGGTCCAAGAGATCGAACGCCATCATGGTGGTAACGCCACCGACCGCATCCGAAAGATCGCGCCCACCGACGCCGATGGCATGCGATACGCCGCCCCCGTTCCCGCCGATCAAACAAGTGACCTCTTGAATGCCGGTACCAGAGGCGCCGATGACGCCGATCGATCCCCGGGGCACGGCATTGGCAAAGGCGAGCGGCGTACCGTTGATGATCGCCGTCCCGCAATCGGGACCCATTACAAGCCGTCCACGGTCGAGCGCTTCCTGCTTCAACATCGCCTCGTCGGCGACGGAGACATTGTCGCTGAAGATCATCACGTGCAGACCCCGGCGCAGCGCCTTTCGGGCCTCCGAAATCGCAAAATCGCCGGGCACCGAGATGAGCGCGAAGTTGGCGTCCGGCATGGCCTTCACCGCCGACCGGACCGAACGGGGCCGCCAAGCCTCACCTTCGCCTTTGGCCGAGGACGATTGCTCCAGAATGGTACGGGCCTCTTCCAACGCACGCTCGGCAGCATCCTGGCTGTCGGCACGAATGCCGATCACAAGATCGCCGCCCTCCGCCGCTTCGCCCGTCGCATCGAGAATCCCTGCATCGGCCATGATCTGGCGATTCGATGGCGAGCCCATCATCATCGCAGCCTCGTCGACACCGTCGAGCGCCACCAATGTTTGCGACATCCGCAACAGCGCGACCGAGTCGAGATAGAACCCGCGCAACACTTCGTTGACGATCGCGGCGCTCATGCCACACCTACGCTTTCCGCAAAGGCGACAAGCGCCTGTTCGAAACACGCCATCGGCGCACGCACGACCCCGGCCCCCACCTGGCCAACGCCCGGCTCGCGATGCGCGATCCCGGTATTGATGACCGGTGCCAAACCCGTCTCGACGACAAGCCGGATATCGATTCCCGTCGGCACGCCGAGGTAATCCAGCGCCGGGATCGTCCATTCCGGATTCTCGCCGACGGTGATCTCGCCCATGGTACGCGTGTAATTGGCGGCGTCCGCCGCGGTGCCGGCGCCAACGAACCCGGCGACAGCCGGCGATGCGCCCATCGCGAACCCGCCGAGCCCGATCGTTTCGACGATGGTCGAATCGCCCATGTCCGGGTTCGCGTCGGCCTCGGTAAAGCCTGGGAAATAGAGACCTTCCGGCATTTCCACCGGTGCGGTGAACCACCGGTCGCCGGTGCCGCTGACGCGGATGCCGAAGGTCGTACCGTTCCGCGACATCGCAGTGACCACGCAACTGCCGTCGATATCCCGCACCGGGTCCATGATCGCCTTGCCCATCGCCATCGCGATGTTCAGGAAGAATTGATCGTTTCCCCCTATGAACGCCAGGGACTCCGACAGCGCCGTCGTATCGGTCGACGTCTTTGCCAGCGCCGGTGCAAGCGCCCGCAGCATAAGTCCGGAGCAGCCGACATTGCGTTGGTGCATCTCGTCGCCCATGGTCAGTCCTCGCGCCACAAGACTCTTGAGCGGAATGCCGCCGGTTTCCCGCAGCGCGATGCCCATCGCCGGCCCTAGCACGTCGCGCAGCCAGCGCAACCGGTCGAGTACCTCGGCGTCATTCCCGCCGAACCGCATCACCTTGCCGAGGCCTTCGTTGATCGTGCAATAGGACCGGTTCCCGAATTTCCGGTTCTCGACGACCATCACCGGCTGGCTCACCGTGGTCATGCCGGTCATCGGACCGACCGCCGACGCGTGATGGTTCGGCCGGAACTCGAACGCGCCCGCCGCCGCCATCTCTTCCGCCGCCTCGAGGCTCGGCGCCCATCCTTCGAAGACCGCGATACCAGTGATCGCACCGCGCATCGGACCGCACATGTCCGCCCAATCGATCGGCGGTCCGGCATGCAGGATGACTTTCTCGCCAAGGCCGTCGATCACGTCGCCGGCGGTGACGACGTCGATCAGGACAGGGTCGGCGGCAAGCATCCGTCCGACCGCTTCCTCGTTCGCTTTCTCTATTCGTTCCATAGCGCGTCCGATCAGGTGCCGAGTTTCGACAGGATATCGGCAAGCCGCGCATCACCGCCGGCCGGCGGCGTCCAATCCACATGCATCACGGCAACGCCCTCCGCTTCCAAATCGGCGGCAAATCCTTCAAGCCCGACATTGACCACGCAAAGCGGATCGCGCAGCAGGCCGTCATCGATTTCTTTTTTCATGTCATCTCGCATCAGGGTTTATGCAGTTGCGCCGGCGCGCGCGTGAAAGTCCGCCGGCCCCGTTTGAATCCGAAGAGCGGCGGCGCAATTTCCTGAACCGCCTGCACCGGCGTCTTACAATCGAGCACGACGATATCCGCAGGGTTGCCGACCTTGATCCCATAGTCCGCCAGGCGCATCACATCCGCCGCGCTTTGCGTCACCATGGAGAAGCAGCCGTCCATTCCGGCGGCCGTGCCGATACGCCCGATATTGGCGTATAGATTCGCCATCCGGACAAGCGAACAATCGCCGAAGGGCGTGAACGGATTGAGCACGTTGTTGGTCGACAAGGCGCAAGTCACGCCGCCACGCGACAGGCGGTCGACCGGGGCGACCCCCCGCACGATGTCGTGGTCGCGGTCACCCCCCATCAGGAAAAGGTCGGTCGCCGGCAGGACAGTGACGGCAACCCCCGAATCCGCCAACCAACGTGTTACGGTATCGAAAGTTTCCGCCGGCAGCGCGGAAAGTTTGCTGACATGGCCGATCGTCACGCGGCCGCCATACCGATGCTTTTCGGTGAGTTCGCAGACGTCCTCGACGGTCATGCCGTCGGGATTGGTATCGAAATCCAGGTGAAAATCGATATCGACGTCATACTCCGCCGCGAGGTCGAAGACCCGCTCGATCTGCCCGCGCGGGTCAGTATCGGTGTAAGGGCAACCGCCGACGACGTGGGCGCCGCGCGCCAAAGCGTCCTGCATCAACGCATCCGTGCCGGGATTGTTGAGCAACCCTTCCTGCGGAAAGACGCAGACTTCCAAGTCGATGGCCCAACGGTACTCCTCCGCCAAGGGCATGATGGCGTCGATGCCCTTGAGCCCGATCCCCGGATCCACCTCCACATGCGTGCGCATCCGCGTCGTGCCCTGGAGGATCGCCTTCTCGAGCGTGCGCCGCGCCCGCGCCTGTATGTCCTCGACCGTGAAATCCGCCTTCGCCTGCGACACTTCGCGGATGGCCTCGTCGAGCGTGCCTTCGTCGGACTTGCAACGTTCCAGGATGCAGGATTTGTCCAGATGGATATGCGATTCGACAAAACCGGGGATCGCGAGCCGCCCCGCCATATCGACGGTTTCCGTCTCTGCGCTGATATCGGGTTCGATTGCCGCGATCAGGCCCTTGTCGATACCGATATCAACCGATCCCCGCTCATCATCCGTCAATCGAAGATTTCGAAGTACCAGATCCATGATCTCTACTTACCGGCCTAGCCGCGTCACGCGTCCCAATTTGCATCGTACCCACGCTCGGAACACCAGCGCGGCCCGCTAGAATAATCCAATCCGAAACATGCAATCGTAATACCAACACTCCCGCTACCCCATACGTGTCAAACGAAGGCCGCATAAGGGCAGGAAATCCATTAAGTAAGTATCTTCTTACTTAGGTATTCGCCTGTCAACGAGTGCGCCGACGCCTATTTTTCGGGCCGGTTTGGGGGTAAGTTGCGCAAAATCGACCCATATCTAATTGCTCGACAGCAATCACCCGATACAGGGAGCCGATCTTTGAATCGCAAGACCACATCCGCGCAGGCCGTGCGCCCACGGCGGCAACGGCGCAACGCCGCGGCCACCCGGGAAAAGATCCTCAAGGCCGGGACCGTGGAATTTTGCGACAAGGGGTTCAGCGGCGCCCGGACCGACGCTATCGCAAAGCGCGCGGGCTGCAACATTCGCATGATCTACCACTATTTCGGAAACAAGCGCGGCCTGTATCTCGCCGCCTTGGAAAAGGTCTATGCGGACTTGCGGGCGAAGGAAGAGGAATTGGACCTGCTGCACCTGGACCCGGTATCGGGCATGACGGCGTTGGTCGATTTCACCTTCGATTATCTGGCGGAACACCAGGAATTCATCCGCATGATGACCGTCGAGAACATCCAGGAAGGCCGGCACCTCAAGAAATCGACCGCGGTGCCCACCGCCGCCCTGCCGCTCGTGAAGTCGATCGGATCACTCTTGCGGCGCGGCCAGAAAGCAGGCGTCTTCCGCAAGCGTGTCGATCCCGTGCAGCTCTATATCTCGATCCTATCCCTAAGCTACGTACACATTTCGAACAAGCACACGCTCTCGATCACCTTCGGCGAACGCCTCGACGACAAGCGCTGGCTCGCCCGCCGACGCCGGCACGCCCGCGACGTGATTTTGGCCTATCTCCAGCCGAATTAGGCGCTGAATCACTTCTCGTGGACTGCAGTTCCACCGAAAATTTCGCCATTTCACCGATTTTTGACCTGCATCAAAGCTGCGGCGGCGATACCGGAATATCAAATTCGCATCTTGAGTTTCCCCTGGCCCGAACACCTGGGTCGCTTTCAGTACCGCGTGGAGAACATCAAATGCGAGTGTTAACGCTGTTGCAGGTTTGCGCGCTCATCGTTGTGAGCTTCATTTTTGAGATACCAACCGTGCAGGCCAGCGATCAGGCCCGCAAATCGGCCTTCGATGGCCTGATGATCCGAGGCCGCGCCGCGGTGGTGATCCCGCAGGAGAGCGCGGACATCGGCGTCATTGGCGGCGATATCGATATCGACAAATCCCTGATCCCGGAGCTCGATATCTCCTATTTCTTCACGGAGAACATCGCGGCCGAGTTGATCCTCGCCATCACGCCGCATAACGCCCAGGCAACCAACACGTCCTTGGGCCGCGTCAATATCGGCGATGTCTGGCTCCTGCCGCCGACGCTCCTGTTGCAGTATCACCTGCCGACCAAATACGGATTCAAGCCGTATGTCGGAGCAGGCCTCAACTACACCGTCTTCTTCGACGAAAGCGCCGCCGGCGGCACCGTCACCGACGTCGATTTCGAGGACACCATCGGCTATGCGGTGCAGTTTGGCGTCGACTACATGCTGGACGAGCACTGGCTGCTTAACCTCGACGTCAAGAAGCTGTGGATCAACACCGACGTCAGCATCAACAACGGCGCCATCAACGCGGACGTGGATATCAATCCATGGATCGTGGGCGTGGGCGTCGGCTACCGTTTCTAGAAGTCCTAGCTATCCCTTTCGCCGGCGGTGCGGGCGCCGTTTGTCCCGCCCCGCCGGCGCATTGGGCCAATCCACGAAATCGTCAGGTTTCCGGCGCACCCAGGCAACGAATCGAGCCATCTCGGATTGCGCCCGTACCGCTTCCGGCGTGCTATAGGCTGACGCCAAGTCGGCCTCGCTGAACACCCGATGCAACATCCGATGACAAACGACATGTATCGGGGCGGCCTCGCGGCCGCCCTTCGACTTCGGTACCCAATGGTGGCGGTTGACGCTGGGCCCGTCGATCATCCGGCGTCCGCAAACCGGGCAAGGCCCCAAATCGCCATTCCCCCCGTCGTCTCCATTCCGCTTCGCCATCGCGCCGATTACGATTTGTCCGAGAAATCCGGCTGATTCTCCGGCATCGCCTTTTGAAACGCATCGAGGCGCCGGCACGCCGCATCGACCTCCAAGAGACGGGAAAATCCGTCGATGGGAAACCCGAACCACCGCGCGTTGCAGAGAACCGGCACGAGGTAGATATCCGCCACGCTTGGCGTGTCTCCGAAACAAAACTCCGTCGGCGCCAGCCGCTGCGCCAACATCTTCTCCAACGTGGCAAGCCCGGCCAGTATCCAGTGCTCGTACCACTGCATGGATTTCTCTTCACTCCACCCTTCTGCGCCGGTCAGATGGTCCCGCACCCGATGATTATGGATGGGGTGAATCTCGCAGGCGATGTATTGGGAGAATGACCGCGCCGATAACCGGTCCCGCGGCTCGGCCGGAAGGATCGACGGCGAGGGATAGGTTTCCTCGAGCCACTCCACCAATGCCGTCGACTGCCCGTAAATGCGACCCTCGATCTCCAAGGCGGGAAGCAGACCTTGCGGATTGATCCGGCGATAGGCTTCGGTCCGCATGTCCTCGACAGCGATATACTCGTAGGGAATGCCCTTCAGATTGAGCGCGGTCCGGACACGCTGGCCCGCCGAGTTCCGATACCGGGAATAGAGTTTCAGCACCCTAGCAGAGCTTCACTTTCAAGAAGTCGCAGAACGCGGAGAATTCGCGGGCCGAGTCCTTTCCCTGCAACCGGCAGCGCAGGAAACCATGGATCATCCCGTCCGCGCAGCGGAATTGGGTCTCGATACCAGCCGCCGTCAGCATCTCGGCATATGTCCGACCGTCGTCCGCCAGCGGGTCGATCTCGGCGATATGCACGAAGGCCGGCGGCAGCCCGGACAGGTCGCTCGCCTTCAGCGGCACGGCATAAGGGTCGGTGCAAGGCCGTGTCTGCCCCTCCAGATACCAGTCCCAATACATCTGCATCGATGACGACGTCAGCCCCGGGTTGTCCGCAAACGCGCTATACGCGGGCAAATCGCAGTCGTCGGTCAGGCAAGGATAGATCAGCACCTGCGCGGAAACCTTCGGGCCGTTCCGGTCGCGCGCCGCCAAACAAACGGCCCCGGTCAGGTTCCCGCCGGCGCTGTCACCGCAAACCGCGATCCGGCCGGCATCGACGCCGTCGCCCAAACCGCCGCCGGCAACATAGGTCAGAACCGTATAACAATCGTCGAAGGCCGCTGGATACGGGTTTTCCGGTGCGAGCCGGTAGTCGATGCTCGCCACCACCGCGCCGGTTTGCTGCGACAGACCCCAGGCCACCGAATCCGAGCTGTTCAGATCGCCCTTCATGAACCCGCCACCGTGGATGTACAGCACGGCAGGCGCCGTTTCGGACGCCGCGGCCGGCCGGTAGACCCGGACCGGCACGGTTCCCCCGTCCCGCGGCACCTGGATGTCTTCGACTTGCATCCCGTCGGGATAGGGCGCGCGCGTCGACGACGAGTAGTCGTCCCACCCGGCGCGCATTTCCTCGATCGTCGTGGCCGGCGGCAGGGATTTCTTGATATCGATCAGAATCTGCATCTCGGGATGCAGCACAACATCATCGGGCATGGACGGCTCCTGGCTGGAATTGTGCCTCCCAGATCGGAGGCGTCAGCCCGATGAGTATATCTCGTTATTCAGGGAACGGCATATCGCCGCTCATTGGCGGCGCCACGGGTCGTGGCCCATCGCCGAATTGACGATTTGCGACCGGCGGATTCCCAGATCGGCAAGCATGCGGTCGTCGAGCGCGGAAAGCTCCCGAATAGCCGCCTGTTGCCGCCGCCGTCTCGCGATTGCCCGTCCCATCTTGCCAACAAATGCCAGCATGATCTCGCTCCTTCGCTGCGTTGCACAATCCAGCGCCGACCGGCGTTGGATCAAGATTACGCAGCGAATATGGGGCGTAAAGGTTTCCGGACAATGTCTTGAAGTGTTTCAATTGTTGCAGCGCAAACATGACAGTTATGTGTCTGCTGCAACGCTGGTTTTCGCCTACCCGCTCAACACCTCCGGGTTCACGACATTGGTCGGCGACCCGTCCGCATAGGCGAGAATCTGGTCGAAGATATCGGTGAATTGGATTTCATACTCGTCGCGCGTCACATAGCCGATATGCGGCGTGCAAATGACGTTCTCCATCGTCAAGAGCGGGTGGTTCGGGTCGAGCACCGGCTCCTCCTCATAGACGTCGACCGCCGCCATGCCGGGCCGCCCGGCGCGCAAGGCGTCCACCAACGCCCCGGCCTCGATCAACGGCGCGCGGCTGGTGTTGACCAGCAACGCCGTCGGCTTCATCCGTGCCAGATCGCCCGCGGTGACGATTCCGCGCGTCGCATCGACGAGGCGCATGTGCAGGCTGAGGATGTCGCAGCTCTCGAAGAAGGCCTCCTTGGTCTCGGCGGTGGCGTAGCCGTCGGCCCGCGCCCGCGCCCGCGATTCCTCCCGCGCCCAGACCAGCACCTTCAGCCCGAAGACCGTCGCATACTCGGCGACCGCCTTGCTGATCCGGCCATAGCCATACAGGCCGATGATCTTATGCCGGATCGTGTTGCCCACGCCGATCTGCCACGCGCCCCGACGCATCGACGCCAACTGCTGCGGAATCTGCCGCATCGACGCCAGGATCAATCCCCAGGTCAGCTCCGCCGTTGCATAGGACGGCGTGCCCGGATGCTGGCTCGACGAGACGATCACCCCGAGGCGGGTGCAGTCCGCGATGTCGATATGCGGGTAGACGCTCCGCTGACTGATCAGCTTGAGTTGCGGCAGGCGGTCCAGCAGCGGCGCGCGGATATGCGTCCGTTCCCGGATCAGCACCAGCGCCTCGGTGTCCGCCAGCCGCTCGGCGAGCGCGTCGGTATCCTGGACATGGTCGTTCCAGATCGTGACGTCATGCCCATCGAGCTTCCGGAAGCAATCGAGCGCGCGAACGGTGTCGTGATAGTCGTCCAGGACGGTAATCTTCATCGGGCGAGACATCCTTCTGGCGTGAATTCGAGTTGGCGGAATTAAAGGCCTTTGTACGTCTTCCGGCCCCCCAACGCCAAGCCGGACCGGGCTGAAACAATTGAAACAAAAGGCCGCGGCCCCGGAAATACGCGGGACACACCCACCCGGTAAACCTGTCGCCCATAACGGACCGCCCTGCGGCCGATAGACAAAAGGGAATTTTCGATATGACCCCCAATCAGATTTCACTCGTCCAGAAGAGCTTCGATACCGTCCCCGCCGAGGCCGCCGCGGAACTCTTCTACGCCCGCCTGTTCGAGCTGGACCCGAGCCTGCGTCCGCTGTTCAAAGGCGACATGAAGGTGCAGGGCCGGAAACTCATGGACATGATCGCCGCCGCCGTACAAGGCTTGAGCGATCTGGAAACCATCGTGCCGGCGGTACAGGATTTAGGGATTCGCCATGCCGGATACGGCGTGAAGGCCGACCACTACAATACGGTCGGGTCGGCGCTGTTGTGGACGTTGGAAAAGGGCCTCGGCGAGCAGTTTACCGACGACGTCCGGGAAGCCTGGACCGATGCCTACACCCTGCTGTCCACGACCATGATCGACGCCGCCGACCGGAAAGCGGCCTGACGCCTGCCAAGACCTATCGGCGGCCCGGCGAGATCACTGCTTGAGCGGTGTGGTCGGGCCGCCGCTGATTTGATGGCCCGGCCGCGCCGGTTCGCAGTTCGCGGTGCAGACCGTGTGCGGCGTCACCTTGCCGCCGCATGTTGCGAAACAGCCGATGAAGTCGGACTCGCAGGCCTTTTTGTAGCCGCGTTCGGCATTACACGAATAGCCGCCGTAGAAGCTCCGGCGGCTCTTCTTGATCGGCTTGTTCAGCAGCAACTGCTGAACGCGGTATTCGTTATACTTGTGGTCCGCGTAGGCCAGCTTATCCGACCGGCACCGCTGATGGCGCTCATACCCGGTGGTCTGGCAAGCGCTCTTGATCTGCTGGCACTGCGCGGCGCACATCCGCCCTTCCGCGGTCTGCGGCGGGGTCAGCTCGTAGCTGGTCTTGTAGACCGGCCCGCAGGCAACGAGCGCGGCACAGCCCAAGGCCATGGCGCCAATTTGCGCAAAATGCATCGTAATCCTCTCCCGGGAAGGCGAATTGACCGTATCCCCTGATAGCGGGAAGCGGGTTACGAAATCCTTAACGCCGGCCCGTTGCGCCGCTCAAACCCGCGTGATCCCGGGGACCGCGTGCGGCGGTCAGGCCACAGCCCCGTCATCCGTACGGTCGCAGAGCAGCCGGTAGATACCGGTCTCCATCGCCGTCCCGTGCGGGCCGTCGTCAAGGGCCCGGCGGACCACCCGCGCCTCGCCTTCGCGCACGCATTCGACGAACAGACAGCCGGCGATGGTCTCGTCGCCGCCCCGCAGCTTCGCCTCCGCCGACGCGGGCCGGTCGGTCTCGTCGCTGGCGACCCACAGTTCGGCACGGGCGACGCCCTGAAGGTCGGCGAGTCCGGCCGCCAGCGCCCCGATACCCTCCGCCAAACCGTCCTCATTCAGCCGGGCCGTCACCGCCACCGCGCCCCGCATGTCCCCATGGCAGGCGACGCGGCGGCACACGGTCCGGCTCATATCGGTGAAGATGCCGGACATGATTTTCCGCGTCATCGGCGTCGGGTTTTCCACCCGTTCCAAATAGGCCTCCGAGGAAAAGACACCGGGCGACACAGTCTCATAATAGGTGAAGTAATGCGGCGCGCCCGCCAGCGCCTCATAGCGCCGCCCGCGCAGGATGCCCGGCACGGCCAACCGCTCGGGCAGATGCTCGCCCTGATACCACGCCTCATACTCGGCCTCATGGCCGGGCGCGCAGTTGTTCCAAAGCGCGAGGATACCGGTGTCCGGCTCGGACGACGGCATCAGATACCGCCGGACGGAGGCTGCATTCGCTGCAAAATCATAGACATAAGGCCAGACTGTATCACACATGGCGGCAACGCCGGCGGCACCGACTTGTCGGCATAGGACACCAAACTCGCTCGCGAAAAAAAATTGCCGGGCGTGTCACAAACGCCGCCGCTCATTCGTCATCAGGTCGACACCTTGAACCCCGATCCCGAAGGAGACCTCGGATGAGCGATACGAAAGCCGTGAACTACGAAACGGAAATTCCCGACGTGCTGCAGGCCCTGGCCGACGTCCACGACGTGATGGACGCCCACGGCCTGGACCGCCTGCTGCATCACCTGGTCCTGCTGCGCGCCTCGCAGATCAACCGCTGCGGTTTCTGCGTCCAGATGCACACGCGGGAAGCCCGCGAGGACGGCGAGACCAGCCAACGGCTGGACCGGGTGATCGTCTGGGATCAGGTCAGCGACTTCACCGACAAGGAAAAAGCCGCCCTCGCCTGGACCGAAGCCCTGACCGTGCTCGACCCCAAGACCGACCTGGCGACGCTCCGCGCCCGGTTACGGGAGCATTTCTCGGAGAAGGAGATCGGCGTGCTGACCGCCACGGTGGGGATGATCAACCTGTGGAACCGCATCGCGATCTCGCGGCACTAAGCACGCGGTAAAATTGCCAATGGTGAAATGAGAGAAAATTGGCGTCCCCTAGGGGAGTCGAACCCCTGTTTCCGGCGTGAGAGGCCGGCGTCCTAGGCCACTAGACGAAGGGGACGTCGGCGTGGCTGAACCCCGGACTCTTAACCGAAGGCTTGCGGGCAAGCAACGACTTTGCTGACCCTTGTGCCGTCACCGTCCGCCGCTTGTTCCGCCTATCCTGGTATGGCAAATTTCCCGCAATAAACGAAACCCCGGGCTCGCCACAACCGTTTCGGTCCTGTGCGCCGGGCCAACGGCCGCCAATTTCGGCCGTCGGTTTATGCCGTCGGGGACAATCAGGGAGATTTGCCATGCCGTACCGCCTTCGCGCGGCCGTTTTGTCCGCCGCCATCCTGCTCGCCCCCATTGCCCTCGGCGCCTTCGCACCGCCCGCCTATGCCCAGACCGCGCCCGCGGATTCGGCGATCAAGGGTGCGCTCTACGATATCGGCCGGGCCGAGCAACAGGTGAAGACGCTGACCCCGTCGCGCAAGGCCAACATCAAGCGGTTACAGCGCTCGATGGAGATGGCCACCAAGCGGCTGGAGTCCTCTCCCAACAAGACGCATGCGTCCTGGACCGAAGCCAAGCAGCGGCTCGACAGGGTTAACGGCGCGCTCGCCACGCTGGCGGGCGGCGGAGCGGCGAAACCGCCGGCAGCCGCCGCCGCGCCGAAAGCGGCCCCGAAATCGTCGGCGCCCGCGGCCACGACGCAGACCGCGCCCCAAACCGCGCCAAAATCGGCAGTCCCGAAAGCCGCCGCCGCCGACCCCTCGGTCCTGAGGGCGCAGCGCGAGATGAAACTGGTCGAGGCGCAGGTCCGCAACCTGCGGCCCGCCGACGGCAGCGGCGCGTTCCGGCAGCTGAAGGAGCTGTACCGGATCGGCGGCTATCTCGCGAAGACCAAGGACCGCTCCCACCCCGCCTTTCAGCAGGCGGCGCAGCAATACAATGCCATCAAGGGCAAGCTGGTCGGCAATATCGTCGCCATCGAGCAGAAGCGGCTGATGAAGGTCGCCGGCGAGATCGACAAGATGCGTCCGCTCGATTACTCCAACAAGCAGAAGGTCGACTACGGCCGCAAGTCGCTGGCCAACATCCAGAATTCGCTGAAGTCGCTGGGCGCGCCGAAGGTGCCCGCGGTGCAGGACCTGTACGGCCGCACGGCCAAGGTCTCCGAACTGTTCGAGAAGCGCGTCGCCGACCGGAACGCGCAGCAGGCGTCGCTCGGCGACGTGTCGGGCAAGCTCGCCGCGCTGAAGAAGCGCTTCCACACCATCAAGGTGCCGGGCCGGATCGAACACCCGGCGACGGAGGCCAAGGTCAACAGCTTCGTCGATTCCGTGGCCGCGGTGCGGGCGCATGTGAAGGAAGACCTCGCCTATATCAAGTCGATCGACGGCAAGGCGGCGTTGAGCACGAAGGACGGCAACACCTTCCGCTATCTGCGCTCCGCCTTGCAGGGCGAGAAACCGCGCGCCCTCGCGCAGGCGCTTACGACGGTCAACATGGAGATGGACCTCAACGTGGATCAATCGATGAGCGTCGTGAATTTCCTCGATAAGACCGATCCGGAAGACGTCAATCACCGGAACAACCGGCTGACCGGCAAGGGGCAGTTCAAAGAGAACTTGGACAACCTGGCCAAGGCCCGCAAGGCGGTCATGGTCGCGGCGATGTACGACGAGAAGATGGGCCGCAGCGGCGCCCCGGATCGTAAGGCGCAGCTTGCCAAGGTCGACAAGGTCACGGCGGACTTCAAGGAGAAGTACAAGATCGCATTGGGCGGCGTGCGCATGCCCGAGGCGCGCTCGGACGACAAGAAGCTGCATAAGGCGGTCGCCGAGGTCTTCGCGCGCAAGAAATACGGCTACAAATACGAACGCGTCGTGATCAACGCGCCGCTGAAGCGGATCAAGAACCGGTCCGGCAATATCCGCGGCACCGTCTCGGGCGCCACCGTCACCACCTATGAATACGTTTGGGACCAGTTCCAGGCGACGACCGCGGAGAAGGTCGGCGATGTCTATTACCTCTACGCCAACACCTTCAAATACTATCACTCGGGCGGGCCGCAGACGCCGGTCAAGGTGTGGATCCTGAACCGGCGGTTCCAGTCGAGCCAGATCCTGAAGGAAAACATCAACAAGTAGGTTGAGCGCGCCCGGTCCCTGAAGACGGCCGGGCGGTTCCCCCTACCCCGCTCGCGCGTTTCGCGATATGGTGCGCCGCCGTGCGAACACGGCCCGAATCGATCACGACACGAGACACAGCCCGCCCATGGACGCGAACCATACCCGACGCCTGATTCAGACGATGCTGGACAAAGGCGACCTGATGCCCGAAACGGTCGAGGAGTTGCAGGACTATCTCTCCGACCTGGACAAGGGCGAGTTGGACAATGCGGACGCCAAGTATATCGAAGGCCTTGCCCAACGCCTTGGATTGAGCAAGGGCGGCCCCGTAGCGGCGAACGACGACCAAGACGCGGATGACGACGACTTGGACTTCGACGCCGCGGACGATGACGACGACCTGGCCGAAGCGGAGTCCCGGATCGCCGACCTCGAATCCAATCTGGCCGCGCAGCAGGAAATGGCGGAAATCGCGAGCGCAGCGGTCGGGCGAGCACAGGAAGTAGTCGCCGGCCTGCGCGATGCGGAAAACGCCGACGGGGAAAAACTGGATGCGCTGGACGCGGCCTTAACGGAAGCGGCGGACGCGCTCCCCCAAAAAACGTGATGGCGCGCCGGCGGGCGCGTTCACCGTTGCGATTGCAGGTCGATCGTGCCGATCTGACGGCCGTCGCTCAACCGGAAGACCATGATCTGGACACTGCCGTCCGGCATGCCGAGCCGCACAAGCATCGTATCGCCGTCGAGATCGGTGCCCTGAACCGTGGCCCCGGACGGCAAGGTCGCCCGGATCGTGCCGAACGCCGCGGCTTCATCGCCACCCTTGGGCGAGTCGAAACCGCTCGTGAGCCCGTAGACCAGGATGACCATGCCCGCCACAATGAGAAACCCCATCCCGATTACGATGGCTTTAATCGCTTGCATGATCAGCGCTCGATCCAGTTGTCCATGACGTCGCCAAAATGACCGCGCCAGACACCCTCCGATCCCGTCCCGTCACGCCGGACGAAGCCGGTATGCGGTTGGACAGATTTCTTGCCGACGCGCTTCCGGATTTGTCGCGCAGCCGCATCAAATCCCTGCTGCAGGACGGCCACGTCACCGAAAGCGGGCAGACGATATCGGACCCCTCCTACCGGGTCAAACAAGGGACGGATTTCGAAGTATCGGTGCCCGCCCCGGAAGACCCGACTCCGGCGGCACAGGACATTCCCCTGACGATCGTGTACGAGGACGCGGACCTGCTGGTGGTCGACAAACCGGCAGGCCTCGTGGTGCATCCCGGTCCCGGTCAGCCCGACGGCACGCTGGTCAATGCGCTGCTGGCCCATTGCGGCGATAGCCTGTCCGGCGTCGGCGGGGTCAAGCGGCCCGGGATCGTCCATCGGCTGGACAAGGACACGAGCGGCCTGATCGTCGTCGCTAAGAACGACGCCACGCACCAATCGCTGTCCGCCCAATTCGCCGACCGGTCGATCGACCGGTCCTACCGCGCCCTTGTCTGGGGCGTGCCGATGCCACCGTCCGGCCGGGTCGAGGGCAATATCGGCCGGCACCCGCGGGACCGCAAGAAGATGGCGGTCGTGGCGGCGCCGCGCGGCAAATCGGCGGCGACGAACTACCGGCTGATACAGCGCTTCGGGGACGCGGCCAGCCTGATAGAGTGCAAGCTGGAGAGTGGCCGGACGCATCAAATCCGGGTCCACATGACGCATATCAAGCATCCCATCATCGGCGATCCAGTCTATGGCCGCCGGACCCCGGCGAGAAAGGACGCCCTGTCCGAGGAGGCCGCCCGGTTGACCGGCAGCCTGAATCGGCAGGCGCTTCACGCGGCTGTGATTGGATTCGAACACCCGAAAACAGGGGAACGCTTGAATTTCAGCAGCGAGTTACCACGTGATATGAAACGGATAGTCAGCGTCTTAAACCGGGATCGGTCATCTTAAAAACCTGTAAGAATCCCAAATTTCATTGACAATTCCACGAGTTATGGTATTTTGGCGCTCGTAAGGGGAGAGTGCTAAGAGAGCTTTTTTACGGAGCAAACAGGATGGCCACGACCCTTCCCACCCTCGTCATTAGCCCTGAAGGCAACCTGCAGCGATATCTGCAGGAAATTCGCAAATTCCCGATGCTGGAGAAGCAAGAGGAATACATGCTGGCGAAGCGGTGGCGCGAACATGACGACGCAAAGTCCGCCCACAAGATGGTGACGAGTCACCTGCGTCTCGTGGCAAAGATCGCGATGGGATACCGTGGCTACGGCCTACCGGTTAACGAATTGATTTCCGAAGGGAATGTTGGCCTTATGCAGGCCGTGAAGCGCTTCGATCCCGAGCGCGGCTTCCGGCTCGCGACCTACGCGATGTGGTGGATTCGCGCCGCCATCCAGGAATACATCCTGCATTCGTGGTCGTTGGTGAAGATGGGCACCACCGCCGCGCAGAAGAAGCTGTTTTTCAACCTGCGCAAGCTGAAGGGCCGGCTGCAAGCCTTCGAGGAAGGCGACCTCAGCCCGGAGAATGTCGAGAAAATCGCCACCGAGTTGAGCGTTCCGGAACAGGATGTCATATCGATGAATCGGCGGCTGACCGCCCCCGATCATTCGCTCAACGCACCGGTCCGGATCGATGGCGACGGTGAATGGCAGGATTGGCTGGAAGACGAATCCGACAGCCATGAGATCGTCATCGGCGAGGCAGAGGAACTGACGAAACGCAGGGCCCTGCTGCAGGACGCGATGGAAACGCTGAACGAGCGCGAGAGGCATATCCTGACCGAGCGTCGGCTCAAAGAAGACTCGTCCACGCTCGAGGAACTCAGCAAGGTTTACGGGATCAGCCGGGAACGCGTTCGCCAGATCGAGGTTCGGGCGTTCGAAAAACTCCAGAAAGCGATGCAGGCGGCCGCCGCGGAAGCGAACCTGTTGCCCGCCTCCTAATCGGAACCGGACGCGCAGGCAGCCGGCGAAACGGCCGTATTACTGTTTGTTTTCGGACTCTTCCGGCACGGCTGCTTCTGATGCTGTTATCGGGGCCGCGGGCGCCGCGGCATCCCCTTCGGCGGGTTCCGCTGTTCTTTCCTCCGCGTCCTTGCGGATTTCAGGGCCCCATTCTTCTTCCATCTTCTGCTGCACGCGGCCAATCTGTTTTTCTCTCAAATCCGCCGATACCGCGAGATAGCTGCCGACGACAGGCCGTATTGCGAAGAACAACAGCCAGCCCAAAGCCGCGGACGAATACATGACGAACAGCGCCATCGGGTCGGCGAAGATATCGAAGACCCGTGCAAAGTCGCCGCCGACAAGCCAATAGTCGATGACCCACGGCAAGCAACCGGCAAAGTTCAGGTACCCCACCGTTCGGGTCTGGTTTCGGCTGGGGCTTCGATCGAAGAGCATGGCCACGCCCGTCGGAGCCATACCGATCAGCAACAGGACAATCGACTCGTAAAAGGCAAACAGGACCACGGCGGCAATGATCCAGATTACGACCGATCCCGTACGCCGCTTGCCGGAGACTTCCTCTTTTTCCGCTGTCTCTGCCATGGCCGCCGTTAAAAGAGCTTCATCAGAATAATCACCAGAATGGCCGCCGTCGCCGCGACGCCCGAAACGAGGGACGCGACCTGACCGCCCAATTCATTGGTATAAGCCGCACGGTGTTCGCGTTCATAGGCCACCTGCCGCAGTTGCAAGATCGTCTCTTCGAACAAACCGACAGACGCACGGTACTCATACTCATCATTCGTTCGATCTTCATAATTATCGATGATCGCCAACAATCTCGCGAAGCTGCCGGACTCGGCTGCCGCGCGCAAAACTTCCAATACCTCCGATCGCCGCGTCCGGTTGTGATACTGATCGACACCGCTTTGAAGCTGCTTTTCCAGATAACCGCAAAGCGCAGGTGCGGGCTCCGTGGCGCTGTTGTCCTGAACGACCGACAGTACCCGCGTCGCCGCTAGTGCCGCGTCGAACGCGTCCTCCGGATCGTGCAATGCGCGGAACTCCGATGTCAGCGTCACCTTCACCCGAGACGCGATGAACGCCGCAATATGGGTATCGACGACACTGCCCAGGATACCCGGATTGGAAACGGCAAGATGTTCGAGCGACGGTAGGAGCTGATCCAGATTGACGACGAAATCATTCTCCAACAAAGGCGACCGGCAAGGTGTCGTCGGATTCAAATCGTAGAGGGCCCGTTCGACACCATGCCCCATGAGCGGCGTGTCAATATACGAGCGCACCCGCTCGAAGGCGGACGCATGGCGATAGAATTCAGGTTTTGGCTTGAGGCATAGCTCCATCCAAAACGCCGGAAGATTCGCATCGACGATTTTGGTGAATAATTCGACGGTCGCCGGGTCAGTGAACCGGGCGGCCAGCAAAGGCCCGATCCCATCAAGCACAGCAGAAAAGTTGCGCATACGAATGGGGCCATGCGGATCCAACGCGATACAAACCTTCGCCAGACCAGCATCCGCTTTGTCCGTGCTGGAGTTATCGGCTTCCGCCCGCACCGCGCTCACTGCCTCCGTCCGGCTCTCGTCCGACAGACTCCGGCGCAACCAGTTGTCCAGCGTGCCGTCCTCGATCACGGTCAAAGCTGTGTCCCAATGCTTGCCCAGCCCGGCGGCGACGTCGCGCGCCGTAATGAATGTTTCCCCGTTTATCTCGAGCGGCCGTGAAGATTTCGGCGGCAAGACCTGTTGTTTCGGACTAAGGCGCCGGCCGCCAATCCACATTTCAAGATCTTCGAGCGTCCAACGCTCCGCCACATCATCGTTCAGCAGGCCTTTCAAGACCTCCAAAAGCGGCAGGGGCAAGCGGTGCGACCCGACGATCGCGGTGTAACTCCCCTGCATGATCTTTCGCTGGGCAATCGCTTCGTCGCTCAACCCGTAGAGCGGGCTTTCCCCAATCAACAATGCCGCCAGTGTCACGCCGAACGCATAGAGGTCATGGGAGTCGTCGCCTTCCCCACGACCTGCCGGTTCCGCCAAGCAACACTCGATGGTCGCGTAAGCGGCATGCTGAACGAGCCCCGCCGGAGCGGAGACGCCTTCGCCGAGCATGATCGGGGCGCGGTCCCGGTCGTTCCCATCAAAAAACAGGTTATCCGGCTGGACGTTTCGATGCGCCAATCCTTGATACTTGAGCTCGGAAAGGACTTGCGCGAAAGGCTGTATTACCCGTCGCGTCAGCGGTTCTTCGCGGAACGGCTCGATCTTGTCGGCAAGCGTCGACATGACCTTGGGTCCGCCGGGACGTTCGATAATCACCGCCGGGCGCCGCCGCCCGTCATGCGGCCAATCGATGACGCCCCAGTCGAGAACACGCACCAGGTTGTTGTGATCGATACGGCGTATGGTGGGCACGATATCGAAACGGGGCGGAAGTTGCGGATCGCTCATCAACGCGTAAACGTCGCGCGCGGTTCCACGCACCTCGGTCGCCGCGTATGCCGTGACGGGACCGCAATCCAACTCGGGAATCGGCTGTTGTGGATTGACCTCGTAGCGACCGCCAACCAGCAACGCGTCCCCGGAGCCACCGGAAGGGTTTAGTGCCATGGCGCCATATTTCGGTTCACCCCATCCACCGGATAGCCGTCAACAGTGGAGCGGAGCAAGCACTTTCTTCGATGCGACGCCGCGCCGACGCTAGGCGGCGAAAGGATCGCGGACCGTGATGGTGTCTTCGCGTTCCGGACTGGTCGACAATAGCGCGACGGGAGCTTCGATAAGCTCTTCTATCCTACGGATATATTTGATTGCGGTCGCCGGTAGCTCCGCCCAGGACCGGGCGCCCCGCGTGCTCTGCTCCCACCCTTCCATGGTTTCGTAAACCGGGGTTGCGGCGGCCTGCTCCGCCGACGACGCCGGCAGATAATCGAACGCCTGATCGCCGATTCGGTAACCGGTGCAGATCTTGAGTTCATCGAATGCATCCAGGACATCGAGCTTCGTCAAGGCGATGCCATCGATGCCACCGACCTTGACCGCCTGCCGGACCAACACGGCATCGAACCAGCCGCAGCGCCGCGGGCGACCGGTAACCACGCCGAATTCATGGCCGATTTCACCCAACCGTTGTCCGGTCGCATCATCCAGTTCCGTCGGGAACGGCCCGCTGCCGACCCGCGTCGTATACGCCTTGGTGATGCCGAGGATGTAGCCCAGCGCGTGCGGGCCGATGCCGGAACCGGTCGCCGCCTGACCGGCGACTGTATTGGACGAGGTTACGTAAGGATAGGTGCCGTGATCCACATCCAGCATCATCCCTTGCGCTCCCTCGAACAACACACGCTTCCCAGCGCGCTTGAACTCGTCGAGATACCGCCAGGTCGATGATACGAACGGCAGAATCTTCGGCGCCATGTCCAACAGGGCCTCCATCACCTCCGCCTTGTCGATCTCCGGCTCGCCGAATCCCCGGCGCAGGGCATTGTGGTGGATCAGCAGCTCGTCGACTTTCGCGCTCAGAACGTCCTTGTCCGCGAGATCGCAAACACGGATGGCCCGACGCGCCGTCCTGTCTTCATAGGCCGGTCCGATACCGCGCCCCGTCGTCCCGATCTTACCGGCGCCGCGCGCCGCCTCGCGCGCCCGGTCCAGGCTGCTGTGCAGCGGCAGAATAAGTGCGGCGTTTTCCGCGACCTTGAGATTGTCCGGCGTGATCTTGACCCCTTGGCCGGCAATCCGCTCGATCTCTTCCAACAAGGCCCAGGGATCGACCACCACCCCGTTCCCGATGACCGAGAGCTTGTCGGGCCGCACCACACCCGAGGGCAATAGGCTGAGCTTGTACACCTCATTGCCGATGACCAAGGTATGGCCGGCGTTGTGCCCGCCCTGAAAGCGCACGACGACATCGGCGCGCTCCGACAGCCAATCGACGATCTTGCCTTTACCTTCATCGCCCCATTGCGACCCGACGACCACTACATTGGTCATTCTTCTTCTCCATTATTTTCCAAGGCGACGGGCCCGCTTTCTGCCAGATAATGCGAACAACTCAACCGTGCGGCCTCGGGCGCCAAGTCATCCAACTCTTCGAGCGCGGCAACCGTTATCCATCCCTGACGGCGCAGGTCGGCGGTGACGCCTTCACTAGTCGCCACCGGCACCAACAGCCGCTTGGCCTGGGCCGGCGACGGCAAGGCACGCAGCAGATTATGGACGAACAGCGAAAATCCCGTCGCGGGTTCATCCGCCTGCCCCGCGCAATAGCGCCCGCCGCAGCCCAACTCGCCACGGACGCCGCGGGCGAAGAACGTGAAACTCAACCCGCTGTGATACTCGAAGCCGCGGTTTTCCACCGCATCCACCGTGATATCGAGATCGGGCGCCTCGCGGCGCAAGACCGTGATCACGTCATGCAGACGTTGCCGTTCGGCCGATGCGGCATCGCTGATCGTGAGACCGTCGATTACAAGCAACGCCTTCTCGACCGGGCCGACCGATGCAAGCAGGGCCGAGAGAACCGGCGCGGCGGCGCCGCCGATCTCGGTAACGGTAGCCGGATCCTTACGGTCGAGCGCCGCGCGGAACTGCCGCTGCGCTTCGGCGTCGACACCCAGGTCGTTGCATATCTCCGGTACCAGCGTCGGCAAGGTGAGATCGACCGACAAACGCTCCGCACCGGACGACTTCAGAGCTTCGTAGGCGACCAGGATGACTTCGGCGTCGGCGGCACTGCTGTCCGAGCCGATCAACTCGACGCCGGCTTGGCTGAATTCTCGCTCGGGCTGCAACTGGTTTCCACGGACGCGCAGCACCGCGCCGCCATAAGATAGCCGCAACGGCCGTGGCGCCTTGCGCAGACGTGTCGTAGCGATGCGCGCGATCTGCGGCGTCATATCCGCCCGCACGCCCATCATGCGTTGGCTCGCGGGATCCATCAGCCGGAATGTGGAGAGCGCAAGCGCCTCTCCCGCTCCATTCAGGAGGCTGTCCTCGAACTCGACGAGCGGCGGCGATACACGCTCGTAACCGCGTGCGCCAAACACCGCCAACATCAGATTGTGGATATCCGCTTCGTGACCGGCCTCGGGCGGGAGTCCGTCGCGCAGCCCATCGGGCAATAACGATTTGCTGACCGCCTCAGTCATGTCGCAGCAAGGCCCCGGCTTCGTCGAAATTTCTCTTTCCGGGCGCGATACCTAACCCGGTTTGGCCGTCCGGGCAAGCAACCAAAAGAGGCCCTTCCCCATATGGCTATCGACGGATGATGTTCAGGTATCCCCCTTGATCGCCAAAGAGAATATCGGGCGTACCATTACCGTCCACATCTTCGGCGAGGATCGCGGTGGTAACCGGCCGGAACAGCTTGGCCACCGCAAGAACCTTCAGCTTTCCGCCGGCGAAACTAATGGCGCGCAATTCCTGCCGGTCCTGTGTCGGAAGAATGATCTCCGGCGCGCCGTCGCCGTTGATATCAGTGACCGCGAACATGTTCAATTCGGTCGACCCGATGACATGGGTCGAGTAGCCGGCGTATCTTCCAACCTCCCGCAGACGGCGTCCGTCGATCTCCAGCAGCAACAGCTTGCCGCCGATATGCGGTGTTTCCACGGCAGCCAATTCGACCTGGCCATCTCCGTCGAAATCCGCCGCACCGATCGGGTTGAGCCACCGGTTCGCCGTTCCGATCGCAACCGATTCAGCCAACCGGACCAGCCGGTTGCCACGCAACCCTAAGAGTAGAAGCGACGCCCCGGCATCCTTATGCGACCGCACGACGATGATCTCGTCGCGGCCGTCGCCGTCGACATCCACCAGGCGCGGGGTCAAGTCTTCCAGAACCGAATCGGGCCGGACCGTGAAGCTGGCGATTTTCCCGGCCGCGGTCCGTACCTTCAACGCCGCCGCTTCGATCGTGTCGCCCAGGACACCATGCGCGTACCGGTCGGTGCCGTCCGCCAGCCACGCCAACGTGATGTCGTTACTGCCGCTGACAACGGTGCTATGGGGAATGGCGTCGTCCGGCCGATCCTTCGGAGCCGGGCCGGAGGATCGCAGAAGCGTCAATTCATCTCCGGACTTCGATATGCGGAAATACTGATCATTAGCCCGCACCTTGACCGACCGGGTTTCCGCGTCGCGAAACAGCCGGTCCAGTCCGCCCAATATCCCGACGGTTTCCGGACGCCATGTCTCCGCCACGCCGGGCGTCGCAAATAATGTAACCAAAACCAGAGCGACGAATCGCGCCAATGCCTACATCTCTAAAATCGCAACGCTTTCGCTTGCGTCACATGAGGCAGATTGGTGATCCGATCCAATAAATCGCGCTCGACCTGTTGATCCACCTGGATCAACGCCAACGCCTGTTCCCCTTGCGCCGTGCGGCCCAAGTGGAAGGTGGCGATGTTCACTCCAGCGTCACCGAGCGTCTGCCCAAGTTGTCCAATGACACCGGGTTTATCATGATTCGTCGTGTAAAGCATATGCTCGCCGATCTCGGCTTCGATCGGGATGGTATCGATCTCGACAAGCCGCGGACGGTCCGAGCCGAATAGCGTGCCGCAGATGCTGCGCGAACGGCGTTCCGTATCAACCGTGACCCGGATCAGGCTTTCGTAGTCACCGGGATGTTCATGGATAGTCTCGCTGATATCGATACCGCGATCCCGGGCAATCATCGGTGCGCTGACCATATTCACGCTGTCCAACTGATAGCGCAGCATGCCGTCCAGAACTGCAGAGACAAGCGGCTTGACGTTCAATTCCGCCACATGCCCCTGAAACTCGATGCTAATCGATTTGAGGCTGGTTTCCGCCAACTGTCCGATGAAACTGCCGAGTTGCTGCGCCAGCGTCATGTAAGGGCGCAAACGCGGCGCGTCTTCCGCCGAGATCGACGGCATGTTGACCGCATTTGTGACCGCCCCGTTCAGCAAATAGTCAGCCATCTGTTCCGCGACCTGAACGGCGACGATCTCCTGCGCTTCCGCGGTCGCCGCACCGAGGTGCGGCGTCGCGACGAGGTTGTCCGAACCGAACAGAACGTTTTCCTTCGCCGGCTCATCCTCAAAAACGTCAACGGCGGCGCCGGCAACCTGTCCGCTATCCAACGCCGCCCGCAGATCGGCTTCGTTCACGATGCCGCCGCGGGCGCAGTTGATGATGCGAACGCCCGGTTTCATCTTCGCGATCGTCTCGGCGTTGATCAGATTCTTGGTGCTGTCGGTCAATGGCGTGTGCACGGTGATGACGTCCGCCCGCGCGAAAAGGTCGTCCAAATCGGCCTTGACCACGCCCATCTCGACCGCGCGTTCCGGTGACAGATACGGATCATAGGCAACGACGCGCATCTTCAGCCCTTGCGCCCGGTTGGCGACAATCGATCCGATGTTGCCGCATCCGATCAGACCCAGCGTCTTGCCGGTGACTTCCATGCCCATGAAGCGCGATTTCTCCCACCGGCCATCCTGCGTCGAGGCATTGGCCGCCGGTATCTGACGCACCATCGCCATCATCATCGCGATCGCGTGCTCGGCAGTAGTCGTCGTGTTGCCAAACGGCGTGTTCATGACGACGACACCCTTCTGGGTCGCCGCGTCGGTGTCGATGTTATCGACGCCGATACCCGCGCGGCCGATCACCTTGAGGTTTTCGGCACGCGCCAGCACGTCCGGCGTCACCTTGGTGGCCGACCGGATCGCCAACCCGTCATACTCATGGATGCAGTCGAGCAAATCCTCGGCACTCATGCCGGGCTTGAAATCGACCTCGACGCCACGGTCCTCGAAGACCTTCGCGGCGTCCGGGCTCAACTTATCGGAAATCAGTACTTTCGGCATATCGCCCTCTTTAGGCCGCCAAGGACCGGTTATATTCGGCAAAGGCCCAATCGAGCCACGGCAGCAACGCCTTCAGATCGTCCGGCTCGACCGTGGCGCCACCCCAGATCCGCAGACCCGGCGGTGCCGCGCGGTGGCTTTCGATATCGAACGCAACACCCTCGGCCTTCAACATCGCCGCGATCTGCTTCGGCGCGGCGGCAAGCGCATCGCTGTTCAAGCCGGATTCCGCAGCAATCGACAAAACCATCGACGTGCAGGACCGGAAGCTGGCGTCCTTGGCCAGGAACTCGACCCATGGCGTGGCCTCGACCCATTCGGTCATCGCCGCCAAGTTCGATTGCGAGCGCGCCTGCAGGGCGGCCGTACCGCCGACCTTCTCGACCCAGCGGAGCGAGAACAGCGCGTCCTCGACGCACAGCATCGACGGTGTGTTGATCGTCAGGCCCCGGAAGATGCCTTCGTCGAGCTTCCCTTTCTTCGTCATGCGGAAGAGCTTCGGCATCGGCCAAGGCGGGGTATAACTCTCGAGCCGTTCGACGGCGCGGGGGCTCAACACCAGCATGCCGTGCGCCGCCTCGCCGCCCATCGCCTTCTGCCAGGACCAGGTGGTGGCGTCCAGCTTGTCCCAAGGCATGTCCATGGAAAACACGGCCGAGGTCGCATCGCAGATCGTCAAGCCTTGGCGGTCCGCCGAAATCCAGTCGCCATTCGGAACACAGACGCCGCTCGTGGTGCCATTCCAGGTGAAGACCACATCGTTGTCTTGGTCGACCTTCGACAGGTCCGGCAGATCGCCGTATTCCGCCTCGACCACGCGGGCATTGCCGATATTGAGCTGCTTGACGATATCGATGACCCACATCTGCCCGAAATTCTCCCAGGCCAGCACATCGACGCCGCGCGCACCCAGCATCGACCACAACGCCATCTCGATCGCGCCCGTGTCGGAACCGGGCATAACGCCGATCCGGTAGTCATCGGGAATCGAAAGCGTTTTACGGGTCCGTTCGATCACCTCGTTGATCCGCGCGGTGCCATCCGGATCACGATGCGATCGGCCGACGAAGGCGTCGCCGAGAACGTCCGGCGACCAACCAAGCGGCTTCGCGCATGGGCCGGAGGAGAAAAAGGGTCGGGCGGGCCGGTGCTGCGGTTTGGTCATCGCTGCAAATCCTTCGATACTCTGCTGTTTCGCGGCTCAATACATACGGTTGGTCACATCGAGCGGGCGGACACTATGACCCAAGCCCGCCATCGTCAACGACCATTCCGGTCAGGGTTCTTGCGCCCAATGGACCCTATGGGAATGCGGTGCGTTGCCGCAGTGCAGCATCGCGCCCCCGCACGCATTTGCATCGCGCCGGAGCCGCGCCTAGTCTGCTGCCGCGGCAGAGCAGCGGGGACCAGGCGTGACATTCGACCAGATCTACGTTTTCGCGGTGATCCTCGGAACGTTGGGGCTATTCATTTGGGGACGCTGGCGCTACGACGTGGTGGCGCTGATCGCGCTCGTCGCGGTGCTCTTGGCCGGGATCGTGCCGGCCGACCGCGCTTTCGACGGGTTCGGTCATCCCGCCGTGATCACGGTGGCCGCGGTCCTCGTGATCAGCCGCGGGCTTCAGAATTCAGGCATCGTCGGCTTCATCGCCAAGCGGCTTGCCGAGGCGGAGCTCAGCCCGTCGCTGCAGGTCGGCGCGATCGCGGCCCTGGTGGCCGCGCTCTCCGGATTCATGAACAACATCGGCGCACTCGCCCTGCTGATGCCCGTCGTTATCCAGATCGCGCGCAAGTCGGGCCGCGATCCGGGCGAGCTGCTGATGCCGCTGTCCTTCGGATCGCTGCTGGGCGGTCTGGTCACGCTGATCGGGACGCCGCCCAACATCATCGTCGCGGCGATCCGGGCGGACTACGCCGACGCGCCCTTCGGCATGTTCGATTTCACGCCGGTCGGCGTCGCCATCGCCGTCGCCGGCATCCTGTTCATCGCCGTCATCGGCTGGCGGCTGATCCCCAAGCATCACGGCCCCAGCAAATCCGGCGATGTCTTCAACATCGAGGATTACATCACCGAGGTCCGAATCCCCGAAGGCTCGGCGCTGATCGATAAGAGGATTCGCGAGTCATACGAGAACGGCGTCGCCGACGACATCGTGTTCGTGGCGCTGCATCGCGGCAGCTATCAACGGCTCGCCCCCTCCATCGAAGGGCTGCTGCACGAAGGCGACCACCTGCTGCTCGAGGGCAATGCCGAATCCATCGAGGAAACCGTAAAAGCCGCCGGCCTGGAACTCGTCGGCAACCGGAACCTCACCTCCGACACGCTGCATTCGGAGACCATCGGCATGATGGAGGCGGTCGTCACCCCGTCCTCGCCGCTGATCCGCCGGACCGCCCGATTGATCCGGCTTCGCAGCCGCCACAGCATGAACCTGATCGCGGTGGCACGGCATGGCGAACCGGTGCGGCGGCGACTCAACGAAGTCCAATTCCAGGCCGGCGACGTGCTGTTGCTGCAGGGCGATACGGAAACCATGCCCGATACGCTGGCGACGCTCGGCTGCCTGCCACTGGCGCATCGCGACCTGACGCTGCACCGCACGCCGAGCCTCACGCCCGTGTTCATCTTCCTCGGCGCGATCCTGGCGAGCGCTTTCGGCTTCGTCTCGGTTCCGATCGCCTTCGTGACCGCGGTCGTCCTGTTGCTCGTGACCGGGCAGATCCGACTGCGCCGCGCCTACGAGGCGGTCGATTGGCCGATCCTGGTGTTGCTGGGCGCGATGGTGCCGGTCGGCCAGGCGCTGGAGATATCCGGCGCATCGACGCTGATCGCCGATGCCATCGCCTCGACCAGCGCCTATTTGCCGGCCTGGGCGCTGCTGACCGTGGTGCTGGTCGCCACCATGATGCTGTCGGACGCGATGAACAACGCGGCCACCGCCGTTTTGATGGCGCCGCTTGCCGCCGAACTGGCGAACCGCATCGGCGTCAACTCCGATCCCTTCCTGATGGCGGTCGCGATCGGCGCGTCCTGCGCCTTCCTGACGCCGATCGGCCATCAGTCGAACGTCCTGGTGATGGGTCCCGGCGGCTACCGCTTCCGCGACTACTGGCCCATGGGCCTGCCGTTGGAGGTGGTGATCTGCGTCGTCGCGGTGCCGATGATCCTGTGGATCTGGCCGCTCTAGAAAACCCTTCCCGAAAGACCGTCACACAACGGTGACTTGACCGGTGCGGTCGCCGCCGCGATTGGATAGCATGGACGTCTCACCGGAAAGGACCCTGCCCCATGTCCCGCATCCTCTACGACCTCACCGGCGCTCATGACCTTCGCTTCAGTCCGAACTGCTGGCGCAGCCGCCTCGCGCTTGCGCATAAGGAGTTGGAAGTCGAGTGCGAGCCCTGCCGCTTCACCGAGAAGGACAAGATCGCGTTCAGCGGTCAGAAACAGGTGCCGGTGCTGCGCGACGGCGATACGGTGATCAACGAGTCCTGGGACATCGCCTGCTACCTGGAAGACACCTATCCGGGCAATCCCTCGCTGTTCGGCGGACCGGTCGGACAGGGGCTGGCGCACCATCTCAACTGGTGGGCCAATACGGTGCTGCACCCCGCCATCGTGCAAACCGTGCTGGTCGACATCCACGACAGCCTCGCCCCGGAGGACCAGGCGTATTTCCGGGAGAGCCGGGAGAAGCGGTTCGGCAAGCGGCTGGAAGACGTCGCGGGCGACCAGGAGGCCCGGCTGGCCGCGACGCGCCAGGTGCTGGCGCCGACCAACCTGACGCTGGAACGGCAGAAGTGGATTTGCGGCGACGGCCCCGCCTACGGCGATTATTTGATCTTCAGTGCGTTGCAGTGGGCCCGCGCGGTCAGCCCCGTGGCCATCGTCGAGACGGGCACCGCGATCTATAACTGGAACGAGCGCATGCTCGACCTGTTCGACGGCCTCGGCCGGATGATCCAGCCAAAGGCGGCCTAGGGAGGCGATCATGAAACGCGGCAATCTCGACTTCTCGGCGATCGACACGACGACCGGCTTCACCGCGCGCGACGGCGGCGTGGCGGGCATCCATGAGAAGATCCTCTCCAACGATCTGGACATGGAGGCGGGCACCGGCTGCCGGACGCGCCTGCTGCGGCTCGACCCCGGCTGCGAAACGCCGGAAGCGCATACCCATCCCTATTGGGAAGAGATCTACATGCTCGAAGGCGAGATGATCGTCGGCGACGGCAACGGCGGCGAACGCGTCGTCCCCTCGCCGTCCTACGCCTGCCGCGAACCCGGCTTCATGCACGGCCCGGTGCGCACCGAGACGGGATGCCTGATGATCGAGTTCTCCTGGTATCCGGAGAAAGGCTAGTCTCCCCGACCAACCTCCGGCATAGTGATCGGACCGGCGCGCCCGCGCCGTCCCCGCAACCGCGCCGCGGACCTATCCCATGCCGATGATTACCGACGAATCCCCGATCACCTTTGCCGATCCCTTGCCCGAAGCCGCCGACGTCGTCGTCATCGGCGGCGGGGTTGCCGGGGTCTCCGCGGCCTATTTCCTCGCCAAGCGCGGCGAGAAAGTCGTCCTCTGCGAGAAGGGCCGCGTGGCCGGCGAACAGTCCAGCCGCAACTGGGGCTGGATCCGCCAACAGGGACGCGACTGGGCCGAACTGCCGATCATGATGGAATCCAACCGCATCTGGCGCGGCCTGGCGGAGGAGACCGGCGAAGCCGACCTCACCTTCACGCCCTGCGGCAACCTCTACATCACCGACGACGAAACCACGCTGCGGAAATACGAAGCCTGGCGCGAGATGGCCATGCAGCATCAGCTCGACACGACGATGCTGTCGAAGGCCGACATCGCGGCGCAGTATCCGGGCATCAAGGGCAATTGGGTCGGCGGCATGATCACGCCGAGCGACGGCCGCGGCGAGCCCTTCGTCGCGATCCCGGCGCTGGCCCGGGCGGCGCAGCGGGCGGGCGCGGTGATCGCCGAGAACTGCGCGGTCCGTACGCTCGATGTCGAGGGCGGCAAGGTCGCCGGCGTCGCGACCGAGGCCGGGCGCATCCGCTGCGACCGGGTGCTGCTGGCGAGCGGCGCGTGGTCGACCCATTTCGCGTCCAACGCCGGGATTGACCTGCCGCAGCTCGCCGTGCGCTCGACCGTGGCGCGGACCGAGCCGGTGCCGGAATTCGTCAGCAACAACGTGTTGACCCCCGGCCTGGCGATCCGGCGGCGCGCCGACGGCGGGTACACCATCACCTCGGGCGAGTTGGCGGAGCATTTTCTGTCGGTGAATTCCTTCAAGTATTTCGGGAAGTTCCTGAAGCTTCTTCGAGCATCGGCCAAGAACGTGAAGCTGCATCTCGGCGCGCCCAAGGGTTATCCCGGCGCCTGGGGAAACCCGTCGAAATGGACCGGCGACCAGGAAAGCCCGTTCGAGCGGATGCGCGTGCTCAACCCCGACCCGTCGCCGATCGTGATCAAGCAAATCCAAGACCGGCTGCCGGGCCGCTACCCCGCCATCGGGGATGCGAAGCTGGCCGAGGCCTGGGCCGGGATGATCGACGTCACGCCGGACGCGGTGCCCGTGCTGGGCGAGGACCACCGCCTGCCCGGCCTGCACATCGCGACGGGCCTCAGCGGCCACGGCTTCGGCATCGGCCCCGCGATCGGCCGCATCGCGGCGGATCTGCTGTGCGGCCGCGACCCGGGGCACGACCTGACCCGATTCCGCACGCAGCGCTTCTTCGACGGCACCCCGATGGAGCCGGGGCCGTATTAGGCATAAGCTTTCCGGAACGCGCCGGACGGCGCAGCCGATCTCGGGAGGAAGGCAATGACGGACAGCAACACCGAATTCGTCGTGGTGACAGGCGGATCGCGCGGCATCGGGCGCGCCATCGTGGACCGCGTGCAAGCGGGCGGCCGCGGCGTGGTCAATCTCGACATCCGGCCGCCCGACGCCGCCGCCGCGTCGAACGACGAGCGTTTCCTCGAAACCGACCTGTCCGACCCCGCGGCCATCGACGACGCCTTCCGCGCCATCGACGGCTTCGGCTCGGTGGTCGGGCTGGTGAACAACGCGGGCGCGGTGATCTCGCACTCCCTGGAAGAAACCACGGAAGCGGATTTCGGCCGCCTCGTGCCGGTCAACATGGTCGGCGCGGCGCTCGCGGCGAAGCAAGCGGCCGAGCGCATGAAGGTCGCCGGCTGGGGGCGCATCGTCAACATCTCCAGCCGCACCATGGTGGGCAAGACCGACCGCACCGCCTATGCCGCGACCAAGGGGGCCATCGCTTCGATGACCAAGGTCTGGGCGCTCGAGCTGGCGCCGCACGGCATCACGGTCAACGCGATCGCGCCGGGACCCATCGCGACCGAGCTGTACAAGGAAGGCAACCCGCCGGGCAGCCCGAAGTCGGAAGCGCTGATCGCCTCGATCCCGGTCGGGCGCATCGGCGAACCGGACGACATCGGCCGCGCCGTCTCCTTCTTCCTGGAGCAAGACAACAGTTTCGTCACCGGACAGGTGCTGTTCGTCTGCGGCGGCCTGACGGTGGGGAACGCCGGGGCGTGAACAACCGAATCGGAAATGCGTAGCAGGTACCGCCCATGCCGCTGAGCGCCATCGACATCCAGGGGTATCGCTCCGTGGAACGGCTGCATCTACCGGTCGAGCGGCTGTCGGTCTTCGTCGGCGAGAACGGCGTCGGCAAGACGAACCTGTACAAGGCCCTCGGCCTGCTGCGCGCCGCCGCCGACGGCACCGCGACCCACGCCATCGCCGAGGAAGGCGGCGTCGAATCCGTGCTCTGGGCGGGCAAGCGGAAACGCGGCAAGCCGGTCCGCCTGATCCTCAAGGCCCGTTTCGACGAGATGGCCTTCGCCCATGAGGGCGGCGTGCCGCAGAGCTACGAGTTGGAGATCGGCCTGCCGAAACCGCTGCAGGCGGCCTTTTCCATCGAACCGCTGATCAAGGAGGAACGCCTGACCGTCCATCTCGGCGGGCGCGACGTGGTGATGATGGAGCGCACCGGCCCCACCGTGACGCTGCGCAACGAGGACGGCAAGCGCGAGGTACATAACAACGCGGTGCTGCCGTCGGAGACCGCGCTCGCGGCCTTCCGCGACGCCGCCCGCTACCCGGAACTGGAGGCGATGCGCCGCGAGCTGCTGGACTGGCGGCTCTATCACGACTTCCGCACCGACGCCGCTTCGCCGATCCGCCAGCCCTGCCACGCGATCACCACGCCGACGCTGTCGACCGACGGGTCGGACCTCGCCGCCGTGCTGTCCACGCTGTCGGTGATCCGCCAGGACACGGTGGACCTGGACGCCGCCATCGACGACGCCTTCCCCGGCGCGGTGCTGGGCGCGGGCGACGACGGCAGCCATTGCCGCTTCGAGATGGAATACCCGGACATCCCCCGCCCCTTCGGCGCGCACGAACTGTCGGACGGCACGCTGAAATACCTCTGCCTGCTGGGCGCGCTGATGGGCTACCGCCTGCCGGCCTTCATCGCCTTCAACGAGCCGGAGGCAAGCCTGCATCCAAAACTGATCGCCCCCCTCTCCCGCCTGATCGCCGCCGCCGCGCAAAACGCGCAAATCTGGATCGTTACGCATTCGGAAGAACTGGCCGAGGCCCTGGAAGAAGAAACCGGCAAACTCCCCAGACGGGTGATCAAAGGGGGTGGCGCGACGGGGATCGAAGGGTTGTCGATGTTGGGGGAATTTCGGGAGGAGTGAGGCTGCGCGGAACTTCGAAAGACTTAATCTAGTTTTCCGTCGAAATTACTGCCTCGAACTTCATGCCATCGATATTCGAAACACTGAAAAACTACACAAATAGAACGTCAAAACCCTGAAAACATAATCCTACCACAGGTTGTTCAACGCGAAGTCATATCATAAAATATGGTTGCAAACGAAGATCAAGTTAAATCTTCGAATGTTGGCCGTATAAAGCTCTGCTCGCGGCAAGTTTAGATTTCATTTCGCAGGAAAATCACATGTCTGAAGCCTCCGCAGCACCGGATACGGCAAACTCAGATGCCGCACAAAGTTCTGATTCGAAGGTTCTCGCCGCCCGCGAGGCATCAAACGAACTCGTGTTTGGAATCGTAGGTCATGTAGGTTCAGGAACGAGTTTTGTTGCGAACGCGTTGGTGCAAACACTGCAACAGCAAACAAGCTCAGGGGAAACTGTAACGGCATTTGTGATTAAAGCCCGAGATGTAATCAGCCAATGGGCTAAAAACGAGCGGGAAGCTCTCCCCGAAGCGGAGTCAAGAGAGCTTTCAGCCGTAGAACGCTTTCAAGATCTCGGCGATCGCATGCGGAGAGATACTCGCGATTACGCCGCTGTCGCGAGGGGCGCTGTCACACAAATTCGAGAAATCCGAGCCGACGAGCAAAACGAAACAGTCAAACCGGACGAACCAGTTGTTCCCAACGGCAAACCACGCGCATACATCATCGATTCAATAAGGCATCCTGCTGAAGTCAGTTTGCTCCGCCGAATTTACAATGAGGCTTTTGTTTTGATTGGTGTGGTATGCGAACACGACGAACGTAGAGTTAGAATCTGCACGAAGTATAGCGACGCGGGTATCGAGAGAGCAGAGACATTCATGCAACGAGACGCGAAGGCATCTGAGAAGCATGGACAACGTGTTTCGGATGCATTTCACCTGTCGGATTTCTTCGTAGATAACACGGAAAGAAGATTCTTGGATCAAAAGGGGACGCAATCGAATCCGAATTGGGAGGTTAATGATCATCTTCTTCGATTAGTCCAAGTCGTGACACATGAAGTAGTTGTACGACCGACAATTTCCGAAACAGCTATGCATGCAGCCGCTGGATCGGCTATGCGGAGTGCGTGCCTATCACGGCAGGTGGGTGCTGCGCTGTTAGATAAAAACGGTAGCGTTATCGCAACGGGCACAAACGAAGTTCCAAAAGCTGGAGGTGGCGTATATGGAGAAACCTTCGTCGACGAGCCAAACGACCACCGTTGCGCCTTTGGAAACAAATACTGCAGCAACACTCGAGAACACAATTCTATCTCCGAAGAGATCATCGATAGTCTATTCGACAAATCACCCGAGGTGTCAGAACGAGAAAAGCTACTAGCTCGACTCCGCGATGGCCGAGTTGGAGATCTCCTTGAGTTTAGTCGGGCGGTACACGCCGAGATGGATGCACTATTGAGTGCGGGTCGAGATGGAATCAGCACGGTAGGGTGCCGTCTTTTTGTTACAACATTTCCATGCCACTACTGCGCGCGGCACATTGTTTCAGCAGGAATCGATGAAGTTCAGTTCATAGAACCCTATCCAAAAAGTCGTGCATTAAGCTTGCACAGCGACTCGATTCGATTTGAAAAGGGCAGCGTAGAATGGAATGCCCCAAGCAACGGCGGAAATCAGGTTCTTTTCCGACCATTTGTTGGTATTGCTCCAAGGATGTACCGTCGAGCGTTCCAAAAAGATCGGGAACTCAAAGATCGATCAACTGGTAACATGAATGTCCAAGAAGCTGATTGGGGATCTCCGTACCACATCTCGAGAAAAAGTTATGCGGAGTTTGAGGCAACGCTAACAAAAGATTTCTCCGAATGAGCGGTCGTTCTGAAATAGCGCCCTATTTGAGGTTGGTAACTTCAGAGGAGTATTCCGAATCCAAGGATATCTCCACGCAAGTTGACGTGACTTCAGCAAAGCAACAGCTTTTGTTTTCAGATGCATCGCGTCGCACACTCGGTTTCGTCAGAGCGTCTGAAATAAGCGCAGATCTTTTTATTAAGCTCATAGAACAGGCGGCACCAAAATACATCTTCGACCTTAGAGGTCTTCCAAATTTTGGAAAGGGTGGCTTAACGCGTCGCTCAGCATTTGCTTTGTTTGAGGAGTACAATGTCCGCTATTTTGATGTCGCAGGTACATTTGGAGTTCACGACGCCGAAGACGCATTTTTCAATCCGAATCTCCTCGTTCCTGCTCTTCAGACAAAACTTCTTGGCTCGACAAAGCCATTTGCCGGACCTGTGTTGTTTTTGTTGGATGACCCACAGTTTAACGAAGACTACTTCAACCTCACTGCTGAAAAACTGCCAAGTCAAGACGGTTTAGGATGGGAAATTGCAGTATGGCCTCGTCATCCAACTGAGGAACCGCTCAAGAACAAGCGTAATTTAATTTTTGTCAGTCATTCCAATCCTGAAGACAATGATGCAGCGCTTTGGTTTTCCTCACGACTAGCGGCAGAAGGCTACGAGGTATGGTCGGATTTGACACGCTTAGCTGGCGGAGAAATTTTTTGGGATACCATCGAAGACGTAATTCGTAACCAAGCCGCAAAGGTCCTGGTACTTCTTTCAAGATCGAGCCAAATAAAGCCCGGTGTCCTCGACGAGGTTAATGTCGCGGTATCAACTGAACGTACTCACGGAATACCTAGATTTGTCATCCCAGTGAGAATTGACGATCTGCCGTTTTCGGAAGTTCGTGCCAATCTTGCGCGCAAGAACATAATCGATGGCCAAAACAACCTAGCAGGAGCATTGTTTCAGGTTCTTCTAGAGCTGGAAGATTCCGATGTGGACCGAGATAAGAAAGCTCAAATTTCTAATCTTCAACGTTGGCAACTTGGGGAAGACGAAAAGGAATCTGCGAGTCCAGAGATTTGGGATCAGCTGATTGAGAATAGTATTCAAATTTTACAATGGCCAAAATCGATCAAGAGATTCAAATTTCTGAATCCACAAAAAACAGGAAACCTTCGCAGCAACCAGAACACAAATCCAGTTTATCCATTTATTAATGGGTTCCTAACTTTCGCAACCTCGGAAGAAGTTGAAGGTGATTTCGGGGGAACCAACTCAATTCAGAGTGCTGGGGAACTCGTAACAAGTGAGTTCCTGGAAAAGGATGGATCAAGTTTTCTCATTGGCCACAAAGCTGATGCAAACCGAGCATTGTCTGGTCTAATACGCTGCGGCTGGGATTTGTTTTGCAAGAACGCCGGTATGGATAGATACGATCTCTCCGGAACGTCTCATTGTTGGTTCTTCAAAAGCGGCTCTATCCCAAAAAACACAGTTAAGTTTGTTGATGATAAAGGCATTACAAAACGCAAAACGCTCGTTGGGCGAAGCGAAGCGCGTAAGGTGTTTTGGCACTTTGGTATCGAAGCACGCCCTTCTATTGTCGATCGTTCGATACGTCTAAAACCGCATGTGATCTTTACTGAAGATGGCAAAACTCCCATCCCATCACCAACACGTCAACACACACTCCGACGGGGTTTCTGCCGAAATTGGTGGAATGACCGATGGCGCGATTTACTCACCGCATCCCTACAACAACTCTCAGGCGGGCAACGATCTCTTCACATACCAATGGCTGCAGACGAATCCTTAGTAACTTCAGCATCCATGACGCATCATAAGTTTCATGACGAAACTCGCAGTGATGTGGGAGTTGGACAAGCCCCCCCACGGCTTCAGCTACTCAAAGAACCAAAACTCGCGGTCGGGTACAGACAGTTAAGTGAAGATCCTAGAGAGGGTCTCCTTATGTTTGGCCCCGTCGTATTCGAACGTAATCCAAATTCAATTAGAGTCGGTGCTATAGGAACCAGTGAAGGTCTAGAAATCTTCCAAAAGTGGTGCAAAAACTTCAACAGGCCGATCAACTACGAACTACCATCTAATCGAACAGTACCTTTTCCAGGATTTGAAGCCGCTTTCGGAGCCAACTGGCCAAACCGACCGACCTATTCGCGAGCAATTTCCAAAAACGATCTAATCAACAAAATTAGGCTGAAAGACCGTCATCAGGCGGTTTTTAAAACCGTTGGTCTATTCACAGAAGAAATTCGAAAGGCCGTCAAAGAAAATGACGTAGATGTAGATATTTGGTTCATCGTTATACCCGACGAAATCTACCTCTACGGAAGGCCAGCTTCACGCATTCCAAGTGCAATATCGATAGCTACCCCAAACGCATTGGGTCGACGGGTTGCGAAACGATTCCGCGATGAAACTCCCTCACTGTTTCCTGAAGATAACGTAGAAGCAAAAATTTACGATCACCATCTCGATTTTCACAATCAACTTAAGGCCCGACTCTTAGAACTAGGTGCTGTTACACAAATACTCCGAGAATCATCAATCGCTGGTGCAGAGTTGCCTGTGGGCAACTTCACAGATGATCACAGCGATCAGCCCGTAGGACTTGAAACAAGAGAAACATTGAACACCAGCGCGATTCGTCGGATGCAAGACCCCGCAACTATTGCATGGAATCTTGGTACTGCGATTTTCTTCAAGTCTGGGGGACGTCCATGGCAAGTTGCTAGTGCTCGCGAAGGAGTCTGTTACATCGGGCTAATTTATAAGCGGGATCCGAGCGGAGAAATGAGGCACTCATGTTGCGGTGCCCAAATGTTTTTACACGACGGTGAGGGCTTGGTTTTCAAGGGTGCGATGGGACCTTGGTATTCGCAAGACACAAAGCAGTTTCATCTTTCCCGAAAAGAAGCAAAACGCCTAATTAGCGAAGTGTTGGAGGTCTACAATCGCCTTCACAAGAGTCCTCCCAAAGAAATTTTCATCCACGGTCGGACTCGCTTTGAGCAAAATGAATGGCAGGGATTTTTGGAAGCTGTATCACCGAAGACACGGCTGATCGGAGTGCGCATAACTCGTTCAAGCGACTTCAAACTCTATTCTTCGGGCAATTTGCCTGTTAAGCGCGGGACTACATTTAAGGTTAGTAATAATATCGGATACCTGTGGACAACTGGCTACATTGATCAGCTTGGAACCTACCAGGGCAGAGAAACCCCAAATCCTCTCAGAATTGAAATTTGTCCTGGCGGGAAAGCTAACTTAGATGTCGTGATGAACGATGTCATGACGCTCACAAAAATGAACTTCAACTCCTGCATATTCGCCGATGGATTGCCGGTAACAATGCGTTTTGCAGATGCGATTGGAGATGTGTTGGTCTCGGTAAAGGATCTTCAAGTACCACCACTTCCTTTTCGACATTACATCTAGACGAATGTGCATGATGATTAAATCGTCAGAAGGTGTCTCGGCGCACATGGTTTGAAGTCAACTTCACGTACCCCCATTGACGCGAACCGAATCCCGCTTCACTATATCCACTGCCTGGGGGGGCCCTGCGAAAGGGCTGAGATTCCGCTAATCCCATGCCATCGGTGGATGGCCGCGCGGTGACCCCGAGAACCTGATCCGGGTAATGCCGGCGGAGGGAAGGAACTCTGGACAGAGCCAACCCGAAGACCAAAGTACGACACGTACCAAGTCCTAAGTGGCCCTGCCAGACCGCCCCGCAGACTTTCCCGGATCTCCAGCGTTACGAACATGGAGGTCCGATATGCCTAGAGATCCCGACGACATCGTCATAACCACCGGCCCGATTCCGGGGTCGAAGAAGACCTATGTGACCGGCGGCAAGGATGGCGCGCTCCGCGTGCCCTTCCGCGAGGTCGCGCTCGAACCGTCCGCGAACGAACCGCCGGTGCGGCTGTACGACACGTCCGGACCCTATACCGACGAGGACGTGAAGATCGACGTCTACAAAGGCCTGCCCGCGCTCCGCAGCGAGTGGATCAAGGCGCGCGGCGACGTGGAGGAATATGTCGGCCGCGACGTCAGGCCGGAAGACAACCACCGCACCGAGGGCGACCCCCGCGCGTGTCCGGAGTTCCCGGTCAAGCGGCCGCCGCTGCGCGCCAAGCCGGGCGCCAACGTCTCGCAGATGCATTACGCCAAGAAGGGCATTATCACGCCCGAGATGGAATACATCGCGATCCGCGAGAACCTGGGCCGGTCCGAATTCTACGGCGACGGCGAAGGCTTCGGCGCGGAGATCCCCGAGGAAGTGACGCCGGAATTCGTGCGCGACGAAATCGCCCGCGGCCGCGCGATCATCCCGTCCAACATCAACCATCCGGAAACCGAGCCGATGATCATCGGCCGGAACTTCCTGGTGAAGATCAACGCCAACATCGGCAACTCTGCCGTCTCCTCCTCGGTCTCCGAAGAGGTCGAGAAGATGGTCTGGGCGACCCGCTGGGGCGGCGACACGGTGATGGACCTGTCCACCGGCAAGGACATCCATAACACCCGCGAGTGGATCATCCGCAACTCGTCGGTGCCGATCGGAACCGTGCCGATCTATCAGGCGCTGGAGAAGGTCAACGGCGTCGCCGAAGACCTGAGTTGGGAAGTCTTCCGCGACACGCTGGTCGAGCAATGCGAACAGGGCGTGGACTACTTCACGATCCATGCCGGCGTTCGGCTGCCGTTCATTCCGATGACCGCCAAGCGCGTCACCGGCATCGTCTCGCGCGGCGGCTCGATCATGGCCAAGTGGTGCCTCGCCCATCATCAGGAGAGCTTCCTCTACACCAACTTCGAGGAAATCTGCGAGTTGATGAAGCAGTACGACGTCAGCTTCTCGCTGGGCGACGGGCTGCGGCCGGGCTGTAACGCGGACGCCAACGACGAAGGCCAGTTCGCGGAACTGCGCACCCTCGGCGAGTTGACCAAGATCGCCTGGAAGCACGACGTGCAGGTGATGATCGAAGGCCCCGGCCACGTGCCGATGCACAAGATCAAGGTCAACATGGACGAGCAGTTGAAGCACTGCCACGAAGCGCCCTTCTACACCTTGGGCCCGCTAGTGACCGACACGGCCCCCGGCTACGACCACATCACCAGCGCCATCGGTGCGGCGATGATCGGCTGGTACGGCACGGCGATGCTCTGCTACGTCACGCCGAAGGAGCATCTTGGCCTGCCCAACCGCAAGGACGTGAAGGACGGGGTGATCACCTACAAGATCGCCGCGCATGCCGCCGACCTCGCGAAGGGTCATCCGGGCGCCCGCCTGTGGGACGACGCGCTCAGCCGGGCACGCTTCGACTTCCGCTGGCGCGATCAGTTCAAGCTCGCGATGGATCCGGAAACGGCGGAGGACTTCCACGACCAGACCCTGCCGGCGGAAGGCGCGAAGGTGGCGCATTTCTGCTCCATGTGCGGTCCGAAGTTCTGCTCCATGCAGATCACGCAGGAAATCCGCGAATTCGCGGAAAAGGGCATGAACGAGATGTCCGAGAAGTTCAAAGAGGAAGGTAGCGAAATCTACCAGCCTGCAGAGAAAGTCGCGGCGGAAGTCGCCAAGACCGACCAAGCCGCCGCCGGCGACGATTAAAAACCGGCAGCAGCGGGGACAACCGGCAAAATAACGGATAAAGCACCGTGCCGGGAAAACGGGGGCGCTCAGGCGCTCCCGTTTTTGTTATGGGGCGGAAGCAATTGACCGCACGCTGCTGCGCCAGCGCAAGAGGCCCAACCCCGCAAGCGCCGTCAGGAATAACGGTAGTGCGCCGGGAAGTGGTATCGTCGTCAACACCACCGCGTGAACGGCGCCACCACCCTCGCCATCGGAAATGAAAGCCTGCCCCACGATGGCGCCGCCGTCATTGATATCGTTGAGCTGTATGATAGTGATCAACCCAAGCGATGGATCGGTCGGATCCAGCAGCGTGTTAATAGCGAAGATCATTCGCTCTTCCGGATCGTAGATCCACGGTACGCGCTCGGAACCCTCGGAAAGCCCGATCACCTCGCCGTTGTTGTTGATCGCCAACGCAATGTTGACGTCCGCATCGCCAACCTTCTCGAAAAGTTCGAATGACCCGGGATTGTTCGTATCGAATAGAACCGCGCGGTTTTCTTGGCCTTTCGGTACGATAGTCACGCCGACCGCCTGCCCTTTGTCGTTTATGTCGACCGCAACGCTGGTTCCGCCGGCCGTTCCGAGATCCTTATTCTCACTTGGGCTCGTGCCATCAAACAACGTCGCGTGCCGTTGCCCGTTTGCCAGCTCGGAGCTTCCTACGATTTGATTTCGCTCGTTGAGCCCTGCCGCACCTCCATTCAAAGGGGTGCCTCCCAAGGTACCTAGGTCCTTGTTGTTGCCGAGGCCCGACGGATCGAACTGGATCGCGCGACCACCGGAGTTACCCACAATCAATCCGTTCTTGTTCACCGCATTTGCAGAGCCCGGACCGATGTCGCGAACCGATCCTGGGCCGTCAGCATCGAAAACCACCGCGCGAAAATCGCCGTTATTCGCCCGCCGAGACGTCCCAACGATTACACCCTTGTCGCTAATGTCGTGCGGCTGCGTCGATCCTCCTTCTAACGTGCCCAGTTCCCGTATGTTCGACGGATTTTTTTCATCGAATACAACGGCGCGAACTTCCCCCGTTGAGGTGAAAGACCATCCCACAATCTGGCCGCGGTTGTTTATTGCCGTTGCGGAACTGCGCACACCACCGTCGAGCACTCCTAGATCGGTAACCGTATAGACGCTTGCAGACCACGCAGTCGAATAGGGCAGAATGCAAACGAGAATTCCCAAACAAGCCATTGCCAGCCGGTTGGAAAGCAAGGATCGTGTCACTTTCATGTTATCCATGGTTTCATTGAAGACCGTTTTGCCCACAATTTGATTCTCATGCCCCCTATAACGAACCTAACGTATTAAAGAACTCAGGTGCGGGCAATTCTATTGGGAGTTCGATGCCTTCAGATTCTAGATTCATCGGGCTCTGGCGAGGACCGCGCGTGCAAATCCAATTCCGCATCGCGGCCCTGGCACTGATGTGGGCGTTGCTCCCCGGAACCGCGGAGAGCGCGTCAGACGCCTGCCCGCCCAACCCCACGCGCATGATCGACCATCTCGCCTGCGCCGCCGAGGCACAGGCCGACCCGGCGCGCTGGATCACCCTCGTCGATACGCTGAAGCGCGACGCGGTGGTGCCGACGGGGCATATCTTCGATTCGAAACGCGCGAACCGGATTCCGCCGCTGCCGTTGCCGGAAGGCGTCGCCGCAACACCGGTCGGGCCCTGGGACCCGCACGACCATCTCGCCGCGCCCGACCAGGAAATCTTCGCGGCGCGGATCGGCTGGCATGTCGACGACGCGCGAGCCGCGCTCCTGAAGGGCATCGACGCGGGCAAGCCGACCGTGATCGTGCTGGGCGGGAAGGATTGCTTATGGTGCAAACGGTTGATCCAGGACGTGATGCCGTGCAGCGCGATCAACCGCTTCGCCGGCCGGGCGGTCTTCGCCTATAGCGATATCTCGGCCGACCCCGCGGCGCGCGCGATGGCCGAGGCGCTCGGCTTCAGATATTTCCCCGCCATCGCCATGCTCGACCCCAATGCGGTGATCCTGGACGTGCCGTCGCGGCTGCGCGGTTTCTTCACCGGGCGGCGTTACTCGAAGCTGATGGAGAAATACCTGGAGAAGACCCGGACCTGGAAGCGGCACGCCCCGACGATTTCGCAAACCGACGCGATCCTCGCGAAATACGGCCCGGCGACATCCGCGCCCCCGCCCCGGGCCTGCGATGCGATACCGGTCTGGGTGAAGTGACGCCATAGTTCCGCAGGAATGACGACAGTGGTGGACCGTTTGTAGGAATCCTAATTCACCCTTGCCGGAACCAACATCCTCGCCTATCTATGTGCCATGGGGCGAATGCGGTGGCCCCGTCAGGCGTCAGCCCAATCGCCGCTCCGACCGTTACAGTTATCGGAGCATTCCTATGGGTAAATACTTCATCACGGCAGAACAGCTTTGGGCGTCCTTCGGCGGGACCGAGGCACCGATCGTCATCGATGCGCGGCGGCGCGAGGCCTACGAGGCTGAGGATCACGTCATTCCCGGCGCGGTCTGGTGCAACCACATGAAGACCGACGAAATCGGCGCCTTGGATACCGGCGGACGGGACATGGTGATCTACTGCGTCCACGGGCATCAGGTCTCGCAATCATCCGCATCGGTCCTGCGCGCGGCGGGCAAGAACGTGCGGGTCCTGCGTGGCGGCATCGAGGCCTGGAAAAAAGCCAGCCTGCCGTCGCGGCGGCGCAAGAACCTGCCGGACATTACCGGCGGATCGCCGAGCCGCTGGGTGACGCGCCGACGGCCCAAGATCGACCGCATCGCCTGCCCCTGGTTCATCAGACGGTTCATCGACCCGACCGCGGAAATCCTCTACGTCGACTCGGATCAGGTCCTGAACACCGCCGAGGAGACCGGCGCCGTCGCCTTCGACGTGGAAGGCGGCGAGATCACCCATGAAGGCGACCGCTGCAGCTTCGACGTGCTGCTCGACCGCAGCGGCATCGAAGACCCGGCGCTGGCGCAACTGGCCACCATCGTCCGCGGCGCGGACACGTCCAAGCTCGACCTGGCCCCCGAAGCCGCCGGGTTGCTGGCCATGTCGATCGGCATCTCGGCGATCGCCGGCGAGGACGATCGTCTCTCGCTGTCGATGGGCATGACGTTGTACGATGCGCTGTATGCGTGGCGGCGCAAGTCGCCCAAGGAGACGCACAACTGGCCGGCGGGGAAATCCTCATGAGCGCGCAACAGGAAAACGGGGCGGCCCTGGACCGGAGCCGCTCCCCCGGCGGTGCCCGGCAGGAACCGGTGAGTTTCGCCGCCGCGCTAAAGGTCTGGGCGCGGATCGGTTTCCTCTCCTTCGGCGGCCCGGCCGGTCAGATCGCGCTGATGCACCGGGAGATCGTCGAGGAGCAGAAGTGGCTGACCGAGAACGAGTTCCTCAACGCCCTCAACTTCGCGATGCTGCTGCCGGGACCGGAAGCGATGCAGCTTGCGACCTATTCAGGCTGGCGGCTGCACGGAATCCCCGGCGGGCTGGCCGCGGGATTGCTGTTCGTCATCCCCGGCGCGCTGGTCGTGCTGGGGCTGTCCATCGTCTATGCCGTGTTCGGCCAAGTGCCGCTGGTCGAAGCGGGCTTCATCGGCATCAAGGCGGCGGTTCTGGTGATCGTCATCGAAGCGCTGCTGAAGATTTCCAAACGTGCGCTTCATCAGGCGGCGCATTGGATGATCGCGGCGGCCGCCTTCGTCGCAATCTTTTTCTTCGACGTGCCCTTCCCGTTGATCGTGCTTGGCGCGGGGATCATCGGGTTCCTGCTTCCCAGCCAAGGGGACGTGTCGGCGGATGACGGATCGCCCGGCGTGTCGATCGGCGGCACGGTCAAAACCATCGTCACCTGGCTGTCGATCTGGATTCTGCCGCTGGTGGCCCTCGCGCTCGTCCTGGGGCCGGATCATGTGTTGGCGCAGATCGGCCTGTTCTTCTCCAAGCTGGCGGTCGTCACCTTCGGCGGCGCCTATGCGGTACTGGCCTATATGGGACAGGCGGCGGTCGAGACGCATGGCTGGCTCAACCCCGGCGAAATGCTCGACGGGTTGGGCCTCGCGGAGACCACGCCGGGACCGCTGATCCTGGTGACCGAATTCGTCGGCTATCTCGCCGCCGCCCGGTCGTCCGGCGAACACAGCCTGCTGATGGGGCTTGCCGGTGCCGCCGTGACCCTCTGGGCCACCTTTGCACCGTGCTTCCTGTGGATCTTCGCGGGCGCGCCCTATGTCGAGCGGATCGGCCAATCGGCCAAGCTGAAGGCGGCCTTGCAGGGCATCACCGCCGCCGTCGTCGGGGTTATCCTCAACCTGTCGCTCTGGTTCTCGCTGCATGTGCTGATGCCGGGAATCGAGCAGCGCTGGATCGGCATATTCCGCTATTGGGTGCCGCCGGAAAGCGGGGCCGACCTGGTGGCCGTGGTGCTGGCGGTCGTGGCGGTGGTCACGCTCTTGGCTTTAAAACAAGGGGTTATACGAACACTGACCCTGTGTGCCGGGCTTGCCGTCCTCTGGCATTTCGTCGGGTAGCGCCGCCCCGGAAAAAACCTCAACTTTTTTCCAAGGATTTCCCCAAAGCTGTCGTCTAATGGGCAAAACAGCAACAAAGAGCCCTAGATGAGCGATCCGGCTGACGAAGCAGACCTGATCAAACAGGCCCAAAACGGCGATAAAGCGGCGTTCGAGGCGCTGTTGCGCCTCTATTACGACGTGATCTACCGGATCGCCTTCAAATGGTGCGGAAATCAGGCCGACGCCGAGGACATCACACAGAACGCCTGCATCAAGCTGGCGCGCTCGCTGGGGTCCTTCCAATTCAAGTCGGCCTTCCTCACCTGGCTCTATCCGCTGGTGATCAACACGGCGAAGGATTGGGCGAAATCCCGTGCGCGCCGGACAACGGATCTGGACTCGGTACCGGAACCGTCCGAACCCGCCGAGGGCGACGCCAAGGTCTATGCCCGGCAGGTGATGGAGCAGGTCCGCCAACTGCCGGACAAGGAAAAGGAGGCGCTTTATCTCGTGTTCAGCGAAGGCCTTTCGCACCGCGAGGCGGCGACCATCATGAAATGCAAGACCAGCACCGTGTCCTGGTATATCCACGAAGCGCGCAAGAAGCTGCAATCCTTCCAAAACATGGAGTGCCGTTATGGATGAGCGGCAATTGAAGGACATTCTCAACGCGGAAGAAATCCCGCCGCCCAGCGACAATGCGCGCAAGGAGGCGATGAACCTCGCGCTTGCCGCATTCGACGAGGCGCAGCAGGAAAAATCAAAATCCCGCCAAGGATCATCGATCCTCGGTCGTCTTACCGGTCGAAACACATCCCGACCCAGGAGACGATTGATGGAACGGAAATATCTTTTTGGCGGCATGGCCACCGCCGCTGTCGCATTGCTGACCGTCGTGACATTCGACATGGTCGACCCGTACCGCGACGTAACGCCGTCGCCCGCCGAAACCGTATCGACCGCTAAACCCGCCGGGCAAAGCTCGACCGACGTGGCCATCGTACAAGGTGGCCGGAAGGCCGAGACGAAGGAGCAGGACGCATCGGGACGCCAAAACCGGCCCGACGCCCCGGCGCAGGCGAAGCCGGACGAAAAAGCGCCGGCGCTCAAGGATGTCGCGCGTGCCGAACCGGCGGCGCCGGTGCCACCCGTAGCGCAGCCTTCCCCGAAGCCGCCGGCGGAATTCCGGAGTGCTCCCGGCGATAAGAAAGCCGACTCGGTGCTCGACCAATCACGCAGCACGCCGGGGATCGGTACCGGCGGCGGGGTGCTCGGGCTCATGTCCCAGCACTCGACCGCCAAGGGTAAGGCCCCGGGTGTTGTATCCGAGGCGGCCCGGCAGCGCGTGCAGAAAAGCGAGCGGCTTTCCCGGCCGCCCGTCGGCGACCGGGTCCCATCGCAGTATGAATCGGTCGGCCGCGACCAGTTCCAATCGGTGCAGGAAAACGAGATCAAGCGTGTCGCCGAGGCGCCCGTCTCGACCTTCTCCTCCGACGTGGACACGGCCTCCTACTCCTTCATGCGCCGCATGCTGAACCGGGGCGTCCTGCCGCAGAAGAACGCGATCCGCATCGAGGAATTGATCAACTATTTCGACTACGCCTATCCGCTGCCGGAAACCCGTGAGAAACCGTTCCAGCCGACCGTGACGGTGACGGACAGCCCGTGGAAGACAGGCAATAAGCTGATCCATATCGGCATCAAGGGCTACGACATCGAGCCCGCCGAAAAGCCGCGCAGCAATTTGGTCTTCCTGCTGGACGTGTCGGGTTCGATGCGGGCGGCGGACAAGCTGCCGCTGATGGTCAATTCCATGAAGCTGCTGCTCGATACACTGTCGCCGGAGGACACGGTCGCCATCGTCGTCTATGCCGGCGCGGCGGGCACGGTGCTGGAGCCGACCAAGATCGCGGACAAACATAAGATCCTCGCCGCCCTGGATAACCTGCGCGCGGGCGGATCGACCGCCGGCGCCGCCGGGGTCCGGCAAGCCTATGCGCTGGCCGAGGGCAATCTCGACAAGAAGGCGGTCAACCGCGTGATCCTGGCAACCGACGGCGACTTCAACGTGGGCATCACCAACCGCGAGGAGCTAAAGGGCTTCGTCGAGCGCAAACGGAAGTCCGGCGTGTTCCTGTCGGTGCTGGGTTTCGGTCAGGGGAACCTCAACGATCATCTGATGCAAACCCTGGCGCAGAACGGCAACGGTGCCGCAGCCCATATCGACACGCTGAACGAAGCACGGAAAGTGCTGGTCGAAGAAGCCTCCTCGACCTTGTTTCCGATCGCCAAGGACGTGAAGTTCCAGGTCGAGTTCAATCCCAAGACCGTCGCCGAATACCGGCTGATCGGCTATGAGACACGTGCCCTGAAGCGGGAAGATTTCCGCAACGACAAGGTGGATGCGGGCGATATCGGCGCAGGCCACACGGTCACCGCGATCTACGAGATCACGCCCACGGCCGGCGGCACGGCGGCGATCGGGAAAAGCCGGTATCAGCAGTCCGACACCGCCGCGAAGAAAAGCGAGGCATCCTTCGAAGACGAATATGCCTTCCTGAAGATTCGCTACAAGCAGCCGGATCAGACCAAGTCGACGTTGATCACGACACCCATCAAGACCGGCAATACCGACGCGGTTTCGAAGCAAGCGACATGGGCCACCGCGGTCGCGGCCTTCGGTCAAATCCTCAAAGGCGGCAAGTATACCGGCGACTACAGCTATGACGACGTGATCGCCATGGCGAAGACCGCAAAGGGCGATGATCCGTTCGGCTACCGGGCGGAATTCATCAACCTGGTCCGGCTCGCCAAATCGGCCTCCGCGCTGCCGCAACGGTAAACCTTGCGGATCGACCCGAAGAATGCCCGCCGTGGTTCACGCCGCGGCGGGTTTTCGGTTACGCTGAGCCGCTTCGCCGCAGCTTGATCGCGCCGGCAACGGACCGCTGCACCGACCGGGCGGCCATCCCCATGTGAAACAGGGTCGGCAGCAGAGCCGATGCCCCCATGATCATCCCGAAATACATGTTGCGCAGGCTCTCCCGGCTGAACGGATTTGCCAGAACGTTCTCAAGACGCGACTGATACAAGCCGGTCCGGTCGGACATCGTCTCCGGGTTTTCCAGGACGAGACTGACGATCCATCCCGAGAACATGAAGGCGAACAACACCCAGAAGGTGGCAAGAACCGCGATGAACAGGTCGACGCTGAGAAAGCCCACATAGCTGAGGTTACTCTTCGCCGACAGCGCCCGGTCGATCAGAAGCAAAGTAACGAACAGCGAAAGACTGTCGAACAACGCACCCAGCACCGCCACGGGAAACCCGGTCAGGATGTATTCCACCGTCTTATGGCTGAACAACAGCCCCGGATAGGCCGTCAGCAACGCCCACCAGAAACACAGCAGATTGATCCCCACGAAGGCGAGAAAGACCTTCGGCAGGAAATACCGCGTGTTGGCGCGAAGACGCTCGAACCATTCCTGAAAATAGAGAAGCGAGGCGCGCCAATGAGCAAAGGCCGCCGAGAGCTTGGTCATGGGGCTGAGTGTCCTTATTCGCCGGGCATTACCGGCATAACATCAGACACGCCCCAAGCGACAGTATCCATAAGGGGTGGATATGGCGTCGTTTTGATGTTGTGGCGCCTGTTTGATATCTACTGCACATCCAAAAGGGAGACCCACCGTGCCGAAAACCGTCTTTTCCGTTGAATCACTGCCGGGATCGGACGGCGCCTTTCGTTACGTCCCTATCGCAGATTTGATCGGACTTGACCGGCTCCCCTACTCGCTGCGGGTGATCGTGGAGAACTTGGCGCGCCAATCCGCCCGCAACCTGCGCAGCGATTCCGCCACCTTGGCGCAGGATATCGACAATGTCCTGAACCGGCGGATCGGCGCGGGATTGGCCTTCTACCCCAACCGGATCTTCAGCCAAGACATCCTCGGCTTGGTGATGCTGGTCGATATCGCCGCCCTGCGCGACGCCGTCGCCGAGGCAGGCGAGGACCCGGCCACCGTCGAGCCGAAGGTCCCCATCGACATCATCATCGACCATTCGCTGCAGGTCGATGTTTCGGGCATTCCCGACGCGGCGCGGATCAACTTGGAAACCGAATACGCGCGCAACGCCGAACGCTTCACCTTCCTGCGCTGGTGCCAGAACAGTTTCGACGGGGTCCGCGTGGTGCCGCCGGGCAAAGGCATCATGCACCAGATCAACCTGGAGCATATCGGCCAAGTCGTCTGGCGCGAGGACACGCCGGACGGCACGCTCGTGTATCCCGACACGCTTGTCGGGACGGACAGCCATACGCCTATGATCAACGGCCTCGGTATTCTCGGCTGGGGTGTTGGCGGGCTCGAGGCGGAAGCCGTCATGGTCGGTAAGCCGGTCGCCATCGCTCTGCCCGAGGTGGTCGGCGTCGAGTTGAGCGGGCAACTGCCCAATGGAGCGACGCCGACAGACCTCGTCCTCGCCATCACGGAAAAGATGCGCGCGATGGGCGTAGTCGGAAAGTTCGTCGAATTCTTCGGCAAGGGCCTCGACATGCTGTCGGTCGCCGACCGCGGCACCATCGCGAATATGGCGCCGGAATTCGGATCGACTGCGGTGTATTTTCCCGTCGATGCGCGCACGATCGACTATCTGCGCATGACCGCCCGGCCGGAAGAGCAGATCGACCTGATCGAAACCTATGCGAAAGCGCAGAAGCTGTGGCGCGACGCATCGACGCCCGACCCCGAGTTCGAGACCGTCGTTTCACTCGACCTCGGCAGCATCCGGCCTTGTGTCGCCGGGCCGCGCAACCCGGAGGACCACGTCCCGCTCGATACCGTCGCCAAGGATTTTCCGGCGCATGTAGAACTGGTCGCCGAGCGCCCAATGTCCGATAAGGAGTCGCCCGTCGATGGAACCGACTACAGCCTCGGCGACGGGCATGTGGTCATCGCGGCGATCACGAGCTGCACCAACACCTCCAATCCGGCGGGCATGGTCGCCGCCGGACTGTTGGCCCGCAATGCAGTCGCCAAAGGGTTGACGGCGAAACCTTGGGTCAAGACCTCACTGGCGCCGGGCAGCCATGTGATCGCCGGGGCGCTGGAAAATGCCGGACTGCAGGAGCCGCTCGACGCGCTCGGCTTCAATGTCGTGGGCTTCGGCTGCACGACCTGCAACGGCGGGTCCGGTCCGCTGCCCAAACCCATCGTCGATGCTTTGGAAGGCAAAGACCTAGTCGGCACGGCCGTGTTGTCCGGCAACCGGAATTTCCCGGGCCGCACGCACCCGAACGCGCGTGCGGCCTATCTCGCGTCGCCCGCCCTGGTCGTCGCCTACGCCATCGCAGGGTCCATGACCGTAGACGTGGCACAGGACCCGATCGGCACTGGCTCAGACGGCGACCCGGTCTATCTCCGTGACATCTGGCCGGACGCGCAGGAGATCAACAGGATCGTCGCCGAGACGTTCGAGCCGCAATTGTTCGAGGAGAAATACGCCGATCTGTTCGAAGGCAACGCGACATGGGAGTCGTTGGCCAACGGCGGCAGCAACCGTTTCGACTGGGACGGCGACAGCACCTATATCCGCCAGCCGCCCTATTTCGCCGGGCTCTCGGAAGCGGAACCGGCGATCCAGGACATCACCGGCATGCGGCCGCTCGCCATCCTGGGTGATTCAATCACGACGGACCATATCTCGCCGTCGGGCCAGATCAGCCTGGGCACACCGGCCGCGGACTTCCTGATCGGCAAGGGCGTTGAGCAGAAGGATTTCAACATCTACACCACACGCCGCGGCAACCATGACGTGGTCATCCGCGCCAGCTTCGCTAACATCCGCCTGCGCAACCGCATGGTGCCCGGCGTCGAAGGCGGCATGACCAAGCTACAGCCCGACGGCACGGAGATGCGAATCTTCGAGGCCGCGCAGGAATACCTGAAACGCAGGACGCCGCTGGTCATCGTCGCGGGGCACAATTACGGTTGCGGCTCCTCCCGCGATTCGGCGGCCAAGGGCGTGGCCCTGCTCGGCGTCAAAGCCGTCATCGCGCAGAGCTTCGAGCGCATCCACCGCACCAATCTGGTCGGGATGGGCGTCGCGCCGCTGCAGTTCGAGGACGGGGTCAGTGCGGAAACCCTGGGCCTGGACGGGACCGAGACATTCGATCTGCCGGACCTCGCGGCGCATATCGGCGTCATGGCGAAAGTGCCCTGCGTGATCAACCGCGCCGACGGCGCGTCCGAAACCATCACGGTGACGGCACGCCTCGATACCGAAGAAGACTTCGAGTATTGGCGCAGCGGCGGGATCCTGCCGGCGGTCTGGCGCGAGGCGCTCGCCTAGTCGTTCGCGTAGCGGAGATACTGCCCGACCCAGTCGCACTCGACCAGATCCACATAGGCCTTCATCAGTCGGTCGGTCACGGGGCCGGGAATCTGGCCGTCACGCACCTGCCGCCGATTGAAGGTCCCGGCCGGGCAAATGCACCAACTCGACGAGGTAATGAAAGCCTCGTCGGCGGTGAGCGCGTCATACAGATCCAGGTCCTTCTCCTCGACCGGAACGCCAACCTTCTTCGCCAATTCGATCGTCGTCTGGCGGCTCACGCCGGGCAACACGAATTGTTCGCGCGGCGTCTGCAACACGCCATCGCGGACGAGGAACAGATTGCTGCCGCGGCCTTCCGCCAGGTTGCCGTTGGTATCCAGCATGATCGCCTGGGCGTCCGGGTTGGCAGCCTTCACTTCGAGATCGGCGAGCACTAGATTGATGTAGTTCTGCATCTTGGCGCGCGGACTGAGCGTGTCCGGGGACGGCCGGCGAACCGACGCCATGACCAGATCGAGGCCGTTGCGGAAGAACTTCGCCCGGGACCGGAACGGCAACGGGCGGCATTCCACGATTACAGTCCGGTCGGGATAGTCGGGCCAGGCATCCTTTTCCGACGGCTCCATCCCGCGGCTGACCCGCTGCGTCACCCAGATGTCGTCCTCGGACGGCGTGTGACGCAGGTTCAAGGCCGCCACTTCCTCGGTGATGCTGCAGAACTGCGCCGGCGTCAGCCCCGGATCGATGTCGAGATAGGCGAGCGACTTGTACAGCCGGTCGATATGGTCCTCGGTCCGGAAGACCTTATGCGCGAAGGTCCGCGTCGTGTCGAAGACCGCGTCGCCGTATTTGAAACCCCGGTCGCGGAACGGCACCCGCGCTTCCCGTTCGGGTACGATCTCGCCGTTGAACCAGACGACCCAGTCTTCCGCCTCTGACATTGCGCTATTCCCTTCCGTCGGCTAGCGGCAATTCTCCGCCAGCCAGCCGATCATCATGTCGGCAACTTCGTGGTTGTTCTTCTCCAGCATGACCATATGCCCGTTGCCCTTGAAGCCCTTGTCGGCCAGATAGGCCAATTCATGGTCGACGCCCGCCTGCTTCAGGAAGGCGCTGGTAATGTGGTCATAGGTCGCGTGATAGGACGCCTCGCCGATCATGATGATGATCGGGATGCCTTGAAGGTTCGGCAACTGCCGCGCCGGTTCGGCCTGCAAGTACCCGGTGACGAGTTCGGGATTGCCGGACGGCGCCTGTAGTTCCGCGGCCAATGTCTCCCCATCCTTGAGCGGCGGGTCGAAGGTCAACGGCACCCGGGTTGGGCCGCTGGGCCGGTCGACGAGGTCCTCATAGACATACCATTCGTCGCCGCCGCTCATTTCGATCTCGCGGAACGGCGGGCCATTCGGCTCCAGCGCTAGGATCGCCTTGACCAGGCCCGGCCGCGCGTCGGCGATCAGCCAGCCAAAGGGGCCGGACTGCGAATGCGTCAACAGGATCGACGGACCGATCTTGTCGAGCAGCGCCGCCCCCGCATCCTGGTTCAGCCGCTCGATCTCCGTCCGGTCCTTGATCGCCTCGATCTGCGATGCATAGAACTGATCGAAGATCGGGTCGCCCTTCTCGCCGCTGCCGGGCCATTGGGTATGGTGGCGCGATTGCGGCCACAGCTTGTGCTTGGCCGGGGCGGTGAAGCGCTGCTCGGTCCGCAACGTGTCATAGAGGATCAACGACCCTTTCTCTTCGAACACCTTCGACGTATGGCCGGACCGTCCCCGTTCCGGCTGGTCGATCACGTAGACCGCATAGCCCGCCCGCAGGAAATCATGCGCCCAGCCGCGCCGGCCGTCCGGCGTGCCGGTGAAATTCGTACCGGTCTGACCGCCGCCGTGGAACATCACCACGGGATAGGGCTGGCTTTGATCGGCCGGGATGAACTTTTCGACATACATGGCGTCGGTCATGACACTGCCGTCGCCGCGGGCGGCATATTTCCCGCCAACGAAGAAATAGCCGTGATCGGCAAGCGTGATAGGGTCCCGGTCGGTCGGGTGCAGATTGGTGTCCTGAGTCATGGCGGGCTGTTCGTCTCCTGAATTGATCTCGTCATTCGCGGCAACCTGCTAAACGGGCCGCTCGCCTTCCAGCATGATACGCATCAGCCGCCGTTTGTGTTGGCGCCAATCGTAATCGTCATTCGCCTGATGTAGCACCGACCGGTTGTCCCACATCACGACATCGCCAGCGCGCCATTTGTGCCGGTACTGGAACTCCGGTTTCAGGCAATGCGCCGTCAGGTCGTCGAGCAAGGCATCGCTTTCCGCGCGCTCAAATCCGTCGATACATTCGACCCGGATGGGATTGAGATAGATCGCCCGCCGATCCGTATCGGGATTACGGCGCGCCACCGGATGCAGGATGCCTTCGGGGAAACGGTCGACCTGATCCGCCGACCGTTTGATCAGCTTCCGCGGCGACCGCGAGCTTTGGTAATTGTGCACGGCCTGCAAGGGATCGATCTGTTGTTTGGTCTCTTCCGGCAAGGCGTCATACGCCGCCGCGGTCGACAGGAATTCCGTGTCGCCCCCGTCCGGCGGCACGATTAAGGCATGCAGGATCGTCGCCTTCGGCGGCTGCTCGAAGTAGGACGCATCGGTGTGCCAGGACGTGCCGCGGATCTTGCGCTCACCGGTGCCCGCGCTATCCGTGTCTTCGCTGGTCAACAGACCGATTTCCGGATGGTCCGGCATGTTGAACTGGCCGTATATCTGCACGATCGGCTCACCGAAGAACCGCGCGGCCGCGAGGAATTCATCCGGCTCCAGCGACTGGTCGCGGATGCACAGGACGCCGTTCTCGACGAAATGGCGGTGCAGCTCCGCCCCCGTTTCGGCATCGGCCTCGCGCAGGTCGATACCGGTGATTCCCATGCCGACCGCATCGGAAAGTTTTTCTGCCTGATACGCCACCACATCCTCCTGTTACCCCCCGGCCAACGGCATGATCTCGCGCGAGAACTGATCCATCCGCTCGACGCTCTCGTCGATCGTCGCCATGCGGAAATCGAAGATCAACTCCGAAATGCCGAGATCGGCGTAGGTACCGATATCCTCGACCACCTGGCCCGGCGGGCCCGAGAACGGCAGCCGCTTTCCGTCCACGTCCTTGATCTCGGTATCGTAAAGCGGCGCCTTGAAGGTGATCGTCAAGGCATCGAAGTCCCGCCCCTCCGCCTCGGTCAGGCGCTTCAGGTCGTCGAGCTTCGCCCGCATCTCTTCCGGCGGGATCGGCGATGCCGCCACGGCGCCGACCGGATGCCAGCCGTCGCCGTATTTCGCAACCCGCCGCAGCGCGGGCTTGCTGTGCCCGCCGATCCAGATCGGCGGATGCGGCTTCTGTACCGGCAACGGCTCACAGCGCAGTTTCTGGAATTGATAAAACTCCCCGTTATGGGTCGCGGGGCTTTGCGTCCACAGCGTCTTGAAGATTTGCAGGTACTCGTTGCTGACCGCGCCGCGCCTGTCGAAGTCCGGCGCGTTCAACGCCTCGAACTCCTCGCGCAGCCAACCGACGCCGACGCCGAGGGTGACGCGACCCTCGGACAGCACGTCGATCGTCGCCAGCGCCTTCGCCGTCACCACCGGATTACGGTGCGGCAGGATCATCACGCTGGTGACCAGCCGCAACCGCTGGGTCACGCCGGCGATGAAGGCCATCGTCGCGATTTGTTCCAGGGAGTCGCCGTGCCCCGGGAACGACCCATCCACCGTATAGGGATATTTCGAGGCGATCTCGGTCGGAAAGGCGATGTGGTCGGCGATCATGACGGAGGCGAAGCCCGCCGTCTCACCCGCCTGGACGAAACGGGCGAGATCGGCGCGATTGGCCAACGGCCCCCGGGTCGGCAGATAGAACCCAAAACGCATGCGCGGCGCTCCCTTGATCTATGTATCTATTTGACCGACGAGAATGCCGTCGGCTGGAGAATCTGGTTACCGAGCGACGCGACGATGGGACCGTCCTTCTCGCTTTCGGCGCGGGCCGACAGCCAGTCCGAATCGCTCGCAAAGGCGTTCCATTTCTCCTCGCGCTCGGCCAGCGATTCCCATTCAAGCATATAATAGAGATCGTTGTTGGATTCGCCGATGGCCACGGTCCAGAACCCGGCCTGCCGGATCCCGTGCTTTTCCCACAGCTTCAGCGTCGTGTTCTCGAACCGGTCGAGCAGCGCCGGCAGGCGCCCGGTGACACAGTGGTAAATCCGCAGTTCGTAGAGCATGGCATTGTCCCTCCCGTGCGATGCGCTAGATTTCTTCCGACAATCCTATCCGAGATGCGCGCCGCGGTCTTCCCGGCTCCGGTCGGTTGATCGCGCCGTCCCTCGGTTGCTACTGTTCGGTATTCCCAATTTTGCGCGTTCAGGAGATCCAGCATGCGAAAAGGCAGCACGGAAATCGAGGCCGGTGCGATCAAGTTCGTGGTCCGGCAGGAACAATGGGACGGCAACATCCACAGCCACCCCGACCAGGGCGTCGTGATTTTCGTACAGGGGCAGGCCGACGGCGCGGAGAAGACGCTATTGCGCTTCAACTGCTTCGACATCGAGCGCAGCTACATCTACGCGCCCGAGGGCAACAGCAAACTCTGCCGCATGGACCCCATCGTCGACGGCAATCCGGTCGGCTGGAGCGTCCGTCAGATGCGCGCCAACCTACCGAAGATGTTGAGCGCCTCGGGTTACGACAGCGTCGCCGGCGATCTGGACATGGCGCTGATCGGCAAGAAGCTCGACGAGGTGGAGGCCGCCGCGCGCGAAGCCTTCGTCGACGGGCGCCGCACGGTGAAACATAACCGCGGCACCGATATGTTCGAGGCGGGCAATATCCGTTTCGGGCTGGAGATGCGGACGCTGAACGGCGACGGCGGGCTCGCGATCCACGTGCTGACCGACCTGGCGGGCACGCCGAGCGATTCCTATTCCGAGGAAACGGAAATCCTCGCCTTCGATTGTTTCGAAAACGCGCCACACTATCACTACGGGCCGCGCTACAAGAACCACCGCATCTACTGGGACAAGACGCTGATCCCCGACCAGTTGGAATGGACGCTGGATGTGCTGAAGGCGCGTAAGTTGCGCCCGATGATCGAGGCGGCGGGTTATCCCGATGTCGCGTTGGCGCTAGACGAGGAACTCGTGGCCGCCGTGTTGCCCGCGCTGGAGAAGAAGGCGCGCGAGATGCAGCCGAAGGAGGAGTGAACTCACCTAGCCCCTGGCAACACAGCCAACGGCGTGGACACAGGTATAGAGAATGGATTCAGGCTAAAACCGAGCGCGACAGAAACCGAATCGCAAGTCACTTGACGAGCAAGTTACTCTTTGAGAGAGGAAACTAGCATTCTAACCTCTCGTTAGAGACCTCATTCGACAGACGGCTCGTTCGGGTCTCTATTCCTACCAAATCGGTGTCGGAACAAGACAAGGAAGGCATCGTAAGGCAATGCCGCACACTCTCGAATGCAGTAGTATAGGAATTTCATGGGACCCAGCGCTGACAGGTCGCCCTTGAGCCAGAGAACACCTGTCGGCATTCCAAACAATCGGAACAGCAGCCAGCATCGCGGAGTATGGTAACTACTGGTGCATACGATTGGTATCGCGGAGCGGTCTAGCGCTCGAATAAGTCGGATACTGTTGACTACGGTGTCGAGCGTATCCATTGACGCGCCATCATGAATGATTCGCGCCTCCTCGAAGCCCCCCGCGCGCAAAATGGACGCCATAACTTCGTGTTCTGGCGGCGGAAAGCGACCGAGGCCACCGGACACCAGAATGTACGCACCCGGGTCGCCCGCAGCAGCCACGAAAGCTCTTTCCGTGCGTCGGCGGAGAGTTCCACTCGGTGTCCCGTCGGACCGCACCGCAGCGCCAAAAACCACATAGACCGAGTTGCATGCCATGTACTTCGTTACCGAACGTTTCTCGCGAACCGCACGGCATAATGGCACATTAAATATTTACGATCGCGTATAACGTCGTTCCAAGTGGGCACAGACATTTGGCATCTCTGCGCCAGAGGGATTGCCCTTAACCCGATAGATGAAAGTGTCCGGTCGGATGACTCCTTGCAATTCCGGACGTTCCTTGCGCAAGGACAGCAGGTAGTTCCTCAACCGTACGGCTTCGTCTTTCGGAAAGGTGAACCGGAGTTGGCCACTTTTCTCGATTACAGCAACCGCCAGTCCAAACGAAGGTTTCCTTAGCGGCGGGCGTATGACGCCACGCAACTTCCTCTTTTCAAACGTTAATTCGAGCGCATCGAATTTCTTCTGTGCCTTCTCCATGGTTTTTTGAAATTTTGTAAGGCGTTCTTGATTCCAATCCGGAGCTAGAACGCTCGAGACAAACACCTCGCGCTCAAAGGCGTTGCTAGGAGTGCGATACTTAGCATCCCACTTGAATTTATGCCCCTGCGAATATACGTCGGCACGTTTTTTGGCCGCATTGCGCAACGCGACGTGGGGAATGGTAATTGTTATCGGATCATGCACCTTCTTGCCGTCCCGGTAAAAATCAAATCTTGTCGTAACCAAGTCACAGCCACCGTAACGACCGCTGAAGTTGAGAGTCTGCAAAGCGAACCGATAGATAAGGCCGAATCGAGCATTGAATGGTTCCACCAAAAACTCAGGCTCCAGACCGTCGATCAGAACACGTTGGCCATTGACGAAGATGTCAGCCGAAACACCGTCTGCGTTGATCGATGTCACGGACTCCGCACGTATTCGGAATTCAACAAACCCAACGCCACGAAGGTCTTCCTTGTTTTGTCTTTCCCGCAATGTTTGCAATGACGGGACATACCAAACATCCATATCGCTTTGCTCTTGCGCGGCATTCGCGATCCCTACCAGTGACGGGAAAAATTGGCGTTCTCGTCCAAGATCGCCACGGCGCTGCGGGCAGAATGCGACCCATCCAGGGTCAAGTTCGTCAAAGTTGCACTCGGCCCCCTCGCGGCAATTTAGGTATACGACCGGTAACCCTGGTCCAGGAGCGCTCGGCGCACGATTCAGGCAAACTTCTGTCTTCAAGCGTTTTTCGCGCGGAGGGCTGAACCCGTCGCGTACGGCACGTGTAACGAAGGCATGATATTTGCCACGAACTGATGGCGTGGCGAAATATTCGCCGTACCAGCCATTTTCCAGCTCCGACATTCGCTCATTCTTGAAACGAGGCGGTGATTTGACACCAAATACAACTCTATTCTGATCGAAAAAGCTACTTTGGGGATCGTCGAATTCCATTGCCATTTGCAACGTAAGTTCCGGTGGGAACCGGTCCGACTCACAAATCGCTATTGTCTCGCGAACGCAAGTAAGAAGAGTCTTTCTATAATCTCCAATGCAATCTCGGATGTCTCTGTTTTCGTCTCTTTGGAGTACGCCCTCTAGCTCGCGGCTGGCCCCTAAGGCCTTACCTGCTGAGACACTGGCGTCGCCTTTCAACCATTTGGTGATAGCATCAAATCCGGCGGAAAGGCTAAGCTTTGCCGTGTAATTGACATCGGCCAGACATAAGTCGAGAAGATCTCCTTTGAGATCGAGAAGCGGATCGCATCGTTGTCGACATGTATCGGAAGCAGCTACTGGTTGAGTCGTAAAGAACACGGCGGCGATGGTAAGTGTCGCAATTAGCCAGCGTAGCATTGGACCCTCCCTCGTATCAGCCAATCGCTTCAGGCTAAATTATTCTCTGTTATGTTGATTTATAATTTTATTTTTCAATTTTAAATTTATAAACCGAGATTCCCACACATTCAAGTTTGAATTGTTGGTGCTTGGCGCTGATTAGCGTCAAGGGAAGGCCCCAAACTACTGAAAGGCATCGGGCATATGATCGGCATCGATTTCTTCCGAGATCGAAAATGCATGCGGTCACGCGATGTACATTTTACGTCCTATCAACCCGCGAGGGATGCGCCAATTGCCTCGAGGGTGCTACGAATTGCTTCCGTTAGAAAGTGACACACCCGGCTTCGTCACACCTCCGCCGAGGCGGTGGCGAAACAGCCTTAATCCGCCGGGGCACACCCGCCGCCGTCTAGCGCGGCGATCTGGTCCATCACGCCGCCGGACGTGGTCGCGTCCGACGGATCGATCGCGACGCCGCCCGCCTGCAAGGCTTCCGCCGTCCAGGTGTTGCAGGTCCGGGCGAGCGAATAGCTGCCCTCGCCCTCGAAGAAGTAGCTGCGCCCGTACAACCCGCGCTTGACCGGCATCGGCGCACCCTCCGCATCCCGTGTGAACTCCGCCTGCACGAATGCGAGCATCTTGCGATACCCCGCCGCCGTCATCCGCACCGGCTTCACCGTGCTGCTCGGAAAGTTCACTGCGGGTTTTCCGTCGAAAGCATAGACATGCATCACCGCGTCGGTCGGCGAGAACAAGGCCCGCACCGCCAGCAGATAGGACGTTTCCTCGGCCTGATAGAAGGCGGCATCGCCCCATCCCAACTCGATCCAGCGCTTATCGTCGAAAAACGTCGTGCGCAGCGATGCCCGTGGCTTGAAGTCCTGCGCCAGCACGATCAACCCGGTATGCCAACCGTGATCGGCGACGTAGACGGTGCGGCATGAATCCCCCGGTGGCGTATCCGCGCGAGCAATGCCACACCCCAGCAGCAGGAAAATCGCCACCGTGCGGAGGAGCGGCCCCATCTCAACCCGCCGCGGCGCGCTTCTTCAGAATGCAGGTGCTGGTGAAATGCATGACGTCGATCTCGTCCTGGTTCCGCGCGGTCAGCTTGAAGGACATGGTGCCGCGGTCGGCCTTGGAGCGGGACGGCGTAAGCGACACGATCTCGACCATGCAGCGCAGCGTGTCGCCGGGCCGGACCGGCGCGGTCCAGCGCACCTCGTCCAGGCCGACGCCGATGATGTTGGACTCCGTCATATACCCCATGTCGTAGAACAGCCGGAAGCAGACCGACATGGTGTGGAAACCGCTGGCGATCAACTCGCCGAACGGCCCCGCGTCGGCGAATTGGCGGTCCACATGCATCGGCTGCGGGTCATAGCGCATCGCGTAGTCGACAATCTGCGATTCCGTGATCGTCATGCCGCGCGTTTCAACCGTATCGCCGACGGTCCAGTCCTCGAAATACCGGCTGGTCATCGTTTGCCTCTAGTCTTCAACGTCATTCCCGCGCACGCGGGAATCCACCCTGCCGCCCCTTGGACTCCCGCTTTCGCGGGAGTGACACAATGGGTGTGCGGCGAGACCCTACTCGACCGCGTCGGCGATGGCCTTGCCCAAGTCCTGCGTGTTCGCCTTGCCGCCCATGTCGGGAGTCAGCGGGGCGCCGGACTCGGACAACACCGTCTCGATCGCCTTGACCACGGCCGCGCCCGCCTCGGGCTGCCCCAGATGGTCGAGCATCATCGAAGCCGACCAGATCTGGCCGATCGGGTTGGCGATGCCCTGGCCCGCGATATCCGGCGCGGAGCCGTGCACCGGCTCGAACATGGACGGATGGTCGCGTTCCGGGTTGATATTGGCCGACGGCGCGACCGCGATGGTGCCGGTTACGCCCGGTCCCAGGTCGGACAGGATGTCGCCGAACAGGTTGCTGCCGACCACCACGTCGAACCAGTCCGGATGCTGCACGAAATGCGCCGTCAGGATGTCGATGTGGAACTGGTCGGTCTTGATGTCGGGATACTGTTCCGACATCGCCGCGAAACGCTCGTCCCAATAGGGCATCGTGTAGATGATGCCGTTCGACTTGGTCGCCGAGGTGACGTGCTTGCCTTCGCGCTTCATACCCAATTCGAAGGCGTATTTCAGGATACGGTCGACGCCCATACGGGTGAAGACGGATTCCTGGATGACCGCCTCGTTCGGTAAGCCCTCATATATCCGGCCGCCCATCGACGAATACTCGCCCTCGCAGTTCTCGCGGACGACGTAGAAGTCGATGTCGCCCGGCTCGTAGCCATGGACCGGCGCGGTGATGCCAGGCAACAGGCGCACCGGGCGCAGGTTCACATATTGCTGGAACTCCCGTCGGATCGGGATCAACAGCCCCCAGAGCGAGATATGGTCCGGCACGTTGGGAAAGCCGCAGGCACCGAGGAAGATCGCATCCTTGTCGCGCAACCGGTCGATGCCGTCGTCGGGCATCATGCTGCCGACCTTGGCGTAGCGCTCGCAGCTCCAGTCATAGTCGCTGTAGTCGTATTCGATGCCGTATTTCTTGCCGACCGCGTCGAGCACCCGCAGCCCTTCGGGGACGACCTCGTTGCCGATGCCATCGCCGGGAATATTCGCGATCTTGAATTTCGTCGTGTTCTCACTCATGGCGTCCGCTCCCTGTATTGCGGGCGGAGCCTAGCGGCCAATTGCCGGAAACGCAAAGCCCCGAAACCGGGCCATCGGACACCTCTCCCGTCAAGCCCGGCGCATGATTTCCCGGGCCAATGCGCGCACTTCGGTCGCCGCCACGCTGCGTGCCCGGGTTTCCAGCACGGTACGCCCCGCCCCGATGCTTTCGGCGAAGGCGACGCGGTTACCGAGCGGCGATTTCGCGACCCGCACCTTGTATTCCCCGAGCCGGGTGATCATCGTCGCCGTCAGCAAGGCGCGCGGGGTCACCCGGTTCAGCACCAGCAAGACCGGCTTCTTGTGGGACGAGGCAATCTCCAGCGTCGGCAAGGTCGCCCAGAAGTCCAGCGGCGTCGGCTGCACCGGAATGATGACCAGCGTGGCGGCCCGGATTACCGCGTTCGCCGAGGTCGATGCGTGCGGCGGCATGTCGACCAGCACAACATCGTGGCTGCGGGCCAGCTTGCGGGCCTCATCCACGGCGCGGCTGCCCTTGGCGCGGCGGAAGGTGATGCCGGTATTGTCGGCGCCGAGGAAATGCTCCCGCGCCTCGTACCAGACGCTGGTGCTGCCCTGCGGATCGGTATCGAGGATCGCGACCTTCTTGCCCCGCTGCTGCGACCAGGCGATGGCCAGATGGACCGCCACCGTCGTCTTGCCCGCGCCGCCCTTCTGCTGCGCGATCGTGAAGATCTTCCCCGCCATGACTCCCCCGTCGATGCCTCGAATCAAGAAGGCCCCAAATTGCCGCCTGCCACGATGGGAGGCAACCCCCAAACCGCGCATCGCTTGCCACGGTCGTCCCGCGCGTGTAAGGCAGCGCCATGGACCGCATCGCCCCCATGAACCCGGAGTCAATCGCCCGCGCCGCCGGCCTGCTGCGCGATGGCGAATTGGTCGCCTTTCCGACCGAGACGGTCTATGGCCTCGGCGCGGACGCGACCAACGACACGGCTGTCGCCCGCATCTTCGAAGCGAAGAACCGGCCGAGTTTCAATCCCTTGATCGCGCATGTTGCGGATGCGGACGAAGCGGCGAAATTTGCCATTCTTACAGCGGCGGCTGAAAGGATGGCCGCACGGTTCTGGCCCGGCCCGCTGACCCTGGTCCTGCCGCGCCGGCCGGACTGTGGTCTGTCGCGTTTGACCAGCGCCGGTCTCGATACGGTGGCGGTCCGCGTCCCGTCGCATGACGGCGCCCGGGAATTGCTACGCCGTACCGCGCGCCCGATTGCCGCGCCGAGCGCGAATCGGTCGGGCCGTCTGAGCCCGACCACGGCCATGCATGTCGCAGAGCAATTAGGCGACCATGTCGCGATGATCCTGGATGGCGGCCCCTGCGCCATCGGCCTGGAATCGACCGTGCTGGACCTGTCGGAAGATGCACCGGTCATCCTGCGTCAAGGCGGCCTCCCGCAGGAAGACATCGAAGACGCCCTCGGCGAGCCGGTCCTGATTGCCGAACACGACGACGATGCGCCGAAATCGCCGGGCATGCTGACCCGGCATTACGCCCCATCGCGCCCGATCCGGATGAACGCGATGGCCGCCCAACCGGGTGAGGCCTTGTTGGGTTTCGGTTCGGTGACGGGCGCAACGATGAATCTGAGTCCGGACGGAGATCTGGTCGAGGCGGCCGGCAATCTATTCGCCCACCTGCACGCGCTCGACACGCCGGAACACAAGGGGATCGCTGTATCGCCGATCCCCGAAACCGGCCTCGGCAAGGCGATAAACGACCGCCTGCGCCGGGCCGAGGACTCCTCTTCCTAAGCAGCTTTTACCTTGGCGAGGAAGGTCGTGACCCCTTGCCGCAGGCTCTCGGACTGCGACGACAGGTCCGACGCCGCCTCCAGCAATTCCTGGGCAGACGTACCGGTTTCGGATGCAGCCTGTGTCACCTCATCGATGGTGCCGCTGACCGCTTTGGTGCCGGACGCCGCCTGCTGCGTATTCTGGGCGATTTCCTGTGTCGCCGTACGCTGCTCGTTGACCGCCGTTGCCACGGATTGCGCGATGCCGCCGAGTTCGCCAATCGTCTCTCCAATTCCTTCGATAGCGGACACCGCTTCGCCGGTGACCGATTGGATTTGACTGATCTGCGTACCGATCTCCTCGGTCGCCTGCGCGGTTTGATTGGCGAGATTCTTGACCTCGGATGCAACGACCGAGAATCCCTTGCCCGCTTCACCGGCGCGGGCGGCCTCGATCGTGGCGTTAAGCGCAAGCAAATTGGTTTGCTCGGCAATGTCATGGATCAGGTTCACCACCTCGCCGATCTTATCGGCCGCCGTCGCAAGGCCTTGCACCGTCACATTGGTGCGCTCGGCTTCACCGTTTGCCCGGGCCGCGATCTCGGTGGACTTGTTGACCTGGACATTCGTGTCGCTGATCAACTTGAACAGATCATCGGCCGCCGCCGCTACCGTCTCGACATTCCCGGTTGCCGCCTCGGACGCGGACGCCACGGAGGACGCCCGCTCGTTCGTCGACCCGGCCGTCGCCGTCATGGATTTTGCCGTCTCCTGCAAACGGGTCGCGGATTGGGAGACCATCTCGACGACACACATGACTTGGCTTTCGAATTCGTCGGCAAGTGCTTGCATCGCCGCCTTCTTCTCCTGCTCGGCCTGGATTCGTTCGTCCTTCTTGCTGGCCCGGAAATCCTCCATCTGGATGGCGTTCTCCTTGAACACCAGAACGGACTGGGCCATTTCGCCGATCTCGTCCTTACGGCCGACGGCAGACACTTCCTGATCGAGATCGCCCTCCGACAGCTTGATCATCGTCTGTTTTAGCTGTTCGAGCGGCCGGGTCAGGTTCCAAGCGATTCCCAGGGCGAGGAGCACACCGACGATCAGACTCATCACCAACGCGCCGGTCGACCAGAGCGACAGCGATTGGCTTTGCGACGCTGTCGTTTCCCGCAGGGCCTGGGCATCGGAAATCGTTATGGTCACCAGGTCGTTGAGCCGCGTCGCGACGTTCTTTTCCAGCCGGGTCATGACATGGGGCGACGGAATGGTCAGCGCCGGCGACTTTCCCAGCAACTGCAGCGCCAAGGTGTGCCACTGGTCGCTGACCTTGATGACGTCCTGCACGACCTTGGCGGCCTTGTCCGACATCGTACGTTCCTTGACCGTCTGGATATCGGCAAGGAAAGCGGCATAAAGACGGTCATACGTGGCCAACGACTCATTACTGTCGATGGGGTGCGTCATCTCCAGCACCGACATGACATGCGCGTCCGCATCGCGAAAACGGCTCCAGGCGCCGCGCGCGCCCGCAACGGCGGTCAGCGGTTTTTCGAAGACGACATCGGTGGTTTCGGCGATGGTCGAAATACTCCGAACCATGTAGAGGCCCTGGATCACACCGATAGCGATTACGGCGAGGAACCCGAAAAGAATCTTCTGCTTGATCGACATTATCGGCCTCAATTCGGAAGGATGGGGAGCGCGACCACGGCCTTCTCGCCGGTCAGCGACTTCATGAACTCGATCAGGTCTTCGATTTCCTCCTGATTGAGGTCCAAGGGTTTCATCAGCGGCGACAGGGACGGGCGTTGCACCCCACCACTCACATAGTGCGCCACGACGCCATAAAGATCGGGGACCGACCCGTCGTGCATGAACGGCATGCGTTGGGTCAGGTCGCGCAAACCGGGCGTCTTGAACGCGTGCATGGCCTTCGGATCGCTCTTGTCGATCGCGGCCCGGCCGACGTCTTCACTCGACAGCCCGATGTCATGATACTTATTGTCGGTGAAGTTCCAGCCGGAATGGCAATCGGCGCAGCGCGCCTTCCCGGTAAACAACTTGAACCCCCGTTTCGCGGACTCGGAGATCGCACTCTTGTCACCATCCACCCACGCGTCGAAGGGGGCATAGCTGGCAACTACCGTCCGCTCATAGGTCGCGATCGCTTGTAAGATCGTCCTATCGGTTATGCCCTTGTCCGGGAAGACCTTGTTGAACCACGTGACGTAGTCCTCGATCCCGCTCAAACGCTCGACCAACTTGGGGAGCGGCATATTCATCTCGACATCGGCCTCGATGGGACCTGCCGCCTGGTCCTCAAGCGTTTTCGACCGTCCATCCCAGAAAAACTCATCGGACCACGCCTGGTTCAACACCGTCGGCGCATGGCGGCCCAGCGGCGTGTTCTGGCTCCCGATGGCACGGGGCAACGGCGCCTCCCATCCGAAAGACGGGTTATGGCAACTGGCGCAGTTCATATTCTGGCCGTTGCTGACCCGCGGATCGAAGTAGAGCATCTTGCCGAGTGCGGCTTTCTCCGGGGTGTAGGGATTCTCGGCCGGGAACGGAATCGATTCAGGGCGCTTGTAAGCGCTGGCCAATTGGTCGGCACGAGCACCGATCGAGGCGGATACCGCAAACAGAGCGAACATGATCAAGAAATGCGCAATACGCGCAGGAAAACGCGCCATCGAAAGAGGCCTCCCCGTAGCATCCGGACTGATTCTGTGAGAAATGCGAGTGGATTAGTCAGGCGGATCGTTGTCGGAAAACTGACCGCTTTTTAGACAACAGGCGTTACGAATTGGTAAACAGAAGATTGAAATTGCCCGGCACTCGCAATCATTGCGAGCAATGCACGTGGAAACCCCATATTTCTGTGTAATCGGCACAACCCTGCGTAATCAGGTAGTGCACAAAACTTAATCAGACACCGTCCGGGCGAACGATCAATGATGCGGACGGTGCAGGATACTGTCGCCGACCCCGGTATCGTATGACAGGCCCGCGCTGGTCAGCGTGCACACCATCGGGAACATGACAGGCCTGATCAGGCCCTTACGCTCCAGCGCCGCCCAGACGCCTTGGTTACGGAGACCACTGGCATCCTTCAGGAAAACCACGCTCTCGCCGACATGGAAATGATCACCATGCGGCTGCGGCATGGTGATCCTCTTGCCGCCATCGGTCTCGTCGTCCGGCGCACCGTGCTCGGTTTCCGCATAGGCCTGCATGATGGTCAGCGCCTTGAGCTGAAGCTTGTTCAAGCGCAATGGGTTCTTCTTCGGCGGCATCGGCGGATTGGCCCTTCTTCATGTGTTGCGGTTCGCGTCGAAACGGCACTTATCGAGCACAAAACCATCACAGGCATGTGACGCCGAGTGACGCCGGTTTCCCAGGTTCGCCGGTAGACTGACACAGATGACGCATCCATATCCATAGCGAGGATGGCAGGAACGAATTGAGGCATAAACTGCTTTATCTGGAGGTTCCCCTGTTATGAGATTTTCCCGTATCACTAAGAAATTGGCGCTCCCCACAATGATGTCGGTCTTGCTCGCCGCGTGTGCCGGTGAGTTGGCGCAATATCCGATCACTGCCAAGAAACCGGCGAAAGAAGCCCTGATTACCTTCGAGGCACCCGCCTTCAAGAATGCAAAGGTCGTGCGCGTGCATCACCTGGACGCGTTCGAGCATATCGAATACGCCCGCTTCGAGACCGACGACGGTCTCAGCATGGAGGCGGTCTACAACACGTCGCTCGGCGTCGATCTGGTGCTCGATTACAATTACTGGATCGAGAAGATGGTCGATACCTGGAACGTGAACCGCGGGCAGAGCAAAGCCTTCGGCAAACGGAAAACCGTCCAAGCGTGGCATGGCGAAATCGAATACCAACCCTATCGGTTGGGCGGCAATCGCCAATGCATCGGCTTCAACTCGGAATGGGACCATCAGGCGCGCGATCCGTTCGGCCGCCCGTCCCGTATCTTTTTCGGCTATGTCTGCGCCAAACCGGGCGACACGCTGTCCGAGGAACGCATCGCCCGAGCATTGAAAGGCGTGCAGATCAGCAAGCGGCACAGCGAGTCCTTCGTTCCCGTGAATCGCAAACGCTCGGTCGATCAGGTCGCCTTGAACACGGCGCAGGGCATCGGCGGAAAATCCATCGGAAACGCGAAGTTTCCGTTCAACTTCGGAACGCCGTATTTCGAGGGTGAAGACCAGTTCAACTGATCGGTTCCAATGAGTCATTGGGCCGGGCGGTCATGACCGATCGCCCGGCCCGTTTTCGTCTTACGCTACGACGCAACTGCACGGCCACGATGCTTTGACCTGCCGCCGTGCTTGTTCTAAATCCCTGAGAGTTCCCATTTCATAGGATCGCCACCATGGCTCCCGACGCCGCGTCCGCCACCCCCGATAGCGAAGCTCTAGACCGCATCAAATCCATCGTCGGCGACAACGGATGGAGTGTCGCGGCCGACGATCAAGCTCCGCTGCTGACCGACTGGCGCGGTCATTTCTCCGGAAAATGCGCAATGCTCGTACGCCCGGCGTCGACCGAGGAAACCGCCCAAGTGATGACGGTATGCGCCGAGTACGGCATCTCGGTCGTACCGCAGGGCGGAAACACCAGCATGTGCGCGGCGGCGACGCCCCAACCGCACGGCAACGAAATCCTCCTGAACATGAGCCGGATGAAATCGATCCGCGACGTCGATCCGTTGAACTATACGATCACCGCCGAGGCGGGCTGCGTGTTGCAGGATATCCAGACCGCCGCCGCAGACGCCGACCGTCTGTTCCCCTTGAGCCTGGGTGCGGAAGGGTCTTGCCAGATCGGCGGCAACCTCTCGACCAACGCCGGCGGCGTGAACGTGCTGCGCTACGGCAACGCGCGCGACCTGGTGCTCGGACTCGAAGTGGTCTTGCCGTCCGGACAAATCTGGAACGGCCTGCGCCGCTTGCGGAAGGACAACACCGGCTACGATTTGAAACACCTGTTCGTCGGCAGCGAAGGCACACTCGGCGTGATCACCGCGGCGGTGCTGAAGCTGTTTCCGCTGCCGAAAGACGTGCAGACCTGCTTCGCAGCCGTGCGCGATCTGGATGCCGTCATCGAATTGCTCGCCCGCGCCCGCGAGGCCAGCGGCGACGCGGTCTCCAGTTTCGAGATGATCGGCCGCTTCGGAATCGACCTGGCGGTGAAGCATATTCAGGGGATCGTCGATCCTCTGCAGGATCGGAATGACCTATATGCCTTGATCGAGTTCTCCGGCGCCCGCGCCGACGGCGGGATGGCCGGTAATATGGAGGCGTTTCTGGAGGCTGCCTTCGAGGACGGACTCGTCCTCGACGCGACGATCGCGCAATCGGATGCGCAGCGCGACAGCTTCTGGAAAATCCGGGAAGGCATCACCGAGGCGCAGGCGATCGAAGGCGGCAGCATCAAGCACGACATTTCCGTGCCGGTCAGCCGCGTGCCCGACTTCGTCCGTACCGCGACCCAGGCTGTCATCGACTATATGCCGGGCATCCGGCCTTGCAGTTTCGGCCATGTCGGCGACGGCAATCTGCATTTCAATTTTTCCCAACCGCCGGAAATGGAGCGGAAGGCCTTTCTGGATCACTGGCATGACGTGAACCGGATCGTCCACGATATCGTGATGGAGATGGGAGGCTCGATCAGCGCGGAACACGGCATCGGACAGCTCAAGCGCGACGAGTTGCGCCACTACAAGCCGGAGCTGGACCTGACCATAATGCGCCGACTCAAAGCCGCCATCGACCCCAAGGGGCTGATGAACCCCGGTAAGATGCTGTAAAATTTGTCATTAATCGTACCGAATTGATTCGCAACTTCTTAACGCTGAAATTGAATAATCGTTGGGTTCCCGGCGTTCGAACCACCGGGCTGATCAACCGCTGAAATAGGTGACCTGTCATGACCTATGTCGCTCCTCTCCGGGACATCCGCTTCACGCTCGACGATCTCGGCCTGTTGGAACGGGTCGCCGGACTGCCCGGATGCGAAGAGGTCAGCGCCGATCTTGTGGACGCCATCCTGGAGGAAGCCGGCAAGCTGGCGGGCGAGGTGATCGCGCCGCTGAACGCGACCGGCGACGCCCAGGGCGCATCGGTCGAGAACGGCGTCGTCCGAACGGCCGATGGATTCGCCGACGCCTATCGTGCCTTCACCGACGGCGGCTGGGCCAGCATCCCGTTCGACCCGGACTACGGCGGCCAAGGATTGCCTTGGCTTGTGACGGTCGCGGCGATGGAGATGTTCGCCGCCGCGAATACCGCCTGGACCCTATGCCCCACCCTCACCCTCGGCGCCGTCGAACTGCTCACGTCCCACGGAACGAAGGAGCAGAAAGATACCTTCCTGCCGAAGCTGGTTTCGGGTGAATGGACCGGAACGATGAACCTGACGGAACCGCAGGCCGGGTCCGACCTCGGCGCCCTGCGCAGCAAGGCCGAGCCCGAGGGCGACCATTATCGCATCACCGGCCAGAAGATCTTCATCACCTATGGCGAACACGATATGACCGATAATATCGTGCATATGGTGTTGGCCCGCACACCCGGCGCACCGAAGGGGCCGAAGGGAATCTCCCTCTTTATCGTGCCCAAGTTCCTCGTCAATCCGGACGGCAGCCTCGGGCAACGGAACGACGTGCGCTGCGTCTCGCTGGAACACAAACTCGGCATCCACGCGAGCCCGACCTGCGTGATGGCCTTCGGCGAGAATGACGGCGCGGTCGGCTATCTCGTAGGCAAGGAGAACGAGGGCCTGCACTGTATGTTCACCATGATGAACAACGCCCGCATGAATATCGGCATCTCGGGCCTCGCGATCGCCGAGCGGGCCTACCAGCAAGCGCGGGACTATGCGCGCGACCGCGTGCAATTCGGCCCGATCATCCAACACCCGGACGTGCGGCGCATGCTGATGTCGATGCGGGCGCAGACCGAAGCCATGCGCGGTTTCGCCTACGAAGCCGCCGCCTATCTGGATATCGCCAAGCGCCACCCCGACAAGGACGCACGCGCGGCCGCCCAGACACGGGTGGACCTGTTGATTCCGGTGGTCAAGGCATGGTGTTCGGACAACGGCGTCGAGGTCGCGTCGCTCGGCATCCAGATCCACGGCGGCATGGGCTATATCGAAGAGACCGGTGCGGCGCAGCACTACCGTGACGCCCGGATCGCGCCGATCTACGAAGGCACCAACGGTATCCAGGCGATCGACCTCGTCGGCCGCAAAGTGCTGCGTGACGGCGGGGCGGCCGCAAAGGACTATATCGGCAGCCTGCGATCGGAGATCAAAGCACTCGACAGCGCTGACCTCGGGCCCGCCGCGCACATCTCAAAGCACCTGTCCGCCGCGGTCGATGCTCTCGACCAAGCCACGAACTGGCTGGTCAAAATCGGCCCGGAAAACCATGCCTTGGCGCTGGCCGGGGCCAGTCATTATCTGAAAATGTTCGGGATCGTCGCGGGCGGCGCCGCGATGGCGCGGGCGGCTTCCGGCGCCGCGAACGGCCTGAAAAACGGTGGCGATCATTCTTTCTATGAATCAAAGCTCGGCACCACCGCTTTCTATGCCACCCAAATCCTGCCGCAGGCGGAAGCGTTGGCAACGGCGATCACGGATGGCGGCGACGCCACCCTGGCGATCGAAGAAGACCTGCTTTAACGGGATCAAGCCGTTTACAGTCCAGGACTATTCAGCCCAAAAAGAACAAGGCGGCCCTCACGGGCCGCCGTTCACGGCTAGTGTCAGAAATTTTGATCCGCCGCTGGGGCGGGAACCAGTGACTTACGCGGCGGCGCGAAGGTCTTCCGGCAAGGACCCGAACAGCGCTTCATAGGCGCTCGGATTCTCGAACATCAGGCAGGACTTGGCGAAGTCCTGAACGGATACGCCGAAGACCATGGCGAAGTCCGGATAAAGCGCGGCCGGTACTGCGTCCGCGCCATGCTCATAGGCCTCGACCTCGTCGATATCGACACCAACCTGTTCCGCGAGTTCGATCACGGTGATTTGGGCTGACTGACGAAGGCTGCGGAACCACTTTCCGGCCTGGGGCCGCAACCGTGCAATCCGACCCTCGTCGATTGCGCATTTTATTGTGGTCATAGACTTGCTCACTAATCCTTCAAACAAACTTATACTGAATAATGTGGCAAACTTTATTTATATTGCAAGTTTATTATATTTCTCTTAATCGCGGCAATTTGCCACAGAATGATTATTGACCGTTCTTTAATGCTGCCAACAGCTCCCCGGATGTCATTTTCAGCACCGGGTGACGCCGATCCGGCGCGATCTCGCAGAGCGGCTCCAGCACGAATAATCGCTCTGCAATCCGAGGATGCGGCACGATCAACCGGCCCGTATCCATCACTTGGTCACCGTAATAGAGGATATCAAGGTCTATGATCCGCGGTCCGTTTCGCCGCGTCGGCACGCGCCCGATTACGGCCTCTATGCGTTTGAGTTCCGCCAGCAAAGGCTCGGCCCGCAACGCCGTCTCACCGGCAATGACCATGTTGAGAAACGGCGGTTGATCAAGGACATACGCCGGATCGGTTTCATATACCGATGACCGCGCGGCGATGTCGACGATGGCGGCCATCGCCTCCAACGCCCGGTCCAAGTTTTCTTGCCGGTCGCCGAGATTTGAGCCGAGAGCAATGAAAACCCGCTCCATCACACGTCGTCCGAGCCGGCCTTCCCGCCGCCGTCGGCGGGCGCCCGCAGGATCGCGTCCGTCATTCGCGCGACCCGCGCCATGGCCGCCACATCATGCACACGGATGATGTCCGCACCGCGCGCGATCCCGATCGCAACGGCCGCCGCGGTTCCTTCCTCGCGGTCGGACGGCTCGACATCCAAAACATGGCCAATAAAGGATTTCCGGCTCGGTCCGATGAGAATTGGACATCCGAGTCGTTTCAACGCATCCAGATTGTTCAGCAAGGCGAGGTTCTGCGTGATCGTCTTCCCGAAGCCGATGCCGGGGTCGAGGACAATCTGCGACCGAGATACACCAGCGTCGACCGCGCGCGTGATAAGCGCATCGAGGCCGGCAGTCACATCCTCCATCAGATGAGAATACTCCGCACCGACATACCATCCCCCCAGCCGCCCATCGCTGACCACCGCCTTCGGCTTGCTGCGGTTATGCATCAAGACGACGGGACAACCATGTCCCGCCACGACACCCGCCATCTCCGGGTCCGCCGTCATCGCCCACACATCGTTCACGATCGCGGCACCGGCATCCAGCGCCGCGGACGCGACCGCCGCCTTGCTGGTGTCGATCGACAGGATGGCGTCCGGCTGCACCCGCAGGATCGCCTCGATCACCGGAACGACACGGCCGATCTCGTCCCGAGCGGTGACCGGGTCTGCGCCGGGACGGGTACTTTCACCCCCAAGATCAAGGATGTCGGCCCCCGCCGCCAGGAACCGCTCGGCCTGATCGACCGAAGCCTGGACGACGTCATCCGCCGCGAACAATCCGTCGCCGGAGAAGGAATCCGGCGTCAGATTGAGCACCCCCATGACGTAACTACGCGTACCCCATGCGAAGCCTTGATCTAATCGAAGGACGGTCATCCTCTTGCCACTCTTTTCTCGATCTATAGGCTGGTATTGACGGCGAGACTATCGCACAAGATATGTTAACAGTCGCGGTCGCACAGCACCGCCCGCAAGGAGCACTACCTTTGAAAACGGCACAGCGCCGAGAAGCCCCATCGCAGTCCGCCGCCGAGCCAATCGGTCTGACCGAAGCGCCGCCGCCGGTGTACCGCATCATCATCCGCGATCTCGTCATACCTTGGCGGATCGGCGTGCGGGCGCACGAGGAAGAACGCCGGCAACGCGTTCGCCTGAACCTGGAACTGCAGGTCCGCGAACAAACGGATCCCGACGCGGACGATTACCAAGAGGTCATCTGCTACGAGACCATCGTCGAGCGTATTCGCAGCATGGCGGAAAGGGGGCATGTAAAACTGGCCGAGACTGTCGCCCACAACGTGGCGATGATGTGTTTGGAAGACCCCCGGAGCGAAGCGATTACGGTGCGCGTGGAGAAGCTGGAGGCGATCCACGATGCCGCGAGCGTGGGTGTCGAAATCCATCGATCCAGAGACGATCTGGCGGCGGAATCCACTACCCCGACACTCCTCTCAGCCAATAGTGAGTAACACTTTTGGGTGAGTCAAAGTGCAGCATTTCCAAGGGACTAAGAAATTCCGTTAAGGATTTCATCCATCTAGTGGATACCCCGAAATTTCACAGCATTTTGTTTAAACCCATCTCAAAATTTAGGTATACGTTAGTCCAACAGATCAACGGTCACGTACCAACGTATTAGCATTTGACGCTTTCGGGTGGCTAAGAAACATGATTATTCACAAGGTGGCACATTTCGCAGTGGCAGCGGCCCTGATGACGGTCGTCGGATTGAGTTTTCCGGCAACGGCCGAATCACGGAGCCAAACGTCCGATCCGATCGTTTTCATTCAGAAACTGGCGGATCAGGCGATCAACGTTCTGTCGACGCAGAACGGATCGCTGAAGGACCGGGAGGACCGGTTCCGCGACCTTCTCCGCGATGATTTCGCCATGGATAAAATCAGCCGTTTCGTCGTCGGCGGTTATTGGCGCAAGATGAGCGACGAACAGCGCGGCACATACCAGAAGCTGTTCAGCGAATGGGTCCTCAAGACCTATTCCGTGCGCCTTGGCGGTTATTCCGGCGAGCAATTCAAAGTGATCAAGAAATCTGCCGCCGGCAAACGGGACGTCATCGTCCATACGCGTATCGAGCAGACCGCCGGCAATGCGTTCAACGCGAATTGGCGGGTCCGCAAACTCGGCGAGCGGTATAAGATCATCGACATCTATGTCGAAGGCGTCAGCATGGCGGTCACGCAGCGCTCCGAGTTCGAGACGATCCTGCGCAGGCACGGTGTCGACGGTTTGATCAGTCAATTGCGCAACCGGCTCGAAAAGCTCTCGGCCGCGTCATAGACGCAGCATCCTTCACACAGATTTACGTTTCCCGCGGCCGGCAACTTGCCGGCCGTTGTTTTACGGGCAATAGTGCAGCGCTCAAACGAAGCGCAAGGGGAGATACATGCTCAAGGCAGCGATTGTCGGACTAGGCGGTTGGGGACAGATTCTCGTCAATTCGGTCCAGGGGAAAAGCGATACGATCCAGTTCACCGCCGGAGTGACCCGCACGCCGCCGAAAGCGCAAGACTTCGCCGACAAGCATGGCTTCCCGCTCGGCGACGACTATGACGCGGTCCTGAACGATCCGGAAATCGACGCCATCGTCCTGGCGACACCGCATCAACAGCATGCTGACCAGATCATCGCCGCCGCGGGCGCCGGCAAGCACATCTTCGTCGAGAAGCCCTTCACCATGTCCAAGGAAAGCGCCGAAGCGGCCGTCGCCGCCGCCAAGGATGCGGGCCGAGTGCTCGCCCTCGGCCATAACCGGCGGTTCCTGCCGTCCGTGCTAGAATTGAAGAAGCGCCTCGCGGAGGAGGCGCTTGGAACGATCCTTCATATCGAAACGAATTTCTCCGGCGCGAGCGGCCTTCGCTTCCACCCGGACGGATGGCGATCCAACCGGCGCGAAAGCCCCGCCGGCGGCATGGGCGCCATGGGCATCCACATGGTCGATATGATGATCAACCTCTGCGGTCCGATGACCGAGGCGCGCGCCATCAGCATCCGCCGCGCCGTGGATATCGACATCGACGACACCACGTCGATCCTGTTCCGCTTCGCGAACGGCATGACCGGGTATCTCGGCACCCTGGCCGCCACCGTTCCGACCCAACGGATCGAAATCTTCGGGTCCAAGGGGTCGATCGAGATCCGCGACGAGTTATCGTTTACGCACCGCCCAATCGAAGGCCCGGCCGAACCGATCGCTTTTCCAAAGTTCGACAAGGAAGAAGCGGAGTTGGAGGCCTTCGCGGCGGCGTGTGCCGGCGGCCCGGCTTATCCGTTGCCCACCGACGAAGCCATTCACGGAATCGCCGTCTTCGAGGCAATTGTCGAATCATCGCTATCGGACAAACCAGTCAAAGTCGCCTGACGGGCCGGCGTCACGACAGGTAGCGGAACCAGTCCTCCGTCGCCTCGGCAATCGAGTCCGGCGTCCAGATCGGCGCATCGCGCCAATGATCGATATGCTCGAGCAGGATGGCGATGCCTTCGTCGAAGGTGACCTCGGGCTTCCAGCCGGTCGCGGACCGGAATTTCGAGGCGTCGGCAAAGGTGACCTCCGGTTCCCCCGGCCGCTTCGGGATCGCCACCCGCTCGCCGCCGAGCAGTTCGACGATCCGGTTGACGGTGTAATGCCCGCCCGATCCGATGTTGAAGGCATCGCCCGCGATATCCGCGGCGGCCGCAGTCCGGAACGCCCGCACCACGTCGCCGACGAAGGTGAAGTCGCGGCTTTGCGTGCCGTCACCGACCACGGTGAAAGGTTCTCCCGCAAGCTTCTGCGCGAGGAACACGCCGAAGACGGCGCCGTAGGCTCCCGTCGTACGGCTGCGCGGGCCATATACATTGAACAGCCGCAGCGACGCCACGGGGAGGTCGTACACCTTGCCCCAATGCAGGGCGATACGCTCGCCCAGATACTTCGTCAGCGCATAGGGATACTCGGGATCGATGGCCGCCGTTTCCGGGGTCGGCGTCACCGGGTCCGCGCCGTAACAAGACGCGGACGCGGCATACACCAATTTCTCGACGCCGGCATCCCGCGCCGCCTCCATCACCGCGACGGTGCCGTCCACGTTGACCCGGTGATACAGCAAAGGCTGCCGAATGGACGGTACGATGTCGGCAAGACCGGCCAGATGAAAAACCCAATTCACCCCGGCCATCTCGGCGCGCATACCGTCCAGATCGCAGATATCGGTCTCCGCGAAGCGGAACCGGTCATTCCCGTCATGCTGGGCCAGGTTTTCCCGGCGGCCGGTCATCAGGTTGTCGACGGCGACGACAGTGTGACCGTCATCGATCAGCAAATCGACGAGATGACTACCGATGAATCCCGCCGCCCCGGTGACCAGACATGTACGGCTATCGACATCACTCAATGATCGATCCTCGAAGGACGCTTGCGATGGATTGGGCCGCTTCTACGGCCTGACACCGGCCTTGAGCTTGGGACCGAGTTCCGTCTTCAGGCGGGTTCTCGCCAGCTCAACGAACTGGCAAAGATACGGCCGTGTCTCACGCGGGTCGATGATGTCCTCCACACCGAAGGCCGCCGCCGTTCGCATCGGCGAGCCGTACGCGCGCAATTCCTCTTCGAGTTCCTGTTCGCGCTGCTTCGGGTCTTCCGCGTTTGCGATTTCCCGGCGATAGGCCACCGCAACGCCGCCTTCGACCGGCAAGGAACCCCACTCGGCTGACGGCCATGCAATGCGGAACTCCAGACCCCGCTTGTGACAAGTCGCCATCCCCGCCATGCCGTAGCATTTCCGAATGACTAGGGTGACGACCGGGACGGTCACCTGCGACGCCACATAGACCGCCCGCATGCCATCCCGCAGCACTCCGGCTTCTTCGGCCTGCAGACCGACCATGAAGCCCGGCACGTCGACCAGGAAGACCAGCGGTATACGGAACATGTCGCACAGTTCCATAAACCGGACCTGCTTGCGCGCGGCCGGACCGTCCATCGCGCCGCCATACACCATCGGGTTGTTGGCGACGATGCCGACCGGATGACCGTTCAATCTTGCGAAACTGGTGATCAACCCTTTGCCGAAACTCGGCTGCATCTCGAAAACCGAATCCGTATCGACCACGAGCTTGATCAACTGCCGCATATTGTAGGCGCGGCGGCGCTGCTCCGGAACGATCGACAGCAGCTTTTCCTCGCAACGGTCGACCGGATCGTCGCAATCGATAACCGGGGGAAGCTCCCAGACGTTCTGCGGCATGTAGCTTAGGAACCGCCGGACCAGCTCGAAGCACTCTTCTTCGCTGTCGGCGACATTGTCGATGGCTCCCGCCTTTTCGACCGCAACCTGCGGGCCGCCGAGGTCTTCCTTGCTGATCGCTTGTCCGAGAGACCGCTGCACGACCGCCGGGCCGGCGGCGAAGATCTGGCTGCTGTTCCGCACCATGACCGAGAAATGCGACAGCATCGCCCGCCCCGCCGGGCCGCCCGCGGCCGAACCCAGCACCGCACTCACCACTGGCACCTCGCCCATCAGGTCGATCGACCGGTCGAAACTATCCACGCCGGGAAAGACCGTATGTCCCCGCCGCTTGGCCGAGGTCACCGACCCCCCCGCGCCATCGATGAGATTGATCAACGGAATACGGTAGCCATGCGCAAGGTCCTCGACGAAGCCGCCTTGCCCGCCCTTGCGCTTGTCGAGCGAGGCCGTCGTACCGCCGCGCACGGTGAAGTCCTCGCCACCGATCGCGACCGGACGGCCATCGACCTTGCCGAGCCCCATGACATAGGGCGCCGGAGTGACATGATTGAGCGTGGTGCCGTCATACTCCTCGGCGCCGGTCAGCTTGCCGACCTCCTGGAAACTGCCGCTGTCGACAAGACCGGCGATGCGCTCGCGTACGGTCAGGCGATCCTGCGCGTGCTGGCGTTCGACATTCGCAGCACCACCTTGCTCTTCCGCCCATTCGCGGCGGCGTCGAAGTTCGTCGACGGCCGATTCCCAACTCATTGCGTCCTCGCTCTCCTGACCGGCCTTCGTGGGTTAGTCGGTCTCGACCACGGCAACGACCTGGCCTTCGGCCACCGGCTCCTCTTCCTTGACCTTCAGCTCGACGAGCTTGCCGTCTTCGGTCGAGATGACGGGGATTTCCATCTTCATCGATTCAAGAATCATGATCGTGTCGCCGTCGGCCACGTCCGCCCCGACTTCCATCTCGATCTTCCATACCGTTCCGGTCACTTCCGATTGGATTTCTTCGCGTGCCATTGTTGTTCTTCGAACTCCTGTCTCTCTGGATCTAGCTTGAAATGACGGACTGAGTCAGTCCGGTATGCACGTCGCCGGCCCGGAACGCCTCGGATTGAAGCAGGGTGACGAGTGCGGGGATATTGGACTTCACACCGCGGATTTCGAACGCTTCCAACGCCTCTACCAGTTTATCGATCGCCGCGTCGCGCGTATCCGCACGGGCGATCACCTTCGCCAGCATCGGGTCGTAGAACGGCGTGACGTCCTGGCCCTCCTTATACCCTGAATCGACCCGGACGGAAGACTCTACCGGCGGGCGGAAGGTTTCCAGCGGCCCCGGCGACGGGAAAAACGTCTTGGGGTCTTCCGCATAGACACGCGCTTGGATCGCGTGGCCCTTGATCGCAATATCCGCCGGCAGGATATCCGCAAGGGCGTCACCCGCCGCCGACTGCATTTGCGCCTTCACGAGATCCACGCCGGTCACCTCTTCGGTGACGCCATGCTCGACCTGCAACCGGGTGTTCACCTCGAGGAAACTGAAATTACCATCTTGCCCCATCAGCATCTCGACGGTGCCGATGTTGTCATACCCGAGGGACTGCAAAGTCTCGGCGATCTCGGTTGCCAGCGCGTCGATCGTATCGCGCGCGACGCCGGGCGCCGGCGCTTCCTCGATCACCTTCTGATGCCGGCGCTGGACCGAGCAATCGCGCTCGAAGATATGCCGGACGCCGCCATGCCGGTCGCCCAGGATCTGGAACTCCACGTGGCGCGGCTTCTCGACCAACCGTTCCAGGTAGACATCGGCGTTACCGAAGCCGCGCTCGGCCATCGACCGCGCGCGTTTCAACGCTTTCTCCAGCTCTTCATCGTTCCGCGCCGGCAACATGCCGATGCCCCCGCCGCCGGCCGCCGGCTTGATCAGCACCGGATAGCCCAGCTTGCCGGCTTCCGCCACGGCATCGTCGTCCGGGCCCAATACACTGGACCCACCGCCAACCGTCATACCGTGGTCCGCAACCATTTCGCGGGCGCGCGTCTTGTGGCCCATCGCGGAAATCCACTTCGAGGACGGACCGATGAAGGTCGCGCCTGTGCCCGCCACACGATCCGCGAAATCGGCATTCTCGGCCAGGAATCCATAACCGGGATGCAGGCCGTCGGCGCCGCACTCCTTCAGCGTCTCGATCAGTTTATCCTGGTTCAAATAGCTCTCGCGTGGGCTGCCCGGACCGATTTCAAATGTCTCGTCCGCCTCCGCCAGGTATGGGGAATCCGCATCCGCTTCGGAATACACGACGGCGGATTTCACGCCCATCGCCCGCAGGCTGCGTAGGATGCGCGCGGCGACGGCGCCTCGGTTCGCGATCAAGACTTTTTCGAACATGTGCTTCCTTTAGTAGCTGGTGGGCCAGTTATTCAACAGGTGCTGGCCCACGCCGTTGCTGAGACGGCGTTCGTGCACTTGCAGCATGTGCTGCAGCCAATCCCGCGTCTCCTCGGGTTTGATGACTTGTTGCACCGCGTAGCAGGCCGCCAAGTCCCAAACGCTGTTCTCCAGGCTGATCTTCTCGAATTCAGCTTCGAACCGCGCCGGGTCTTCCTCTTCGAGCCGCTCTCCCTCCCGGCCATGCACCACGTTCACGGCGAAGGCCGGGTCCATGAAACTCACCTCGGCGGTGACCCAGGCGCACACATCGTCGGCGTTCCTGCCGCCACCCATGTTGATATAGGCCTGACCGTAATTCTTCCGGACCATGACCGTCAGCTTCGGCACCGTGACGAGCTGCAAGGCATTCATGAAGTTCATGATCTTGCCCGGCGCGCGCTGGCGCTCCGCTTCGATCCCGATCACGAATCCCGGATTATCGACGAAGAAGACGAGCGGGATATTAAACGAATCGCACATGACCATGAAACTGATGATCTTGTCGCAAGCCTGCGCGTCCATCGCCCCAGCCTTGAACAGCGGATTGTTGGCGATGAAGCCGACGGACTTGCCATTGATCCGGGTCAGCGCGGTCACGGCGGTGCGGCCGAAGCGCGGCTTCAACTCGAAATAGCTGTCGGTGTCCACGACCGCACGGATGACCTTGCGCATGTCGTAGACCTGCGACCGGCTATCCGGGACCAAATCCCCGACCGATGCCGCGGCATCGCCGGAACCGGCGGCTACGTCCTGCACCGGGGGTGCTTCGTTGCAATGGGTCGGCATGTAGCTCAGGAAGGTCTTGATCGCATCGATCGCCTCTTCGTCGGTATCGACGAATTGGTCGACCAACCCCGTCGTTTCCGCATGCATCTTCCAGCCGCCGAGCGCCTGGCCATCGATCTTCTCGCCGATCGCCATCGAGACGAGCCGTTCGCTCGACACCGCCATCACCGCACCTTTGCGCATGACGCTGAAATCGGCGAGGCAGGTGTACCAGGTCGACGAGCCGTAACACATCCCCAGCGCGGCGGCGGCCCAGGGCGATTCCCGCAACCGGCGATACTGCGCCGGATTGTTGGCGAGCAGGTTGCCCATCCCGAACGCGCCCATATTGTCAGGGATACGGGCGCCGGACGATTCGCCGAGAAAGACCAGCGGCAGGCCCCGTTCCGTGGCGGTGCGCTGCATCTGGCTGATCTTCTTCATATTGATCGCGGCGGAGGATGCGCCCTTGACGGTAAAGTCGTTCACGACGCCCACCGCATCGCGGCCATCGATGCGGCCATACCCGCATAGTTTGCCGTCGCCGGGACTCGAATCCCGGTCCTCCGGCCGCGCGGAGGTCGCGAACAGGCCGGACTCCAGGAAGCTGCCGGAATCGAACAGATAGTCGATCCGTTCCCGCGCATTCATGACGCCGGCGTTGCGGCGGCGCGCCAGCTTCTTCTCGCCGCCCATGGCGAGGGCGGTCTCGCGGCGTTTTTCGTATTCGTTGAGGAGTTTCTTATCGGTCATCTCAATTCCCGGTCTCTGGCGCCGCGTCAAGCGCCGCCGCCCCACAGTACACGACACCATCGTCCTCAAGCGACTTGACCGCCGCTTCGTCGAGACCGCACCACTCCTGAAGCACCGATCGCGTGTCGACACCGACCTGTCCGCCTGCATGACGGATGACGCCCGGCGTACCGGACAGCTTCGGCACGACATTCGCCTGCTTGACCGTGCCAAGCTCCGAATCGTCCACATCCACCAGCATGTCGCGCGACGCGTAATGCGGGTCCCGGAAAACGTCCGGCATGGTGAAGATCCGCGACGCGGGCACGCCCGCGTCCTGCAGGACCGCGTCGATCTCATCCAGTGTACGCGACAGCGTCCATTCGGAAATCATCGCATCGATCTCGTCCTCATGCTCGGCGCGGCTCACCAGTGTCGCAAAACGCGGGTCGTCCAGCGCGTCCACGCGGCCGATCGATTCCATCAAGCGTTGCCAAGTCGGCTCGCTGACGGCGGCGATATGGATGTATTTGCCGTCGCTCGATTCGAACAGGTTGTTCGGTGTGTTGTTGGGCAGTCGGGATCCGGTGCGCGTCGCGACGAAACCGGTTTTCTCAAAAGCCGGAATGTAGGGTTCCATGAAATTGAACGCACCCTCGTACAAGGCAGCGTCGATGCACTGGCCCTTGCCGGTCCTGCCGCGCGCCAACAACGCCATCGCCGCCCCATAGGCGGCGTGCAGCCCTGTGATGTAGTCGGTCAGTGAAACCGACACGCGCGCAGGCGGCCGGTCGGGGTCGCCGGTGATATGGCGCATCCCGCTCATCGCGTCGCCGATCACGCCATACCCGGCGCGCTGACTATAAGGTCCGGTTTGTCCGAAGCCGCTGATGCGGACCATGATGAGACCGGGATTGATCGCGGCCAGATCGTCATAGCCGAGGCCCCATTTCTCCATCGTGCCGGGGCGGAAATTCTCGATCAGGACATCGACCTTCTCGACCAGCTTGCGCACCAGATCGCGGCCCCGCTCGTCACGGAGATTGATCGACGCCATGCGTTTGTTGCGGAAGATACTCGACGCGTAGAGCGACTTGCCCTCGACCCGCTTGCCCATCGCCCGCACCGGATCGCCGGTCGGCACCTCGATCTTGATCACGTCGGCGCCGAAATCGCCGAGCATCCGGCCGCAAAACGGTCCGGCCACCATCGTCCCGAGTTCCAGCACCGTGAACCCCGCTAACGGTCCACCGCCGGCCTCCGCATTCATGGCTGGTATTCCTCCCGTCCTGGGACCCTATCGACGTCCGCCGGCAGCAACACACCGACACGCACGCATCTCCAAGGTCTCTTGTTTTGGATCTTGTGCCACTCTGGCCAGAGCGCAAATTATTGTCAACAATATTGTCTACGATCTTTCGGGCAATGCCTATATGACGTAGTTCTTGTACTTCTCGAGCAGTGCCCGCGCGCCGGACAGGATTTCGGTGATCACCTTTTCCGACCGGTCCGGATCCTTGGCGGCCAAGGCCTGCAGCAGCTTCCGGTGCGTCTTCAAGGCAACCTCGGCCCGGCCGGGCAGGATGATCACGCGGCGGGAGACGACGCGTGTCTTGTCGTAGATGAGGTCCAGCATGTCGGACAGGATGGCATTGTTCGCATGTTCGATCATGCGCCGATGGAGCGTCTCCAGTCCCGTGAGATAACTATCGAAGTCACCCTTCTTCAGCGCCTGCTCCAGCGGATCGCCGAACAGTTCGATCAATTCGTCCCACGCGCCGTCGGGGGCCCGTTCCGCCGCCAATCGCGCCACATAGGCCTGCAACACGCCACGCACATCATACAAATCGTACATCTGCATGGGGTCGAAACGAACGACCAGCGCGCCGCGGTTGGGAATCCGTTCGATCAGCCCGCGCTGCTCCAACGCGCCGAAAGCTTCGCGGATCCGGGCCCGCGACACGCCGAACTCGGATGCGAGATCCTGTTCCCGCAGGCGGCTGCCCGGCGGCAGGGCGTGGCTCGATATCCGTTCCCGCAGGACGCCGAACACGTCCACCCCGCCATTCTGGCCATTGCGGCGGCTTTGCTTCTTGTTATCCGACATGACGCCAACAGTCTTGCGATAGTCTCACGCGGATCACTGTTACAGGGGAATGCGGGCTTCGCAACTCCCGGGATCAACTGCTTTCATAGGCCAAGGACAGCAGATAATCGCCGTAGCCCGAGTTCGCCAACGGCTCAGCCAGATTGCGAAGTTGCCGGCTGTCGATCCATCCGTTGCGCCAGGCGATCTCCTCGATACAGGCGACCATCTGACCCTGCCGCCGCTCGATGGTCGCGATGTAGTTCGAGGCATCGAGCAGGGAATCGAACGTCCCGGTGTCGAGCCACGCATTGCCCCGGCCCAGGAACTCGACAGACAAATTGCCTTGATCGAGATAGCTGCGCAGCAGATCGGGAATCTCCAACTCGCCGCGCGCCGAGGGCGTCAACGACCGGGCTACTTGGGCGACCGTGCCATCAACGAAATACAGACCCGTCATCGCCAGATTAGAGCGCGGACGGTCCGGCTTCTCGGCGAGCGAAATAGGCACGCCGATCTCGTCCACCTCGACGACGCCATAGCGTTCCGGATCGGTGACGCGATAGGCGAAGACCGTCGCGCCGTCGCGCCGTTTCGTGACGTCGCGCAGCTTGTCCCGCAAACCTTGGCCATAGAAGATGTTGTCGCCGAGGATCAGAGCCGATGGCTCGTCGCCGATAAAGTCGTCAGCAACCACGAAGGCATGCGCAACCCCTTCCGGGTTTTCCTGCTCGCGGTAGCTGAATGACATGCCGAGCGCCGATCCATCGCCCAAAATCTGCTCGAACCTTGGCAGATCCTCCGGCGTGGAGATGAACATGACCTCGCGGATTTCGGCGAGCATGAGCACCGACAGCGGGTAATAGACCAGAGGCTTGTTGTAGACAGGCAGCAACTGCTTGCTGACGCCGCGGGTCATCGGATAGAGCCGCGTTCCCGCGCCGCCGGCCAGTACGATCCCCTTGCGAACCATGACGCGCCTCACCCGTCCGCAAAGAAGGCGGACAACTCGTCAAAAGTCTCGTCCGGCGACTCCTCGGCCAGGAAGTGGCCGCAAGACAGCGCCTTGCCGCGCAGATCGGACGCCCAGTTGTTCCAGGTCTCCAAAACGTTGCGCCCCTTATGCGGGCGGCCGCCCCCGCCCCACAGAACCAGCGTCGGGCATCCGATCTTGCGCCCAGCGGATCGGTCCGCATCGTCATGCGCATAGTCGGCTTTGGGGTTGTTCCGGTAGCAGTCGCAGGTCGCCCGGATCGTTTCCGGATTGCTGAAACATCGAAGATATTCGGCCATCGCTTCCGGTGCGCATGGGTCCGGCGCCGCCGCCCATTTGTCCACCACGTAGCGCAGAAAGAATTCCGGGTCCGCGCCGATCATGCGCTCGGGGAAACCCGCCGGCTGTCCCAGGAAGTACCAGTGGAAAGTACCGTAGGCAGAGCTCGTATCGACCCGTTCAAGCTGCTCCCACGTCGGCACGATATCGAGTAATGCCAGCCGCTCGACCCGCTCCGGATGGTCGAAGGCCAGGCGATAGGAGACCCGCCCGCCCCGGTCATGCCCTGCAAGGCGGAACCGCTCGAATCCGAGCGCGGACATGACCTCAACCAGGTCCTGCGCCATCGCGCGCTTCGAATAGTTCGACGACTTCTCGCCGGACGGCGGCTTGGAACTGTCGCCATAACCGCGCAGGTCCGGGGCAACGACGGTATAGGTCTCGGCCAGGCGCGGCGCGATGCGATGCCACATGACATGGGTCTGCGGATATCCATGGACCAGCAACAGCGGCGGCCCATCGCCGCCAACGACGAGATTGATCTTTGCGCCGGCGGTCTCGATCTCGCGCCGCTCGAACTGCTCGAACATTTGTGACGGTCTCCTGACGGTTGAACCGCTACTTTAGAACCACAAGCGCATCCGCCGCCACGATTCCCTGCCCCTTCGGACGGACAAACAACGGATTGACGTCGAGTTCCGCCAAACGGCCGCGATGGTCCCAGGCCAGCCGCGACAAGGCCGACAATGCGTCGGCCAAGGCATCCACGTCCAAGGCCGGACCGCCGCGCACGCCGTCGAACAAGGCGCGGGCGCGCAGCTCGCTAAGCATGGCGTGCGCCTCGTCCGTATCGAAGGGCGCAACCCGATAGGTGATATCGCGCAGCACCTCGGTGAAGATGCCGCCGAGCCCGACGGCGATCGTCGGCCCGAACACCGCATCGTTGATCACGCCGGCCAGAACTTCCGCGCCGCTCACCATTTCCGACACGATCACCCCGTCGATCTCGGCATCGGGCCGCGCATGCCGCGCCGCCAGCACGATTTCGGCAACCGCCTCCGACAACGCCTCCGCGTCGCCCAGATTCGCCCGCACCCCGCCGACATCGGTCTTGTGGGTGATGTCCGGCGACAGGACCTTAGCGATCAACGGGTAGGACAATCCCTCGGCGACACGCGCCGGGTCGTCGCCCAGATGGACAATCCGGTCTTCGGTGACAGGAATACCGTAGGCCGCGAGCAGCGCCTTACCCGCGACCTCATCCAACGCGCCGGCTTCCGCCGGCAGGTCGACTTTGACCGGCGGGCAATCCACGTCCGACTTGTCGGCCAACCGCCGCTGCCGGGTGGCGAACTCGGCCAGGGTCGCGGCCGCGTCAGCGGCCCGTACCGGGGTCGGCACGATCGGGATACCCGCTTCCTCGAGCACCTTGTATGCCTCTGCAGCGCGTTCGCGGCGCGCCGACCAGGCGACGATGACCGGCTTGCCCGACGCCTCCGCCGCCCCAACCACCGCATGCGCCGCCGCTTCCGCCGTCGGGCCGCTGACCGACGCCATCAGGACCGCCAATTGGTCCACATTGGGATCGTTGATCACATGGGAGACCGCGCTGGTGAAATTCTCCACCTGATTGAACAGATTGGCCGTCGTATCGACAGGGTTCCCGGTCGAACCGAAGACAGGAATGATTTTCTCCAGTGCCTCGGTCGTGGCGGGCTCGAAGGACGGCAGTTCCAACCCGCCTTCCACCGCCCGGTCCGCGAAGGCGATCCCCGATCCGCCGGTGATCGTGATGACGGCGACCCGGTTGCCGGCAGGCAGCCGCCCTGCCTCGAAGGCGAAGAAAAGGTCCTGCAACTGCTCGACATCGCGCGCCTCGACGATCCCGGCCTGACGGAAGGCGGCCTGATAGATATCGTATTGCCCGGTCATGTTCGCGGTATGCGAGGCGGCGGCGCGGGCGCCTGTTTCACTGTTGCCGATCTTCCAGACGATTACCGGTTTTCCCGCCGACAGCCCCCGGCGGCCGACCCGCTGCAGCGCCCGGCCGTCGTCGACGCCTTCGATCATCGCGAAGGCGACCTTGGTTTCGGCGTCGTCCAGGAAGGCGTCCAACAGCTCCGGCGTCTTGATATCCGTTTCGTTCCCGCCGGAGACCAGATAGCGGAACCCGACGCCCTGCTGTTCGCAAAGCAGCGCGATGGTGAAGCCGAAGCCGCCGCTCTGGAACGCCATCGCGATCCGGCCCGCGCGCATATCCGGTTCGGCCGCAATCGCGCCGAAAGTGGCGTACATCCGATCGGTCAGGTTGATCACGCCCTGGCAGTTCGGCCCGATCATGCGAATCCCGGTCTCGGCGAGCACTTGCCGCACTTCGGCTTCCAACGCCGCGCCGTCGGCCCCGCTTTCGCGGTATCCCCCGCTCAACACGACCGCATAGGGGATTTTCTTTTCGCCGCAGGCGCGCAACACATCCGGTGTCGCCGCGGCGGCCACGGCGATGATCGCCAAATCGCAGGGACCCGGAATCTCCGACACGCCGCCGTAGCATTTCAGGCCTTGTATTTCGTCGTATTTCGGGTTCACCGGATAGATCGATCCGGCAAATCCGTATTCGGCCAACGCCTTGACCGGCGCGCCGCCCACCCGGACGGGATCGGTCGAAGCGCCGACGATCGCAACGCCGCGCGGCTGGAACAAACGTTCGAGAGCACCCATCGGTCGCCCCCTAGACCGGCGCCGCGCCGAGCGTAAGCCCGCCGCAGACATACAGAACCTGCCCGGTCACGAACGCCGCGTCATCGGAAACGAGGAACTGCGTCGCCGCCGCGATGTCGTCCGGCTTACCCATCCGCTTCACCGGAACCGCCTGCGCAATATTGTTGTAGGCATCGCTGCCGACGGGGTGATGGCGCAAAAACAGGTCGGTTTCGATCGGGCCCGGCGCGATGGCGTTCACCGTGATGCCGTCGGCGGCGAGTTCCAACGCCCAGACGCGGGTGAAACCGATCAGCCCGGCCTTCGCACCGGCATATCCCGTGCGTTCCTCCTTGCCCAAGACGGACCGGCTGCTGATGTTGACGATCCGGCCCCGGCCGGCCGTGCGCATCGCCTGTAGACAAGCCTGCGTGCAAATCAATGCGCCCCGCAGATTGACGGCGACTTGCCTGTCGAAGTCGTCGAGATCGATCTCGCCCAATGGTTGGGGGATCGAATAGCCGGCGTTGTTCACCAAATTGCCAATGGCATGCGCCGCCGCGATTTCCTGCAATGCCGCCTGTGCCGCCGCCGTGTCTTCGAGATCAACGCTGTAATAGGTGCCGGGAAACGGACGGTCGGGCTCGCTTCGGGCGATCCCCACCACGGTATCGCCTGCCGCGGCCAGCCGCTCGGCGATTGCCAGCCCAATTCCTTTGCTTGCACCGGTGATCAGGGTCGTCGCCATTCGCATCTCCGCAGCGTTGCGCCCGCGCGCATTGGCTCGCGTTCGTCAGGATGGTGGGCCGGCATGGCCTCGCGTTGCCGGAACGACACCGGCGGCGATATGCTGGCACCGAACTTTAACGACAATAAGGCCCGCCCGCCAAATCATTGAGGAAATTACAGTGAGCACCGATACCTTTCCCGTCGTCATCGGCACCTGCCTCGACGCCGAAGCCATCTGGTTCAACAAGATCGGCGAAAACGAGCACCGACCCGTCATGCTGTCGAACGGCGCCTATGCCATCCGCGAAGGGCTCGACCCGTTGCTCGACCTGTTCGACCGGCACGGCGTCAAGTCGACTTTCTTCGTTCCCGGCGTCACGGCCGACCGGTATCCGGACGCGGTCCGGCAGATCGGCGACCGGGGACACGAGCTGGCGAACCATACCTACAGCCATATGAGCGCCGTCGGCACCACCCGCGAGGCGGAGAAGAAGGATTTGATCGCGGGGATCGACGCCCTGGAAAAGATCACGGGTGAGCGCCCCGCGACATGGCGGTCCGCGTCCTGGGAATTCACCGAGAACACCCTCGATCTGCTGATCGAAGCCGGGATCACCGTATCGGCCAATTACCACGACACCAGCCGGCCCTATCGCCATGAGCGCGACGGCAAGCCACTGCCGATCGTCGAACTGCCGGTGCAATGGCATCTCGCCGATGCGCCGTATTTCCTCTACGACGGCGCCCTTCCCGGCCGCATGCCCCGTTCCGCCGCCACCGCCTATGAAATCTGGAGCGAGGAATTCATCGGGTCCTACGAGGACCGGCCCGGCAGCTTCTATCACCAGACCTTACATGTGCAGCTGATCGGCCATCCGGGCCGTCTTCGGATGCTCGACCGGTTCCTGACGATGATCAAGCAGCACGAACGCGCCCGGTTCTACACCTGTGCTGAACTGGCAAAGACGATCGACTAAGCGATCCCGGCGCGATTCAGCATCGCGTGCATCAACACGGTGCATCCGGCCGCCAGGTCCGAGGGCCGGGCGTTCTCGCGTTCGTTATGGCTGATACCGTCCTCGCAGGGGACGAAGATCATGCCGGTCGGCGCGCAGAGCGCCAGGTTGCACGCGTCATGCCCTGCCCCTGAATAGATTTCGCGATATGGCAAACCGGCGGTGTCGGCGGCATCCGCAACCGCCTCGACGCAATCCCGGTGGAAGACCGTCGACTCCCGCTCGCTGACCAGCTCGACATCGAGTCCGTATCCGCCGTCGCCCGCGATCCTCTCGCAGGCCGTCCGCATATCCGCCTCGACCGCTTTCAGCGTGTCGTTGTCCGGGTGCCGGCTGTCGATCGAGAAATAGACCTGCCCGGGAATCGTGTTGGGCGAATTCGGCCGCACATTGACGAGGCCGACGGTGATCACCGGATGCGGATCGTATTTGAAGGCGATTCCGTTGATCGCGTCGATCATCCGGGCCGCGCCCAGCATCGCATCGCGCCGCAGTTCCATCGGCAGCGTGCCCGCGTGCCCTTCCTCGCCCTCGACGGTAACGCGGAAACAGCGTTGTCCTTGCGCGCCCAACACCACGCCGATGGGAATGGCGTCGTTCTCCAGGATCGGTCCCTGTTCGATATGCGCTTCGAAGAAGGCTTCGACGGGGATGCCGCCGACCTCCTCGGACCCGGCGTAGCCGATGGTCTTGAGCGCCTCGCCGAAGGTGACGCCGTCGCCGTCGACGATGCCCAAGCCGTAGTCCAGATCGTATTTCCCGGCGAAGACCCCGGACGCGACCATCCCGGCGGAGAACCGCACGCCTTCCTCGTCGGTCCAGACGACGATGTCGAGCGGCGCCACCGTATCGACGCCGGCGTCGTTCAAGCTGCGCACCACCTCCAGTCCGGCGAGCACGCCGTAGATGCCGTCGAACTTGCCGCCCAACGGCTGGGTGTCGAGATGACTGCCGGTCATCACCGGCGGCCGGTCCGCATCCAGGCCGGCGCGGCGGGCGAAGATGTTGCCCATCCGGTCGACGCGGATATCGCAGCCCGCCTCCTTAGCCCAAGAAACGAACTGATCGCGTGCCTTCCGATCATCCTCGGTCAGCGCGATCCGCCCGACACCGCCGCCCGGCGTCGCGCCGATCTTCGCCAAATCCATAAGCGTCTGCCAAAGCCGATCCTCGTTCGCGCGTACGGTGCCGTCTGCCATTCCTATCGCCCCTGAAATTTCGGTTTCGTTTTGTCGCGGAACGCCTGCGTCCCGATACGGTAGTCTTCCGTGTCGATATAGTCGTAAGCGCCCGCCCGTTCCACCTCGGTCAGCGGTGCCGGATCGGCCAGGCGGCGGATCACTTGTTTGCTCCACCGTTGCGACAGCGGCGCGCCGGCCGCAATCTTCACCGCAAAGGCTTGCGCCTCGGCCGGCAGATCAGCCGCCGGCACCACGCGATTGACCAGGCCAATGGCCTCGGCCCGCTCGGCGCCGAAATTCTCCGCCGCCAGGACGATCTCCAGCGCCTGGGTCCGGCCGACGATATCGGCGACGCGACCGAGATACTGATGCGTGACGAAGAGTCCAAGGCGATTGGCCGGAAGGCCGAAAGTGCTGTCGTCGCTGGAAACCCGCAAATCGCACATGGACGCGATTTCCAGTCCGCCGCCGATACAGTAACCCCGGATCGCCGCCAAGGTCGGATGGCGGCAATCGAGGATTTGCTTCATCGCATCGTCCGCAGCCCCGGCCGCCGCCTGCGCGCCCTCGACGGTGTCGCGGTTGCTGTCGAATTCCGAAATATCGGCCCCGGCGCTGAACGCCCGGCCACCCGCGCCGGTGATCACGATACAACGCACAGCATCGTCGGCGGAGAGATCGGCCACCATGTCGCCAAGCTGCGACCACATGGCGCGCGTCAGGGCGTTGTGTTTCTCGGGCCGGTTGAAGGTGATGGTGGCGACGAATTCGTCGCGCTCGAGCAGGATGGGATCGGTCATGTCCGCTCCGGGAGGTGGGCATCGGAAGCTCTACTCTGGGCCGCGCGCGCCCGGATTCCAATGGCATTTTTTCGGACGGGCGCGAAAGGCGGGAATTGCCCGCGGGCACGAGGTGTCACACCCGCTGAATTCGGATATATGAGTCGTGACATGGCCACAATGACCATCGCCAAGATTGCCACCGGGCCCTTCACGCCGGGCGAGCGCATGTTCATCACCGTTCCGGTGCTGATTGCGTCGATTCTGCATTCCCTGGCGATGACCACCGCCTATATCGCGCTTCCCAACATGAAGGGAAACCTGGCCGCGACCCCGGATCAGGCCGGCTGGATCCTTACCTCCTTCCTCGTCTCGAACGCCATCGGAGTCGCCGCGACCGGCTGGTTCAGCGTCCGCTTCGGCCGGAAACTGGTCTTTCTGATCGCGGTCGGCGGCTTCACGCTCAGTTCGATGCTGTGCGCCACCGCCGATACGCTGGAGCAACTGGTGCTCTACCGCGTGCTGCAAGGGCTGCTCAGCGCGCCGATCCTGCCGTTGTCCCAGGCGATCATGCTGGATACATATCCCCGCGAGCGACACAGCTTCGCGATGACGACCTGGAGCATCGCCATGATCCTGGGCCCGGTGCTGGGACCCAGCGTCGGGGCCTATCTCACCGAGGAATTCAGCTGGCGGGCGATCTTCTACATCAACATCCCGTTCGGCGTGGTCGGCTTCATCGGCTGCCTTCTCACCGTTCCGGAGACGGAAAAGAAGGAACAGCATCTCGATTGGCTCGGATTTCTCAGCCTGGCGGTCGCCGTCGGCGCGTTCCAGCTCATGCTCGACCGGGGCGAACGGAACGACTGGTTCCAGTCGACCGAGATCATCCTCGAAGCGACACTCGCGGCGCTGGCGCTCTACCTGTTCATCGTCCACAGCGCGACGACGCGGCGGCCCTTTCTCAACTTCGCCCTGTTCCGCGACCATAACTTCGTGATCGGGACCATCCTGATCTTCTTGTTCGGACTGAACATCTTCTCCGCACTTCTGCTGCTGCCGCTCTTCCTGCAGGACATCCAGGGCTATCCGGTGATCACCGCCGGTATCGTCATCTCGTTGCGCGGCTTCGGGACCGCGCTCGGCATGGTGCTGTCGGGCCATCTCGCCGCCCGGATCGGCCACCGCAACCTGATCGTACTCTCGCTGATCCTGATCGCCGCGCCCAGCGCCTATATGGCGACCTGGACCGAGCAGGTCCCGGTTCTCGACGTGATCGTGGTCAACGGCATCACCGGGTTGGCGATCGGCCTGCTTTGGGTATCGCTCACCACCGTGACCTTCTCGACGCTGCCGGCGGCCCTGCGCACCGAGGGCGCCTCGCTTTTCGCACTGACCCGCGTGGTCGGCGCCAGCATCGGCGTCTCGGTCTTCGTGGCCGTACTCGCGCGCAGCACGCAGGTAAATTACGGGGTCCTGGTGGAGAACGTGAACCGCTTCAACGACGCCTTGGCCCAACTGCAAGGCAGCGGATTCTGGAGCACCGACAGCATCACCGGCCTGGCGCAGTTGAGCGAGGCGGTGGCCCACCAGGCACAGACCATCGCCTTCCTGAACGACTTCAAACTGCTGGTCGCGACGAGCCTGATCGGCATCCCGCTCGCGCTGTTGTTGAAGACACCGCCCAAAACCTCCGACGAACAATAAGGAACCGAACCATGCCCCGCCCCTTCGAAGGCATCCGCGTTATCGACATCACGCATGTTCTCGCCGGCCCGTTCGCCGCGTATCAACTGGCGTTGCTCGGCGCGGACGTGATCAAGGTGGAGCGGCCGGGCGACGGGGACCAGAGCCGGCAGAGCGGGCCGGACAAGGGCCTCAACGCGATCAAGATGGGCACGTCCTATCTGAACCAGGGGTCCAACAAACGCAGCATCACGCTCGACCTGAAGACCGAGGACGGTCAGGCGATCCTGAAGAAGCTGGCGGAGGGCGCGGACGTCCTGATCGAGAATTACCGGTCCGGCGCGCTTGCCGCGCTCGGCCTCGGCTATGACGACCTGCGGAAGATCAATCCGCGCTTGATCTATTGCTCGCTGACGGCCTGGGGACAGGAAGGCCCGCGCGGGCAGCACACGGCTTACGATCAGGTCATCCAAGGTTATTCCGGGGTTATGTCGATGACCGGACGGCCGGATACGGGGCCGCTTCGCACCGGCCCGCAGGTGCTTGACTTCGGTACCGGCACCACCGCCGCCTTCGCCATCTCCGCGGCCTTGTTCCAGCGCGTACAGACGGACGAAGGACAGCATATCGATGGCTGCCTGACCGACACCGCCGGCATCCTAATGAGCGCGCAGGTCACTGGCTACATGCGGACGGGAAAGGAACTGGGCCCGCAAACCACCGACCGCGGACATGCGAGCCACAGCAGCTACGACACCAAGGACGGCATACTGATGGTCGGCGCCAGCAACACCGAACAACACGCCCGTTTATGGGAAGCGCTCGGCAGGCCGGAGATGGGCAACAAGACGTATGCATACCGCGCCGAACACCGCGACGAAGAAGCCGCGATCCTGCGCGAGATCTTCGCAACGCGCACGGCCCAGGAATGGGAAGACTTCCTTCAATCGCGCCATGTGCCCGCATCGCGCGTGCGGACCGTAGCCGAAGCGGTGCATGACCCGCAGGTGGAGACGCGCAACATGTACCACCGTCATGAGACGGTTCCCGGCATCGACGGGGCCGTCACAGTGCCGGTCGCGGCCTTCAAGTTCGCCAAGGACGGACCGAGGGTGGATACGCCCCCGCCGACGCTCGGCGCGAACACCGACGACATTCTCAAGGAACTCGGGTATTCGGACGCGGATATCGCCCGATTCCACGAGGCTGGTGCCGTCTAGACAACATGGTAAAGAGGCTCGATCGGCGTCTTCGCCGGAATATCGAAAGTGTAACGCTACCGAAATAATTCGGTCGCGACTCCATCGGGAATGGCGACGTCGCGCTCCGGCATTCATCTACCGATTTTGAAAAATCTCTTTCTTTATATAAAACAGATAGTTATAAGGCACTCTGCAATATAGTACGATCGGACTAGTCAAAAAGCTCTGCCGCAAAAGGACCAGGGCCTATTACTTTTTGGATAGTCCTGATTCGACATTCTCGTCCATGCGGAGAAGACCGAAAATGCCATCACACAACCCCAATGGACGAGCGGCTGCGTAAGCCGCCCAAAAAATGGAGATGAGACCCATGGCCGGCAGAAAAGATTTCAACATCGGCGATCTGGTTCGCAAGGCGAACTCCACCGGTTGGATTTGGCAGGTTGCAGAATTCGTCACCCCTTCGGGCCATCAACCCCATGCCCGACTGGTGCGTGTGAACAATCCGTCGGACAGCCGTATCTTCGCGATCGCAGCGCTTAAGGATCGCCGTCTGTTTGTGAATGCCGGCGAGGCCGGAAGCCACATCCCCGCAAACACCCCCTTGCAGTGGGACGCGCAACAGCCCGCCTAAGAAGCCTGAATCGACGCATGCGGGGACAGCCCCGCATCGCGTTGGCCCCACTTATGTTTCCTTTTCCAGAAATCGGTCCTGCGTCTATTCCAAACCGCAGGCCCAGCGCGAATACTCATCGTTGAGCGTTCGGGCATGCGCCGACGGCGCGACATGCGATAAGCGCAGCATCATCGACCAACGGGATCCGTTCACTTCCGCGACGTCTTCGATAATGCTGCCCCAATTGCCCGAACCCTTTTGAAACGGACGGCTGGGCCGAATCAAGACCGGCTTCTTGTTGGGAACCCGGCGCCCCGTTTTAGAATCCACCGCATACAAACTGATCCAGTGCTTACGATCCCATTCGACCGGCCCGTCGGTCACATAGAGCGTTTGCCCGCTCTTGAAGGCAAGCGTCTTGCCATCGACCAGATAGCCCCAGCCCTGCCAGCATTCCGCCGCCGAAACCGGGGAAGCGGCAAGCATGCCGAGGCCGATTAAACAGTATTTCAGAACCGAAAATCGGTTGATGCGATGGGTTTTCATGATCCTGGTATCCGCCGTCGCGATTTCGAGCCAACACTTCAGGCGCCACCCTGCGCCCAACGACTTTGACACTCCCCAGCATCAGACATTTGATCATTCCGCATAATGCGGAAATGCGCAACGGCGGTCCTTTCGGACCGCCGCCAACGCATTCTTACCGAAGGGCTTTCACCCCACGCCCATTAGGCGCGGCGCTTGGCCATCCGGCTGTAGACAACGGGGCGACGCCGGCTCGTGGTCTTACGGACCGAGCTGCGACGGGCCTTCGTGGCCTTGCGCGCCGTCGACTTACGGGCGACCTTACGAGCCGGTTTCCGGGCCGTGGTCTTCCGCTTCATCGTCTTACGCGCGACCTTCCGCTTCGCAGGCTTGCGAGCAGTCGTCTTCCGGCGAACGGTCTTGCGAGCCGT